>OJKY01000002.1_pt1 | contig 464584 bp, 324 predicted proteins | sample 1596571 | NCBI WGS metagenome assembly OJKY01 (sample SAMEA4350170, study PRJEB24818) | metagenome | biome: human; feature: gut; material: faeces | place: Denmark | collected 2013-09 | reverse complement strand
GTTGCCCCCGCTACGCAGTCGCCGTGGGTTCCCTTTCAAGGGGGAACGGTGATATGGGCGCGACGCGTAAAGCAATTCGTCCAGTGGACGGATTGTAGCCAAAGCGAACAAGGCGGATTGCCACGCAAACGCCGCAGTCAAAACACCTGAGGAAGGGGGAAATTGCATTCAAAACCGCCGCTTTATCTATTCATTTTGGCAAGATAAAGCGGCGTTTCTGTTGTTTTTCACTTTTTATAAACACTGTTCCCTTTTGCGTCTATTGCCACTATGCAAGGAAAATTCTTCACTTCAAAAGCGCATATCGCTTCCGTTCCCAAGTCTTCGTAGGCAAGCACTTTTGCGCTTTCGATAGCCTTTGCGCACAGCGCGCCTGCACCGCCTATTGCCGCAAAATACACTGCTCCGTTTTTTGCGATTGCATCGTACACTTGCTCGTTTCTGTCGCCTTTTCCTATCGTTGCAAGGACGCCTTCGTCATACAAAATCGGCGCGAATTTGTCCATTCTCATAGACGTCGTAGGGCCTGCCGAAATCACTTTTCCGTCCTTTTTGCACGGACCGACGTAATACACGATTTGTCCTTTCAAATCGACAGGGAGCGGCTCTCCCTTTGCTATTGCGTCGCAAAGTCTTTTATGCGCCGCGTCTCTCGCCGTGAGTATCGTCCCCGAAAGAAACACTCTGTCGCCTGCTTCGAGTTTTGCCGCGTCTTCTTTCGACACGGGAGTTCCTAGATCCACCGTTTTCATCAAAGCACCGCCTTTGCGATTCTGTTCGCATTGCACTGTATATTCACTGCGACAGGCAACGCCGCAATATGCGTCGGGCATTTGCCTATATGCACCGCAAGCGCGGTGTTTTCGCCGCCGAAGCCTTGTGCGCCTATGCCAAGCGCGTTGATACTCTCAAGCAATTCGTTCTCCATATTTGCAAGAGTTTCGTCATTGCTATGTTCCCCGACTTCTCTAAGCAACTGCTCTTTTGCAAGTTCCATTGCCTTTTCGGCAGTGCCGCCGATGCCAACGCCCACCACGATCGGCGGACAAGGATTTGCGCCTGCGTCCTTGACGGCTTGAACCACGGCATTCTTCACGCCTTCAACGCCGTCCGACGGTTTGAGCATGAAAAGCCTTGACATATTCTCGCTGCCGAAGCCTTTTGGCAAAAACGTTATTTCGAGCGAATCGCCGAGCACGAGCGAAATATGCACGATCGCAGGCGTATTGTCTTTAGTGTTTACTCTCGTTATCGGATCTAGTACACTCGCGCGATAGCCGTGTTCTTTGTAGCCTTTGCGCACGCCGTCGTCGATAGCGTCCGTCAAAAGTCCGCCTTCTATGTGCACGTCCTGCCCGAGTTTTACGAAAAACACGGACATTCCCGTATCCTGACAAACGGGCAAGTCCTGCTCGCGTGCCGTTTTTGCGTTTTCAATCAGCGTTTCGAGAGCAAAACGCGCGTTTGGATTTTTCTCGTTTTCAAGCGCGCGTTGCAAAGCCTTTTCGCAGGACGGGGCGATTTGAGAACATGCGCTCGTAAGGTCTGCAACGGTCTTGACGATTTGTGCATAATTTACAGTTTTCATAATTTTATTCTACCTTAACTTTTTTGCGCGCGCAACCTTTTCATCAAAACTCGCTTTTTTCTTGCGTGACACGGCGAATTGTTGTACACTGTCCGTATAAGAAATCACAAAAAGGCCGGTTTTTATGGATTACAAAAAAGCGTCGCTCGAAAAACACTTCGAGTGGAAAGGAAAACTCGAAGTCGTATCCCGCGCAAAAGTGGAAAACAAACAGGACTTGTCTCTTGCATACACCCCGGGCGTTGCCGCTCCCTGCCTTGCGATACAGGCCGACGAAAGTTTGTCTTACGAACTCACTCGCAAGTGGAACACCGTGGCAGTCGTCACCGACGGTTCCGCGGTTTTGGGACTGGGCAACATAGGCCACAAAGCAGGTATGCCCGTCATGGAAGGCAAGTGCGTTCTTTTCCGCGAATTTGCAGGCATAGACGCAATTCCTATCTGCATAAAGTCGCAAAACGTGGACGACATAGTATCAACAATCTACAATATCAGCGACAGTTTCGGCGGCATAAATCTCGAAGACATCTCCGCTCCGAGATGTTTTGAAGTGGAACGCAAACTCAGACAAATATGCGACGTTCCCGTCTTTCACGACGACCAGCACGGCACGGCGATAGTTCTTGCCGCCGCGCTCAAAAACGCACTTAAAGTTGTCAAAAAGGATATATCAACTGCGCGTTTGGTTGTCAACGGCGCAGGCAGCGCAGGCATTGCCATAACCGAATTTTTGCTTTCTTCGGGCGCAAAAGACGTCGTTGTGTGCGACAGACTCGGCATCTTGCAAGACGACGAAAACTTCAATCAGGCGCAACGCTCTCTTGCTCTTCGCACAAATCCGCGCGGCGTGAAAGGCACTCTCAAAGACGCAATAAAAGATGCCGACGCATTCATCGGCGTAAGCGCAAAGAACGTGCTTTCTCAAGATATGGTTCGTTCTATGAGCGATGACGCAATCGTCTTTGCTATGGCAAACCCCGATCCCGAAATCCTTCCCGATCTCGCACTCGAAGCAGGCGCGCGCATCGTCGCGACCGGCAGAAGCGACTTTCAGAATCAAATCAACAACGTGCTTGCATTCCCCGGAATTTTCCGCGGCGCACTCGATTCCAGAGCAAGCGATATCAACGACAGTATGAAAATCGCGGCGTCCGACGCACTTGCAAATCTCGTCGAAAATCCCGACGAAACGCATATCATTCCCGAGCCGTTCGACAAAAAAGTCGTCCCTGCGGTTGCCACTGCGGTAAAGCAAGCGGCAATAGACAGCGGCGTTGCGAGAATCTGAAAACCGCATATATTTACAACACTTGCAAAATGCTTGTCAAAAAACGGCAAGCATTTTTCTTTTGCGTTTTAACCGTTCCTATTCGATTGCTTTCCTTACGTTCTAACATCTAGAATACGTTCATAAATTTTTCATGTGAAAAAAGCATTCAAAACGGCGGCTCTATATATAGGCACGGCAATCGGCGCAGGTTTTTCTTCGGGACGTGAAATCGCTTTATTCTTCAGCGACGCATCTCCATTCAACGTGGCAATATCGTCCGTTTTTATGTCACTTCTCTGCGCACTGTTTCTCATAGCGGGAAAACAAAAAATGATGCCGCAAGGCAAAATCGTGAAACTCGGTATTTTTCTTGCGGCAAGCATATCGCTTTGCTCAATGCTCGCTGGCGGCGATTTTATCATGCATTCCATGACGGGCATACCGCTTGCCTTCGGTCTTGCAATGACGCTGCTCGGCGGAATTATCGTCGTTTTAGGCATTGAAAAAATACGTCTTCTCAACGCCGTTCTCGTTCCGCTTATAGTGCTTTCGATAATTCTCGTTTTCGTCAAACTTCCAACACCCGCACACTCTCTTCCTTTCATGCTTTCAAAGCCTATTTTGTACAGCGGACTAGACGTTTTGCTTGGCGGTGTAATCGTATCCAAAGAAGGCGAAAATCTCACCTACAAAGAAATATTTTTGTCCTGCATTATGATTTGCGCATTTATGTTCGGAATGTTGTTTATGCTCCAAACAATAGTTTTATCCGACCAAAACGCAAGTTTAATGCCCGTTTTGGCAGTTTCAGACAAATTGCATATGAAATGGGCGTGTGGCGTTTTGATAGCGGGGGCAATATTCACGACGCTCGTATCTTCGCTGAAAATCGTCAGTGACGGCGTGCGTGATTTCTCGTCGAATTTCAAGCGCATTTCCGCTCTTTCAAATGACGAAAATAAGGCAATCGTCGTCTTCGGTTGTCTGGTCGTGGCATATCCTTTGAGTTTCTTCGGCTTCGACAATATCGTTGACAATCTCTATCCGTTCAACAGCGTATGCGGCGTGATACTTACCTGCCTAATCGTTTTGAGATACTTTGTCAGAATTGTGTCTATCATCGTAAAAAAGGCAAAAGAAAAGCACGCCCTAAAGCGTGCCAAATCAACTTTGCAATCATCTCACAATTCATACGCTTCTCACCAAGAAAATCCCCACGGGCGCACTTGAAAAAAACTATGTCATTGTGAGCGAAAGCGTAACAATCTCGTGGAAACGAAACGAAAAGCCAATTGCGCCCGATAAGTTTTTATAAGTTCACGGCACTACAAACGGTGAGCGTTTGCCCCCCCTAAATAGAACGCCCTATCTTTCCGGTCCGCGCCGGTATTTCTTCCACCACTCTACAAAAGTTTTGCGTGTAAAGCCCTAAATGCAACTTTCCCCTTTCCTCAGGTGTTTGGACTGCGGCGTTTGCGTGGCAATCCGCCTTGTTCGCTTTGGCTACAATCCGTCCACTGGACGAATTGCTTTACGCGTCGCGCCCATATCACCGTTCCCCCTTAAAAGGGAACCCACGGTGACCACGTGGCGGGGGACAACTCAACGCGATTGACTTCGTAACAATCGCTATTCCGTCACTGCGTTCCTTACGGTCGAGACATAACTTGCGCCATTTCTCTTGTTATGCCACTTCGCCTGCGGTGGCAGCTACGCAACAAAACGCCACGCATTCTCGTACTTTACAGCAAGTCCGACGCTCGATTTGCTCGCCGCCGTTGCGGCTCGTGTTCCGTCTTCGAAGTCACACAGTCCGTTTATAAGTACGCTCCGAATAGGCTTTCATTTCGTCTTCGAAACAGCTTAATGCTCGTGATGATGACAACAATCGTCATCGCAGTCATCGTCACAATCACAGTCGTCATCGTCACAGTGGCAACCGCAATCTTCGTCGTCACAATCATCATCGCAGTCGTCGTGATTATGCTCGGGTGACGAGTTGAAATAGTCTTCAAAAGGCGATTTGCGGCTTTCTTCGTCCACTTCGTCAAGTCCTTTCAAAAAGCGATAGAACGGGTCGTCCGAAAAGTCTTGTTTTAAGTCGAAATCACCGCCGAGTTCTTCAACCGCATTACGAAGTTCCATATATTCGTTGTAATTCGGCTCGTAATTCTCGCAGAATGTTTTCAGCACTTCAACACCCTGTTCGTCTCCGTATGCGCCGATAAGTCTTGCAAAAAGCGCAACGTCTTCGCCCTTGTAGAGATAACTCACGAGCCCCATGAAAATTGCCTTGTTGCCCTTGTATTCGGCAAGCACTTCCATGAGCATTTTGCCCGTTTCGCCGTCGAGAGAATAAATTTTGTCAATCATATCTTCAAGGATGGGCTCGCAGTCTTCCAAAAGATATTCGTATGCTTCCAATCTTTCCGAATACGGCTTGTCTTCGTCAAGCATTGCGGAAAGCATTTCGAGCATTTCGTCCTTCGTTTTTTCGTGAATATCGTCTGCAAGTTCAACCGCAGCGTTTTCGTTTTTTATCGTTTCATTCTTGTCTGCCATCTTCAGCACCGTCCTTATCGTCGATTTCCGAGCCGTCGTCGTCTCCGAAAATGATTTTATAATATTTGTCGAACGTCTTTTCGTTCAGACCGTATCTTTCTATCGTTACTTGTCTCATATCCGGTCCGTCTTCTTCGTATACTTTGCAAAGGAGCACGCCGACAAGCGTCCGCATACTCTTCATCGTTGCGATTTTAAGGCCGCTCAAACGCGAATACTTAACTTTTCCGTTGTCGTCGAGCGTCACTAGCGAATTCACGATATTCGTAAGTTCGGCAAGATAGATATTAGGCTCTTCGTCAGTATAAACGATGTCCGAAACGCAATACCCCACCGCCGAATGCAAAACGTTCGGCAATTTGAAAAACGCTCTCGGCAAAGTGACGTTTATGCTCTTGAATCTGTCCTGCGCCACGATGTCGAAGGAAAAACGGAATCGATTTTCGGGCATAAGGCAGAATAAAAGTCTTGACGCAAGTTCAAACGACAAATCGGCGGATATGAGTTGCTCTCTGACGAAATCTTCCGCCCACGCACACCTGACCATAGCCAAACGATCGACTATGAGCAATTTGAGTTTCTCGTTGTCGTCTACGAATGCCCATTTTATTATCTTTTTCAGTTCGAGCGCGTCCTTGTCTTCACTGTCGAGAACAACCGCGATATCTGCAGGCGACATTTTGAGAAAAGCGTCAAGCAATTTGTATCTTGCGATTTTTTCAACATACGACAAACTCATCGAATATGCCACGCCGTTTGGCTCTGTGTCGTACAATTCGAGATAATAATCCGCAGGAGAAAACTCTCCGAAAACGGTACGCACTTTGTGCATAACTTTTTTTGCTTCGGCTTTCTGTCCGAGATTGTACAATGCCTGCGACAGCCAAACCATCATGTTTTGTTGCAAGTCGGTCTTCTCTATCATCTTTTTCGTGTATTTCACGACCTGCGCATGCACTTCGAGATTGACAAGCAACGGCAATATTATGAGAATATCTTCGACTTTGTCGTATTCTTTTTGGAGAATGTTGTCGAGAACCGCGTACGCTTCGGGCATTTTCTCTTCCATGAGGTAAGCCGTTGCGAGCGCGCATTTGACGGACAGATTGTCTTCGTCTTCTTCGAGCATCTTCTGCGCGTTGGCAATCACGCTGTCAACGTCGTTTTTCATCATCAACGCAACAAGCACGAGATGATTTGCCGCACCTTTGCATTTCGATTCTTTGGGTATTTCGTCAACGACAGCAATCGCTTCGTCGAATTTTCTGTCTCTCACGAGTTCGTATGCCTGTTCTATGAGCGTCTCGTAATAGTCTTCTCCGCGCGGATATACCACCCTGAACGCGCCTTCTTCTTTGACGGGTTCGCCGTATCCTTCGGGAATCTGAATATCGTAGGCGTCTGCGATGTCTCTTAAATAATACTCGGCAACGTCTGGCAGATTAAGGTCTGCGAAATTCATCGCGAGTTGATAAAAAATGCGCCCCTTGTCTTCTTCGTCCGGATGTTCGGACAAAGACTTAAAAAGGGTCGCATTTGAAATTTCCCACGCTCCCAAAGACGCATAAACGACGGAAAGTGCAAGCGACGCGTCGACATAGCGCGCGTCAAGTGACAACGCCTTGTCGAGATACGTGATGCTTTGTTCGGTTTCGCCCTTTGAAAACGCCGAATCGGCAAGGCTCAGATAATCTTCTTTTGAGAGATTAAATCCCAGTATCTTCGCCATTATTTTTTCTTTTTCTTCTTAGGATTTTGATAAGGTTTTTGTGCGGTGTTTTTCTTCTTTTGATTGCCTACGTTCTTAACTTGTCCGTTCGTTTGCGGATTTTGTTTTGCCGCTCTGCGTTTTTCGATTTGTTCGCTCTTGTCCTGTTCTGCCTTTCTGTTGTGGCATTTCACCATGCCGCGATCGACCATCGCAATCCAGCAAAGAGCCATAAACGTGCAGCCGAGAAGTGCCATTGCCGCATAAATGATGAAGCCAAGGAAGTTGTTGACCGCGCAAAGTCCGAGCGGAAGCGCACTGACGATTGCAACCACGGGGACAATGACGAGATTGTTTGCGATGATGACGAGTGCGTTTTTGAAGCACTGCAAGAACGTAAGTTCATAGGATGTGAAAAGCCCCATCATCGTGATAGGAACAAGCATAAGCGGTGCGCCGAAAGCCCACGTGAATACGACTGCGCAATATGCGCCTGCGCCTGCCGTGCCGAGCGTTTGTTGCTCGAGAAGGAAAAGCAAAGACTCGACCATGCCAAGTCCGATGACCACCATGCAAAGACCTGCGATGAAGAACTTCCACCAGTATTTTGCAAAGCCCATCCAGAACGTCTTTGCGAAGTTCTTGTAATAGTCTTGATAATAACTGCGTTTCGCGCAATAGAACAAGCCCGAAAAGCCGAGCGACGCAAAAAGAAGGCATGCGCCGTACATTGCCATAAGCGGCATTTTCACGTTGCGGTAAAGACTTGCGACACTCACCGCAATGCTGTCTCCGCCGCCCGGGAAACCGACGCCGATGTTGCCCATAAAGTTGTACGTTCCGCCGACGACGAGATTCTGGAAATAACCGGAGAACCACGCGTATATCACGATAAACGGAATCGTAAACAAAAGGAAGAAAAGCGCAGACCTGAAAAGAAGTCCCATTTCGCCGCGCATAACCGCCGTCGCTCTTCCGAAGAAAGTGTCGGGATAATCTTTCTGCGGGTGTGCTTCAACGAGTCCCGCGACTATGGTTTTCTGTTTTTCTTCCGGCTCTTTGCGAACCTGTGCGTCCGTAAAGAGTTTTGCGAGCAACAGTTTTTTTGGTTTTTCGGGCAAGGAGTATGCCGAATTCGTATTGTTGTTTGCCATTGATGACTCCTATTTTGCCATAATTATATTTGATTATACATTATAAAAAAGCAAATATCAATTAAATAACTAAAATATTTCGTGCGCGCGTGAGAATGCACGCATGCTCGTTTTTGCGCATATCATATATAAAATGACAAATAAAACGCAATGAATTGACATTTTGCTCCGTCGATGTTAAATTTTTTACGTGCAAACTCGTACATACCAGACTTGGAGGCTATATGAAAAAATTTAACGTCGCCGTGGTCGGCGCAACCGGCATGGTCGGAAACAAATTTCTTGAAGTTCTCACCGAGAAGCAACTTCCCGTTGACAATTATTATCTTTTCGCGTCCGCAAAGAGCGCGGGCAAAAAAATTCAATTCATGGGCAAAGAGCACACGGTGATAGAACTCACCGAAGACAACGTTGCGGCTTTGGACGGAAAGGTCGATTTCGCACTCTTCTCCGCAGGCGGCGCGGTGTCCAAAGAGTTTGCTCCCCAGTTTGTAAAAATCGGAGCAACAGTCGTTGACAACTCTTCTCAATGGAGAATGTACGACGACGTACCGCTCGTAGTCCCGGAAGTCAATCCCGAAGATGTGGAGTGGAATCACGGCATAATCGCAAACCCGAATTGCTCCACAATTCAGGCAGTCGTCGCACTCAAACCGCTTTACGATGCTTTCGGCATAAAGCGCATCGTTTACTCCACCTATCAAGCGGTGTCGGGCGCAGGCGTTCAGGGATACAACGACCTTAAAGACGGCATAAACGGCGTCGCTCCCAAGAAATTTCCGCACCCGATTGCGTTCAATATGCTTCCGCATATCGACGTGTTCATGGACGACGGATACACCAAAGAAGAGTGGAAAATGATAGAAGAAACCAAGAAAATTCTGCACGATCGGACTTTACGCGTAACCGCAACAACCGTGCGCGTTCCGGTGTTCTACGGTCATTCCGAGTCGATAAACGTCGAGTTCTGCAAAAACACGACTAGAAACGAAGTGAAAAAAGTGCTTGAAAACGGCAAAGGAATCATCGTCATGGACGAGCCTGAAAACAATGTATACCCCACTCCGCTCGACTGCGAAAATCACGACGAAGTGTACGTCGGAAGAATCCGTATGGACGCAAGCGTCGAAAGCGGCGCGAACATTTGGGTAGTTGCGGACAACATAAGAAAAGGTGCGGCAACCAACGCCGTGCAAATCGTCGAACTGCTGATAAAGAAAGCGTCTGAAAATTAACGCAAATATCTCGGGGAGAGAAAAAACATGATCTTCAAAGGCACGGCGACGGCTCTCGTCACCCCCTTCACCGAAGACGACGGAGTGGACGTTTCCGCTCTTGAAAGAATAGTCGAATATCAGATTGAAAACGGAGTGGACGCGCTCGTTGCGCTCGGCACGACGGGCGAGCCTGCCACGATGTCGAAGCGAGAAAAAGAACTCGTGCTTAAAACGGTTGTCAAAAAGGCAAAAGGGACTTTGCCGATAATCGTCGGAGCAGGCTCGAACGACACGAAAACCGCAATCGAAAATTGCGCCTTTGCACAAGACAACGGTGCGGACGCTTTGCTTATCGTCACCCCGTATTACAATAAATGCACGCAAGAAGGACTCGTCGGACATTTCGGCAAAATTGCCGAGTCGACGAGTCTTCCTATATTGCTCTACAACGTGCCGTCCAGAACGGGTGTGAATATGCTTCCCCAAACTTTCGGCGAACTTCTGAAAATCCCGAATATCGTCGGAGTGAAAGAAGCAAGCGGCAATATGGAACAAATCGAAAAATGCATTGCGCTTTCAGGCGCAAAAGCGCAGGTTGTGAGCGGAGACGACGCTCTCTCCGTCCCTACGATTGCAATGGGCGGCTCGGGCGTTATAAGCGTTGCAAGCAACGTATGCCCGGCATACGTCTCGAATATGACGCGCTGTGCGCTTGACGGCGACTTTGACAAAGCAAGACAAATGCAACTTGCAATATTGCCGCTCATATCCGCATTGTTTTGCGAAGTTAATCCCATACCCGTGAAAACGGCAATGCACTCGCTCGGATTCTGCTTACCGCGCATGCGCCTGCCACTCACCGAGATGACCTCAAAAAACGCGAAACGATTGAACGACCTACTCCGCGATTTCGTATAGTTTGAACTAGCGACATTTGTCGTCGGATCGCTTTATACGAAAAGCACTCACCGCAACGGCAACGCAAATGACCAATCAATTACCGAATGGCGTGTCGTAAAAACTTATAAAATCTAAACTTATAAAACCGAATTTGAAAAGGCGAGAGCGTTTGCTCTCGCCTTTTTCATCTGAACTATAGCTTTTGCTTCAATTATCGTGTTGCAACGTTACGCTTTACTAGGTGCGACGGTCAACGAGTCACATCCGTAGAAAGCGTCTTGGCCGACGGTGACAAGTCCGTTTGAATCGCTGAAAACGAAGGACTCGAGTGCTTTGTCGTTCTTGAAGCAGTTTGCGCCGATTGTCTTCAATGAGGAACATACCGTGACGCTTACAAGTTGCGTGCAGCCTTCAAACGCGCTGTTGTTGAGTTCTGCAAGAGCGGTGTTTTTGCTCAAATCGATGCTTTCGAGACCGCTTCCTGCAAATGCGTTCACGCCGACGTAGGTCAAGCCCGTTGCGTGCGTCAAATCTATGGATTTAAGGCTTATGCAGTTTTCAAACGCACTTGCGCCGATATACGTAACGCTTTCGCTTACGTATTGTTCGGTCGAGAGCATTATGCCACGGTCGCTTGCATAGATGATCGGTTCGATTGCCGTGCCGTGCGCTTCGCCTTCAACTTCGCTCTTGTGATAAATCGTGAAGAGATTGTAAATCGTGTCGGGCAGGAACAATTCCACGTCGACGCTGTCAATCACGAGACCGTCTTTGATTTGAACGATGTCGTAAATGACTTTTCCGTTTTCGCCGTCGATGACGTATTGCGAACCGATTGCAAGCACTTTGCCGATTTCTATACCGTCGAGATTTGCGACCTTAACTTCGTGAATTACCACACCGTCGCCTTCTCTTGTGGAGAGAATTTCAAAGTTGGCTTCGGTGAGCGGAACAACTGCCGTATCGTTTCTCTTGACCGTGTATACGTTTTCAAGAAGCGAGCAACCTGCAAACGTTCTTGCATTGATGTGTTCGATATTTGCGGACAAATACACCGCTTTGAGAGACGTGAAGTTTTCAAACACGCCGCTTGTTGCGGACATATCGCCGACTTGCGTAATCTTGTACACTTCACCGTTTATTGTTGCGGTGGCGGGAAGAACGATTGTGTCGGCCGTCTTTGCGGAGCATTTGACGATTCTTGCGGTCATTTCTCTCTCGTCGATGATTTCGTAATCGAAGATGTTTGCGTCCGCTTCGAGAATGACGGAGTACACGATTGTCTGAACGATGGGTTCGACCGCGTCCGCCTTGCTGTATCTGATGTGCAAAGTATGCATACCGAGTTTTGCGGTGTTGACAACCGTCGTGGATATGCCGTCAACCGCGATAATATCGAAGTTGCTCGTGCGCAAGACTTTTTCGACCTTTATGCCGTCCTGTCCGATAAGATTGACCGTGAAGTTTGCAAAATAGGTCGTGGGATTGCCGTTGAGCGGAATGGAAACCGCGCTCGTTTGCTCGATTGCCATAAACTTGGATTCTTGCACCGCGTATTTGATTTTGAATTTGTAAACACCGATGTCGTGGAAGTTGACCGTGAACGTCGCTTCGGCTTCTATCGTCTGAGCAAGCGTGTTGAAACCTACAATCTGGCTTTGCAAAACGTGAATTCTGTGCGTTTCGCCGTCAACGTCACGATAGCAGAAGTACACGTCGACACCTGCGTTGGACGTATAGAACGTGGGATACGGAGCGTCTGCAACCTGACCTTCGAAACCTTCGAACCAGAACGCCGAATTCTCTGAAGTCTTGCCAGTTGCGTCGATAACGGTTTCGTTGGACGGATACTTGTCAACGTTTGACGTATAGAACGAATTCATTGACGAATCGTTGATTGCGTCTGTGACGGTGATGACGAACAGATGCTCGTCTCCGCCGTTGATTTCGCAACCTTTGGTCTTTCCGTCGTATGAGAACGTGACGACGTATTTTTCAACGCCTTCTTCGTAGAGATAACCGAATTGTTCGTCGCCTTGTTGCACGAGAACGAGTTGCACTTCGTTTTTGGCGTAATCGAGAGTTTCGTATCTCACGACGCCGGTGTTGCCCAAAATCACGAGTGCGTTATCAATGGTTTCGCCGTATGCGAGCGTAAGCGGATTGCCGCCTGCGACCGTGCGCAAGAGTTTGTCGGAAATGAGTTTCGTGTTTATCCACACGTTTGAGATATCTTCCGCAACGAAGTTTTCGACGTTGAGTTTGTAGAATATGTACCACTCGTTCGTAATTGCGTCTTCGGTGGTTATCGTGCCGTCGGTTATTCTTTGGAAGAATTGAATGACGTCTTCCTTGAAATAGAACTTCACTCCGTCAATTAGTTTGCCGCTCTTATCGGCAAATGCGTGTTTCGAGATTGCAGGCAAGCCCGTGACGAGATTGTTTGCACCGTCAACCGTCGCTTCCGTGAAGATAAGGCTCGTAAGCGACGTTGCGCCTGCAAATGCGTAATCGTAGATTCTGCCGACATTTGCCTTGATTTGTACCGTCTTGACGTATTGAGCGTAGGTGTTGAACGCCCATTCTCCGATCTTGGTGACGTCCGACGGAATGGTGAGATTCACCCTGTCCGCGTCGTATTTGTCGATATAATATTCAGTGAAAATGCCGTTGACGACCGTAAATCCGTCGTTGACGCAGTCGCTGCCGTTTCTTTGAATCCACGTCGTGTTGTAGAAAGCGTTTTTGCCGACCGCAAGGATTTTGTCCTTGTGCATAATGCTCACGTTCTCGACATTGCCGCGATTTCTGAACGCTTCGGGCGCGATGTACGGAGTTCTGCTTCCGTCGATAGTCGCACTCGTTGCGGTTTCGTCAATGAAACGATAATACACGCTGCCGATGATGATAGCTTTCGTCGTGGCATCGTACGCCTTGCTTTCCGCGCTAAGGAAGTTGTCGCAACCGCTGAACGCGTCTTCGCCGATATTCTGAATCGTGCTCGTTGCGCCGACAATCAGATTGTCGAGTGCCGCAAGATTTTCAAACGCATAGTTGTGGATTGTCTTGATATTGTCGCCGAGCGTGATTGTTTCAAGTGCCGTGCAGTTTGCAAAAGCCCCCGTAGCAAAAGTGTTTGCGTTCTTTATCTGCAAATTGAATTTCGCAATATCTTCCGCACTTGCAGTGCAGTTTTCGGCGGTGTAATATTCGTCTTTTGAAAGGTCGATTTCGGTTTTGTTCGGATCTCCTACGTATTTATACACGACTTTACCCACGACGATGAATTCTTTTCCGCCGTTGTTTTTGAAATAGTTGTTTTCAAAACTCGTTCTGTAAAACACGTTTTTGCCGACGGAAGAAATGTTTTCGTTCGTCGGCGGAATAATCGTGGAAAGATACGGGCAATGCGCAAACGCCCGCTCGCCGATTGTCACGAGATTCGTCGCGTCTTTGAGATTGAGCGTCGAGAGTGCTTTAAGGTTCATGCACGCCTTTGCTCCGATTTCACTGACGGGACGAGTCACGCCGTTTATCGTGAGAGTTGCGGGGATTATGAGTTCGTTGAGAGACTCGTCGGCAATCTTGTCGATACGCACGCTGCCGTCCGCATTCACGGAAAGTCCGTCCTTAAACACGACGTTTACGTAATATCTGCTGAGTCTGTCCGCTCTGAGTTCTTCGTCCTGCGTCTCGTTGAACACCCATTTGATGTATGCCACATCGTCGATTTTGCCTTGTGCGTCCGCAACTATGTTCGTCATATTTGCAGGCACGGTGCATTGATAATCTCTGTACGTTCCACCGTCCACGACGTAGTCCGTGCTTCCTTTGACGAGATTTGCTCTGACTTCGTCGAGTTTGAGATAAACGGTCTTTGCGGGCACGTTGTCGTCTTTTCTTGCGGTGACTTCGATTTTAGCCACGTATTCGTTAAAGTTGTGACCGTATGCAAGTCCCGAGAAAACTATCCTGTTGAGTTTTTTGTCTTCCGTGCCGTAACGAGCCGTTGCGCCGACGACGGTAAGTCCCGCTTCTTTTGCTTTTTCGTCACTGTCTATTTCGACTTGGTTTCCGTCAATCGCAACCACAGAGTTTTTGACGGTGGAGACGAACTCTCCGCCCATCGTGTAAAGCGTGTATGAATACGAGCGTTTCGTCCAGCGCGCAACGAGTTTTATGTCTTCACTGCCCACGATTTGAGAGAAACTCCAAAGCGTGTCGTTTTCGTTCCATTTGCCGTCGCCGTTGACGTCCTTATACCAACCGGCGAAATAGTAGCCGTTGAAGACGTTGATTGCGTCAACGCTCGGCGCGACGATTCTGCCGAAGTTGCGAGTCACCGATTGATGTTCCGCAAAATTCGGACGCGGGTCTTCGAGACCTTGAATCACCGTTGCGTCGCTCGGGACGTCGAGCGTAAACTTGACGTCGATGACGTTGTCCGTCCATACGGTTGCAAAAGTCTTGTTGTTATACGTTTCGTCTATCGTGAAGGGGAAACCTTGAGTGCGAGAAAGAGTTTTGTTGCCAACGCTCACTTGGTCGAGTGCTTTGCCGTCGAGAGACATTCTGAACGCGTTGGTGAATGCGTCCCAGTCTGCAAAAGTAAGTCCTTTGTCAACGGAAACGGAAACCTTCGAGCCGTCTTCGCTCGTTTTTCCGAAATAAGCCTGCGCTTTGTTTTCGCCGACTTGAAGATTGAAAGTCAACGACACGGTGGGAGTTGCGACATAGCGGTCTTTAAGGTGGAGAGCAAAAGAGCCGCTTGCGGTTTTGCCGTTGTCAAGGCTTGCCGTTGCGTGAACCATAAAATGTCCCTTGCGCCAAACGATAGGATCTCCGAGTTCGGACAAAATGTTCTTTTGTTGTCCGTTTTCGTCAACGCTTCCGTCGGTGACTTTCACAATCATAGCGTCCTTAAGGAATCCGCCCGCAACTTCGGTCGTCAGCGATTCGTTGGTGTAAACTATCGAATATTTCACTTCGGATGCGTCGAACTCGTCTGCGTACATTCCGTTGAATATACTTGTGACACCGTTCGGAAAATAAAATTTGAGATAGGTATCGAAATTCGCGTTGTTGTCGTTGTCAACGATTTTGTCGGGGTTGATGACGTCGGGCAACTTGCCTATATTCTGCGAGCCGTTGCACGCAACGAGTGTCGCCAACATGACGACGCCCAAAATCAAAACCAAAATCAAACTGACTTTCTTTCTCATCTTTTCCACCTTATGTATGCGCACGAGCGCACATAAATATAAGAATACAAATATAATACTACATTATTGCAACAAAATTGTCAACATCAAATCCTAACTGCGGGTCGCCATATAAGAAAAAACCGCGTTAGAATGCGGTTTTTCTCAAAAAATCAAGTCAAGAAATTTTTTCAATTTTTGCCGTTTTTGAACATTTGTTCTATCGCAAGCACGTATTTCGTGGATGCGGAACGCTCCGCAAACATAAAGCGGTAAACGTGCTTATCGTCGTACATATCTATTGCCGTACCCGGCAGATTTGCCACGGTGTCACAGCGTTTGACGGGAAATTCGACGTGCCTGAATTCGTCTTCGACAGGTTCGAAACCTGCCTTTTCGTTCACTTCGTACGTCATGCAATTCACGCCGTATTTGCTCTTCACGTCTTTTGGTCTTTGCGTCCAGTCGGTGTCGAAAGAAAGCGAATTTTCATCGAGTTTCAGCACGCCTTCGGCAACGAAACGATAGCCGTTGTTCTTCTCGTTTTCGACGAAAAGATTGACCTTGTCGCTCATCGTAAAGCCGCCTTTTGCCACTTCGTCTTTCACGAGTTCGCGCTGTTTTGCGTACCACAAATCTATCCTTTCAAGGCTTACGCTGTCCCCTATCGGTTCGAGTTTTCCGTCGAAAGTATACTTGATTTCGTTTCCGCAATGAGAGCATACCATACGGTCTTCATGAGTGCGATTTTCAAACTCAGCGCCGCATTTGGGGCAATAATAAAGCAACCTTTCAAGCCCTTCGGCATAGCGTTTTCCGACGAATTTTATGCCGTTTTCAACCTGCCATTTATGCTCGTTGTGCGCAAGCGCGGCGGTGATTTTTTCAAGAATCTCTTCTTTTTTCAGCGATTTCGCCTCTTCTGCACTAAGGAGCATATCGCAGTCGGTGTACACTTTTCCCCTTCGGATAAATCGTAGATTGTACGCCCACTTCGGACGAGCAAGACTTGCGCCTTTCATCTTCACCACTCCGACGGGATAGCCAAGCCACTGCACGAGTCTTGCAATGGACGGCACGATTGCGCCCGTAACTCCGTCCGCCGCCACTTTGCCTTCGGGACAAATAAGCACCGAAACGCCTGCATCAAGGTATTTTTTGATGTTCATTATGCAATGTATATCCGCAAAATATTGTTTTTTGGTTATCGCGTGATAGCCGGACAGCAATTTTGCGAAAATCGGCACGGAATACATCATATTCTCCGCCACGACGAAATTGAGCGGCGCACCGTACATAGCCGACGAAAAATGAATGAAATCGTACGCCGACAAGTGATTGCATATCACGAGCATCGCTCCTTTCTTCTTTTGCTTCTTAAATGCCGCCGTCTGCGTGCATTTGCCGTGCAAGAACGGGCGTATAAATCTGCAAAGTCCCAAAAAGAAACGACTGTACGCTCTTGAAAAAGGCACTGCGTTTTTCTTTTTATTCTGTTGTTTTTCGTCTTTTGCGACGCTTTTTTCGCTCATACCTTACTTATACCAAATAGCCGCCCGCGTGTCAACCTTTACGCGCACATACGCCAAGCAAAATCGAAGAATTACGTCAAAACGTCGCGCGGCAGGCATATTCTTTTCTCTGCTCTTTTTTATTCAAACAGAAACGCCTTTATATCTTCGAGCGTTTTCTCGTTTCCGTCAAAATTCATTGCTTTCACGAAAATATCTTCAAGCCCCATATGCGACTCTCTTGCCCTGTTAAGCCTTTCAACGGCAAGTGCGGTCTGAATCACCGCGTTGTTTTTCTCGTCGAGAACGTCGGAGCGGTTGAAACTCTCGTATCTTTCAAGGTCTATTATTTCTCCGTCCGCGCTTCCTGCTCGTTCGAAATCCACGATTGCGACGTCTCCGCACACCGCGCCTTCAAACGCTTCGGGAGACAACGGCACTCGAAAAAACGTGCCTTTTGCAATCCCGTATATCTCGTCGAAAAACACTCGCACGGCATACGCACCGCCCTTGACCTTATACACACATTTGTCTTTCAAATGGTCAAAAAACTCGTTTTCTCCCGACGGGCTTATAGCCCTTGAAAACAGCGTTCTCGCCCTCGATTCTCCGCCGTCCGTCAAAAACAGTTTCTCACAATATTCGCTTGCAATTCGCCTTATTTTTTTCTCGTCAACGCCTTGTTTTTCAATCTCAATTTGATTGTTATAATGACATAATGCGGACTTTAAGTGTTGATATACACGCATAAAATGCGTCTTTTTGCATTTTATCAATTTTTCTATCTCATCTCGCATACCGTCTAGTTTGCTTTTGTCAAGGTTGTTTGCAACATCGAAAATTCTGTCTTTTACGACAGGAATATCCGCTCCGCTTGCGTGCGGCGCTGTGGCGTCCACAACCGCTCTGTTTGTATCTTTTATATACACACCGTCGAGACTTTTTGGGTCTCCCGAACAATGCCAGATTTCTATATCGTGTCCCTGCTTCTGCGCAAATGCGGCAATTTTTTTCATCATCGTCGATTTGCCCGTTCCGCTGCCGCCCTTTATCAATGCTACCTTGTCCGCTCTTTTAAGTTCGCCGTCGTATTCGTTCCAAAATCCATTGCCAGAATTGTTGCCCAAAAAGTATCTTTCCATATATCCCCCTTTTGTGCATACTATGAACGATTTTCCTTTTTGCGTGCATTAACTCATTTTCAAAAAAAAGCATAGCATACCGTATGGAAACTAAAAAAACGAGCGTAAAACAAAAATATGAATTCAAAGCCGTAGTACACGAAACGGACGAGAGAACATTCTATCTCAAATCGATGCTCGACGGAACACTTTTCCCTATGCCGACGCACGTTTTTGCACCGAACGTACTCGTTGAAGCCAAAACGCTCACCGACGTTGACGACGGCGCGACCGTGTATTGCGGGCGAATTCTCGAAGAAGCCAAAATGCTTGCAAACAGCCGAGATATAACACTCAAATCATATTCCGCCGACGAAAAATTTCAGGCAATAAACTCTCGGCTCACCGCCGAAGGTGCGCTTGCGATTCTCATAGAGCGTCTCAAAAAATCCGTTGCGGAATCCTACGTTTTCGTGCTCGGTTTCGGACGCACGGGGGCGGCGGTGACGAAGATTTTATGCAAACTCGACGTGACGACCGACGTTGCCACAACTTCGTCGCTCCGCCCCGCGCACGCGTTCGCAAAACGTATTCTTCCCATGCGCGACTTCGATTTTTCGCCGTACGACGCAGTGATAAACACAGTTCCGTCCGCTATCGTAAGCGACAAACAACTTATGAGCATGAAAACGGATTGTGTCTATATCGACCTTGCCTCAACGCCTGCAATCAACCTTGAATACGCGCGCTATCTCGGCATCGACGCGCAAATATATCCCGCTCTGCCTGCCAAGGCTTGCCCCGTGAGCGCGGCAAAAGCGATGTATGACTATATTATGGAGAACAGACTATGAAAATCGGACTTTGTATAACAGGCTCTTTCTGCACGTTCGCAAATATACTGAAAGCCGTAGACCAACTCGTTGCCGCAGGATACGACCTAACACCGGTGTTTTCCTACAACGTATCTTCACTCGATACGAGATTTTTCAAGCAAGCGGATTTTGAAAACGCAATAATCGAAAAAACGGGCAAACGCCCTTTAAAAACCATAGTCGAAGCCGAACCTATCGCAAAATCCGATCTCGAACTTATGCTCGTTGCCCCCTGCACCGGCAATACGCTCGCAAAGATCGCGCACGGCATAACCGATACTCCCGTAACGATGGCAGTAAAAGCAACGCTAAGAAACAACCGTCCCGTCGTGCTTTCGGTTTCATCAAACGACGCGCTCGGCGCAAACGCGCGCAATATCGGCACACTTCTGAACACTCGCCACGTCTTTTTCGTGCCGTTCGGACAAGACGCACCGAAAAGCAAAGTGAACTCTCTCATTGCCGACACTTCACTTATCATTCCGACAATCGAAAACGCAATGAAAGGCATCCAGATTCAACCTATATTCACATGAATATGAGCAACCGTTTTGCCGTAACGAATCGATTTTTAGATATGTCTATCCCAATCGGGCAATAAAAAAAGCACTCGCAAGAGTGCTTTTTTTATTGATTGATTTCAATTACATAGCATCTTTGACGCCTTGTGTCGTGCCGGTGTAAACAACGTTGCCGACTCTCTTAACAGATTCAAATGCTTTCACTCCGAGAACGGTGGTGTTTGCTTTGCTTTCTGCTGCTTTTGCATCATCACTGTTTTTATACTTGGTGACGAAAACAGTGTCTGTTCCTTTTGCTGCGGAAACAGTCCATTCGACCGTGTCGCTGACATCGGTAGATTTGGCAAGAATGGTGTAACCTGCTTTTTCAAGTTTCTTTTCAACAGAGTCTGCGTTGCAAGCAACAAGGCAGACGCCAAGAATTGCGACAAGTGCGATAACTGCTACGATTGCCATAACTTTTTTGCTCATTGTTTATCTCCTCCTAAGAGTTTTTGTATACGTATATTATATTAAACAAGGCTTAAAAAGTCAACGATTTATATTTAACAATACAGTTGTACAACAATTTCATACATTTTGATTGATTTTTCGCACAAGCGGTAAAATTTGTCACAAAAAAACTTTTGTAAGGCAGCTTTGCCGTCACTCGTTTTGAGCATTCTCTTCCGTTTGCGACAAATCTTGCAAACGTTCATCGTAATAAGGTGCAACGTCGCCTTCGAACGTTTGCTCTCTCTTCCACTCTTTAAGTTGTGCGATATACATTGCAAAACCTATTATCGTCGTAATCGTTTCTGCGGCGGGAAAAGCTATCCAGGTGTAATCGAGTCCGATAAACGAAAACGCATAAAACAGCGGCATAAGACCGCAGAATTGACGTATCACGGACAAAATTATGCTCTGCACCGATTTGCCTATGGCTTGGAAGAACACGGGGAACGTGAGCGAGAACACGGCAGGTATGAAACTCGAACCGATTATTCTGAATGCCGTCGCGCCTATTTCAAGCGTTTTTGCGTCTTTCGTGAATATGCCGATAAACGTTTTCGGGAAGAACTCGAAGCATAACACGCCCAAAAGCATGAAGACGGCGGAAATTATAAGCGTATCGTTCATTATGCGTGTGTCACGGCTATAATTCTTTCGTGCGTAATTGAAACTTAGCACCGGCACGATACACGTCTGCAAGCCGAACAACGGAATGAAGAAAAACGTTTGCAGTTTGTAGTAAAGCCCAAGCACCTGCACCGCTTCGTCGCTGAATTTGGTGAGAATTCCGTTGAGCACCACTATGTACACCGTAAACATCAACTGCATGAATATGGACGGCATGCCGAGTTTGTAGATTTGCTTCGAGCAATCCGCAAATTCTCTCGGGTTTTGCCATTTTTTGCTGCCCTTAATGCCAACGATGATTGCGGATATAAACTGTCCGATAATCGTCGCAATAGCCGCACCGAGAACCCCCATTGGCTTCAATGCGCCCATGCCGAAAATAAATATCCAATCAAGCAATATGTTCGTGCCTGCACCCGCAAGCTGAGCAATCATCGGTACACGCATGTTTCCGTGCGATTGATGCACCTTTGACCATACGCCTTCAAGAAACGTGCCAAGCGAGCCTACACACACCACCATGCCGTATTGATATGCATATTCAATTGCTTCGGGAGCGTTTGCCATTGCGTTGATATACGGGCGCATAATGCCTGCGCTTATTGCCGCAAACACTGCCCACATAATCACTGCAAGCATCGTTCCCGTGCCCGCCGTGGCGTTTGCTTTCTTCACGTCGCCTTTTGCGTACATGCGTGACATATACGTGTTGACTCCGACGCCCGTGCCCACAGCAAGTGCGGTTATTATGAGTTGAAGCGGATATATCACCGAAAGCGCGGTCAACCCCGCACCCGAATATTTGCCAACGAAAAGACTGTCCACGATATTATACATGGACATCACAAGTTGCGATAGCATCACGGGCGGCGATATTTTGAGCAGTATTCTCCAAATGCTCTCCGTCCCGAAAAACTCCGCTTCGTTTTCAATTTTCGCTTGCGCTTTCGACATGCGTATTCTCTCTCGCTTGCCACTCAAAAATCTCCGAATGGCAAAATCTTTGGTGATTTACAAATCGCCGCTCTTTCAAGCGACGTTGATAGAGATTATACGCTTAAACAACAACAAAAGCAAACGTTCCGTCCCACATTGTCTTGATTAAAACCACAAAAAGTCCGTTTTCTCATCCCCGCTCGATTTTTATCATATTTCACCGTCTTTCTCGCCTGATATTGCATCAAAACAATAAAAAGCGGGGCATATTATTTACAAAAAGAGCTGACAATATGTCAGCTCTTTTTTCAATCAAGTCATTGTTTTGGAATCATCACTTCGTCATATTTTGGACTGTAAAAGATTTTTATATCTCGACCGATAAGCTTGCTGTATGGATTAAAATATCCGTTTAGCGTAAAAGAAGACGAGCGTAGATATCTAAATTTGCTCATTCGAGTTAAATGTTCGTTATCATAGACAAAAGCTATCAAAATTTTTTCTCCGCCATTGTCTAAAAAGTCATGAACACATTCGCACCGTGCGTTCAATAAAACTGCATCTTCAAGCCACAGTTTAATTTTCTTTCTGCGATTATACCCGCAAATTAGAAATGTTATTGGGACGATAAGCAAGGCAATAGGAATAAACGAAACTATGAAATCATCAGAACTATTTTCTGTATGAGACACAACCATTATGGCGATAGAACCGATAATACAAATTGCAATGCAAATCCACATAAGCACAAGTTTAAATGTGCTGTAATTATCGCCAAAAGATAGTGTTGCCACAATATAATTTTCTTTTATTGTTTCATTTTTCGCCATAGACAAAATCTTCCGATTGCACATTTAGCACACAATTTCCATTAATGAACAGCAAGTTTGACATTTAATTGCCGAGATATTCTTTTTATATCATTTATATCTAGATACCCTATAAAATCGCGGCAAAATTTATTGTTTGCATCTTGATATGTTATATAAACGCATTTAGGTAATACATAATTGAAGAGCATAAGCCAATTCTTTGGTGTGGTTATCTTATAATAATCGATGCTGATGATTTTATTGCTTATTATCTCTAAATATCCGTTCCCACCGTTGATGTTTGGATAATTTATAATCAATGTATTATCCATGACTTTAAGATAGTTACTCTTTTTCATAGATAGAAAGAATAATACGAAGACAATAATTGTATAAACAACCAGTATACTAGATAAGATTATTATTGCTATTTTATCGAACGTAATGAAATATGCTATAAGAGTAATTATAACAAAAGGCAAAAACACGGCACTTAACAGTATCAATTGAGGTTGCAATTGTTTCTTTTCCAAATAATACATCAATGCTTCTCCTTTAATCTTTTTCCTATATGCTCAAACCATAATTCGATCAAATTTTTAACTTATTATAGGTATTATATCATCACAGTCCTAAGATTGCAAGACATACTAAAATCTAACCACATTGTCATGATTAAAAAATCAAAAAGTCTGTTTTCTCATCAGGCTCGATCTTTATCATCGACATATCATAATCGCCAAATAGAGTTTTTGATATGCTTATGCTCAACGTGACATTTTGCAAGTTCTTGTTGGCTGGACACTTATAAGGACGTAATATAAGTTTTCGGAATATAAAACAAAAGACATACACAAACGTGTATGTCTTTTGTTTTGGAAACCGGCATCTACATATCCTCCCAGGCACGTGTCCGCGTCACACTTCGCCATTTTGCTTGTCATCAGAAAATCAAATACAATTCACCACGCAACCGTGCATACCCCAAAATGCCGTAAAAAACCGAATATTTTCCAAAACCTTTTCCTGATGCCTTCGCTTTCGGTCGAGTGCTCCTTTTTGCAAATTCCCGGCCAAAATTAGATTTGCCATTTCAAATCATTTTAGGCAAAAAAAATAAACGCACCGCCTATTTTCTTGTCGCGCATATTCAACACGCACAAATAAAAGCAACGTTGCGCTTATCGTTTTGTCGGCAATTTGCAAGTTCTTTTTTTGTCTGGACACGGCAATCTGACCGTTCAGACACCAAGTATCCGTTGTAGAAAAGAAAAAACACACTCAAACGAGTGTGTTTTTCTTTTGGAAACCGGCATCTACATATCCTCCCAGGCCGTGTCCAGCCAAGTACTTTCTGCACAACTGAGCTTAACTTCTGTGTTCGGTATGAGAACAGGTGGGACCTCAGCGTCATTGACACCGGTAATGGATGAAGGTCGTTGCGCTTTTGCGCTTCGTACATTCACAACTGCATAACATTGAGAGTTTTTGCTGATTAAATTAGGATTAGGCAAATTTTGTATTTTTTTGATTGAAGCCCTCGACCTATTAGTATCGGTCAGCTCAACGCATTACTGCGCTTACACACCCGACCTATCAACCTAGTGGTCTACTAGGGGTCTTACTTGATAAACAAAGGGATATCTTATCTCGAGGCTGGTTTCACGCTTAGATGCTTTCAGCGTTTATCCAATCCGCACATCGCTACCCTGCTATGCCACTGGCGTGACAACAGATGCACCATAGGTGCGTCCACTCCGGTCCTCTCGTACTAGGAGCAGAGCCTCTCAAATATCCTACGCCCACGATGGATAGGGACCGAACTGTCTCACGACGTTCTGAACCCAGCTCGCGTGCCACTTTAATCGGCGAACAGCCGAACCCTTGGGACCGACTACAGCCCCAGGATGTGACGAGCCGACATCGAGGTGCCAAACCTCCCCGTCGATGTGAACTCTTGGGGGAGATCAGCCTGTTATCCCCGAGGTAACTTTTATCCGTTAATCGACGGCAATTCCATACTCTACCGCCGGGTCACTAAGTCCTACTTTCGTATCTGCTCGACATGTCTGTCTCGCAGTTAAGCTCCCTTCTACCTTTACGCTCTTTGGATGATTTCCAACCATCCTGAGGGAACCTTAGAACGCCTCCGTTACATTTTGGGAGGCGACCGCCCCAGTCAAACTGCCCACCTGGCACTGTCCACCAGCCGGATTACGGTCTAGTGTTAGAGGTCCAATGATTCAAGGGTGGTATCCCAAGGGTGACTCCGCAGAAGCTGACGCCCCTGTTTCCAAGTCTCCCACCTATCCTGTACATAAATCACCGAACTTCAATACCAAGCTACAGTAAAGCTCTACGGGGTCTTTCCGTCCAGTCGCGGGTAATACGCATCTTCACGTATAATACAATTTCGCCGGGTCCCCTGTTGAGACAGCGCCCAAATCATTACGCCATTCGTGCGGGTCAGAACTTACCTGACAAGGAATTTCGCTACCTTAGGACCGTTATAGTTACGGCCGCCGTTCACTGGGGCTTAAGTTCCGTGCTTCGCTTGCGCTAACACATCCCCTTAACCTTCCAGCACTGGGCAGGCGTCAGCCCCTATACATCATCTTACGATTTTGCAGAGACCTGTGTTTTTGGTAAACAGTTGCTTGGGCCTCTTCACTGCGGCCTGCTTGCGCAGGCTCCCCTTCTTCCGAAGTTACGGGGTCATTTTGCAGAGTTCCTTAACAAGGGTTATCCCGTCCGTCTTAGGATTTTCTCCTCGCCCACCTGTGTCGGTATGCGGTACGGGCACCTTACAGCATATTTAGCAACTTTTCTCGCCAGTGTGAATTCATCAACTTCGCTACTAATTTTCGCTCCCCATCATCGCCCAGCCTTATAGCACGCGTACTTCACTACGTGCAAGCCTCACGATTTAGCCGCAGAAATCCAACTCCGCGGATTGACTATCCTACTGTGTCATTGCCTCATTTAAACGCTTTCGGTGGTGCAGGAATATCTACCTGCTGTCCATCACCTACGCCTTTCGGCCTCGGCTTAGGTCCCGACTTACCCTGGGGGGACAAACCTTCCCCAGGAAACCTTAGGCATTCGACGGGGAAGATTCTCACTTCCCTCGCGCTACTTATGCCGGCATTCTCTCTTCTATGCAGTCCACGGCCCCTTACGATACCGCTTCAGCCCGCATAGATTGCTCCTCTACCAATGTAATAAATTACATTCCTAAACTTCGGTGACAAGTTTTAGCCCCGGTAATTTTCGGCGCACCCTCTCTCGACCAGTGAGCTATTACGCACTCTTTAAATGAGTGGCTGCTTCTAAGCCAACATCCTGGTTGTTTTGGAATTGACACATCCTTTACCACTTAACTTGTACTTAGGGACCTTAGTTGTAGATCTGGGCTGTTTCCCTTTTGACAACGAAACTTATCTCACGCTGTCTGACTCCCTGAAAACAATTATCTGACATTCGAAGTTTGATAAGGTTCAGTAAGCTGTGAAGCCCCCTAGCCCATTCAGTGCTCTACCATCAGTAATCTATTCAGAGGCTAGCCCTAAAGCTATTTCGAGGAGAACCAGCTATATCTGGATTCGATTGGAATTTCTCCGCTAACCACAAGTCATCCCCGGTCTTTTCAACGAACGTGGGTTCGGTCCTCCACAGTGTCTTACCACTGCTTCAACCTGCTCATGGTTAGGTCATCCAGTTTCGGGTCTACGTCACGCAACTATGTCGCCAGTTTCAGACTCGCTTTCGCTACGGCTCCGTGACTTAATCACTTAACCTCGCTACGCAACGTAACTCGCCGGCCCGTTCTACAAAAAGTACGACACCACACATTAAGTTGTGCTGTGTCTGCTTGTAAGCATATGGTTTCAGGTTCTCTTTCACTCCCCTCCCGGGGTCCTTTTCACCTTTCCCTCACGGTACTATACGCTATCGGTCACCAAGTCGTATTTAGCCTTATGAGATGGTCCTCACATGTTCACACCGGATTCCACGTGTCCTGTGCTACTCTGGATACCCGCCATCTAAAATCGATTTCGCCTACGAGACTATTACTCTGTGTCGTCCAGCTTTCCAACTATGTTCGACTATCGATTTTTTGAATTATGCAGGTCCGAACCCCTTTGAAACAAGTTTCTCAGGTTTGGGCTCTTTCGCGTTCGCTCACCACTACTTACGAAATCGTTTATTTACTTTCTTTTCCTCCGGGTACTTAGATGTTTCAGTTCCCCGGGTTCCCTTCCTATACACTATATATTCATGTACGGATACTTCCGCATTACCGGAAGTGAGTTTCCTCATTCGGAGATCTACGGGTCAAAGCTTATTTGCAGCTCACCGTAGCTTATCGCAGCTTGTCACGTCCTTCTTCGGCGCTTGGTGCCAAGGCATCCACCATATGCCCTTATTAGCTTTAATCATATACGTCTAACCTAATAAGATCATTAAATGAATCTCTTGTTAATTTACTCAGCAAAAATATCTGTGAAGAATTTCCGATGAAATGTTGTTACACATTTTCGTATTACTCTAAACTTATAGATATTTTACTCTCTTACTTGACCAACAGAATCCTGAGTTCTATTCTGTTGGCTGCTATGCAGTTGTCAATGTGCGATGACCAAAGTCGTCCCCATCAATAATTGAACGGAAAAGTGATTTTAAGTGAACTCTGTACATTTTTTGGTAAGTTTGTACAAACTTTCGATTTTCGACCTCTCGGTCGACAGTCGTTTTCACAACTGCCTTCACAGGATTGCCTTTCGGCTCCTTAAAAGGAGGTGATCCAGCCGCACCTTCCGGTACTGCTACCTTGTTACGACTTCACCCCAGTCACTGATCCTACCTTAGGCGGCTTCCTCCTTGCGGTTGGTGCACCGACTTTGGGTATTACCAGCTCCCATGGCGTGACGGGCGGTGTGTACAAGGCCCGGGAACGCATTCACCCCGACATGCTGATTCGGGATTACTAGCAACTCCGACTTCATGTGGGCGGGTTGCAGCCCACAATCCGAACTGAGACTATCTTTTTGAGATTCGCTTGCCCTTACGAGTTCGCAGCTCTTTGTAATAGCCATTGTAGCACGTGTGTAGCCCAAGACATAAGGGGCATGATGATTTGACGTCATCCCCACCTTCCTCCGTGTTATCCACGGCGGTATGAACAGAGTTCCTAACTGAATATTGGCAACTGTTCACGAGGGTTGCGCTCGTTATCGGACTTAACCGAACATCTCACGACACGAGCTGACGACAACCATGCACCACCTGTCTGCATGCTCCGAAGAGAAACTATGTTTCCATAGCGGTCATACGATGTCAAGTCTTGGTAAGGTTTTTCGCGTTGCTTCGAATTAAACCACATGCTCCGCTGCTTGTGCGGGCCCCCGTCAATTCCTTTGAGTTTCAACCTTGCGGCCGTACTCCCCAGGCGGGATACTTATTGCGTTTGCTGCGACACGGAGGGAGTGAATACCCCCCGCATCTAGTATCCATCGTTTACAGCGTGGACTACCAGGGTATCTAATCCTGTTTGCTCCCCACGCTTTCGTGCCTCAGTGTCAGTTGCTGTCCAGATAGTCGCCTTCGCCACTGATGTTCCTCCTAATATCTACGCATTCCACCGCTACACTAGGAATTCCACTATCCTCTCCAGTACTCAAGTCTAACAGTTTTAGATGCAGCACCCGAGTTAAGCCCTGGGTATTACACATCTAACTTATCAAACCACCTACACACCCTTTACGCCCAGTCATTCCGGACAACGCTCGCCCCCTACGTATTACCGCGGCTGCTGGCACGTAGTTAGCCGGGGCTTATTCCTCTGGTACCGTCATTTGTTCGTTCCAGAGAAAAGAGCTTTACAATAAAACTACCTTCATCGCTCACGCGGCATTGCTGGGTCAGAGTTGCCTCCATTGCCCAATATTCCCCACTGCTGCCTCCCGTAGGAGTCTGGGCCGTGTTTCAGTCCCAATGTGGCCGATCAGCCTCTCAGCTCGGCTACCCATCGTCGGCTTGGTGGGCTGTTATCTCACCAACTACCTAATGGGATATGAGCCCATCTCTGTCCGATAAAATCTTTTACCGCTGCACCATGCGGTGCCGTGGTCATATACCGTATTAGCAGTCGTTTCCAACTGTTATCCCGTTGACAGAGGCAGGTTGCTCATACATTACTCACCCGTTCGCCACTAACTTTCATCCCGAAGGAATCAGTCCGTTCGACTTGCATGTGTTAAGCATGCCGCCAGCGTTCGTCCTGAGCCAGGATCAAACTCTTGAGTTCAATCTTGACTGTCCTATAACTTTTTGTTCAAAGGTTTTTTAGACGTTTTTAACAATGATTTAATTCACATTAAAAATCGCTTTTCCAAATTGTTCAATTATCAAGGTTCGTTTTGCTGTCGTTTGGTGACAGCTTCCTAATACTATCATAAGCAGTTTTCTTTGTCAACGATTTTTAAGAAGTTTTTCAAAAAGTTTTTTGAAGAATTTCTTATCATCGTTTTCAAGGTTCGGACGGTTCGCTTTCGCGTTCCGATTTGCCGCACTGCTTCGTGACAGCTTGCATATACTACATCATTAGAATTTTTTTGTAAAGCGTTTTAACAAGAAAAATGAAACTTTTTTGAATTTTTTTTATGTTTTGTAGTTGTCGTGCATTATGTTCGATAAATATGTCGATTTCACATTAAATAACAGTATTCACATAAAAATACGGATACTTTGGGAAACTCTACAATAAAGGCGAAACATCTTTGAATCCATTCGAGCCATGACACCACATATAAATATTTCGCCACATACACGTCACTTGCAGCATTGTACGTACACACGCATATATACACGCGCATATATACGCGCGCATGCGTGCGTACGCGTATATATATTGTATATTGTACACTATAAGTGTTTTGGAGTAATATAAAGGAAATTTGCAATCTCGCGATTGTGTCCGTTTTATAAATAGCAACTATTCACTCTTGACACAATAGGTCTGAGGAACGCAACGAATACAACTCGATTTTGATTTTAATCTTGTCTGTATCCGATTCTATTCATGCCACGATAATTATCATAAATCACATTAGCACACTTTTCGTGTTTTGGAATTTTTAGTTTAAATACACTTTTCGTGCTTTTAGTTATTTTCTATTATCTATACTAACACAAGTAAAGCGTAGCGCACAAATCGTGTTTTATAAAAATGTAAAAATAAAAATCCTACTGAACAGTAGGATTTTTCAAAATAGTTGTTGTGTAGATTACAAATCGAACGAGTGATTTATCACTCCACCACCCAGACAATCGTCACCTATGTATATGACTGCATATTGCCCTGCCGCTATTGCACGCTGCTTTTCTTCAAACACGATACGTGTATCTCCGTTATCGAGCACCGCGGCATGCGCCTTCTGCAAGGGCTGGCGATGTTTGATGCGCACTTCGCAATCGAACTCTTTTGCAGGCGGTGGCGTGATAAAATTGAAACCTTCGGTTACAAGTCCGTCCTTGAACAAAACGTCTTCTTCGCCTTGCGAAACTATAAGCAGATTTTTCTCAACGTCTTTGCCGAGCACAAACCATCTTTCGCCGTTGCCGCCTTCAAGACCGCCTATGCCGAGACCGCGACGTTGTCCGAGCGTGTAAAAATACACGCCGTTGTGTCTGCCAACCACTTTGCCGTCTTGCGTGACGATGTCACCGTCTTTCATGGGAATGTATTGTGACAAAAATTGTCTGAAATTGCGTTCGCCTATGAAACAAATGCCCGTGCTGTCCTTTTTCTTTGCAACAGGAATGTCGAATTTGAGCGCAAGCTCGCGAACTTCGGGTTTTGTCAGATTTCCAAGCGGAAAAATGACGTCTCTGAGCTGGTGCGACGACACCTGATTGAGAAAATAGGTTTGATCCTTGTTGTCGTCAACGGCGCGCAACAAATAATGCGTGTCACCGTCATGGCGAACACGGCAATAATGCCCGGTTGCAATGTAGTCCGCGCCCATTTGTCGAGCAAAGTCCGCAAAAGGTCCGAATTTGACTTCGCGATTGCAAAGCACGTCGGGATTGGGAGTCCTTCCTTTCTTGTATTCTTCGACAAACAGCTTGAACACGTTGTCCATATACTGCTTGGAAAAATCCACGGAATAATACGGAATGCCGATCTTGTCGCACACGTATTTGACGTCAGTCCAATCCTGCTCGCCCGTGCAGCAACCGCCTTGATCGGTTTCCTTCCAATTTGACATATACAGCCCGACCACGTCAAAGCCCTGCTCTTTGAGCAGAGCAGCCGACACCGCGCTATCCACACCGCCGGACATGCCGACGACAACTCTTTTCTTGTTCTCACTCATAGTGATAACATTTTATCATCTGCGCGGCGGTATGTAAAGCATAAACGCAAAAGCACGTATTTAATAAACTGCTCTATTAAAAATCAAACAATAGGTATAATTAAATCCTTTTTGACAATTTGCCATTTTTCGCCGATTTCTATCCGTTTGTAATCTGCAAATCTTTTCGCCTCTTCTTCACTGTTGAATTTAATCGCAGAAAAAATATCTTTTACAACTCGCAATGATTGTTCTTCCACCGTTGAAGCTGAAAGATATGCGCCTTTTTCTACATAATATAAATAAAAATTTATGCAAGATTCAAAAGATTTTAGAAAGACATTGACATTTTTTTCATTGTTTTTGCCACTGTTTCCTTTTGCTATTTGTTCAATCAAAATCGCACTGCTCTTTATATCGTCCATTCCGTCAACAAACACGTTGCTTATCGCATTTGTAAAATAAACCATAAATATCCCAAACCCGCAAAGGATTACTGAATAAATAATGTATGATACGCCCGCCGCTCCGTCATACACGCATAATATTATGCCTGCAATCAGCATTATCACAGCCAATATTGCACAAAGTGTGACCGCAACCTTTTTGAACACTTCAACATACCTTTTTGCTTTTTCAATTTCACTGAAACTCTTGTTAATCATAAAAACATCTCCTTAATCTTGTATCGGCATACCGATATTTATCTAAATAATATCATTATACCGATATTATGTCAATAGGAGTTTATATGAAAATAATCGTTGCAGAACACATAAAGGAATTGATGAGAAGCGAAAAACTCACTCAAACGGATTTTGCAAACGCAATAGGCGTCGGACAAAGTTCTGTGAGCGACTGGCTCAATTCAAAAAGCGAACCGAGCATAGAAAACCTATGGAAGATTTGCGACTACTTTGACATATCTCTCGACTATTTGGTCGGACGAAAGGAAATATAAAAGCGCGCCAAACGGCGCGCTTTTATTATGGTTTTTGATGTGTTGTTTTGTCTATACAGTTCAACTTTGATTTATCTTGACAACTCAACCATGGTTGATCCGATATTATGTCAAATTTCAATCATTGCAAACCGTAAGATGTTTTTCTACAATATCCCAATCTGTTCCAAGTTTGAGTCTTTTGCTTTCAGCAAATTGTTTCGCTTCTTCTTCACTCTTAAAAGCATTCGCCTCGGAGATTTTGGGCGTCAGTTTTGCTATTACTTTGTTTTCACATTTTTCAATTCTTGAAAAATAAGTATTTCGATTGATATTACGCAACAAATAAACGGTTATCGTTTCGTCTTCGCTTGGATTTTTAACATCATTTTCGGCATCTTTTTCAACATTTTTTTCGGCATCGTCAGAATCGTCGCCCAATCTTATATGTTTAATATCATACATCATCCCGATAAATGATCCTAAAAACACGTAAAAACAATATATACAATACAAAGAAAAGCCACCAACAATCACTCCTGAAAGCAACAATACTATACCTGCCGAAGTCGCTCCTTCAACTAGGAATACAATCCCTGCAATAACCATTCCCAAAATCAAAATCGCAACAAAAACATATGCAATGTTTTTTAAAGTTCCGGCAATGCTGCTTACTCGATCAAGTTTATCAAATTTTTTACTATCCATACTTCTTTCTCCCATAAACAAAATTCGCCAAATGGCAATTGTTAAACATATTATATGCCCTTAAATAAATAGTGTCAATATAGAAAATATCTGCTCAAATCAAGCGGCAACAATCCATTGAACGTTTTTCAATCTTGCGGATTTTTTGATGTCGGCGTTGATCGCCCGATTGGTTGTGTAAAAGCAAAAATAAAATCACCCGAGCGGGTGATTTTGTTTTTATGGTTTGTAATGCAGGATTGCGGTTTTGGTCGCTCAAAAATGTGTTATCTGAACACTTTGAGCTTGTTAGAGATGACTTCGCACTCGATGACTTTGGCGTCGAACACTTCGCCGTCCGCTTCGAACTTACTGTCGTCAAGCACTTCGATCTTGACTTTGCGCGCGGTGTATTCTTCGGTGTAATCTCTCTTGACGTGTTTGCCTTTCAAGAATTTGGGCAACTCAAAGGGGATACGACCTTTTTTCATTTCGTTGACGATGACAACGTCGAGTTTGCCGTCATCGGGGATGCCGTTGGGGCATATCGGCATGCCGCCGCCTATGCACTTTCCGTTGCCTATGCCTATCATAAACGTTGACCTTTCCATAGGTTCGCCGTCATCGAGCGTAAAGCGCAATTTGTGCCATCTAGTGTGCGCGAGCGTGTACAAAAGGGACGCATAATACTTGAATTTACCATGGAACGCTTTCATCTCGGCGTACTTCAAGAGCACGTCCACGTCCATGCCTGCGCCCAAGACGTTCAGGCAACGTCTGTCGCCGAGTTGTATGTAGTCAAGGTGTCCGACGTTGTTTTTGAGCACGACGTCGAGCGCGTCTTTGACGTTGGCGGGGTGTCCGCTTGCTTTGACGAAATCGTTGCCCGTGCCGCAGGGCAAGATGCCGAGCGTGACGTTGTCGAAATTGTCCACGCCGTTGAGAATCTCGTTGAACGAGCCGTCTCCGCCCATCATCAAGATGACGGTATCGGGGGTTTTGCTAAGCTCGCGCGTGATTTCTGTTGCGTGTCCCGGATATTCGGTCTTGTGAACTATATAAGGAATATTCTTGCTTTTCAACGTTTCTTCGACGGTGGCGAGAGCCTTCAAGCTTTTGCCCTTTCCGCCTTGCGGGTTGACAATGATGTGATACATAAAACACACTCCAATTGTTAAAGAATATACAATAATTTTAACATATATCACCAAAAAGTCAAGAAAAACCCTTTGTATCATACAAAATGTAAAATAGTTTAACATTTGTATTTTATGCCACGAAAAACGTGTAAAAGGTGAAACAACAAAAAAATCCGCCGTCGATTGCCGGAATAGTTCAAGCATATCGTCAAAAAAGCACGCTGTTGCGTGCTTTTTCTATTATGTTTGCATCGTCTGCAAATCAGCCGTTTTGTTGGCTTTCAAATTGCAATTGATAGAGCTTGTAGTAGTAGCCCCTGTTTTTCAACAGCTCGCGGTGATTGCCGCGCTCGATGATTTCGCCGTGTTGCAAAACGATGATTTGATCGGAGTGCTGAATTGTCGAAAGTCTGTGCGCCACGACGAGCATCGTTCCGATGTTGCGGATTTTTTCAAGCGATTGTTGAATGAGCACTTCCGTTTCCGTATCGATGTTTGCCGTTGCTTCGTCAAGGATGAGTATTTGCGGCTTGTGCAACACCGTTCTTGCAAAGGACAAGAGCTGACGCTGACCTTGCGAGAAGTTTTCGCCGCGCTCGATGACTTCTTCGTCAAGCCCGTGTTCGAGCTTGTTTATGAACGTATCCGCGCCCACGTACTTGCATGCGTCTGCCACTTCTTCTTGAGTGAAGGAATCGTCGTTGAGCGTGACGTTGCTCTTGATCGTGCCGCCGAAAAGGAACACGTCTTGCAACATTTGCCCTATCGCCTTGCGCAGAGAGTGGACGGTGATTGTGGTGATGTCCCTGTCGTCAATGAGAATTTGACCTTTTTGTATATCGTAGTTGCGCACGATAAGGCCGAGAATGGTGGTCTTGCCCGCGCCCGTTGCACCGACAAAAGCGCATGTTTGTTTGGGCTGAATGACGAAGGACACGTCTTTCAAAATCCAATCTTCGCCCTTGTAGGCAAACCACACATTGCGGAACTCGATTTTGCCTTCGAAACGGTCGATATCCACCGCGCCTTCCCTGTCGCAAATGTCCGGTTCGACGTCCAACAGATTGAACAGTCGCTCGGATGCCGTGAATGCTTTTTGCAAGTTGTTGAGTTGGTCGGCAAGGTTTTGTATTGGGTTGAAGAACTTGGATAAATACAGATAGAACGCCACTATCATTGCCGCATTGAGCCCGAATTCCACGCCCAGCCAAAACGTCACCGCTATCGACAAAATATACAAAAGCGTGATGAATGGACGGTACAATCCGAAAGCGATTGCAACATTGTATCTTGCCTTGCGCAAGTCTTCGTTTTTGCAGATAAACTCCAAGTCTTTTTGCGGTTGGCGATTGAAGATTTGAATGAGTTTCATGCCCGACAAGTTCTCGTTCAAGAACGTGTTAAGGTCTGAGATGTACTGTCTTTCCTTCTTGAACACCCTGCGCACGACTTTGCCGAAGATGTAGGACGAGATAAACACCACCGCTATAAACGCAAGCATGACAAGGGACAGTTGCCAAGATATGTAGAGCATGATTCCGTACACGCCCACCACCGTCAAAACGTTGCGAATGACGTTGACGATAACGTTTGTGAACAAGTCGGACATAGACGCCGTGTAGGACGCGACTCTCGTCACGAGCGAGCCCACGGGCATCTCGTCAAGCTGACTTTGCGAGAGTTTTTCGATATGCTCGAACACTTCGTTGCGCAACGTGTAGATGATGTTTTGCCCCGCCTTTTGCAAGAGCATGGACTCCCAATACAAGAACGCTTGGTTGAACACGCCGATTGCAACGTAGCTCACGGCAAGTCCTATCACATAGTTGAGATTGATCACGTCCGCCTTCAAGTCGCTTGTGATCCAGCTGACGATGAGCGGAAGAATGATGTCAAGCGCAACGTTGACAAGGATAAACAGCGATGCGAGAGTAAATCTCCACCACTCGGGTTTCAGATACGTGCCGATGCGTTTGAGCATCACTCCGGACGGGATATGAACGTCGCCTTTGAGTTTTTCGAGTCTGTCTTGTTCGCTCATTTGCGCTCACCCCCTTCCACTTCGTTTTCGAGCTTTTGCAAGAACACCATCTTCTTGTAGGTGGGTGAAATTTCTTCAAGTCTGCTCGGCGTGTCGTAGGCTTCCACTTCTCCGTTGTTGAGCACGAGAATTTTGTCCATGTGCGACACGGTGGAAACGCGCGACGCGATGACGATTGTCGTCTTGCCCTTGCGCTTTTGAGCGATATTTTTAAGAATGGTCTCTTCCGTCTTGACGTCAACAGCGGACACCGAGTCGTCCAAAATCATGATTGGCGCATCTTTAATGTACGCGCGCGCGATAGAAATACGCTGTTTTTGTCCGCCCGAAAGCGTGACTCCTCGCTCGCCCGATATAGTGTCGTATCCGTCTTGAAAATCTTGGATATTGCTATGAACGTCGGCAAACTTTGCCGCTTCGTACACCTTTTCGATCTCAACGTCATTGTCCGAAAAAGCGATGTTGTTTTTCACCTTGTCGCTGAAAAGAAAGTTGTCTTGCGGCACGTATCCGATTGCGTTTCTGACGCTGTCAATGTCGCAATCCATGATGTCCACACCGTCGATAAACACCTTGTCCTTTTGCACGTTGTACAATCTCAAAAGCGTGTTGACAAGCGTTGTTTTGCCGCTGCCGATTTTGCCGACAACACCCACACACTCGCCCGAATCGATGGTTAAAGTGATGTTTTTGAGCACATCAACATCGTTTGACGGATATTGGAAAGAAAAATCTTTGAACTCGATCTTGCCTTGCACGTCTTGCAAAACCACTGCGTTTTCGGGGCTTTTGATGTCTTCTTCGCTGTCAAGGAAAGCAGTGACGCGTTTGAGCGAAGTCTTGGATCTCGAACGCATGGTGACAAGTTGTCCAAGAGCCATCATCGGCCACACCATAACGTCGAAATAACCAACGAACGTGATAAGCTGACCTGCCGTCAAGTCCACTTCGTGTCCGAAAACCATTGCCGGCGAGCCCGTTGCGTACTTGTACACAAAATAGCCGCCAAGCCCCAAAAGCATGGCCATGATGATTGTGATGATCACCTCTATCACGGCATCTGATATGACCGCCGTGCGCACGAACGCCACATTGGTGTCTTTGTTCTTTTTTGCCACTTTTGCAAAAGCGTGAAGCTGTTGCGTCTCTTTGACAAAAGCCTTGATGACGCGTATGCCGGTGAAACTCTCTTGCGAGAAGTCATAGAGTTTGTCAAACTCTTTTTGTCTTTCTTCCCACTTGACGCCCATAACTTTTTCAACGAGCATGCCCCACACGACTATGAGTGCGAGCGGCACGAGCAACACGAGCGTAAGAGCCCAGTCGAGCGTGAACATCTTGTACAACACGAAAGCCGTCAAAAACAGCGCGTCAACAAGCATGATAGACCCCCAACCGAGAAACTCCTCGATGGTTTCAAGGTCGGTGGTGAACCACGCCATGACAGTGCCCACTTTGTTTTCGTGATAATATTTTTGAGAGAGCCTTTCGCTCTTTTGAAACATGAGATGGCGAAGCCCCGCTTCCATTTTTTGAGAAGCGTTGAATATGGAAAGTCGCCAGGTTATACGTCCTGCGCACATAATCACCGCAACGACGATAACTCCGACAATGACTTCTCTGAGTGCCGCTTTGTCCACTGCGCTGCCGTCAAACATATCCACGATTTTGCCAAGGTAGTCGGGGATGAACAGCTGAAAATAGTCCACCGCAACAAGCGCGATGACGCCGATAAGGAACAGCCACCAGTTTTTTAGATAGAATCTGTTCAGGTATTTCCCTGTCAACATAACGTTTTTCCTTTCCTTTTGTTTCGATATCGGGACATACCGTTTTTTTGTGTAAAAAACGCCCGCTTGACCGCACGAAAATCGCGCTTATCAAGCGGGACAAAGTCAATCAAGATATGCTGCTCTCAACGAGCGGTCACATAATCTCGCGGTAGATCTTCTCCACTTCTTTCTTGCCCCAGACTTGCGGGCAGGGATAGAGCGGATTTGCCTCCGAAAGAGCGTGACCGATCATGCGCGGCAAACGCTCTTCTTCGATAAGTTGCGAGCCGTCTTTTGCCTTGACTTTGGTCGGTATATTCATTGACGCGTTCATATCGTCAATCCACTTGATAAAGTTGTTTGCTTTTTCTTCTCTCGTGTTGCCGCCGAGATTGATGCAATCTGCAAGCTGAGCAAGTTTCTTGTGCGCGGATTTGCCGTATGCGCGCAAAACGTGCGGAAGAATGATTGCGTTTGCAAGGCCGTGTGGCACTCCGTATTCGCCGCCGAGCGTGTGTGCGACTGCGTGTACGTATCCGACGTATGCTCTCGTGAACGCCTTACCTGCAAGATACGCGGCTTTTTGCATTTGCACTCTCGCTTCGAGATCGTCGCCGTGATCGTATGCTTGTTTGAGATATTTGTGAATGAGTTGAACCGCTTCGATTGCTTCCTTTCTCGTTTGAGAAGTGTTCTCTCCGCCGATGTACGCTTCGACTGCGTGAGTGAGTGCGTCCATACCCGTCGTGGAAGTGAGATGCGGGGGAAGCGTCTTTGTGAGTTCCGGGTCCATAACGACGTATCTCGGGATAAGGAACGGGTCGTTGATTGCATATTTTTCATGCGTTTCGGGGTTGGAAATGACCGCCGCAAGCGTTGCTTCGCTGCCCGTGCCCGACGTGGTGGGAATTGCAACTAGCGGAGGGAGTTTGTGACCTGTGAGCATGATTTTCAGAACGCCTTTCATTTGCGGAACGGACTTCTTGGGGCAAGCGACTCTTGCGCCGATACCTTTTGCACAATCCATTGCGCTTCCGCCGCCGAGAGCGACGATTGCGTCACAACCGTTCTCGTGATACATTTTCAAACCTTCTTCGATGTTTTGAATGGTCGGATTGGGCACGACGTCGTGATAGCAGCAGCATTTCATGCCTTCGTCTTCGCATGCCTTCATGATTGGGTCTGCCTTACCGTTAGAGAACAAAAAACCATCCGTGACGATCAAGATGCTCTTGAAACCGTTGTCTTTGAGAAATTTGGGAAGCTGTGAAATGCTGCCCGGACCGGACAAAGTCTTTTTGCATTGATTCCAAGGAAGGAAATACATTGCAAGACGCATTGTTTGCTGATAAATTCTGCAACCGATTGTTTTAAGAATCATAAGTCTCTTCTCTCCTTATCGCTTTGTCGCGATGTCAGTATTCTTATTAAAGTAATAATATTCTATCACCAAATATACGAATGTACAAGAAAAAATCGTCCACAAAACGCATTTTTCTTCAAAAGTCGCTTATATCGGGGCAAAACATGAAAAATCCCCGCGTTTGCGGAGACTTTTTCATCGGTTTTTATTAGCGGCAATTTTACGAAACGCTCTTTATTTCGTTTTTACGCCGATAGTGATGTTCATAAACTCAATTCTAAGCACCGCAGTCTTCGCGCCGTCCTTTTCGCCGAGCGTAAACACTCCGAAGGGCGCGGTTTTGTCGTTGTCTTTGAGCGCTCCTATATAAATTGCGGTGTATTCCTTGCCATCCGCACCTTTTAGTTTGCGAATTCCGTACGTCTGGTCAAAAGTGAGTTGAAGCACGGTGTCCGCGGGGATTTTCGAGAGCAAATCCGCAGGCAACGCCATATTCTCGGCAACGTAAGCAAGTGCTTCTTTTACGCCGTCGTCTTCATAATCAAGCCCGGTAATATTAAAGCCGAGACTGTGATGAATAAGTTCGAGCGCGCCTTCAAGATCTGCCTGAGAAAGTTTTGCGGCAAACCCCGGGAACATCGGTTCGACGTAGCCGTTCACGCTACCTTTTATATCAAAAGACGTAAGTGCCGCGCTTATGTCTATGTTGTTGTCTTCCAAAAGTCCTTGTATCTTGCCGAAAACGCCGTCTTTCGTGGTGAGTTGCATATGCATCGTACCGTCGGGTCTGAACTCGAAATAAGTCTTGTCCATATCGACTGCAATCTCTTCGATTGCTTTCACGAAAAAAGAGGGAGTATCCATTATTTGGAGCACGGAATCGTCGATATAAAATCTCGTGGTCTCCGAAAACGCGTCGGGCTTGATTGCGAAGCTGCTTTCAAAATTCTTCATCGCAACACTCGTATCGCATGCGGTGAAAACGAATACGCACGCCGTCATAGCGGCAACGAGACATATTATAGTCAAAATTTTAACAACGCTTTTCTTCATAGCCGCACTCCTTAATAATTCACGGGCGTATAGCCTTCGATTGCGTTGAAATATTCGAGCGTAGCGTCGTAATAAGTCGTTGCGCCGTTCACTGCGTTCTTTGCGCTTTGAGCGTCGAACCCTTCGATTGTCGAATACATTCTGTCGATTTGTTCACACTTTATCGCCTTGTATTTTTCAAGTGCGTCCTTTGCGCCCATACCCCATTCGTCAAGGAGTTTTTGCGTTTCCGCCGCAATGATTGCGTGTCCGAGATTTGACGGATGCGTGTAGTCTGCATATATAAGTTTTCTTGCAAAACTATTTTGCGACAGATTTACTATGCTTTCACCGTCTTTCTCGTCTCTTGCGGCAAAATCGTTGAACGCTTTGTTGATGTCGAGAACGTAAACGGGGGCGTCCTGATGATTGTCGTTGTACTCGTCAATCATTCCGTTGAGTTTTCCCAAAATGTCCTGCGCAAGTACGCGAAGTTTCTGATACGTATCATAGCCGCGGTTTGCAAGTGCCTGTCTGTACGCCGGCGTAATAAGTTTCGTATCTTCGACGACGGGATTGTACACTTTTTGGAAAATTATCTTTGCATTCGGATTGAGTGTACGAAGTCTTGCGACGATGTCTTCGATATCCTGATAAGTGTTTGGAAAATTGAAAATCGAGTCTTCCGCACCCTGATTTTGTCCGTAAACGAGCGTCTTTCCGTCTTGCGCAAAATCAATCATGGGACGGATGGGCGTTTCGTCGTCATCATTCACACCGCCGTCGTGCAAATACTCGAACAACGTATGGTTGTCTTCATATTTTCTCTTGAGCGACGCTTCGTTGTCCGCACCGTCAAAACACGCCTGATACCATCTTTCGCCGTCCGTCTTGCCTTCGTTGATATCGGCAACTTCCATAAGCATTGCGCCGAGATCGAATTGAAGCGCGTTGTTGCCGAGAACGGAGATGTGGATAATATCCGCTTGCTTTATGTGTGTCTGAATGAGCGTTGCGGTCTCGCTTTCACGGCTTATGACTTGCAAAAGGCCTTCGCCGTTTTTCTTATCCGCCATATTGCCCGACGTAAGATGTCCCGACATCGAATGATTGTAATAATTGAAGCCGTTGACTCTGCCGATGAGCGCGTAATATCCGTAATTGTCACGCTCGGACACGGGCGACGCGCCTATAAGCGCTTCCGCAATAGAGTCTCCGAGAAAAACTATCGTCGGGCTGTCGCTCGAATCGTCGCACGCAACCAAAGTCAGCGTGAACACGATTATCAGAACGGCAACCGTGAGAATGCTCAGAATTTTTTTCATATTTACCCCTTTCCTTAGGCGCAACGCGCCTTTGCTTTCACACTGTCGCGCTTAAACTTTACGCTTTTTCCACAAAACAAACTTTCTTCATCTTTTGCTCTTTGAGCGGTCTGTCGTTGTAGTTTGTTTCAACGTCCGCGATTCTGTCCACTGCGTCCATACCTTCAACCACTTTGCCGAACGACGCATATTGTCCGTCAAGAAACTTTGCGTCGGCGTGGCAGATAAAGAATTGCGACGACGCGGAATTCGGGAACTGACTTCTTGCCATAGAAATGACTCCGCGTTCGTGAGAGAGCGGATTGTTGACTCCGTTCATGCGGAATTCGCCTTTTATCGTCTCTTTGCTTCCGCCCATACCCGTGCCTTGCGGGTCGCCGCCCTGAATCATAAATCCCGAGATGACGCGGTGAAAAATAAGTCCGTCGTAAAAGCCTTGCGAGACGAGTTTTTTGAAGTTTGCCACAGTTATCGGTGCAACTTTTTCGTCGAGTTCCACGACGATAGTATCGCCGTTTTGCATTTCGATTTTGACGAAATCCGTTTGTTTGTCGGTTTCTATAAATGCCATAATCGCTCCTTTATCGATATATTTTAAGTTGATAAAACTTCGTTTTTGTCACAAACTGTTTTTCGCAATGGCTGTCGCAACCGCTTTTGCGCTTGAAAAAGCCCATTGCAGATTGTATCCGCCGCAGTCTCCGTCAACGTCGAGCGCTTCGCCTATGGCGTATGCGTTCTTTGCTTTTAGCGACATAAGGTTTTCGTCGAATTCTCTTACGTCCAGACCGCCCGACATAACTTGCGCAAGCGACGAGTCGGCAAGCCCTTCTATCGTGAATCTATAATTCTTTATCGCATTTGCAAGCGCACCGATTTTGCTTGCCGCCTTGTCCTGTGCGTCGCAACCTGCCGCCCATATTATACGCTCCTGCACTTTTGAATGGAACGTACCGAGAAGCAATTCCGCAACGGTGCAACCGTTGTCTCTTTTTCTCAAAATGTCTTCGACTTCCGCCTTAGAATACTCGGGCATAAAGTCAACCGTCAGCATATCTCCGATTTTCGCTCTGCCCCTTGCAATCTCGCTTGAAAGGTTGAATGCGGCAATTCCGCTCACGCCGAAATCTTTGAAGAGCACTTCGCCCACTTCATATCGATAGCCTATGCGCACTCCTGCCTTCACTCTCACGCCTTGCAAACTTTTGAGCGGCTCTTTGTTGGTCTTGATAGGAACCAAAGACGGCACAGTCGGGCGCACTTTGTGTCCCAAGCCTTCAAACAGCGCGGTGCTGTCTTTGCCGAACGTTGCGCACGAGCCTGTCGCAAGCACGACGTTTTCCGTCTCGAAAGAAAACGATTGATTCGGTTTCCCTTCGCACTTCACAACGCCGCTCACGTTGAATCTGTCGTTGAAATTTTCGATGAAATTGACGGTATGGGAGCAAAGCGTTTCGACGCCGTTTCTTTCGACGGCACGGCGCAAAACGTCAAGCACGCTTGCCGCGCACTCGCTGTACGGATACACTCTCTTGTCAACGACTTTCGTGATAAGTCCCATTTTCTCGAAACTCGCAATCGTGTCGTGTGCGTCGAATTTGTCGAGAAATTCTTCAACGAAACTCGGCTTGTTGTAATGCACGATGTTCATATCGAGATTCGTGAGATTGCACTTTCCGTTGCCCGTTGCAAGCAACTTTTTCCCCACCCTGTCGTTGCCTTCGAGAATGGCGATTTTAAGTGACGGCGGAAGCATTGCGGCAAGAAAAAGTCCGCCCGCGCCGCCGCCTATGATAATAACGTCGTATTTTTGCGTATTCATAGATTTATTCTATCACACGCACGTGAATAAATCAATGTGCAAATGGTTGCGTTTTGAAATAATGCGCCGATTTTTATCTCTGAGTTTTTCAAAATTCGAGCGAATTCGACTTTGTATTTCATTTTTGCGTTTTGGGTTCGGTTTCAACGAAAAAAGCGAAGCAAAATGCTTCGCTTTTTCATATCTCAAAAAAATAGTTTACACTAGTGTTGCAAGCGGCAATAACGATGCCGAACCCGCCGCTATACCGCCGCCGACAAGCGCGACGATGATGACGAAATAGAGTATCACTGCCACCACCGATACGCAAACAGAGACGAGACAACCGATGCCTGCCGCGCGGGAACGCTTCGGATAATCGTCCTTCCACACGAGCCAAAGGATAAATCCGACGATAGGAATGAAGAATCCCAACACTCCCCATCCTGCCGCTCCGTCGTCACCGCTGTTTGACGAAGTTTGCGTTTGCGTGCAGGTTGCGCCCTGAACACCGTTGAACTGTTGCGCCTGTTGCGGACGATTGACGTAATACTCGCCCTTTTCGTTCATTGCGTTCACGTTTTGCGTGCCGATTTGAGACACGGTGAAAGACGTTATCGGCGCGTTGTTGGCAAAGTCGAAAATCGTTTTGATGATTGCTCCGCAAACGGGGCATTTTGCAAGTATGCAAATGAGATTGCCTTTGAAATCGAAAGCGATTTCCCATTGCACGTTATGTTCTCCGCAGAGCGGGCAAGACGGAATTGCGGCTGAAATCTTGTTTTGAGCAATCAGGCCGACGCCGTCGTTGTATCTTTGAAATTCCATATTTATCACTCCTTTCTTATTGACTATATAATATCATCACTTTTCTTTCAAGTCAACGATTGAAAATCACTCGAAAAATATCGCATAATGCAATATATTGCGCCTTAGGAGTAAATGCGTGCAATCTCTCGACAAAACTTAGAAAAAGTTATAATATAATTCAGTAAGCACCCATGGCGCAACTGGATAGCGCATCAGATTCCGATTCTGACGGTTGGCGGTTCAAGTCCGCCTGGGTGTACCACTCAAAAACCGCTATCTCGCTAGCGGTTTTATCATTTGCCCCATGCGTCCTTTCACCATTTCAGTTACGCGATTGACACTTCGTGTAACAATCGCTATTACGTTCGCTTTGCTCGCTACAAGTCCGCCTATATGCACCTTTCGACTTTGGACTTTGCATAAATCGCTATTACGCTCGCTTTGCTCACTACGAATCCGTTTGGGTGCGCCATTCCAAGACCTTTGCGTTTTGCAACGGCCTTTTTTCGCAATCATTTTTCAAATTAAAACGGCGCAAGTTATATGCGCCGCGAATTTATTATTTTATATCGTCAAGCGGAAGCGGCGTAACGTCAAAACTTCCGTCGTCGAAAATGTCGATGAGCGTGCCGCCGCGTTGCGTGTGGCGATCCATTATACCCTTGTAGGCGTTGTAGTCTATGCTCATGCCGTATGTCAATCGTATGCCCTGATAGGTGATTGACAACGTGTTGAGATGGTCGTGTCCCATAAACATGCCCTTGCAACTGCCAAACTTCACCATTTCGGAGAAAAACTTGCCTTCCACTGTTTTGGGATATCCGAAATAGTTGTCTTTTTCCTGCACGAAACCGCAATGATAGGTCGCTTCGCCCGTCTTTTTGTAGCACTTCTCCCAACCTTCCTTGAATTCTTTCGGCGGAATGTGGAAGAACGCGAGCGATTTTGCCTTTTCTCCGTCTTTGCTCAATGTATTGATTTCGTTTTTATACCACTCGATCTGGTCGTCGTGAATGACGTCGAAACCGCTGAAAAAGTTCCAGGTGAGATAGGCGTTGCTGTCAACGAACATAAGCGCGGTGTTGAGCGAGCCGTCTTCGTTGAGCAAGGGTATTGAGTAGTTGCCATCGCCCGTGATATTCTCGTCGCCGTGTCTGAACAGACAGTGTTTGAGCGCACCGTAAAAATCACCGAGTTGTTTTTTGTTTGCTCTTGCCCACACTTCGCTGTCGTGATTGCCGAACACAACCGTCCACGGCTTGCCGAGTTTCTCCATAACGGTGGCGAACATTTCGCTCGCTTTAAGGTTGTTGAAACTGCCCTGATTGAGCCACGGCATCGGATACACCATATCCCCCGTCACGACCACGAAATCGGCGTTTGATGCGTTCACGATTTTCTCGACTGCCGCAAGCGCGAGTTTGTCTTTTTTTCTCGTTGCGAGAGAACCGCCGATGTGAATATCGGTGAGCTGCAATATTCTGAACGGCTTGCCGTTTTCTTTCACCGCGACGTATCTTCCGTCGCGGGTTTCAAAATGAGCCATTAGCACTCCTTATTTTTACAAAATCAGTTTCTTGATTGATTGTCATCAAGTTTTGCACCGCACACCGAACACACATGATCACTTGCCTTGTTCTTCGCGCCACAATAAGTGCATATAGTCGTTTTCTTTCCTTTTTCCAGTTCAATCTCATTTTCAAGTTTTGCAACTCGCAATTCTTTTTCAAGTGATGAAATTTCAGAATCTGTTTCGGAAATTTCTTCGAGTGCGGATTCCACGCCTTCGACGTATGCGTTGTGTTTGTCTTCTTCGGTCACGACGATTTCGACGATGTCCGCAGGATTGACCTTGCCGTAAAGTTCTGCAACGAGTGCTTCTCTTTCTTTTGATTCTTCGTCGGTGAGAGTCTTGCCGGATTTTCTTGCTTCGATGAAATAGCGTATGCGAGTGAGCTTCGCGCTCGTGATTTTGTATCTGAAAGACGCAATGAGCGCAACGGTGATGAACACCGCAACCGAAATGCCGAGAACGAGACGTATCGTGAGCAACACTTTGTCGCTTTGCGGGATGTATGCCGCAACGTCGTCCGACTTGTTTTCAACGTAGCCGAGACCGCCGATAATCCAGCCGACCATACCCACGCCGAGTGCGCCGCCAACCTTTCTTGCAAGAGTCATCATGCCGCTGTACGTGCCGGTGGGTCTTGCGCCGGTTGCCATTTCCGCAACGTCGACGGTGTCGGGGAATATAATCCAAGGCATCATTTGCGCACCGCCGAAGCCCAAGCCCATGATGAGCGCGACGATGGGGACGAGAATGGGCGGTGCCCAACTCGGATCCATAACCGCAAGCATAATGCCGCCGCCGATATAGAACGGCAAGCCCATGCGGAAAGCAAATTGTTTGCTCTTCTTGTCCATCATGACGCGAGCGAGCGGGAACATAACCACAGCCGCCACCATAAGCGGAGCAATGATGAAGAGCGAAGACATCTTCATGCCGAACAGTTCATAGCCGTGCCACACGTCCGTTGCGTAATAAACGGCGAGTGCGGAGATAATGTCCATGCACATAAACGCGGTGACGTACATCACGATATGCCAGCGGTACGAGCGGTTTTTGTACGGAATCGCGTAACTGTTGACGAATTGTTTGAAATTGAATCTCTGTTTCGGAGTTTTGGGATTGATACGTTCTTTGACGAAGATACCGCAAATGACGAGACCGCCGCCGAACAGCGTTCCGAAAATTATGCTCATGCAGAGCCAGAAATCGACGGACGAAAGTTGCGGCATGAAAAGGAAGCCCGTTCCGTCCGGATTTGTGAGTGCTTCGATGAACACGAGCGGAAGAACGTATCCGAGCCCCGACGCGATTGCCGTGAAAACGAGTTTGACGGTGTTTGCGTTGTTGCGTTCTCTAAAAGACGGGGTTATGTCGCTTGCCATCGAGCAATACGGCACTTGCGTGACCGTCGAACACGTGTTCCATATAAGATATAGGATGATTATATACGCCGTAAAGCCGCCGACGGACATTCCCCACTCCCTGGCGGGCAGGAACACGAAGAAAATGCAGATGAACAGCGATATGCCGCCGAAGAACATATACGGCTTACGTCTGCCCCACTTTCCGCGCGTGTTGTCGGAAATGAAGCCCATAAACGGGTCGGTGATAGCGTCCCACAATTTTGCGAGCATCATAATGGTGGAAGCCACCGTCATTGCGATGCCGTTTTTGGTCATGTAGGCAAGCATAACGCAAGACATCATGCTCACTCCGCCGCCGTCCATGAGACCGCCGATACCATAGGCGAGTTTCTCTTTGAGCGGCACTCTGTCCGCTTCCGCAATAGGCTCGAGAGCCACGTCGTTTTTCTTATTCTTTTTCATAAACGTCCCTTTTGGTGAATTTATGGATATATTCTAACATATTTATGGGGTATATCTCAATAGTTATTTAACATTTAATATATATATATTCTTCGCCGGATATTGCTTGCTATTGACATAAATCGGACAAACTGTTAAAATATAAAAAAACTTTCAAGGTGGCAAAATGAGCAAACCTATCGTTGCGATAATGTACGACTTTGACAAAACTCTCTGCACGCGCGACATGCAGGAGTACACTTTCATCCCCGGACTTGGCATGCAGCCGGACGATTTTTGGAGCGGCACGGGCGAGATTGCGTCAAAAGAGCAGATGGACAGCGTGCTGACGTATATGTATTGCATGATCACAAAATCAGAGCAAACGGGCAAACCGTTCACGCGCGGAGACCTTGTGGAATGCGGAAAACATATCGAATATCTCCCCGGCGTTAAGGAATGGTTTGAAAGAGTCAACGAATACGGCGAAGAAGCAGGCGTGAAAGTGGAACACTACGTTCTCTCTTCGGGGCTGAAAGAAATCATAGAAGGCTCGAGCATAGCAAAGTTCTTCAAAAAGATTTTTGCAAGCGAATTTCTCTACGACTCCAAAACGGGCAAACCTATTTGGGCAAAAATGGCGGTCAACTACACCAACAAAACCCAGTTTGTATACCGCATCAACAAAGGCGTGCTTGACATCAGCAACAACGTGGACGTCAACGCGTCCCGCCCCGACGACGACAGACGCGTGTATTTCAACAACATGATCTACATCGGCGACGGCTTGACGGACGTGCCTTGCATGAAACTTGTCAAACAATCGGGCGGACACTCCATTGCACTGTACCAAAACGGACAAAAAGACAAAGTGCAACCCTTGCTGAAACACGAACGTGTGGACTGGATATTCGAAGCGGACTATCGCGCGGGCAAAGCCCTTGACAAAGCAATGCACGACATTATCACAAAACTCGGCGTGGACAACAAACTCATCCGTCTCAACAAATCTCAACTGAAAGAAATACAGTAAAAATCATCGCATATTTATAAGCGACACGCATTTTGTGTGTCGCTTTTTTGTTTGCTTGATTTTTACTGCTCTACCGCGCCGAAAATCTTTGCTATCAATTCTCGCATGGACAAACATTCATGCCGCAATTCCGCAGATTGTCGGCTTGCTGCTTCGCTCCGCTCAGTTTTATTCTTTTTATCGCATATTTATAAGCGACACGCATTTTGTGTGCCGCTTTTTTCTCACAAAAACATGCTGATTTCGTGAGAAAAAATAAATCCCCGAGCAAAACGCTCGGGGATTTTGTTTGTTCAACAGCACTGATTATGCTTGTTTGGTGAGAGTGTAGTCATCTGTTCCAACATAAAGTTTGTACGCATAACCGGTCGGATTGGTAAACTTGTAGGTTACACCAGACATAGTCCATGTGATTGTCCAGCCATCATCAGTAATGGTGTAATCTGTGATAGTGTTGTTTATATTAACACCAAAAGTCGAATCCACTTCTTTGTAGACAATGCTGTTTTCACCAACAATCAAAGTGTAATTCGTCGTATAACCATTAGTGCCGGTGAAAGTGCCTTGCATATCTGCCGTCACTGCCGCGCCGCCTGTTGTTGTTTCTTCTTTTGCAAATTTTGCATTATTAATCCACTCTGAACTTTGATCATTAACAGTCATTGTACCATCGCTATTAAGTTTACAAGTAATATCTTCAGAGTAAGCGGTATTGCGGAAAGTAGCCGTTGTGCCAGCCGCATCCACAGTATAGGTGTATGTTCCGTCATAAGCACCAACAACTGTCACATTGCCTTTTCCGTCAAACGTAAATGTGAGAGAATTCCATTTCCAAGTACCTGCAAACGCATCAAGAGTTGCCGCATGTTCGGTCTTGCTCAATTCGATTGCATCGTAGGAATCGGCAGCACAATAGTACCACTTGCCCGCGGTTTCCACATCTTCGTAAACCGCGTATTTTTTACCGCCGATAGAAAACTCATAGTTCGTTCCGCCCATAACATCCACTTGATTATAGTCTGTGCCCTCAACGCCACCGACTGTGATGGACTTCTCTGCGATGACGACAACGGTGTTGTCATCCAAATACCAAGTGCCGCGTGCGCTTTCGGGGAAAGCAAAGGGTTTCTCGGTTTTGGTGTACGTGACGCTCTTGTTTTCTCTGAGATACTCTTCGTAGGTGCTGTCATAACCGGTGACACAACCGTGGCTGATCACGACATTGCCGTCAACAAGAGTGAGCGTGTAATCGGAATAGATGTTGGTGTATCCTTCTGCCGCATCATCGTCTTTTGCGGAGTAAGAAAGAACAGTACCGTTCCAGTTCTTGGTGAGTCGCTTGTTTGTTTCTGCGATTGCAAGCCAAATGCGACCGTCTTCGATTGTGATTTCGATTGCATTGCCATTTGCATCGACATAATAGCCTACAAAGTCTTGTTCATGAGTTGTAACGGTGTAACCGTCTGCGATGAAGACTTTCCTTTCGCTGGTGCTTTCAACAAGCACTTTGCCACTGTCTTGGATGTTGTATGTGCCGTTTACGCTAGAATTGACTTTTGCAATCGTTACGGTTGCGCCGTCTTGGCTAAATTCGTAAGTGCCGCGAGTTATGCTTGAGCTGTAAGAGCTCTTGTAGACGTAGTTTACACCGCCAAAACCGTCAAGTTCAAAGGTGTAATATGTGCTACCGCTTTGGGTGAAGATTTGAGCCTTGCCGTCAGTGGTTTTTTCAAGGTAAACGCCTATCTCGGTATCGATCGTAACACCGATTGTTGCAGTTTCATTTGAAAGAACAACAACGTTTGCACCGTTGATATAGTAGGAATATGCCGCTCCGTCAACTGTTGCTTTGCCAAAACCGTCAAGGAAGATTTCACCCTTGTCGCCGTTGTAAGTGCCACGCTCTGAAGATGCTTGTTTGAAACTGCCGTCAGCGGTCGCCGTTGCAACTTTCGAGATCTTGAACACAACGTTCTTGCCTTCGCCATAAGAAACGGTGACGATGCTGTCTGCCGCAAGTTCGCCGCTTATCGTTGCATAATGGCTGTCCTTGTTTGCATCGACATAAACATAAGTGGTAGAAGTTTCTCCAACCAAGCCGTAGACATATTGAGAATCGCCATAGTAGGTGATGCCGTCAACGTCTTTGCCGTAGATACCGTTGTAGGAAGCTTCTCCGCTGCCTGTCACAACATAGTTGCCGTTTGCGTCAACGGTTGCAGTCTTTTGAACGAGAGTGGTTGAAACGATAAAATCGAAGTGATACACAGTTTTGCCGTCAACGGTTTCTGTGTAGAACCAGCCGTATTTGAATGCGTTTGAACCATATCCGCTGATGATGCCGTTGTCTTCAACGATAAACTGCTTGTTTCTACCCATAGTATAGAAAGCCGCAAGACCTGCATCCGCTTTCTTTTCAAGGATTGTGTCTTTGCTGTACGGATCTTCCTTATAGTCAAAACCGCTTTCGGTCATGATTGCATGGTCGCCGATAACAGTGATGGTGTAGGTCACTTTGCTGTAGCCGTAACCGTCAGAATATTTCATCGTGCCGGTCTTTGCATCATATTTGAAAGCCTTATTGCTGAGCTTGTCATACGTGACTTTCTTGTCGCTCTTGATTGTGAGCATCTTGTGCTCTTCGGTGTTAATCCAGTAACCTGCCGCATAGGTTTCTTCGTTTGCAAATTCTGCAACGAAAGTACGGTCTGCCGTGACTTGGAGATCTGCCGCCGCTTTGACGATACCGTCATAGTAGCCCAAGAACACGCTGTCAGCCTTGGTCGCTGCATCTGCAAGATCTTCTGCAGTGAGTTTTGCGCCTTCTGCGATTTCGATATAAGAAGTCTTGACAACTTCATCACCGTTCTTGAAGGTCACAACGTATGCAACCTTATTCCACTTTGCAGTGTAAACAACGTTGCTGTCAACAGTTGCGTTTTCGTCAAACTCGACTTCACCGTTAAACCAGCCGCCGAATGCGTATTCGGGTGTTGCAAACGCAGGATCTGCGGGGATATCTGCATCCGCGATCTTTTCGCCAGATTTGACTTTGACTGATTTGACTTGCGTGTCACCGTTCATGAACGTAACGTTGAAGAGTCCCGTCCATTTTGCGTTGTACGTAACGCTTGCGGTGATTGCCGCGTCTTTGTCAAATGCGCTGTCGCCGTTGAACCAACCTTCAAACGCTGAGTCTTGGGTGTCGGCAAGGTTTGCGGGGATATCGGATGCTGCAATCTTTTCACCGTCTTTGACCGTTGCCGTTGCGATGACCGTGTCACCGTCTTTGAAGGTCACTGTGAAAAGGCTCGTCCACTTTGCCGTATAGGTTACGTCGCCGGTGATTGCCACAGTCTTGTCGAATGCTTTGTCGCCGTCAAACCAACCTTCAAACACCGCTGAATCCTTTGTGGGATCTGCGGGAAGATCTGCGTCGGCAATGGTTGCGCCGTCCTTGACCGAAACCGTTTTTACGACCGTTTCACCGTCTTTGAAGGTGACGGTGTAGGTCTTGGTTTGGTCACAAGCAACGAACAAAGCCGCTGTCAACACGAGAATCATAACTGCCGCTGCGAAAGCGATAAAAACTTTTCTTCTCGTCATTTTGTGTTCTCCTTTTTTGATGAATATTCGTTTTGTTTTTGCCTTGTTTTGATACAATATTAAGGAATAAAATTCACTCTATAACCCTAATATGTGAATTATTATACAACCGCTTTGCCCAACCGTCAATTATTTGATAGTAGAAAAAATTCAACTTTTTTCATATTTTTTTAAGTTTGCGTTGTATAATATTATGGTTTTATGCATATTATCTCACATTTGTATGAATAAATATGCATAAAGGGTTGCAGACGTGTCTGCACACCCTTTATCATATCGTTTCTACGTGCTTATTCCGTCACTTTTGAAAGCGAAGAACATTCAAGCATACGGGATTCGTTTTCAAAAACGTAAGTCACCTTTGCGCTCATGCTGTTTGTGTCCACTTTGTAAGTGATTGTAAAGTTGTAGGTGGTGGTGCTGTCTTTTGCCTCAACGGTCAACACGATTGTGCTTGCAGTTTGGCTTTTGATTGTCAAAGTGCCGCTCACCGTGCTTTGATAACAGAACTCACCCGTGCTTGTGATGACAAAACTTCTTTCGCTGTTGCCACCGCCTGTGCCGTAGCCTTCCCATGCGCCTTTCCACGTGCCGCACAATGTCGTCGGGATGACTTCCGTCACTTCGCCCGTTCTTGTGAGCGTCACGCTTTCGGTGTCGTAGGTGATGACGTTGGTGGTCACGTCAAACAAGTATCTGACGCTTGCGATCGTGAATGACACTCTGTTTGCGCCGTCATACACCGCCACAAACGGCATGCCCTTGTACGTTCCCGTCAAGTCTTGTTTGAGATTGAACACCACTGCCGCGCCGCTTGACTCGTTGCCGGTGTAACTGCCCACTGCGCTCGCAGGGAGTTTGGGAAGTTCCGTCGTGCCGGTGTAGCCCACTTTGGGGTACGTTGTTTCCTTAAGAACTCCTGTCGTGCATTTGATAAAGAGCAGGTTGTTGTCATAGTAGAACACAAAATCGTAGACTTGCGATGAGTTGTATTCCACGTGTACGCCCGTTGCGGTCACGGTGTATTGCGCCCAACCGTTGTGGTTTTCACTGCTCCAATTGGGACGATATTCTTTGTCGTCCGCTCTATAATACAGCACTCTGGAATGGCCGTAGCCGTCAACAATGAGCAAATAGTATTTCTCGATATACTCTTTGCCGATCACATTGCCGTTTTTGTCTTGGACATTGATGTTCCCGCCTTGGTAGTACACGCCGCCGTAACCGTCCGCTTTTGCAAGCGTCACAACGCCGTTTGCCGCTTTTGCCGCCTTGAAGTCAAAGCCGACGATGCTGAAATCGTCAAACACCGCAACCACGAGATCGCCGTACACTTCGTATGCGGAATAGGTTTCCGTCGCGCCCGTTATACCGCCGATGCCGTCAAGCGTGAAGGTCTTGTCACCATAGGTGTAAGTGCCTTCTTCCGCGCCGATGGCGTAAAGGATGTATTGCGACTTGTAGCTTGCGTTTTCATTGCCGTACTTGGTGTAGACCACTCTGTAATCCACGCCGCCGATGGTGACTCTGTCGCCGTTTGCAAAGTTGTTCGGCGCAACGATTTGCGTACTGTCTTGCAATTGACCGTCCTTTATATAGTACACGCCCGCGTCATTGACGTACACCACGTTATTGATGTCGCCCGCAATGAGATAAGATCTCACGTTGCCGTCAGACGCAGGAAGCACAACCACGTCGCGCTGTGAATCGGATCTGTGCAAATCGCCGTAGAACAAGCCCTTCTCCGCATCGAAATACAAAGTGCCGATGCGACCTTCGAGCGAAATTCTCGCAAGCGTGTTGTTCTTGAACATTGCGTACGTGCCGAGCGTCTCGGAGTACAAGCTGCGATATGCCACAACGCCGTCTTCACGGAATTCGATCTCGTAGTTTTGAGCATACGCGATCTTGTCGCTATCCGTCGTGGCAACGTACGGGGTGTAGTACGTGCCGACAAACGGTTGTCCCTTGTAGTTTGCCGTGGGTTGAGCAAATATCGCGTTGGTGTAGCCCGCAACGCCGTTCTTGCCGACAAAGTTGACCGTCAAAGTCATGTCTTCGTTGACGGTTGCGCTCATGGACGTGAAATAATTCTCAAGCCACTTGCTCTCGATCGTGATGTCGTTGCCGTCAATGGTGTACGTGCCGCTGTAACTCTTCACGATGCCCTTGTCGTTCTTGAGCGATTCGCTTTGATAGCTGATTTTGCCGTCGCTGAACGTCAACACGTCGCCGTCTTCGTTGTAGTATTCGCCAAACACTTTCAAGTCGGACTTGGTGTAGGTGTACTCCACTTGTCCGGACATACCATAGTCGAAAATGACCTTGATGCTGCCGTCATCCATGACCGTTGCGCTGACATCGCCGTAATTGTTGTAGAAGGTGAGCAACAAGATGTTGTTGCCGTCATAGGTGTATTTGCCGCCGATTGCGTTGCCGTTGACAAGTTTCAAAGTTCCGTCCGGAGCGAGATACAACACGCCGCCGTCAACTTGACCGTGATATTCGCCCTTGCCCGTGTAGACGTGTGTGACTTTGCTCGAATCGCCGAAACGCGCCTTGAAAGTCATGTCTTTCACAACCGGGACGTAATAGCGGTATCTTGCGCCGCTTTCAAACTCCCAATCGAAGAACAAGTTGTTGCCCTCGTTGCTCAATGCGTCAAGCTTGCCAACGATCGCAAACGAGCTTGCATTGAATTGTCTGACTTCTTCTTCGATGATCGTATCGCCTTTGACAAGGGACACGGTGTGCGTGCCGCTGAGTGCCGTATCGGTCTTGGGGATTGCGATGCCGCCTTCAAGCGTCCATTCGCTCATATCCCACTTGACGTTTTGTGCAATCCACTCTGCGTCAAAGGTTGCGCCTTCTTCCGCTTTCGTGCCTGCCGCGTTGGTCTTGTCCGTGGTGGACGGCGCAAGCTTGTAGAAGCAGTTTTCAATCACGGTGCCTGCCTCGTAATATCCGCCGCTATAATCGTCCGTGAATGTGTAGCCTGCGATGCCGCCCGCATAGCTCTTATAGGTTGTGGACGTCGCTCTGGTTGCAGTGACTCTGCCCGTGCTGAAACAGTCCAAAATAGTGTTGTCGTTGCTGGAATATCCGATGATGCCGCCCGCATAAGAAACGTCTTTGTTGGTGGCTTTGACTCTTGCGTAGTTTGCGCAGTTGATTATTGACATTCTCGAGCAGCTTGCATAGCCCATAATGCCGCCTACCCACTCGCCGCCTTCCACTGTAGCATTGGCGGTGGTCACGCAGTTGATCACTGCAAGCGCACCGTTGGACGCCGTTGATGTTGCGCCGATGATGCCGCCGTTGACAGCCGAATCGAGACTTGACGCACTTCCGTCGTCTTCAAACTTCTTTGCCACGACTTTCACTTCGGACACGCAGTTTTTCACGTATGCGATATATGCGGTTTTCGAATCGTAAACGTCAAGTCCGCCCGCGATGCCGCCGATGCGTGACGGGTTGGACGCGCAAAGGCTCATGTTCAACTCGCCCGACACTCTAACGTTGGAGATGTTGGTGAGATTGCCATAGCCCACAATGCCGCCGACGTATGCGCCGATGCTGCTTTGATCTGCGCCGCTGACCACCGCATAGCTGGCATTGTCAAGCGTGAGATTGGTGATCGTGGCTCTGTGGCAATAGCCGAACAAGCCGACGTATGACATTCCCGAACGCAAATTTCTCTTGATCGTGAGATTGCTGATCGTGTGTCCGTTGCCGTCAAAGCTGCCGCTGAAACCGTACACTATTCTTTCGTTCTCTTCACCTTCGTTGAGCGTGACGAGTTGTCCTGCCGAAACGTAAGGAATTCCTTCCATATCGATGTCCGCAACGAGTTTGAAGAAAGATTTCGCATACTTTTCGTTGTCGTCTTCTTCGGGATGATTGACTTTGTCTGCAAAGTCCGCAAGGTCGTCGGCAGTCGCAATCAGATACGGATTGTTCTTGCTGCCGAGTTCGTTTTTCTTGATCTCTTCCCAAACCGCAACGAGTGCGGTATTCTTCGTTATGGGCGTTGCAAAGTCGAAAAGCGTGCTTTGACCTTCTTCCGCCCATCCTTTGAATTCATAGCCGTCTCTTTGCGGGTCTTGCGGTCTTTGAGCGCACGCACCCGATTCGACTTCCTGAGAAGAGATGCCGCTCACGCCTTCGCCGCCGAAAGAAACAGTGAACTTGTCTTTTCCTTTTTCTCCGCAAGCGACTGCCACGCACGCAATGCACGCGATGAGCGCAATCGCCAAGATGCTCAATACGATTCTTTTGTTTTTCATATCCGCTCCTTATTCCCCCGCTTCAACGAGATAAATCGTGACGCTGCCGTCGGAGTTCGCAAACGCCTTTGCGCCCGCAACTTCGGTGAAACTGATCTTGTATTTGAGAACGAGAACCGTTTCTTCGCCCGATTTGTCGATATCGTACACGTTGATTTCGCCGTTTTCGACTTTGTACGCGTACATATATTCCGTTTCTTCTCTGACTCCGTCCACGTCTTCAACGGTCGTAAGCGTTGCGTATGCGTAGACGTACTCCGAGCCTTTGCTTCTGCCGTCGAGCACGAGCGTAGAACCGTCCGCCGCCGTGTACGTTCCCGCATATTGATCGGAAACTGTGAGCACGGTCACGGTCTGATTGCTGCCGTCGAGCACGACTGCGTTGTTTTCGTCAAGATATCCTATATAGTACAGGAACGTTCCGTCGATATAAATCGAAACGTAGTTTTCGTCAACGTAGTAAACGTCCACTTTAATGCCCGCAAACGTGCCTTTCGCTCTGCCGCTGATGTCCATTGCGCCACTTATAGAGAACGTGTTTTCGCCGGAAACGATATATTCTTTTCCGACAAGTTTGTGATGTAATCCGAAGTTTTCTATTTTCACTCCGTCCTTTTCAATGGTTGCACCGCCGTTGACAAACGTTATGACGTAAACGACCGCACCGTCTTTTGTGAGCGTAACGATGTATTTGTTTTCAACGTCGGCAGTCGTATAATCGTAAGTTTCGACTCCGTCGGCAGTCGTCAAAGTCGCCTTGCCCAAGCCGACGGGACTCTTGCCGTTGAAACTCAACACGTCGTCACCCACGTGATATTCGTATTGACTTACGTAATCGGGTGCTTTGAACGTCACTTCGTTAACCGAAATGCCGTTTGCGTCAAGTTTTGCCGTGTAGACCACGCCGTCCACGGTGAAAGTCGCTTCACCTGTCTTCTTGTCGTAGAAATATGCGACTTCGCTCGTAGTGCCGTCCTTTTCAACCGTCACAAACCCTTTGACATACCATCTTCCTTGCGAAGAAGTGGTGATGTCGATGTTGTACGGACCGAAACCGTTGAAAGTATAGGTTGCGCCGTTCGTGCCGTTCCACGTTCCGAAGAAGGGATCGTAGTAGGTCATGTTGTAGTCGTCGACGAGCATACCCGTAGAAGCGTAGTATCCCGCAAGATAAAGCACTTCCGAACCGTCTTTGCCGGTTGCGAGATTGAACATACCGTAAAGTCTGGTCTGATAAAACATATTGACCATCAACGTGCCCGTTTCGTCGTATTCCGCAACGTAGTGGAAACTTATTCCGTTTGAATCTTTGCCGGTGCCGTAACCGTTTTTGCCGATACCGTCAAGCACTATGGTGTATTTGAGAAGATTGTCCGTCCACGTTCCGATAAACGAGCCTTCTCTGCCGAAAACCGACGACGTATCGCCGCTCTTAACGACGAGAAGTCCTTTCTCGTTGAAAGACGCTTCAAACGAGCCGAAAGTCGCTTTTTCGTTTTCGCTGTCAAAGACGTATTCGTATTTTTTACCCTTGTATTCCACGTTGCCTTTGCCGTCAAACGTTATGGTTTCCAGTCTGCTGAAATCAGATTCCCACTTACCTGCGAATACGTCGCGTTTTTCAAGTTGAAGTCCTGCGCTTGTGGATTCCATGCTCAAGCCGTTCGAGCTTATGGACGCGATGATTCTGGTTGTGCCGATCGTCATCGTCACGATGTTCTCGTTGCAAGTGTAGGTGAAAGTTTCCGTGCCGTTTGCGTTCGTTCTTTCGCCCGTAAGGTCTGAAAGGAACGTGTACGTCGTGCCGTCGCTCGTATACCACGTGCCCATTGCGGCGTTTTGCTTTCTTGCCACGATAACGTTGTCTTTTTCGCTTGTGAAGAACAGGTTGTCGTAGATGTTAAGCACATTGCCTTCGATGTCGGCATAGTAGTCTGCAAGGAGAGAGATATCGTTTTTTGACGTATACACAAGATATGCAAAGTACGCGTCCTTAACGAGAAGTTTTTCACCGTTGTAGACGTACATATAGTCGGCAACGATTCCGTCGTAATACATCGTCATCTTGCCGTTGTCGTCAAAGACGAGATGCAATTCGGCATTGTAAATCTTATTGTTTTTCAAAGTCTGAAGCACGGCGTAGTAGTCGCCTTCGACTTTCGTATAGTCCGCAAATCCGACGTAAACGGTCACGTCTGCGGTGATAAGGAAGGAAGACGGAATTCTCTTTGTGCATTCCGCGTCGAAGAAGTAGCCGTAAGAAACCATGTTCTTGGTGTCGTCGGCACTTTCCTTATCCGCAACGAAAGTGTTCATTCCGCTCCCGCCGTAGATGTAGTAAATCGGCATAACGCCCGTTATGGTCACGGTGTCTTCCGTTTGCGTGAGCGGATTGCCGTTGTTGTCTTCTTTCGTCACGTTTCTGCCGAACACGAAAGTTGCGGAAATGCTACCAACGGGCTCTTCACTGTACACAGGCAAAATCGCACCGTCGTCTTCTTTCCATTCGGAAGCGTTCCAACCGAGCAAATCGCAAAGATCCGCAACGGAATTCGCGCTGTAACTCTTGCCGTCCGTGATGTTGCCGTCTTGAGTGTAGTACGCTTTGAAAAGCACCGTTTTTTTCGTGTCGATTTCGTTGTATCCGTTTCTGAAAATCAAGCCGGAAATATCACTGAGTTCGTCTTCGCCCTGTTGTTTGGAACTTGACAAAACACCGATAGCAACACTGGAAGAGATTGCGGATTCGTTGTCGCTTGCGCCGACGAGACCGCCTGCGTAAGACGCTTCGCCGCCGCTTCTGGCTTCGATTTTTCCGTCAACGTAGCAGTTTGCGACGGATGCCGCCGTGCGAAGATAACCCACGATGCCGCCTGCGTATTTGTTTCTGCCTTCAACGTTGCCGATAAACGAGCAGTTGTTGACGTATGCCGAAGACGCATTGTTCGGGCCGTACACCGCTGCCGCTATACCGCCCGTTGCGTAAAGCGAAGATTGTCCGTTTGAAACGAGATCCGCCTGCACCGTGCAGAAAGACGCGGTCGCCATATACTCCGTGCCGTAGCCTTGCATAAAGCCGACGATACCGCCGAGATAGACGATATTATCGCTCGGAAGCGTGCTGGTCACGGTGTAAGAACCTTTGAAATTGCAGTTGATGACGTCGCCGCCGATGTTGTAGGCAACGATGCCGCCGAGAATGTAGTTGTATTGTTTGTCAAGCGCCTCCACCGCTATGTCGGAATCTATCGTGAGATTCTTGACGGTTGCGGTTGCGATATAGCCGAAAAAGCCCGCAACGCCTTCTTCCACTTCGAGATTGAAGTTGGACACGACGTGTCCCCTTCCGTCAAACGTGCCCATGAAATAGGTCTTTGCGCCGCCGATTGGTTGGATGGTTTCGCCGTTGAAATCGATGTCGCAAGTGAGCGCGACAAAGGATTCCGTATATTTGTCTTCGCCCGCGTTGATGCTGTCGGTGAAGGTTTTAAGTTGCGCCGCATTGGAGATGAGATAAGGGCTTTTCGCATTGCCAAGTCCCTTGATCTTCGCGTCGTCGTGACGAAGTCCGTCAACGCTGACCGTCACGGATTTTTCCACGGTGAAACTGTATTTGCCGTTTTCACCGAGAACGCACTCCTGCGTGCCTGCGTAAACCTTGAGTTCGCCCACGTAATACGGAGACACGCGCACGCCGAATTCGACAACCGTGCCGATTGCAACGTTCTTGGGAGTAGTGCCCGCAAATACGAACGTTGCCGCTTCGTCGTCCGACCATCTTATACGCGCGGTTTTTGCGACTTCGCTCCACTGCGCAACGAGTGTGGTGTCCTTTGTTATTTTCGTATCGAAATCGAAGTCTTCGTTTGAACTTTCTTCTTTCCAACCGACAAATTCGTATCCGTCTCTTTCGGGGTCGGCGGGTTTCGTCACGGTTGCGTTTTCGTCAACCTTAACCGTGTCGTTTGCCGCACCGTTGCCGTAAACGAAAGTGACCGTATACTGAGTCGGTGCTTCGGGGGTGTCGTCGCACGCAACCAACGCAACGCAAAGCACAATGCACAATGCGATTGCGAGTATGGGTACGATTTTCTTCAATGTAGTCATAAATTTTTCTCCTTGCAAAGCGTTTCCGCCTTGCTATCGCCTGAGCGACACTCTCTTTCCCCTTATATCCGCAAATTATTTCTTGATTTTTAACAATTCTTTGATTTTGTTTGCGGCATCTTCTTTCTTTTGTTTCTTTTGTGCTTTCATCTCGTCGATTTCGGCATTGCGTTCGTCTTCGAGTTTGACAAGCTCGTCGTAAAACGGCATCTCGTCAAGCACTTTTTGGTCATACTTGTGGCACGCCACGTAGTGTCCGCCGCCAAGGTCTGTAAACTTGGGTTGGAACAGTTTGCACGCGCTCATACATTCCGAACAGCGAGTGTGGAACTTGCAGCCCTTCGGCGGATTTGCCGGGGACGGAATGTCTCCTTGCAGCACGATTCTCTTGATCTTGCTGTCGGGATCGGGCACGGGAACTGCCGAGAACAACGCCTTGGTGTACGGGTGAAGCGGATTGTCGAACATCTCGCGTTTCGAGCCGTATTCCACCATGTTGCCGAGATACATAACGCCCACTTCGTCGGAGATGTGTTCAACAACCGACAAGTCGTGCGATATAAACAGATAAGCAAGGTTGTCGCTTTCTTGCAAGTCCTTGAACAAGTTGATGATTTGCGCCTGTATGGACACGTCAAGCGCAGAGACCGGCTCGTCGCAAATGACGAGTTTCGGTTTGAGCGCAAGTGCCTTTGCAATGCAAATACGTTGTCTTTGTCCGCCCGAAAACTCGTGCGGGTATCTGTCGAAATAGTGCGGTTGAAGTCCGCATTTGGTCATTATATCGACGATATATTCTTTGTATTGCTCTTTCGGCACGATGTGATGCACCTTCACCGCTTCGCCGACGATTTCGCCCACCGTCATACGCGGAGAGAGCGAAGAATAGGGATCTTGGAATATCATCTGGAAGTTGGGGCGCATCTTTCTCAAAGCGTTGCCTTTGAGTTTTTCGATGTGCTTGCCTTCGAAGATGACTTCGCCGGCCGTCGGTTCATACAGACGAAGAATTGTTCTGCCGAGAGTCGTCTTGCCGCAGCCCGATTCGCCGACGATACCGATGGTGTGCCCTGCCTTGAGTTTGAGAGAAACGCCGTCCACCGCTTTGAGATACACGGTGTTGCTCTTAATTAGGCTCTTTGAAATCGGAAAATACTCTTTCAGGTCGTTCACGACGAGAAGATAATCGTCGTCGGATTCCTTTTTCTCGTCTTTTGCCGTCGTGTCTTCCGCACCGATTTTTTCGTTTTCGTCAACGTCCGTCGTTGCAATTTCAATCGTTTCGATTTCCGCGTCGTTTTGCACGCCGATTTTTTCTTCCGTCATACGATTTCTCCTTTATCGAAGCAACGATAGCACGCCACGAAGTGCGTGGGCGAAACTTGAATCATGGGCGGATAGTCGCCCTTGCAAGCGTCGCATTTCATGTTGCAACGGTCCTTAAAATAGCACGTTTGCAACATATTGATGGGGTTGGGCACGTTGCCGGGAATACTGTAGAGTCTGTCAACTTCCTTTCCGACGACGGGCTTGCTCTTTTGAAGGCCTATCGTGTAGGGGTGCATCGGATTTTTGAAAATCTCTTGCACGGTGCCCTTTTCCACCACTCTGCCTGCATACATAACCACGACGTAGTCCACCATTTCGGCAATGACGCCCAAATCGTGAGTGATGAGCATGATAGATCCGCTGATTTTGTCTTTTACGTCACGCAAAAGGTCGAGAATTTGCGCCTGAATGGTGACGTCGAGCGCGGTTGTAGGCTCGTCTGCGATGATGAGTTTAGGATTGCAGCAAAGTGCCATTGCAATCATGACTCTTTGACGCATACCGCCCGACAATTCGTGCGGATAGGACTTGTACACGTGTTCGGGCATTGCAATGCCGACAAGTTTGAGCATCTCGATGCTCTTCTCTTTTGCCATTTGCTTGTCCGCGCCGTCAACGTGAAGAAGGGTGACTTCGTCAAGTTGGTTGCCTATCGTGAAAACGGGATTGAGTGACGTCATCGGCTCTTGGAAGATCATCGCGATTTCTCTGCCCCTGATTTTCGACATTTCGGAAATAGGAGTTTTGGCTATGTCGTAAACGACTTCGCTTTCTTCAAAGACTTTTCTGTGACGCACTTTACCGTGTCTGTCAAGAGAGGGTTTCACCATCGGCTCGCCATTTTCGTCAAGCATTTGATTGCCGTTTTCGTCAAGCACGGGTTCGGTGATCTCTTCCGTGCCCACCGCCTTTCTTTGCGTTGAGCGGAAGCGGATGCTACCGTCCACGATTTGTCCCATAGGACCTTGAACGAGTTGCATGAGTGAAAGGCTCGTCACCGACTTTCCGCAGCCCGATTCGCCGACAACGCCCACCGTTGAGCCTTGCGGGATGTTGAACGACACTCCGTTGACAGCCTTGACAACGCCGTTGTCCGTGAAGAAATAGGTGTGCAAATCGTCAAATTCCACGACGTTTCTTTCGTCCTTCATCTCGGTGATGTAGTCGTCTTTGGTGTACGCCGCTCTTTTCTTTTTGAGTTGCTTTATCGTGCGCAGATTTTGCTTTGCGATGTTGCGAGACTCTTTGGCGGTGATATAATGCTTGTTCTTATCTGTTGATTTGTCTTTCTTTTCAAACATAACATTATCTCCTTGCCTTCGGGTCGAACGCGTCACGCAAGCCGTCGCCGACAAAGTTGAACGCGAGTACCGCAAGCACTATGCAAATACCCGGTGAAATCCAAAGATTCGGATACAGACGGAGCGCAGTGTTGTTTGCGGCGGCGTTTATCATATTGCCCCAAGTTGCGTATTCTGCGGGAAGGCCGATGCCGAGATAGCCGAGCGTCGCTTCCGTGAGAATGATTCCGCCAAGGCCGAGCGTCATGGAAACGATGAGTTGCGGCATAACGTTGGGGATAAGATGCTTGAATATCTTTCTGCTTGCGGGAAGACCGCTTGCTTCTGCACTCAACATAAAGTCTTGCTCTCTCAGAGACAAAATTTGTCCCCTGACGAGTCTTGCCGTGCCTGCCCAGCCGAACAAGGTCATCATGGCCATCAATATGTAGAGTTTCGCCGGGCCGGTTACGTCTTGCGCGTCGAGCGCGACGCCGACGATCATAAGCATAGGCATAGTCGGCACGCAGTTGAAAATATCGACTATACGCATTATGATCTGATCCACCCACTTTCCGAAATAACCTGCCAAGCCGCCAAGGAACACGCCGATTATCGTTTCAAGGATAATGACGACGAAGCCCACCGTGAGAGACACTCTTCCGCCGTACATAAGACGGGAGAACACGTCAAAGCCCTTGTCGTCGGTGCCGAGCAAGTGGTCTTTGGACGGTTTGAGATAGTTGGTCGGTTCGGAATAAGTGACGATATACACGGTGTCTTCGCCGTAGTCGGGCGCGGACACTTCGGTGTAATACGTCTCTTTGACCTTTTTACTGTCGTCCGCTTCTCTTTCACCCCAGATGAACGGGAGATTGGAAAAGAGCGGTCCAAGGAATGAAAACGCGAACAAAATGACGAGCATCACGAGTCCCGTTATCGAAAGTTTGGATCTGAAAAATCTTTTCAGAACGATTCTTCCGGGGCTGAGCGTTCTCGAAGTTATCTCTTCCACGCTTTCTTCTTCGTCGTCCGCATTCTGTGCGGTTTCGACGTTTTCTTCGTTTTCTTTGTTAACTTCCTGCGTTGTCAATGCGTCGTTTTCGACGTTCTCGACGTTTTGCGTGTCCGCATCGTTTCCGATTGCGTTCACGACGTCGTTTTGTTCGTCAAGCAGGGTTTCCGTCGGATTGCCGACGATGATTTCGTCTTTTATTTCGTCCATACTTACCCCCTACTTTCCTATCTTGACACGCGGGTCGACTATTGCGTACATCAGGTCGCTGAACAACGTTCCTATGACCGTCAGTATTGCGATAAACATGTTGTAGCCCATAATAAACGGTATATCCGCCACCACGAGTGCGTCGTATGCAAGTTTACCGATACCGGGGATACTGAACACGGTTTCCGTTATCATTGCTCCGCCGAACAGACTCGGCAAAATGCCTGCCATCATTGTGACGAGCGGAATCATCGTGTTTCTGAATACGTGTTTGTATATGACCTTTTTCTCGCTGAGACCTTTCGCTCTTGCCGTGCGCACGTAGTCCGCGTTGAGTGCTTCGAGTGTGTTCGTACGGGTGTAACGCATAAGCGAGCCGATTGAAAGGATGACGAGAACCGCCATAGGCAACACCATGTGCCACAGCGTATCTCCCAGTCGCACTATCCAAGACGCGTCCATAGGCAAGGATGCAGAGCCTATGCCGCCCACTTCGAACCAGCCGAGTTGCACCGCAAACACGCGAATTGCAAGAGCGGCAAGGAAGAACGTGGGAAGGCTTATACCCATCATCGCAAGCACGGTGACCGAATAGTCCACGAAGCCGTATTGGTGTGTTGCAGCCTTGATGCCGAGCGGAATTGCGATTACGAATTGCAAAATCGTTGCGATGAATGCAATCGCAAAGGAAATGCCCATATTCTGAACGATGACGTCCGAAACCGGTCTCTTATACTTGAAGGACATTCCGAGGTCGCCTTTGAGAAGGTTGCCGAGCCAGTTGAAATATCCCTTGATGATTGCAACGAACTTGTCTCCGCCCGTCGCCACCTTGTAGGACATATTCACCGTCACGACTTCGCCGCTTGAAAGCGTAAAAGTCATATTGCGAATGGTGCGATTGTCCATACCTTCGGTTTCGTTGACAACGTAAGTGCCGCTTTCGACGGGTGTGATGATTTCGTCAAGCGTAATCATGGAATCGTCGGTGGTCTCTTCTGAGCCTGTCTTCTCGTCCGCCTTTGCGCCGCGGCTTGTAACCTTGCAGATGCTGAACTTGCCGGTGTTGAGATACTTGCCGTCTTCGTCGGTGTCCGCCTTGATTATAACGCGGGTGTTTTTGCTGCCGTCAAAAGAACCTTCGTACCAGGAGTTGTAACTCTTGATACCAAGAGATATATCTTCGTCGTAAGTGACTTCTTTGGTGTTTTTGGTGAACGTTTCGCCTGCAAATTTGCTGTTGTCGCCAACCGTGAGATGCAAATACGCATCGGGCATGGCAAGACCGTACAATTCTTTGATTCGGTCAACGTCTTCCTGTTTCATCGTGCCCTGTTGCACCGCCGACGAGTATTGATTGTCGACGTAGTCGGTCGGCATCATACGCGCGAGCGAGTATATAATGACGGACACACCAAACAAAATCACGATGGACAGAAGCAGTCTTTTGACTATGTATTTTAAGGTATCCATATAAACTGTTTCCTGTCTTTCCGTCAGGCGTTTTCACGCCCGACGGTATCGGTTTGGTTGAGTTTGTTCTTTGCACCGATAGGTGCGGTTTCAGATTTTATCTGTAGTTCAATTCCCAAAGTCTTGAAAGCAATCCGTTGTACGGAGAGCGTTCGCTTGCGGGAGTCATGGTGCTTTCGTCAAGCACGTTCTTGTTGTATGCGGACATATCTTTTCTTTGATAAGTCGGCATTTCGACTGCAAATTCCATGATCTTGTCGAGTGCCTGAGCATAGATGTCCTTTCTCTCCTTCTGGTCGGTAGTTGCACGGCCTTGATCGATGAGTGCGGAGAGATCGGTGATGATTCGATACTCTTCTGCGTACGCTTCGGTGTTCTTGCCTGACTTGATTTGCTTATAGCCCCAGTTGCTCGTGGAACTTGCTTGCGAATCCATATGATAGACCTGGTACATATCGGGGTCGATCGTGGAAGACCACGCTGCCGCCCAGATTGCGAGTTTACCTGCGGACAAGTCGCTGAGTGCGGTCTGCGAAGTCACGACTTTGACATCGAATCCGACGCTGTTGAGAATCTTTGCCGCATTAAGGAACATTGCGTATGCCGGGTGATCGGTAGAACCGCCTGCGATGGTGAGTTTGTAGTTGAGCGTATCCGTGCCGTAACCGTCGATATACTTTTCATAGCAAGTGCCGTTGAACACGTAACCTGCGTCTTCGACAAGTCGTTTGATTTCTTGTCCCGTGCTGTCGTATGCGTAGGTAAGACTACCCTTCGTATAAATTGTTGCGTCCTTCGGGAATGCCCAACTGTTCACCGACATAGGACGATAAATGATTTCTGCAAGACCGCCCTGATAATAGTTGTCGGTGATCAAAGAAGTCTTCATCGCTTTGATGATTGCTCTTCTGACGTTGATGTTCGGAACGAATCTCGGGTTGATGCCCACGTAGCCGTAACCATTGGTTGAGATTTCGACGTGTCCGAGTTTTGCATCGTCAACAGCTTTGATGTTTGCTTGCGTTGCGCTTGGTTCACCGAAGTCGATATCGCCGTTGGTCAATGCGTTGATGATCTGATCGCTTTCAACGACTTTGTAACGGACGTATTTGATCTTTGCGTTGCTGATTCCGCTGCCGAGCGTCTCGAAATAGGGGTTGCGCTCGTAGTAAACCATGTTGTTGTTGAAGAACGTATCGCTGGTGACGTTGCCACTGCCGTTTGCGTTGGACGCTTTGTAAGTGCCTGCACCGACGGGGAGACCCACCTTGTTGGAAGCATTGATAACTTCGTTCATGAAGGTGATTTCACCGAATTCGAGACCGAATTCCGTCGTTCCGTTGAAAGCCGCAACGTAATCTTTGCCGTGCCACGTGCCCGAATAATAGTGCAGCGGAGCAACGGTGAATGCAAAGTTGTAGATTGCCTTCGGGTCTACGTCGTTAATTTTGATGGAGAGCACGTCGTATTCTTCACCGAGAGACTTGCCGTTGAAGTTGGTCACTTTGTGAGTGGTAATACCGCTGATGTTCGGCACGACCTTCGTGCTGCCCTTGAAGTAGTTGCTCTTTGCTTCTGCGGTGAACTGATCGAGCACCGTAGATGCGGTTTGCCAATACTTGACGATAGTTTCAAAGTTGCTTGCGGAAGTTTTCGTGATATCGAGTTGTCCGTTCGCAGTCGTCTTGAAATATGCGGTGAAAACGCTGCTGATGCAGTATTCTTTGATTGCGTCGTCTTTGCTCATACCGCTGTTTTCTTCAACGTAAGGCAAAATTGAGTCGTTGTAGAATTCGTCTGCAGCCGCTTTGTCGAGTTTGTAGTTGCCGTTTTCGTCTTTATATTTGTGACCGGGTCTTGCAGGATCTTCGAGCAAAAGTTCGTTCATACCGCCGTCGTTGAGCATAAACACTTGCCATGCGTCGGTGAATGCATAGTCTTTTTTATAGGTTTCGATATCCATGTTGTTCCAGTCCGTCGTGAGTTCTTTTTGGAAAGTCTCGGCAACGTACTTGAAGTCTTTTTCGAGTTGAGCCTTTTCTTCATCGCTCCAACGGTCGGAAGGACGATCATCGGGCTTAGTTCCGGTGTATTTGAACGTTACGTAATCGATAAGGTCGTCAATACGGACGTTTGCGTCGGAAACGAATTGTTCTTCAAACGCGGTGGAATCGCTCGTAGTAAGTTGTTGTTGACGATAACTCTTAAGACCGACGATATCCGTTGAATAAATGGTTGCAGAACCGGTGTAAGACGGATCGAGATAGGTGTAAAGGTTGAACAATACGTCCTTGATCGTCAAATCGTGTCCGTCTGAGAACTTGATGCCGTTCTTGATAAGGAATTCGTAAGTGGTGTATTTCTTTCCGCCTTCTTCGCTTTCCGAAACGGTGTAGTCCTTTGTCACGGTCGGCTCGTTGTCACCAAATGTGATGTTGCCCTTGGAATCGGTGCTGAGCATGCCGATTTGGGTCATGCCGACGATTGAAGAGTCGTATGCCGACGTTGAGAAAAATGGGTTGAAAACGCCGTCCGGAGTTGAGATGCTCATTGCAAACGGACGAGTTTCGGGATCGTAACTCTGACCTTTCTTATCGCATGCTGCAAGAGATGCCGTCATGACGATAATCATTGCCGCAATGAGAACGATTGTCGTGATTTTCTTTGCGTTTTTCATGTTGTCTCCTTATATGAAAGTAAATGTTTTTTTCGTATTTGGTTGATCTTATTTTGAAAGTCAGTTTCCTGCTCCCACTATCGTAACGCCCGAATAGTCGCAGTTTGTCGTCGTTGACGCGTCTTTTGCAATCCATTCGTACGCAGTTGACGTCTTGTTTGAACCGAAATCGCAATTGAGCGTTCCGTTTACGATTCTCACGTTGCTGATTTGTGCGCCTTCTCTCGCTTCGTATGCGAAGAATCCGCCGACGAATTCGCCGTTGTCGAGTTTCACGTTGAAATTGACGGTGGCGTCTTCTATGACAAGGTCGTATATGTTCGCTTTTGCACCGAGAGTGCCGAAGATACCTGCGCCGAGCGTGTACTTATTGCAGTTTCTCGTAACAGTGATACCCTTTATCGTATGTCCGTTGCCGTTTATCGTACCGTTGAAGCCCGCATATCTCCACGTCTTGCCTGTGAAATCGAGATCGCAATCGAGATAAATGTTTTCGTTTGAACTCAATCCTGCCGAGAACTGATCTTCCGTCTTTGCGATATACCAAGAACCTTCGATAAACTTGACGTAAACGGTCACGTCTTCCGTGCCGAACACGTAAGGCCATGCAAACGTTTCGTCTCCCGTCGCATTTTGGTAGTATTCGTAAAGCGTATAGCCGTCTTTGGTGGGTGCGACGACGCTTGACGGCCTTTCCTTTCTCGTTTCGGGAGTGCCGGTTTCTCTCTTGACTTCTTCACCGGTCTCTCTATCGACGAAAATCATCGTGGGAACGCGGAGCAATCTTGCATACAACGTAATGTCGGCGTTGACGCGCATCGTTTCGAAATTCCACTTCGTTGCCAGCTGGACCATTTGCGTAGTTTCGTCCACGACAACGTTGCCGTCGGAGTCTTTTTCGGGAAGATACCAACCTTCGAGATAGTATCCCGACGCTTCGTATTGCTTGAAATCTTCACGCGAACCGGGTTTGATCCCCACAAGCGAATTCGCCTTCACGCCGAGATATTGCGTCTGACAGTTTGCGTCGAGTGTGCCGACGTTGTAGTCGAACGTGACGAGATAGTCGTAGTTGGGTTTTGTTTGCGAAGTGTTGCACGCAGAAAGCACGACGCAAAGCGTCAATACAACAAGTGCGCAAACCAACAGTAAACTTCTTTTTGTTTTCATTTTTATACTCGTTTTTAGGATAATAATATATATCCTTATTTGTTCTCTCTCGTCCGCACGTCTAATGCACGGACGAGAGAGTGTTTTTTTTGTTATTCTTCGTCGGAGTTTTCGTCCGAGTCGTCCTTCTTTTCGTTCTCTTCGACTTTAGTTGCCGATTTCTTCTTTTTGAGAACTATGAGCACTGCCGCAACGACGCCTGCAATCACAACGACGGGAACAACCACGCTCACTGCGATGATTGCCGCTTTGTTGCCGCCTGCCGCATTGTTGTTGCCATCGCTCGGAGTGTCGGGAGTGGGAACCACGGGTTTTGATTCAACGTTGACAAGCAAGTCTACGTTGTAGGTTCGTCCTTCGTAAACGTAAGTCACGATCACTTTTTCGTCTCCGAGAGCAAACGTCGTCTTGTCAAGCGTATAGTCCGTGACAACGATTTCGCTGTCGTCTGCAAATATTGCCTTGACAACCATACCCGTCGGGTCAAACGCTTCGCCCTCAACGTATCTGATCTTGTCGGGGATCGTTGCAATCTTCACTTCGACGAGCGCAACGGGGTGACCGAGTCTTGCTTTTGCGTTTCTAATCGCCTTTTCAGCCGCAAGAAGTTTTTGTTCTTGTTCGCCGATGAGCGCGATTTGTTCCTTGTCGTTGATTGCGTTGTACGCTTTTCTTGCGTCTTGCGCCGCTTTTGCGACCGCTTGGAGTGCTTCGATGCTGCTTGCCGCCGCGATTTCATCGTTCGTCATGACGGATCCGATGTTGTCGATTGCGTCGATTGCCGCATGCGTCGTCTCGTCGGGAAGTATCGTGCTCGTCTTGTTGATCGTGCTGAAGAATTCCGTCCACACGTTGGTGTCGTAACCCTTTCCGTTCTTTGGAATGGTCATCGTCAACTTGAAGTCGGGCGCATCGTAGAATTCCTTGTTGAAGTAGTCTCTGTAAATGCGCTTCGACACGTAGTCAAGGAAGTTTGCGTAGTATATCGTGCTTCCTATCGTAGTCGTGCTCGTCGTGCTTTGCGCAAAGAGCAAATACACGATGTCGTTCGAACTCATACCCGTGGTATCGACGTATTTTGCAATCAAAGTCGGAGCTTCAACGCTGTTGAACGTGTAGTTCTTCACCGAACTGGAATAGAATGCGTAACTGCCTATCGTGCCGACCGTATAGACGAGTTCGATGTTTTCGAGTTCTTCAACGCCTTCGAACGCACTATCGCCGATTGCCACCGTGCCGTCTATGGTTCTAAACGACTTTCCGCTCTTGCCTGCAGGATATTGCAACAATTCGTAACCGTCGGGTTTGACAGCGTAAAGAATGCCGTCAATGGACACGATTTCACCGTCGCCCGCAACGTTTATCGCCGTGAGAGTCTTGATTGACGAGAATGCGCCTGCGCCGAAACTCGGGATATTGCGCGTCTTGATCTTTTCCACTCTGCCCTTTTCGTCGTAAATCGTCCAGGTATATTTGTAGGTCGCTTTGTTGAACGTCGCAGGAAGAGTAACGGTCGTGAGAGCGGTGTTTGCAAAGGCGTAGTCGCCGATGTATTGCGCCGCACCGAAGTTGACGTTTGCAAGCGGTGTGCTCATGAAAGCATATGCGTCTATTTCAACCGCGCTCGTAAGGTCTGCGCTCGTGAGTGCCGTGTTTGCAAATGCGCCCTTGCCGAGCGTTTCCACCGTGCCGAGCGTTGCGTTTGCAAGAGACGAGCAGTTGTAGAACGCATAGTTGCCTATCGCCTTTGCTCCCGTGACGTTGACCGTCGAAAGTCCCGTGCAGTTGTAGAACGCAAACTCGCCGACGTTTTCGATTCCGTCGGGGAGAACGACGTTTATAAGGTTTGCGCGCGCGCTCGAAGAATAGAACGCGTATGCGCCTACAACCTTCGTGCCCTGACCGAACGTTACGTTTGTGAGTGCCAAAGACGAAACGAAGACTTCTTTGCCCATCTTGCTCACGCCGCCGAATTTCGCACTCGTGAGATTGTTGCACACCGCAAACGCTCTGTCGCCGATTGAAGTTGCTTTTTCAAAGTTCGCCGCCGTGAGTTTGGAAGATGCAAACGCATTGTTTCCTATGCTCTCGACGTTTGTTGCGACGACTTCCGTCACTCCGCTGTTTTGGAATGCGTAATCGTCTATCGAAGTCGCGCTTGCAAGAGTTACGCTTCTCAAAGCCGTCGTTCCCTTGAACGCATACGCGCCCACCGAAAGCACTCCGCCGACTCCATTGACGTCGGTAAGTCTCGTGCAGTTTGCAAACACTCCTTCGGGAAGTGCGTTGATGCTGCCGAACGTCACCGATTTGACCGTGCTGCCCGCAAACGCGTATTTGCCGATTTCGGAAACGCCCGAAAGGTCAAGCGTCGTGATTGCCTTGCAGCCCGCAAACGCTCCGTCCGCTATACCGACGACGCTCGGGAGCAATTCAAACTCCGTCTTTGCCGTCGGAACGCTGACGATTTGCGTCTTGTTCTTGTTGTAAAGTACGCCTGCGTCTTTCACGGTCGTGCCGTCTCCGACGCTGTAATTTGCATTGTCTCCGTTTATGGAGAACTTACCGAATTTCTCGCAGTTCGCAAACGGAGTGGATTTTCCGCCGATAAGCGTCGTGTTTGCGCTAAGAACCGCTTCTCTCAGATTCGAGCAACCTTCAAATGCGCTTTCGCCTATCGAATACGTTCCGTCCGGAAGAGTGATTTTTTGAATCTTCACTCCCGCAAGAGCGTAGTTTCCGATGCCGAGGAATTCGTCTTCGGGTTCAAACGTGAAACTCGTAAGTCCCGAGCAACCGTTGAACGCGCCTTCTTTGAGATAAGAGCCTTTGAAGACGAAACTTCTGAGTGCGATGCAACCTGCAAACATATTCGTTCCGATATCCGTATACTTTGACGTCGTGACGCTTGCAAGTTTCGTGCAGTTTGCAAACACGTCGCTGCCCGTCACTCTGAGTTCGGAAATGTCAATGCTTTCAAGTGCCGTGCATCCCGAGAATGCTCCGTCGCCCGCCGTGGTGATACGTTGCGGATTTTCTATCGTCGTGAGCGAAGTGCATTTCGCAAATGCGTTGCGTCCCAAAGTGATCGCTCCGTGGTAGGTATCCGACACGTTGTGGTCTCTGTCCGTAAACATTCCGAACTTGACCGTTTTAAGTTTCGTGCAGCCTTCAAACGCGCTTTCGCCGATGACTATGCACTGGCTCGGAATGACCACTTCTTCAAGATTAGTGCAGCCCTTGAACGCCGTCTTCGGAATTTCCGTAAGCGTTGACGGAAGCACCACTCTCTTAAGGTTGGTGTTGTACCAGAAGCATTCTTCGTCGATATACATGACGTTCTTGTCTTCGGGTATCACGCACTCTTCGCCGCCGTAATAGTCGTACAACGTATAGTTGAGAATTCTGTAATAGTCGCCGACAACGATTTTGAGTTTCTTGCTAAGGCGCGTTCCGCTTGCTTTCGCTTCGATATACGCAGTGCCTTTTGCCTTTGCCGTCACGTTGCCGAGATTGTCTATTTCAACGACTGCCGGGTTTGTCGAAGACCACGTGAACTCAACGTTCTGTATATACCACGGAGACATGCTTGCAACGATTTGCAACGTTTGTCCCGGGTTAAGATCAAGGTCTTCTTTGTCGGCGTTCACCGCATATCCCTTGCCGTTGAGCACCGTCGGGAACACGATTTTGTCCGCAACGGGTTCTGCAAGTCTTTCTTCCGTGACAATAACGTCCACTCTTGCGTACGTAACGCTGTCTTCATCTTCGCCGTCTTTGAGATAAATCGTGGCCTTGCCTTGTGCCAAACCGAAAATTTCTTCTTTGTTGACCGCAACCACGCTGCTTCCTTTTGCCACGTACCAGGAAAGAGTTTGCGACATAGTTGCGTCGGGAAGAGTCGTAATTGTCGGTGAGAACAATTCGTTTTGCTTGATTTCGAGTTCGTAAATCGGATATTCGCTTTCCGCTTCGGTGTCGACAAGTCTGCCGTCGGGGTCGCCGATGGTCACCGATTCGGGATAATCGAGACCCGCTTTCGCGTTTATGACGTACGTTGACTGATTCATTGCGTAGTCTTCAACCGCAATATACATCTTGCCGGTCTTGATATAGTCTTCGTAAATATCCGTGATGTCGAAAGACACCGTGCTCTTTTGACCTTGTCCGCCGTAAACGGGAATCGGGTGCTCGGTCAAAAGCGTGAGCGTGTTTTGCCCTTTCTCCGTCTTCACGTAGCAAGGCATGACGTCCTGAACGAATTGGTTGTCGATGACGTCCACGTCCATATAAATACGGTATTTAGTTTTCTTATTCTCCGTATAGGATTCATATCTGATACGATAGTCGAGCATTTGCGGCGCTTCGTAGTCCACGGTGAACTGGAAGTCGAATGAATTGCGCTTCGGATTTTCTCCGCCCGGATAATCGAGTTCGCCTTTCAGCGAGACGTAATAAGTGCCGTTGTTGAGCAAGTTCCACTCTGAAGGTTTGATTTCGAGCGTTATTGCCGCCGCCCTGTTCGAGCCGCCTGCCGCATAAGACTTGCTGACGTTTTCCTGCCTTTCGGTGTAGATAACCTGTCCCGTTGCCGCGTCTTTGATTTCGACGTTCATATACGCCGCGCCGCGAAGAAGTCCTGCGTAAACCATATACACTTCGTAGATGGTTCTTTGCCCCTTGTTGTCAAACATAGAGACCGCCGCTTTTTCCTTTTCGGGATAAATCTTCACGTCGCTGTCTTCCATCTCGTACAAATATGCGCCGAGTTGGAGAATGTATTTGTCGTCGAAGTACATACCGATGATTTTCGTATCGGCAGCACTCGCGACGAGTTTGTCTTCCGCAGGCACGTTGGTGTCTTTTTGACTTTCGGCAAGTTCATACGTGCTATAGTCGAAAAGCGGAGCGGCAGTCCAGTCGCCATAAAACGCGAGATACGGCAATCCTATCGTGACCTTCGTTGCGTCCACGCCTTTCAATGACACAAAACCTTCAACGTACATGCCGTTTTCAAAACTCTTGTCGAGATACTCTCTCGCCGCTTGAGAAAGGGTTATTCTCACTTTGACGGTGGTGGTCATGTTTGCGCCGACGGTGATGTGCCCCGTGTGGCGCGCGCCGTCCACGAAATACTCGATCGTGCTGTCGGAAAGCATATGTGCCTTTTCCGCAACCGTCTTGTTGTCCGACGCAAGAGTTTCCGTCATCACGTACACGGTGGGATCGTATTCTTCCACTCTGCCCGAGATGTTGTTTATGGTAAATTCGAATTCATAGATACCCGTCTTCGTTTTGTCGTCGTAAAGTTCGATTTTGGTCTTGTCTCGAACGTTGCCGTCCTTATCCTTGACCGTGATGAAACTTTCAGCGTTTATTGCGTCCGCAATGCCTGCAAGTCCAGCGCCCTGCTTTCTCGGAGAGTACGGATTGCCTTCGTCGTTGAGAGCAATCGTTGCGGTGCTCATAAGCACTTGATTTACTCTCGCGTTGAGTTCAACGCCAGTGAGTGTTGGATTTGCGGTTTTGAGATATTGTCTTAAAAGCGCAACCGCACCCGACATGTTCGGAGCAGCCATACTCGTGCCGCTGTACACGTCGTATCCGCCCGGAACCGCACTGGTGATTTCTCCGCCGTGAGCGGTGATTTCGGGCTTGAGTTGCAAATCGGGAGTCGGACCCCAACTCGAGAAGTCGGACATGAACGGACCGGCTTTGTATTCGGAATTGATTTGAATGGAACCGACGCCCTTATTTGCCTTTTCGACAAACACTTTGCCCGCAACCATAGGAATCGAGCAAGTCGGCACGGGATCGTTGACGTCGCCGAGAGACATTCTTATCGTGCCCGACAAGTTGTTGTAGATAATGACTGCGTCCGCGCCGTTGTCCATTGCGTTTTGCACTTTTTCCGCAAACGTATTGTCACCGCGCTTGATAAGAGCAATCGTTCCGTCATAACCTGCTTTGTCCTGAAGTTCTCTTCTGATTTTTGCAGTGTAGTTGGTCGCTCTGCCCACGCCGCCCACGACGACGTATTTGTAGTTGAGCGTCTGACCTTTGCTCTTGCCCGCAATCGTATAAAGTCTGTCCACGAAGTCGTATTCGTTGCCGTTTGCGTCCGAAGACTCGGTGATGAACGCGACTTGGTTTTCATCTTCGTTTGCCTGGATGAAAGTCGCCTTTTGTCCGTTGATGGAAGCAACCGAAAGCGCGGCGCCGTAAGTGGACGGAGATCCGACCGTGCCGCTGTCGGGGTTGCTTGCAAGGTTCGTGCCGTTGCCGCCGCCGAAGCCCGAAGAATAATCGTTGCTCGCCGCAACCACAAGGCTGATGCCTGCAGCTCTTACTCTGTTGTAAACTTCGTTGATGAGTTCGTCGCTCTTCTCGTCGGAGAAGCCCGCGCTTGAGCCGAGACTCATGTTGATGACGTCAACGCCGAGTTCGACGCAGTCGCTGACCGCCGCTATAATGTCTATCGTGTCCGCACCGCCCAAAGAATCGCTGTCGAGATTGTCGGTGAAAACTTTGCATATAACGAGTTGCGCTTCGGGAGCGACGCCCACGAAGGTTTCGCTCGTTTCTTTGTTGACGACGTAATCGGATTTACCTGCGACGATACCCGCAACGTGAGTGCCGTGCGTGGAATATGACGGATAAACGTCGGAATCGTCGTCCGCATAGTCGTATGCATAAGGAACTTTTGCATTGTAATACACGTCGTCGACGGTGGCTTGTGCATTGAATCTGGTGCTTGCCGCCATCTTAGCCGCAACGTCTTCCTTGCTCCACGCGGGTTTCGTCGGCATGGTTGCAAACGCTTCGTGTGAATAGTCAAGTCCCGTGTCGAGAATTGCAACCGTCATACCTTCGCCCTTGTAGTTGAGATTGGACGAATCGTAAATACCCGTCGTATACACGTTTGCGTTGTTGCTCACCGCAACCTTCGGAACGGAATAAGACTCCGAATAGTAAACGTTCTTGACGCCGTCGAGTTTCTTTATCTCGTTGAACGTGTCTGCGTCGACTTTGAGCGCAACGCCGTTGTTGAGCGTCGAGTAGGAATATTTGTAAGAATAGTCGAAGCGATTGTCGTCGAGCGTTGCAAGAAAATCGCGATGAGACGCTTCGATGTCCGATTTGAGCAGTTGCGCTTCGACGCTGTTGCAATACGTGGCAAAATCGCCGTACGCATAGCCCTTATTTTCGTAAGAAGTGAAAAGAGAATCGCCTTCGAGTTCAACTATAACCCAGCGTTTTCCGCTGTATGAAGCGGTCGTCTCCTGAACGGCCGTTTGACTGAAGTATTGTTGGCGCAGCGTCTCCATGTCGAAATTGCCGACTTTCGCAAAGCCGGAAACGACGTCAGAGTTCGTCGAGTTTTGTCCCGCGGCGGCAACTCCGCTCATTCCGAGAGCAAACGTGACGATAAGGACGCATATCAACGCCACAAGCGAATAATGTGTAGTTTTTGTCGTTCTTTTGTCCATTAAATTCTCCACGCATATATGCGCATTAATATAATACAAGGATAAATTGTACCAAAGGATATCCAAAAAAGCAACAGTTTTCTTCGTCGCAATCGCAACTTTTTGCATAAAAATTTTTATTTGCAGTTTTTGCAGAAAAATTTGAAAGACCGTATCGGATTTGCAAAAATCAACAATTTTCGACAAAATTTATAGTTTTCCATATTCTAAACGCTTATTTTTACTGCGGTATATAGCGGTATTCGGCAATCTAAATTTCCGCGGAATGTCTTTTTGACAGAATTTTCATTTTTTAAGGAACATTAAAAAAGTAATAAAAAATACACGTTCCGTTGATTTTCCACACATGTGTATCAATATCTCGAAGCGTCAGATTTACACGAAATTGTATGAATAATTATTATTTTTGTATAATTATACGGTTTATACAATATTTTATACATTTGTTCGTAACGCATCGTTTTTCGAGTTTTTTCTCGGTTAAAACTCAAAATTTTGCTTCGTTTGAGTTTACAAAACACACGCGCGATGTTATGATTGTTTCTATCTCAAAATAAATATGAGCCGTAAAAGGAGTTATATATGAACAAAGGACTTAAAGGAATAGTTATCGCACTCGTGCTCGTTCTCGCTCTCGCATTGGGACTGAGCGCATGCGACGAGCCTGAATATTATTCGGTGAGCGTGACAAGCAACCTGCCGGGCGATCAATCGGTGCAAGTCTACGCCTCTGCCCCTAAAGATGCAAAAGGCTATCAAAAAGGCGAAACCGCTTACGTTTACGCACTTGTTGCCCCGGGCAGTAAACTGACGGTTGAAAGCGTAACCGCAAACGGAACGACGCTCACTGCCGACAACGAAGGTCGCTATCCCTTCACCGTCGAAGGCAACACGACGATAAACGTCGTTTTCGTACAGTCCGACGACGTTCGTCTCAATGTGTCCGCAGACAGTGAAAAAGGAACGTATACGATGAATCCCGACGGCATTCTCTTTGCGCCAAACACCGACGTTACGATAACCGCAACAGCAAAAGACGGCTACACTCTTAAAAATTACGTCGTAAACGACGTTGAGACCGAACCGTCCTATGACGGCTCACTCTCGCTTACGCTCAAAATCGACACCACGGTCAAGATAAACTTCGTACCGCGCATGGAAGACGGCGTGTTTTCGACCTTGCAAGGCAGATTGAAAGTCAAAGGTCATTACGTCTACGACGCCGATGACGACAACTACGATTTCATTCACAATCTCGAAACCGTGTTCGGTGACAAACAAATTTCACAAGTCGAATCCGACTCCGAAACCGGAAAAGTCTATTTCGAGTCCGTATTCGGAAAAAGCAACCGCAATATCACCGTCATTAAACACACGGCAAACAACACTATTGCCGAATACACTTCGGACAATCTATTCGAAGAGTATTACAACCCGTTCGATTTGCTCTCCGCAAGCGACTTCGAGAAAGTGAGCGACACCGAATACATTCTCTACAACGCCGCAAAGGCAAAAAGCGCCGCAAGCGCACTTTCGGGATGGACGGAAAGCATCTCGTCTTTCAAAGTCGTCGTCGAAAACGGCGTTGCCGTCAAACTTCACATCGTCACCGAGCGGATTCAACCGTCTGCCGCATCCGAAACCTACGTTTCCACTTATGATTTCGATTTGAGCGAACACGGCACGGCAAGCGTTGACACGCTCTACACTAAACCCTATCCGCACACCGCCGACCACGACGCACTTCTTGCCGTACTCACGACCGCTTCAGAAAAGGCGGCGTACACCGTGCGCCACCAAGGACACGAAGTCGGCTACGTTGAACCCGACGGCGGCGAAACTCGTCCCGGATACGGCGATACCGACTACAAAGTGTACGTAAACGAGCAAATGATTTACGACTCGTACAAGGACGAAGAACACGGATACGTCGCACTCGACAATTACGTTTATCCTTTCGACTATCTCAAGTCTTCAAATCAAGTCGTTTTGCGCGACCCCGTCAACGTTGAATCGATCAAGCATTATCAACCGAGTTTTCTCGGCTTCGACGTTGCGCTCTTCAAAAAAGTCGACGAAAACAAATATACGCTTCATCAAGACAGTATGGCACAACTCATTGCGCCCTACTTTGCAATCGGCAACGAGCAGGCCTATTACGCATTTGCAACCGACCTTACGCTCACTCTCAAAAACGGTGTGCTAGATCAGGTGGTTTTCACTTACAAGACCTACGGCATAGAAGAAACCGTGACGCTCTCTTTTGACTTTGACACGGCTTTCGACGTCAAGACGGATCTCGGGCTTGACTTTGCCAACGCAAGCAAAACAAGCGTCCTTGACGACTTCATCGGTCAATACAAGGACAATATGGGCAACTTCCTTACGGTTGACAAATCGGGCTTCACCTACAACGGCGAAAAAATCGCGATTTCACAATACATTTCCGCAACCGAAACCGAACCTGCATATTTCATCGGCACATGGAAGGGAAAGGTCGTCAGCATAATGAAGTTCAGTTCAAAGCAAATTCTCATAACCAGCGACGACTACTCCGTCAACGTCACTCTCGACGCGGTTGACACGGGCGTCGTGACTGTCGACAAGAAATTCGTCGGCGTATGGGAAATCAACGACGAAAAGGAAGACTTGCACTACAAAGTGCGCGTGCAATCTCACGCAGTGTGGGTCAACGACGTCGAATGTGAACTCATCTCCTACACCGAAAACGAAGGCGCAACGATCAAACTCGGAGACGACACCCTTTATCTGCTCAACGCAGCCGAAGACAAAGACGGCAAATTCGTATCCGCAATGATTAAATTCGCAAACAACGAATACGTCAAATTCACTCTTCTCGACACGGGTGAATCCGTCGGCATCGAAATCCCGGAAGAATACGTCGGCATGTATATGACCGACGACGAAAGATACAAGGTCGTCATCACGTTCTCGACGATAACCATAAACGGCGTTGAGTTCGTTCCAGCGTCGTACAGCGAAGCAGACGGTTTTGTCGGCACATACGGCAGCGACACAGCGTATAGAGTGGCGTTCTATTCGGTTGCAGGCACGGTCAACAAGGACGTTTTGCAAATCGGCAACGGCGACAAACTCAACCGCGTCGAATCTCTCAACAAGAATTATATCGGTACTTGGGAATCCGATCCCGCGATCACGGAATACCACTATACAGTCGTGTTCACCGAGACTACGCTCAAAATCAACGACAAATTCTACCCCGTCAAATACAATCAAACCTACGGCTATGAAGTGGAATTCGAAGGCGACGGTTACACGACCTACATTTTGTTCTTCTACAACGCATACGGCAATCCGAGCATGATTATGTACAGCAACGGCGGCACGACAATCAATCTCTACAAGAAAGTTCCGACCAAAGTACCCGAAGAGATTATCGGCACTTGGGAAGGCGTTGACGGCACAACCGCAATAACCGCTATCGTCGACAAAAACGGCAAGTTGCAAATCAAAATCGGTGACGGCGATTTCAAGACGATAAACGCCGAATACGACGCCGCAAACAGTCAGTTTGCATTCACTCTCGACGGCAAAGAAACTTTCTTCGTTTACGACGTAGACGCAAAAACGTTCAATCTCTATCAAGTGGAAGGCTATGACGTTGACTTCACAAAATCCGCAACCGTAGACATCCCCAACAAATTCTTCGGAACTTGGGTATCTTCCGACGGAAAAACGAAAGTTATCGCCGAAAAAGGCAAACTTTCCGTCATGATAAACGGCGGCGAACTTGTGAAAGTTGCAGAAGCGACTTCCGACGAATTCGGCGTATACTTCACCGTTGACGGCGTGAAATATTCTTTGAGCGCGTCTTACGGCGAAGACAATCAAATCTTGATTGCCGATGAAAGCTACACTTTCCATGTGCTATTGACGCTTCAAGCGTAATCGAAAAAACACCGAAAAAGCGGAACGCAAATGCGTTCCGCTTTTTATATAAATCATATTCGTTTTACATCTGTTTTTCCCCATATCTTTTGCGACATAAAATCGTCGATACATGCGATTAGATATTCGATATTACACGGCAAATCATATTGCAAACGTGCAAATTTATCAATATGTTTTTTGCCGAAAAAACATCAATCGTCAGCGCCAGTTTTCCGTCAAGAAAGCCAAAGCCAAATGATGAGCGCAGTCAGTCCAAAGCCGACAAGCACGACAAGGATTCTCGGCAACATAACTTCAAACATTGCGCGTATCATCGCGCGCTGTTCTTTGCGCGTGACGTCGCTTTTTTGGCGTTTATGTCTGGGCGTGTTTTCCCTATTCTGAAAAGCGGCGCGCCTGTATTTTGGCAACTCGTCGCCGTTCATGGGAGCTACTGTCATGCCGTTGTCCCAGTCGTCTTGTCTGTCTTTTCTACTCATACCGTCATTATAGCGTGTATTCCATGCAAAATCAATCGCTTTTTTGCATAGCGCGTCTCATTAACCGTATTTTAAGTTTTCACGACGTCTTTCATGTCGGATACTCGTTTTGCGCTACAGAAACGGCGTAATTTGCGCATAACAACGCAATTTGCCGTCGATTTTACGGTTTTATGCGCTTTTTGAAATAAAACTGCATATAATCGTTTCCCAAATCAAATATATTGTAGTATCATTATCATACGCAAAATATAAAGTTATTCGCGCGCGTTATGCGCGCAAAAGGCAGAAAAATGAATAAGTATGCAATCGTAAACGCAAACGTAATAAGCGGAAAAGAAAACGACGCCGTCCTTAAAGACGCAATTATCATCGTCGAAGACGGACACATCTCAGACATAACGACGGACAAAGACAGTGCACTCGGTCTCAAACAAATCGACCTTGGCGGAAAATATATCCTGCCGGGGCTTATCAATATGCACGTTCACCTTCCCGGCTCCGGCATGCCCAAGGACACCAAGAAACAAAACAAAGAAACCGTGCACAAACTCATGAGCCACAAACTCACGAAGTATATCGTATACAGACTTTGCGCAAGTTACGCAAAGGTGGAACTTATGTCGGGCGTCACCACCATTCGCACAGTTGGCGGTCTTGACGACATCGACTCTATCATAAGAGACAAGTCAAACGCAGGCAAAATCAAAGCGCCGCGTATTCTCGCATCGAATATGGCAGTCTCCGTCAAAGACGGACACATGGCAGGTTTGCTTGCCTACGAAGCCAAAGACGCTCAAGACGGAGCAAAGCTCGTGGACAAAATCGCAAAGACCAATCCCGACCTTATCAAGCTCATGATAACGGGCGGCATTCTCGACGCTAAAGTGGAAGGCGAACCCGGCGTGTTGCGTATGTCCCCCGAAATTGTCAAAGCATGCTGCGACAAGGCACACGAATACGGATTCAAAGTTGCGGCTCACGTAGAAAGCCCGCTCGGCGTAACGGTTGCGCTTGAAAACGGCGTTGACACCATAGAGCACGGCGGCACGGTTACCGAACACGAAATCGAACTCTTCAAAAAGAACGGCGGCGCACACATTCTCACAATCTCCCCCACCGTTCCGCTCACGCTCTTCCCGCTTGAAAAATCGGGCGGAACGAAACTCCACAAAATCAACAGCGAAGTGGTGTTCAAAGGCATGATTCAATGCGCGAGAACTTGCCTTGACAACGGAATTCCCGTCGGTCTCGGCACTGACACGGCTTGCCCGTACGTCACTCACTACGACATGTGGCGTGAACTTATGTATTTCAAAAAATATCTCGGCGTAAGCAACGAGTTTGCAATCCACACCGCAACGCTCGTAAACGCTCAAATTGCAGGCATTGACGACATCACCGGCTCAATCGAAGTGGGAAAATCCGCAGACTTCATGGTCGTAAACGGCAATCCGCTCGAAGACCTTGAAACCTTGCGCAATCCGCAAATGGTCGTTTTGCGCGGTAACGTCATCAAACACCCCAAAGTGAAGAAATTCGCCTACGTCGAAGAAGAACTCGACAAATACATCAGATAATGCAAAATCGCAAACTATCACACAAAACCACCCGAAAGACACGCCCGGCGCGTGTCTTTTGTTTTATATAATGTTATTGAAAATGAGTTTAGTTCTATTAACAAAAAATATAGAAGTTGCACATTCTTGTGTATAAGTACGCTTCGAATTAGTTTTTGTTACTGGCGCATAAAATATCAATTTCTCCTTGTCATCCTGAGCGAAGTCGAAGGATCTAGCGTAGCGAAAAATCAAACAATTGCGCCCGATAAGTTTTGTTTTGTTAACATCTCTACAAAGGGTTGACGTTTGAAACCTTAATGCAACATTACCCCTTCCCTTCGGGCTTTCCCCTACTTCTCGAACATAGTGCTTTCTCTTTTTAGCCACACATCGCTCGAAGAGGGGAAGTCGGCACTCGCATAGACAAGTATCGTCCCCTTGTTATGCCACTTCGCCTGCGTGGCGGCTTGCGCAACACAGTGCCACGCATTCTCGTACAACCGTCTTGCTCGGCGCTTATTTGCTCGCCGCCGTTGCGGCTCGTGTTTCGTCTTTGAAGTTGCACATACCGTTTATAAGAACGCTCCGAATTAGTTTTCGTTTCGGGCGCAACCGAAAAACTTTGTCATTGAGAGCGTAAGCGAAGCAATCTCGTGGAAACGAAACGCCAAACTTTTTCTGCGCCCGTGCCACAATTATTAATTATTCATTATTAATTATTAATTTTGCCTAAGCGCACCAAACAGATGAAGAACAAGAAAGAGCCACGCTAACGGCAACCCTAATGTACAAATAGTACATGAGTTGACGGGAACGTGGCTCTGACGCAGTTATTCGCTGTTTGGTGCGCTTAGGTAAGGTCTTTCCAGAGTTGCTTGATCACCTTATCATTATACTTAATATTGTCTTTGTTGTTGTTTGCCATGTTGTTGACGAGAGCGTTGTATGCGTCGGTCTTCTTGGCTTCGGTCAAAGTCTCGAGAATGTTGTCGCGAACGGTCTTGACGTCTGCTTGCTTGGCGGCATAGTTGACGATGTAGTCCATGGGAAGAACGCCTGTTGTGGGAAGAGTGCCTTCATAGGTGGTTGCATCCCAAGCCGTGCAAGAGTTGAGAAGGACAAACACGCCTGCATATGCATTTTGGGTGTTCTTGTTCTTGATGAAGCTGTCCGCCACTGCAAATGCCTTTTGGTCGCCCGAGAAGGTGCAAGTTGCCGCATCGAAGGTGAACATATCATTGTTCACTGCGCCAACGCTGTACGAGCCTGTGCCTTGTGCGATGAGAGCGCGAGCATAGGACGTGAAGTCTTCAAGGAAGGTACTGTCCTTTCCTTCGGGAGTGACGAGATAGCCGAGTCCGTTGTTGTTGGAATCTTTGCTGACTGCGCCGCTGTCGTCGCCGACAAGATAGAGCCAAGTGGTTGCCACTTCTCTGAGCCAATAGACGCCTTCCGCCTTGGTGAGTTCACCGTACGCAACGGCTTTCTTGACTTGATCGAGGCTGTTGTGGATTTGGTGGATTATACCGACTTTGCCGTCCTTGTCGAATGCAGGAACTTTTTCGAGAAGGTATGCCATTGCGGGATGTTGCGTTGCTTTGAACACGATTTGATATTCGCCGTCAACCTTTTCAAAAGAAAGGATTTTGCTATAATCGTTTGCATAGTTGCCTTCACTGACTTCGTACTCGTAGGAGTTGTCGTAGGGTTTTTCAGCGGTCTTGCCCACCTTGTTGTAGGGGTTGCGAGCGTCGGTCATAGCGTCGCGCACTTCAACAGTGTTGCCGTCCTTGTCTTCAATCGCGGAGTCTGCCTTGTAGTTGGGGTTGGAAACGTTGATTTCCATATCCGCGATGAGTTGATTGCGTCTAACGAGAATCGCTTCGGTGTTGGACGGGTTTGCACTGATCATATCCGTCAATTCTTTGAGAGAATCTTCGTCGAGTTTGAGAAGGATGTTGATGACAAAGCCGTAACCTTGGTCTTCGGTGGGATGATAATACGTCGTTGCAAGAGAACTCTTGAGTGCGGATTCGTAGTTGGCGCTGCTTCCTGCGAAAGTTTCCTTGTTTTGTGCAAGAGCCGAATCGAAGGATTTGGAAATTTCTTCGTCGGAAACGGTCACGGATGCGCCGACCATGCGTTTGAGTCTTTCAACGAGCAAGGTGGACATTTGGCTGTTGAGATAGTAGTCATAGCACTCTTCCACAGTGTCTTTGTAAAGGCTGTTTTTGAGGTTCTTTTCAAACTTGGACAAGCCTTCGTTGATGTAGTCTTTCATCGTGCCCACAAGAGTCTTTCCTTCGCTGAGAATGATGTTGTCCGCAAAGTCTGCTTCAAGGAACTTGGTGGTGAAAAGGCTGTCTTCACTGCTATCGTCAAGGAGTTTTGCCTTGTAGGTGTCAGAGAAGAATCTCTCGGAGATTTCAACGCCGTCCTTGTCAGGATCGTAATCGTCGTCTTTTTCTTCAACAGTCGGTCTTTCGGTGCGCGCGTCAATGTGTTTTTTCCACATTGCGTAGAGCGTCACGGACTCGGAAACGTTGCTATCAAAGTCAAATTCCGTGCCTTCAAAGCCGTCTTCGTTGCAGTTTGCGTCGGTGTACCAGCCATAGAAGGTGTAGCCCGTCTTGGTGGGATCGGTCGGTTTGGTTGCCGTCGTGCCCTTTTGGATCTTTTGCTTGTCGATGCTGCCACCGCCGTTGGTCTCGAAACGAACGGTCACGGGATCGGTGACTTCAACGTTTTCTTTCTTGTTGTTGGTCGTGCCGGTATCGCTGTTTGCATTATCTTCGGTGATAAGGCTCTCAACAAGTGAGATCAAAGTCTTGAGCATGCTTTCGTTGGAGTCTTCAACAGCCTTGTTTTTCTCGCTGTCGGAGAGCAAATCCGCGATGTTTTCGGGGACGGAATCCAAGCCTTTGAGTTTTGCCACCTGTTCTTTGGCAAAAAGGGTAAGCAATCTTTGTTGAGCAAGAGATTGCGCAAGATAGTTTGCCGCCGCTTCGTAGGTCATGCCGTAATAGTTGACGTACATATAAGCGTAGTTGTTGAACGTAGTGGCAAGTTCAAACTTGTACACGTCTGCGCTTTGTCCGTTGTAGTTCACGGTTGCGACCACTTGCAAAGCGTCGCGCTTGTCGTTCTTTTTGAAGATTTCGTCACAGCCCACGAGAAGAGTCGTGCAAATTGCAAGAATCATAACGATGGCTGTTGCGATGATCAATTTCTTTTTCATATCAAACTCCATAAATGAGCATTATATATCAATAGTATTAATATTATACACACAACGCAACACGCACGCAAGCGTTTTTTATTTATAATAGCAATAATTAAAGAACAATTAAACGATATAAGACGGATTTATTCGGCATTTTGAACATTTTCAAGGCTTTATAACCGTTTTTTCATTGTCTTATTCCCAACCGTTTGCGCAATTCTAACACAACGAATCTTAAAGTAAATGTAAAATCCCCCCCCCATTCTAGTTCAAGCCTGCCCACAATGCGCACGTCATTATTCCCAACTTTCGTATTGCAAAAGCACTCCGCTACTGGTATAATAGTTAAAACTAAAAAAGGTAATATTATTTATGCAGTTATATCATGGTACGAATATTGACAAATTGACCACGCTTAATCCTTATGTTTCAAATCACGAAAAACCATACGTCTATTTTACCGACTGTTTCAATCTTGCCGTTATGTACGCTGCAAAAAACCAGATATACACATACTGGTTCAAGGATGGGGTTTTGCATTACGACGAATACTTTGAGAATCAATTCAAAGTTCTGCATAATGAAAAATCCGGTACGATTTACAGATTTGACGGAACACTGCAACAACTCGATAAAATGCCTTGGGTGTATCTGTCCGAAACATCTGTGGACGTTTGCCCCGTGTTACATATCGACAACATTTACGAATATCTGACTAAACTCGTTGAACGAGGAGATATAATACTTCACTCTTTCGGCAATTTTTCAGATAAAGCAAAAGAATTCCATTTTGGACAAATTCGCAATGAAATCATAAATGGCGACCTTATCTCAAAGCCCGATGATTCTTATGCCTTATTCATCCAAAAGCATTTTCCGACAGTTTGGGAAAACGCCGTGCAATCGCGAGATTGCGCAAGCAGACGTATAGATAAATAGGGTGGTATTTTAATTGTGTAAAATCAGCAATATTAGATTTTTATAAATTTAAGAATTTATAGTAATAGTTTAGTAGCAAAAAAATTCCCGAAGAAAAATAATACGAACCCATTATTTGAGTTCGTATTATTGTCATTTGGTGACCCTACCGAGGTTCGTAGGCAGGCGGGCTAACGACTGCCGTAATAGTGGAACGAGTAAGTTTACTTGCATAGCGAATCGTCTACGCTAAACAAATTTGTGCTTGCCGCACAACCGTGCTTTGCACGGACACTACGTGTTTTATTTGTTTGCTATGTCCGCTACGCTCGATGTCCGCAAATGCCTTGCGCTTGCGTCTCTCTTCTTCCACGGTCTACGCTAAACAAATTTGTGCTAGCGCACAGCCGTGCCTTGCACGGACACTTCGTGTTTTATTTGTTTGCTATGTCCGCTTCGCTCGATGTCCGCAAATGCTTTCGCGCTTGCGTCTCTCTTCGCTTGCGGTCAGTCGGGTGTCCCGAGTTCGCCGTGCAAAGCACGGGCGCATTGAAAATGCGCAACCTCGGTGGGGGTAAAAAAAACGTTCTCACGACTGTGAGAACGCTTTTTGGTGACCCTACCGAGGTTCGAACTCGGGTTACCGCCGTGAAAGGGCGATGTCTTAGACCACTTGACCATAGGGCCGTATATTCTATTTGTATCAGTTGGTGGAAGCTACAGGACTCGAACCTGTGACCCCCTGCTTGTAAGGCAGGTGCTCTAACCAACTGAGCTAAGCTTCCGAGTGGATTGCTCCACAGTGGTAGCGGCGATCGGATTCGAACCAATGACCTGCCGGGTATGAACCGGCCGCTATAACCAACTAAGCTACGCCGCCATATCGTTGTTTGCGTGCTTGCCGTGTGGAGCGCAAGCGCCCCGCACAACAATTTGATTGCAAGATCGATTCGCATCTTCGCACGACGTCCGACGTCTGCACGCGAGCCGTTCTCGCATATGGTTGCGGGGGAAGGATTTGAACCAACGACCTCCGGGTTATGAGCCCGACGAGCTACCAACTGCTCTACCCCGCGATATTGAATGCTTGCTTATGATATGATAAATAAAAGAAATTGTCAAGCGGATTGAAAAAATAAATTTTTTAAGCGCAAAATTGTGCGGTTTTTTCTTTCTCATCCACATAATCTTGTCCGTGACAACGAAAATCGTCGCGCAGAAAAAATATTTTATAATAATATGAAATTTTTTTCATATTTTCATTGACATATCACAAACCTTCCTATATAATGCAATCGTAAGGTTCTAAAAGCCTTGCCCAAAATATCGCATCATCTCAGCAATGATGATTTCTCCCTATAAATGTCTTCTTACAAAAGCAAGCGTCCCGCGCAGAAATGCTCGGGACGTTTGTTTTTATGTTTTATTCTACAACGTCGTTATTTCTTGATTATCCTTAAAAGCGTCACAATCGTCGTTATCGTCCGCTGCGCATTTTTCACTTGCGACGGGAAGTTCGACGGGTATCTTGGCGTTGACGACGTTTATCGCCTTGCACGACGTGCATTTGACCTGAAACTCGAACGCACTCTTTGACATATACTCGTCAACAGCCGCGATTTTGCCGAGTTTGTGCGTACATCTCGAACAACACACCCAAAACGAATTGCCGTATTTTCTGACTACGGCGTTGCAATATATTTGCTTTTCGTTTTCGGTTTCCTGTTTTGGCTGAGTTGCAACCGGCGAATCTTTTTCTTCTGCCATAAAAATCCATCCCTTCGCTTTCGCGCTTATAAATTTACGTTCGGCGCCCCCAAATGAACCAAATAACGCCGACACACGCTTTTACATGTATGATACATATTGTAGCATAACTATCTCAATTCTGCAAGTTCATAAATGAGTTTTTCGGTTTTTTCCCAGCCTAGACAAGGGTCCGTGATGGATTTGCCGTATACTCCGCCGTCGCAAGATTGTGCGCCGTCTTCGATATACGACTCGATCATAAGCCCTTTCACGAGCCCGTGAATATCGTTTGACTGCATTGCGCTGTGCAAAATTTCTTTTGCGATACGCGGTTGCTGGTCAAATTTCTTTGCGGAATTCGAGTGGTTCGTATCGACGATAACCGCAGGATTTTCAAATCCGCCTTCCGCAAACATATTGTACACGTTTTGCAAATCTTCGTAGTGATAGTTTGGTATCGTTTGTCCGTATCTGTCAACCGAGCCGCGCAGTATCGCGTGTGCGAGCGGATTTCCTTTGCTGTTGACTTCCCAACCCGAATACACGAAAGTGTGCGGATGTTGCGCCGCGCGTATCGAGTTCATCATGACTTTCAAATCGCCGCTCGTCGGGTTCTTCATGCCGACGGGGATATCGAGACCGCTTGCCGTAAGTCTGTGAAACTGGTTTTCAACCGACCTTGCGCCAACTGCGACGTAGGACAACACGTCTGACAAATACAAATGGTTTTCGGGATACAACATTTCGTCCGCACAGGAAAATCCCGTCTGTTGCAACGCTTTTATATGCAGTTTTCTTATTGCGATAAGACCTTTAAGCATATTTTCGCCTGCGTGCGGGTCGGGTTGATGCAACATCCCCTTGTATCCGTCTCCCGTCGTGCGCGGCTTGTTGGTGTAAATGCGCGGAACGATGACGATTTTGTCCTGCACTTGCTCCTGCACTCTGCGAAGACGAGATATATAATCGAGCACCGCGTCTTCTCTGTCCGCAGAGCACGGACCTATCACGAGAACGAGCCTGTCGTCTTTGCCCGTGAAAATGTTTTCAAGCGTTTTGTCCGTCTCTTTTTTGCGTGCGGCAAGTTCGTCGTCGATGGGATACATAGCTTTTATTTCCTGAAGAGTGGGAAGTTTTCTTTTGAATTCGAGATTCATTTTTTCTCCTTTGCGTCTTTGTCAAAGACCTTGCGGCGAGAAGTCGATATACGCATCATCTCGCGTATGGCGTCTCTATCGTCTGATTCTATACATTTTTTCAAAGCGTCGAAATGTTCTTCAAAAAGATTCATTTGCGCTATAAGTTCGTCCTTGTTGAGCAAGAAAAGTTCGCTCCACATATCGTCGTTGATTTTTGCTATGCGCGTAAGGTCTCTGAACGAGTCGCCCGTGTAACTTGCAAGATGCGTCGAGTCCTTGCACACCATAAGCGACACCGCTATACAGTGCGTAAGGTGAGACAAAAATCCCGCCATTTCGTCGTGTTGCTCGGGCGTCAGCACAGAGATTTTGGCAAATCCGAGTTCTTTTCCCAACGCTTTGCACGCTTCTATTGCTTCGGGCGTGTTCTTGTCCGTCGGCACGACGATATAGTTCGCGCCTTTGAAAATTGCGGGATTTGCGTGTTCGACGCCACTGACCTCACGCCCCGCCATAGGGTGCGCGCCGATAAATTCCACGTCGCTACGGAGCAATTCCTGCACTTTGTACACAACGCTTCCCTTAACGCCCGTCACGTCCGTCACGAGCGCGCCGTTTTTTATGAACGACTGATATTTTTCAATCCAATCGATAAAAACGTGCGGATAAACCGCAAACACGATTACGTCAAACTTTCCGACGTATTCTTTGTCAACCTGCGTTTGCCCGGACTTTATCCAGCCTTTCGACAAGGCGTACTCAATCGCTTTTTCATCGACGTCTATTGCACCGACTTCGTATCCTTTTTCGGTCAGCGCACGTGCGTACGTTCCCCCGATGAGTCCGAGACCGACTATCAATATTTTCGAGTTTTCGTCAAATTTCATAAACTTTTGCTCCTACTCGCTTCATCACGTCGAAGAAGCCGGGAAAACTCTTCTTCACCGCTTCCGCACCGTCGAGAACTCCGCCGTATTTTGTCATAAGAACGGCAAGCGACATTGCGATTCTGTGATCGTTGTGCGAACGTATTTCTTTGCTCGAAGCGTGCAACTCTGCATCATGCACGACGACGTAATCGTCAAACACGTCAACGCGTGCGCCGAATTTTGCAAGTTCTTCGGCCATAACCGCCGCTCTGTCGCTTTCCTTTATTTTCAATCTTTCAGTCCCCGTAAACGTTGCGCCGTTTTTCTCCGCCGCCACGACGAACGCTATCGGCGCAAGGTCGGGACAATCGGACAAATCAATCGTCGCGTTCCCTTTTTCGAGCGCGCGGAATATCTCCACGCAAACCTTGTCTCCTTGCACACTGTTTTCGTCAAGCCCCGAAACCGTAACGTTTGAGCCGAAAGCGTTCAACGCAAACAAAATCGCAACGTTTGACCAGTCTCCTTCAACGTCGTACGCCCCGCTTGCGAAACGCTGTCCGCCTTTGACGAAAAACTTGTTTTTCTCCGTCTCTTCGATTTTCACGCCGAATTTTTCAAGCACCGCAATCGTCATATCGATATACGGTCTGCTTTCAACGGGCGGAAGAATTTCAATCGTGCTGTCCGAATTCAGCGTGGCAAGCGAAAGCATCAGTCCCGTAACGTATTGACTGCTCACGTCGCCGCGCAAAACGTAATTGCCGCTTTCAAGTGTTCCGCTCACGACGATTTCGTTTTTGTCTTTTTCAATGCGAACGCCCTTATCCGCAAACACTTCTTCATACACTTCGACACCGCGCGCAATAAGTCTTTCGCTGCCCTTGAAAGTTATCTTTTTCGCACCGCTTGCAAGCGCAACGGGGATCATAAATCTTAGCGTACTGCCACTTTCTATGCAATCGAGCGTGACTTCTTTTTGGGGATTTAGCCCGCAGAAAATCGTCACCGTATCGCTCTCTCTTTGCACATTTGCGCCAAGCGAAGACAAGCACCCTATCGTTGCTTTCATATCCTCGCTTTCGCTCACCCCGTTTATCCTGCATTCTCCGCGAGACAGCGCACCGCATATAAGAAAACGGTGTGCTATACTTTTGGACGGCGGAGCGATTATATCTCCGCACAGCGTTGACGGTTTTATCTCGATTTTCATAAGATTGTTTTGTTATATATGTTTATATTTCACGCAATACAGCTTTTATCACGCATTTTATGCATAATAAACCCCGTGTTTTGCAATTCGGCGGTTTTATTCGTTTTCTTTTCCTTTTAGATATTCTATGAGAAAATCCATTGCGTCGACGTATCCGCAAAAGCCGCGACCTTCTATGGTCTTGATTGCGACCTTTGAAACATAGCTGATTTGTCTGAACTTTTCTCTGTCCGAAACTTTGGAGATATGCACTTCGACGGTGGGAATGGATACGGCTTTGAGCGCGTCGAGAATGGCAACGCTAGTGTGCGTGTACGCCGCCGGGTTGATGATGATTCCGTCCGCCTTTTCAAAGTAGGCTTGTTGCACTCTGTCCACAATCGCGCCTTCGTGATTGGACTGGAAAAAGTCCACTCCCACGCCCCTTTCTCTTGCGTGTTTTGCGATGAGTTCAAGAAGGGACGCATAAGTATCCGAGCCGTAAATTTCAGGCTCTCTTATTCCCAAAAAGTTGATGTTTGGGCCGTTGATGACAACAAATTTCATATCCCGAGTTTTCTCCTTATTTGGTTTGCGACTTCGTCTATATCTCCGCTGCCGTCAACGATTTCGTCCGCAACGGATTTGTATATATCGTATCTTTGTTCGAATAGTTTCTTCACTTTGTCTTTGTCAGACGCAAGCGGTCTGTCGCTCGTTGCTACGAGCAAATCGAGCGGTCTGTCAAGAAAAACCGCAACCGAATTGCGTTTTATCGCGCGCACGTTTTCCTTTTTCAACACCGCGCCGCCGCCCGTTGCGACTATAATCCCCGCTCTCTTTGCATATTCCGAAAGCACTTCGCTTTCTGTCTTGCGAAACGCTTCTTCTCCGTTCTTTTCAAAAAAGTCCGCTATGCCAGTGCCTATGCGTTTTACGATTTCTTCGTCCGTATCGACAAATTCGCGCCCGGTGAGTTCTGCAAGTCGTTTCCCCACGGTCGTTTTTCCCGACGACGGCATGCCTATGAGCACCACGTTCCTTTTCTGCGCAACGATTTTTTCGTACGCTTTTTCTGTCACGCTTTCGTCAACGTCCTTATTCAAAAACAACGCGCTTGCATACACTGCCTGTGCAACGAGCATATATAGTCCACCGACGCCGACCGCGCCTTTTTCTCTTGCATCCAACACAAGATTTGTGCAAAGCGGGTTGTAAATTGCGTCAACCACCGCTTGTAAACGATCAAAACAAGATATGTCCATAGGCTCGCCGTCAACGTACGGATACATTCCCGACGGAGTTGCGTTGACGATAATCTCCGCATCGGAATGTTGTTCCCTTGCCGTATCGTATGTTATCGCGCCGTCTTTTTCGCTTCTGGAAACTTTGTGAATCTCTCTTGCACCGAGCGCACTACACACCGCACACGCGGTCTTGCTGGTGCCGCCCGTGCCGAACACGAGAACTTTTTTGCCTTTGACGGATATTCCGTTTTTCTCGATAAGCGCGCGCATACCCGCAAAATCGGTGTTGTATCCGCAAAGTTTTCCGCCGTCGTTGACGATCGTGTTCACCGCGCCGATGTTTTTTGCGTCGTCGGAGATAAAATCGAGATAGGTCATCACGGTTTGTTTGTAGGGTATCGTGACGTTGATTGCGTTGAATTCGCGTTTTTGCAAAAACGGTGCGACTTCATTCTCGTCAAGCTCTTTAAGCTCGTAGTCATAGTCCACAATCAAACGATGTATCTCTCGCGAATAGCTGTGTCCGAGCGGTTTTCCGATAAGCCCGTATTTCATCTTTCGACACCCATTTTAAGAACGTCCGTTCCGTATCTTTGCGCAAGCATATCGCACACGCAAAGCGCACTCACCGCGTCGATAACGGGGCAAATTCTTCTGACGATTGCAGGATCGTGCCTGCCCTTGACGGACAAGACGGTGTTTTCTCCCTTGACGAAATCTATAGTGTTTTGCTCCATTGCAATGGACGGTGTGGGCTTGACCGCGCATCTGAAAATTACGTCCGCGCCGTTGGTTATGCCGCCGTTGATTCCGCCGTTTGAGTTTCTTGAAACGACCACTTTGCCGTCTTCGTATTCAAGGACGTCGTTTGCTTCGCTTCCGCGTTTTTTTGCAATGGCAAATCCGTCTCCGAACTCCACGCCTTTTACGCCGCCGATTGAAAACAATGCGTGAGAAAGCACGCTTTCAACGCTGTCAAACCACGGCTCGCCAACCCCCGACGGAATACCGGAGATTGCCGTTTCAACGATTCCGCCAACACTGTCTCCGTCTGCTTTTGCTTGCTCGATTGCCTTTATCATTCCGCTTGCAACGTATTCGTCAAGAACGGGAAATTTTGCACAATCGAGAGTTAATCTATCGTTTTTTATATCGTCAAATGCCTTATCGTGCAATTCAGCGCATTCCGATATATGAGTCGCAACGGTCACGCCTATATCTTGGAGTGCCTTTTGCAATATCGCTCCGCCTGCCACGATACCTGCCGTGACTCTGCCCGAAAAATGTCCGCCGCCGCGATAATCTTCAAAGCCGTGATATTTTTGATTTGCCGAAAAATCGGCGTGCGCAGGGCGTGCGATTCCGTATTCGTAATCCTTGCTTCTTTGGTTTTCGTTGGGTACGATTATGCAAATCGGGGTGCCTGTCGTCTTGCCCGAAAACACGCCGCTCAAAATTCTGAACTCGTCGTTTTCTCTTCTTGCAGTGTCAGTCGTCATAGACGGCGCTCTTCTTGCAAGACACGCTCTCATATAGTTTTCGTCAACTTCGATTCCCGGAGCGACGCCGTCAAGCACAACGCCCACCGCTTCTCCGTGGCTTTCGCCGAAAACCGTCATAGTGACGCTCGTTCCGAATGTGTTTTTCATCTTACGCTCTCCACGCTTTTCAATATCTCGTCCGCCGTCTCTTTTGAAAACTCGAACGAGCCGATATTTTTAACTCTCACGACGTTCACAAATTCGCCCGCCGCTTTTTTGTCGTGTTTTATATACGGTCTCAACTCTTCTTCGCTCCAAACGAATTTCGTCGGCAATCCGTATTTTTCAAGCACCTTTTCAATTCTTACACGCACGCTTTTCTCGCACATAGGCAACATGCCGAGCGCAACGCACTCTCCGTGCAGAAGACGTCCGTTTTCAACGCTTTCAATCGCGTGCCCCACCGTATGTCCGAAATTCAGCACTTTTCTCAATCCCTTTTCGGTCGGGTCTTGCTCGACTACGTCGCGTTTTATCTCGATCGCCCGTCTGACGATTTCGTCAATATCCGCTTTTATATCGTCGCTGTTTTCCAAAAGTTCAAAAAGTCGAGCGTCGCTCGTTGCAGCCATTTTGATTATCTCTGCAAGTCCTGCGGCGAACTGTCTGTCGTCAAGCGTGCAAAGCACGTCCGAATCGACGATAACGCCCTTTGGCTGATAGAACGCCCCCACGACGTTTTTCACGCCGCAAAAATCGATTGCCGTCTTTCCGCCTATAGAAGAATCTACCTGCGACAAAAGCGTTGTCGGCACGTTGTAGAAGTCTACCCCGCGCATATAGCACGCCGCGGCAAAACCCGCAAGGTCTCCGACGACTCCGCCGCCGACCGCCACGACGCAATCTTTCCTTGAAAAATCGTTTTCAAGCATAAGCGACAACAGTTTTTGAAAATTTTCTATATTTTTGCTTTTCTCGCCTTGCTGCAAAACCGCAACAACGGGCGTTTTTGACTGCGAACAAATCTCGTAGGCGTATTCGCTCGGCACTCCGTCGTCGCTCACGACAAGCACTTTGCGGTTCAAATCGAATATCTCGCCCGCATTTTTCAGTGCTCCGCGCTCCACCGTGACGATATAACTTTTCTCTTTCAAATCAACTTTTATATCCATATCCGCTCCGTCAGGCGTTGTCTGCAAAATAACTGCCGACAAGTTTGAGTTTTGCGCAAAGTGCGGACAATTCCTGCATCATTTCTCTGCCGTTTTCAGTGTTGACGTTGCCTTCCGCTTCGATGTAGAAGTAGTAATTCCATTGCAGATTTTTCATCGGACGAGAGCGAAGAGAACGCATATTGAAGTTGTGTGCGCCGATAATGTTGAGCGCGCTTGCAAGCGCACCCGACTCGTTTTGCACGGTGAAAACGAGTATGAAATTTTCGTTTTCTCTTTTCGCGACTGATTCGGGCTTGTTTTTCACTCTCGAGAATGACGCAAATCTCGTCGTGTTGTTGCGATTGTCGTTGACCGCCTTTTCAAGCACGTTAAGTCCGAATATTTCCGCCGTATCCGCCGACGCAAGCGCGGCAATAGAAGCATCGTTTTGATTTTTGACGTATTCTGCGGCAAGCGCGGTGTTTGAATACGCCTTAGTTTCGAAACCGTGCGAGCGGATATACTCGTCGCATTGCGCAAGAGCCTGCGGGTGACTTACGACTGTCTTGACGTCTTCTTCTTTTGCACCTGCAATCGCGAGCAAATCGTGCTCGATAGGCACGTCAAGCACCTGATTTATGCAAAGGTCGCCCGAGAAAATCAAATCCATCACTTCACCGACTTCGCCGGCATAACTGTTTTCAATGGGGAGCACCGCACAATCGAAATCGCCCCTTTCAATCGATTCGTACGCTTCGTGGAAGTTCGGAAACGCAAAATATTCGGCTTCGGGAAACATTCTTTTTGCCGCAATATACGCAAACGCGCCTGCCGTGCCGCTATATGCGACTTTCATCTTGCGCATAAGTGCAGATTGATATTTGCACGACACGTCCATAACGCCTTTGATGAAATCTGCGTAATAAGGTTGCAATTCGACGTTTTCGATTTTCTCGACGTTGCGCTTGACGACTTCTGCTTCTCTGACTTCGTCGCGCACGGAAAGCCCGCTCTCTTTCTTGTAGAGCGCGATGTCTTTGCACACTGCCATGCGCTTTTGAAAAAGCGCCGCCATCTGCTCGTCAATCTGATTGATTTTCTTTCTCGATTCTTTTATATCCTGCATATCCTTTTCGTCCTGCATATATTTCTTGTATCTTATTATAAACAATTATAATTATAAAGCCATAGTTTTTTCGGATATTTCTTGCAAATTGCGCTCGATTTCGTCAAATCTTGCAGGAAAAACTCCGATTTTTGATATTTCAAGCGGCACAATCCGCGATTTTCTCGTCATAGCCGCTTTTCGCTCCGATTCCGCTTCATATTGCCGCCTGTCTCGTTTTGCGTCGAGTGCATGCACGCTCTCTTTGTGCGGAACATATAAAAAGCGGTCTCCGCAAAGGAAACCGCTTTTTGTTACACGAAAAATTTCCGCGCCCCGTTCAGCGTCCTTTGCGGCATGCAACTTCGTTGCAATAATAATAAACGCAATACGAACTAAATCGCACTGCGTTTGCAAAGGTGAAATAAGCGCGCGAAACGGATGTGACAACGTTTTTATTCGTGCTGTTTACAATTTCGTTTTTCATATCCGCTCCTTTTTATACTGCAAATATACCCCAGGTTGCCCGTTTTGTCAACAACAACTTGCTTGAGTTTTCTGGTTTTATCCGCTTAAAGCGACTAAAACGTGCAATCCACCGCCTATTTATAGACGGCAAAAACTACGTTCTTCACGAAGGCGAATCAATCGTCATGCCGGCAGGTCACCCCCCACGCCGTTTTCGGAGAAGAACAATTCAAAATGCTTCTCGTCGTCGTTTTCTAAAAAACAAACGTTTCATAAAAAAACACTTGTGTTTGCAAGTGCTTTTTTTGATTTGGTTTTTGTCGTTTGTCAGGCATACAGCCAGTCGAGCATTTCGGTCACCGTGAACGGCGGATCGATATGCGTCGAGATGTAATAATAGTAATCGTCGTCTTCAAACAATGCGAACGTGTCAAGCCAACCGTTGCCGTCATCGTATTGTTCATAGTACGCAACGGTGTAATCTCTCCAGGTCGTAGTGCTGTTGAGAATGGTCGGGTTGAAGAATGTTGCCGGACGTGCGACATTTTTCGGAAGAACATATAAGCAAATATCTATCACGGTTTTATCATAGATGTAATAATGAATCTCCGCATATTTCGCTTCTTTATCTTTTTTTGAATAATAATACTTAAACGAGTACCAAAAATCCCCTTCTGCTTCGGTGCGTGTAGGAATGAATGCGGTTATTCCATATTTGGTCGAGAACTCATCTAAACTTTGAACCGATTCCGAAATATATTCTTTTTCTCCAACGCCATGATATAGTGTTGAGTCCCCATCTCCACTTCCAGGAAGATTATTATTAACAAAAGCGATAGGAACTGCTATGCAAATAACAAGCAAAATCGAACATACGACGCTTGCAAAAGCAATTAGCGGAGTGCGGAAAGTTTTGTTTTTTTGCGCGCGTTTTTCGAGCCTCACTCCGCCGAGAATTTTCTCGCGAGAGTTTTCGGTTGAAGAAACGTATTCGTTCAAAGTTTCTTTGAGTTTTCTGTCGTCCATATCTACCCCCAAGTATTATTCCAAATGCACCGCTTTTGCGGCGTTTATATTCCCATTCAAATTAAGAACATAATACCCTGTCAGTCCGTCTTCTCCAGAAGAGGCCTGGAAAGAGATGCATTCTCTCACAATATTTCCGCTTGCATCGTAATAAATGACTTTTTGATATCCATATGCAACGAAAACGTGATTGTCACTTGATGATTTTATGGTCATTATAACAGAACTTCCGGTATCGGTGAAAGTTGTAAAATTGATGCCGCTTGTGAAGAATGCAATCGGATTTCCGTTTTTCAGTTGAGCAATGGCATTTTCCAAGTCTAGCGCATTTGTTTGTGCAGCGGTAACATCTATATAAGTTATATTGAGATTTTTACTTGCAACGTATGACGTCATTCCTGTTTCAAATTCGTTTAGTGTAGTACCACTTGAATCTGTTCCCATTCGCGAAGCCAAATCATTGATGAGCGATTGCAGTTGCGTCTCATATCTTTCCATTACATAGTAAATATATCTCGTTCCCCTTGCATAGCCCGTTGCGATGTCGGGCACGAGATTGGGGAAATATCTATCGTAGAAACCTATTAGGTTCGCGCCCGCAACGGGTGCGCACGTGTAATTCCTATTTGCCGTGTCGTAATACGCAGGGACGGAAGAGTTGATAAAATAGGATTCTGTTGTTTTTGTCGAATACGAAAAAGTATCAGTCGTTGTAACCAATCCAGAAGCACCGCGATAAGACAGTTCTTCTATGCCGTCAGCAAAAGCAACGTTTGCCGCTTGCGGAGCGAAGAAAACCGCAAAGAAAGCCGTGAATGCAAGCACAATGATTGAAATTGCTACGATTGTTTTTGAAATTGTTTTTGTTCTCATCTAGTCATCTCCTAAGCGGTCTATGTATTTTAAACAATTTCAAGGCGATCGTTTTCCCACTTTCCGCCGTCTTTTTGCAATTTTGTTTGTTCTTCCGATTCCGAAAACTCGTTTTCCAAATAATTTTTCAGTTTTTCTTGCGCGGAAAGTTTAAGTCTGCCGACGGCAGATTTTGACGTTCCGATTTCTTTTGCTATTTGCGTTATCGTTTTATCTTCAAAAGCGGAAAGTTGAATGACGATTCTTTCGTCAGGCTCGAGACGATTTATTGCGTTTTGCACCGCCATGCGCTGATCCGCCGACTCGGTGTCTTCATAAGAATAAATCTTGTTGTAATCGACGTATTCGATGCACACTTCTTTGCCGTCATGCAACTTTTTGTAGCGATTGATTGCCATGTTTGTCATGACTTTGCAAAGATATGAATATGCGTTTTGAAAATAAGAAAACTTTTCAGCGATTTTGCTTATGTGTATCCAAAAATCTTGTTCAAGGTCTTCGGCGTCGGTTTCGTTTCGGAGATATTTCAACGAAATGAATCGAAGAGTGGGCGAAATAAGGTCATAAAGAGACACGAGCGCGCGTTCATCTCCGTTCTTCACACCCTTAAGACAATTCGTTATTTCGTTTCTCTTCTTTACATCCATGAAGAATAGTCCCTTATCCTTCGTTTCTCGTCATAAACAATTCGCGAAATATTTTAACATACAAGTTTGCATCATTCAAGATTTTTAGACAAATTGTGCTGATATAACGGACGCAATCGACAATATTCGTCAATATTCGAAAATCAACCGTTCCCCCATTTGTACAATTTTCGATTTTGTCGAATAAAATCGAAATCGATTCGGTTTTTATATCGGGTGCATTGGTGTTGACTTGCGAAGTGTTTTTATGGTATGTTTTATGTGCTTGAAAAAGCGGTTCCCCCACGATTTTCAAAGCACTCGAATTTGATATAAGGCAAGAAATGAATTATTTGTTTTTCGATATAGAATGTGCAAACAGCAACGATGGCGCGAAACTTTGCGAGTTCGGCTACGTCATCACGAACGAGAAATTTGAAAAAATCACACAAAAGAACATTTTGATAAATCCCGCCGCGCCGTTTGACGAATTTGTCATAAAATCGCTTCTCAATTACAAAAAGGAAGAATACGACAACAGTCCGCTTTTGCCCGCCGTTTACGACGAGATTTTTTCTTTGCTCGACGGCGACAAATATCTCGTCATCGGACACACCACTCAGGGAGATGCCGAACACGTTGCAGAAGATTGTATTCGATACGGCTTGAAAGCACCGTCGTTTCACTATATCGACATCGTCGAATTGTACAAGGTTTATTCAAAACTCGACAATGCAACCGCTCTCACGAAAATGTGCGACGAATTGGGCGTCGTCGTTGACGGGCACGCGCACTCTGCCGACGTAGACGCAGACCTTACTATGCGAGTGACTATGGCTCTTTGCAAAAAACTCAAAAAGCAGTTGCCAGTTTTCATCAACGAAGTGAAGTCCTGCAAGGGCGAAGTGAAAAATTACGAAGAAATCTGGAGACGAAAGACAACCTATCGCACGTATCTTGCCGAAGTCGAAGAGACGGGGCATGCTCTCAAAAAGGACGGTAAATCGAAAATTCATTTCTTTATCGAAAACGTGTCCCCCACAAATCGCAAAAGAATAAACGGCGTCGCCGGCAAAAGAATTTTTATAAGCCCCCTGTATGCGCTTGCGCATTTCAACGAAAATATGTGGCTCATTCAGGCAATCAGCAACGCAGGCGGATACGTCAATTCGTCGCCGAAACATAGCGATATTTTCGTCAACTACGCCGCAACGACGAAAGCAGGTGAAACGGTGTTTTGCAAACAACTTGAAACCGTGAAACAAATGAACGGAAAAGGCGCAGGCAAAAAAATAGTGGATTTGTACGATTTTCTCGACACGCTCGGAGTGAAAGAAAGCGATTTGCAAAAACCTTTCGACATAGACCTTGACTCGTTGGCGTCGGCAAAATCAAGAAACGTATATTCGGATTCAACTCCTGCAACGATAGGCGACCTTTTCAAAAACTCCGCTCAAAAATCTTATCGAAACGACAACTACTCAAACAAAAAACGCAAATAACCGAAAACGGGTTTTACAATAGTATTTTAAGCACTTAAAACGCTCGTTGCGCAACAATATAAAAATGTAAAGACACTAAAACACAAAAAAAAACCGCTCGTTATGCGGTTCTTTTTCAAACAAGTCGTTATTTTCCTTTTTCGTTATTCACTCGTTACATCATGAATTTCCAAACTTTTCAATCGCTTCTTTATCTAAAAAAGTATAGCACCTTGCGGCGTTTTCGGCGTTTCGGTGCGCCGTCAACCCGGATGTTTTTGCCGGTGGTTTGGACGTTGTAGCCCAATGATGCATTGACCTGCTTTGCCATGTTTTTCCAAAGCAACTGGTGCGGACGCTCCCACTGCCCCGCACTCATTGCGACCGCATGCAAGATCTCGTGCGCGACGACGTCTTTCACATCCGAATCGTTTACGATATGCACGGATATTCCGATGACAAAATCGTACGGCAATTTGGGATTGACCGCTCTGCCGTCTTTGAAGCGATTGCTCTTGCACCAGCCGTAGCGCGAATACGCCGTGGACGGTTTGAACAACACTTTGTCGGGGCATACGATGCCTATGCTTTCAAGGTCGGAAAGCACTTCGACGATGATATTTTTCAATCTGTCGTTCGTTTTTATGGTTAATCCTTTCTGAGAAATCGTCTGTTGCATAGTTTTATGATAGCACGATTTAAGCCAAACGCAAAGAAAAGATAATACTCGTTTCAAATAAAAATCGTTGATTTTTGTCGTTGACGACGAAAAAAAAATATGATACAATCTTGTCAAATAAGGGAGTAATCGGCACTTCCCGAAGTGTAATAAACACCGCTAGCACGAGCATACAGCTCCGGTTTTATTTGAAACGATGAGACTTATCCGCAAGGATCGGTCTCTATTTTTTTATCGGAGACAAAATTCTCGCAAAAAAGCCGAAAAGGTTATGCGCAAGCATATATAAGGGACAATATAATAGAATACCCAAAGGAGTATTTATGAAAGAATATCAAAAAAACGTAGACGACGTGCTGGGCGAAGTCGGCTCCGCTCACGACGGACTCACCACAGCCGAAGCGTGTTCGAGACTTGAAAAAAACGGAAAAAACAAACTTGCCGAAGGCAAAAAGGAAAATCCGTTCCTTCGCTTTCTCAAACAGTTTGCCGAGCCGATGACGATAATTCTCATCGTCGCCGCCGTGATTTCGGGCATTATGTCGGGAATAAACGGCGAATTTCCGTCGGATGTCATCATCATTATGGCAGTCGTGCTTATCAACGCAATTCTCGGCGTAGTGCAAGAAAGCAAAGCTGAAAAAGCAATCGACGCGTTGCAAGAGATAGCCGCCGCCACAAGCAAAGTGTTGCGTGACGGCAAGCAAATCACCGTCAAGAGCGAAGACTTGGTTGTGGGCGACGTCGTGGTGCTCGAAGCGGGAGACTCCGTCCCTGCAGACGCTCGTATAATCGAGTGCGCAAGCATGAAAGCCGAAGAAGCCGCGCTCACGGGCGAATCCGTACCCGTTCTCAAACAAGACGGCGAAATCGTGCGTGAAGACGGCTCGGATGTGCCGCTCGGCGATCGCAAAAATATGGTGTTTATGGGAAGCACTATCGTGTACGGTCGCGGCAAAGCCGTTGTCACCGCAACGGGCATGGGCACCGAAATGGGCAAAATCGCCACCGCTCTCACCACCGCAAAGGAAGGCAAAACGCCTTTGCAGCAAAAGTTGTCGCAACTAAGCAAAGTGCTGACCTATCTCGTGCTGGGCATCTGCGTCGTTATATTTGCAGTGTCGCTCATCCGCGCAGGCGTTGACGGCACGTTGAAATCGGACACCGCAACGACCATTCTGAATACGTTTATGATTGCCGTGTCTCTTGCCGTTGCCGCTATCCCAGAAGGGCTTGCAACCGTCGTGACGATCGTGCTTTCAATCGGCGTGACGAATATGTCAAAGCGCAGCGCAATCATCCGCAAGCTCACCGCCGTGGAAACGCTCGGTTGCACGCAGATTATTTGCTCGGACAAGACGGGCACTCTCACCCAAAACAAGATGACCGTTGTGGAGCATTTCTCGGATGACGAAAACTTGCTTGCGGACGGTATGTCTCTCTGCTCCGACGCGGAATTCGACACCGATAAAGGCGAAGCAACCGGCGAACCAACCGAAAACGCACTCGTCAACTATGCGCACTCGCTCGGTCTTGACAAAAACGAGAGAAAACTCGAATTGCCGAGAGTGGGAGAAATTCCGTTCGATTCAATGCGCAAGATGATGACAACCGTGCATAGCACAGGCGAAAAATACATTCAATTCACAAAAGGCGCACCCGACGAAATCGTGAATCGTTGCACATTCGTGCTTGAGGACGGCAAAGTCGTGCCTATGACCGACGAAAAACTCGCCGAAATCCTTGCCAAGAACAAAGAAATGGCAGACAAGGCTCTGCGCGTGCTTGCGCTTGCAAAGAAAGACCTTGACTCCGCGCCCGAAAAATACGAAAGCGAACTTGTCGAGACCGACTTGTGCTTTGTCGGGCTTGTCGGCATGATAGACCCCGTCCGTCCCGAAGTGAAAGACGCAATCGTGGAGTGCAAAAAGGCGGGCATACGCCCCATCATGATTACGGGCGACCACAAAGACACCGCCGTTGCAATCGCTATGGAGCTTGGCATCATCACCGACGCATCGCAAGCGATCACGGGTGCGGAACTTGACAAAATCAGCGACGAAGACTTTGAAAAGGAAGTGGAAAACTTCTCCGTCTACGCGCGCGTGCAACCCGAACATAAAACGCGTATCGTCAATGCGTGGCGCAACAAGGGCTATATCACCGCAATGACGGGCGACGGCGTCAACGACGCTCCGTCAATCAAGAACGCTGACATCGGCGTTGGCATGGGCATCACAGGCACGGACGTCACCAAAAACGTTGCGGATATGATTCTTGCAGACGACAACTTTGCAACAATCGTTTCGGCGGCAGGCGAAGGCAGACGTATATACGACAACATCCGCAAGGCAATCCAATTCTTGCTTGCATCCAACCTGTCCGAAGTGCTGTCCATATTCGTGGCAACGCTTGCGGGATTTACAATCTTCAAGCCGGCGCACCTTCTTTGGATCAACCTTATCACCGACTGCTTCCCGGCACTATCGCTCGGCATGGAAGCCCCCGAAAAGGATATCATGTCCCGCCCGCCCAGAAACTCCAAAGACGGCATCTTTGCAGGCGGTATGGGCGCGGCAATCTGCTATCAGGGCGTGTTCTTGACGCTCATCACGCTCGCATCCTATTTCATCGGCTACTACGTGCTTGCCAAGATGGATCACCACGCCGACGCAATGGCAATCGATCCACAAGAATACGCCAATATGCTCGGCTCGTCTATGGCTTTTCTGACGTTGTCAATGGCAGAGATATTCCACTCCTTCAACATGCGCTCGTTGCACGGCTCGGTGTTTACGATCAAGAAACAAAACGTGTGGCTTTGGGGTGCGGCAGCACTCTCGCTCGTGCTTACGACTGTCGTCGTGGAAGTCCCCTTCCTTGCAAACGCGTTTGAACTTGCAAAACTCGACGCAATCGAATACGCAGTGGCAATGGCTCTTGCGATATCCGTCATTCCGCTCGTCGAAATCGTCAAAGCAATCGCAAGAGCGATTCGCAAGAAAAAGGGCGTGGTGCTTTCCTAAAAGCCTACCTTCATTAAAGATACGAAACGCGACCAGATTATCGCGACTTGAATATATATCGTTTCGTATAAGCAAAAGCGCACTCGTTTGAGTGCGCTTTTGTCATATATTTTTCCAATCTTTTTCAAGCGACTCGCCGCAACGCTTATTCGCTAAATTCGTTCAACCGAGTGCTTTTATAAGGTCTATTACGTAACTGCCGAGCAAATCCCAACTCATCCCGACAGTGCCGTGGTCTTTTCCTTCAAACGTAACGATACGATTGCCGAGACTTTGGATAAATTCTTCCGTTGCGGTGTTGCCGCCTATCGAACTGTAATACGGCACCGTGCCGTCTCCGCACTTTTCGTTGCCGTAACCGGTGACGAGTTCGTACTTGTACCTAATGCAACCGTATTCGTCTTTGACAGGCTCGCCGTTTTCGTCGCGAACGGTTGTGAGATTCATTGCCGTAATCGTGTTCGTCTTGCCACCGCCAAGGAAATAATAAGAATTGACTTGTTCCGACGCGATTTTGCCGTCGATGAACAACGAATCGAAATATTTATCAAGCGTTGCCGCCGCGTCTTTTAGACGATAGCCGTCTTCGTCGGCGTATTGACCGTTTGTTGCTACTATACGGTTGTACAAGCGCTCTTCGTCGCCTTCTTCAGCCTCCATTATTTCTTCCTGAGTGCGCGGAACGAGATACTTTGCCCAGCGCATGCCCTTGTACAAATCGTAAAGTTCTTCTTTGCTTTCAATCGGCTTCCCGTCAACGGTTATGCCGCTTTCACCGTCGCCGTATTGATCGGAATCGATGAGTTGCCATGACGGAACGAGACTCATAAGCCCGATATTGTTGCGGAAGAAATCGCCGAGTTTTCCGCCCACCACATCTTTTACGATTGCGTTGACGTCAACGGGCAGACTGCTCAAATCGACGCCTTCAAGGAAATTGTTGACGTACACATCGGGACATGCAAGCGCCGCGAGTGCGTCGAACGAACCAAGCGTTGCGGGTGCAAATCCCGTATAGAGTTTGACCTTGTTTCTGTTCTCTTCGCTTCTTGCAAGATAACTGTTCACGACGGGCGCACCCATTGAGTGCGACATAAACACGACTTCTTTATACCCTTTCGAGTTTATATATTCTTCAAGTCTTTGTGCGCTTACGGCAGGCGAAATGCGCCAGTCCTGATTGTAAACGAACACGTCGTAATCCTTGCCGAATTCTGCCTGCAGGTTTGTCACGAACGATTTGTATATCCCAAAAACGCCGTAACTTATATCCATAACGCTGTCGTTTGCATCCTTTGGCAAATCGTTGGCGGGAACAATGTTTTTGTTATACCCCACGCCGTCGTTGTCAAGCGTCAAATCCCATAGGAGCGTATTTTCGGAATACGTGAGTGCTTTGAGAATCATCACGAGCGTGTCGCTTATCTCTTTCTCTGGAAAAGTGGCAAGCACGTCTTCAAAAGAAAGTTCTCCGCGCAAAAACGCGTCTACGTCGACTTCGGTTTTGAAAGGCTCCCATTTCGCTTCTCCGCTCTCCTTGTCGTACAGACCGCCTGCAAACAACGCCGTAACGTAAATGATGGCTTTGTCTTTATCGTTGTCCTTGTCTGTGCACGCAACGAGCGTCATAAGAGACGACAACACGAGAACGAGCGCAAGCATTGCGACGATAATTTTTCTCATCTTCATAATAAACCCCTGTTTTAAAAAAAGCGGGCTTTATCTGCCGTTTCATAGCCGATAAAATCCGCTTTTCGTCATTTACCTTATTTCGTGACCAGATACATACGAAGCACTTCGTTTATCTGTTCAACTTCTTTTTTGCAAAGTCTTTGTGCAATCAAAGCCTTTTTGAGACCGAGCCAAATTGCTTTTATCATAAGCGAATCTCTCGTGTCCAACGCCGCCGCAAAACCTTCGAGCATAACCATATAATCCGCTCTGTCGTCAAGTGTGATTTCCGCTTCCTGCACTGCGTTGTAGATGTTGACGAGAAGATATTCGGTCTGTTGCTGAAGACCGCTCGAGGCAAATTCAACCGTGCGTTCGACGCTCTTGGGCTCTTCGTCTATACCTTCGACGACAAGACTTACGAGCGCGAGTTTGAACGGTTCTATGACTTTGTGGCAGAACTGCTCGAAACTTGCCTGTTTCGTCTCTTGCGGATAATACGTCGCGGCAAACGACACCAAATCCATACTGCCCGCATCGAACTCCACCAGCATATTGCTGACCAACGGAACGAGCGTTTTCGGATTTTTGGGCAAGCGGAAAATATCGCTGTTTCCGAGTTTTGCCATAGCCTTGCGTTTTTCCGTCTCGTAATCGAAACTTTGCGCACAATACGCAAAAACCGAACGAAACTCGGGATAATACGCCAAGCATTTGAGCAGCGGTTTGAGTTTTCTGTCAATAAAGATTAGGTTGGAGCTTTCAAGGTCTTCCACCGCGCAAACGAGCGCGTGTACGCCTTCACCGTTGTATTCCATAGTGGTCTCCGAATGTATGATTTTTTTATAGTCTTTCAATCAAGGAAACGTCGCACGCTGAAATGCAACTTTCCCCCTTTCCTCAGGTGTTTGGACTGCGGCGTTTGCGTGGCAATCTCGTGAAAACGAAACGACAAACTTTTTCTGCGCCTGATAAGTTCTTGTTTGTTCACATCTCTACAGAAGTTTTGCGTTTGAAACCCTAAATAGAAATGCCCCATCTTTCCGGACCGCGCCGGTATTTCTTCCACCACTCGTATATGGTGATTTCTCTACAAAATTATCCGTCGCTCGCGGGGAAGACAGACGGCACTCGCATAGAAAAGTATCGTACTCTTGTTATGCCACTCGTTCGCAAGTGCAAAGAACAACACGCACTTGCTCACCTGTACAACCGTCTTGCTCGGCGCTTATCTCGGCGTTCGCCTTGCGAACGCTCACTCCGAACAAGCACAGTCCGTGAATAAGTACACCTTGAATAAGTGCTCGGCATAAGACCGCTCATCAATCTTGCGGTCGGCGGCTCGTGTTCCGTCTTCGAAGTCGCACAGTCCGTTACTCTTGGTGAGCGCGATATTTGAATGAAGAACAAGGAAGAGCCACGCTAACGGCAACCCTAATGTACACATAGTACATGAGTTGACGGGAGTGCGGCTCTGACGCAGTTATTCGTCAAATAGCGCGCTCATATTTGGGTGGGATATTGAGATGAAAAACAAGGAAGAAGTGTCTGGCAGACAAGCCCAACGTACAAGACGTACGTGACTTGGCTGAAAGATGCTTCTGACGCAGTTATTTGCTCAATAGCACACTCAAATCACCACTTGTTGTGAACTTTCTCCGCAAAGCACAACACATTATCCAACTCAATCACAGTGCCGTCGTCAAGGATGCATTTGCCGGAGACGTAACCGAAAACCTGATGGGGAATCATGCACATGACTTTAAGGTCGAAAGGTTCATAGCGGTCGATGAGCGGATGGAAAGTGCAATCGAGTCTGCCGTCATCGGAGACGAATTTCCAGTCTTCCATATAGCGCGGCTCGCCTTCTTTGTCACCGGGGATAATAAACTCGGTGCGACCGATTTTGTGAGATTTGCCGTTGTAGAAGAACATATCTTCGCTTGCCGCACTCGTGTTTCCAAAGCCGTATCCGATATTCCAGCCGAACGTAGAACCGTCTTTGAGACGAGTTTGAAGACTTCCCCAGTACCAAGTGTTGTCAAAAGTCCATACGCCGCGTCCCCAGTCGAGAGTTGCAAGAGAATCCGCTCCGACAAAGGTGCATACTTTGTCACCGAGAGTGAAACTGCCCTGTGCACGCATGCAGTTGATTTTTTGATTGAAATAGAAGTGTGCCGGCTTGTCGAAAGGCGTTGCGATGACCATGCTCTCTTCGGGCACTTGGTCAAGCGTTATATCCCACGTGACGTCCGTGCCGAGTTTGTCGGCGTTGGGATACTTTCCGGTGAGATGACGAGTCGTGCCGTCGTTTTTGAACGACATCTCGACTTTGCCGATTTTCCACGCGCAATCTCCCGTTTCGCTTGTTCTCGGCATATTGAATTTGCCCATCGGGAACAGGCAAATCGCCGAATTCGTGAATTGAGCGGGAGTCACGAAATCCATGACCGTAAGGCTCAACGCGCCGACGTAGCCCATATCGCTGATTGTAAGGCAAAGAGCAAATTCTTTGTTGGAGATATAATAATAGTCCCACTCTTTAAGACGCGATTTTTTTGCTTTTACGTTTTCGCGGTTGTAGTTGTATAGCATTTTCTTGGCAAAACCCGGCTGAGCGATGTTGCCGTCTGCATTCAAAAGGTCGGTTGTGGTTGTGATTTCGTTTTGCATAAGACTCTCCCGTAAGGATTTAATATAAATGTATGATAACACATATCGCGCGCGAATACAATAGCAAGCACGCGATATTTTTCAAATTTTCGCTTTATGAAAACCGTTTTTAACAATCCTGACAATGCAATCATACACTGAAATATAATGTGCGGAATAATCGGATACTCAGGCTCAAGAAACGCAAGAACCGTCGTGCTTGACGGGTTGAAAACTTTGGAATACCGCGGTTATGACAGCGCGGGCGCGGCTTTTTCGGCGGAAGATATAACCGTTTTCAAAACGGGCGGGCGCGTGAGCGACCTTGAAAAAATCACGCCGAACATAGTCGCGCATGCGGGCATCGGACATACGAGATGGGCAACTCACGGCGCACCGAGTGCAAAAAACGCTCATCCGCATCTGTCGTTTGACGGCAGATTTGCCGTCGTTCACAACGGGGTCATAACAAACTGCGACGAGTTGAAACTATCTCTTATCCGCCGCGGCATACGTTTCGTCTCGGACACGGACAGCGAAATCATTGCGCACCTACTCTCTCTCGAATACGACGGAGATATGGTGTCCACGATTGAAAAAGTGTCTTCTCTTCTTCGCGGAGCGACCACTTTCATTGCACTCAAAAAAGGCGACGAACGCGTGTATATGCACAGAAACGGCGCGTCTTTGGTGGTGGGCAAAGGGAGTGGCGAATGTGTCGTAGCAAGTGACGCTCTCGCGATAACTCCGTACACGAGCGACGTTGCCGTGCTTTGCGACGGCGAAACCGCAATTATGAGCGCGGCCGACGTAAAATTTTTCAAAAACGGAAAGCAAATAGACAAGCCTTTCGGAAAGACCGACCGCACCGCCCCCAAAGACTGTTCTTGCCATATGCGTGCCGAAATAGACGAAATTCCGTCCGCACTTCTGAATGCCTATGCCGAAATATCGCGTTCGATAACTCCTGCCGTGTCGGATATGGTGAGAAATGCGAAGCGAACGATATTCTTCGGTTGCGGCACTGCTTATCACGCAGGATTGTACGGAAAAATCATATTCGAGCGCGTCGGAGTACCGTCCGATGCGGTGATTGCAAGCGAAATCGACGACGAGCGTTTCATTGACGAAAACTGTCTTTGCGTGTTTATCACTCAAAGCGGCGAAACGGCGGACACGCTCATTGCGCTTGCCGAAAGCAAGGCGCACGGTGCAAAAACGCTTGCAATAACCAACGTGAAAGAAAGCACGGTGACTTTTGAAGCGGACGAGACCGTATTCATCGGCGCAGGTGCGGAAATTGCGGTTGCGGCGACAAAATCTTACGTCTGCCAACTTCTCGCATTGTATATGCTCTCAAAAGAAAGAACGGGAAAACGTATGGAAAAATCAGAAATACAAGCACTCGCAAACGCCGCAAAAGTCGTGTCGAAAGAAAATTTATACACCCCCGAATACAAGGACTACAACCCGTTTTTCATAGGCAAAGGCATAGACAACGTGACGGCAAAAGAAGGTGCGTTGAAATTCAAAGAAATAACCTACAAATTTGCCGACGCTTACGGCGCGGGAGAATTGAAGCACGGCTCTATTGCACTTATCGACGAAAAGAGCGTTGCCTACGTCGTATCGACCAACGAGCACGATGAAGAAAGAGTGAGAGCAACCGTGCGCGAGTTGCAATCGCGCGGAGCGTACGTGTTTGCAGTGACAAACTCAAATCGTCTCGGCGCGAACAAAACGGTTACCCTTCCAAAAATTTATGACGAGAACCTGTATCCGCTTCTGTCCGTAATACCCCTTCAAAACCTTGCGCTAACCGCTTCGCTGTGTCTCGGTCTCGACCCCGACAAGCCGCGCAACCTTGCAAAAAGCGTGACAGTCATATAGCGACGCATATACGATTTTTATAAAAAGGCGCAAGTTAAAAAGACGTTCTCATCTGCATTATATATCGAATCATAATCACAAAAACGGCGTTTTATACGCCGTTTTTATGATTATAAAATATGTTTTGTGCAATTCAGAAAAAAATGCAAAACCGTCACATCAAATGCTTTCTACCGCTTTTTGCAAGCAGGTTTCATAAGTCCAGATTTTCATCGAGCCACTTTGCAACTAGCGCACAATCTTCGTTGAGCACAATATCCGCCCTTGAATCTATATACGTTGCGCTCTTGTTGATAAGCGCGATTTCGTCACCGCAAAAATAGTCCACAAGCCCTGCCGCAGGATAAACCACGAGAGACGTTCCTATCACCATAAACAAGTCGGCACTGCTTATAGCGCGTACGGAATCTCGCAAGACTTTGCCGTCGAGATTTTCTCCGTACAACACCACGTCGGGCTTTATTATGCCGCCGCAATCGCAATGCGGAGTGCCATTCGCTTGCAAAACATAGTCGAGCGAAAACGCTTTGCCGCACCGCTCGCAGCGGTTGCGCCATATAGAGCCGTGCAATTCACACACTCTTTCACTGCCCGCTTTTTGATGAAGTCCGTCTATGTTTTGCGTGACTACCGCATTTATTTTGCCTGCCTTTTCAAGCCTTGCAAGAAAAAGATGCATGGCGTTCGGCTCGGCGTTCGGATAGCACATCTTGCTCTTGTAAAAAGCATAGAAATCGTCGGGACGGAGCATGAAAAAGTCGTGCGAGATTATGTCTTCCGCTCTGTATTTGCCGACGCTTGTAGAATACAAGCCCGTTGCACTGCGAAAATCCGGTATGCCGCTCGGTACGGAAACGCCCGCTCCGGTAAGCACCGCTATACGCGAAGATTTTTCGATTGCGTTTTTCAATCTCTTCAGCGCACTTAAAGTATTATCGTCAAAAACGTTGTCCTGCATAGTTTCACCTTTGTGTAAATTATATCACTTGCAAGCGGCGTATACAAGTGATATAATCTTTTACAGGAGAAAACTATGTTCAACAACGATATGATACTGCTCGGAAGCAAGCGTTCCGTGATAAGAGAATTGTACGAATTCGGCAAAACCAAAGCGCAAAGAGACGGCATAGATTCCGTCTTCGATTTTTCGCTCGGCAACCCAAACGTTCCGTCCCCCAAATGCGTTGACGACGCGGTTTTGTCGTGCGCAAAAGAAGAAAACATCCATGCGTACACGTCGGCGCAAGGCGACGTAAACGTAAGACGCGCAGTTGCAAAACATATACGGGAAAAATTCGGTGCGGATATGGACGAAAATCACGTTTATATGACGTGCGGCGCGGCGGCTTCGCTTTGCATTTCAATTCGTGCGCTATCCGAGCCCGACGACGAGTTTATCGTTTTTGCACCGTACTTTCCCGAATACAAGGTGTTTGTTTCGTCAATGGGCGGAAAATGCGTCGTTTGCCCCTGTGGTAAAGACTTTTCAATAAACTTCGACGCTCTTGAAAAACTCGTGAACGAACGCACGAAAGCGGTGATATACAATTCTCCCAACAATCCGAGTGGCGTCGTTTATTCTCAAGACGTCGTCAAAAGACTTTGTGCATTGTTGAAAGACAAAAGCGCGGAATATTCTCACCCGATATTTCTTATCGCGGACGAGCCCTATCGCGAGATCGCATACGACAAAGACGTGCCGTACGCAATGAATTTTTACGCCGACACAATCGTGTGTTACAGCTATTCAAAATCTCTGTCTTTGCCCGGCGAGCGTATAGGCTATATCGCTATCAATCCGCATGCGACCGATTCCGACGAGTTGTATTTCGCAATCTGCGGGGCAGGCAGGTCTTTGGGCTATGTTTGTGCTCCGAGCACCTATCAGCGAGTCGTTGAGAGATGCGTCGACGCACTCCCCGATGTTGCCGCATACAAAAGAAACAGAGATTTGATTCTCAATGCACTTACAAAAATAGGCTATGAATGCGTACGCCCCGACGGTGCTTTTTACCTTATGGTCAAGGCACTCGAAAGCGATGCAAACGCATTTTCGGAGCGCGCGAAGAACTTCGGACTTTTGCTCGTTCCGAGCGACGATTTCGGCATAAACGGCTACGTGCGCATTGCCTATTGCGTGGATTGCGATATGATTGTCCGCTCGATCCCCGCCTTTGAAAAACTGTTTATGAGCTACAAGCAACAAGGCTAAAAACACGATTGCGACAAAACAAATCAGTGCATATTTATGTTGATTTACACAAAGAAAACCCAGTCTTGAAAAAGTGATGATTTTTCATAAACAATAACTTTACACAAACAAAAACGGCGTATTAAACGCCGTTTTTGATATTTTATATCTTTTTTATATTAAGGTTTTATTGCACTTTCAGGCGTTTTGACGGTTTGTCAAAAAGTGCCGCCGCCACGCAAATAGTCGCATAGCAAATCCCTTGCAAACACGTTGTCGGCAAGCGTTGCCAACACTTTCAAGTGATGATAGTCCGACGTATACGTATCCGTGACGATGTAGTATGTTTTCTTCGGATTGTACACAACGTTGTCTTTTTCCGACTCGCCGTACGCGCTATACGCTATGTGATAATCGGTATTTGACGTGTAGATAAATTTGTTTTTAAGTTCCGTGCCGTTGAGCGAACAAAGCACGATTTTGTTGTCAAACGGCAAGAGCGTTTGCACTTGAGAAACAGTCACGTTGCCGCTTGAGAGCGAGTATGGTTTTCTCGTCTTCAAGTAGCCACCGCCGAGCATGATTTGATATTGGCTTCCCCACGTCTCTAAGCCTATTGAGCAATAAAGCTCGGCAACCTTGTTGACGATTGCAGTGCTTGAAACGTCGCGGCTTAAAGTCGCAACGACTTCGTTGGGATTGCCGATTTCGTCTTTGTATTTTTCAACGAGATCGTTGATGATAGAATCGCTTGCATATTTTGAATATACGCTGTTGCTTATGACTTGCACGTTGCTCGTATTGCTTTGTTGATTTGCAAAATTTAGACGCACCTCGGCAGAACTTATACCCGAGTTGTAGCCGCCGCCTTGGACGTGATACACGCCGTAGCTGTCGGTGTACGCGTAAGACTGGTGGGAGTGACCTTCAAACACGATGTCAACATAGCCGTTTGAAAGGGATACGTCATACCAATCCATACTCTCGTTTGCGCTGCCGCCGTCATGCAAAGAATAGACGATATAGTCAACGCCTTGCGCGCGGAGTCGGTTTGCCTCTTCCTTTACAAGCGTTGTAAGCTCACTCTTCACTTTGAAGTTTACGTCACTGCACATGCTTGCCGAAATTGACGAGTAGCAATCGCCTATTGCGCCGATGATGCCCACTTTTGCGTCACCGAACTGAACGACAGTGGACGGCCTGCAGTACTCCACTCTCTTGTTAGTGGCATCGTCGTAAACGTTGATTGCAAGAAATGGGAAATTGGCAAGTTGCGCGTTGATCTTAATCTTTTCGGTTGACCAGTCAAACTCGTGGTTGCCGAGCGTCATGGACGAGCAATTGATATAGTTGAGCCATTCGGTTGCAAGTTTGCCCTTGGTGTTGTTGGACTCGCTGCTGCCCTGCCACATATCGCCGGACGACAACACAAAGGTGTTGGACGTTGCTTGTTTATCCTTGAAAAAGGTTGTCAGTTCGTCAACGCCGGGTTGAGTGTCGGAGTCGCAATACATGCCGTGCAAGTCGTTGATGCCGTAAAGGTTGAAGTTGACGATCACGCTCATGCCGCAATTGTCGCACTTTTCATCGTTGTCTTTGTCGGCGTGATTGCAGGCGGACGTCATATTTTGTCCGCACTTGTCGCACACTCCGTCACCGTTTGCGTCAACGTGATCGCAATTTTCGCCTTGCTTGCTCTCGTATCTTTTCAGCACCGATTGATCGGAATCCGCATAATCGCCGCCGCCAATTGCAATGACGGCAATGGACTGATTGGCTTCGAGCTGTATGCTCGTTTTTGTGGTCGTGCCGATGGTTGAGCCGATGATGTACTGATACATCGTCGCGTTGGCAATTGCGCTCCAACTTGCAAGTCCGCTTTCCGATATGGTGACGACGGGAGTTGCGAGTTTTGTCTTCTCTCCTTCTCCGCCGCCTTGTCCGCCCTGCTTTGTGTAGGTCTTGGGCGTGGACCACTTGCTGTTTTTGTACGTAGTGCCGTTGCCGACTGCCTGAACGGTGACGGTTTCGCCGTCGTTTAGTTGCACCACCGTGTATATCGTCTCGATTTGACGACCGCTGAGGTTGCAAACATAACTCTCCGCATGCTCGACGGCTTTCCATCTTGCAATACCTTCGCCGTTTATCGTCACGACAGGAGTTTCGAGCTCCTTTGCAAAAGCGTCGATTTTAAGGTCGCACGCAACAAACGTGAGTGACGTTGCAATCACAACGACAAGGCAAAGAAGCGCAATAATCTTTTTCTTCATAAAAACTCCTGCGATATGCCGCTCAAGGCTTTTGCGCGCACGCATAATATGCATATCGTTTTGTTAGGTGGATAAAGTATACAACTTTTGCGCACGCGATGTCAAGACAGATGTCAAACGCTTTGTATATTAAAACCGTAACAAAAAAGCCGCTAACAAGCGGCTTGAATGCTTTTATGTCACGCAAAAGCGGCTATCTTCGTATGCACCGTGCAATAAATTTTTTGCATTTTGCGGATATGTTGCGAATTTTTTTGGCGGCACTACCCACGAAAAAGTTGCGGCATAAATCATTTCAAAGTGTATGACGTATGCTCTTTCCACTCGGGATAGCCGTCAACGTTCGGGTCGTGATTTTTGCAAAAGGCACAATATCTTGCCGACAATTCTTTTGCGATTTGCTCGTCTTTCTCGTCAAACTTGCGCCAACCGTGTTGCCAAAGCCCGAGAATATACCACAAATCGCCGCTGTGATACGCGCCTGCATTGTCGCCCGGCAAGTCGTGATAAAAGCGCATGACCCACACTTTGTTTTTGGATTTTTTGAGATATGCGTTTGCCTGCCCGTGAAGATAATTTTTTAGCAAATCGTCTTTTGTGACGCCGATGATGCACGGCACTTGTTCGTCGGAAAAAATCGTTTTGTACAAATCCTTTCTCACGATTTTGCCGTCATATACGGGCATCGTGGAAAGCATGGATTTTGCAAGTCCGAACAAATTGCGCTTGGTCAACCTGTTCCAGGCAAGGAAAACGTCCTGATAACTTGCGGTTTTTATATCCATACCGCGTTTTGCAAGGTCGCGTTTGACAGAGTTGAAAAATCTTATCGCACGCTTTTTCGATTTCGGAGAGAATATACCGCTCGGTGAAGCCCCCGAGAGCATAATCACGCCTTTTACCATTTTCTTCACATCCGGAAGCAACATAAGATTCTGTATGGATATTGCGCCTGCGCTTTGCCCCATAAGAGTGATGTTGTCGGGATCTCCGCCAAAGACGGAAATGTATTGTTTCACCCACTCGATTGCCGCCTTCATATCGTAAAAGGCAAGGTTGCTTGTCGTCTCGTCCGAGTAGTATCCGAAAACGTTCAAGCGATAATTAAATGTCACGAAAATCACGTCTTGTTCTGCAATCGTCTTGCCGTCAAACGGCTTTTCGTCGCTTGAACAAATGGTGAATGCGCCGCCGTGTATGTACACGAGAACGGGCAAATTCGTCTTGTCCTTAGGTGCGTACACGTTGACGTTGAGACAATCTTCCGAATAAGTGAAACTTAAACCTTCACGGAATTCTTTATAGTAAAAAATATCCTGCTTACTCTTAGACTTGCTCTCGTCGAAGAACTGTCTCCACTGCGGACATGCGTCACCATATCTAGTTGCAACGACTTTGTCTTTTAGCGGTTCAAGCACGGGTTTTTCAAATCTTTTTGCAGTAGCATAACGCATACCGAGAAACGCACAGGTCTCTCCGCGGTCTATTCCGACAATTTCGTGATTTTGATTTTTTATAACGTATTCCATAGTTTATATATTTGTTTTGTATAATTAAAGTTGATTTTTGGTATATTTTCGGCGCGGTTTGTGGAGCGCGATATTGATCGGTGAGCGCGATATTTGAATGAAGAACAAGGAAGAGCCTCGCTAACGGCAACCCTAATGTACAAGTAGTACATGAGTTGACGGGAGCGTGGCTTTGACGCAGTTATTCGTCAAATAGCGCTCTCTCAATCGGGTGCGGGTGTCCCGCCATCACCCACCAAGCCGACAATCTTGCGAAACTGCGACAGGATTTTTTTATCCGTGCTTGAACTGATAGCAAAGATTTTCGGCGCGGTTAGAAAATGGTAAACCTAACGTGATTCTCGGCAACGCCCAAAGGGCATTGCCGTTATCACAGCGACGGTTTACCATTTGTTTTCGCAGTATTCGCAAAAGGCATACATATCCCTAACTTCCACTTTCGTGCCGTCGTCAAGGATTGCAGTGCCGCTCCAAATGCCGTGGACTTGGTGACAGTGCATGCGAAGAAGATTGAGAACGTTAAGGTCACCGTGATGGTCGTAGAACGGTTTCATGGTGAAATCGAATCTGCCGTCCTGAGATATGAAATGCCAATCATTTGAGAATTTGTCGGGTTTGGGGAAAACTTCGACGTCGACGGGGCCGAACTTATGCGCTTTGCCGTCCCAGAAAATCGCGGTTTCGGTTGCGTGTGATTCGTCACCGATTCCCCACGTGATTTCAAAGCCGAAGATATGGTCTTTGCCGTCTGCGCCCTTTACGACTTTTGAACCGTTGCCCCAGTACCAAACCATTTTGTAGGGGGTGTTGACTCTGCCCCAGTCAAGAAAAGCGAACGTGTCTTTTTTGTCGAAAGTCCACACCTTGTCGCCCCAGCGGAAAGTGCCTTCGCAAGGCATACTGTTTTGCTTGGTGGTCATAAAATATCTCGTCGGCATGCCTGAAAACGGCAAAACGGTGGTGATATTTTCAAGACCGTCCATTATGTCCATCGAGAAATTGCACTCGACTTCTTTGCCCTTGAATTTGCCTTTGAAATACAATGTGCGAGAATTCGTTTTGGTGTCAAACTTGACGTACGTGTTGCCGACGGTATGTTCGAGAACGTTCGGCTCATCGCCCTTCGGAGGAAGCATATACTTTTTGCCGCCGAGAAACAGTCCCGTGCATTCGAGTATCGTTCCCGTATGAAATTTTGAATTGTTCTGTCTGTGTTTAAGATCCGTTATGGACGCTTGCGCAAAGCCGCCGATGGAGATGTTGGCAAAGTTGATTTGCACCATCATTTCTCCGTTTGAAATCTGATAAAAATCCCATTCTTTTTTGCGGTTTGCAGGTCTTGCGTTTTCGCGTTCGTACTCGAATACGTTGTGTCTTGCCCAGCCGGGCGCAAGCAAAGTGCCGTCTTTTGCCAACAACTTGGTCGGCTCGGTATACTCCGTTTGTTTGCTGTTGACTTCACCGTCAATCCAACTCGGATAAGTTCTTCTCATTTTCCCACTCCTTATAACTTTGCGTTTACGTTTATCGTCACATAAACGATTATATGTTTATTATACAATATAAATGCGTGCGTTTCAATAGCGATTTTAATACAAACGTATGCAAACACGTCTTAAAAACTTGCCGGCAAAAACGGCAAGAAAGAGTTTGGCATTATTAAAACGGTTTGCTATAATAAAAAACATGAAAGAATTTACGATAAAACCGATAGCGCATATCTCGACGCCGTTCAAAGAAAAATTCGGCATACCACGTCAAAGCGGAAGAGTGAACGCGGTCGGGAGAATAGTTTTCACTCCCGAGTTCCGCAACCCCGACGCGATACGCGGCATAGACGGCTTCTCTCATATATGGCTGATTTTCGATTTTTCAAAAGCACATCGCGACGAATGGAATGCAACCGTGCGTCCGCCCCGTCTCGGCGGCAATGTAAAAATGGGCGTTTTTGCAACGCGCTCGCCGTTCCGTCCCAACTCGCTCGGTCTGAGTCTTGTCAAACTCGTGTCCGTCGAACACACTCAAAGCGACGGAGACGTGCTTGTCGTCGAAGGCGTTGACATTCTTGACGGCACACCGATTTACGATATAAAGCCCTATCTTGCAACAGACGTAAAGACTGACGCAACGTTCGGTTTTTCGGCGGATTGCGACTCTCACCGTCTTGCCGTAAACGACGAAAAACTTATCGTCTCGGACGAAAGCGTACGCACAAAAATCAGAGAGTGCATAGCGCAAGACCCGCGCCCCGCATATCAGGAAGACGGCAGAATATACGGAATGAGATACGACGACTACAACGTAAAATTTACAGTTGAAAACAACGTCGCAACAGTGGTTTCGGTTGAGATAAAGCGATAAAAAGCAATAGGCGCGACTTTTAAACAATAAACAATTTTTCAATAACAGATATTTTACATATAAAAAACGCACTCATAAAGTGCGTTTTCTGCATTTTAGTATATTTTCTTTTATAAATCGGCAACTTACCCGTTTGCTTTCCAAAAGCAACAAAGAAACTTCGTGTTTTTTTAATCGCGTCTAATCTATGAAGAACTTGCTGTCGTTGACTTTGAGCATAATCTGCGGGACATGTTGCTGGGCAAGGAACACTGCAAACAACACGAGCAGACAGCCTACGAATTCTTTTGCCGTGTACGTTTCACCGAGAATGGCGACTCCCGACACGAGCGCGATTACGGATTCGAGCGACATTATGAGCGTGCAAAGTTCGGGCGGCGCGTATTTTTGACCGACCGTCTGCAACGTGAACCCTATGCCTGCCGAGAATATGCCGACGTAAAGTATAGACAATATATTGCCGCTTAATGCGCTTGCCGGCGGAAAACCTTGCACCGCCATTGCAGGAAGGCTTAAAAGTACCGCTACGACAAATTGCACGAACGTAAGTTTGAACGGGTCCGTTTCGTCAACGCACTGGTCGATGAACATGATCTGGAGTGAGAACATCACCGCACAAAGAAGAAGCATCCCGTCCGCTTCCGTAAAAGAAACGTCTGCGCCCGTCATACACATAAGATAAAACCCGAGAACGCCGATGGCTATTGCAAATCTGCAAAACGGAGAAACTCTGTGGCGCACGAGTATCCCGAGCATAGGCACGATGACGATATAAAGCGCAGTGATGAAGCCGGTCTTGCCCACCGACGTATGTTCGATGCCGTATTGTTGAAGATTGTTTGCCAAAAACAAGCAAATTCCGCAAAGCGCACCGCCTATAAGCGTTGCTTTGTTGAACGGTTTCGACTTCTTACCACGCTTTTTGTCCACGAAAAAGTTGACGACAAGCATCAGCCCTATCACCGCGACGGCGAGAGAAAAACGAAGTCCGTTGAAAGTAAAAAACGGCACGGAAGAAGACGCTTGTTGTTGGAATACGAACGCGAATCCCCAAACAAGCGCGCACAAAGACACGAAGAACGTTCCAAGTAAATTGTGCGATTTTCTTTCCATAAGCTATCTTATATTTTATGATTTCTTTCTATGTTGCGTTCAAAAACAAGTCACGCCGTTTCGCTTTGAGCCTTTTCCAGTGCGCGATTGAGAACGATATAATCGTTCAGCGAAAGTGCTTCGCCCCTAACGAGCGGATTGAATCCGCATGACGCAATAAGTTCGGTTGCGTCTTGTTTGCTCATCTTGAAAGCAACGGACAAGTTGTTTGCAAGCGTTTTTCTGCGCATTGCAAACGAGCCGCGTATAAGTTTGTGAAGAAGCGCGGCGTTTTCTCCGTCGAGTTTGTGGCGGTCAATATCTATGCGCACCACCGCACTGTCCACGTTCGGCGCAGGATAAAACATATTTCGGTTGACGTTTCTCGTGACTTTTGCGTTTCCTGCCGATTCTATTGCAAGCGTGATTGCGGAATAATCCGCCGTGTTTGCCTTTGCAACGAATCTGTCCGCGACTTCTTTTTGCACCATAATAGTGAGACTTTCGACGTCGAGCGCGCTTTCGATAAATCTCATTGCAAGCGGTGTCGTGACGTAATACGGAAGATTTGCAACCACTTTGAATCTGTCGCCGACGATTGATTTCAACTCGTCGTCTTTCATTTTGAGCACGTCGCGGAATACGACTTCTACGTTGTCAACGCCTTGAAGCGAAAGTTCGAGAACGGGTTTGAGATTGCCGTCCACTTCAAAAGAGTAGACTTTCTTTGCGACCTTTGCAAGCGCACGCGTGAGCGTACCTGCCCCCGTACCTATTTCGACGACGACGTCGTCTTCCGTCACTCCGCTGTCCTGAACGATTGCGTCAAGAAGATTGCCGTCGGTGATGAAATTTTGCCCGAGAGCCTTGTTGAAGCGGAAATTCGTGCCGCGGATGATGTCTTTTACGCTGTTGTTTTCCATATTTTTCCTTACGCAATGCCGAATAATTCAAATCGGCTTGCACATTCTAACTACACACGACAACTTCGTGTCATACCAAAGACGAAAAGTCTGAAGTACAAAAGATAAAAACGGAAGATTCCCCCTTTCGTTTTTATTTTTTTAATACTCCGTATCTTCTCTTATCGTCTCTCTGACCTTGTAGTGCGCACCCGCTTGCTTTGCGAGTTCTCCGCACGCCTTGATTTCGTCTTCCCCTATGAAATCGACAACAGACATGGTCGTGTCTATGCCTGCGTCGACGCAATCTTTCGTGAATTTTAGCATCGCGTCGAAAGCCGCTTCGCCGTACTTGCTGCGGCATATCTCCTGATATGTCTCTTTGTTCGACGCATTGAGCGAAATAGACACGCTGTCAACGTACGGCGCAATGAGTTTTGCAACGTCGTCGCGGTTGTTTATGAGATTGCCAAGTCCGTTTGTGTTGATACGAACGTGGCAACCTTTGTTTTTAATATAAGGCCCGATTTGCGAAATCATGGAAAGGTTGCAAAGCGGCTCTCCGAAACCGCAAAAAACCACTTCCTTGTATTTCTTCAAGTCGTACATGGAAAGGTCGTCCACAAGTTCCTGATAAGTGGGTTCTTTAAGTAGCCACAATTCGCTTCCGCTCACGCCGTCCTTTATGTTGCGGATACAAAATTCGCAATTGTTGGGGCAACGATTTGTGATATTGAGATAAAGGCTGTCGCCGAATTCATACACGTAATTGTTGGTCATTTTCTTTTTCCCGAGTGCCGCCTACATCTCGCTTACCTGCGAACTGCGACACGTTTTATACTTTAATTATATTTTCAGATTTATTTGTTCGTTTGCCCGCTATATCGCAAACGGCCGTTCATATTGCTTATTGTATACGATAAAACAGCCTTTTTGCGTTTTTCGTGGTTATATCGTCAATTTCTTCGCGGCTTATTCCCAGCACTTCGCTTGCCTTGTCCGCAACGAGATTCACGTATTTAGGCTCGTTGACTTGTCCCCTGAACGGTACGGGCGTCATATACGGGCAATCCGTTTCGAGCACCAGTCTTTCAAGCGGAACGGCAGACAGCGATTCTATATTATGCTTTGCGTTTTTGAAAGTTATCGCGCCGCCGAAAGAGTAATATGCGTCGAGTTTGTCGAAGATTTTGACGTATTCGGCAGAGCCCGAGTAGCAATGCAGAAGCAGTCCGCAATTTATATACGATTTCATATCGAAAAGTATTTTCCTTGCGTCTTCGTAAGCGTCTCTTACGTGCAAGATAATAGGAAGTTCGACTTCGTTTGCAAGTTCGATTTGCTCGCAAAACGCTTTCTTTTGCAACTCACGTATACTGTTGTCGTAATAATAATCAAGCCCGATTTCACCTATCGCAACCGCCTTGTTATCACTTGCGAGTTCTCTTATCACGGCGTATTTTTCGTCGTCTGCCGTATCGGAATCGTGCGGATGTATTCCGGGTGCAAAATACACGCTGTCGTGCCTTGACGCGATGTCTCTTGCAAGCACGCTTGACGGCAAATCGTAGCCGACGCACACCGCGCACTCTATGCCGTCCGTGCCGAAAGAACCGATGATTGCGTCTTCTCTTTCTATAAGTTTTTCATCGTTCAGATGGCAGTGAGTGTCAATAAGCATATCTTATACCTTTTGTTTGTTCCTTATCGCAAGCAAAGTCGCCTTTTGTGTTTTTTGCTTTATTATAAGCAAAGCCGCCTTTTACAAGACGGCTTTTGCTGATTATCTGACCGTCGAGCCGCTCTTCACGGGTTTTTCGGGAGTTACGAGCACGATCCGCTCTTCTCCGTTTTCGTCTTTTTCGCAAGCGCAGAGCAACATACCCTGACTTTCGATGCCGCGAAGTTTTGCAGGCTTGAGATTGTACACCACGACAACGTTTTTGCCCACCATTTCTTCGGGTGTGTAGAACTTCGCGATACCGCTGACGATAGTGCGAGTTTCTTCGCCGATTTGCACGGAGAATTTGAGAAGTTTGTCGGCTTTTTCGACTTTCTCCGCTGTCACGATTTTGCCGACGCGAAGTGCGATTTTCGCAAAATCATCTATGGTGATTTCGTTTATGTCAACGACGTTTTCCACTTTCTTTTCTGCCTTTTTCTCTTGTGCTTTTTCCTCCTGCTTCGGTTCGGGCTGTTGCTCGGTTTCTTCCTTGATAAGCCCTTTTGCCAAGAGTTCTTTCCTCACTTTGTCGGCGTCTATACGCGCAAACAGATGTTGCGGATTTTCCGCCACTTTAGTGCCGTTTGCAAGCAATCCGAATTTGTCAAGGTCGTTGAAATCGCGAAGCGTCGTTCCGCATTGCTCTGCAACTTTTTGAGACGTTGACGGCATAAACGGATAAAGCATACTTGCGCAAATCACGATAGTTTCCGTGAGATTGTAAAGCACGGTTGCAAGGCGATCTTGTTTCGTATCGTCTTTTGCAAGCACCCAGGGCATCGTTTCGTCAATGTACTTGTTTGCCCTTCTGAGCACCGTGAATATCTCACCGAGTGCGTCTGCGGTGCGGTATGCGTCTATGTATTTAAACACCTTGTCGCGAGCGGCAGTCACCACCGCTTTCAAATCGTCGTCGACCGCTTCTTTCACGCCTTTGTCGCAAACAACTCCGCCAAAATACTTGTTTGTCATAGCGACGGTGCGTTGCACGAGATTGCCGTATACGTTGACAAGTTCCGAATTGATGACGTCAATCACCATATCCCAACCGATAAGTCCGTCGTTGTCGAACGGCATTTGCGAAAGAAGATAATATCTCACCGCATCCACGCCGAAGAAATCGACGAGATCGTCCGCATAGATGACGTTGCCCTTCGATTTTGACATCTTTCCGCCGTTTTGCAAAAGCCACGGATGTCCGTAAATCTGTTTCGGGAGCGGCTCGCCCATCGCCATAAGGAAGATAGGCCAGTAAATCGAGTGGAAACGTACGATATCCTTTCCGATGATATGGACGTCCGCCGGCCATTCTTTCTTGTATAAATCGCTGCTGTTGCCGTCCGCATCATAGCCAATACCCGTGATATAGTTGGTGAGCGCGTCAAGCCACACGTACACGACGTGGCGGTTGTCAAAGCTCACGGGAATACCCCACGTAAACGACGTTCTCGACACGCAAAGGTCTTGAAGACCGGGTTTTAAGAAGTTGTTGACCATCTCGTTTTTGCGCGATTGCGGAACGATGAAATCGGGATGATCTTCATAATATTTCATCAGTCGATCGGCGTATTTCTGCATATTGAAGAAATAGGCTTCTTCTTCTGCAAGCTTGACTTCTCTGCCGCAGTCCGGACATTTGCCGTCAACGAGTTGGCTCTCCGTCCAGAACGACTCGCAGGGAGTGCAATACCAACCCTTGTACGAGCCTTTGTATATGTCCCCCTGTTCATAGAATTTTTTGAAAATTTTCTGCACTTGCTCTTCGTGCTCTTTGTCGGTGGTGCGGATAAACTTGTCGTACGTGGTGTCCATAAGGTCCCAGATACGTTTGATTTCCGCCGCTTTCTCGTCGACGAATTGCTTGGGAGTCACTCCCGCCGCTTGTGCTTTGAGTTCTATTTTTTCGCCGTGTTCGTCAGTTCCGGTCTGGAAGAACACGTCGTATCCCTCCATACGTTTCGCTCTTGCGATGAGGTCGGAAAGCACGATTTCATACGTGTTGCCGATGTGCGGTTTGCCCGATGCGTATGCGATTGCGGTCGTCATATAAAATTTCTTTTTGTCTTGCATGTTATTCACCTTCAAATCGGGGCTAATGGTGCCCTTCTTTTATAACTTTTTACATTATACATCTTTTATGAATAAAAGTAAACGATTAGTCGCATATCTTTGAACGCTTAATAATACAATTTCATCATGAACGCCGCGTTTTTGATTATCAGCGTAATAAGTCTCGTGATGATGACGATTCACTCACCCGAATCGGCGTTTTCTTCCATGATAAACGGAGTGAGCGGCGCAATATCTCTTTCAATCAAACTCGTCGCCATTTACGCGGTGTGGCTGTCCGTTCTCGAAATGATGAACAAAACCGGTATTGACAAGAAACTGTCCAAAATCCTGAAACCGCTGATAAAAAAGATATTCAAAAAAGAAAGCGAAGAAGCGTACGACTGGATTTGCATCAACGTGTCGGCAAACATGCTCGGCATGGGCGGAGTCGCAACGCCTGCCGGAATCAAGGCAATGGAAAGAATGCAGGACGGCAGCGAAAAAGCAACTCACAATATGGTTATGCTGTTTGTGATAAACGCAACGAGCATACAACTCATTCCCGCGACCGTGATTGCGATGCGTGCTTCGGCAAACTCACAAAACGCGGCAGACATAATTCTTCCGACGCTTATATCGAGCGGCATCGCAACGCTTCTTGGAATTATTATATGCAAGGTTATGTCGCTCAAAAAAGACGACGACGCGGTTTTGCCGTGCAGTATCGCAAACAATGCAAAAAGTAACGAAAAAGGCGGTTTATCAACACGTATCGACAATATAAAATCCGCTTTATGCAAATTAAAACAAAAACGAAACGCACCTAAATCGACCATAAAAAGCGTTGATAAAAACAAAAAAGGCGGGCAAAAATGCAACAAATAAGCGTCTACGTTTTGCCTGTACTCGTGATAATTTTGCTTGTCGTGTGCATCGTAAAAAAGGTACGCGCATACGACTGTTTTCTCGTCGGCGCAAAGGAATCTCTTTCTCTCGTCAAAAGCATTTTCCCATATATCGCAACCATTTTCGTCTGCATCGAATTATTCAAAGCGAGCGGTTTGTCGAACACGGTTTCGTCGTTTTTCGCAAAACCGCTCGGATATATCGGCGTGCCGAGCGAGATTGCGGAACTCATATTGCTCGTTCCCTTATCGGGAAACGGAACTACCGCTCTTCTTGAAAAAATAATAGCGGAGTACGGCGCGGATTCTTATATCACGAGATGCGCAAGCGTCATAGCGGGTGGAAGCGAAACGGTGTTCTACATATCCGCCGTATATTTTGCAAGCACAAAAGTTAAGAAACTGCGCTACGCAATCCCCGTGTCGCTATTTTGCACGTTTCTCGGCGCGCTCCTTGCCTGCGCCCTGTGCCGAATTATGTAAAAATGCGTGTAAAAGAAAAAGGCTCGCCGTGGCGAGCCTTTTCTTTTGATAAAATTTACTTCTCTTCGCAAACTGCGTTGAGTTTTTCAATGAGTTGGTCAACGTCGATGCCGTGCACGCCTGCCGCTTCTTCAAGCGTTTCGCCGTGTGCGAGCATGCAGTGCAAGCAATGCATTCCGCTCTCTTGCAATACGTTTGCAAGTTTGTCGGGATCGCCTTGAGCCAATACGTCGATGATGAGCATATCTTTCGTGATCATTGTGTTACCTCCGATATAAGATTGTATAAAAAATATATTTTTATTCTGTGAAAAAGCCGCTGAAATACAGCCACACCACGAGCGCGACCAAACCGAGCGCGAGCAGCACTGCGATTGCAACCTTCCAAGGCGACACCGGTGATTTGCCTGTGGATTTGCCCGTCCTGCCGTTGATGATGAAGCCGTAAAGTTTCTTGCGATACTTATACGAACACACCCAAAGGGGCAGGAGCATATAGTGGAATTTGTTGTTGCAGAACTTGATGTCGACGTTGAGATAGTCCACAACGTCTGCATTGTAGTCGCTCTTGATCGAGTTTTCGATATCTTCTCTCATTTGTCCTTGCGCAACGGAAAATCCGCCTGCAAGCGAAGTGTCGTATCTCTCTGCGGCGAAGCCAGAGATATAATCTCTGTTGTACGCTTCGAGATTTTGCGTGTCGAAAGGAAGAATTTTGTTGAGTTCTTTTTGTTCGATCTGCGTGCTTGCCTCAACCGGCATATCTTCAAAAGACATATCTTTGTTGCCGCTGACGTTGTACCAGTATGTGTACGTCTCTGTGTGACGGTCTTTGCCGGAACCTACCGTTCGGGTGCGTCTTTCGCCCAGTCTTCCTTCATACGACGAATGGGTGTCCGACGTGAACGCATACGACGGTATGTAAATACCTTTGAATTTGTCCACGGAGAAGTTCTTTTTCAGCCCGATAGGCGCAAAGATTTTCTTCTTTATCCACTTTTTGCCGGCGTTGGCGGCGTCTTCTTGCGCGAGTGCGAAAGGAAGAATGGCATTTGGTTTCAAGCCTTTGAGATCGTCGATCTTGACAATGTTGGTTGCACCGCAATACGGGCATTTGACAGCCGTGTCGAACGATTCAAGCGTAATATCGCCGCCGCAGTTGGGGCATTTGTACACGTCGTCGTCGATGAGCACTGCACCGTCCTTGAACTCCTTGTCGTAGTCGCGCCTGAAACACTGTCTTTTCTCAATAGGACGAGTCGCGTCGCAATAGGAACAATGCAACGCGCCCACCTTCGGATCGTAGACCATATCCGCGCCGCAATGAGAGCACTTGGATACGCCTGTGTTTTTATAATCGAAAACGTCAGCCATAAATCAGCGATTATTCAATCTTCGCTCCGCATTCGGGGCAGAATTTCATACCCGCTTTCACGCTTGCTTTGCACTTGGGACAAGTAGCGTTTTGAGGCGCACCGCATTCGGGACAGAACTTTGAACCGACGGGGACGTCCGCTCCGCATTTGCCGCATTTTGCGGTTTCCGCAGCACCGACTTTTGCTCCGCATTGGGGGCAGAATTTCGCACCTGCTTTCACGCTTGCGCCGCATTTTGCGCATTTGACTTTCTGAACCTGCGTTTCGTCAAGGCTTTGAGCAAATTGATTGCCAACTCTTGCACCCATGCCGAGACCGATGCCTGCCGCGCCGAACATACCACCCATACCGGGGTTCTTTGCCGCGTCGCGCATTGCCTGCACGGATTCGTATTGTGCATAATCGCCCATCTTGCCGTCGAAAACACCGAGCGTGGTGCGTTTGTCCATCGCTTGTTCCACCGCTTCGGGAAGTTTGAGATTGCGGATGATGACGGAATCGATGTCAAGACCGAGTTCGTTGAATCTCGGTTTTGCGTGCTGGCAAGCGGTTTCGCCGAGTTCGAGATAATTCGCCGCAAGTTCGAGCGCGGGAATTTCACATTCGCCGAGCATATCCGTGAGCTCGGAAAGAACGATAGATTTAAGATGTTCCTGAATGTCTTCCGTCTTGTAGGAATGAATCGTGCCGAAAACTTCTTTCATGAACTTTTCGGGGTTGGAAACGTGGAAAGAGTATTCGCCGTGACCCGCGATGCGAATCATACCGAAATCCTTATCACGCATCATAACGGGATTAGGAGTGCCCCACTTCATTTGCGTAAATCTACGCAAATTGACAAAGTAGACGTCTATTTGTTTTGGGTTTTCAAATGCGTATTTCCAGTTTGCAATTGCGGTGAGAACGGGCGTTGAACCTTCATCGAGTTTCCAATTGCCTTCCGTGAAAACGTCGCAAACAGATCCGCGATATACGAAGATAGCCGCCTGAGAAGGTCTGACGATAAGTTCCGAACCTTTCATTATCGCATATCTGTCGTCGTATTCGAATTTTTGAACTATTGTATTTTGAGTGCTGTCTTCCCATTGAATGACTTTGAGAAGTTGTCTTTTTATCAAGCCCATAGCAATCTCCTTGTTTTTCTTGTTGACAACATTATACCATATATATGCGCAATTTCAATAAAAATTTTATTTTGCGCGCGTGTTTTTATATATTTTGAGCGGCAAACTACAATTTTTCGCCCGAACTGCCATTTTTGCGACTTTCTCGTGACAGCGAACACAAATCCGTACACGCCGCTTTTGCCACTCTGCTTTGCAAACAACGGCAAATCACACTTGCCGATTTTTTCATTTACACGAAATCGCACACTCATTTTCGACTTTACTTTGACAGGTAACGCAAAGCCGCGCTTGCTTTTTTTTTGCAAAAGAAAACTCGCGCCGAAGCGCGAGTTTCTTTCAAGCGATAAAGTCGCTTATTAGTTGATTGGGATGATGGTCGTGCCGGAGATCGCTTGATACATGGGTATCGTTTGTCCCACGGAGACAACGTTTGCGCCGATCTTGTTCACATCGTCTTGGGTTGCAACGCGAGTTGTCACCACAGTGCCGTTTGCGTCAACCACGGTGCCTACTGCCGCAACGAGCGTGTAAACGACCTTGCGGTCTGCAAACTTGGGCAATGCAAACAATGTGTCCGTTGAGGAGAACATCACCGAGTAGCTTGCAACCTTTTTGCCCGAGATGTCGTACACTTCCGCTTTGCCGAACCATGCCACGCGCATCTCAACAGAGCCGACCTTGTAGGTCATCGGCAGCGACTCTCCGGTATTGGAGATTGTCACAGACGGGACAGCCACGTTCTTGTTTGCTTGCGAGATTCCGACCGTGATACGCTCTTGCGCGCCGAGTTGAAGCGTTGCGCTTTGACCGTCTGCCGACGTCGAGATGCCGCTCGAAGAGACCGTGTAGGTGGTGTTTGCAGGCATCGAAACGATGACGTAGTTGAAGTTGATCGTACTTGTCGTTGCCGTGGTTGCAAACGTTGCCGTTCCCGTTGCAGCGTCGTAAATCGGATCATACACGTTGAACGTTACTTTGTACTCAAACGGCATAGTTTGGCTAGAAGTGCTGTACGGATTGAGCGAGAAGTCGCTTGCCGCAATTCCGTTTGCCACGTTGCTGGTGTAAGAACCGTCGTTTGCGACTATCTTGTTTGCCGTCATTCTCTTGACAAGGAAAGGCACTCTGAATTCTTGCACGTTGCCGTCTTTGTCGATGAGTTTTGCAATCACGTTGATGACGCCGCCCATATAATCGGGTCTGAATTCGTCATAACTCCACACAAGAGCGCCGTCCGCAGTGCCTTCGATGGTGCTGTACGTGCGAGTTTCGGTTGCATCCGTTTGCACGCCCGCCACGACAACGTTCTTGCGAACGTTGAGCGTGATGGTTGTCGGCATTGTCGGTTTTTGATATTCGTACGGATTGACGTATTTGCTTTCGCCTGTCTTTGCCGTATTAACATAACCTGCAAGTTGCTTGAACGCGTTCTCGGTGGTTGCATCTGCGCCTTTCGCGCTTCTGTCAAGCACCTTGACGGTGACTTTTATCTTCTGCACGCCGACGCGGTTGACGTTGTCGTCGTTTGCGTTCTTCTTGCCGTAGTCATACTCGCCTTCATAGTTGACGATTGCCTGCGCCGTGAATTCACCGCCTGCGTACGTCACGTTGACGCCGCTGAAGTCCCACGTAATCGGCAAAGACTTTGTCTCGCCGTTTGCAAACGAGAGTGTGATCGTGGATGGGAAGTTGACGTATTTTCTGTCAAGTTCTTCGCCATTCAACTCAACGTATTCGCCGTTGACGAGTTTGTAAGTGCCGTCAAGATTATTTCTGACGTAGCCCGACGTTGCGGTTGCGGATTTCTCGTAGCGATTTCCGTCATAGCCCGTGACTCTGTCGAAGATTTGTTCGCTTGTGTACGGGTCGATGATGAACGTTTCGGTGTTCGCGTCGTAGAACTTGCCTGTCGTTGCGTTAAGATCGTTTTCGGTGAACTTCGCGCTCGTGTTTTTCATGCTGTCGATATGAACGACGACATTGACGTTTGCGTTTGCGCTGTTGCCTGCGACCTTGCTTGCGACGTTTGCCTTTACTGTGACGTTGCCGCCCTTATATCCGTAAGACACGCCTGTTGCGTCCCACGTTGCGCCGAGCGTTTGCGTTGTGACGTACACGAAGATGTACAAATCGTTGCCGTCCGCGTCTTTGTAAGATGTCGTGCTTGCGTCGTAGTTCACCGCTCCGACATACTTGGTGTAAGTCTTCGCGCTCTTATTATAGGTGTAGAACGTCACTCCGTCGTACTGGCTTTCGCTTGCAAATTCTTTGCCGTAAACGACGTAGTTTGCATGACGTTTGTCATAAGTCGCGTTGGTGACGATGTTGCCGCCGTCGTTGGATCTGCCGTCAGTCCACCAGGTTTGCGCAAGCATGAATTGTCCGTCTACATAGTAGGTGATTTCGTTTGCGTAATTTGCGGTGTTGAAGACCGACGAATTCCAGTCATCGGCGTATGCGTCGAATTCATAGCGATAATCGCCTACGGACATATCCGTGTACGTGACGTCGCTGTTCGCACTCGTTACCTTTGCAACGCGGAGTTTTATCTTCATTTCAAACGCCGGCATAACTTCAAACGCGCCTTCCGTCGATGCGTCGGTGTTCCAGACGTGAACGGTCATCGTTCTGTCGAGCGTGGAAGAGAGATTCTTCATATCGCTCGCATCGGGTGCGTTGTCGTAAGTGAGTCGATACGTTCCGACGTCGCCGTTTGCAAACGTGAGTTTCATAGAACTCGGAAGCGCATTTGCGCCGATATACGCCATGTGGTTGTAATAGACGTATTCTTTGGGCATGCCGCTCGTTCTGTCGTAAACGATGTCGATGTATCTGCCGTCGTTTCTGTCTTTTCCGACGAGCGTATCCGTGATTGTGGAGTACTTGCTTGCGTCGGAATAGACGTTTTGAAGCGTGGTTTCGTCGAGCATGAGTTCCGCGTCGACGATGGTGCGGTCAAGCACCGTGACGGGCACGTTGACCGCTTGTCTTGCGAGCATATAAGTCGTTTCGTCGGTGAGCTCGAAGTCTGCGTTGCCCGTCTTTTCAATCATATACTCGATATACTTGTCGATTGCCACGTATTCTTTCTTGCCGTCTGCGTTGACGTCCTGATATACGTAACCGCCGAGTGCGTTTTCAACGCCGACTATTGTGTTGACTACAAATGCGGAGTCGCTCTTGCCGCTCTTGATGAGTGCGTCGATTCCCGACCAGTCGAAGTACGCCTTGAACACGTGTTCGTTCATTCCGCCGAGCACTGTCGTGACGTTGAGTTCGGTGGGCAGATAACTCGAATCGGTGTTAAGGAACGTATCCACGATGATTGAGCGATACTCATAGTCGGAGACAAACATAATCGTTCTGTTTGCGACGTACACTTCGATTTCGCTCGTTTCGGTCATCACGTTCGCACCGCCGAAGTAGGTGTACGTAACGGTGAGTCTGATCTTCTTGCCGAAGAACTTCGTGATGTTGTCGTAGAAATCTTGCTCGCTCTTGAGCGTTGCGTCTGCATCTTTGAGTGCGTAAGTCGCAAGAACTTCCTGCGTGGATTCGCTGCCGTTGACGAGAACTTTCTGCATCGTGCCCGACGTGAAGAGCGTGCTTTCAAGCGCGTACGGGTCGAGAACGAATTGCGTTCCGCTTGCAAGTGCCGTGATGCCTGCCTTTGCGACGTTGACGTTGACGTTGAATTGGCAAGTGAGATTGTCGTTGCTTGCCGTCACGGTCATTTCGCCCGCAAATCCGTCAGTGGTGTAAGTCTTGTTCCACGCCATGTTGACAGCGATGCTCTTGTCTGCGACCTTAACTTCTGCCGTGCGCGGCAATCCGCCGTAGAACTTGTCGGTTGTGAGCGTGTATCCGAATCCGCTTGCGAAGTCGCCCGTGAATCCTTCCGCCTTGTCAACGAACGTGAAGTTGTTGTTGATTGTGAAGGTGAAATCTTGAGCCCAGCCGCCGTTTTCAACGCCGAAGTCCGTGCCGAGCGTCATGATGTACGCCTTTCTTGTGAATGCGCCTTGCTTGATCTCTTCGGCTGTCGGCATAGCCGTGCTTTCCCATTGTACCGGCACGCTGTCGAATGTCTCGCCGTTTGCCACGACCGTTGCGGTGGTTGCAAACTTGAATGCGTCAAACACGTCATAACTCGTTGCTTGGTTGTTGAGCGTCACTTGGACGTTGTCAAGGAAGCCTTCCAGATAAATCTTTGCAACGTAGTCTTCCGTCTGGATGCTCAATCCGTCGTAGAAACGATACTTGCGCGTCACGTACTTGCCGTTTTCGTCGCTTGCGATTTCGTTTCTGTTGGGCGCGGAGTAATCCAACCACGTCACGTCGGTGTCAAACGCATTTGCACCTTCAACCGTAGTGACAGTTGCACTGCTCGGAAGCGTCCATCCGTTCTTGACGTCGTAGACGAGAGAGAGTTCGTTGCCGTCCTTGCCACCGACGATACCTATCGGGTTGCCGTCCGTATCGTTCTTGACCGAGAGCGTTGTGTTCTTGAGCGTTGCGCTCGTCACGTTGTAGTTCGGAATATTGACGTTGATTTGGACGTTGTTGCCGCCGATATTTGCCCAGACAGTCTGCATATCGATGCCACTGACGTCTGCGCTCGTTATCTTCGTCGTCCAGCCTTGTACGTATGCAATGTACGAAGTGCCGAGTTCACCGTCGGTGAGAGCCACGAATTTGCCCGAAGACACGTCTTTCTTGTACAAGCCTTGCGGATTTTCCGTACCGTCCGCGTTATAACGTTTGCCGCTATATGTGCCCTTTGTCAAGTTGACGAGCACTGCGGTTCCGTTGACTGCGTCGCCCCAATCACCCACCGTGAAGTAGTTGTCGCGGTTTTGTGCGAAGGAGACGGGGTTGACGCCGTATGCCACGCCGTTTGCGTCAACGTGGGATTGTGCGTACACGCTGCCGGTGTAATTATCCTTGTTTGCAAGTTTGTCTGCGATTGCAAGGCGATCTTCTCTGCTCATTGCGTAGATGTCGCCGACGCTTTCGTCATAGAAGAAGTTGACGGACGCGATGCTCTGTTGTTCCACGGTGAGACGGAGCGTAATGGTTTGCATCTTATAAACCGCGTTGCCCTTGTCGTCGTATCCGTTGAACACGAGACCGAGTTTGTCGCCGTTGTCGTCAAGCACGTATGCGCTGACCTGTGCGTAAATCGTGCCGCCTTCATAGACGTTTTGTTCCGCTTTAAGTCTCGAACAAGCCGCATTGGTGTAATACTTGACGCTCGTCCAGTCGGGGTACATTACGTGAGTCGTGCTACCGCCGAAGGAGACTTCGTAACTCTCGTGTTCTTTGCGCTTGAACCAGTTCGGATTGAACGTGTCTTCGTGCGCTACGTCTACGGAGAGCGTGGACGGAGTCATTGCGGAAACCGTGATCGGAACGTAAACTTCCTGCATACCGCTGAATTCCGTGCCGATGTTGAGTTTTGCGTAAAGCGGATAATCGTTGCTGTGTTTGTATCCTTCAAACGTAATGTCGTTTTCGCCTATCTTGTAGATGCCGTTGTTGTAGGCGTCGAGATATGCGTTGCCGACCTTGATGAACGGTGCTTCGATCTTAAGGTTGCTGCCTTCACCCGCGGTGAGAGTCTTTTCGACTTTGTTGCCGGAGATGTCTTTGACTTTGACCTTAAATCTCGTGCCGAACGAGTCTGCCGTTATCGTCTTTGAAGAATACGGATCGAACGTGAGCGTGTCTACCATGGAGTCGTACACGTAAGAACTTACCACGACTTTGACGTTGACTTCTTGTGCGAGTTTGCCGCTGAACGTCTGTTTTTGTCCGACAAAGCCGCTGGTGCTGTCCGTAAGACCGTTCTTGGTGACGGAAGTCGCGATTTCAAATCTGTTGCCGCCCACTTTCGCTTTGATTGTTGCTTCAAGTCCGTTGTAATAGTTGATTACGCCGTTCTTGGTGATGTTTTGAATTGCGGTTTCGAGAGCCGAAGTATCCCATTCAACGTCGAAGTTTGTCATCGAACCTTCGGTTGCGAATTTACCGCTTACTTCGGTGAACTTCTTGATGTAAGTCGCAAGGTCGTGCGTCTGTGCGTCGATGCTCATTGCGTCGATCGTGAGAACGGTTGTGTACGCTCCCTTGTCGTCGCGCTCGCTCTTGAGAGCAACGGTGTTGCCGTTTGCGTCCGCCATGCTCGTGAGTCTTGAGATCTTGTAGTTCTTTGCGGTAAGGTCGATTGACGACTTCACTTCTTTTGCAAGGCCCCATTGATACGTGTAGCCAACTTTGATGACGTTTGCTTCATCGCCGTTTGTCCACTTGGTCGAGCCTTGCCAATCATACTTGAAGTCCGCAGTGTCCCAACTGAACGTGCCCGTCGGGAACGCTTTGCCTGTCGGCAAGGACGCACGGTCAAGCACGTAGTAGGTCTTGTCGCCGACGCTGAACGTCTTGTAAGAACCGTCTTCGTTCTTCACAAGTCCCGCAACGTACGCCGGGTAGATGAGATACTTGTTGCCGTCGTCGTTGAGATTTTCGGTTGCGCCTTTGTTGATTTCGTCCTGCGTGGGTTGTGCGAGCAACTGGTATCCGTTGGAATCCTTGCTTGCATTCGAGAGCGCGTTGATGACTGCGTATGCCGTGCCGCCCGTCGCATTGGTGAGCGTCGTGCCGAACGTGTACGTACCGCTTGCAAATTGCAATCTCACAAGGTCGGGTAGAGTTGCCATATACTTGCTGCTCGTCTTATCGATGTCAAGCGCGAGTGCTTTTGCAGAATACGTTCCGTCCGCATTTCTGTAATAGCCTTTGAGCGTTTGCAGTTCGAAGTCGTTGGTGACGTAGACGGGGATTGCGTAAAGCACCGTGTTGAGCGCATAGCCGTACACGTAACCTGCAAGACGTCTACCTTCACTGTCCGTGCTCGTTGCCGCCGTGAGATCCACGCTTGCCGCATCCCAAACGATTTGCGTACCGGTTGCGTCTTTATACGGGCTTGCAGGATAGTAGGACGAGAGCGGTTTGCCTTGTTCGTCGAGAGTCGCGAACGTCACCGCCGCTTTTTGCGGGAAGAGCGTCGAATCGAAGAAGTAACTGTCTCTGAGTTGGAAGTCCTTCTTCTGACCTTCTTTGACGACATAACCCGTTCTCGTTGCGGGATCTTCTATGACGATTTCGGTCGGAGCCGAACCGCTGATGGATTCTGCGTCGTCGGAGTCGTCGAATTGGACAAGACCCGTCGTGTATGTCTTTTCAACCGTGCTGTACGGAGTTATACGGAGCATGAAGAAGTCCCATGCCCAGCCGAGATCGGTGGTGGTTTCGTTGGTTGCGCCGCCGCCGTCCTTCATAAACTTCATGCCTGCCATGTCGTTGGACTTGGCTTTGTTGTAAAGCATACTCGAGCTGCCGCCTGCACCGCCGTTTGAATCGGAAGTATTCTTTGTGCCGTTGACCATGATTTCGATCGCCTGAACACCCGGATTCATCGTGTATTCGTTCGTGAGACCGTATTCGGTCGGTTTGGGATCGAGATCGAGATAAATGTTGATTGACGGATCGATATTTCCGCTTGCGAAAGGCAATGGGAGAATTCCGCCGACGAGTTCGGACAAGTTTTGAATCGTGCCCGGACCGAGATTCTGCAACAATCCCCACAAACCACTAACATTAACAGCGTCGGTTGCAATGACTCTGACCGCCCACTTGATGAACGTAAACGGCAAGGATCTTGCATACGGCTCAACGTAGTTGACCTTCTCTTGCGTGGTTGCGCCCTTCTTTACGAGAGCGTCAAGACCGTCGAAGAAGTTGGTGACTGCGTTCTTGGTCGTGCCGAGCGTAACTTTACTCGGAGATTTAGAACTGTTATCCAACGAATCAACGTTTACAAACCACGGCTCGTCCAAATTGTTGGCTTTGCTGAGCAAGTTGATAAGGATGCAGTTGACCATAAGGATGAGTTCGTTGTACGCGTCCTTATTGAGTTCTACCTTAATTGAAATCTTGCCCGCGCCGTTGGTGACTGCGTTCATTCCTTCATAGTACGGAACGTATCCGTAGCTGTTGAACAAGTTGATGCCCACGCTCTTGATAAGGTTGGACATATCCGCAGTGTAGGAATAGGACGTCTTATCTGCGTTCCAGCCGATTGCGTTGACGTTGTCGGACGCGGTCTTTGCGGTCGGATATTCAAACGTCTTATCGTCGCCGTCCGTACCCTTTGTGAGTTGAAGCGGGAACATATTCGCCATCATGGAGCTCAAATCTAGACAATCAAGCAAGTTTTGAACAGCAGGAACTATACTAAGGAACTTAACAAGGTTTCCGCCCGGATCGAGTTGCGTGATGAACACGTTGTTGCCGCCAACGACTACTTTAAGTCCGACATTGTAGTTTCCGCCGACTCTGTTAAGTCCGAGATTGAGAAGGAGCTTATATCCCTTGTCCGTATAGCCGTTGTTTTCTGCAAGGTTCGTTGCAGTGAACACCTTCTGCCCTGTGAGAGTAATCGTCGAATATGCATATCCGCCTTGAGAATTGCCGGTTGCAATGCCTTCCCACACCTTGTTGTTGATCGTGATGTTGAGACCGGGTTTCACGTTGTCAAGCACGTTTTGAATGAGCGACATGATGCCCGAAGTCTTGGAGAATGTCAAGCCCGCATAACCCGTCTTCACCGTTTCGATGATGTTCTGCGAGTCGATGAAACTCTTGCCCAAGCCGAGTTCGACGTCGCTGATTGCGATGTTCGCACCAGTGCCCACGCTGTCGAGAATTGCGTTGACGTTGATTGAGTCGAGACCCTTGTCAGTAGAATTGATTGCAACCGCGACGGATTGAATGTCGGGCAATTCAAACGGGAGATTGAGTCCGAGCATACCGAGAAGCGTGCTGATAAACGCGTTGTCGAAAGACACGCCGAGTCTGCCGTTCTCGATGTCGATTTGCATATAGAGCGCGCCGCTTGCCGCCGTGGATCCGTCCGTGGTGGTTTCTGCGTTTTCAAGCGTGATCGCGTCTTTTCTAGTGGGTGCGCCGTAACCCGGAGTCGCGCCGAGCAAGCCTGCGATGCCTTGGAACTTGATCTTGCCGAGTCCTAAACCGCTTGCGTCGATGTAGAGCGCGTCGGAATAGATGCTGTTTTCGGTGTAGAACGAGTTGCCGCTCGTTGCGGAAGAGAGCACCCAACCGTCACCCGTCGTCTTCTTCATAAGTCTTGAAGAGCCGAGATAGTACAAGCTGAGAATGGTCTTGTTGATCGGGTCGCCCGTCTTGATTTCGATTGCGATGTCGCTGAACAGGATACCGCCGATACCGTATGCGAGAACGGGTGCGAGATTTACGTTTGCGTTGATGTCAATCGTAAGGTTGATAGGCTCGCTTGCCATGGTGATGTTGAGATCCGCCATGACGAACTTGTAGTCGCCCATCGTGTCACCGCTGACCGCTTCGTAAGTCTTGTCGGTCGCATTGTAGACGTAAGTCTTGCCCGTGTAGTAAGACGTGCTGGTCTTGTCTTTTTCTTCCGCCGTGAGTTTGACGAAGTTGCCAAGCAGCGCAGTGCCGTCGAGAATGGTTTGCGCAACGGTTCTCACCCATCCTGCGAGAGATACGTCGTAACCTTCGTCGCCGGGTTTGAGATTTCTCGACGTCATGGTGAGTTCGACGGAAGCGTGCAATCCGATTGTGGGCAGAGTGAGCGAGTTTATATCAAGCGTCGTTTCGCCTGCCATGAGTTTTTCAAGGTCGAGAGAGAGAATTTGGTTGTAACCGAGAAGCTCTTTCTTCTCGGATTCCGTATTGTACGGCAATTCAAACGCTTCTCTGATATCCTTCAATTCCTTGGTCATGCTCGCCGCAGGGATGTCTATGCACATAAACAAGCCGTCGCTGAGTCTGAGGTTGAGGCTGAGTTCCGTTCTCGAGCTCATTCTGTATTCGCCCTTTGCACCGGATTCAACCTTGACGTACTTGCCGTCCACGAGATTGTAGGTTGCGCCCTTGTACGCCGCTTTTTCCGCTTCGTCCTTGAACTTGATGTAGGTGTCCTTCGCCTCCGCTCTCAAGAGCAAGTCTCCGATGTCGGGGATAAGGTCTTTTTGTTCGAGACCGCGGATTTGCATGATCTTGCGATACACTGCGTTGACAAGGTCTGCGTTGAGTTGGAGCAACAACTTTTGCGGATTGACGGTGATCATGAAGTATGCGTAGTCCTTCATGGTTTTCTCAATCGTGGTGATGTCGTCAGAAGTTGCAGTGCCTGCCTCTCCGTTTGCAGTGTCGTTCATGCCGAGATACTTGCCAAGCAAGTTCTTGAGCATACCGCTGAGATTGAGATCTCCAACGGAAATCTTCGCGCTGTCGCCGAGTATGCCGAGATCTGCATACAACGTGTCGCCGAGCACGTACACGCCCAAAAGCGTCTTCTTGGATGCGATCACCGTGCTGTCCGTCTTGGAAACGATGTTCTTGACAAGACGCAAGCCGAGTTCCACATTCCAGTTGGCAAGATCGATGTTTGCAATAAGGTCAAGCGAGAGATAGGACACGTCTTTGTTGCCGAACTCGTTGACGATGTTGAGTTTGAGCGTAGAGCCGCTTATCGCGCTGTTGGGGCTGATAAGACCGACGATCATGTCAAGCAAGGATGACAAATCGATGACGTTGCCCGTGTTGCCTTTGCTGCCGCTGCCGTACAAGGAGATGCCGAGGCTAAGTTCAAGGCTCATTTTTACGTCTTGCAACTTGACGTAGTTGTCATACTTGGCGTTGCCTTCGCTGTCGCGAACGATGTTGCCATGTTCGTCCTTGTCCGCCATCTTCTCGTCTTTATTGACGGAGAAGTCTTTGTTGACTTTCGCGTACAATCCGCCGAGCGAAATCATGATTGCAAAGTCGCCCTGTTTGAGATATGCGCCGTCCGCTGCTTTGACAAATTCGCCCGTTGCGGAATCGTATGCATATCTGTCGCCTGCCCATGCGGGATAAGCGTAAGAGATAAGCGCATAGTCGTCCGTGGAAACGAGAACGTAATTGTCGTTGCTGTGTTCGGTTGTAAGCGTATAGTCTTCACCGTTCTTCACGAATTCCGCACCGCTCCAGTCGGAAGTCTTTGCGTATTCGCCGTTTGCGCCGTATTTCTCGTTGTATTCGGCAACGGTGAGATAGAACGTCGTGCCAACCTTGAAGCCGAGGTTGATGTCGATGCTCGGCTCATAGCCGAAGAAGTTGACGGTGATACCGCTGGTGTCCTTGGTGTTGGTCGTGCGAAGTTTCGGCAAGAATTGTCCGATGCCTTGCAAGATTTCGCTGTCGCTGTCTGCGAGCATTGCGATAAGGTCCGCAAGCAACGTTTCGTTGAGACCAACCGTGATGAAGTCGTTTGCAACGAGCAATCTGCCAAGCACAACGTTGATCATGCTCCACACGTTTGCGGGGATGATGCCCGTGCTGACTTCTTCGTCATCGTCTGCCGCAACGCCTGCTTGAGCGGTGGTTGCGTCCGACTTGAACAACACGGACAAGTCGAGACCGTCGATGATGCCGTAGGAGAAGAAGTTGCCCCAGCCCACGATGTCGCCGATTTCGTGCACGTCGATGTTGAGATAGAGTTTGCCGTTTCTCACTTCAACCCACAAGTAGCCCTTCGGAGCTTTGTCGCCGTGGAAGTTGGTGTTGTAGGTGAGTTCGAGATAGAGTTTTGCACCTTCGAGCACTTGCAAGAGTCCGACGCTCTTGTCGCCTGCAAGCATCTTGAAGAGATTTTCGGTCATGAGATAGACCTTCAAATCAACGCCGAGACCGATTGTGCTTTGGAACTCCTTGTTCTCCTTCAAAGACGTTGCGATGAAGTGCAAGTAGTCGCAAATGGTCGGATCGTTGATGAATTTGGTCATCTGATACGTCCAGTTGATGATGTCGTCAAGCGTCATGAGCATATCGAGCTTCGCGCCGATTTCCACACTCTTGAGATCTGCAAGCATGCTTGTCACGTCAAACTTGCCGCCGCCAAGAATGTCGCCGATGTTGAGCGAGAGTGCCTTGGTGTAGTTGGTGAAGTCGGTGGTGAGCTTGTATGCCTTGACGGGCGAGTTGGGATAGAAGTATTCCCCGCTCGTGTAGGTGGCAGTAGTCACGTTGCTTGCGGTGTACGCATAGTACTTGACGCCGTTCTTCGTTCTTTCGGAACGCGTATAGAGCGTGCCAACGTACGCTGCGCCAGTGTGATTGTCGATCGCGCCCGCGGTGTACGGAGTGTAGCCGTCCGCCTCGAACAAGTCGGTGAAACCGTCGTTGTTGGGATCGATGGGCACGTATTGCTTGCCGTTCAAAGTGATTTCTCTTGCAAGCTCGCTTGCGTTTGCTTGCGGATACTCGCCTTTGAGAGCGTATTGCAAGTTGCCGCTTCCCGTGAAGCCCTTGAGCGCGCCCTTGGACTTGATGACGTAGTTTAGATTGCTGTCAAGCACGTACAAAGTGCCGTTGTACGCCTCGAATTGCTTGGTGCCGTCAAGGTCTCTGTAATCGCTTGAACGGATGTTGTTGAGTTGTTGTGCAACGGGCATGTACAAGCCGTTCACGTCCGTGTAGACGATGCTCTGATAGGTATGATCGTACGGAGTGCCGAGCGCATAACGTCTTGTCTCGACAATCTCTTCCATGAGCGTGTCGCAACGGCTGAATCTGTCTTCCGGACCGTTGTAGAGCGAGTATCTTTGACCGGTGTAACCCGTCTCTGCGCTCACGATCACGCCGCCTTCGAGCTTGAACGCGCCGTCTTCCGTTGCGTAATAATCTTTACCTGCGGCGTCTTTGAAGAGTGCGACGTAGTCTTTCTCGTCAAAGTTCTTACCGTAGTAGTTGCCGTATTCGTAGACGCCGTTGTTGCGGTAGAAGTTGGCGTAATAGAAGATGTTGTTTTCGCCTTGTTGACGAGCGAGAATGTCTTCTTGTCTGCCGAATTGAATCTCGGAAGACTTGCCTTCTTCACCGTTGAGACCTTGGGTGTTGAATCCCAGATCGAGCACGGGGACGTCACCTTTTTGGTTGAAGAGCAACACGCCCAGCGTGATGTCGTACGGATTGAGGTTTTGTTTGAGATAAACCTTGAGGTTGGGCAGATAGTCCGCTATGCTCGCGTTGTCGGGCATCAATTCTTGGATGATAACTTTCAAGAAGCCCGAAGTGACGTTGAGAGCGATAGAGTTGGTGAACACGTTGATGAACAAGCTCAACGCGTCGGGATCTTGAGCGTCCTTGTTCTTGCCAAACGTATCCGCCGCCGTCATTGCGTCTGCGTTGTCTTGATTGCCGTTTGCCACAAGACCGCCGATGAGACCGCCTATCACTTCTTCGATGGTGTATGCGCTCATATCGACGTAGAGTTTCGCCTCTTTGCCGAGCAAGGATTCCACGTCAAGATACAAGCCTGCTTTGCCCGTCTCTTTGTCATTGTCGTAATAGATGCCGAGAAGGTGCGGTTTGCTGCCGTCAAGGAGCTTGCCGGTGTAGTTGTTGTTGTCACGATCTTCTCTTGTGACGTAGCCGCCGCCTTCGAGTTTGTCGTTTTGCTCGCCCCAAACGTCGATTGCAACGTCAAGGTCACGCACGTCGATTGCAAACTTCGGCAAGATGTAGAGCTTGAAGCCGAGATTGAGTCTGAGCGTGAAGTAGATGTTGAGCGTTGCGTCTTCCGTGACTTGGAACTTGCCCTTCATGCCGCCGAGCAATCCGCCGAGCACTTCGCCGAGAGCCTCGTTGACGCCGTCATATTGTTCGCCGAGCACGCTGTTTGCCCACACGTACAAGCCGCCGTTTGCCTTCAATGCCGCAATTTCTGTCGCATCGGTCACTTGCACGTAGTCGCCGTGATACTTCTTGTAAGAGATGTTTGCAAGCACGGAATCTGTCAAGTGTGCAGTCGGATGCAAGGAATTGTAGATTTGCTCGTAGTCGTTGTACGAGAAGTAAATCTTGCCTGCATTGACAAACAAGTTGCCGCGCAGCGAGAGCGACACGTAATACATATCGTCCGTGTCCACGTATTCCTTGAACGCATAGTCCTTGTATTCGGGCTTGTTGAAGTCGGGTTGCAAAACGGAGCTTTCCTGTTGCACCTTGATCCAGTAGTTTTCGGGATCGTCGTACTTGTCGATTTGCGCGTCGGCTTCTTCTTCGCTCATACCGCCCGCAATGAGTGCGGCGCGTTGAGATGCGAGCCATTCGTCCGTGATAAGCACTTTCTTTTGAGTGTTGTACACTTCTTTCTTGTACACGTACACTCTTTGGATGCTTTCGTAAGACGTGCCGGTGTAAACAAAGTATTCTTCGCCCTTGATCATTCCGCGGATGTAGTCCGGGAAGGTCTTGCCGTCCTTGGTGGCAAGCTCGAACTTGCCGTTGTTCTTCACAAACAAGGAGCTGTCGTCAATGACGTAATACTTATTCTTGTATTCGTAATATCTCGGATTTGCGAGGTATTTGTTTGCATCGAAAGTCGTGCCGTAATCAAACGCCCAGTTGTCGATATCGTCGCTTTCCTTGTCCACGCTGGTGTAAAGGGTTTCGTCCGTATCGACGTAACGTGCGCCTTGGGCAATGCTCACGATGTCATAATCGCCTGCTTCCGAGCCTTTTGCGTATTGGAATTTGGTCACGCCCACCTTGGGTGCAAGGATGTTGAGCGAGATCTCGTAATTCCATAGATAGAGATTGAGCGAGATGAACGAATTGCGCAACGCAAGCGGATTGACTGCATACAAATCGTCGCTGATTGCGGTGTACGTGCCCGTCACTTCGTCGGTGAGAGTGTACAATCTCGGCGTGTTGATGCCGAATTTCTTCAACCCGTCGTATTTCTGGCAGTTGTTGATTTGAGTTTGGCTCGCTTGAGAGTACAACACGTAGTTTTCAGTCAATGAACCGTCTGCAACGTCAAGCAAGCGAATGTATACGTCAATCTTGTTGATGTCGTAATATGCCGCAGTGCCTGCAACGACCTTTGCGTCATAAGCCGCGCGTTGAGACGCCGACATATCCGACTTTTGCACGTATGCGCCGTCCGTATCTCTGAAATAGATGCCCTTGCTTGCCGCATCCGCCGTGCCCTTGTACTCGTCGATGTCGTACAAAACTTTGGATCTTGACAACATATCGTTGAGAGCCTTGCGCATCGCCTTGTATTCTGCGGTGTTCAAGAAGTCGGGGTTGGTGGTTTGTTGTCTTTCAACAGCCGCCTCGAACTCTTTGACCACAACACCGAGTTTTTCATACGAATATCTCATGTTGTCGGTGTAGAGCATAAGGTTGGGCATGTTTTCAAACTCCGCCTTGTCGAACTGAATTGCGTTCTCGCCCATAAGGAGAGTGAGAATTTGGTTGATATAATCGGGCGTCACAAGAGCCTTGACGTATCTGGACGTGATTTGCACGCCGTACAAGAAGGTTCTGATATATCCGAGAATGGTGTCGTCCTTGATGAGCGGGAACTCGATCTTGGTGTCTTCCTTCTTGTCGCCTTCTTCACCGCCGTTTTCACCGTCTGCAACGGTCAACGCCTCGGTTTCGCCGGTGGACTTGCCCACCAGACTCATCACGAGCTTGCGCACTTCGTTTGCGTCCACTCTGACGCTGGGGATATTGAAGTAGCTAAGGTCGATGAACAGACCGCCGTTTGCGCGTTTGTAGTTGCCCTTTTCGTTCTTGTAGCAATAGCTTGAATCGTAAGAATATCTCTTGCCCGAGTATTCGCTTGCGCCGATAAACTTGTATTCGCCCTTAGTCTCGTCAAAGTAGTAGCTGCCGCTCGGAGTCTCGAAGTAGTGATCGTATCTTTGGCTGGGATCGATATACTCTTCACCGTACACGTCGTTTCTTTCCGCGTCGGTGAGCAGCTCAAACGTACCGCCGACCATGTACACGCCGAGCATGGTGTGGAAGTCGGTGTCGTTGCCACCCTTGGTTTGAAGCGCGATTTTGAGATTGACAAAGCTTGCCACATCTGCGATGAGAGCGGTAAGTTCGGTTTGCGTGATCTTTTTGAGCACGTCTTTCAAGAGCTTGATGACCGTGAAGAAGTCCATATCGCCTTCAAACACGTCGGTGTCGCCGTCCGTGTATTTGAGAAGCGTCGTGCGCATGTAGTTGAGAAGCGCAGCGATTTGGATGTCGCCTTCGAGCACGAGTTGAAGTTGTCTGTTGACGTCACCGCCGTCGTCCGCGACGGATTGGATGACGAGAAGTTGATCTTGCGTGAGTCCCGGGATGAACTTTTGAAGGACTGCGCTAAGATCGATGTCGTTGTCTTTGCCCGTCTTGAAGGACGTTGTGATGTCAATCGTTTCGCTGATAGTGAAACGATCCACGTCGTCAAAGTTGGTGTATTCTGCAAGGTCTTCGCCACTAAGGACGTAGGTGCGAGAGTTGGTGAAAGCAACGTTGAGATGCTTGATTTGCAAGGCGAGAGACAACGTCATGTCGTACTTCGTGCCGTCGCCCACATAGGACAAGTTGGCAGCCGCGCCCTTTTCGTACTTGTAAAGGACGTCGCCCGCTTCCACCTTGAAGAGTTTTGTGCCGAGCACTTCGGAGCCGTCGCCCTTGCCGTTGTCAAGCACTTCTCTCATCACAAATCTGCCGCCTTCGCGTGCGACTCTATATCTGACGTAGAGTTTGTCCGCCGCAACGTTTTCGCCCGGAGTGATCGCGCGGAAGTATTGCTTGTTGTCCGATTGCACGAAGTAGCCCGTTTGTGCGGAAGTGGTGGAGTCGATTGCCACAGCTTCGCCTTGTTTTCTGAATACGTAGTACTTCTCGCTGCCGTTTGAGATGTTTTCGATTGCAATCTTCTCTTCGTCACTGTCGCCTGCCGTGGTGACCGTCGCAAACGAGTTGAAACGCTCGCCCACAAGTCCCAAGGACGCGCCAAGCGCAAGGTTGATAGAATCCGATGTATCAAGGTCTATCTTGAGATTGCCCGTGACTTCTTCATAGAACAAATCTTTGAGCTTGAATCCCAACAAATCTTCGGGGATGTATTCAAGGACGGTTCTAAACAAGATGTTGCCAAGGGCAAGCGTGAGCTTATCTTTGTTGATGAGCAGCGCAAGCGCAAGGTCTTTGTTGGTGAAATCGACTTCGCCGGAAGTGGTGCTGTCGTCTGCCACAAACGCTTCGTTGGTTGAACCCGATTGCGTGCGCGGTTTGTAGACAAACATCTCTTCGGTGTCGAAATCAATGATGTAGTCTTTGAGAATTTCCGCGATGTTCAATCCGCCGATTGCCACCTTTTGAATGTTGAAGGTGTCTTCGAGATTGAGATACACGGTGTTGTTGATGTAGTAGATGCCTGCCCACAAGCTCTCATAGCACGGGAAGGCGATGTTGATCAGTTCGAGTTTGAGTTCGGACTTGGTGAGATCGTAAATGTCGAGCATAAGCGACACGTCAAGTCTGAAGTGCGCAGAAGAATAGCCCTTCGTGGTGGAAGGCATTTCAACGACGATGCCCGTAAGGTTGCCGACTATCGCACTGATGATTTTTCCGAAATCGAGAGTGCCTTCGGTGATGCCGAATTCAAGCTCGACGGAGAATCCGAGCGTGATTATCGTGTCGTAGAACGGGTTGGTGGGAACGTCTGCAAATTTCTCTTTTTCCGTGTCGGAGAGCTTGCTTTCGTAAACGTGTTCTTCTTTGAGACCGTCCGTGCCGACTTCAACGCGAGAGTGCGCTTTGCCGTCTCTGATGTAGTCGGGCAGCAATTCGTTACCTGCGCCGAAGTCAATGTTGAGACCGCCCACTTTGAGACCGGCGTTGACGCAGCCGACCGCTATGTTGAGACCAAGATAGTATTCGCCGATTCCGTTGTATGCGTCAACCGTGCGGTAGTATTCGCCGTTGACGTCTTTGACGTAACCGTATTCATGCTCGTAGACGTTGAGCACGTCATATTCAGAGCCGTTGTATTGCAAGACGGTGTCACCCTTGATGAAGGTGTTGGTTTCAACAAGTTTGCCGTCGACTTTGCGATACATCTTGTAGCTGCGCAAGTTGAAATATTGATCCACGCCGACATTGACCAGTCCGTAATAATCGGCAGTTGCATGCACGTATTTGCCTTCGACTTCTTTGTCGCAAAGTACGTATGCCGCACCTTTCTTGATGTAGGTTGCGCCGTCAACGTAAGCGTTGGTTGCAACGTATTCGCCTTCTGCGTCTTTGGTGTACATCAAAGTTTCGCTTTCGAGATAGTATTCACCGCCCGAAAGCACGTATTTTGCAAGCGGAAGTATCTTGTAGGTGTCAACGTTGGACTCGTATCTGTATCTGTCCGCTTGATACGCCGCATATTCGGGATTGGTGGAATCGGTAAACTTGCTGTATTCTTCGGGGTTGCTTGCTTGCAAGTCGCTTATCTTCTTGTAAACGGTTTGACCGAGATCCACGCCCAAAGAAATGTTGAACTCGTCAAACACGTCTTCTATAGAGCCGAGATCGGGCATGAACGTGGAGATCACAAACGCAAGCAGCGCGCGAGTGAGTTGGATTTGGAATTGAGCGTCGCTGTAGGCAAGAGTGATAAGAGCGTCTCTCGTTGCAGACGTAATGTTGCCTTGCAATACGTCGGCATCACTTGCCGTTTGAGCGTCGCCTTGTTGATCTTTGGGCTTGTCGTCCTTCTTAAACTTGTCTGCGACTTTCTTTGCAAAATCAACAAAGTTGTCGATCTTGGAGTAGTTTTCGGCCGTAGTGACAATCTCGGTGAGATCGATATAAAGCGTGCCGTTGTTGAGATACAAGCCGCCCAACACTTTCTCTTCGCCGTTGGTGTACTTGGCAAAATAGCCGTTTTCGTCAACTTCAAGGAACTCTATTGCAAGCTCGACCTTGTTGAGATCGCTGTTTGCGATGAATTTGTCAAACTTCTCGCCCGAGAGCAAGCCTTTAAGGTCGAGAGCCGCCAAATCGACGTTTGCCGACACTCTCAAACCGATGCCTGCGTGGAATGCGGACAAAGTTTGCAAATTGATGATCATATCGCCAAACAGGTTGCTGATAAGACCGCCCGCGTTGGCAGATTGCGCGCTGTCGGAGTTGAAGTAGATAAGACCGCTCACGCTCAAAGCGATGTTTTGATCTTGATATTGCGGCACGCCGAATTTGCTGTAAAGAGCGAGATTTGCAATTTCTTCGTTTTCTTCGGTCACAACGCCGTCAACGACTTTCTTGATCGCTCTTTCTTCTCTTCTATAATAGGTCGTGCTCGCGCCCGTGTACGCGTCTTTGCGCACGAACACGTCTTTTTCTTCGTCAAACACGAAGTCGCCTGCGGTGTCTTGCGTGTAGACAAGTTCGTAGCCCACGCCTGCAACAACCGTTGCATAACCGCGAGAGTACAACGTCACGCCTTCCGTCTTTTCGCCTTCGTTGAGCAAACGATACATACCCGTCTTCTTGACGTATTGTCCTGCGGGATCTTCATGGAAGGTGTAATACACGGTGCCGTCAACAGGCTCTTCTGCCTTTTGGAAACTGTCTTTGTAGAATCCGTTGACAAGCGCGAGAATGTTGGTGAGATAGTCGTCAAGCGCGATAAATTCAAGTCTTTCGTCAACATCGAGCAACGTTTCGTACGTATCGACGGATTCGAGATCTATCTTCGCGTCAACGCCCAGATCGAGCGACCAAGTGTATTGCTTGGTGTTGCCCGCGTTGTCCTTGATGGGATCTTGCTTGTTGACAAGCGCGATCATAAGGCCGAGCGTGAGCATCTCGTCATAGCCGTAGGATGCGAATTTGTCGCTTGCCGGGCGCAGGAAGATTCCGCTTTGAGTCTCGTCGACAACGGTGTTTGCCGATTCAAACTTCGTCTTGAAGAGCATCGAGAGCAAATCGTTGACGAAGTTGGAGCGCACAAACACGCCGAGATTGTCGATTCTGTTATATTCGGGGTTGACTTCCCACGGTTTTGCGGCAAGAACTATATTCTTGACAATCAGGTTGAGAATCTTGACGATGTCGAGTTTGTTTTCCGTTCCGCCTTGAGATCCGCCTTCGGTGCCGCTGCCCGATTGATCGTCGGCGGTCATTGCGTCGTTGTCGGCGGAGATTGCAACGCCGAGTTTCTTGACCAAGTCAAGCAAATCGATTTGAACGCGCGGACCGTCAAGACCTTTAAGGTCAACGTACACAATGCCGTCCACGAGATAGATATTGATCTTGACTTTGCTGTTTGCGCCGTCTTCATAGGTGAAGTCAACGCCGATTTTTGCTTCGAGACCTTTGAGAATGGTCTTGACGTCAAGGTTGAGATTTTTGAAATCGATGTTGGACAAATCGCTCAAACCGATTGCGTCAAGGTCGAGTTTTGCACTGATATCGAGCTTGAATCCGTCGTCGATCACGTCGGACAACACAAGGCTGAGTCCGAGGCGAGTGAGCAAATCACCGACGCTGAACGCATTGTCGATCTTGCCAAAGCTGATGTTGCCGCCTTCCGTGCTGATGCGAATTTGCGGGAGCATGGTGGCAAGGATGCTTTGCAACTGATCCATATTGAGCAACACTTCGAGCAATTGGTTGAACGTGAAACCGTCGCGGACGTAGTGTCCGTTTGCGTCTTGCACGAAACGATTGTCGTGTGCGTTCTTGGAATATCTGTCCTTGGGTGAGTAAGAACTGAGAATTCTCTCGTTGTCGATATAAGTGTAAGTCGCGCTGCCGTAGTAATCGAAGATCATCGCAACGTCAACGGACACGATGTGAGCGTTGGTGAGAGCCTCGTAGTGATCAACAGGCATATACGTGCCGGCGTCGTCCTTGACGTAGACCACTTTACCGTCCACAATTTCTTTCTTATATCTATCACCTATATAAGAGCTATCTGTAATTTCCTTATAATCCTTCTTTGCGATCTCGCTTGCGACCTTTTCTTCAACCGAAGTGTACGCCACGCTGCTCTTGCCCGTGGACAAGTCGATCGCCTTGACGCTGACGCCAAGACCTATAAGGTTGCTGTCCACGTTCACGTCAATGGAAAGTGAAGGTTTGAGTTGCAAATCAACGTCCACCGAGAGATCGAGATCGAACGCTTCGAGCATTTTTGCGATGTCCACGTCGCCGGCAGAACCGTTGGAAGTGAGAGCCGCGATGAGACCGACGATGACGTTTTGCATGACAAGCACGCCGATCTTGCCGTCTGCGATGGAAAGGATGACTTGCATCTTTTCATCCGCGCTCATATCCGCCGCGTCCCCTGCCGTTTGAGCGTCGCCGGTGCTTGAAACCAAACCGTTCAAGTTGCCGAGAAGTTTTGCGATTTTATTGCAGACAAGCTCGCTGACATTGGTGTTTTCAAGGTAGAACGCCTTGCGACCGAGCGCGCCGAGATCCACGTACACTTTTTGTCCGCTCACGTAGATTGCAATGATGTTGGTGTCTTCAACGACGTTTTTGATTTCAACCACGATCTTGGTTGAGTTGGGATCGTTGAGAGCGAGATTTGCGCCGAGATTGAGACCGAGTTTGTAGGTGATGTCTTTGTCAAACGTCAAGCCGAGCTTGAGTCCCAAGTCTTTGACGAGCAAATCGAGATATTTTTCAAGACGCACTTCTTCTTTTTGTCCCTTGATGTCAAGGTTGAGTCTCAAATCGAGATTGAGAGAGAGTGTGTCGAGATTTTCCGCAGTCGTGTAGATACTCTGATCGAAGTCGCTCGGCAAAACGCCTTCGTTTGCGCCGAGATCGAGCTTGATACTGCTGATTTCAAGTCCGATATAAGCCGGATCGATCTTGAGTTTGAGTGCGAGATTATACTTCCATGCGAACGAAAGATAACTTTCGTCCGAATTGAGCTTGATGAAATCTTCCGCATTGACTTGTTTGCCGGCAAGCATGCTCACGAGCGTTGCGATGAGAGCCTCTGCAAAGTTGACTTTTACGCCGCTTTGATCAACGCCGATGTGGGAGATAAGACCGCCCAAAACCGCGCTGACGGTGTTCAAAAGCGAGCCACTCTCGCCTTTGTTGTCACCATCGCCGCTTGTCACGGCAGTGGACTCCGTGCCGCCGTTGCCCTTGTTCATAAGTCCGCCGAGCAAATCCGCAAGAGAGATGTTGGCAAGCGCAACGTGGAAGTCGTCTCTAAGGTCGACAAACAAAGTGCTTACGCCCTTGCCTGCGCCGTTGACGCCCGTGTACACCAAACGCAACGCAACAAGAACGTGTTTCACCTTTTCGGCTTGGCTCATTGCGTCGATTTCATTGATGTTTTTGTTGTAGATTTCGATTGCGATGTCGCTGTGCGAGAGTATGTACGGCAAGTCGAGCAAACTTGCGGTCGTGAACAGTTGCACGCCTGCGAAGTTTGCCGCGTTCTCGTCGGAGACCGTCACTTTGACGTATCTGCCGTCCATTTCCACGTATGCGTCGCCACGGAAGTTCTCTGCCGTGACCTTGGTCAATGCGATGCCTTCCGCTATATATTGTTTAAGGTATACGTCTCCTTCAAAGTTTGCTCTTTCTTCTAAGGTGAGCAAGGTGTATTTCGTGCCGACGAGTTTGTACACTTCAACGTAGTTTGCCAAAGTCGCAAGGTCGGTTGAAGCAAACTTTTTGAACACAACGTTTTGCATGAAGTCGATAGGCACTTCGGGATTGAGTCTTGCGTTGAGCGCAATACGGAATCCTATATTCGCGCCGGCCTCTACGGGTGTGCTGAATTGAAGAAGAAGTTGTCTTATAAACGAATTGAGTTCGGGCTTGGAATCGTCAAGGAAACTTGCGATCCATTCTCCAACCGTCCAGTTGTGGTTGCCCGCTTCCGCGCCGACGAAGAACGTACCCTTGATCTCTGCAAAGATGCTGGGGATGGTGATGTCACCGTACTCGTTGAAGAGAGTTGCGTCTTCGTACACGTCGTCTGTCGAACCGTTGAGATATTCGCCGAGTTCCTTGCCGTTGTCAAGATTGCCTTCGTCTCTTCTGAGCGTTATCGTGCCGATTTGACCGCCGATAGAAAGATCGATGTCTTTTGCGTAAATTTCCGCAGAACCGACCGTCACGCCCGCACTGTTGTTGACGTCGCCGTGAATACGGATGGGTTTGCCGTCGTGATTTGCCGCAAGATTTGCCCATGCGATTTCAACCCATGCGGTGATGTCCGCAACGTCCACGCCGAGAAGTTGATACACGATTTGCGCAATGCCGTTTGCGATTTCAATCTTGAAAGCGTCCGAAGATAGTGACGCAATGAGAGTGAGAGCAAGTGCTTTCTTGCCGTCCGTCGTCGCGTCGCCTGCCGTCAAAGCGTCTCTCGTGCCGTTTATGTCGATCGTGGTGTCTTTTGCAAGCAAGGACAAGATGAGTTCGTAAAGATCGATGTCCGCCTTGACTTTGCCGAGACCGAAGTTGCTTGCGTCGATATAGAGCGCACCGCCCGCGTAGTAAACACCGAGAAGAATAGAGCGTTCGTTGTCGAATTTCTTGCCCGTAAGCTCGATCATCAACTCACTGACGTTGTCTTTGGTGTTGACGCTTGCTCCGCCGAGCAAATAGTCCACGATAGGCGCAAGGTCGAGTTGTCCTGCAAGGCGCAACTCGTAGTTTAAGTTCATTTTAGTGTCGAAAGACATCGTGGTCTTCTTCACGTTTTCTTCTTTGTACGTCTTGGTTGCGGAGTCGAAGTAGAACAGTTTGCCCGCATAGCCCATCGGCACAGCGCGATCTTTGATCGCGACGTAGGTTGCCGTGGTCTCGTCGTACCAGTGCGTGCCTTTGCCGAACACGAGTTCGGTTGCGCCTTCGTCTGCCGTGAAGTCGATGCCGAGCGTCAGGTCGAGACCAAGGAAGGGATATTCGAGAATTTCGACGAATTGATCGGAAGATTCGCCCGCTTCGTCGAGATATTTGATGCACTCGTCTTTAAGCCCCGCACTGAGACCGTTGAGCGCAATGTCGAGATTGACGTTGTTGCCGAGCGCGACGAAAACGCCGAGTTGAAGTTGCGTGAGATCGAGACCGTTGTTGAGAGCAATGCGGATACCGCCGTCGAAATCGGTGTTTTCAAATTCGATCGTAACGCCTTCGATGTTGAGCATTTTGAGCACTTGATCGAAAAGTCCCGAAACAAGCGTCACTTCGATTGCGTGGTTGCCCACTTTGATGCCGTCTATGAGTCCTGCCACGAAAGCAAGGAGTTGCGTGGTGTCCATGCCCTTGTTTTCGCCGTCTTCTGCCGTGAGAGCGGAAGTGGTGCTGCCGCCGCCAGAAATATCGACGCCGAGCATTGTGAGAAGTTCGCTCAGGTTAACTTTGATTTTGTCAACGCTAAGGCAAAGCACGTCGATGTCCGCATAGAGCCAGCCATCCTGCAAATAGAGCGCAACGACCTTTTCGCCGTTTGACTTCTTAGTGACGGTTATCATTGCCGTGGAATTGAGCAACGCCGCCACGTTGAGACCGCCCGAAACGTCAAGGTCTGCGTTTACGTTGAGATTGAGACCGCCGTCGATGTTTCCGAGTTCGAGCAACATTTCTATAAGCACGCCTTTGAACGCGTCACCGAGTTGTTGGTCGGGAAGGTCGACTTTGATTTGAGCAAGCGCGCCTTTCAAAGTCTCTATATCGATTGAAAGTCCCGTCGAAAGGTTGACGTGGAGCAAATCGGTGTTGAGCGCACCGTTTTTGAGAATGGGCAAATATGCGCTCGGATTTTGCGCAAGTTCTGCGTCAAGATCCGCAAACGCCTTGTTGAAACTCGCTTCGTCCGCAATATTGCCGAAAAGCAGGCTGATACCCAAGCCCGCCTTGAGAAGCGGATATGCGCCGTCCACGCCGAGATCCGCCGAAATGTCGATGGTCTTGGTGTCGAAAGTGCCGTTGTTCTTGTAAACGATGCCTGCCGAGGTCACGGGGATCTTTGCGCCTGCATTGTCTCCCGTGAACACCAGCGAGAATATACTGTTAAGAATGGTTTGAGTGATGTCGACTTTGATTTGTTGAATGTTGAAAATATTGCCGTCCATCTTGATGTCGATTTGATCGAGAATGGCGGAAATAAGTCCCATCACGTCGGTGGTGTCGCCGTCTGCGGACGCTTCTGCACGGTGTTGAATGACAATGTCCGCGTCCTGAACGAGCTGGTTGTATTGAGCGTTTGTGGTGGAATCGCCTTTGATTGCGCCCTTTATGGTTGCAAAGAGCTTGTCAACGAGATCGCCGATGAGTTTGTTGACGTTGATGTCGTCAATCTTGAATTTCGTTCCGCGAGAACCGAGAACTCCGCTTGCGTCGAGATAAACGCCTTCTTTCGCGCCATCGTAATACGCTGTGATGCGTTTGGCTTCGTTTCTACCGCGAACTTCAACGGCGAGTCTGGTCTTTGCGGGGTCTTTCGTATTTATAACGCCTTGCAAAACGATTGAAAGTTCAACCGTCCCTTTTGCGAAATCGATGTCCTTTTCAAACAAAGGCGCAAGGGCTTTCAACATATCTTCGCTGACGTTCTTTTTGATGAGATTTGAAATGAGTGTGCCGAAAGAACCGATGACGTCGTTCACCGTCACGGTCTTTTGTGCGAAATCAAGAGAAAGTTTGATCTTTCCGTCAAGGGTAAGGAAAGAATATTTGTTTTCGCTGTTTGCGATTTTGTCGTAAAGATTTTCGGTGGTATCGTCACCGTCTTGAATGGGTTGATTGTACTGATCGCGGCTCTTGAGCGTTCCCACGACGTCAATGTCGGGAGATGCGGCAAAGTCCGCTTTCGCATAACCGAGCGTAAATCCGACTTCGGACTGGAACACGCCGTACTTCTCTTGCAATCCTTCAACGCCGTAAGAGTTAAGGTTCGTGTCGACGTCAAACGTGATGCCGTTGAGTTTTCCGTCCTGCATGTCCGCTTCGAGATACAAAGCCATACCCGCAAGCGCACCGAGTTTGCCAAGGTCGAGACCGAGCACGTCCTTGACGAGACCGATGATATTTTCGGGGATAAGACCTTGAACGAGCGGAATTATGCTGACGATAAGTCCGAGATCGCACGGGATTTGGAGAACGGTGTGACCGTTGCCGTAATCAACGAGTTTGCTTCTCGACGCACCGAACAAAATGTTGACGATGAGTTGTTCGACGGTGAGAGAGACGATGTCCATGTTGACAAGGCTCTTGATGAGACCGCCGATGTCATAACCCATAATGGTGTCGAAAAGAACGGAAGAAAGGTCGAGATCTTCAAGACATGCGGCAAATTTCGCAACGAGAGACGTCATGTCGATATTGTCCGTCCAGACAACGTGCACGCCTTCGTCCTTCTTTATGCCGCGCAGATCCGTAACGAGTTTGCCTTCGTAGTAGTAAACGCCCATGAGAAGTTTGCCTTCTCCGCTTGCCGCCATTGCGCAAATCGTCTCGTTGTCGAGATTCTTTCCCGCAAGTTCAGCCGTTTTGAACTGTCTGAACTCGACGAGAATTTCACTCGTATCGTTGTTGACGTCGGCCTGAGTGTCGATTCTGCCTGCAAAACGCATCGTCACGAGAGAGTCATACGAGTCTTTGTTGAAACCGAGTATGAACGTCGTGTCCGCATTTATGTATCTCGAATCTTTCTCGTCCGAAGCCGCGGCGAGTGCTGCTTCTTTGAGCACCTTCCACGCCTGTTGCGAACCGAGCGTTTTCGAATCGTCGATTCCGGGGTTCGGCGTCGGGGTCGGAATGACCGGATTCGTCGTGTTTCCCGAATCGTTCGTTCCGCATGCGACAAGACCGAACAGCAAGACGCTGATCATCATCGCAAGCAGTACGATTGTGAGTCCCTTGAGCTTTCTCATTCTCATCATTTTCCTCCAGAACATACACGCGTAGCGTATGTGCATAGATTATTATACGCAACTATTATACCGTTTTCGCACATAAATGTCAATAGTCAAAGTGTTTGAACGAATCAATCAATACCTTGTGGTAGATGAACCTGCAAGGCACAATAAATTGTGATTTTTTAGCGTATTTTCATTAAAATTAGCAAAATGCTCGTCGAAAAAAGTTGCAAATCGTCCGTTTTTCCATCATTTTCCACTTGTTGTTCTTTTATCGCGATAAATCTTCGTTTTTCGACTTCTAACGACATAAAATCAAATAATTATTTCTTTTTTTCGGTTCGTTTTCAAAATTTTAGATTGCAGAAAAATTTTTCTCGCAAGCACGAATTTCTCTTGATTTCGCTCTTTGCGGTTTTTCTGCGTTTTTAAGCAAATTTCGACATTCTAATCGCATTAAAAATTTATATTCTCTTCTAAGATTGCCAGCATTTGACACATGCGAGAAATAATGCTATCATTCGTTGTATGGCAGCAAAACGAGAACTTAAAAACGTCAGTCCGCTCATTGCCGACAACGCACAAATCACTCTTATTCCAAAGAGAAAACGCCAACGCGTGTGGGAGATAGATTTCCTGCGCGGCGTGTGCGTTATTTTGATGATTCTCGACCATCTCACCATCCTTATCAGCGACATTTTCGGACCGCAATGGTATGGCGGATACAATCGCGGAGACGCTTTCACAAAGTTTTGTTTTCAGTGGTACAACGGCTCTGCAAGGGAGATAATCCACCCGCTCGTACTCTTCGTCTTCTTCTCCATTTCGGGCATTTCCTGCACGTTTTCGCGCAACAACGCAAAGCGCGGACTCATGCTCGGCGCAGTCGCTCTCTTATACACGCTCGGCTCGTATATCGCGCAAAACGTTATGGGTATTAGCGGCGTTTTCGTGGCGTTCGGCGTTCTCGATTTCCTTGCCGTATCCATGCTCCTTTATGCGTTTGTATCCTTTATCACGCGCGACAACCGCTGGGGCATAGCAGGCGCAAGCGTGATTCTCATCGTCGTAACGCTCGTGCTGTATTTTTGCTACACGCCGCCCGAAACCACTCCGAAATTCTTTGCTTGGATATTCCCGCCGCACGACTTTTACGGCAACCCGTCTCTTTTTTACAACGCATACGAATTTTCTCCCGGCGATTTGTTTACGATGATACCCTACACCGCGTTTTATTTTGCAGGTGCGCTTATAGGCGAATTGTTCTATTACGAAAGGTTGTCGCTCGTTCGTTTCGAGCTCACGAAATATCTCTTCAAAAAGACTTGCGACGCATTGTACGCCAACGTACGAAGCGAAAAGAGAGCGTTGCGCGAGTTTTCAATCTTCACTCTTCGCTCGCTTCTTAGCACGCAGAAAGTCGTAAAAACAGTTGTCACGGGCGTTCAAAAATCCGTCTGTTTTGTAGGCAAACACGCCCTTTTGGTCTACGTCACCCACGTTATCCTTCTCGCAGGGCTGCTCTCCCTTATTACCGGTCTTTTCATCACCCCGGGTGATTTCGGCTTTTGACAAAAATAATTAATAATTGTGGTGCGGGCGCAGAAAAAGTTTGTCGTTTCGTTTCACGAGATTGCCACGCCGAACAAATCGGCTCGCAATGACAAAGTTTTTGGGTTGCGCCTTCCGCAATTATTAATTATTCATTTTCATTATTAATTATTAATTTTCTTTCACACTCTTCCGACAAGTTGCATGCGCATTCCGCGTCTCTCGCTTGCTTTTTTCATATCCGCGGTTTGTCGCATTATGCGTCTTGACAGCCTGTCCGCGCTTGCAATGCCTTTGACAAGATAAGGTTGCTCCGCATCGGAGACGATGAGCAGATTGCCTATGCCAACCAAACGTTGCAACACGTTCTGTTTGGTCTCCACCATTTTTATTTCCGCAAGCGGAATAACGACCGTGCGCACGTTGAGAAAACCTTCCCTGTACACGACTTTGTCTTCGGTGAGCACCAGCTCTTTGCTTTCAAGCACGATGAGTTGAATAAGGAAAGACAAAAGCACTATACCTGCCGCTCCGAGCAACACCCAACGCATAACGCCGTCGGTGAGATATTGTGCAGGCGTCGTCTTCGTGAACAAGGCTTCGATTTTATCTTTGAAAATCCACACCACCGCAACGAGTCCGCCAAGTATTGCGGCAATGAGAGCCGTCGTTGCAAAAGTCCACGCCGAAAACTTGCCCTTTGCGACGATTCTTTCGATTTTTGAATATTTTCTTTCAAGCGTTTTCATATTTCACCTGCCGTCATTTCTGACATTTGGGGAATTTTGCCATGCGCACCAACGTGCAACCGAAAGGCACGTAGGTTCTTTCAAGACTTTCTTCCGAAAAACTGCCGTTCTTTGGAATTTGCGTAAATCCGTTTACATCGAAATCCCAGTTAGTTACGTTCTTTGACCTTATTTTGAGTTCAAACGGCGGAGTGTCGAACGAGAACGGCTTTGCGGTTATGTCGTTCACTTCCGTCCTTTCTTCTTCATAAAGCGTCTTTGCGCCGCCTTTTCTTGCAAGTATGGGCGCAACATTCCACTTCTTCGCGCTCTTGACATAGAGCATACGGCGGTCTTGAGCGTCCTGCGTTATCTCGTAGGGAAGTTTGAGCGACATGAGCAAATTGCCCTTGTACATACTCTCCGACCCGTCGGGGTTTTCTTCGACGGTGAGCGGAATGTTCATTTTCAGCATAAACGTGCTGCCCGTTTTGAGTATGCACTTGACGGAGATTTCTCTCGTGCCGCTTGCAACGACCTGTCCGCCGGATATGAGTTGCATCATCGTATTGTTCGGCACGCGGAAGTTTATCTTCACTTCCGTTTCCGCACTTGCCTGCTCCACCTTGAAAACGACGGTGTTTCTGAACGGATAGCCCGTGCGCTCGGCAATGGTGAGCATTGCGCCGTTCACCGCAATATCCATGGTGCAAGGCGTATAAGTCAAAAAGTTCAATTCGTTTTCGCAAGTCATGCACGCAGTCTGCATGTATATCGGATAAGCCGAAAGAGCCGCAATCGCGCCCCTTGACGCCTTTTTCGTGTAATACGAATTCACCGCGTCGGTGTACGGCAATTTTCTTTGGCAGGACGCTTCCACCTGATTGACGAGAACGGTGTCCTGCACAGCCGTGCAATCTTCGAAGCATGCACCGGGTATGAGATTGAACGCAATCTTTTCAAGCAAATCGACCGCGTGATAATCGCGCGTTTCCCGTATCACTTCGACGAGCGATTCCATGGTCTCTACGGCGGCTTCGACATCCACCGCACACACACCCTTGTTTGTCGCAAGACGCGGGGCGCAAGCAAACGCTCCGAGCGGCGTTCCGAAATGCTTCTCGAGAGAATTTATCATTTTGAGAGAAAGCGAAGCCAACTCGCTATCTCCCATAAACTTGCCGTAGGTCACGGGATATTTGATTGCCTTTGCAACGTTCACGCCGCTTGTCGCGACGGCGGTCTGATGCGCGCCTTTTCGCCATTCTTTATCGGCGTATTCGTGCGTGAACGGTTTTGCGTGTTTTGTGGTTTTTTCAACCGATTCACCGTTTAATACCGTCTTTTGCACACGTTTAAGTGCCGTTTGAGATATATATCGGTTGTACGGTTTTTTATACGGAAAGCGCGAAGAAAGTTTGAACCAGCCCACGCATTCGTCCCTTAAAATTTCGCCCAAATCGTGCAGCCATTCAAGATCGGTTTCCTTATACACGACGTCGATTGCTTCTATCTCGTCAAGCAGTCTTGCGCGGGAATCGTACCAGGTTGCGTTCACCGTGTGAGTGTTGAACTGATTCTTGAAAAACTTCTTCAAAAACGGAAGCACGCGTTCGTTGCCCGTCGCTTCGTAATAGGTCAGAAGGGTTTTCACCGCTTCGATTTTCGGAGTTTGAGAAAGCGTGTTTTTCGGGCCGAAATCACCGCCCTCGTTGGCACTTGCAAATATCGGTGCGACGAAACTCACGACCTTGTCTTTGAGCATTTTGTCGTCGAGCGCACTTGAAAGCAGAATGAGACCGCGGACGTACCTTGGCAGGCTTTCGCCGCCGTTCCATTCGCCGTTTTTCACAAGCCCCGGAAGCGCGCCGATACGTTTTTGCAGGTTGGACATAAGTTGCATCTCGTCAAGAAGCCAACCTTGCGGACGAATCGCGCCGAGCGGGAGTTTATTCATGCTTTTGTCTACGTTTTTTGCCAAAATGCGCCTTCTTTTTCGTATGGCATAGCCATACGCGCTTATTAATATAAGTTACCACATAAATTTGACAAATGCAAGTGAAAGAATTATCATAAGATCGTATTAAGGAGCGAAATATGAAATACATACTCGTTTTGTGCGACGGAATGGGCGATTATCCCGTGCCCGAACTGAGCGGAAAAACTCCGCTCGAATACGCACGCACTCCAAATATGGACAGGCTTGCCAAAACCGCGCGTATAGGTCTCGTGAAGACCGTCCCGAACGGATTTACCCCCGGAAGCGACGTGGCAAATCTCGGTGTGCTCGGCTTTGATGTGAGAAAATGCTACACGGGAAGAAGTCCGCTCGAAGCGTTGTCCATGGGCGTTGAAATGCACGAAAACGAAATCGCCATGCGCACGAATCTCGTGACTCTTTCAAAAGACGAACCTTTTGAAAACAAAATCATGAAAGATTACTCCGCAGGCGAAATAAGCGACGAAGAAGCGAGCGTTCTCATGGACGCGATAAAAGCCGAATTGTCAACCGACAAATTCGTGTTCTACAAAGGCGTGAGTTACCGCCACTGCCTTATCGTCAAAGACGCTTTGCCAAACGAAGACTTGACGCCGCCCCACGACATAAGCGGACGAAGAATAGGCGAGTATCTGCCAAAAGGTGCGCTCGGCAAACAACTCGAAGCCCTTATACGCAAATCTTACGAAATCCTGTCCGTTCATCCGATAAACGTCGAGCGCGAGAAACAAGGCAAGAATCCTGCAAACTCGATATGGTTCTGGGGAGAAGGCACGAAGCCGTCCATTCCGAGTTTTCAAAGTCAGTATGGGAAAACGGGAACGATGATAAGCGCGGTTGACCTGCTCAAAGGCATAGCCGTCGGAAGCGGTATGCAAAACGTTTCCGTGCAAGGCGCAACGGGCACTATCGGCACCAACTTTCTCGGCAAAGCGCAAGCGGCAATAGACGCGCTTGAAAGCGGAAGAGATTTTTGCATGATACACCTTGAAGCCACCGACGAATGCGGACACCAACGCGACCCGAAAGGCAAAGCAAAATCCATAGAACTCATTGACGAAAAAGTGATAGATACGCTTGTAAACCATTTTGAGAAAAGCGGCGAAGACTACGCCCTTCTCGTGATGCCCGACCACTACACACCCGTAAGTCTCGGCAAGCATACGTCAGAGCCTGTTCCGTTTATGCTCTACGCGTCGAACAAAGCACTCTCAAAAGGCGAAGTCTACGACGAAAAACACGCAACCGCAAGCGGCGATTATATCGACGACTCCCGCGATTTGACAGACTGTTTTTTGAGTCTGAACTGACGACACGGATAAATTGCAAATTTGCATTTATATCACAAAAGCGATGCTTTATGCGTCGCTTTTGCAATGATAAACTTTGTTTTTCGTCAATTATTCTTGTATGACTTCTCGGTTATTTTGTCCGTGACGGTCTTCTTTTGTTTCTTGCCGTCAACGTACTTTTGCACTTCCACTTTAAACTTTTTGGCGACTGCTTTGCGCATTGCTTTCATCACGATTTTCGTGATTTTGAGTGCGAGTTGAACAACCGCAACGAAGAACGTCGCGCCGAACACAATCCATTTGACGAGATTCATTTCTCCGTTTGCAAGACCGGCCATAGACACTGCGGTGAGTGCAAGGAACATTATGTTTACGCACGCCTTGAATATGCCGAGTGCTTTCTTGTAATTCTTTATGTTTGCCTGCGCTTTTTTTGGGTTCTTGAAGGTGAAAACCACAAGGCAAATAAACACGATTACGAACACCGCAAGCATGGGAATAAGCGCGTAGGTATACGCCGATTCCACCCACTTTTTTGAGATGAACATGCACACCGACACGATCGCGTACAGCGTGGAAATCACCGTCCAAGCAACGTTGAGTTTCTGTACGATCGACAAACCTTTGTCGTTCTCTTCCTGCACAACCGCCGCCGTCGCTTCATCGATCTGCTGCTGTGAAAATTCACCTTCGGATACGGGCTTCACTTCTTGAGCGTCATTTGGGACAAATTTAGTTTTCTTGTCTTTTTTCATCGATTTTTCCTATGTTTTTATTTTATATCGGCATTATACCACAAACCGCCGCCATACGCAAAAAAAATCGAGTGCCTTTTCTGCACTCGATTTAAATTTTATGTTAGTTTATTTTTCCTACACGTCCGTCCCAATTTGCATAACAGTATCTATTATCTTTTATTTTACCGCTATCCCATGTGCAATTTTCAACGGTACAATCGCTTGACATCGTTCCATTTTGCAAATGTCCGATAATTGTTCCCATTCTTGTTTGAATCTTGCGAATGATGGCAGTATTCCAAATTGTAATATTACTATTAGAAATTTTGCTTGCTTTCACTTCACCGCCGTTACAATGTCCAACTATTCCGCCAATAGAATGTGCTTCTTCTGCAACGCTATGTCGTATAGTAGAATTATTAACGGTGCCACCGCTTATTAAACCGCTATTATATCCGGCAATACCGCCCATTTCGCCATTCCCGAATAATGTTCCATTAAATCCGCTTATATGAATATTTCCAAAATTTGCGCCAACAATTCCGCCGAGATTTGATCTATTTCTATGGCATTCGAGATACCCCGTACATGCTGCGGTAATTATTCCACCGTAATTCTGTCCTGCGAGTGCGCCAACATAAACATAGTCTTCATAATGTTTCGACGCACAAGTGATGTTTACGTCAACTCCTAAAAATCCAACCGAAACATCTTGTTTTATTACGCCAATCAATCCGAAGCATCTACTACCTGTAATGTTTTCAGGGATATAAATATTGACGCCGCTAATCTTATGAAGCCCACCCGTCAAAGACGCATTTAACTCAGGAATCGGAGTCCAATTCTCTCCCAAAGTTGAGACATCGATATCCGCTTCTACTCTACATGCATCATTGCTATGATATCTAATATTGTACAATTGCAATGCATTATAGATGTCCGTATCCGAACAATTTATAGTTGCAGTTCTATCTGCAGGTGAAATCGTATACGTTTGTTTGCTATACTTCTGTGTAAAAACTACAGTTGTTATGGAGAAATTCACATTGCCGACTGCTTTTCTGTTGTACAAATCTTTCAGTCCGTTCGTATATGCATTACCGCTAAAAGTACCTGTATAACTAAAATTATTTCCGATTGAATTTTTGCCGTTAACTTTATAGTTCACGGTTTTAACCAAAGATGATTTTGCGATCTCGACGGATATTTTATTCTCTAAGTCTACTTTGCTGATAATTATTTCACTTGGATTGAATACAGTATTTATATTTAAGACAATTCCGTTTACGTTCTGAGCCGTCAACGCAATCGTTGTAAACATATCTCTGTCATCTGATAGAGTCAATTTTGCAGTGGTCGTGTCGTATACTGCGGACGATTCTGTGTATCCTGCGAGCGTGTCTGTCGTTTTTCTTATATTGTAGTATCTTACACTGCCGTTGACAAATAACTGAATGTCATAAACCTTTCCCCTTGGCAAAGCAAACACTCCGCCTGCACCTGCAGTATATTCAACACCGTCAGAATCATAAATCTTCCATCTATACAAATCTCCTGCAAACTTAGACACTTGCGGAACTAATGTTTGATTTTGCTCACTCCATACTCCGATATAATATGTGCGACCGGGAATCATTTCCTTTATATCTAAATAGCCGTTTGAGTTACCGATTATGTTGCAAGTATTACCGTTTTCATCACGAACCACAAATTGAAGAGACCCTGCATTTGCAAAAGTAACAACATAGTCTTCCGATGTATTTGTCGAACTAGGCACTACAAATTTGTTGTACACAATATTTTTATCCACTTGTATAGCCTGATTTGTTCCAGTTCCCCACGTTTCGCTCAATTCGGTTGCCGAAACAACGCCGGTGGCGGTAGAATTGCTTCCGTTGTAAACGACAACATAATAACTTTCCCCTTCTTTACAATAAGCGGATAACGTCGTACTTGGCGTTTTCACCGGGCTTAATGTTCTATTGCTTTCAATATCTCCATACTCTCGTGTGAGTATATCGGTGACGAAAGAATTTGATGCAAAAAATGTGTAAACGCCTTTTTTGTTCGGAACAAATTTGCACAAATAATTGCCGTTTCCTGCCACGGTGTATGTTGTGGAATTGTTTTCCATTTCAACCGCATCAATTAAGAAAGCATCCGAGCCTGAACCATAATTCGTGTTTTTGAACGTTATCACATGCTTGTTATTTGACGTCAAATTTAGGATATATTTCCCATTTTGCTTGTCAAGTTTATTTCCGTCCAGATAAACGTCTACAACGTCGCTTATTGCATTGATAGTGTATGCCATGCTATATTTTGGTGTATAAGCAATCTTCTGCTCTCCAAATGGCAACATATAATAATTTGCATTTTCGAAATCACTTACTACTTTTTCTTGCGGCTCGTTTATATCATAAAAAGACGATTCTGACACCACCACGCCGATGTTTTTCCAATTTGACTTTCTAAAAAGGGATGCTCCCACTGCAAATTCAAATTGGCTATATATGTTTTCTCCGTCTGTATGAGAATAACTAAACTGCGCTCTTGCATAATTATCTTTTCTAAAATATGCGGCATTATCTTCGACCGAATTCAATATCGCGTGAGACGCCTTTATCAGTTTTCCGTATTTATTGATTTGCGATTGCTTTGTGTTTGGCAAATATTGAGCTTCGATATTGTACGAAACATTGCTATCATTGTAAATCACCGGCGCAGTTGCTTTGGACATTCTTTCGCAAACATCCAAACCGACACCGGCAATTCTCAACATTTTGGCTGCTGTCGGTATACGAGAAATATTAAATGCATCGTCACCATCTTCAAAAACCCATTCCGTTTTATCTTTCACAAAATCGATTCCCGAATCAAAAGTCCACCCCGCAAACGAATTGACCACGTCTTTAAAAGTCTTGTTTTGTCTTCTTGTTGCCGAATAATAATAATTATTGCCGGTGAAAAAATGTCCGCAATCATTGTTGACGTCATATTCTTCGTCTTCGATATTGTATGTATTCTGATTCCTTATTTGTGCAGCAAACGAAACGTTGCCAAGTACGTATTTTTCAAATTGGAAAAATCTCAATCTTGTTTCTTTTTCCGGGTTTGTCACAACCTGAATACCCGCCAACGGCACAACGGCGGATGAGATTCCGTTTTGCAACACATAATTTGACAATATTCCACTGTTGTCCATCGTAGGCACGGACGGCAATATCATGCTTTGATTTTGTGCGATATATACAAATGTGAGTGATTCTCTCACGCAAAGCTTTATATCCGCCAAATAATCATTGACGTTGCCGACAACTTCAATAAATATAACGTTGCTTTGCAACACACTACCATAAGGCTCGGTGACGATCAAAAAGCCATATTTCTTGCCTATGTAAAGCGTCCTGTTCTCATATGTAAACAATTCTCTCGGAATCAATTTGACGATATTATCATCGCCAAAAACATCAACCGAAACACTTGTAAAACTTGAAGAGTATTGCGCATTATTATCAAATAGTTCGCCTAGATAATGTTTTGTGTTTGGCAGAGTCGTATTAGCAAACGTATACATATGATCTTGTGTCAATCGTCTATAATCTTGCAAATACTCATATAGACCCACCCCGTTTGGATTGCTCGATTCGGTATAAGTTCTACACAAACCGTTCAAATTGGTTTCACAATTTTCTGCACTTGCAATCCCCGATATATCAAAAACTAAACCTATACCTATAGATACACAAACAAGTATGCACCATAAAATTAGCATGCATTTATTACCATTTTTAGTCATTTTATTATTTCTCCCCTATTTTATTAACAAATTGTTTAGCGACAATGATTCCCCATTTATCACCTTGAATATCAATTGTTCCAGTTGCCGCAACTGTTATCACTTTCATTTCTTTATCGGTATTTTCTTCTTCATAATGTCCTTCAAACAAGTTTTGACCGTCCGAATCGTACATTGCGGAATAATAGTAGTGTCCATTGAATTTTGCAACGACTTTTTCCGCCTTCAAAACGGTGTTTGAGTCCACAAAAGTGATTTTCTTCCTTTCGATTGTGACTTTGTGCCCGATTCGTTGTTGCAACTCTCGGATTTTGGCTATCAAAACGGCATCGCATTCTTGTTCTTTCTTTTCGCCTGTCGTGTTTATGTAGACAAAAGATTTCTCTTTGAGTTCACATACATTCCACAATCCTGTTGACAATTCATTGACATTATACTCATCATTGAAAGAAAAATACACGAGGAGATAATCGTTTGCAAATTGATCGTACGTGCCGTAAAAGTTTTTCATCTTGTACTTTTCGGGCACTTTGTCGCACGCAACAAGCGCAAACGAAGACGTAAGCATAACCGCAAGAAGCAGCAATGCCAAAACGATTTTTGTTCTTTTCATTTGGTGTCCTCCACAAATTGTTATCTATATAAAACAAGCCCTGCCCCCAAAATAAAAAACCGGACTTGTGGTCTCACGTGCGACGCGCATATGCGCGTCGCATGTATATTGTTCATGATAAAGATACTATGTACACGATAAAATGCAATGGTATTGCAATTCGTTTTTTCAAATCAGACTTCTTTCTTCACCACTCTGACAAGGAAGTCGTCGCAAAGGCGGATGTTTTCCTTTGCCGCGCCCTTGTTCCAATTGAGCGGATAGCAGTGATTGTCCAAGAATTTCGTGCTGTGGTGAGATTCAACGTGCACACCCAAATCGTTCAGTTTCGCAATGAGTTTCTGTCCTTGACCTTTGCAGAACATATCTTTCTCTGCATAAGTGATGAAACTGATCGGAAATGTTGCGTCCACAAAATCGAACGGTGCCATTGCGTCTCTGTATTCGTAGGTGTCAAGTCCTTTGACGTGCACACCGCTGAAATCGTAAAGCACTTTGTCGGTGAGATTGAAAGGCATCTTTTGTCCGAGTGCTTCGCCGACGTCGTATATGCCGCAGTCGAGCATTGCGGTGCGGAAGCGAAGATTCGTTTCAACGCCGAATCTTTGTTGCAAAGCCTTGTTGGTGCTCACGCAAGCGAGCATTGCGGAATAGTATCCGCCCGCGCTGTCGCCCGACACGCACATATTGTCAAGGTCGAGATTGTATTTTTCTGCGTTTGCACCCACCCAGTTGAGTGCGTTGACAAGATGTTGAAGTCCTTTCGGGAAAAGGTCTTTCGGGCCGAGACCGTAGTTGACGTTGACAACGAAAAAGCCTTTGTTTGCCGCCCAACGCGCAAGCCCCCTGCGGTAGTGCTTGTCACCGGCAACAAATCCGCCACCGTGAATGTAGAAGAACACGGGATATTTCTCGTCTCCGTCCTTTTTGACGTAGTAAGTGTCAAGTTTTTCCGCATCGTCCTTGCCGTATGCGATATCGGTTTCGATTTCAAATTTCACGTCTTTGAAACGAAGCATTTTCTTGTTGTTTTGCGCGCCGTCGAAGAGTTTGTCGATGGCAACGAACAAAAATTGTGCAAAAGTCATAACAATACAACCCCTTTAATATGGTGATATATACAATATATCACATAAGCTACATTTGTGCAATAACCAATATCACTTTTTCATTCTGAGCGGGATTTATAAAAAATTTAAATTCTCATTCAAAATATATCAATCGGGTGTGGGTGTCCCACCCAACTGTCATGTTGTCAATGCAAAGCGGAGCAACTTGCTCGCAAGGGTTGCGTAGCGCATGTATTCACGTAGCAACAAAACCGTAGGTTCTATGCGCAAGCATAGCGGTTGCGAGTAGCCTGCCGAAACATCCAGCCGTAAGGCGCATATTTTTCTTTTCACTGCGCTAGATCCTTCGACAAGCTCAGGATGACAAGGAGAATTTGTATCTCACCGATTATTTCATAGTTGTAAAAGTGCGCTAAATAGATGAATGACGCGAAAGCACCCCGAGAATGACAACCCTAATGTACATGTCGTACATGAGTTGGCAGACTCGGGGTGCTGACAAAGTCAGTCGCTATTTAGCGCACTTTTAGATTGTGTTGAAAGCGTGAATATTCTCCATAACCAAATCAAAAAACCTGTTGGCGATATCAACGTCTTTGGCATTGCCGCGAATGGCGGTTGAAAGCGTGACGCGGTTCAAAAGCGTGGTGACGGACATAAGGAAGAACGGTTTGTACTTCACTGCGCCGGAGATGAAGCCGTCTTTGAGAGTGAGCCCGTCAAAAGTGAGTTTATCGGCGGGAAGCAAGCCCATGTTGCTGACGGCAATGAGCGGATTGTCATAGCCCGCTTTGATTGCGAACTCGGCGATGTCGTGCGGGAAAATCGTATACGCGAGTTTGAGAAGCGGAAGCGAATAAAGCCCCATAAACTTGTCGCGCTTGTATCCTTTGGTAGAACGGATAACGTTGACGACGGTGTCTCTGATGTCGTCGCCTTTTTCGAGCGTGCGCACAGCCATCCACGCGGTGTGGTTGGTCATACCGCCGAGAAGTCCGCCCTTTTCAATGTGTTTTCTAAGGTCTATCGCACAGGACACGGTGAGAGAATCGTCGTCTTTGAGTCCGCATATCTCGTACAGAGAACGGAACACTGTTGCCATGATTGCGTCGTTGACGGTGATGCCGAGTTTTTTGGACACTTCGTGCATGCGTTTGAAGTCCGCTTCGTCTATGGTGCGACGCACGATCGTATTTTTGTCTTCGGGGACGCTTTCGCTCCAGGGGAAATACACCTTGTCGGGTGTTTTGGATATGTTTTTGTAAAGTCCCCTTGCGTGTTTAAGATCGTCGCCTTCGAGCATGGAATACACTTGGTCGTAACTTCTCGAACCGCTCTTGATATGAACTTTGCCGTATTCGCCGCGTTTGAGATCCCCGTAGTTTTCCACGAGCGTTGCAAGGAAATATTTCAAGTCGCCGCCGTCCATGCACATATGGTTGACGCGAAGACAGAATACCGTGTGCTTTTCGTCTTTGAAAATCGCAACGTTTATCTGCACGTTGTTTGTGTACGGAATAACTCCGAGAAGCCATTCGTCAGACTCCTTGTCCGCGTCTTCGACTTCGTGATAGGACAAGACGTCGTCAATGGTGTATTCTTCTTCTTTCCAATACGGCTCAATAACCGTCGTAACGAAACTCGAATGTAGCACAGGGGCCTTTTCAATCATAAACAGCAACGCGTTTTTAAGCACGGGAATGTCGAGTTCACCGTCGTAAACGAATTTTGCGTGCACCATTCTGTCGTAATAATTGCGGAACAGAAACTGCATTCTGTCCCACATTTCAGCCTTTATAGTATTTGCCATAATCACTCCTAAAAACAACCGATTTGACGTTTTATATAGCCAAAACAAGATGTTAATCGTCCCATTCCGTCCAATATTTTTGATTTTCGACTTCGTTCTTTTCTTCGATTTCTTTGCTTTCTTTCTTGTTTTTCGCACGAAGTTTCTTAGTTACGAAAACAGCGATTTCAACGATTGCCGCCGCAACGCCCATAAGGCACAACAACCAACCGGGATGCCAGAAATGCGGAACGGTGAGTCCGAGAAGAACGTAAAGCATAACGCCGAAAAGTTCGATGAAAATCGGCAATTCAAACCATCTGACTTTGCTCTTCGTGGAGAACGCTATTGCCGTGTCTACGCCGACAAGCACCGCCACCATTGCAAGAAAACTCATCCATGCACCTTGCAGGTTGAACACGAGTTGCAAAAGCAGGAACACGAACACCGTGAGCAAAACTTCGCATATCGCAACGCATATTCTCGTCACTGCGAATTTGTGTTTTTGTCCGAATCTGACCGCCGTGTACACGAGCATTACGGAAAGTCCCGCAAACACGCCGCCGACCATTATAAGCCAGGTCGGATGCCAAGCGACAAGTGCTCCGACAATGACGTACGCCACCGCAAGCAACGCAACGATGGATACGGCAATTACCGCCGCCACACTGATTTTGCGTTTCACGACGCCGCTCTTTATCTGTCTTTCTTCAAATCGTTCGAGCGTTTCGTCGATGTCTCCGAGTTCGGATATCGCCATATTGTAGATAAGCTCGTCGTCGCTTACGCCCTTTATGCGCAATTCCTGCTCTCTGTCGAGAAGGTCTCTCAAAAGCGCTTTGCGATATTCCATAGCCGCTTGAGTCGGGGCTATTTTGCGAAAATGTTCTTCAAGATATTTTTTGAATCTTTCTTTCATAGTTTCATCCTTTTTTGTTTGGCCGTGCCTTTCTTACGTTGAATATACGCAGGTCTTTTGCATCGGTTACGCAATTTGCACAAAAATATTTTTTCACACATAGGATATACCAAAACGCCTATTAAATCAACGAGCACGCATGCACGCGTACAAATTAAGTCGGTTTTAATGCTCGAAGGCGTGATTTTCCACCGAGCACCGCAAAATAGCGATTTGATTTTGACAACAATCTTCCCATACATAATTCAAAAGGGGGAAATTTTTATGTTTTTCAACTGGTTCAACAATCCGTACTGCAACTCTCGTCCCACGCCAACGCCGTGCGGCCGTCCGTCAATCGAGTATATCCGCGGCCCTATGGGTCTGGTCGGAGCGACAGGTCCTATGGGGCCTATGGGACCGCAAGGCGCACAAGGTCCGCAAGGTATTCAAGGTCCGACCGGTCCTGCGGGAGCAACCGGAGCAACAGGCCCTATCGGACCGCAAGGACCACAAGGTATTCAAGGTCCAACCGGTCCCGCGGGAGCAACCGGAGCGACAGGTGCAACCGGACCGCAAGGTCCGCAAGGCGAAGCGGGCACATCCGCACTTGTCGATGCACTCTATGCAAGCGGCGGCACTCAATCGGTAGCGACAGGAGCGATAATCCCGATAACTTCGACGGCAACCACGCCTACCACCACGATGACGGTTGCAAACAACGCAGTAACCCTTCCCGTCGGCACTTATATCGTCACCTACGGCGCAACGGGAACTGCCGACACCGCAACCGCAACTATGTCCTTGCAACTCTATGCAAACGGCGCCGCGATTGCAACGGAAATCCTAAACGACGAAGCAAGTCCCACGGAATCCGCAAACGTGAGCAAAACCATCGTCTACAACGCTACTGCCGAAACGACCTTGTCCATTCACAATGCGTCAACCGCCACGATAAACTTCACCGGCGCAAATATCACCGTGCAGAGGTTGGCGTAAAAGGGCGTCGAATCAAAGCGCAAAAGACGGCGCACGGTACGCACGACGGTGAGAATCGTGCGCATAGGCGTGAACGCACAAATATTCAAATCGGCGTTTTATACACGCAAAAAGCACGCGTAAAGCGTGCTTTTTGCAATATATATTTTCAATTTAGCCTTATTCTATGTTAGCAAAAAAGTCGATGAGTCTTGCCAACTTTTGCTCCGCCGTGAGTTTGTTTACTTCAAAAATCATTGACGGCGGAATGGTGGTCGTAAGCACCACGCTACCGCTGTTTTTTGCAACCGCATTCATAAGACTTTCGTTCTTGAAAACGTCTGCGTCGTAGAAATTCGCACCCGCACCGTTGCGATTGATTATGATTTTGGAAACGCCGTAATTGCTTGCAAGGTTTTTGAGAAGCGCAACGTTGATAAGGTTTTCGAGCGGCAAATCCACAGGACCGTAAACTTGTTCGAGTTCTTTGACGAGCGAATCTCTCGCACTCACGCTTGCGACCTTTGATATTTGCTTGTACACGCGCAACTTGTCTCTTCCGCTTATATACGAGTCGTTGATAAACGCCGCCGCATCCACTTTCATTTCCACGTCTTTTATCTCTTGCTTCTTAACGCCCGTCTTGACTTCCTGCACCGCTTCGTCGAGAAGTTCCAGATACATCTCGTAGCCGACTTTTTCGATATGTCCGCTCTGCTCCGCTCCGAGAAGATTGCCTGCTCCGCGAATGGACAAGTCTGCGAGAGCGACTTTGAATCCGCTGCCGATGTCGGTGTTTTCAAGCAAGGTGTTGAGCCTTTTTTGCGCCGTATCGGTGAGCGCGCCGTTTTCGGGAACGGTGAAATATGCGTGAGCGAGTGCGCCGCGACGGCCGACTCTTCCGCGCAACTGATAAAGTTGCGAAAGCCCGAATCTGCCGCTGTCGATGACGATAAGCGTGTTGGCGTCGGGCAAGTCTATGCCGTTTTCAATAATCGTGGTTGCGACGAGCACGTCGAATTCTTTGTCGTAGAACGCGCTCATTCTCTCTTCAAGTTGCCCGGGGAGCATCTGCCCGTGTGCGGTGATTATGCGCGCGTCCGGACAAAGAGAGCGTAGTTTGCTTGCATACGGGTCGAGTGCTTCGACGTTGTTGAGAAGTATGAGCGTTTGTCCGCCGCGAGCGAGTTCTCTCGTGATTGCGTCAACGCAAAGTGCGTCGGAGTATCCCACGACATACGTTTGCACCGGCAATCTGCCGCGCGGCGCGGTTTCGAGCATAGATATGTCTCTTACGCCCGTGAGCGACATATTGAGCGTGCGCGGAATGGGTGTTGCAGAGAGCGTAAGCACGTTGACGAGAGGATATTTTTCTTTGAGTTTTTCCTTGTGGTCAACGCCGAAACGTTGCTCTTCGTCAAGCACAAGCAAGCCCAAATCGTGAAACTCGACCGCTTTTGCAAGCACTTTGTGCGTTGCAATCACCATATGCACCGTGCCTTTTTTGAGACCGTCGAGCAAATCCTGCGTTTCTTTCGTTGATTGCAGTCTTGTGAGCAGTCCGCATTTTATGCCGAACGGTTCGAGTCTCTTTATAAGGTTTTCGTAATGCTGACGGGCAAGGATAGTGGTCGGTGCAAGCAAAACCGCTTGTTTTGAATCGAGCACCGTCTTGAACATTGCTCTGAACGCAACTTCCGTCTTGCCGAATCCGACGTCCCCGACGAGAAGTCTGTCCATAATACGTCCCGTCTCCATGTCCTGCTTGATGTCGGCTATGGCTTTGAGTTGGTCGGGCGTTTCTTCGTATTCGAAATTGTCTTCGAACTCTTTTTGCCACACGGTGTCGGGACTATACTTGAAACCGCGTTGTTTTTCGCGCTTGGCATAGAGTTCGACGAGATTTACGGCAAGTTTGCGCACGGATTTGCGCACTTTTTCCTTTTCTCTTTCAAATTCTTTTCCGCCGAGTTTGTTCAATGCGGGGCTTTCTTCACCGATGAACTTCTGAAGATTGTTCATCTGGTCGGTGGCAACGTAAAGCGTGTCGCCGTCTTTGTATTTGAGAACTATGTATTCTTTTTCAAAATCGCCCGTTTTGAGAATCGTCGTACCTTCGCAAAGTCCGACGCCGTGAATTCTGTGCACGACGTAATCGCCTGCAACTGGTGCGAGCGCTTGCTCTTTTGAATGCGAAAGTCCGTCTTCGGAGCGGTGTTTGCCGATACATTCGGCCACACCGACGAGACACACCTTTTGCGCGGGATATATAAAGCCCGTTTCGACGGCCATCGGTGTTGCGAGAATCGTGCCGTCGTCGTTGCCGTCTTCGCTGTACGTCGCATATACGTCGTTTTCACGCAAACTCTCGATGACGCTCTTTGCTCTCTCTTTGCTGCCGCACGCAAGAAGCGTTTTCGTGCCGTTGAGCACGAAAGTGCGCAAATCCTGCACTATAGTCTGCGGGTCTAGATAATACTTCGTGACGGGTTTCGTCTTCGGCTCGATTATATACTTCGGCTCGAAAAGTTGATTGTTTAGAGACAGCGCGCAAAAACTCAATTTCCTAACGAACATAAGACGCCTTCTGATTTCCGAAAGCGTGATATACACGTCTTTGTGACACGCAAGGATTTCGCCGCCTTCGAGAAGGTTCTTTATTCTTCCGTCAAATTCTTTGATAAGGATTTGCAATTTGTCGCACACGACTTTCGGCTCGTCGAAAACTATCACGTCCGTTTTGTCGAGATAATCGAATATCGGTGCGGTCGCGCCTTGCATAAACGGCAACGCCCACACGAGCGACGGGTCGCACGCGCCGACCGAAAGCCTTTCCTTTGCTTCGGCGGCGTATTTTACGTCACGATAAAAATCAAGTTTTTCCCTTGCGTCGTCATAGTCTTTTTCGGACAATATAACGTCGCTTGCAGGCGCAAATCGCACGCTTTCAACGTCGTTTGAAGAAAGCATGGTTTCAACGTCGATGACTTTTATGTCTTCTACGAGCTCGTCAAAGAAATTTATTCTGTACGCCGTGCCGTTTGTCGAGTATACGTCAACTATGTCGCCGCGCACCGCAAAATCGCCTGCGTCGGCAATCATCGTCTGTCGTTTGTATCCTGCAAGGGCAAGCTTGTCGGCAAGTGCCTGCGGAGAAATAAGGCCTTCCTTTGCCACGGTGACGGAAAACTCTTTCACCAGTTCTTTTTTCGGGAAAAGTTGCAACAGGCTGTCCGCACTCGTCACGACTACGTCGAAATCTCCGCACGCCATATCGCTTAGCGTGCAAGTCCTTTCTCTGACGTTTTGAGAAGAAAAACTCTTTCTTGCAATCAACACGTCGTCGCGGTAGGGCAAATAATCCACTTTGATTCCCCACCCTTTAAGTTTTCTGAACAGACTTTTCGCGCCGAGACTATCCGAGCATACTACGAGTTTTTTCGTCGGAATCTGGGATATGATATGCACCTTTGAGCCTTCGCAAACACGTAATACGGAAACTGCCGACAATTTTTCGTCGGTCAGCCTTTTTGCTCCCATACCGTTTAGCGACGAGAGTTTTTCTCCGAGATTTTGAAGTTGTAAAATCTTTGGCGTCGTCACTTGTTTTTCCTGTTTGCCTTTTCCTGAACACGCTGAATGTCAACGCCTTCCACCATATCCAAAACGGCGTCTACGGCGGTGTCTATTGCGGCTTCCAAAACTTGTTTATTCTCAAAATCGACCTTTGAAAGCACAAAATCGACAAGTTGAACTTCGTGTTGTGCAAGTTGCTCCGTCTTTGTACCGACTCTCACGCGCTTGAAATCCTGCGCGCAAAGTTCTGCAACGATGTTGCGCATGCCGTTGTGCGTGCCTGCGCTTCCTTCTTCTCTTATGCGCAATTTTCCTATCGGCAAATCTATATCGTCATAGCAAACGATGAGTTCGTTTTGCTCGTCAACGCCGTATTTGCGCACGAGTTTTTTCACCGCTTCGCCCGATAAATTCATATAGGTTTGCGGTTTTGCAACGACAAAATCGACGCCCCTGTAATTTGCCTTGCAGGTGAGTGCGTCGCATTCTTTCACGTCGGCTTTGACTTTCAGTCTCTTGCATAGTGCGTCAACGACCATAAAGCCGACGTTGTGATAGGTGTTTTTGTACTTCATTCCGGGATTGCCGAGTCCCACGACGAGCATCATACGCTTATCCTTTCAAGGCCTTAGCCTTGCGTTTTCTTTTCGTTTTTTATGATAATATCGGTTTTGGTTGTACCTTTTCCGTATCTTCGGTTGTTCGACAATTCATCATCTGTCGTTTTTCACCGTGTCCTGCTTCACTCGCCCTATCGTGAAAGTCTTCTCGTCAACGTCTCTCGTTACCGTCGTCCCTGCTGCAATAAACGCCTTGTCCCCCACGACGAGCGGTGCGACGAGATTCGTGTTCGCGCCGAGAAAACAATCGCAACCGACGGTGGTTTTATGCTTGTTTTTGCCGTCGTAATTGCAAAACACCGTTCCGCACCCAACGTTGGTTCTCTCCCCGACCTGTGCGTCTCCGATATAACTCAAATGCGCCGCTTTCACACCCTTTTCAAGCGCGGACGCTTTCACTTCCACAAAATCTCCGACTCTGCAATCTTCGCCTATTTCCGCTCTTCTGAGTCTTGCATACGGACCGACGGTCGCGCGCGCGTGCACGTGTGAACATACTATATGCGACCATTCTACGTTTGCACCGTCAATGACGCTATCCTTTATATACGACGCTCCGACGACGGATTGTGCGCTTATCGCGCTCTCGCCTTCTATTCTTGTGAATGGCAGAATCGTCGCTCCGCTTTCTATGACGGCGGTATCGTCGATAAACGTCGTGGCTTTGTCGAAAATTTTCACTCCGCGCGAAAGCATTTCGTCAAGTATTTCGTCTTTAAGCCGATTATACACCAGATTGAACGATTTTGCATCATCAATCTTAAAAAAAGCCTGCGACGATGAAAAAACTCCGCCGCTCGTATCCTTTCCGATGCAGATTTTGCTTAATGCGTCTTTGCTCCCCAAGCGCACGCTATTTATTTTGTTCCTTTTCATTCTGTCCGCAAGAGACGTGACGTCTTTTAGTTTCACAAGCGGCATATCGAGTTCGAGCACCACGTTGACGCAATCGGGCAAGAGAGCGCACTCTTCCTTGTACGCACTTTTTTTAACCATTCTCGCAACGCTCGCTCCGAAAGACGAAAACTCGCGAAGCACGAAATCTTCCGCTCGCCTGCCCAGAATCTCCGCCCTTGCCCATTCTGTTTCTATAAAAACGATGTTGTACTTTTCCATACCATACTATATTCGTTTTCTTTGAAAGTTTGCCACGCAAAAAACATGACATAATAATTTGGATATTTTGAAAACCGCATGATATATTGCCGTTGCGTTCGGGTAATAAAGCTATGCAGGCGCAATAACTTTCAGGGAGAACGTCATGGACAAGAAAAAACTCAAAGAAATCATCGCAATAGTCATCGTCGGCATCGTATCAATCGTATCGAGTGTGCTTGCGTGCATACTCGGCGTTCCGAAAGAGGCAATAGACAACGTGATAAACGACGTCGGTTTCGTGGAAATCTTAGACCCGTCTTTTGAAGAAGGCGAAGAGAAAGAAGCGGAAAACGATTCTTTGAACGAAGAAAAACCTTCCGCCTATGAAAACTCAAAAGAAATAACCGACTGAAATCTCTCAACGATTCTGCAATCACAAACCCCCGACGCCGTGCATTGACCTTCAATGCACGCAAAAAAGTTTCTTCTCCCCGATATAAAAAGAATGCGACCGCGCTTTGCGGTCGTTTTCTTTTTGTCTCGTTTTATTCTCGGTTTTGAATAACGTTTTCTATTTATCGGATTGAAATTCTTTTTGTTTTCTTATTTGCATTCCCCGTTCTGCTTATTTATCGCTCTTTCGATTTTTTCTCTTTTCTTTGAAAAAATCCGACAACAATGCGGAACATTCTTCTTTCATATATCCGCCGCTCACTTCGACGTCGTGATTGAAAAGTCCTTTTTCAAACAGATTGACTTTCGAGCCGCACGCCCCCGTCTTCTCGTCGTACGCTCCGAAATACAGCGCGCGGATGCGCGAGTTTATCATTGCCCCCGCGCACATACTGCAAGGCTCGAGCGTTACGTATACGTCGCAATCTTCAAGCCACCAGTTGTTCTCTTTTTCGGTTGCCGAAGACAACGCCAGCATCTCGGCGTGATGCGTCGCGTCGTTGTCTCTCTCCTTTCTGTTTCCGCTCTCTGCAATGATTGAACCGCTTTTTACGACCACTGCGCCGACAGGCACTTCGTCTTGCTCGGCGCACGCCTTTGCAAGTTCAATCGCTCGTAGCATATATTTTTCTTCGTATGCCATATTTCACCGAATACAAGTTTTATATATGTATTATCGTCATATAAACTTGTGATTTTGCAATTTATTTGTGATACGGCGTGCCCGCGTTGATGCATAGCGCGCGGTATATTTGCTCTGAAAGCATAACTCTGAAAAGTTGATGCGGAAAGGTATTTTTGCCAAACGACAAAAGCATATCCGCCCTTTGTCTCAACTCTTCGGTGTGTCCGTGACTGCCGCCGATAAGGAAAGAAAACTCGCTTTCGCCCAAGGTGCATTTGCTCTTAATGAGTTCGGCAAGTCCTTCGCTTGACAACTCTTTTCCCCGCATATCCATTGCAACGACAAAGCCTTTTGCCTTGCAAAGAAGCAAGTCGCTTTCTATCTTTCTTTGCTCTTCGGGCGTCTTTGACGGCGGTGCGTCGGCAAGTTCCACGACCTTTACGTCGGCGTATCTCGATGCGCGTTTGACGTACTCTGCGATTGCGTCCGAGAAATATTTTTCTTTGATTTTGCCTATTGCGATAATATTGATTTTCATCTCGTCATACCCCACACGAACGAGAAAATCGTTGCAACGACTCCGACTGCGATTATCACCCAAAGCGTGACGTCCTTGTGAAGTGGCACGACGTCCTGAGACGGTTTATCAAAGGGAACGCCGACTCTGTACGCATTGACCGCGCGTTTTCTAAGCAGCCAAAATAGCAGAATGAGAAAACATGCACACGCGATAATAAGCATTGCTCCCGTCGCAAAACCGATAGACGACGAATAGAACAAATCTTCTATTTTCGCTATGAAACCGAGCGCACCGTCGGGATGTTGTTCTGAATATCCCGAAAGCACCACCCACGCGTTGTTTGCAAAGTGTATAAGTATGCCGCCCCAAATCGAACCCGTGTAATACATAACGAGCGCAAGAGACGCACCGAAAAAGAACGTGTATCCCGTCTGCACGATGTTTTGGTGCATGAGCGAAAACAACAATGCGGACACCAGCACGAACTTCCACTTGCATTCCTTGTATCCTGCATAAATAAGACCGCGATGAGCAATCTCTTCGAAAATACCCGGCAAAAGCGCGGTGAGCGCAAGTTCCTTGAACAAAAGTCCGACCGTCGAATAATCGGTGCTCGACGACGTGTGCGTAAACCCTATAAGCCTGAGTGCCACTTGCCATACGAAAGAAACGCCCGTGGAAACCGCCATAGTGCAGACGCATATTCCGAGAATAATCAACCAATCAAGTGCTTTTATGCGTTTCACTCCGAAATCGCAAAGCACTTCTTTGACGCTTTCGCGTCTTGCATACGCACTCCACGAATACAGCGCAATGCTCGTAAGCCCGAAAAGCAAAATCTGAACGGTGCACGTCCAAAGCGCATCGTAATCTTCTATGCCGAGGGCCGAATAAATGTCAAGCGCAGACGCCACTCTCATAAGGAGAGTGAGCATTATCACGACGAAATATATGATGCCGACGCTTCTTCTCTTGCTCATATTATGCTCACCACGAATGCATAAATCCAGTAGACTATCACGAGCGCAAGCGCAATCCAGACGCCCGTAAGATTTTGATTTTTGCCTATATATTCAACTTCGTTGCGCTCTTCGAGCTGGTAGGTGACGTTTTTCCACCCTTGTTTTGTGAAAAGCGACTTGAAAAATCTTGCGAAATCTTTGAAAACGTTGCTCTTTTTCGGCTTATTCGTATCGCTCGATACGTTTTGCGTCGCGACTATCGTGAATCCGTCTTCGGTATACACGTTTTTCACGATACCCGACTTCTCTTTTTTGCCGCCAGCACGGAAGAAAAGCCACAACAAAACGACGAGCAAAAGAATGCCGACAACGACGCTCGCCGCCCCCGTGAGCCAGTTGTAATAGCCGAGCGCAACGTACCATTCGTCAACTTGCGGAACGTACGCAGTAAGCGTTATGCTTATGAAATTGTTGAAAAAGTGCACCACGACGCCTGCCCAAAGCGAACCGGACAGCGCAACGACGAGAGCGAGCACTATGCCGAGACCGAATTGATGCACCGTCTGCACGGGATTTGCGTGCATAAGCGAGAACATAAGCGCGGACATAAGCACACCAAACCACACGTTTCTCGTCGATAATCCCGAAAAAAGATTACCGCGAACGAGCAATTCTTCACCGAACGCAGGCAAAAGAGCCATAAGAAACAACGCAAGAAAGTAAACTCCGACGTTTGAAAACGCAGGCATCGCAACGCCCGAACCGTGATAACCCATCACTTGCAAAAGCGCACTCCATGCGTTTGCGAGCGGCAAAAACGCGAGTATCGTCGCAATAGAAATGAACGGCAACAACACGATTTGCTTTATATTAAGCGGTTTTTTCATTTTTGCGACGCTCACGACGTCCGTTTTTCTCACCGCCGAATATATGAAAACCGTCGCTATGAAAGCTATTTGCATAAGCGCGTATCCGCACCAGTTGTATACGCTCATTCCGGCAAAGCCGACGTTGACGTTTCTGAGTGCAAGCGACAAAAACAGGGACAAAATGCTCCCTGCGCAGACACCCGTAATATATATGGAACTTCCTTCGCTTGCACCTATGGTTTTTCTCATAATATCTCGAAAACTTCGCTCCTTCTCGATTGATGAGCAACGGACAATTCTATGTCGCTGTTCCACTCCTTGAGCGTGCGCTCCACGGTGTCGAAAGCAAGTTGCTCGGTGTTGTTATTTTCGCTTATATGCCCAAGAATGAGATTCTGCACTTCGCTTCCTTCGCAAAGATGTTTTGCGATGACTGCGGTAGCGTCGTTTGAAAGGTGTCCCGTATTCGACAAAATTCTCGCTTTTAGATTTGGCGGATATTTGCCGTTTTTGAGCATTTCAAGGTCGTGATTTGCTTCGAGCAACACGACTTCGCTGTCTTTTATGTTGCGAAGAACGCCGCGCGTCGGCATGCCTATGTCGGTTGCGACGCTACAACGAGCGTTGCCGCACTCAAACGAATATGCAAGCGGATACGCCGCGTCGTGAGGTATACGAAAAGGCAAAACTTTTATGTCCCCAACATCAAAACCGCCTTCGTAATCGTCCACGTCCTGCGCGTTTTTGAGCTCTCCCGTGCGCTGAAATATCGCTCTTTGCGTGAGCGGATGCGCGTACACTTTTGTATGTGGGGCAAGTTTTGGCAATCCGCAAATGTGGTCGCTGTGCTCGTGCGTTATAACCACTCCGTCAATCATATCGGGAGTAAGACCGAAATCTTTAAGTTCCGCACACAGCCTGGTATACGACAAACCCGCGTCAACCAAAATTGCCGTCGTGTTTGAAAAAACCAATGTGCAGTTGCCTTTGCTTCCGCTTGTAAGAGATACGAGTTTGAGCGACATAGCCCTTCTATATTTGTTACCTTTTTATTTTTTTGTTGCAGAAGAACGTGTCTAACGGCAAACACCCTGTCGTTTTGATAGGTTTGCCCTTTTCTCACACTTGCAATAGGTTTTGCCCTGTTGCTCTGATACACGCCGTGTAGACTGTTTTTTGCGATTATGCCGCGTTTTTGCGCGAGATACGCTGTCTTTGCGGCACAAATGCAAATTCTTCCCTTAATAAATCAAAACGAATCGCGGGGTGCAATTCGTTTTGCGTGTTATATGCGAGTTTATTCTCAGATTTCCTTTGCTACGTTCTGGCTTTTTTCGACCTTGTCTTCGAGCTTGTTAAGAAGGCAGGAGAAAACCACGGTAAGCACGAAATTGACAAAAGAAAGTGAAAGAATCACCACAAAACCGACATTGTCTGCGATGACAAATTCTTTCTTGACGAGCCACTTGACGAGAAGCGCAAGCAGTGCAAGGAATGCCGCAAGCGAGAAGATAACGTGCATGGCTCTCGGATACTTGCCAACGATTATAGAAATTAGAGACGAAAGCACCATAACCGCACTCACTGCCGCAACGCCGATGTACGCAAGGTTTTTGAGCGGACGAAGCGCAAAGCCGTTTGCCACCCAATTTTGAATCGTCCCGATGATGTTGAACTCCGCAATCTTCATTGCGCCGACACTGTCCATAAAATAGGAGAGAATGAACGGAAGCACGACGAGCGCAGAGAGCAAGAACGTGACAAGCGCAAAAACTCTCGGTTGCACTTTGCTCTTTTTCTTGACCTTTTGTGCCGAGACCGTTTCAAAATCGGTCGCTTCACCGTACTCGATGGTGGCAGGCGCATAGGTGTCTTGTCTGCTGCCGTCCGTGCGCAAAACGTTGCTGTCCTGCGTCATATACGGCACGACCGCAAGCGGCACGACAATGGGTTGCAACTGAATCGTGTTATGCTTGGGTGCGACGATAGGAACGGGGCCGCCGATGCCGACGGGTTTCATAACCGTCACGTCAGAGCCTTCTTCGGGTTGCGGAGTGGCGTATGCTTCCGATTCGAACATCGGTTCGTCCACCGCTTGAATTTCACTGCTTTCGGGAGTCAAAACGATTTCCTTGTTACGATCCTTCTTTGCCATATATTTCTCCTTTATTGCTCTTATTTGAGATAACCGAACTTGTCGCGGTTTACGAGTGACAACAAAGCGCAGATTATCGTATATCCTGCCCCGAATGTCATGAGCGTGAATAACTCGCTCGCCTTGAAACCGTGTATGAAGTCGGCCATAAAGTCAATTTTGTCGATGCCTATCGCGGGTGCTCCGACGAGTGACGCCACGAAAACGGCAAGCACGCATACGAGATTTACGAATGCGCCCCAACCGTATTTTACGGGTTTGATTGCCCCAAACAGCGCAAACAACGACTTTATCGCATTGATAAGCACTGCTAAAATGCCGATTGTGAGAATCATGCTCGGCACTGCCGATAGCCAAATCTCTTTTATGCCGTCGCCTTTCCAACCAAGTGCTGCCGTTTGTTTGAAAGCGGATATCCATTTCCCGACGACGTTGTAACTTTCAAGCGAGAACCTGAACGGAGCACTCACTTTCGTTCCTATTGCGCCGAGAACGTATGGCAAAAGCACCACCACCGAAACGACGATGGCAATCGCGCCCGCAATCATATTCTTTGCGCGCTTTTGTCTCTTCCACTTCTTGTTGGCGTCTTCCCTTCTCGGTTGAAAATCGTCGGCGGTGGACACCTCTCGCTTATCTTCCTTCGGTTCGTCCACGGAAAGATGCGGCTCAATTACGTATTCCTGCATAACGGTCGGCATGACGTGATAGCCCGCATTGTTTATCGGGGGCGGAGCAAGTCTTATGCCGGCGTCGTCAACGCCGCGTATTCTCGGTTTGTTGTTTTTCTGATCTGCCATATTCTTCTCGTCAATTCTTCTTGACGTCTTTTGCCGCTATGTTGATCGGCACTGCTCTTTGCGGTTTTGCTTCGACCGCCGTCGGCGAATATTGCATAAGCGGTTGCTCTTGCGTCACGTACGGCACAAAAGCAACGGGTTGAACGATAGGCGGCATCTGATAGGGCTTGCCGTCTTCTCCCATAAGGTACGGTGCTTGCGGATAAGGCGGCGCCGGGTACGGATACGGGTATGATTGTTGATAAGGATAAGGAGCGTATTGCGGCGGATACGGCGCATAGTGAGCGTTGCTCGGGCCGGAGAAATCCGCAGGTGCTTCTTCTTTGGCTTCTTCTTTTTGGGTAGGTGCGGCCGTTTCTTCCGTCTTCGGCGTATTCTTTTCTTCGATAAACTCGTCGAGAGTGGGAACTTTTTTCACCGAAAGGTCGGTTTCGGGCGCAGGAATTATCGTTTGTTTGCGTTTGACGGGCGGGCTTTGCTTAATTTTGTTTTTCGCAAGAAGGAGCAACGCTCTTGCCTTGTCTCTTCCGCAGTGCGTGCAAGCGGTTGCCGTGGGCGGATTTATCGTTCCGCACGCAGGGCAAACGTAAGTCTCGCCGTCGATGTCGTCTTCGTCGATTTGCGTATACGGATCGGCGTAGTATTTGGAATAGGTCTTGAGTGCCGCAGACATTTTCTTCAAAAGTTCCACGTCTTCGGGACCCATTTCGTTGAGTTTTCTGCGGTAGTCTTCAAGGTCGTTTGCCTTTTGCTTGTATTCGTCTTCGCTCTTTTTGCGGTATTCTTCCACTTTTTCGAGCGCCGATTCTCTCTCTTCTTCGGCTTTTGCGCGCTTTTCTGCGATTTCTTTGTCAACAACCGCCATTCTTTCGCGCTCCATATTGTCGAGACGGAGTTTCGTCTTTCTTGCATCGAGCATATCTGCGTCGCTGTGAGTCTCGGCTTCAACCACTATCGGCGCACCGCAGGATACGCAGAATTTTGCACCGGGCAAGTTCTTCGTTCCGCAAACCGCACATACCGGCTTGCGCATAACCTGCAATATCGCGCCGCATTTTGCACAATATCTGCTTCCGGCACTGTTTTTTGCGTGACAAGCAGGACAGACCGTCTGATAATTTTCAACGACGTCCGCTCCGCAAGTGGGACAAAACGCTTGTCCCGGCTTCACTTCGTTTCCGCATACTTTACAAATAAACATATTTCACCTATAAGCGTACTTATATTCGTTCAATCGGGTGCGGGTGTCCCGCCCGATATTATGCTTTTGGCTTGAAACTATCTTTAAGGCCAACGATATTGTTGAATTCGTTCTCTTCGTTGCGCTTGATGAAGTAGCCTTCACGCAAGAACTGGAATCTCGTATGCACGGGGGCTTCCGCGATGATTTTTTCCGCTTTGCCGTTCAACACGGTCAAGGAATTGCGGTTGACTCTGTCCATATAATCGCCGTCGCCGTCGTTTATGAGATAGTCAAACATGTTGAGCGTCACGTCCGCGCAATCGTTTGCATTCACCCAGTGTATCGTGCCTTTGACTTTCATATTTGCGCCTTCTTCGCCGGATTTCGTGCCGGGCAAATATTCGACGTGCACACAAGTAACGTTGCCGTTTTCGTCTTGCTCGCAACCTGTGTATTTGACGATGTATGCGCCTTTGAGTCTGACAATTCCGTCGGGTTTAAGACGGAAGTATTTGGGCGGCGGATCGAGAGCAAAGTCGTCTTGCTCGATATAAAGTTCTCTCGAGAACGTGGTCTCGTGAACGCCTGCGTTTTCTTGTTGCGGATTGTTTTCGATATAAACAGGCTCGCTTTGTCCTTCGGGATAGTTGTCAACGACGAGTTTGAGCGGTTTTGTCACAACCATTGCTCTTTGAGCGTGTGCGTTAAGGTCTTCTCTCACGCAATGCTCGAGCATGGAAATGTCAACTTCGCTGTCCGCCTTTGCAACGCCGATACGTGAGCAGAAATCGCGGATTGCTTCGGGAGTATAACCGCGCTCTCTTATGCCCGACAACGTCGAAAGTCTAGGATCGTCCCAACCCCACACCACTTTTTCGTCGACAAGACGTTTGATGAAACGTTTGCTCATGACGGTGTGCGTAAGATTGAGCCTTGCAAATTCTATCTGTCTGGGGCGCGGATCGAAACCGCAGTTGAGCGTCACCCAGTCGTAAAGCGGACGGTGGTTTTCAAATTCGAGCGAGCAAAGGGAGTGCGTGATACCTTCGATTGCGTCTTCGATGGGATGAGCGAAATCGTACATCGGATAAACCACCCACTGATCGCCGGTGTGCGGATGCGTCGCATGGCAGATACGATAGATGACGGGATCGCGCATGTTTATGTTTGGCGACGCCATGTCGATTTTGGCACGCAAAACTTTTTCACCGTCGGCAAATTCGCCGTTCTTCATTCTCTCAAACAAGTCGAGATTTTCTTCAACCGAGCGATTGCGATAGGGGCTTTCTTTGCCCGGCACGCCGAAACTGCCGCGAGTTGAGCTTATCTCTTCCGCAGACAAATCGCAAACGTACGCTTTGCCGTCTTTGATGAGCTTCACCGCACATTCGTACATTTTGGGGAAATAGTCGCTTGCGTTGTGCAACTCGTCCCAGTCAAATCCGAGCCATTTGATGTCGGCTTTGATGCTTTCCATATATTCCACGTCTTCTTTTGCGGGGTTGGTGTCGTCAAAACGGAGATTGCATTCGCCGTGATACTTCTCTTTCATGCCAAAGTTGATGCACAAAGCCTTTGCGTGTCCGATATGCAAATATCCGTTGGGTTCGGGGGGAAATCTCGTGATAATTTTGCTGACTTTGCCTTCGGCAAGGTCTTCGTCGATGATTTCTTCGATAAAGTTTCTTGAATTGTCGTCCATAAAGTCCGTCCAGCCTTTTATAATTGCAAATACGCGCGCATACGCCGCGCATTATCTTTACTATTTTATTTATAATAAAACGAAAACGCCCGTATGTCAATAAGACAGCAGCGGAAAAGATTGATTTTGAATGAATAATGAATAATTAATAATTTTGGAAGCAGAAAAACAAAACAATTTTATAAGTATGCTCCAAATGGGCAGAGTGCGTGTATAAGTTTTTTATTAGTTCACGGCTCTACGAAGGGTGGGCGTGTAAAACTTTAATGCAATATTACCCCTTCCCTTCGGGCTTTCCCCTACTTCTCGAACATAGTACTTTCTCTTTTTAATCATACATCGCTCGAAGAGAGGAAGTCGGCACTCGCATAGATAAGTATCGTCCCCTTATTATGTCGCCACGCTTTGTGCGCCGGCTACGCAACAACACGGCGCAGTCGCTCGTACAACCGTCAAGCTCGGCGCTTATCTCGGCGTTCGCCTTTGCGAACGCTCACCCCAAATATACACATTCCGTTAATGAGTAGGCTACGAATAGGCAAAGTACGAGTATAAGTTTTTATTAGTTTACGGCTCTACAAGGGTGGACGTGTAAAACTTTAATGCAATATTACCCCCTTCCCTTCGGGCTTTCCCCTACTTCTCGAACATAGTACTTTCTCTTTTTAATCATACATTGCTCGAAGAGGGGAAGTCGGCACTCGCATAGATAAGTATCGTCCCCTTGTTATGCCACCACGCTTTGTGCGCCAGCTCCGCAACAACACGGCGCAGTCGCTCGTACAACCGTCTTGCTCGGCGCTTATCTCGGCGTTCGCCTTGCGAACGCTCACTCCGAATATGCACATTCCGTTTATAAGTACGCTCCGAAATAGTGTCGTTTGTAAAAATCGCGATAAATAGATGAAGAACAAGAAAGAGCCACTCTATCAGCCCCCCCTAACGTACAAGACGTACGTGAGTTGATGAGAGCGCGGCTCTGCCGCAGTTATTCGCTATTTAGCGCGGTTGAAAACGGCAATATTGAGATGCATAACAAGAAAGGCACGACTTGAAACAAAACCCAACGTACAAATAGTACGTGATTTTGGAGCAAGCCGTGCCTGACGAAGTTAGGCGCTCAATAGTGCCGTTTTTTAGTATTGGACGGACATAAGAGTCAACCCCTTCGCCCCCAACGTCTTCCCTGCCGCTTTTCTGTCTCCCGTTTCGAGAATTCGAGAGACGTCTTGGGGCGTGAGTTTGCCGATGCCGACATAGACGAGCGTGCCAGCGATGATGCGCACCATGTTGTAGAGAAAACCGTTGCCCGTGACGGAAATCGACAATTCACCGTCGAAAAATTTGCCGTCGGCACGGACGGTTGCATTGTCAAAATGTCGAGTGGCAACGTCCACAGAATACACGGTGCGGACGGTGTTTTTCACGACGCTGCCGCTTGCTTCGAAGCATTTGAAATCGTGCGTGCCTTCTATGATTTTTGCCGCTTGCTCGATTTTGTCAAGGTCGAGCGGATACGTGATATGCTCGTGGTCGAGTTCGAGAACTGGAAGTCGATGCTTGGAAACGTAGATTTTGTAACAATACGTTTTACGCTTTGCAGAAAATCTCGCATTGAAATTTTCAGGTGCGATTTCGCAGGATAGCATGCTCACGTCATCGGGCAAATGCGTGTTAACGGCAAAAGGTACCTTGTCTGTGGGAATAGACGTATCTGCATCGAAATGCACCACTTGCCCGAGCGCATGAACGCCTGCGTCCGTACGACCGCTTGCGGTTGCCGAAGTGGGCGCGCCGAAGGTTTTTTCAAGGGCCTTTTCAAGCACTTCTTGCACGCTGAGTCCGTTGAGTTGACGCTGCCAACCGACGTAGTTTGCACCGTAATACGAAATAACCGCACGGTATCTCATAGCAGTCCCCCGAATATCATTGCGTCGATGTTTATTCCGATTGTCGGGAAGTAGTATCTTTCAAGCAAAATCACCACGAAATACGCGCATATCAAAAGGAACGCGACAAGGTCTCCCCAGCCGAGTTTTGCTTTCTTCATTTTCGTACGTTTTTCGGTTGCGTTGTAACATCTTGCATCCATTGCGAACGCGAGTTCGTCGGCACGCCTGAACGAGTTGACGAAAAGCGGAATGAGAACGGGAAGCAACGCTTTTGCTCTTGCGAAAAGTCCGCCCGTATCGAAACTTGCTCCGCGCGCTTTTTGCGCAGCTATGATTTTGTTGGTCTCTTCAAAAAGAGTGGGGATGAACCTAAGTGCGATGCTCATAATCATAGCGATGTCTCTGACAGGAACTTTTATGAGTTTGAGCGGAGACATAAGACTTTCAACACCGTCCGCAAGCGCAACCGGCGTTGTGGTGAGCGAAAGCAAAGATGCGCCCGAAATCAACAAAACGAGCCTTAAAACCATCTTTATGGTTGTATGAACTCCCGATTTGGTGATGGTGAATATTTCCCAATGCACCAACACAACGTCGTCGTTGCCACCGCGAACGACGAATAAATTGATGATTGCGGTGATCAAAACTATCAGCAAAACACCTTTTACGCTCTTGAGAACGGAAGCCATCGGCAGACGAGCAAGAAGGATTATCGCAATCAACATAATCAACGTGAGCATAAAGCCGAAATAGGATTTTACAAAGAATATCGCAATAACGAACATGAGCGTGAGCAGCAATTTCACCCTTGCGTCAAGTCTGTGTACGGGCGAATCGACGGGATAATACTGACCGAAAGCAACGTCCTTAAACATCGTCCGTCACCCCCTTGTCATCACCGTCGATTTTGCGAAAATTCAAGCCGTTTTTCTCATCGGAAACCTGCTCGCTCTCGGCACTCGAATTATCGTTTTTACCGCTTGAACCGTCAGCGTTTTTATCGAGATTTTCAAAAGAATTTTCGCCAGATTTTTTCTCTTTTTCGGTCTTGATTCTTGCAAGTTCGCGGCACAATTCGTCCATGGAAATCACGTCTTTTGCAACGGGTATTCCGCGAGCAATAAACTCGTCGGCAAGGTGCGACGCACACGGCACGTCAAGCCCTATATCCGAGATGAGTCGTCTATTCGAAAACACTTCTTTCGGCGTTCCGTCGGCAACGATTTTGCCGTCTTTGAGAGCAACGATTCTGTCTGCGATGACCGCTATGTCGTCCATATTGTGCGACACCATAATGACGGTGGGCGAGACTTCTTTTTGCAACTTTTTCACGAGTGCGAGAATCTCTTCTCTGCCCACAGGGTCAAGCCCCGCAACGGGCTCGTCGAGAATAAGAATTTTGGGTTGCATTGCAATGACGCCCGCAATCGCCGCACGTCTTTTTTCTCCGCCCGAAAGGTCAAACGGACTTCTGTCGGCAAACGTTGCGTAATCGAGACCGACAACGTCCATAGCCTTTTTCACACGCTCGTCGATTTCTTCCTTTTCGAGTTTCATATTCTTCGGACCGAACGCCACGTCTTTTGCGACCGTATCGGCAAAAAGTTGATACTCTGGATACTGGAAAACCATTCCGACTTCAAAACGCAATTTCCTGAGCGTTTTTTTATCTGCGCAACTCATACCGTTGACGATAATCTGCGCTTTTTTCTTGTCCTGAATCTTGATTAAACCGTTTAGATGCTGGATAAGCGTGGATTTTCCGCTTCCCGTCGCACCGACGATACCCACAAAAGAACCTTCTTCAATTTCAAGGTTTACAGAGTCGAGCGCCTTCTTTTCGTAAGGCGTTTTTTTGGAATATATATAGGTGAGATTTTTTATTTCAATTGCAGGCATACTTTCTCCACGAGTTCTTTTTCGTCGATGACGACGCCGTCAAAGGTAAATCCTTTCGACGCGAGTTCTCTCGAGAGCGCGCTCACGGGCGGCAAAGTCAGTCCGCACGCTTCGAGTATGCCCGACGAAAACACTTCTTTGGGCGTTCCGTCAATAGCGATTCTTCCCTTGCGCAAAACGATAATCCTGTCTGCAAGGGCGGCTTCTTCCATATTGTGCGTGATGTTTATCACGGTTATTCCCTGCTCATTGAGCGATTTTGCAACGCCCATAACGTCTTTTCTGCCGTTCGGGTCGAGCATGGAAGTCGATTCGTCGAGAATGAGAATATCGGGACGCATCGCAAGCACTCCGGCGATTGCGATACGCTGTTTTTGTCCGCCCGAAAGTTTTGACGCGGTGCGCGTGCGGTATTCGCTCATACCTACGGCTTCGAGTGCGGAGTCAACTCTCTCGATGATTTCTTCACGCGGCACTCCGACGTTTTCGGGGCCGAACGCAATATCGTCTTCTATAATTGTCGCAACCATCTGATTGTCGGGATTTTGAAACACCATACCCGCTTTTTTGCGGATTTCAAACGTATTTTTCTCGTCTTTGGTGGAAAGTCCGTCGATAAGCACTTCGCCTTCTGACGGGACAAAAAGCCCGTTGAGAAGTTTTGCAAGAGTAGACTTTCCCGACCCGTTCATGCCTGCAAGCGCGACGAAAGAGCCTTTTTCGATTGAAAAAGACACTCCTTTCAAGGCTTTTACGGCGTAACCGTCACCGATAGAATAGTTGTAACTGACGTTTTTTACTTCGATTTGCGACATGCCAAAAGTATAACACACCGAAGTGATATTTGCAAACGCTATGATATCGAACGTTTTGTTTTTATTTGTATTTCGCCCAATAAAACGGCTTCATCGTTTGTATATATTGTAAAAAGTCAAATCCGGGAGATTTTTATGAAAAAACATTTCGCATTTTTTGCAGTATTGCTTATTGTTTCTCTTTCGTTGGTATTTGTCGCGTGCGATGACACAGAGAACAAAAACGAATGTACGGTGACTTTCGTCACGTCAGGACTTGAATCCGTCGAACGCTATGAAAAATCGATAAAGAAAGGCGAAACGGTTTCCATTGAAGATTTTATCGCACTGACGGGCGAAACCACAAGAATCGGAAATAGCATATATACGGGATTGTACAACGATTCTTCGTGCGTTTTCAAACGCGACGATTCAATTCCGATAAGCGAAAATACGACTCTTTACGTAAAAAAATCTGCCGAAGGTACGCCTGTAGTCAACTTCGTTCTTGACAGAAAAACATACTCTCTTGCCGTAGAAAAAACGAAAACCTTAGGCGTGTTCGATTTTATTGCATCGGCATACGGCAAAAGTGCCATACCCGAACAATTCGACTTTTTCAAAGACGAGCAATGCACCGAAAAACTTGAATTGACGGGATATGAGTATAAAACATGTGCTTCCGATTTCTGGCAAAGATACACCGTTTATGTCAAAAAGCACAACGTTGCAACGATCAACTTCTGTATTCACGAAAACAGCAACGTATGCACGTCGTCTTTCGAAGCACTCGTTCGCACCGACGAAACGTTGAGTTCGAAACTATTTGAAAGATTGTATCGCGAATATTACGGCGACGATTCACGTTCATTTGTAAATGTGACGTTCTATTCCGACGAAACGCTTGAAAACGCCATAACCGTTGCGGGCGAGTTGACAAAAATTCACGTCAAAGTAAAATGATCTCGTATCTTAAAAACACCCCCATAACCGGACATAGTTAAAGAATTGCCGAAAATCGCTCGGCAATTCTTTCCTTTTTATTGACTATTGTTTTTTATCAATATATAATACAAGATGACTGCGCGCATATATACACGCGCACGAACAACACTAGAAGATATATTATTTGGAGGAAATCCCGATATGAAAAAAATGACCATCGACGGTAATACCGCTGCGGCACACATCGCGTATGCGTTCTCTGACGTTGCGGCTATCTACCCCATCACTCCGTCGTCACCTATGGCGGAAAACTGCGACGATTGGGCAGGACAAGGCAGAAAGAATCTTTTCGGCAACGTTCTCAAAATCGCTGAAATGCAATCCGAAGCGGGCGCGGCAGGCGCAGTTCACGGCTCTTTGGCAGCAGGCGCATTGACCAGCACCTTCACCGCGAGCCAAGGCTTGCTCCTTATGATCCCCAACATGTACAAGATTGCGGGCGAATTGCTCCCCTGCGTGTTCAACGTATCCGCAAGAAGCGTTGCAGGCCACGCTCTCAACATTTTCGGTGACCACTCCGACGTGATGGCTTGCCGTCAAACCGGTTTTGCGATGCTCGCAGCCAACAGCGTTCAAGAAGTTATGGATCTCACTTTGGTGTCTTATCTTTCCACCATCGAATCCAGCGTTCCTTTCCTTAACTTCTTCGACGGTTTCCGCACTTCTCACGAAGTTGACAAGATCGACGTGATCGACTACGACGAAATCAAACCGCTCGTAAACTTCAAGAAAGTGGACGAATTCCGCGCACGCGCTCTCAACCCCGAACATCCCCACCAACAAGGCACGGCTCAAAACCCCGACATCTACTTCCAAAACAGAGAAGCAAGCAACAAGTTCTATGACGCAGTCCCCGCAATCGTTCAAGCGGAGATGGACAAAGTCAGCGCACTCACCGGAAGAAAATACAATCTCGTCGACTACTACGGCGCACCCGATGCGGACAGAGTCATCGTCATCATGGGTTCGGGCGCAGAAGCGGTTGAAGAAACCGTTGACTATCTCAACGCTCGCGGACACAAAGTCGGTCTGTTGAAAGTCAGACTCTATCGTCCGTTCCCGCAAGACGCATTCGTCAAAGCAATTCCCGCAACTTGCAAGACAATCACCGTTATGGACAGAACAAAAGAGCCGGGCGCACAAGGCGAACCGCTCTATCTCGACGTCGTATCCGCTTTGAACGAAGCAGGCGTTCAAAAAGAAGTGCTCTGCGGTCGTTACGGTCTCGGCAGCAAGGAATTCAATCCGTCCATGGTCAACGCAATCTACGAAAACATGAGCGGCGAAAAGAAAGATCGTTTCACCGTCGGCATCAACGACGACGTGACGCATCACTCTCTCTCGGTTACCGAAAAGATCGACGCTTCCGACGCAAGCGCAATCTCTTGCAAGTTCTACGGTCTCGGTTCTGACGGCACCGTCGGCGCAAACAAGAACTCCATCAAGATCATCGGCGACCACACCGACAAATATGCGCAAGCATACTTCGCATACGACTCCAAGAAGTCGGGCGGTATCACAATCTCTCACTTGCGTTTCTCCGACAAGCCCATCCGCAGCACCTACCTTATCGACCAAGCGGATTTCGTGGCTTGCCACAACGAATCTTACGTTCTTCGTTACGACATGCTCTCCGACCTTAAAGACGGCGGCACGTTCCTTCTCAACTCTCAATGGGAGCCCGAAGAAATGGACGCAAAACTACCGGCTGCAATGAAGAACATGATCGCAAAGAAACACGTCAAATTCTACACGCTCGACGGTCTCAAAGTCATTCAAGAGATCGGCACCAAGAAAGGCGTCAACACCGTCATGCAAGCGGCATTCTTCAAACTGGCAAACGTCATTCCTTACGAAGATGCAGAACGTTACATGAAGGAAATGATCAAGAAGTCCTACGGCAAGAAAGGCGATGCAGTCGTTGCAATGAACAACGCTTGCGTGGACAACGCGATCGCACACCTTAAAGAAGTCAAATATCCGCAAAGCTGGGAAACAACGACCAAGGGCGCAGCACCGCTCCCCGTCCCCAACGACGAATACTTCAAGACCTTCATCGCACCTATCGCGGCACAAGAAGGCGACAAACTCCCCGTTTCCGCATTCAATCCCAACGGTTACGTACCCACCGGCACGACCAAGTTTGAAAAACGCGGTATCGCAGTTGCAGTTCCCGTTTGGGATCCCGACAAGTGCATCCAATGCAACCGCTGCTCTCTCGTTTGCCCGCACGCGGCAATTCGTCCGACGCTCGCAACGGCAGAAGAACTCGCAAACAAACCCGAAGGTTTCGTCACCAAACCCGCTATCGGCGTGAAAGGTTACGAATTCCGTATGCAAGTCAGCCCGTTTGACTGCACGGGTTGCTCCAACTGCGTGGCTGTCTGCCCGTCCAAAGAGAAAGCGCTCACCATGGTTCCGCTCGACGACGCTATCGCATCCGACGAAGAAAACTGGGATTACGCTGCAAACCTTAAAGAAACTTCCGCAGAGCTCAAATCCGTCAACGTCAAGAACAGCCAATTCAAGAAGCCGCTCTTCGAGTTCTCCGGCGCATGCGCAGGCTGCGGCGAAACTCCGTACGTCAAACTCATGACGCAACTGTTCGGTGACAGAATGCTCATCGCAAACGCAACGGGTTGCTCTTCCATTTACGGCGGCAGCGCACCGACTTGCCCCTACACCAAGAACGACAAAGGTCGCGGTCCCGCATGGGCAAACTCCTTGTTTGAAGACAACGCTGAATTCGGCTTCGGTATGCACCTTGCATACGACACTCGCCGCAACGTGCTTGCAAACGACATCAACTCTTTGCTTGCTCTCGGCACGGTGTCCGACGCTATGGTCGCGGTTCTCAACGCTTGGCTTGAAAACAAAGAAGACGCTCAAAAGAGCGAAGAGGCAGCCAACGCAATCATCGCACTTCTCCCCGAAGAAAAGAAGAACGCAAACGGCGTCAGCCTTGACCTTCTCAACAGCATCGAAGCAAGAGAAGATTGCTTGATCAAGAAATCCGTTTGGATCGTCGGCGGCGACGGCTGGGCATACGACATCGGCTACAACGGCGTTGACCACGTTCTCGCAAGCGGCGAAGACATCAACATTCTCGTTCTCGACACCGAAGTGTACTCCAACACCGGCGGACAAGCGTCCAAGTCCACTCCGACGGGTGCTATCGCAAAATTCGCGTCCACCGGTAAACGCACCAAGAAGAAAGACCTTGCTTTGCTTGCAATGGACTATGGCTATGTGTACGTCGCACAAGTCTCCATGGGCGGAGATATGAACCAAGTCGTCAAAGCATTCGCAGAAGCGGAAGCATATCACGGCCCGTCCATCATCATCGCTTACGCACCGTGCATCAACCACGGCATCAAGGGCGGTATGGACAACTCTCAAATGGAAATGAAGAAGGCTGTTGACTGCGGATATTGGCAACTCTTCCGCTACAACCCGACTCTCGTGGGCACAGACAAAGCACCGCTTGTCATCGACAGCAAAGAACCCACCGACGATTATCAAGCGTTCCTTATGAACGAAACGAGATATGCGTCACTTGCAAAGATGAATCCGGACGCGGCAAGAGCCTTGTTCGCAAAGAACGAAGAAGACGCTGCAAAGAAACGTGCATACTACGTCAAGAAAGCAGCCGCCTACACCGAAGAATAATCTTCCCGATTAAACTTACAAAAAGCCCCCTGACGCTCGTCAAGGGGCTTTTTATTTGGATTTTCCGTTCAAATAAAATATTGTTATTCGCAACGCTATTCCGTGATAGTCATTCGGTTTTGTCGTATTTCACTACGCCGTCGGTGCACTGAGCGACGTACTCGTAGTTCATATAGTTTTCAATCGCTTTCCATTGTTCAACGGTTCCGTTGTAATATATTTGGTAAGAAGAAACGTTCACATTGTTGCCGAAAAAGACCATATAGCCTATTTTTTTTAAACTTACAGGCAATTCAAACGCGGACAAGTCTTCACAGTCAACAAACGCTTCGCTTTCGATCTCTCTGACGCCTTCGGGTATAACGACTTTTTTCAGATTTTCACCGTCATAAAATGCGTGTTTTCTTATGATCGTCGTTCCGCTCTCAACCGCAGCCTGCGTCGAATCGGTTGAATATTCGACAAGAATTTTCTCATCTCCCAACTGCATATAAACCTGTCCGTCGTCCCGTATATCGAGAGCACTTTGCTCGTTTTCCCGATAAACATTCATGAGCCAAACCGATTTTAAATTCAACGCACCGAAAGAATAGTCTTCTTGTATATCTACATCGGATTTGTTGTACACCTCAACGAGACGATACGCTCTGATTATCGCAGGAACATGTTCAAACCATCCTCCACAGTATACGTTTTCCCCTTTATAATTTTTGCCGATAGTCAGACTCAACAAGTTCTTACAATCCCTGATACTCGCGGACGATAAATACTCACAACTATCTGGAAGCACGAGATGTCTCAATCCGTCGATATTGTCAAACGCACCGCCTGCAATGCCCGTCGTCCCTTCTCTCAATTTGTAAGTGGTGTTTTTCGGCATATCTCCCACGTATTTGTATGCAAGCGTGTTTATGTATATCATGCCGTCATCTACCGTGTTGTAAAATGCGGTATTGTAAAATGCGTTTTCTTTCACTAATATATTTTTAGACATCCTTATGTTTTTCAACTTAATACAATTAAAAAACGCGTTTTCGTTTATTCGTTTCACGCTATCGGGAAGAGATATTTCTTCAAGCGATATGCAATTCATAAACGTATTCGGATAAATCTCCGAAAATCCTTCGGGCAATTCGACGTTTGCAAGTTTTCCGCAATTTTTGAATGCGCCGTTGCCTATGGAATTGACGCCTTCTTTCACGATTACGGTTTCGAGATTTTCGCAACCTTCGAATGCATTCCAACCCACCGAATATATTTCGCTCGGAATTATAGCCGTCTTGATTTTGTTTTTGAATTCGTCTTTTATTTTAACCAAATACAAGTTGCCGCCGGAATAATCCGGGATTTTTGTTTCATACATCGACAAATCTTCATGTCCTGCGACGAGCAAATCTTCGTCGGATACGTCGTCCGAATCACAAGCGGAAAAAGTGACTGCAAGACAAGCCGCCAACGACACAATCAGTATAAATAAAACGAAACGCGAATTTTTCATAAGTTTCTCCCTTTTTGATTTTGCACAAACAAAATCCGTATATAAGATATACAAACGAACGCTGCTTTTTATTGGTGCAAATATATAAATCACCGCTCACGGCTCGCGTTTCACGCAAAATCTTTGCTCGTGTCTAAAAAACAAAAATCTATTATTGTATGGTTTTGCGTCATGTGCAAGAAGCAAACACACTTGTCAATCGACAAAATATCCGCTATAATATCCTAAGCGGAACGCTTGTTCCTTATAGAGCAATCAATAGACATATTTCGACAAAACAAGACTTGCCCCGTTGTTCCTTATGCGGTTTTGCCGTTGACATTTGCAAACGCTATGTTGTATTGTTTAATGTAAAAATTTTCAAAAAGGAGATTCCACATGGAAGAACTGCTTACAAAAATCGGAGAACTTGTTGCAACAGAAATCGACGAAGTTGACAGCGTCGAATACGTAGAGAAGGAAATGGGATATATGTTTTATATCTCGCTCAACGACGGCAAAAAAGTATTATTATCGTTGGTTGATTCAAAGTTGTAATCATCCGCATTTGTCGCTCTAAAACGAGCACACGTTTTACATAAGCATAAAAACGGCACGTAAATTTACGTGCCGTTTTCAAATTCCTTATCTTTTCAAGACGTTATTTCAACGTGGGCAATATACCGTCACTCAAATTCCACACTTCGCCGTCAAGGTTTGCGTTGGATTTGCTTTCAAGCCACACTTTCGACGTGAAGTTGCTGCTTTCCGTCTTCGTTCCGACCTTGGTTATCTCAAAGTTTTCGGTGTAAGTGGGATTGCCTTCCGCGTCGTTGCCGTCAAATTTAAGTTCGTATTTTTCGCCGTTGAGCGTGAGCGTGTTGCCGTCGCCGTACCAACCCGAATTTATCGTTGCTTTTGCTTCCATGCTTCCGAATGCAAAACCGAGATTTGACTTTACACCGTCTTTGACACCGTCAACGGTTATATCCACGAGCGTGAACACTCCGCCGATTTTACTCTTGTTGTTGCGACCTGCGATGCCGCCGACGAAAAGAGTCGTGAGTGCGCCGTCATTGACGGCAACGTTTATCTCGCCGTCGGAATAACTCTTGTTGATTGCACCGATGCCTATCGTTTGCGACGTGCCCGTTTCGGTCTTTGAGCTGAAATTGTTGCCGATGAGACCGCCGACTGAAAGTATTGCGTTCTTCCCTGCCGCAGTCAAATCGAAATCGACGATTGCGTACGCATTGAGAACGTAACCTTCGTTTTTGCCGATGAGACCACCAACGTTTGCGTTTGCAACGAGTGCGGACACCGTGATATTTGCACTTGAAGTTGCAAGCGAACCGGTGCCGTCACCCGCGATACCGCCGATTGACGCCGCGCCCGAAGAAATCGTGCCGTTTTCAACGGTTACGCTTGCGTTTGACTTCGTAACCGTTCCGCCGCTTCTTCCTGCAATTCCGCCGAGCACGAAATACGTTGCTCCGTTCGCCGAAATGCCGTCGTCAACTGTGGAAATATTTTTGACCGCAACCACCGCAGAGTTTCTCGTAAGTGCGGAAGACGCGTTCGTTTCGGCAGTCACGCCGCCGATGACGAAAGCCTTTGCCGTTGCGTCGTTTATGGTGACGTTGCTCGTGCAATCACTGATATATCCGGTGTTTGACTTCGTTGAAAAGCCCTTATTTTCACCGACGATACCGCCGATATACACAGTGTTCATTCCGCTTTCGAGATTGAATATCGCACCGGACACCGCAACGTTGGTTATCGAGCCTTCGTTTCTCGTCGCAACGGGCGCAAGCACGGATTTGATGCCGAATTTGCCGTTTGCGTCTTTAACGACGGTGAGATTGACGTTTTCTACGTCAAGATTCTTTATACTGCCTGCAACGTATCCGAAAACGGATGCGTGAGATTGTGCGGAAACGGACACGTTTTGCAACTTCGACTTGCCCGTAAGATTGCCGTTGCCGTCATAATTGCCGCCGTCGATAGTGCCTTTGAAGACGTGTTCGAAATCAAACAACGGTTCGAGTGCTCCTATACCGCCGAAATTGACGTCATTTGCAATGATAATATCCGCTTCGAGAATTTGCGAGATGGCAAGTTGCTCGTCTTCGGTCGGATTTTCCTTGCGCAAAACGTCGTAAAGTTTGCTCTTATACTCGTCGGCGGACGTTATCGTGATTTGTTTTATCCACTTCGCTTTGAGAACGAGTGTGGACGGCGTGAAAAAGTCTGTCGTGCCGGTTGCGCTGTTGATAATCGTGCCGGATTCCTTATCTGTATAGAACTTGAAATCGTAATCGGTTGCTTTATCGTCGTCGCCCACTACGGTGTAATACCATTTGTCGAAACGATAACCGGGTTTTGTCGCAACGTATGCGTCTTTTTCGTTGATTTGCGAATTGCTCGAATACTCTTTTGTTGCGTCCGTGTACACCAGCTCACTCAAACTGTCCTTGTATTCCACTTTCATTTTGGGAAGAGTGGACTCGTACATAGCGTAAAGAGTCAGTCCCTTCGTGAAATAATACTTGGAAAGCATTGCAACGCTGCTTGCGCCGTCCGCCGCCCATTTCGTGAATTGAACGGGTTTTCCGTCTTGCATATAGAACCAGAAGCGGAACGTGTCGCCTTCCTTTGGAGTGGGGCACGCAATCTCGGTGACCGAGCCTGCGTACGTCGATTTTATGGATGTCGTCTCGGGATTGAGTTCAACTGCCGAAAGGCTTGCTCCGTCGTATGCGTTTTCGACTATCTCATAAGAATACGTTCCGTCGGCGTTCTTTATATAGTTGAGTTTCGCGTTTATGACGGGTTCGTGCTTGTACACATTGTTTGTGTACACTGCCGTTATCGTGGTGTTTTTCTTTATCGTATCCGTCGAGAAATTGAACTCGTTGACGCCGTCTGCCGACCAATATTTGAAAGTGTAACCTTTCTTCACCGGTATAATGAGCTTACCGCTTGAATCTTTCGGCGCGGAAATTTTCGAGCCGGACGGAACGTTCTTTATCACGCTGTCGGTGAGCACGAAGTCGCTGTTGGTATTGAACGTGACGGTGTAGGTCGCTTTTTCGTAATCGGGCTTTTTGTCGGGATCGGGATTGTTTGTGTCATCGCAAGCAACCAAAACCGTGCAAAGAAGCATGGCAAGCAGGAGTATACAAACCGTCGTAAGTGCTTTTTTCATAATCGTCCTTATATGCGCGTTGGCGCGCACGTCGTTAGTATGAATAATATGTTATTTTATATTATACATACAATATAGAGATTTTTCAACCTTATTTTGCCGATGAGTCCGTATAGGACAACTTTTAACGTGCAAATACCGCAAAAAAAATCAATCGATCGGTCCATATTTTTTACCGAAAAACAAAAAACCGCATCATATCACGCATTGAAAAACGGACTTATTCAAGCCCGTTCTTTGCAATTCTCCACGAAATTCTTACGTGTGTTTTCCTGCCGTTCATCGCATTTTTACGTGACGAAAAAAAGCACTCCTCTGCAACGCTTTTACGTTATTTCCGGTATTTTTCGATATACGTGTTTATGATTGCGTCAATATCCTTTTCGCTTGTTTGCGCATACGTCTCAAGACTCGAAAGGACGGTGGAATCGTTTGCCGAGAGCATTTCCACTTCGTTGCCGTTTGCAGAAAAAGCGTCTTTCAAATCTTGTTCCAAAATCGGATTTGCATTCTTGCCAACCACACAAATCGACACTTTATCGCCGTTTTTGACCTGATAAACTTCGGCTATTGCGTTTTTGAGAGAAATTCCGCTCATTTGCAAATCTTGCATTTGCACTCCGTCTTTCTTCTCCAAGACGAAAAGCGCAACGTTTTCCACACCGTCTATCACGATACCGTATTCGGTGATTTCTCCGTCGTTTTCCACGCTCACTCGGACGTAGGCGCAAGACACTTTGTCACCCACGCCGTTGCCCATGATACCAAGCGCGCCGAAGCACAAAAGAGCCGTCACCGCAAGTGCCATGACAATCCACAACACTCTAACCGCCGTCTGCTTGTCAAAAGCGCGAAGTGGTCTTTGTCCGTCGAGCAGTTTGTTTATCGGTGCTTTTTGCGCACGCTTCATGACGTCGGGAACTTGTGTGCCATCGTGTTCGCGTTTCAAAGATTTTTCTATGTCTTTAAGTTTCATCGGCTTTCTCCTTTTCAAGTTCTCGTTTCAGTTTCGCAAGCGCGTTGTTGTATGTCCAAAGTTCCGTCCCGAGCGGTTTTTCAAGCATCTCGGCAATCTCTCGGTGCTTGAACCCCGATATGACGTGAAGTGTGACGATTTGCCTTTCTTCTTCACCGAGCACCTTGTTCATAACCGTTGTGATCGGCGAACATTCTTCGTCTATAGAATACGTGCCGAAGGTGCTTTCTTCTTCAAAAGCGTCGGTGGATTTTTCTCTTTTTTGGCGCGCCATCTCGTTGAGCGTGGCGTTTTTCGCAATGGTGTAGAGCCAAGCGTACGCGTTCTCACCGGCGCGATAGGACGATATGGTGGTACGCAAGCGAATGTATGCGGTTTGCATCATATCTTCCGCCGTGTGATAGTTGCGGCATATCGACAAAATGAACGCAAAAAGACCGCGTTTTGTATCGTTGTAGATATCCTCAAACGCGTTTTCGTCGCCTTGTTGCAAAGCGAGCATTTTTTTGTCGAGTTCTTGCTTTGTCATATCCTTTTCATTTTAACACAAAGTGTCCGATAAAACAACAAATTTATCTTGCACTCGTCTTGTATCTCCCCACATCGAGCCGCAAATCGCCGCGTTTTGCCGCCAAAACGCTCGAATATGCAAAAACTTTATGTTATTTTTATATTTTATTTATCCATATTTAACAATAAAGTCGTATTATGTTATCATAAAAAAAGAAGGTGAAGTATGGACAAAAACAAAAAGTTATCTTTATGTTTGGCATTGTGTCTTGCGGTTTCGATTTTCGTTGCCGTGATTTTGATCGCATGCAACAGTGTATACTCACCCCTTAACCATAGCGAACAAGCAGGCTACTATGTGGCAATCGACGTCAATCCGTCAATCGAGCTTGTCGTGGACGCAAAAGGCAACGTGGTCAGCGCAGGCGGCGCAAACAAGGACGCTCAAGTGATGCTGTATCAAGAAGACGGCATCGTGGGCGTGAGCGTCAACGTGGCTGTCGAAAACATTGCCGAGCTTGCCGTCAAATACGGCTATCTCAAAGACGGACAGACCGTGAGCGTGGAAGTTGCAGGCGATAAAAAGGGCGCGCAAGCCCTTGAAAAACAAATCGGTGCGCGTTTCTTGTCAAGCGTCAAGAGCGTGGCGGCAGATATGAGCGTAACTCTTGAAAGCGCGCCGCTCCTTTCGGTGTCGCAAGAGCTTGCAAAGCTCAAAGCCGCGCACCCCGACGACAAGCAAATCGCCGCTCTTGACGAAACAAACTATCGCCTTGTCAAGCGCGTCATAGAAAGCGATCCGTCCGCCACCCTATCCGAAGTGCTGGATATGGACTTCGAGCAAACGATTGCAAGAATCAAGTCTTTGCACTCGGGCGCGATTGGCAAGTACGGCACGGCGTACAAACGCTTGACGGACAGCGCAAACTACACCTACGATTGCGCAAAACAGACTTTGGACGGCGGGCTTTACGTCACGTATTTTGCAAACAACGCCATCAAGGCAGTGGATATAAAAGACAAATTGAGCTATGCGCAACGCACCATGGACGCGCTCACCTATCTTGCCGCAAACTCGTACAAACTCGCCTTGGAATACTACAAATCCTGCTTCGATTTCTTCAGAGTCGAGCCGGTGTACGAATTGACGGCGGAGGAATTGGACCAAATCGCCACCGCTTTCAACGTATCTTACGCCGAGCTTTTCGCTCGCTGCCGTGCAACCAAAAAGAACGACGTATACGTTATGGAAAGAGTCAATCTCAACTCGTTTGTTGACTTCCTTTTCAGAAATGCGGACAAGGACGGAAAAGTGCAAATCAAAGCCGCTTTCGAACAGCTCGGCGAGGAAATAACGTCCAAGAAGGACTACAAAACCTTGCTCCAAGCCGCCGAAACCATCAACAACGTGTTTGACACCACCAAAAACTCAATCACCCAAGAAGCTCTGAACGCTTTTGCAAGCCTTGTGTCCATTTTCGGTGCAAGATTTGACGTGGATACAACAATCAATTCATGCAAACCCGTTGATTTGGATCTGCACAACGAAAGCGATGTGTCAAGCGCAATCGCGAAACTTGGCAAGACCGCAAAAGACGCATATGAGAAAATGGCAATCATCGAAGAAGAAATCGAAGAAATGAACCAAAGCTCGTTTGCAAAACTCGCAAAATCGAAATTGAACGACGCTTGGAACACTCTCAACTCTATCGTCGAAAATGCAAAACTCGAAGTGCAACGTCTCTTCTCTCAAGAAAAAGAAAACAGAAAAATCGCATAAGCGATGCTGTATAATACGCCTAATTTTTACAAAATACCCGTCATACTTTTTGCAAAAAGGCGGTTGACGAGCACCATAATAAACGAGAATAATCTCACCTTTTAATATCCCTTTCAAAGAAAAAGCACGCAATTGCGTGCTTTTTCTTTTTCGTTGTCTTCGTTTGATAATTTCAGACTTCGTTTATATTCAAGATATTATGCGAGTCGTCTGAAATAGATTATCTTTTCGCCGCCTTGAAGCGGGAAAACGAGATCGGGGTTTTGTGCCGTTACATCTTCGGGCATTGCCGTGAGTGCACTGCACACGTCAAGCATATTGTCTCCGACGGACGCAACGTACATCGACAGAGCACATGTGTTTTGCTCCTTTTCTTCCCCGACAGTCACACCCGAAATATACTCGATTGTGAGCGGAGAAAAACCGCACGCGGTGATTGCTATGTCCATGACGATGTCAAACTCTCTATCCTTCCTGACGCTTGCAGTCACGTTTTGCACGTCGCAATGCACTTTCAGGTCTTTTGAGAACGGAATCTCGCTTGCAACGCTGACGGAGAAAGGCACTTCCGCCCTGACGGAATTGTAACCGTTTTCGTCTGTGTAAATTATATCCGTATTGACAACGCCTTCTGCAACGATGCGGTTGTCTTCGGTGACATAATAGTTCGTCGTATAACATCTCGCATACGGCAATGCAACGACGCTTATCGCACGCGGTTTGTTGTCTCCGAGAATGGCAGTGCCGCTGACTCCCTGCATGAAATATCCGCACCCGTCAAAGCACTTCAAATCCACGCTGTTTCTCTCAAGTTCGACTTCGTTTGTGAGCATATAAAGGTTGCCGACGATTTGTCTCTTTTCACAACGAGTCACGGTGACGCGAAGCGTGAGTTCGCCTTCCACTTTTATAACGTTGTCGTCGGTGACACCCTGAAGCACTACCTTTGCAGAGCGCACGATTGCGTGCACCTTCACCGCATCGGTGGTTTTTGCGCCGTCAAGCGTAAGTTCTTCTTCAACGGGAATAGCAAAATCATACGTCTTGATTTCTCCGTCCTGCGTGAACGTAACTCTTGCAAAAATCGTCGCTTTTACGGTCGCGCCGTCGTCGGTCGCAAGTGCCTGTTTCGTTATACAAACGGTGCTGAGACCGAGAACGGAATCTATCTGCGCACCAACGTTTTTGTCGTCGTCAAACGACACGGTCACGGTTTTTGAGCCGATGAGTGACGGCATATAAACTTCATTATCAATCGCGTAGCAATCGTCCGCAGACGCGAGCATTTCTATCTCGTCTCTCTTTATCGTGCTTGCGCAAATCTCCAAAACGGCGGTTAATGTGAGTGTATCTGCCGCTTCAACATCGGATTCTGTCACGATTATGTCACATTGCACGTTGTCGCCTTCGTCAAATTCACCGTCCGCTTTCAAGGTGAAATCGGCGTTGTAGTCAACGCCCTTGACAGTACCGTCTTTGTCGAGATAGACGAGACGGAAGTTTGTCCTGCCGCTTATTTGCGCGTAGCCGTCACCGCTTTCAACGCCCACACATTTTGCATCCACTGCAAGCGAGAGTATCTTTGCAACGTTTGACATGTCAACGTCGGGCGGTGAAAACTCCACCACTCTCTCAATGGTCGGCGCGGTGTAAAATCTTGTTGTGCTTATTTTCTCAAAATTGAACATAGCCTTCTCCTTTTCACAAAAACGATATTCGCAATCAAAAGCAAATATGACGATTAAACGCTCAAAAAATTGTCAAAAATAGTTCTATGAGAGAAATAGGACAAACCATATCAGGCACAAAAAAGAGAGTGGAACAACTGCTCAACATTCCCGTGCTGATGAAAATCTCAAGTGGCAGGGGCAAATCCACACTGTGCAAAGGCGAAGTGACGGGCGTATTTCCCGCCGTATTCACCGTGCGACTCGACGATGGCACATCTCGCACTTTTTCATACAGCGACGTACACACAAGAAACGTCCTGTTCCTAAAAAAGCAATAAAATTAGTGCAAGTATATGCACACTCAAACCGGGCAGAGCGTGAAAATAAGTGCGCTCCGAATTTGTAAAACTGCGATATTTAGATGAAGAACAAGAAAGAGCCATGCTAACGGCAACCCTAATGTGCTTTGCGCACATGAGTTGACGGGAGCGTGGCTCTGACGCAGTTATTCGCTAAATAGCGCAGTTTTCGGGTGTGGGTGTCCCACCCAATCTAAACACCAAGCCGACAATCTTGCGAAATTGCGGCTTGATTTTTTTGTCCGTGACCAGACTGATAGCAAAGATTTTCGGCGCGGTTAGCAGAACAATAAGCCTAATGCGGCTCTCGGCGTTGCTTGCAAGCAAGCGATGCCGTTGCCGCAATGACGGCTTTTGTTCTTGCTATTTAGCGCGTTTTTTCTTGGTGATTAGAACAGCCGCAACCACCACTCCCGCAACCACAATCGTCAAGCCTAAAATCAACATGCTAAGATCAAGGGGTCGGAGAATGAAAGGTTTCACTTGAGCGGTGAATTTGTAAGAAAAATCGACTTTTGCATTGTCGCCGTATTGAGCGGTGATGACGTACGTTCCGCTCTTTGCGGGCTTGAAATCAAAGGTGCTGCCGCTTGCCTTGTACTCGCCGTTGACAAACCATTTGGTCTCCACGGTGGGATCGAGATATTTGACTCCCGTGAGCGCAAACGTAGTAGTTTGATGTGTGTAAAGAACGGCGTGTGACGGCGCACCGTCCACTCCGTCGTCAACTCTGTCAAGAAGAGTTACTCTCACTTCTCCGACATAATAATCTCCGAATTCAACGTGCACTTTTTGTAACGTTTCGACGTTGTAAAGCGGCAAACTTGCTTTGACGATAAAATCTCCGCCGCCGGGTGCGACGAATGCAAAACTCGTGCCGCGCGCCAAAATGCCCAGATCTTCGACAACGGTTTCTTCATCGCCCTTAACTCTCAAAACACTCCATTCGACGCTCTTTTCGACATCGGGGTCTACTTTGCCACTCGGTGAAACCTTGACGTAGAAATTGACGGGGGTTATGCCGTCCGCGCGCATGGTGACGCTGCCCGAATAATCTCCGCTGCCGAGCGTGCCGTCATGCACGAGCGAAAGTGCACTCGGAAGTTGATAATCGTAGTTTATCTCGTCGATATTGCCTGCCGCAATCGTGTTCAAATCGAGTGCGCGCAACGTCATATCGCCTTTTTTGACGGTTTTTACGGTGAACGCCTTGACGGTTTTTGCAAGTGTGGGCGCGTCAACGCTTCTACCCTCAATCTGCATACGCAGTTTGAGAAGCGCAGTTCCGAAACTCACCATACTTGCGGCAATACTCGTGCCGCCCGTCTCGTGATAAAGAGACGTGTTTGCGGAATATCCGTTTGCCGTATAAATGCTCTCGCCGGGAGCGCAAAGGCTGTACGACAAGCCGTAGTTGGATTTTGAATAAAGATTCCCGTCCTTGCCTTCGTTCATGACGGAAACGACGCCTTCAAGTCCTGCCGGATAGAAAATATCGTCGGGATTCGTATCGGGCTTTGCCTCGTTGCCGGCAGCCGCCACGACAACGGATTTCGTGTTTGCTTTTGCAATCGCGACTTCAAACGTCGAACGCACGACGTTGGAAAGCGTATCGTAGTCTTTCTTGCTTCTTCCGAGCGACATATTGATTACGCTTGCGCCCGCATTGTCGGTTGCCCAGTCGAGAGCTTTTGCAAGCACGGTGAAATCAAACGTGTCTTTGTCTGCCGAGTTGGCTTTTATCGGATAAATCTTGATATAGTTTTCAAGCCCGAACTCTTTTATGAGCATCGCAATGCTGCCTGCAACGCCCGAGCCGTGCTTTTGAGCCGTATCGCTGATGTTGACGTTGCCCTGAGCGTCCGCACCGCTGTATGCGTTGTATCCGAGAATATCTCCGTTTGCATTCTTGACGAGCACGCCGTCGAAAAGTTCGTGCGAAGCGTCAATGCCGGTGTCGATAACCGCAATGACAACGGGTTTTGAAATTTTTGACAAATTCCAGCCGCTCACCGCCTGTTTTGCATTGGCAACGTCAAGGAAACTTTCGGAGTAATACCAAAGTTCAGACGTATCTTTTCCGCCCCAAACGGCAGCGTCGACAATGGACGGTGTGAACGTAACGCAAAAAACGCTTGCCACAAGAATTGCGACAAGCGCGCATATAAACGTTTTGGTTTTCAAAGCGTTGCTCTTCATATCGGTTATGCCTTTTTAAGAAGCGAAAGCGAATATTTCATACGGCGCAAAGTTTCGTCTTTTCTGAGAACGACTGCCATTTCGATTGCTCCGCCGGGAGTTACGGGTGCGCCCGTAAGTGCCACTCGCATGGTGAACATGACTTGACCGCTCTTTATGCCTTCTTCTTCTGATTTTGCTTTGATTTGTTCTTTGATTGCGTCCGCGCTCCAGTCGTTGAAGTCTTCAAGAGCCGCAATGGCAACGCCGAGCGCGCGCTTTGCGACTTCTCTGTCGACTTTCATCTTCTGATGCTCGTACATCGCAAGGTCGTGCTCGCCGAACTCGTTGAGAAACGCGAGTTTTTCGGGGATTTCGCTCAGAATATCCACTCTCGTCTGCATAAGAAGCGCAAGTTCTTTGACGTCGTAGTCCCTTCCGTCAATTGCTTTTTCAATCCACGGCGTTGCGACTTTTTCAAAATCTTCCGCACTCATCGCTTTGAGATACTCGCCGTTGAGCCAACGCATTTTCGCTTCGTCGAATATGGAAGAACTGTGGGAAATGCCCGACACGTCGAATTCGTCAATCATCTCCTGCATGCTCATCTTCTCTTTGTTGTCTTTCGGGCACCAGCCGAGAAGCGCGATGTAGTTGACGACCGCTTCGGGAAGATATCCCTTTGCGATGAAGTCTTCGAAGTTTGCGTCGCCGAAACGCTTGGAGAGTTTTCTCGTTGCGTCTTTCATAATCGGCGGCAAGTGCATATATTTCGGTCTTTCCCAACCGAACGCGTCGTAAATGAGATTGTACTTCGGCGTGGACGAAAGATATTCCGTGCCGCGAATGACGTGCGTGATGCCCATAAGGTGATCGTCAACGACGTTTGCGAAGTTGTAGGTGGGAAGCCCGTCGCTCTTGAGCAAAATTCCGTCTTCGATGTCGGCGGTGTCAACGCTTATAGTGCCAAACACCATATCGTCGTAACTCGACACGACTCCTTCGGGCACTTTTTGGCGGATGACGTAGGACTCGCCTGCCGCAAGTCTTCTTTCCACTTCTTCCTTGGACAGATTGCGGCAATGCTTGTCGTAGGTGTGAACGCCGCCTTCTCCCTGCAATGATTCGAGTCTTTCCTTGTCGCAGAAACAATAGTACGCACCGCCGAGTTCGACGAGTTTCTTTGCATACTCTTTGTAAATGGCCATGCGTTCGGTCTGAATGTACGGACCGACGCCGCCGTCCTTGTCGGGACCTTCGTCGTAGGTGATACCGGCGGTGGCGAGAGTGCGGTACACCATCTCGATTGCGCCTTCAACCTTGCGTTCTTGGTCTGTGTCTTCTATGCGGAGAATAAATTTTCCGTTGTTTTTTCGCGCGAACAAATAAGCGTATAAGCCCGTGCGTAAGTTGCCTATGTGCATAAATCCCGTCGGTGACGGGGCAAATCTGGTTCTAACCGTGTCACTCATAAAAGTTTATTCCTTCTTTCAAACAATTCTTTGCGTTTCTTATTCTCTCCAACTTTCCCTGCTCTTCAAACGAATAATAGTCGCTTCCGCAGAATATGAAATGATCCTGAAGTTCCACACCGACGCTTGAGAGCGTGATATAAAGTTCTCTGGTCATTTCTATATCCTTTTGAGACGGATTGACGTTTCCGCTGGGATGATTGTGCGCAACGAGCAGACCGCTTGCCTTGTTGTTCAGCGCAAAATCCACTATCGCCCGAACGCTCAATTCCACGGCGTCACCGCTTCCTTTGGATATGCAACGACAGCATATCAGATTGTCGTGTGCGTCGAGTGCGGCAACGTGCAGTTGCTCTTCCTTTACGCCGTACAAACGGTTGCCCATATACGAACGAGCCACTCCGCGACCTTTCAGCGACGGTTTTTGTTTGTCCAAATCGTCGATATACGCTCTGAACACGTCGGGAAGCGCGGATATGAAAAGCGCGGCGTTTGCCGTCATGCCTGCAACTTCGGCAAGACGATTTTCGTCTGCGTTCAACACTCCCGCAAACGAGCCGAATTTGTCAATCAGCGCATGTGCGATTTCGTTGGTGTCTTTTCTCGGTATAAACGCGTAAAGAATATATTCGAGCATTTCGTGCTCCTGCAAAGCGGAAAGTCCGCTTCGCCTTATTCTTTCACGCATTCTCTCCCTGTGTCCGTCGTGTATTTTGTTTGCCATACCCCAAATCTTCTCTTTGCGTATTTTCCGCAACGTTTACAGTTGCGGATACTCCCTGAACACCGTTTCGTCAAGTTTCACAAGGCGAATGAGCGTTTTGAGCGCGTCGTTTTCGTCCTTGAATCCGTAGGTTTTTCCGATAACTTTCCACGCTCCGTACGCATGAAGAAAATCGTACCAGAAATAACACTCGTCTTGCAGTTGGAATATCTCAAGATAACTGAACGACTCGTATTTGCTCCAGTTTTTGAGAACGTCTATGAGCGCGTTGACTTCTTCGTTGTCGTCGTAGCGCGCGTGAATGAACTGAAGCATATACTTTTTCACTTCCTTCGAAAAAGTCATGACTCCTTGTTTTGCGTTCTCTATATCCTTGATTATAAGCGCGATTTCTTCATCGTCGCTGTGCTTTTTAAGGATTTTTTGACACTGATATGCAAATGCGTTCGTCATAATGAAAAAATTATAACCCAATTCATTTTATAAATCAAGATTTACGCGCACATTTAATCTTTTTATAAGTTCTCATTATATACTAGGAATAAACAAAAAAATCAAAAATCAAAAGAGAAACCGCCGCAAAGCGTCCGCAAAAACCGGAAAATCGACTGTTTTTTTATTTCAAAACGCCTATACGGTGTGCTCTTCGCGCAAAAACGAAACCGCGCCGTCCGCAATTGCAAACGCAACTCGCTGACGATACGCAAACGACGTCAAATTTTGCTCGTCCGCAAAGTTGCTCAAAAAGCCGCACTCCACGATAATGGTGGGATACGGGCTGCATTCCAGAAGATACTTTTGCGCACAAAGGGGAGAATATTCCCGTCCGCCTTCCGCCACATTGATTGAATTGAGCATAGATTGTACGTTCGATGCAAGCAAGCGTGATTTGTCGCTCGATTTTGCGTAAAACACCTGTGCTCCGCGCCGAGTGGGCAGGGAAAAAAAATTCTGATGCACGCTGATGACAATATCGGGCTTTGCATCGTTGATTATCTTTCCGCGAGCAAACATATCCGCGCGCTTTTTGTTGTTTTCAACGCCGTCAAACTCTCTCATGGTGTCGTTTTGACGAGTATACACGACTTTGAACCCCAGACTTTTGAAAATTTCGCCGAGACAGATTGCCGTTTTCAGATTTATTTCCTTTTCGTATATTCCCGTTTTCGTTCCCTTTACGCCGCCGTCCGCACCGCCGTGACCTGCGTCGATGACTACGACTTTTTGTCTTGCATTTTTCACGTTTATAGCCGAAATGACAAACGGCGACGAAAAACAAAACGCCGTGACGATAATCACAAGCGCAAGCATTGCCGCGTTTTTTATTGCTCTATATTTTTTTTGACAAGTTCGCATATAGTTACAAAAGAAATCATATTCACGATGGCATAAAAATACGAGTTTTTCCACAAAGTTATCCACATTTCGCATAGATTTTGTGGATAAGTCGGTGGATAACCCGTGTTTTCGTGCAATCGTAAGATATTTAGATAGCCGATTTCCGTGACATAAATTTCACTCTTCAAAAATATATTCTACGCCATGTTTCGACATTTTTTGCGTATTCTATTCACCCAAATAAAACTTTGTGTCAAACGCATATATCAAGCGAGCACGACATAAAATCAAACAAGGTGAAAATATGACTTTGCTTCAATCAATCGTTTCAAAACCCGTAGTGTCACGCGATACGTCAAAAATCGTCGGTCGCATAAAAAATGCATATTTAAGCGATAATTTTTCAAATATCGTATATTTCGGAATAACCGACTGCATAAGCGGAAAAGAGAGACTTATGCCGTTTGCCGACGTTCTGAATTTTGCAGACGCCGTTATAGTGCAAAACGACGTAAATTTCAAATATGCGTGCGACGTTGACTTCACTTCTCTCGTGCCGATTTGCATATCTATGCCGTGCTATACGCAAAACGGTATTCTGAAGGGTTATCTTGCACAAGCGACGTTTTCGCAAAACGGAAAAATCTCCGTTTTTTCAACTCACACGGACAAGTTTTCACCAAGCGGCATATCGTCCGTCGGCGACGTGATTATTCTGAAAAACGGAAAAGCAAGGAAAGCGAAATCGCAAAGTATTCCCAGACCAAAAACGCAAACGAGCGTGACGATTTTGAAAGACGCGAAACTCGAGCGCGGAAAAACCGATATTCTATCCCAACAGATTGACAAAACACCGAAGAATATAAGCGATACGAATGCAACGACAACCGACTCTTCTCAATCCGTTGAAAGAGCCCGGTTTGCTTACGAATCGGCGAAAACCGTGAATCTGTCGTCCGCACCGCCCGCCATTGCAATCTCTCCCGATGCTCCGAAATTTACGAAGGACGCTTTTGAAAAAATTCTCGGCGAGCAGCTAAATACTGACGACGAACACACTCCTTCTCGCGTGATAAGCGACTACTCGTTTCTTCTCGGGAGATCGCTGTCAAAAGACCTGACGACATTTTCAGGCATGCTTATAGCAAAGAAAGGAGAGAAAATCTCAGACTCTCTCGTAAAACTTGCAATGCGACACGGCAAACTTGTGGAACTCGCACTATATAGCGTGAACAACGAAAAATTATGATATATTTGAATGGCAATCTCGCGGTTGCAGAATGATGTATATACAATCGCATTCCGATATAAAAAGAAAAGTCCCTTGTAGGACTTTCTCTCTTTTCTAAAAAGTTTATGCTCTTTTTAGTTTGGTTCTGGTGGACTGATTGTCTTCATAGACGCACAAAAAAAAGCCAAAAGAAATAGTAAAATGAACATAAAAAGCCTACTGTTTAGTGGGCCTTTTCGTTGTTTTACTCACTATCTTCTCTAAAACTTGGCAAATTATGGCTATATTGTTCTAATAGCTCACTTGCTACTATCGATTTATAATCATTGCGTTGGCATCGACTTATTGCTGCATCAACGAATTCTTTTGGAATCTCGTTTTTGCGTTTATTCCATTAGGAGTATTGGGAAAGTCTTATATATGTCAGTATTATTTTCGTTTCGCTATAAAAGATGCAAAATTCGTAATAATTTGATGTGCCAAACTCAAATTTTATTGAGTTTGGAAGCGAGTTATTTATAAATGTAGCTATTTATAAATAAACTATTACAAAGATTTTATACTTATTTTATATTTTGATAATCTATAAAAGGTTATTTATAGGGTTTAGTGACAATACTATTTATTATGGAAAAAGATGAGATAAAATGTGTTCGAGTGGACTTTTATAATAATGGTGAATTTTTCCCTATAGGTATAACATTTGGGGATTCTCAGAGTTTATTTATCAATAGCATAAAAGAAGTTGATAAGAAATGCAGTAATAATTATCTTTCTGTCATTTTTAAATGCGTAACAAACGTAGGATTAATCAAACTTAAGCTTGAAAATAATTTTTGGAAAATAATAGAATAATTTGTAAAAATTATCAGAATATGTTAAAATTAATACGAGGTATTAATTATGACAATTTCTATTATTCATTTTTCAGACATACATATAAGTAATTCATCAGATTTAATTTGTAAAAGATTGGAAAAAATCGAACAAGCATGTTTAAGCTATTTGCCTAAAAAAGGATTAATAATTATTGCTATTAGTGGAGATATTGCACAATCTGGTCTTAAACAACAATATGAAATTGCAAAAACTTTTTTTAATGATTTGAAAAGCTATTTGCAGAGTGAATTGCAATCTTCAATAAATATTGTTTGTGTACCAGGCAATCACGACTGTGATTATAATAATGCTAAGACATACAGAAAAACTCTAATAAGCAATTTGAATAGCACAAATATAGATTCCGATGCCTATATGGAAATTTCAAGAGTTAATGAGGAATATTTTAATTTTGCAAATGAGTATTATAGTGTAGACCGTAGTTCTCCAGTAATAGAAATACCATTGGGAGAAGGGGAAGTTTTGGTTAGAGCCTTTAACACGGCGTGGATGTCGACTATTGATGAAACTCCTGGCAAAATTATTATGCCTAGTTATGGTAGCATAAAGGACTATTCAGAATATAAGTTAGTAATTTCTATTATGCATCATCCTACTAATTGGCTAAATCCAGATTATAAATTTAATTTTATAGATGATATCAGAAAGACTTCTAATATTGTATTATTTGGTCATGAACATAATCGGGATTCATATTCACAAGAGTCTAATGACTTTTGTATTTTTTGTAATCATGGTAAGGAATTACAAATATCAAACAGTTTGAATTCAGGATTTACCATATTAAATTTTGATGAAGGAATTCAGAATTTTACTCAAATTGATTTTAATTGGGATCAAGATATGTATGCAACAACAAGCACGACAAAACAATTTCATAAGAATTGTGCCATTACAAAATATAAATTGATACCTAATTCAGCAACCATGGATTACATTAATGATATAGGTATTACTATTAATCATTTTTCAAAAGAAGATGTTTCATTAACTGATTTATATATATGGCCTGAATTTAAAAAATGGCGTTTTGGTCAACGCAATAATAGTGCGGCAAGAATAAATATGTATAATATTGATGAGTTCCTTAAAGAAAAAATTACTTTTATTTGTGGTGGACTTTTAGCTGGGAAATCTGCGCTATCAAAAAAAATATATTTAGAAGCGAGCGAAAAGAATCTAATTCCAATATATATTAAAGGGGAAGATTTTAGTGTTTCTAATACTCAATCTATAGAGTCGACGATTTTTCAAGCTTTTTGTAAGCAATACTCACAAGCGCAATTAGAAGAGTTTAAACAGTTACCAGAAAAACAAAAGTTAATTATTGTAGATGATTTTAACGCTATAAAAAATTCTAAAAACAGAAAAAATTTGGTTTTTGATTATCTATGTTCTTATTTCGGTCATGTTATTTTGAACTTTGCTTCAGAGATAGATATCGCATCTCTTATTAATAATGACAATGTGCGTGAGCTGAATGAAATTTATTATTATGAAATATTACCGTTTGGCAATAAAAAAAGAAAAGAACTAATATCAAAATGGTATAACTTAGGGGACTTTGAATGTGATGATGTAATAGAAGAAAAAATCGAAAATAGTATTAATCAAATGAATACTCTTTTAGGTAATGGTTCAGGATTTTTACCGGCATCACCCATATATATTTTAATGATTCTTCAAAGTAAAGATTCTCTTACATCTACAACTAATGAGAGTAAGTATGGAAGTTTATATGAGTCTTTAATTTTGAGTTGCATATCAAAAGTATCCAATGAGTCTATTAATACTGGCGAATATAATATATATATAAATATTTTGTCGAAATTGGCATTTGATATGTTGGAAAACAAAAAAACCTATTTTAAAAAAGGTGATTTTAATCAAATAGTAAATGAGTTTTGCGAAGAACAACTTGTAGAATTATCTAATATTGATTTATTATCACGTTTTTATGATGTTAAAATTTTTGATAAGGAAGATATTGAAAGCGATGACTATAAGTTTAAATATCCATATATGTATTATTATTTTGCAGGCAGATATATTGCATATAACTTGAAAAATGAAAAAGTTAAGGTTATAGTTAATAACTTGAGCAGTAAATTGTACAATGAGATATATGGCAATGTGCTTATATTTGTTTGTCATTTTACTAATAATGAAGAGATCATAAACGATATTATATTAAGTGCTTTGGTTACATTAGAGGACTATGAGCCATTTGATTTTTCCAAGTCGAATGGAATATTTGATAGAATACATAACGATATTGAATGCTTAGTTCCAAAAAATATCGTTGATAATTCTGAAGTAGATAAAAATAAAAATACTAAATTAATACAAATGGATAATGCGGGCATTATTGATGGGAGCGTCAAGGAATGTGATGATACGATTGACACAGAAATCACTGAGGCTGATAAAGATATAGCTTCTATTTCAGCGTCGTTCAAAACAATGGAAGTTCTTGGACAAATAATTCAAAATTATCCTGGAGATATTAGAGGAGAGATTAAAAAGACAATTATAACAGAATTGCAAAAACTGGGTATGAGAACTAGCCAAGCACTTATTAATATGTTAGATTCAATAGAAAATGATTTTGTTGAATATGTTGTAGATAGAGAATCACAGAGAAATACTAACTTTGATAGAGAAAAAACTGTTTTGGCGGCAAAACATATAATTAATCTTTTTATAATTAGCACGATTAGTGCTATGATTAATAAGATTGCCGATTCTTTAAATAATAAATATGTTTTGCCTGCTGCGGAACAGGTGTTTAAAAACGATACAACAATTTCCGCTAAGTTGGTACTTTTATCATTAAAAATTAATTGTTTACACACAGTGAGTTATCCAGATGTCTCAAGTCTAAAAAAAGCGTTAGATGAAAATGACGAAAAATTTGCTTCCCAAATTGTGGATTCTATAATAGGACATTATTTGAATTATAATAAATGTTCAACGTCCTTAAGAGATAAGCTTTGTAAGTTATGTAATCTTTCGCAAACGCTTACATTAAAGAAGCCGCTTGATTAGAAACATTATAAGTAAGAGATATTCCTATGACGGATAATCTTGTGGAAGATTTGAAACACTATAAAGACTGGTTTAGACTTGCCGATGACAACTTTGACGAAAAGCAAGACGACTACTATCTTGCGGTCGGACTCGATAGGCAGCCATTATACCCGCATACTATGGGACATTGGCTCACTAAACTTGAAGCAAAGCACGAATTCAAACACGTTTCTTGTCACGGACTTAGGCATACCTATTGCAGTTTGCTTTTGTCGCAAAACGTGCCTATTCAGACCGTGAGTAAATATATGGGACACAGCGATTCGACGGTAACGCTCGAAGTTTACAGCCACTTTATCCCGGACACTCAGGAAAAAGCGGTGTTTGCCCTTAATAACCTTACAAAATAAGCTGAAATTGAAATTGGTATTAAATTGGTATTAATAATTTTTGGATTTTCCGCGCAACTCAAAATCAATATATTGAAGTAAAAATAGAAAAAACCACAATATCTTGTGGTTTTTCTGGCGTCCGTGATTGGAGTCGAACCAACGGCGTTTCGCTTAGAAGTTCACCCTTCTTTGCAAAATATAGCTAAAAACAGCAAATTTCTTGCATTTTGTAGTGTTTTAAGCAATATTTTGCGTTCAAATCGCTTGTTTTTTGGTATTATTTGAGAAAATTTTCATATCTTCAAATAACTTTAATACCCAAATAATACCAATTTAATACCAGTTTGCATCATCACACATATCTCGTGAATTGTTCATCGTTTTTTTGATTCGATTATAATTTATTCTTGGCAAATTATCAATCAACTATATGTCAATACTTTCTATAAACATATAGTGATTTCTAGTTTTTGATTAAGTTATATCAGTGTTCGGAACATCTTCGTGGGCTTTAAGGCAAAGCCAAAAATTTGAACCCCGTTGCAATGAATTTAAGTCTTGTTTGGCATAATCCCAAGTTTCGACATAACTACCAGAAATCTTTACGAAATTTGCATTAAAAAACTCCTTGAATGCATTCGGATCGTCATATTTATCTGCGAATCTAATACTGTCCGCTATTTTATTTGAAGAGTTCATTTTGTTGTGTAAAACATGGTCTAAATTACAGGACATAAAGTAAACTGAATAGGGAACAGTATATCCTCGTGCAATTGATATGTTTTTTAATGTCACTAAATGATTTAATATCGCTCTTTTGTTAGTTCTAGATGCTATTATTTTCGCCATTTTTTCTTGCGCGACCTCTATACGATCAGGATAATAGCCATTCTTTTTAACATTTTTAGCGATTAATATGGTATCTGGCGCAAACGCTCCATCCAAATCAACTATTTGAACAATTTCGCAAATATCTTTTTTGACAAATTGAGCGTTTTCTTCTAAAAACTTTTCTACGCATTTTCTTTTAATACGCTTTTCGATGTTGTTCGTATTTGAAGCGTAATCAGAAGTAATATCGCTACGCACAATTTTGAACTTAACAGTATTGTTAAATAATTTTACTAATGCTGGTGCGAGAGCTTGTTCATCTGAACGGCCCTCTACTATAAATAAAACTATCTTAGATTTTGACATTTGACAATTCCCCCGCCTTTCTAAATGCTTTGCCAATTTGATAGGAACTTGTATTCTCATACACGGACTCTTTTTGCCCCCCTAAGTCAATCGTTCTAAGTAGAGTATCTCTAAGATTATTGTTTTGTTTTATTCCCACAAACTGAATGTACTTATTATTTGGGTTTGTGGTCGTAAAATATATATTAGACTTATCTAATACTTCTAAAGGTCTCATATTATGAGATGTAAAAAGCAATTGTCCTTTACCGGTTTGACTAATAACTGACAAGATCTCTCCAAGTAAATACTCAAAAATTCCAGCATCCATTTCATCTATGGCTACAAAAATTGATTGATCATTATACATTGCAATTAGAGAGCTTAAAATGCATAGAATTTTCTTGATTCCCTCTGATTCATATCGCAAAGGCGTAATGACACCATTGCGGTTCGACACCAATTCAAATACGATTTGCAGTTCTCCTTTTTCATTTAACTGATTGTTAAGACGTTTAATTTCAATCTCAAGACCAGGTATTATACTGCCAATAAGAACATCTATTTGTTTAACAATTTTTTCTATTGTGTCAAATGACGCTTCATCACAATTATTTTGGCCCAAGCCAACGGGAATAGCGTCACTTTTAGCAATTTGATTGTTAGATTGAAAGCGCATACTTAAAGGTAGCAATTGCATGTTAAAAGAAGACTCTGAATTCTTGTTTAATACAAACAAATTCATCCGTCCATAGAAAGTCAAAGCATCTAGAATATCATAATAGATAGTATTTAAGGATGTACCCTTAAATAAAGCCATAGCATTGTCATTGAAGAAAAATGAAGTTTTTTTATCCTTTGATAGTGCCTGAACCACCATTAATTTTTGCTTAATCTGTTTATCGTTAATCGACAGCTCTTTAAGTCTAACTTCTGGACCATACAAACACTTATCAAGTACGAGAGCATCATCATCGGTAACTATGTTAAGAATAGTTGTCTTCCAAACGCCCTGGGTTTTATAATCCACAATTTCGGATGCAATACAAAAGTCATTATTTTCTAGTTTTTTTAACTTGAGAGAGTATCCAACACAATATAAAACATTATTAATTTGAATTTGAAATTCGGCTTTTATACTCGCATTTGATTCACCTTGTAAAATATAAAATCCAGTATCTTTGGGTAAAGGCAGTCCAGATAACGCATTTTTAATTAAACCAACAGCCCAAATCAAAGCTGTTTTTCCAGAGCCATTTTGTCCGTATATACCAGTAACACTTGCCCCCATTGTATCTTTTTCTTTCTCATTTAAAGACACAAAACCATGACCAACATTTTTAATATTCTCAATTTCTAAATTCTCGATTCTTATTATTGTAGATGATTGCATAGTAAAACTCCTTCTCCGCAAATTATATGCTATATTATTTCATTTTGTCAACAATTTAATAATATCGGAACAAAAAGTTTCAATTTTATTACTTTTATGGTAGTTTTTACTTGTTTCTAATTATTTGTTCGGTTTTATCAGTTGAGATTTGTGCCAAAACCTCTTTAATTTGCCCTTCGTGGTGGTTATCGTCGCATAAGTCAGCGAATATATCAACGGCACGGAAAAATAGTGGCAGATATTGTAAGAGCCATTTTATAGAGTCAGACTCATAGCAGTTTGGCTCTTTTTATAATTACACTATTTTTCGCTCAAACGGATTTGGCCGTTGACATATTCCATTGCAACAGTATTCGCATTTGATACGTTTCGACTTATGCTCCTTGCCCACTGCCGAACGGCAATCTCAAATAAAAAGGAGTTAGAAAAATGATTGAACTCAACAAAATTGCATTCATTGATGAAGATGGTTTCGATTTCAATGACGGTGAAAGCCTTATCAGATTTGATACTGTTGCTTATTTCCCTGACAGAAACGAAATCATCTATGCAATTACCAACAACGGAAAGATTTCCGTTATCACTTACGACGTGTTTGAAGATGACAAAGGTCATTATATCGAATACGGAAACACGCTTATAAAGATTTATATTTAGGAGGACTAACAATGGGCAACATCAGTATTGTTATCGGATCTTGGGGATCTTACAACGAATGCAATGGACGAGCATTAGGCTCTAATTGGCTTGATTTATCGGACTATAACGATTGGGAAGAAATCGTTGAAGAACTCAAACGAGAAGGCTTTGAGCTTAACGGAATAGACGAAGAATTGTTTATACAAGACATCGAAGGTATATCGGACCGTTCTGTCAATTGGGATTATATGAATCCCGAAAACCTGTTCAACACGCTTTACGAATCGGGCGTGCTTACCAACGACTACAAATACAAAGAACTTTGTGCCTTCCTTGAAGTTAAAAACTATGACGATTTTGAAGAACTTGTTAAAAATCGCGGTGAGAATTGGGACGATAACGTCAACTTTTGGAGCGGCTTCACTTGGGAAGATTATGGAAAAGAAATGCTGGACTGTTGCGGATATAACATCCCCGAACACCTATTAGACTTTTTTGACCTTGAACGCTATGGCAGATACTGTGGCGATTACAACGTTTACGAATGCGAAAATGGCTTAATTGAAATTTATTAAAAGGAGAATTACCTATGAACATAACCATTGAACAAAAGAAACAAAAAGCACTTGAACTGATGAAGAAATTGGACATCTACAAGCCGTATATCAAAGGCTTTGAAAAAGACAACGAGGTTTGCTTTTTTGAAGGCTTTGGCGGATTTTGGGCTTATCAAGAGCCGGAACTTATGGAAAAGATAAAGACATTCGAGAAGAAACACAACAGCCTCGTATATGCGGTAACACACGAATACTTGGAATTTGGCGAATGTTACGACTTTCTCTATATCCCCGACTACAAAGAAGATTGGGATTTCGTTCTCGAGCATCAAGGCAACATGTACTTTGCCCTTGCTTACGTTTGGAACAAAGACTGTGAATGGTGCTCGGAATTCGGCACGATTGGAATCCGCGCTTTTGCCGGCGGCATTAAACGTGTTGCGTAAAGGAGAAAAATATGAAACCGATAGAAGTAAAAGCACATCTTAACTCATTGGACGGAAAGACGGGCCGGGCAATATTGCTCGGTCCTAATTATTTATTTGCAAGACCTATAACCAATTCTTACGTTTTCAAGGTTGGATGCCAACTTTGCACGGGCGTTATGAACTGGTTTGTCGGGGAATACTACGTTGACGACAAATACGGAATCGTGGACGAAAGAAACGAGAACTACAACATCTACAAGAAATACATAAAGGAGAACAACAATGGCAACGATTAAGGACTTGGAAAAATACATTGGTTATGAGTTTTCTTCGGGCTGTTATACGGGAGATGACTACAAAAGTTTTCAAACAAAATACATCAACTTCTTGCGCTCTATATGCAAGCAAAATCATTGGCAACTCGTGAACGTTGGACGGAATCATTATTGCTTTTCGGCATTTATCAAGAGTGCGGAAAACAAATGCGTTTACGTTTCTATAAGCGATGTTAGATTTTTTACCAACGAATGGTACAGCAACATTTTGATACGCACAGCCAAGAACGAGCAAGATTATCGCGGCGAATTCAACTACCGCACAACACTCAAAGAACTCGAGATCAAAGCAATGGAACTTCTTGAAGATTTTCCGTTTTAGGAGGCAATAATGGAACTCAATTTGACTGTCCAAAATAAGCAAGAAGAACTTGTCTTGAAATACCTTCAAGATAATGCGAGTGACGTTCTTGCGAACAAGATAAACAATGGCACTCCGTTTAAAAAAGACGGTCATTCTTTGACCAACAAAAAGACGCTTTCGGACTTTATGAAATACGCTTGCGACGAGGCACGAAAACTTGCCGAGAAAGGTGCAAATTCAACTTTCATCGACGACCAAACCGTGTATGGTTGGGCGATACATTTCTTTGAAGAAGATAGCATCGTAGGGACGCTTTATACCATCGACGGAACGGAATACAAACCTACAGTTAAACGTGTCGAATCCAATGCGGTTAAAGCAAAACCCGAGCCGAAAAAACAAGAGAACGTTCAATTCTCATTTTTTGACAATTTGACAGAACAAGAAGTTAAAGATAACGAAACAGTAGAATTAAGTGTTATTACGGAAAAACATAGCAATATAAGCAAATCCGAAATGCAAATTGAAAAACTTTCTAAAAGCAAATCTCCAAACGCCACATTTTACGATAAATATCATGTTTTACAACAGCAAAATCCAAATAGCGCAGTTGCATATAGGCTTGGCGATTTTTATGAAATTATGGGAGAAAAAGCGGTTGAGATTGCAAGAGAAATAGACCTTACTTTGACAAGCCGAGATTGTGGATTGGAAGAACGTGTGCCTATGATTGGATTCCCGTATCACGCATCTGAAAACTACTTTTCAAAGATTGCAAAAACACACGATTTGCTCGTTGTAGAAACTGACGGAAATACAAAATTTATTTCACAAAAAGACTGCAAAAAAACAACTCAAATCGACTATGAAACAGGCGAAATTTTGGGCGAAGAATCAGAATCAAACAACACAGTTATTTCAAAACTATTTGAGATATTCGGAAACACATTGGAGATTAAATAAAATGAAGATTGAAAAGATAAAACCTATACCGAAATACATAGAAAAGAAAATCAAAGCAATTGACACAACGTATCCCGTTCGTGGTAGAACTCGTTTTTACGCTTACCTCACAAAGAATGACGGCGAACTTGTCAAGATCACAGTTGCCGTGAAAGAGAAAAAGAACAAGTGGTGTTGCAAACAAGTTGCCGTGCACGGCGTTCACTCGGCTAAATGCTTTGTGAAAGATATGGAATTTACATATGTTGGCGGATACATAGTCGGTTGGTATGCAGAAGGTTTTGGGAAACACAAACCTTGGTACGAAGATGGATATTGGGGATGGACCGATGACAAACTGTTTGACCCATATGCCCCGATAGTAAACCGCGAATATATCCTTGAACACTTCCCGGAATACAGGTTCAGCGCAATCGACAGATACACGGGGGTTGACGTTTTCAAATACTTGCGGCTTTATGAACAGTATCCGCAAATCGAATATCTCACAAAACTCGGGCTACATAATCTCGCTATGTCAAAACAGATATTAAAATTGTGCGGACAAGATAAGCGGTTTTGCAAATGGCTCGCTCAAAACAGGAACACGTTAAACAAGTCTTTTCTGTATATACCCGTTGTTTTGCAGGCATACAAAAAAAATCGCAACGTGCTTGAGTTGCAGTCGTATTACAAAGCAAAACTCTCTATGGACAAAGACCAAACCGTGGCTCCTTTGAAAGATGCGTTCAAGCGCGAGCGAGAAAAGCTATATCACTACTTGTCCAAACAAAACACCAATACTCACAGTTATCTTGACTATTGGAATGCGTGCAACTATTTAGGACTGAATATGACCGACGAGAAAAACCGTTACCCGCACGATTTCAAACGTTGGCACGATATACGCACAGACGAATACCACACGATGATGGCAATGGACGACGAACAGAAGCGTGATTATTATTATAAAAAGTTCGCAGCGGTTGCCGAGAAGTATTTGGGCTTGCAATATGACAGAAAGTCCGACTACGTTGCAATCATCGCCCTATCTCCAAGCGACCTTGTGAAAGAAGGTCAAATCCTTGAACATTGCGTAGGCAGAATGAACTATGACCAAAAGTTTGTGCGAGAAGAGTCTCTTATCTTCTTTATCCGCACGAAAGATGCACCGAATACACCGCTTGTAACGGTGGAATACTCGCCATCTCGCAAGAAGATACTTCAATGTTACGGAAAGAAAGACAGCACCCCAAACGACAACATACTTGAGTTTGTAAACAAAAAGTGGTTGCCGTTTGCAAACAGACAAATCAAAAAACTTGCTGCATAAAGGAGAAAACACTATGGCAAATTATTACAGAATCACCGCATATCACAAAGAAAAAGACATCTCCATAATTATGGATTCCTACGGGCTCTTTGAAAAGAAATGGCAGTTTTCCGCCGACCTTATTCGCCGTGGCTTTGACATCATCGAAGTATCCGACGATACACAATTCCTTGACGGAAACATTGAGCGTTTGACCGTGCCTAAACAAGATAAATTATTTCTAAGAGCTTGTTCAATGGGAAAACCAAAATATATATCAAAAGACAAGAAAGAGATAGGTTCCAAGACTGTAGTGGTAGGAAATAAAGAATACATTCCGAATAAGACAATTGAGTCTTAATCGAAAACCTGTTATTAGTAAACGGCGCAAAACACATAGTTTTGCGTCGTTTACAGCATTCTCATCTTCGCTATCAAAACTAATACATAAAGTTTACTATTCTTTTTTCTTTGAAATACATGAGAAAGAAAAATTGCCACAATTGCAGAATATTCTTTGAGGCTCTAAGTTCTTGGATTCAACGGTTATTAACCCATTGCATTCCGGACACTCAAATAAATCACAATACTTTTTAACTGCTTTGCATAACGATTTAAGCTCATCAACAGAAAATCCTTGCGCCCAAACATTAAAATGCGTATTAGTATTAATCATCCATTGATTGATCTTAAGCTCCTTGCACGCTTGTTCAAAAGAATGCTTAAACTCATCTATTCTCTCTGTTGGTCTATGATATGATAGTGCTGATGATTTAGCCATCCCAATCGCCTTTCTATAAAAAGCATTTACTGGTGCAGAAACATTTTCTAATGTCCAGCGTCCTGATGTGGAATATGGAACAAGGAGTCCGTATTTTTCACAAATCCCCGAGAAGAACTCTTCCATATAGTATCTCATCAATCCAATTGCTTCGCTTTTATTCCCTTCCGTTAAATGTTGATTAATAGCATCCCAGATATTACTTCCTGTTTCGACATACGGACCATGTTCAATATTCCACGCCTTAAAGTGTATCACATTCTTTTTTTGGACGACTCCCTGTGACTCTAATTCTTTACGCCAAATATAGTCATGCGTTGTGATAATAAACTGCTTATTTGGGAATTGCTCTTTTAGAAGTTTGCAAAAGTTTTTTCTATGGTCTATATCTATAGACATGACAACATCATCAAGCAAAACTAAATTCAATTTGCTATTCGATATTTTTTCAGACAATGCAAAAAACAAGCATATTCCCATACTATCTTGATGTCCTTCACTGTGAACTGCATTCGGCGGATACATATTGCCATCTTTAAATTGCACACGCAATTCCAACGCCGCAGCTTTTCTATTCAGTTCACCAGAAAAAGAACTTTCGTCCGATGAATGTATGATTTTATACAACTCAGAGAAACGATCTTGTATGGAATCATACATTTCATTAAGCGTTTCTGTTTGCGCGTTCACATATGAATCAAACAAGACCTTGGCCCTTTGTGCATTGCGCATTAATTTTACATTTTCGTTTTGCAAGTCACATAACAAGTTATACTTCGCATTAATATCAACAAGGCACTTGTAATTATTATCTTTTTGATCGAGTGACATCTGAACCGATATCTTCATCAACTCGTCTAAATAATATGTCTTAATGCATTCTTCATATTTGCATCCTAAAAATGCCTGCGACAGTTTAGTGCTATATTTATTATTAATCACAGAATCATAAAGAGCATCCGTATCTGCAAAAACATCCTGCATTTTAGTAATATTTATATATTTAGACAATTTATTTAGATCTATTGAAGACGACAAGCTCCTTATAGCAACCAAACATTCATTCAGCTCCTTAATTGCATGCTGATATTTATCAAGAACGTCTTTTGTTTCTGTTAGTTTATCGATCTTTTCTTGTAATGAACGAGCTAAACTTTCCCTACTTTCTATTGGTTGTTCACATAATGGACAGATATCATCTTTAATCAGTTTTTTACCACCTTGATAAAGAACAAGATAATCAACTTTTTCCTTAAATTCTTGTAGCAAGCACATTTTCTCATAGACAAAATCAGTTTCTTTGATTTTATTAATCAAACAATCTGTTCCGCTGCAAAAAGCTTTATAGAGGTTATCTATTGTTTGTATTAGGTTATTGACTTCCGCTTTAGGTGCTGCAGTTTCATCCAATGAAATATCCTTAACAATTGCATCTTTTTCCAATGCACATATAGGATACCCCCCTAATTGCGCTCTAATGCCATTTATTGCATCAAGCCATGACGCTTGATCCATACCAAGTCCCTTGGATATCTCTTTAATATAAGTGTCTTCGTTCGCTTTGCCTAACTTTAATTTCTCATCAAATGTCCTCTTTACTTTTTGTAATATTGTCCTATTTTTTTCCAAAGAACTCAGATTTAATAGTTTTTCAATAGTATCTGCCCTTTCTTTGTCGGTTGAATTAATAACTTGCAATATTTCCCTTCGTGATAAATAGTGTGCTTGTAAATTAGCCAACTTGCGAATCTGATCAAAGTCAGACTTGTATTGTTCATCACAAATCAATTCTGATGGGTTATTTAAGAATCTTTTAATTTCTATTGATTCAGCATGATTTGGGAGTTTTACAGTTGCCTTAACCCACGCGTTATCAATGGACTCGGTTACATATTTTCCGTGTTTGTCCAAAGTTAAATTCTTAGAACCATTTCCATTCAAACGTGTTATATCACCCTTAATTAAAAAATCCAAGGCATCGATAACACCACTTTTGCCAGTACCATTATCTCCATATATAACAGCATTCTTTCCGTTAAAATCCAATTTGAGGTTCTTAATGCCACGCAAGCAATTTATTTCGACAGATAATACAATCATTCTTCCTCTCCTTTTATTAGTTTGATAAATTCATCTTGTCGCTTTTGATCGCTTGCATCTGAACAAAGTATAGTTAAAAACGTCTGCAACTCATCATTTGAAAACAACTCATTCAGTTGTTCATTTGATCTCATTTTTTCTATAATTATGTCTTCCATATTTCTCCTATGTGATACCCTATTGTTAATAATATTTCATCTAAGATATTTATCTAACAAACATCAAATCCAGTATTGATTTTATTCACTCAATATCCTGAATCTATACATTTAATTCTTCATCAGAGATTAATTGTTTAATATGTTCAATATCTTCCTGTTGAATTATTATCTAAATCTAAATGCAATTATCCTATCAGATACATCCGTCTGTTTAATAATTGCGCACTGTGTGACTGGTATCAATTAACAACTTATATATTTTATAACCTACATAGTTTTCTATATCTGGGATGTCTTTTCTGTAATACGCGTTCCAGTAACTTATCATTCGAACATAACCTTTTCTGATATTATTCATATTCAAGCAAATAACATCAACAAACTGTTGATTAAGTATTTTGGGTAAAGACGCATAAATTCTCTCCAAGATTTTTATTACATACTCATCACACAATTTGAGAATATATGGATATACCCATATCTGATTATTAACCAAATTCAACAACTCGTCAATGGCATTATACCGTACATATCCACTCTGATTTCGTGATAAATAACATAAATATGCTAGTTTATCATCTAAATTAAATTGCTGTATGCCTGAACATCCTGGATTTATTTCGTTTCTACCCACTCGATACGGTATTATTATAGAATCGTTTATACCAATGTGCCAAACTGTATCATAAATCGATTGTGTCTCATATGAAATATCGTATTGCTCCGCTTTAGATAACAGTCTATTCCTTACAGATATATTTGGGAACATATAATAATTCATTAATTTATGCCTCCGTTATTTTATAAATTTAAAATCATCAAACACATCTAAATATACATTATATGTGGCGTGTATCTTGATATGTCCATACTTTCCTGCCGAATATTGCACCTTAACCCAACCGTCTTTTGCGAGCCATCTTGCGTCTCCCATTTCTATTTTATCTAATATTTTCCATTTTTGAATTGGCATAGATTTTGCTTCTTTTAGTGCTAGCTGCTCTGACAAATTTTGAGGCATATTTCGTCCTGTACTACCATGCGATACAAATGAATTGGTTGGTTTGTATGATGGATCGACAGTTTTAATCAAACCGTTTCCAGATGCATACGCTTTAACAATCGACCCGCCTAATACGAAAAGCCCTCCCCACATAAGGCCGTCGCACATTCCATCAATTCCTGCTTCTAGAATATCATCTCTACTTCCGCCCTGTATTGCCGAATTTGCAGCTCTAATTCCTCCGCCGACTACAGTGCTTGCTACCACGCTTGCAACAACAGGAAGCGCCGCACCTCCGCTTGCAACCGTAATTGCAACAGCAGCCACAGTAGCCACAACACCAATTGCTATTTTTATTATGCGTTTCCAAAATTTGGAAAGATATCCGCTTTCATCAGAACGGTTAACTGGATCGTCTTGGCAATACGTATATAGATTCCCATCTTCCGCTTGAACATCCGGAGAAATGAATCTTCCAGTCTCGGCATCATAATATCTACTATTCAGATAATATAATTCCGTATCCGTATCATAGTAATATCCACGATACCTAATGGGATTTTTTTCTCCTACTGTGTCAGCAAGAGAACCCGTTGTCTCAATAACTTTACCCCAACTATCATAGATGTATTCTACTACAACACAACCTGTAACATCAAGAAGTTTCGTCACATCTCCTTGATAATTGCGAACATAATAATATGTTGCGCCATTAACTGTAATTCCAACTATACCAACATCATCATATAAATACCAAATTGTATCGTCGCCAGTTTTTTCTCGTATCAATTGGGTGCCATCATACAAGTATTCTGTTTTTATGTCATTTATTATTTTACTTAGACGAATTCCATTCATATCATATCTGTACGATACTAAAAAATTGCCTTTCGAATATGAACAGAGTCTTCTTCCTTGCCATGTCAAAGATGCCCCAAGGTACGTAAGGGGATTGCCAAGCACATCATATGTTATACTTTTCCCGCCATAACTTATTAATCTATCTCTAAATGTTTCATCATAAGCATAAACTGTCGAAATGCCATCATCTATTGGCAAATCGCCTAGTGTATAGTTGTATGTGGTCTTTTTTGTTATGTTGTTGTTTGCATCATACTCATAAGTGATCGTCGCATTAATATAAGCATTATCCTCTCTCTTCAAGCGACCTAATAGATCATAATTATAAGTAACTTTAACATTGGTTCCTTCTTTGATTTGCCAAATTTTGTACGGATTCGCTCGTTGCGCTTTTATACTTCCAAGCGAGGGATTATCCATACAATATGTATAATTGTAAACAATTCCATTCGTCGCTCCCCACTGTATAGCCTTTGCGGTTATTGTATAAGAGGTTTTATTTTCATCGCCATTAAGATAGGAGTATGTTTCACTTAACTTTTCGTTCAAATCACCTTTATTACCGTAAAGCTTTACTCCTATTTGCCTTCCTAATTCATCAAATGAATACTCCACATGATTTCCATTGATGAGGTTTTCATTTGATACTCTTCCGTCCATACGGCCGATATTTAAACATTCAATTTTAACATTACCTATTCTTATCCACTCACCATAATTGTATCCAACTTCTACCCCAACAACAACCTTACCACGAGCTGATGTTACAGAGAAAGATTGCCATTCAGTATTATACAAAAGACTTGTTTTTGCGCCATAATCAACAGTACCATCACTATATCTAAATCTAAGAACGTAAACGCGAGAATTTCGCTCGCTTTCTGTCAACTGTTGCATCCAGTCATCGTTTAAGGAATCCACTCTTGCCATATACGATAACTTGATGCAATCCCCTCCGTTCATCAATATACTTGGATCTACAATTGATTTGTATGTTTCAATACCATTTATAGTTCCTAGATAATATCCTGGGGCTTTTAATTTTATAATATTGGATATTGTCTGTCCATTTGTTTTTTCTGCCGGACATGCAACTGATTTATAATTAGAACTTGAATAATCTATAGCATTTTCTACATTAAAAGCCTGCTTTTCTCCATGAATAAATACATTCCCTATCTCAAGCCAAACTCCGTTATACCAATACATTTGCATGCTTATTGGCGTTTTATCTGGATCCACATCAATCGAAAAGAACTGCCATTGATCTATTTTTTCAATTTCTACCAATGTGGACTGTGTCCCATCGGAATACAAAATATTTGGGACATAGATGTGTTGTGCCGTTGGAAATTCATTTATATTTGATATTTTGGCCCAAAATGATATTGTCGAACCTTTGGGGGCAGAACGCAATGCAACAGGGTCAACTAGTGAATACAATCCATTTTCTACAGAGTGAAAGCATTTATGATGTATTTTTATAATATTTTTTATATCCACCCCGTTGTATGTAACATCTTCAACCTTTTGAACAAGATCTGTTCGATTAGGTTGATTCAGAATCATCCAATCATAATCCCATATATTCACAAGACCATTATCAAATTCGTATGCATGTGATAATATGTCATATGTATTTTCATAAAAATTCTTTTGCTGCGAAAGATTGTTAATTGCATAACATTTTGTGCTAAGTAATTTTCCTTTTCCATTTCTCTCATATATTCTAGTTATGCCGTTAGGATAATCTAAAGATGTCAAGAGTTTGTTATCTTCTCTAATAATGTATCCTGTCTCTGGATCTGTAGTAGAATATGTAAGAACGATCTGCTCTTCTCCATTTATATAAATTCTTTCTTTATTACCATCTCTAACTATTGTCAAATCTCCATTCAAATCCTTTGTTACTAGATTCTGGAAATCCACTGAAGATCTATTAATGTCTACTATATTCCTTTCTTGCAATGCACCATATAAATCATATTTATATTCGAATAAAACATCTGCCATTCTACAATTGCGATCGGTTCGTGTCTCCAAAATCAATCTGCCATTGACATCATACTGATAATCATAAGTTATTCCAGACTCGAAATCTATTGCCTTTATTAGATTCCCTGAGATAGAATACGTCCAGCAATATGAAAGCGTTGCATTTTCTAAATCTCCTGCAGTACTTTTTCTTAAAGAATTTAAACGCCCCATAGAATCATAAGTATAATGTTCCCAATAATTATTTGCTGAACGCTTTGCAATAAGTTTATTATCTATGGTTCTATAATAATACTGCGTTTGAATAACGCCATTTAAAGATACTGTAAGAATGTTACCATATGGATCGTAGGCATATGAATAGCATGTCCCATTTCCAAAAGTAACTTTCTTCAGCATTCCAGTAGATTTAAACGGATAGTTTTCATTGGTCCCTTTTTCAACAAATAAATATGGCGAAAACTCTGTGGATAAGTAATACTCACAAGTAAATGCGCCTAATAAATTATGCCTTTTATCTTTATTGTAAACAGTTATAGTTTTTATCTCATTTTTTTGAACAGAGTCATACGTATAAACATATTCAACATATGAACCGTCATTAAAAATAGTTTTTCGGATTATATCTTCATACGCATAATACTCGCTTGTTGTTGAGAATCCCAATGCATCTATGGATGAAATCGTTCTTTTAAATGCACTATCTATTGCAGAATATGATACTGATGAAGCAATAATTTTATTCCCGAACAATGAAGATACTGTCTCACTGACGATACGGCCTTCAGCATCGTATGAATATGTGGTTCTAATACTTCTATTATAATCAGTTGAGGAGAGAATATTTCCATTACTGTCTTTGATGACTCCATATTGTGAAAGTCCATCTTTAATAATATCGATTTTATCTCCGTTTTCATCATATCTATATGAACCACCATTCGAATCTACATATGCAACGTTTTTACCAAATTCGTCATAATCATAACTGATAATTTGGCTAGCTACAATAGAAACATTATCAATATGTAACCAAGATAAAGTATCTCTAACTTGAATATATACTTGAATTGACCTTGCTCCCGGCTTAACTTCAAAGCAATAAGATTCTTGATGCCAATATGGTGTATTATTAGAAAAACGCAACCTATAATAATCACTCCCATTGGGATAATCAACATAAAATTCAATACCTATATTTGATGTATCCTTTGGCCACGAGATTTTTCCCATACCATTTATCCATGCTGTGAGAGTATAATAAGTAGCAGTAGTTATATTAGGCAACATGACCAATTGATAAACATTTATACAATCGTTAAGCAAACCTTTTATCAACATTGAGTTGTTTGAAAAGACCGATTGCCCTTGATTTGATGTCGAGACTCTATTCTCGTAACTTGTCGACCAATCTTGGGGAATCGTTCCATTTGTCCTTTCAAACCCCCCGTTTTCAATTAAATTTATGGCTGTAGCATCACCATAACTACTTCTGATTAGTTGCAATCCATCAAAATATGAGAAGCCATAACAGTTCTCAACCGCTGCAAAAATAACGATATCTTTCGTCGTTTTAATTGAAAATCCAATACTAAAATACTTAAATCCTTTGTCGACAGAGAACAAATCTGAAAAAACGCGATCACTTTCATACACAACACTGTCCACAACAACCCCCAAATAAGCGCCATAGCTATCGGCACCATTTGAAAGAATAGTATCGCATACCTTTACATATCCAGAAAAAATGTAGTCACCGGCAGATAATTGTATCGTTTGTTGCGCTTTTACAGTTGAATTTGTCGGTTGCGCAACAAACAACTCCAAGGATCTGTTTCCAACATATGAAAAACGTCCAGATGTGTTTATTACTGAATATACACTGCTTTCATGAGAGTCCAATGTCCAATAGTTTGTATTATTCTCAAATGATCCATTCTTCAAATAATTAATAGAATTGCTTTGATATTGTTGTTCACTCGCAACCTTATTGTTCAACAATGCATTATCAGAGGATATATATTGCCGTTGTGATACAGTACTTGGTTCTGACTCCATTAAGTACGAAGAAACTATTCTGCCATAATTATCAAAAACAGAAGTGTTCAATAAATTAACGCTTAAATATAGCGGAAGGGTATTAGTATTTTCATCTATCACTAAATTAACAAACGGCATATTCTCTCTCGCCGTAACAGATATTGTTGCTCCGTCAAAATAAAGGTTTTCAAATACATTTATAAGCGTCATTTTATCTGATGCATATCTAAACCCTTCTTCAATTCTTAAACCAAAATAATTGTAATACTCGGTTGAGTACTCATTATTATCAGTAACAGTTTTAACAATTGAAATTGATATGGGTTTTAATTGAACCCTATGAGATAGATAATCTTCTATGCAAATCAACTTATTATTGCTATAAGTATATTCAACACATGTCCCATCGGGATTAATAATTTGCGTTAAAAGATTATTTGTATACTTGTAATGCGTAAGCACATATTGCCCATCCTGCCTTCTAGTACGTATGCACGACAATAGTCCATCTGAACCATATCTAAAAACTATATTCCGCCCTTCGCTGTCTTGAATCTTTGTAATGTTTAGATCTGAAACACTTGCTTGGGACCCATCTCCGTAAGTAATTGAAACATAATTACCGTTAGCATCCTCTATTTTATATAATCTACCATGGTAATCAAATAAGTAAGTGAAGTTAGAACCATCAGTCATTTTATAAATTCCATTGTTAAAACTATACAACTTTAACCCCAAGCCATCGATATCATATGCATAATTTTTATTAGAATCAAATATGAAATAATGCATAGTGCCATCAGCATCATAATACTCATAATTATTCCCACGTTTTCGAATAATCTGTTGATAATTTAGTTTCCATCCATAACCAAATGATGGTGTGAAAATATCATCAACATCATAAAAACTATTATTATACGCAGAAATATACACATGACTTAAATTAATAGGTAATACTCCTCCTGTTGTTACATCATCATGTAGAACGGTCATTTGATTATTGTATTTATTAATATAAATTGTATCTTGTGTCGTACTTACGATATCATAATCCCAGTATTCTTCTATTCCAATATTCTGTCTATAATTAATCGTAATTGATGGTGCCATCGATCCATCTTCATACATCTTCGTTGCGACTTTAAGAATCGTAGTATTATTTGTTGGCAACGTTAGCGCATATCCATAATGTTCTTTTCCGTATTCTATCCAATTTTTAATCCCTCGGGTAACATCAAAAGAGTATCTTAGTCGACCTGGTTGCGTTAAGACTTGTTGGTCTGGCATTGGATACACGGGATTATCGCACATTTTATCAATATTAAAATAAAAAATATTAGGTTCCGCATCTGGTCCTTTTAATTTTGTAAGCTTTTTATCCAACTCATATAAGAAAACCATGTGCGGCACTGTATAGCTATTATTAATGGTACATTCAAGGGAAGCATTGATTATAGTCGATCCAACTGGTAAATTTAAATCTGAAAATCGATAAAAACAATCTGAATCGCTTGATAAAACCATAGCATTATCTCTTCCTATATATGCACGACAATCGCCAATGATGCTCGTCTGAACACTAGGGGTATATACAATGGGGTCTATTGTAACTGGAAAAACTCTTTCTTGGCTGTCAATCCATTCTTCACACGGTTTTATGGTTAAAGTATAATATGGCGAATTTCCTTCCAAAATGTATTCGACATCTTCCGATTGTTCATTCGCACTATCAAACATATAACCAGCAGGAATAATATATTTTATATCTTCTCCTTTTGTGCATATAATGTTTCCATTATTGTCTTTGGTTAATGTTAGACCTTTAGCATTAATATCAAAAATGAATTCATAAGAACTTTGTCTTGATTTTATAATTATATTTTCTTTCAACGAATTGCCTTTGAGTTGATAAGATAAATCAACATTTCCTCCGGATTCGTAGGAAATCTCGCTATCATTAATTATATCAATATCATATGTATTATTTTTCCCAATTGTTTTTCTATTAATAAAACTATTAATTATTGCTTCAAACAAAGGTTTCGATTTATAGTTTCTCAAGGAAAAGCTAATATCATTTCCATCGTAAGAAACACTTGTTTTGGAAGAATCTAAATACTGTCTCGGAAAACTAACTTTAAAACTGTTATTTTTGTTTTCAAAAGTGTTATTAATAGTTCTTATTAAAGTGTTGTCAATTTCTTCAAAATCTGAACCATTATAATAATGCACATTATCTGTGTATTCAACCATTGTATAGCTTCCATCGGACATTTTAAAATGTTTTGATCTTTCAGTTCTTTTCGTAACATCTTCATAAAGAACATATATATCTCCAGTCGTTTGTAGCCACTTTGATTTGGTTTTCTCAAAAAAACCGTTGTCAATAACCGTCATGGCATCTTTATTTGAATATGAACCTAGTTCCATTTCCGATTCTTCTTCAAAATCGTTAGTATCATGTCGCATGCTATTTGATTTCAAAGAATTACCTATGTGATTTTCTGTTTGATTAAAAAAAGATTCACTTTCATTTGTCGAATTTGCACATGCAATTAATGTCGATTGGCAAGATGCCACAATCATAATAAAAATCATTAGTCCCGCGACCAACAGCATATAAATCTCTTTCTTTTTGCTATTTATTAAACAAAACTCTTTAAAAAAACGCTTCATTTTCATCCCCTCATAATTTCCACTTTTTTTCATTGGAAATTAATTATTGTACTTCTATTATATAGATACAATCAACATCGTTTTTTGTGACAGAGTAATAAAAAAACCGACATTTTCTGTCGGTTTTTTCGATATCTAATAATTATTATTGAATAACCTGGCTAAGATATACTAAGAAGTTGTTCTTCTTTTCGATATCCACTCCGTTATATTCCACAAATACTTTTTCATGTTCTGTGAATATTTCTCCAACGGAATACACATAAAATAATTCTTCTTCTTCCGTGAAACTCTCCGTATATGAAATCCTATACCCTTCTACAAAATCATTATTGATTTCTCCCACAACGGCAAATGGAAGCGTATACTCATCATTTACCACAACAAACAAACTGACCGATTCCATTGTCTCATCATTATTGATTATAACAACAAAATAAAGCAACTCTTCATAATATTTATCAACTACTTTGTTAATAAGAATTCCTGTTTGATCTTTCACAGAAAAATCCTTAACGAAAATATTAAATTCATCAATGGTTGAACTCATTGTAATCTGATTCTCTAGAAGATAATATTTGTGTTCATTTTGATTTTGTCCTTCTCCTGTTGATGCGGGTTTTATTAAAACGACACACAATACAACTATTAGAACCAATGTGCATATTGATGCCGATATCATGAATATTGACTTTTGTGATAATTTTTTATTTTGCACATTACTTTTCACTTTAATTTCTTGCAAAAAGCCATCATCCCTTAAAGATGACCATGATTCGTTTGCGTATTGTTGAAGTTTCTTATCCTTTTTCACAACCACTCCTTATGATATGCTTACTGAAAACACATCGTCTATTTGTGTATTATAATTTATGTTAAAATATCCGCGTTTCCTTATACTCAATCCTGCACCTACAGAAATATAGCGATCACATCTGTTTGAGTTATTGCTCAATACATAGTTGATTTCTTTGTATCCATAACCTGCCATGACATGGCATCCATTAGCATATAAATACGAGATGGCATCATCATTGCCACTATTAATATTTGCTACGCTAAACTTGTCAAGAAATAAAACCACTGGTAGCCCTGCATCGATTTTCTCTTTTGCCTTCTCATAATCAAAGTATTCGTTTGTCATGCATGAATTAAAGTTTACACTATATCCCTGTTTAGTGCAATAGGCTGTCACTCCTGTTTTAAACTGCATTACAGATGTTCCTGGTCTAATCGAATTCGTTCCCATATCATTATATAGTTGAATAACGACTGAATTCAATGTTTCACTTGCTTCTTTATACAAATACGAATTCCCAATTTTAGTATATGGAGTATACTCAGGGATCAAATTCTCATAAAAGCGATCCCAATACTGTATAATACCACCAGCTGCGATAGGGGCACATGCATTAGAATAATTAGCTATCTCAATTAATGCAGGATATCTTACCGCGAGTTCTTTCTTATTCTCTTGTCTGCTAACAAAAGTTATTGTTTCACTTGATGATGAAAACACATACTCGTTTGCAGAATAGTATGCGTGCTTTGATATTTGTGACAATTCTTCACTGCTTACATATTCATTTGATTCTGCAAAAAAAACATCATTATTTGTTTTGTATAAGTAAAGCATATTGTATGCATATATTCTATATCCGTTTTCAACAACATTTTCATATGGACAACGAGCATCAAAAAAGACTTCCGGCATTTCAATTCCGTTGTTATTTTTTATCAATATTGCATATCCATGCTCTTCGTTTACTGTAAAATCGTATACATATCCCAATGGCGCACAATTAATATCATATAAAACTTCTTTTGTAGCAATAACAGTAGCTTTACCCTGATAAATATCTGAAACCATTTTATCTACATTTTCAAAAAACACTTTATCATATTCGTCTCCATTTTTGTTCATCGCATATGCGATATTTGTGCCTTGTTCCAAAGAAAAAGCAATAAGAATAATGGCTATGGCAGCGATAATTAAACAAAACTTTTTCATGTTATGAGTCTCCTCTAAAATTCGATCTGTAGATAAGACACATTAAAACGGTATTTTTGTGACATCATCAACAATCTTTTTTAATTTCTTCATTGCTCTACTATGTTTTTTCCTTATCGTGGCAGGTTTTATATCTAAAATATGTGCAACTTCATTTTGGTTGTATCCTTCCCAGTAAATAAGTTTAATTATATTTTGTGATATTTGATCCAATTGTTTAATAGCAAAATACAAATCACCATATAATTCTTCTTCACTAATTATTTCTTTTCCCAGTATATCATCGCCAATTTCAGTATATCTAGTCTCTTTTAATATCTTTCTTTTTGCTAAATTATGACAACATGTATATGCCCAAGAAGTAGGATTTTTTACAAAACTTTGCTTTTCGGCAATATCAATTAAATGTATGAAAAAATCTTGAGCAACATCTTTTGCCAATTCAAAACCATATGCCCTACTTATATATTGAATTATTCTGCAATAATAAAAATCATAAAGTTTTTCAATTGAAACATCATTATTTTTAAAATTGCGAAGATGATAATTAAATTCTATCGAATTCATCGTTTTTCCCCATTATATACTTTCACTTTTGTAAAAACAAAACTATATTAACACAGGCTTTTGTAATAGTAAATTGTTTAAAGAATATTCTACAATTTTTCTTTCAAAACTAAAGATTGCCTGTTTGACATGCCTTAGTTTTGATACACATAGATCTACTTTTCACAACGCTTTAATGCTGGTCGTTGACATGGGCATTTTATGTTTTGAAGTGAAACAATTTTGAGTTTTCTCTTCGCTGAATCTCTTGTTGCCGAAGAACAATAGAACTCAACGCTGCAAAACTACTGACAAGCAATTTTGCAACTGAACAAATCAATAATTCTAAAATGCAATACAAAAGCAATCACTATCAAGTAGCTGCTTTTGTATGTTGCTTATAAAAGTGTTATTTTTTTGTGAAATAAACCTAATGGCCCCATTCCAAAGCAATAAATTCTCTAATGTTGTGTCTAAGCTTGCTGGTTCTATGGCTTGTTTTATAGTTCAAGTTCGATTGTTATATTCCCAAATATCATTCATTCCCACTTATTTAAGTAATGTTTTATCAGGTAGTAAATTTTGCAATTTTTTATACATTTTTTTATTATCATCAAGACAGTCTTTGAGTATGTCACCAAGATAATTATTTATATGATCTTTCCGAGATTGCGATACTGCTTTTTTAGAGCTAATCAGTTCATTCGCAAAAGAAGAAAGATAGCCGATTTCCCAGAAATATGCATCAATTACTTTCATTGGCGTATAACCGTTCGATGAGCAAAGGACTATAGTTTGGTGTACTTCGTTAAATGGACGCAATTTGTCTATCATAGTTTGTATTGCGTTGCTCGAAAGCCTATCGCTCAATCCAAAATAACGTAAACCCGCTTTGAAGAACTCGTCGTATGCAGGTATACATCCCCAAGTGCCTAACATCACTTTTGTTATTAAAGTATTCGATGCGCAGTTATTGGAAGATTTTGTTTTTCTTGGATAATTTGTCGCCCGCTGTATGCTATCATATTTATCTCGCAATCCGCCATTATTACTGAATAACCATTTTGGTAGAACATTTACGCCTTGACTAAATGGTTCATAATTCCATAAAACGTTATATTGCGAATCGAATAATTCTTTAACGGCAGGAATATGAACTTTATAGTCGTTAAATAGTAGCGCACTGCTACCACGATACATGCCCCAACTCGCAAGATAAAAAGCCAATCGCAAAGATAAATCATCCAAAACATTTTTAGTAATTTCACCATTGCACTTTTGATATGCCGATAAAAATTTTTCTCTACATTGAATCCAAGACCGATATCTGCTATTATAAAAAGATGCGTTCGAATATTTACTCAAACACAAATTGCGCTCAACAGTATCTTTAAAGTTAAGAGTGCTTTGCATTAAATACTATCCTCCAAAACAAAAGAGTGCCCCACGAGGGCACTCAACATAGAAGTAAAAATATAACAAGTGCATCCCCGCTGATTTTTGCGATAAACCCACATACTACTTTTATTACGAAATTGCACCTGTTACCGAAGTAAAAGGACTTTTGTAATACGTTTATTGCGTTTATCGCAATCTCATAATACGACAGTTTTATACATTTCGTCAATCATATGTATGATTCTATAATTATGCATAGCTAATTCGGCATTCCTTGCATAAACCAATTTTTGCAAATACTTCGTTTTAAGTGCTATCTTTCACAATTTGCCTGTTAGACGTGCCGTAGTCTTGATACAAGTGGCGCCGCTGCGCGTCGCCAAAGACTACGGCACGTCTTCTCTAAAACACTAACCCGAATCCGGGCAGATCAGCACGGAGCGGAGCGAGGTTTCGCGCTAACCCGCTTGGCGAAATCCTCGCTTATCCGTCATGCCGTTGCTGGTGTCTTGCCTCGGTATCTTCGGTGGTTTTTAGTTGGAAGTTCGTAGGCGCGATTTTGTCTTTTGGCTTATTACGCCAATCTGTTCGCCTTCGTTGTAGCACATAAATTTGTCTTGCAATAACAGTTTCTTTTCTTCAACGCCTATACCGCATAGCACATCGTTTTCGTCTATGTCAGATATTACATATACAGGCAGTTTCCGAGAGTAAACAATCTTCTCGTGAGTCTTGTCAATGTACTTCAAAATATACGCCATTGCGTTGCCCATTTTCACGAGATTATCGTCTATCCGTTCAAAGTCATTTCTACCAAAACGTGAGTTAAAGTATTCACTTTGCATAGTTAACTGCATTTTATGCGTATTGACATTAAAATCTTTCTTCTCAATTATATTGCCCGGTATGGTGCCTTCGGGTATATAGAATAGCCCGTGAAAGTGCAATCTTTTCGTCTTTGGCGCACGCTCCCACACACCCATATATCGCCAACCTTTACGCTTTTGAAACGTGTTGAAACACATGCTCAACTTCTTCCTAAATGACGCTTCATCGTGCTTGGTATCGTCGTATGTGAACGTCACGAAGTAGTTGAAATCGTTAAGGTATGCCTTGCGTATAAAGCGTGTTTTTCTCGCTATAAGGCTCTTGAGTTTGGCATCCAATTTGGAACCAACATAAGCGTCTGCATCTTGCTCTTTGGAAAAATACGGATGCATACCTCTACACAAAAACTTGCGCCGCGCTTTCTTGCTCATACCGTCGGATTCGACATATAACTTTTCAAAGACTTCGCTCCGTTTTACATACTTTTTCTTAGGCTTTGGCGGCTCAACATCAAACGGCATATCATCTGATTCAACCGGTGTCATATCCGTAAAATCCCATTCGTCCTTAATTTCTTGTGACATAATTTCTTGCATTTCGGGTTCCGTGCCTGATACGCTTATAGTTTGCGCTTCTTCGGGCACTTCGACGGGAGTTTCAACAACGCGCTTGCGTTTACACGGATTACTCGTATGCGGTATTGCAATGTAGTGGCTGCCGTCGTTATAAACCTTTGCATCTTTATAAAACATATACATCACCCCCTATCTCGATAGAGCGCATCTATGAAATAACTATGCTGCTGTTTGAGTTCTTCCACGCTCGCTTTCTCGGTTGCATAAGTGATATAGTCGTTCAAGCCGACCTTTGCCTTTATTGCCATATCGCTGAAATAATCGGAAAAGCAGTCTGTCGAGAAACGCTCCTTATAAATCTTGTAGTTCATAAGGTTGTATCTTTCGCGATGTTTCTTTCCGTCCATAGTGCCTTGCTCAGTCTCTACAAACACGGTTGAATATCCATACTTGTTATAGATTTTCAAATTGCGTTGATACAGCAAATTCACAAGCCATTTGAGCGTATGCATAAACAGCGTGTTGTCGCCACGCTTGTAACGGAAATCGTAATACAGTTTTATAAACCACTTGAACGCCTTTTCCGCTATCATTTCTTCAAGCGTATAGAACGGCAATGCAACGTGAGTTTCTCCGGTAGAGATAATCGTCACAATGTCGGCAAGATCTCGTGCGTCTGCACCCCAACTTTCAGGACGTTGCTCATCTGTGAAAACTTTTATAAACGGGAAGTTCTCAACGGTCGCCGAGTGCCTGCACATTTTGAGCCAGTTATTGAAAAGGTCATTCTTTTGGTTTGTTTCTAACGTGCCTTTCTTGACTTCTTTCAATTCGAGATTGTTGCCGCGCTCTTTACCCACTTCGGTTATAAGCACAACGCCGAACTCAAAACTGCCGTTGTTGATATTGTCCGCAATGACCTTTCGCCCAAGTCGCAAAGTATCGAAGTCGAGAATGTGTGCATTGTGGCTTAGACTCTTATCCCGCTTAACAAAGAAGTCTGCACTCCACATCGGGAAATTTCCGCCGTCCATAAGCACGCTATCTTCTCTCACGGAATAGTTGGACACGATAAGGCTGGATTCAATGACGTATATAAAGTACAACTTTACATAATTCGTCAACACGTCGAAAAGATAATACGTTTTGAGTTCGTCATTATAGGTAAGCCCGTATAGGTCATAGTCATACCCATACAACTGCCACTTTGCATTGCGATGCTTTTCAAAACGTTCTCGCTTCAACTTCATCCATTTCTCGATGCTCGCAAGATTATAGATGACGTGATGCTCCATACATTTGCGCACTTCCATTTCAAGCGCAATCCACGGGAAAGATGGGAAACGCATATCGTTTTTCTGCAAGAGTTCGAGAGCTTTTTGCCTGAACATAACGTCTTGCGAAAGTGCCATATCCGTAATGATTGTGGTCTTGCGTTTGCCCATACTTCCGCAGGTCATAGACACTATCGGAAGGGCGTTTATAAAACCGCAATTTTGAGCCTCCTTATGGCGTAAAATATCCACTGCGATTTTGCGCCTGATGTGCTCGAAAATAAGCCACGCAAAAGGCAGCAAACTCCACCACGGAAAATGTTTGAAAATCACTTGCAAATCTATGATGAGTTTCCTTGCAATCGTGTATATCGAAACGAAGTCAAACGACACCGAGAAATACAAAAAGTATGCAAAGAACGATATGACGATGCTCGTCAAATTCAAGCTACAAAACCAAATGATTGCCCACACAATCGGTATCCATTTTTGACAGTTCAAAAACGTAAAATAACCGATGATAAATTGCCTTGTCGGGCGTGTTATTTTTCGTGCTATTGACTTGTGAATTTGTAGCGGTTTTGAGTCCTTGTTATGCTTTGTGTTCGGGGTTGAATACAACTTCTTGATAACAAAGAAAAGCACAAAAACAAAGGGCAAAATTATCACGAGAATTTGTGCTGCGACGCCAAGTTTTTCGCCTACGGTTTTACCGTATAATATGAAGTTGTCAAGGTTCGCAAACAATATCCAAAACTCAACGAATTTGACTTTGAAATCGCCAAAGTCGGAGGGGAGTATAGACTCCCATTTTATAACGTTTGAGCCGTTGAGAATGCTCGGATGTAATTCTACATCTATACCGAATAATTTGCAGAAATAATATTTTATCGAGTGTATTAAGTCGGTTAAACTCTCGAATATGCGAATATAGGACGTTTTGAACACAAGTGCTGCAAGTAGTATAAACGCTATTGTAACAAGCACGCTTATCACTATGTACACTATGTTTTTCTTGCTCATAATACACCTCCTATATTGGTTGCTACATTGAGTATTCTTGCCTCGTTATCGGTCGTAATAGAAGGCAATCGGCTACCTGTAAATATCAAGTAGCCGACTGCGAATACAACTAAAATAATGAGCAGAATACATACGATTCTTTTTACTGTTTTCATTGTATCTCCTTGCGCGTTTTGGCACTATTATCGACTTATGATTTATCTTTTGCTTTACGCTTTTCTTTGGCGGACTTTATCGCCTTGAAGGGAGTGCAAATAACGAGCCAAATTCCTTTGAAGATATGCGGCAATATCGGCCCAAGAAGTATTAAGCAAATGATGAGAATGATAACCGCAATGATTATCTTCCACCATTCCAACTTCTGTGCCGGAGCCGTAAATACGTTTATAACGTCGGTAGGACTGGACACAACGGGAATGACGTGATATACGCCGTCCTTGTTGAAAGTCAGTTCTATGATGTCAAAGTCAAGGAATATGGTTTCGCTTGCAATATAAGTGTCTGCCTCGTCCTCTGGAACATAATTGCCTTCGTTGTCACTTCGCCCGCATGCTTGCGAGAAATAGTCCGTGTTTGCAAATCTGAACAATACCACTCGTCTGTTGAGCGCACTCTCTTTTGCATAGAACGCTCTCAAGCTTGCAACGTCGTTCTTGTTCACGAGCAATCTTTGAGATACACCGTTATCGTCGGCAATCAAGTCATCTGCTTTCACTTCATAGATAGGCGAGATGTCTTTATAGTCACCGTTTGTTTGAGGCCACGAAAAACCATAGTCCCAGAGTTTGTCCCACCACGAGTGGTTGGAGTCATAGCTCATAAGATTAAACGTGTCGGCAAGGTCAATAGTTTTGTCGTTGTGTCCCATTTGGCGTCCTTCGTCAACAAAAGATTCAAACAAGTCCGTGCTTATCTCACGTCCGTTGCAGTCTATATATCCGTTGCCTAGTTCGTTGGAATATCCATAGATATATTCGGCAACTCTGTTGGCTGCAACGTCGCCCGCAACGGGTTTTGAAAAGAGAAAGTCAAAGACTTCATCCAAACCGACGTATGGCGAATAGAAAACCATTGGCATCATATCCGACTGACTGTTTGCCTTGCTAACTTTCGTAGAATTGAAAACTGCGCCGCCGGTTGTCTCTTCATAATTGGTACGCTCGTTGAAACACCAATCATATTCAATCGATGTATATCCATGAAATTGATTTGATGTTTGCTCAACCTTATAACCCGTGAAGAGCCTATATGGGATTTGCGGATTGTTTTGATCTTTCTCGGTTTTGAGTTTTGAGCCTGCAAGCATCTTTTGATAGAATGCTTCGTTGGAAGTGATAGCGGCAAGTTTGGTCTTGTACTCCCACCATTCCGCGCGTATCTTTTGCAACTTTCCGTACTCTTGATAGATTCGCTCCGGGATAGAAAAATACACCGAGTTGACTTCGTTGTAATGGTCTTTGCCTTTGCTTGAAACGTTGGTTCTGAACGATGTATGATGCACTTCGAGCTTTAAGGTTTCAAGGTCTTGCACAACACAATTCAACGTAGATTTCGCATTGGCGTCAGGTCCGTATCCTTCCGAATATCCCGTGAAAGTGTACGTTCCGCCAACGCCGTATTCGGTAGCGTTTTTATCTCCGTACGTTACGAGTTCGATACCCGAAATATCATATCTGCGCTCATTGGTATTTACTCGTTCCGCAAAGGTCTTATCGGAGACTTTTCTATCTATTATTTTGTATTTGTAGAACAGATTTTTATAGTCGTTTGATGACTTGCTGCAGAACTTCAAATCAAACTTTTCATACCTTGTTGGTGTGCCGTTTTTGTCGTAACTTACAGCCATTTGGATTTTGTTCTGTTTGCTGTTTGTTGACAAATTCAGGGCTTGTGGGTTATAAATCAGCAGATAAAGTCCGTAATTTGCTCGCATATTGGATTTGAACGAGTAGCAATACTCTATAAAACTCACAATGCGCAACGTCCCGTTTTCGTTGTACGGATAGTCTTTCAAATCGAAAGGTTTTCCGTCTATGGTGGATGACAAAAGGTCATCCAAAACGTTCGTGGTGTCAAACGAGTTTTCACTTGACGCATACGCAATTTGCTCTGTCCCTTGCATCATCAAAACGATGGTGCAAAGGACCAAGAATATTGCCATAACCAAGCGGCTATTTCGCTTTGATTGTGCCATCCGGCTGTACCTCGAATACGAGTTGTTCTTGCAGTGTGACACCTTCCACCGCAACGTAATTATGGAAACTGATTTTAATCACCGCTTCGCCATTGTAGGAGTAAACAAGCAAAGTGAAATTATCTACGGAATTGTCCGCGTCGTCTTGATTGAAAGACACTTCTTTGTCGGGATAAAGTCTTTGCAAAATGCTTTGCATTGTATAGTTACCGCTGATAACGAAGTCGTTCTCGTTTTGGGTAATATCAAAGCCTTTTGTGAGATCTTCTTCCGCGCCGAAACTGTATATCTCTCCGTCCACCGTGAAGTCAAAATCATTGTCGTGCGATACGTTAGGAACAATCTTTAAGGTATAACCGCTTATGTCCTTATTGACTGCTCCAAAAGTGTATTTGACTACGAATTTGTTTTCCGCATCTTGTTTCATTATGTAGTTGTCATAGTCCGAGAGCATTCGCTTTCCATCGCTTTCAACATAAAAAGTTTTGAAATCAGATGTAAAACCATTAGTGAAGAAAGCAATAGAACCGACGGCAAGCACCAAGAGCAATGCACATACGATTACGGCAATCGTCTTGCCAACATTCATTTGCTTTTTCATGCTCCACCTCTAATTAGAACGAAAGCGTTGAATCGGAGAGCGATACGCTTTGAACGCCGGATACCGTACGAATGTTGATAGTGGTGCTGATACCCGTTTTCACTTCGGTAACCGTGATGGTGACATACGGAAGTTTGCCGTCCACATAACTGTCAAAGGACTCAACGACTTTGCGAGAAGGATCTGCCGAAATGCCGCTGTAGGAAGAAGGCATACTGCCACCGATAACTTTCAACTTGCCGTTCTCGATTGAGAACTTGTTTACGCTCACATATCCACCCGGTTTTTGGAACGAAGTCCAAATGTATCCTGCCGATTCAAACACGTCTTGAACAACGTAATTAACCGTGGCATACTCGGTGCTTTGAAGTGTTCCCGATTTGTATATCTCTTTCTTAACCTTGATTGCGCCATAAGAAACAGCGGAGATTTTGTATTCGGGAGTGAACGTACTGCCCACAAGTCCAAACTCATTGTCAAGAGAAATATCAAAGTTGTAGGTTTTGGAACTTTGAATTTCCACGATTTTTGCGTTGTTCCATTTGCTATCGGTGATGGTTTTTGCTCCGGTGGGTGTAACTTTGATAGAAGTAGGCGCACCGACGTAGAGCACTTGACATTTTGCGGTAAACCCGCCTTCTCTTGTCGTAACCGTGATAATGATTTCATCGTCACCGAACGCTTTCTTACAAGTTACGGTCGCGATATTGCTGCCGTCGCTTTTGGGAGTTACGGTAACATAGTCCGAGACATTTTCACTTCCGTGTTGTTTTGTAGCGCCCCATGCAACGCTCCAATCAACGAGTTTGTTTGTTGCTTCGACGGGAAGTACGGTTGCGGTAAGGGTTACGGATGCCGTATGCCCAGTTTCTGCTGCTGTCGTTGCGTCTACCGAGAATGCAAGCACGGAAGGCATCTCATATATTTGACCTTCGAACATATCCTTGCCATCACCCGATGCAATAGGCGTGTCTGTGTTGTTTTGTTTCATTTGCTGAATTACAAGCCCCAGCGCTGCGCCAACGCCTGCAAAAAGGACTATGATTGCCATAAGTGTCGCAATCCATTTGATACTGTTTTTCTTTTCTTGATTCATATAAATCCTCCATGTTTTTTGAAAGAAATACGGCTGTATTTCAAGCCGTATTCCGTGACGCTTATTTATCTGATAAGCATATTGAGCAATGCTCTGTCCGATGATTTGAACGGCTGAATCTTGCATTCGTAAACTTCGCCGTCTTCGTCAAAAGAACGTACGCCATAGGTGTTGCCCGAAACGACTTTGCCTGTTTTCTCGTCCTTGATCTCGTAGGGCGTTACAACGAGTTCCGCTTTGTTTTCATTGCCGAAAACGATATCCAAAACCGTGTAGCCCGTGAAGTCCGGTGGCATAAGTTGCACTCTTGCTTCGATGCCACGTACAACACCTTTGATGAAGTATGTAAAATACTGCTTGCCGTTTTTCTCGTAGGTTTCTCTTTCTACAAAGATTTTCTTATCCATTGCTTATTTCCTCCTTATTTTTTCTTCCCGATAGTACGAGAGATTGTTCTTGCCTCGGATTTGGATTTGCCTTCACCGAGCGCCTTTTTGTACTTGTACAGACCTGCGTGATCCGATTGTGCTTGCAAGTATCCGGAGCGAAGTCCTGCCTCATAATCCGTGAGTTGCTTGCCTTCTTTTGCACCGTGTTCGTGCACCTTGTTCTTACGCTCCGATGCGTAGTCCTTCGCTCTCTTGGAAGGCACGCTCCATCTGCGTTCGCTATATTTGTTTGCCATTGAAAAATTCTCCTTTACCCGTTGTGCCGATAGTGCAGCATGGTGATTTGTCTTTGCCCGTGTTGCCGTTAGCTAAGCACGAAATTGATATATTAAGTTGTAGTTTTGTAATCAATGATTTTTAATAAAACACTTCGTTTTCGTCGACCTGTTTTCAGAAGGTGGCCACCTAATTTGCAAAGTCCTAAAAGCGAGCGTCGCATCTTTTTTTCAGCTCATCGATTACGCATATATCATAGCAAAAATCGAAATCGTCCACCACATACTCAACCTCGTTTTTGTGGGTATAAATCTAGTTTTTCTAGGACAAAATCAAGACTAACCCGTACTTTACCAAGACAAAAACGTACTATAAACTTTTGATTTTGCAAAATTAAAGAGAGACGGCACAATGTCCGTCTCCCTAAAATCAGTCTATGTATTTGCGAGTATATGCCGTTGAAGGAATCCTTTTCCCGTCTATGTTGTCTTTGCTCTCAAACAACAATTTATACTCACTGTCTCGCTTAAAAGTCCTTCGATAATATGTGTCGTGACTTATCAAAGCGTTGTCATAAATATCGCTTTTCTCGTACTTCATATGTTGCGTTACAATATGGTTTTTCGTGCGATAGATATTATCTGCAAAAGTCGATGCAAAATCGGGAATTCTTATATCCATACCGTCACCTCGCTTATGCCGACAAATGTTGCATGAAGAATCTGCAAAGTTTATCGTTCAGTTTGTGTATATAGTCCGGAGAATAGTCCAAAGCTATAGACAAATTCTCTTGCGTGCTATTGTTTACATAAAGACTTACGTATACGTCGTAGAGCTTCGGTGGCGCGGAACATACTGCCGAATTGTACTTATTGATAAGCTCGAGTATTGCCGGATTACCGACTTCTGTCGATGCCTTGTCAAACACGTTTTTACGCACGTAATAATATTGAATGTCTTTTAGATCTTTTTTTATTTGTTGTATTGTCATATGCATTTCTCCTAGTCTTATAAATAAATTTTTCCGTGCGGAGAAATAAAAATATCCCCACTCGGTTTGCGACCTTTTTCAACACGTCGCATTCGGGTTGGGGATATTCTCTCCTATCGAATCTTATCTATAAAAGCGGGGAACGAGGATTTATCTTGGGCGCTGTTTCAGCCCGACCTTGATTTGCCTATATAGACGTATGTAGTTTTCTTTACTTCTTATTTCTGTACGACTTTGATTAATCGTACGTTGTTCTTTTTCTGCTCAAAGTATTTGGCGTGGCAATGTGAACATCTCCCCACAATCTCGCCGTTACTCTTTACAGCCGCTATAAAATACTTTCTGCATTCCGGACACAGTTTTCGTATCGGTATAGCGTCTTGCGCGATAACATAATTATCCATAAGTACCTCCTTCGCCAATAGTACACAAAGACTTGTATTTAGCAATCCGCATTGATGGGGTTAGGCACTCCCGCATCCCGGAAAACTATCTTGCGCACCCATATACATTTTCCTTATAAACCGGGGCAGTTATTCGGAAAGCATATCGATTTGATAAATATCGTCGTAATAAAGCTTCTTTTGACCTATCGTCAAATAATGATACAAAGATAAGTCCGTTGCTTTTCCATATTGCTCCTTTATAACAAGTCCTTTATTACTTTTACGGCTATGCCTTGAATTTGAATATTCTTATAGAACATATCTTGAAGTGCATCGTTTTCGGAATGCAACCTTATTAGTTTGTGCTTTTTATCCAAAAAATATCGCTTTAACGTAGCCTCACCGTCATCCGTGAGCGCAACCACTATTTGTCCTTCGTTTGCAGTATCTTGCTTTCGTATAACAACCAAATCTCCATCGTTTACGCCTGCATTTATCATACTTTCGCCTTTCGCTTTCAGTATGAAGTACTCTCCGGGACCGAAGAACTCGGTAGAGATTGATACATACGATTCTATATTTTCTTCCGCAAGTATCGGAGAGCCGCAAGCAATATCGCCGACAATCGGACAAGCCGTTACATTGGACATTGTTTTGGCAAACTTCGATGTAGTGAGATTGCGATGCTTGCTCTTTTTCTCAATCATACCCGCTGACACCAAGTAATTGATATATCTGCTAACAGTAGACGGATTGACATTTATCTCATCTGCAATTTCATATATAGACGGCGTGCCGTTATTCTCTCGCAAGCTCTCATTGATTATGCTCAATATCTTGTCTATCGTTTCTTTATTCTTAACTTGCATCGTATAACCTCTTTTTTGCAATATGCAACATTTATTGCGTTTTGCAATTCTTATTATAGCCAAGCAAAAATAAATGTCAACGAGTTTTCACAAGAAAAATTTGAGATTTCGGTGAATGCGACATTATCGGTACATTGCGGTTATTCTTGCGATTTTTTCGTATCCAATGCAATTTCATCGCACAATTCTTTGGCGAGCACAAGCACAAATTCATCAGGCATATTATTAACCAATGGAGTGCCGTTGACATAAACAGTTTTATCTAAAATGCTTGTGTCACCTTCGACTTCTTTCATAAGGCATCACCTCCGTTTTTTCTTTTACAATACACAAAAATAATGCCTTACGTAACATACTCAGTAGGACAAAACAGGTTATAAAACCGACAAATCCGGTTATAAATCAAGACTTAGCCGTACTTTTTCTCGACTCAACCGTACTGCATTGCCTTGTGTGTTTCGTTTTGCGAGCGTATCAGAAAATCATTTGTTGTCAAGGGAAAACAAATATCGAACATCATATTGAAAAGTCATCAACCGATATTAGTTTTCTTTTTCCTTGACCAGCTTCATTCTTTTCTGATTTTTCGATGCTGTCGAAAAAGATTTCGTCAAACAAATTAACAAGTTCGACAAAGAAAATATCGAAAAAGTCTTGGTGGAGTACGGCTTAGTCTTGAAACATGACCGGAAAAACGAGAAAGAGTACCAGTTGAGTATGTTACGCTTCCAATTCTAATTCGATATGATGAACACGATAAAAAACACGGAGGTTAAATCAAAATGAAAGGTGCAGTCATCTATGCAAGATACTCTTGCGAACGACAAACCGAGCAATCTATCGAAGGACAGTTGCACGAATGTTACAAATATGCCGAAAAAAACGGATTATCTATATTAGACGAATACATAGATAGAGCAACAACCGGAACGAACGACAATAGACCGGCATTTCAAAAAATGCTAGCAAATTCGGAGCGAGAAACTTCATGGGATATCGTTCTCGTTTATGCCATAGACCGATTCGGGCGCAACTCGATAGAAATTGCAATCAACAAACAAAAACTTATAAAAAACGGGAAAACTTTGATTTCCGCAACCCAAAGAACGTCAACCAACATTGACGGGAGCAAAAACTTGGACGGTATTTTGCTCGAAAATATGTATATAGGCCTTGCGGAATACTATTCAGCCGAATTATCTCAAAAAATACGTCGCGGACTTATGGAAAGCCGTGAAAAAGGACTGTTCTGCGGCGGCGGTCTTACTTACGGCTATAATGTAGTAAACAAGCATATAGTAATAAACGATGAACAAGCCGAAATCATACGTTATATATTTCAAGAATACAACAACGGCAAAATAATCCCGGACATTATTAATGAACTCAATGCAAAAGGATATACTTATAAAGGCGGCGATTTTGTAAAAAATTCGTTATATAGAATATTAAGAAACGAAAAGTATATAGGTATAACCAAATATATGGGGGTTGAATATAAAAATATATATCCTCCGATTATAAGGGAAAATCTGTTTTATTCTATACAAAAAAGGTTGGCACTATATAAAACCGGAAGGATATGTAAAGACACTGAATTATGGTTAAAAGCAAAGGTATTCTGCGGTAACTGCGGCCGTCCTATGCACTGCGATTCGTCAACTTCACAAAGCGGAAAGCGTTTTCACTATTATAAATGCTCTGGACGCAAAGAACACATATGCGATATGAAAGTTATTCGTCAAGATAAGCTCGACAAATTTATATTTGAAACAACTCTCAAAGTGTTTGCAACGGATGAAAATATAAAGCTTTTAGTAGACAAAATCATAGACGTTCATAGTAAGCGGCAAAAAGATGAATCATTATTAACTGGATTAAAAGCCCGTTTGTGTGATACAAAAAAATCCATAGACAATCTTTTGATAGCATTACAAGAAGGAATAATTACTACAAGCACGAAAGATCGATTAAAGCAACTTGAAAGCGAGAAAGAAAAACTTGAAAAAGAAATTGCAAACGAGGAAAATAAACTCGCACTTAGATTATCTCGAGATGATGTTGAAAAGTACCTGCGGAAATCGCTGAAAGCGTCTCCAAAAATACTATTAAATAATCTCATCGACAAAATAATCGTATACGACGATAAGATAGAAATCTACTTCAAATATTCACACCATGTCCCTGATGATCCCAATGATCAACAGGGACTTTTTTATAGCAAATGCGAGATACCTGTAAACCGTGGAAGCAGAACAAAACAAGTGCTTGATATAACCATTGACAACCACAATATACATTTTTTCATAAGATACAGCACAAAGAGGAACAAAGATTTGTGTTTGCCGATAAACTACAAATGTCAGAAAATGAAAAATCATCCGCTCATGTAAGTGCTACATGTGCGGATGGTTCACGTGTGGTGGAGACAATAAGACTCGAACTTATGACCTCTACGATGTCAACGTAGCGCTCTAACCAACTGGGCTATGCCTCCAAAGCAAGAGTTATATTACACTAATTTGAAAAGTTTGACAAGTGTTTTGGAGTATTTTTGAAAAATTGACGACGGATTTTGTAATTAACATTCAAAACGATATACAAAATACATATCAATAATAAAAAAAAAGGCCGCTAAAAAAGTAAGCGGCCCTGCCGAAGAAAAGTTTCGGCATTAAAAAAGTCGTGTCGGGATGCGACGAAGTGCGCCCTGCCTTCGCCACATCGGCGAAACGTGATTTGTCGGCTTGTCTGACTATACGTCAAAAGCGCAATTCTTCCCTATGCCATAACGCAAAGAACAACGCAATTGCGATTGAGCAATCGGCGTTCACCGCTATCCGCGAAAAATCTTGACATAGCACCCCTTGCTACGCCGTGTTTTCTGCGTTTCGGCACGGAAAACAACCTGCTCGCAGCGTTTTATACGCATGCGTTTGCTCATTGTTGTTCTTGTCTATATAAATTAAACAATTGTAAAAGAACGAATTTCCCACAATCAGACAAATTTTCTTAAAATTCTTTAATATTTCCAGCTTTTCGCAATTTATTGAGAAAACGGAGCGGCAAAACGCCGTTCCGTTTCAAAAAAATAAATAAGGTAAAGTGACTGCGTCACAACAAAAACTATATTGTCGGGTGCGCGGATTTGCCATTGAAGAATTCGTTGTATTTGTCGACTTGCGCGGGTCAAACGCAAGTCAAAATAAAGGAGAGAATCGGCAAATCCGCGCTATTTGGGGTATCATGTTCTGTGGTTTTGCACCTTGTCACGTCTTGCTTATCTATTGATAAGGCACATCCTGACGTACACGATCTTTCCGTTTCTCGTTGCGATTTGCGAATCGTTGACTCTGGTTGCTTTGTTTATACGGCTCATCAAAATTTTCATAATTTACTCCATAAAGTACTTTGCACTTTCACATGTTATTTTCGCTCGGGATTTTTATTTCCCCTTGCTTGCAAACATATAATATGCTATACTGTGTACCGAAATCGGGACATCTGCGAGAAAAATTCAAAAACTTTTTTCGCAAACGTTTCGAAAAATTCTGACAAACGGCGAAAAAAAGGAGCGAATATGGCACTCGAAGCAAAGAAAACTCTCATAATGCGGATATATCAAATTCTTGAAGAATACAGCGATGACGAGCATCCGCTCACGCAACAGGACATAATAGATTTGCTCACGCGCGATTACGGCGTGGAATGTGAAAGAAAAGCCGTCGGACGCAATCTTTCCTATCTGAAAGAAATGGGGTTCGATATAGAAAGCGGCAAAGAAGGCTCGTATCTTGCCACACGCAAAATCGAAAACGCCGAACTGCGACTTCTTATCGACAGCGTTCTTTCGTCTAGAAACATAAATTCGACGCACTCCAAGCAACTTATAGACAAACTCATATCTCTCGGTGGGCGCAACTTCAAATCGCACGTAAAGCACGTGTATTCCGTCAAAGAATGGGACAAATCGAGCAACAAAGACTTCTTTTACAACGTCGAAATCGCAGACGAAGCCATTGAACAAGGCAAGAAGATCACTTTTGACTACAACAAGATGGGGCTTGACAAGCGGCTGCACAAAAACCTGTCCCACAAAGGCTCGCCGTATCAGATGTTTTTGCACAATCAACGCTATTATCTTATGATGTTCGACGAAGTGTTCGGAGAAGTCGGCTACTACCGCATGGACAAAATTACGAATATAGAAATCGTCAACGAAGATGCGAAACCGCTAAAAGAGAACGCGGGATTTGAAAAAGGCATAGACTACAAACAAATATCCACCGCTCTTCCGTACATGTACAACGACAAACCCATACCCGTCACGATAAAATGCCGCAACTACATGATGGACACGCTCTCGGACTGGTTCGGGACAAACTTTGTCGTGAAACGAGTTGACGACGAGCATTTCACAGCCACGGTCACCGCAAGCGAAAAAGCCATACTATACTGGATATTGCAATACAACTATAAAATCGAAGTCATATCCCCCGAATCTTTGCGCCAACGCGTGATATACAGCCTGAAAACGACGCTTGCAAAATACGAAAAACCGTCAACCGACGAAAGCGACAATGCAAACGCAAGCATAGAAAACGAAACAGTAAAAAGTTAAACTACGCATAAATCGACAAATCGATTGATTTTGCAATGCGGTGAGCCTATAATACGTTTTTGCGAAATCGAATCACATGGTGAAATATGACGAAAAAAGATTTGCTTTCAAGATTGTACCGTCACGGCGTGCAGTTGATGGCGGTGGGAATAATAACGGGAATTTCGGCAGGCATAGTGGTGACTTTCTTCAATATCGCCGCCAAGTTGTTTTCAAAATACGCAAAGGATTTATACGCGCTCGTACATGAAAATCCCGCATTCATTCCATTGCTCTTTATTGCGCTTGCCATAATCGCATTTGCTATTGCTACGCTTGCAAAATTCGTGCCTATGGTTCGCGGAAGCGGTATTCCGCAAACGGAAGGAGCGGCAAGGGGTCTGCTTGAACTGAAGTGGTACAAATCGCTTCCGTCAATGGCGGCGGCATGCCTTGTTTGCATAATATCCGGTCTCACCGCAGGTGCGGAAGGACCGAGTATGTTTATCGGCGCGACTTGCGGTGACGGAGTGAGCAAAATGCTCCGTTGCACCGATATGGAGCGAAGATATCAGCTCACGGGCGGAGCGAGCGCAGGACTTGCAGTGGCGTTCAATGCGCCGCTTACGGGAATCGTCTTCGCCTTTGAAGAAGCGCACAGACGTTTTACGCCCGCGATATTTATATGTGCGTTCTCGTCCGTGCTTTCGGCAATCATAACGCGCAACGTGCTGTTTGAACTCATGCATATGGAAGTGGCTTCCACTTTCACTACGTTCACGCTTGTGCAAATGCCGCTGAAATCGTACGGATACGTTGCAATCGCGGCTGTTCTGAGCGGTCTGTTGGGCTTCGGTTTTTATTCTCTTTGCCTGCTCTCACGCAAAATATTTGCAAAAATTACGTTTGCAAAAGGTCTTGGTAAAATGCTCATTCCTTTCCTTGCGGCAGGCGTTTTCGGACTTATAAGCGTTGCCGTCATGGGTGGCGGACACTCGTTCATTCAGTCTCTCGGCACAAACGGTGCGACAAGAGAACAAACGGCTGCTACGATATTCTCTTCCCCCGTCGTCGTATCGTTGTTGCTCGTTCTCGTCATGCGAATTCTTGCAACCGCACTCAATCTCGGCGCAGGCGTGCCGTGCGGAATATTCATTCCCATGCTTTCCATAGGCGCATGCATAGGCGCACTCGTTTCAAAACTTTGCGGCGCAATCGGCATGGACGCAGTGTACGGAGATTGTATCGTCATGATTTGCATGGCAACGTTCTTTGCGTCAATCGTCAAAGCACCCATAACCGCAATCGTCATGGTCGTTGAACTCACCTGGCAATTCACGTTGCTCGTTCCCGTCATTCTCGGCGTATCTTTCGGATATATGGTCAGCGAAATCTTCGGCGCAAAACCGATATACGAAGTCATACTCGACGGCATACTCGAAGACGAACACGTGCATCTGACGCGTCACTCCTACACCACCACGATAGAAGAAGGCTCGATTGCGATGAACAAACCTATACGAGACGTTTTGTGGCCGGGCAACCTGCTTATCCGCTCCATAAAACGCGGTGACGAAATCGTGGTCGCCGCATCGGATACGGTGCTACGTGCCGGTGACGAAATCACCGTCCAAACTGAATGCGTCGACTTCGAACTCTTCAAAACGTGGGTTGACGAAATCGTAAAACCAAGAAAACTCGCGTCTCATCGCAAAGCGAATAAAAAAACGAAACAATAAGTTTAAATGTCGATTATACAAATATAAACCCGCTTTTAGTGCAAAGGCGGGTTTATATTTTGCAAACTTTGCAAAGCAATGATATTTGTATAAAACGTGGCAGACAATACGGTTTGCCTACCCTACGCTTGATTTATAAAACGGCAATATTGTGATGCATAACAAGAAAGGCACGCCTTTGGGGAAAACCGATATTTGGATGAAGAACAAGAAAGAGCCACGCTATCGGCAACTCTAATGTACAAGTAGTACATGAGTTGACAAACAAGGTATCTTGATAATCTTAAGTTTGATTTATAAAACGGCAATATTTAGATGGAGAGCAAGGAAACACCCCTTGTACGGCAACCCTAATGTATATCAATATATTGTATGGCTCCGCCCTATCCTATAAAGTGTGTAAAACGGCAATATTGCGATGCATAACAAGAAAGGCACGGCTTTGAAAAAACACGATATTTGGATGAAGAACAAGAAAGAGCCACGCTATCGGCAACCCTAATGTACAAGTAGTACATGAGTTGACGAGAGCGTGGCTCTGCCGATGTTATTCGCCAAATAGCGTGTTTTTAGCCGAAGACGGCAAGAAGGAAGCCTGCCGCAACCGCCGACCCTATAACACCTGCAACGTTCGGTCCCATGGCGTGCATGAGAAGATAGTTGCCTTTGTTGTATTGAAGGCCTACGGTGTTGGCAACACGGGCTGCCATAGGCACTGCGGATACACCTGCAGAACCGATGAGCGGATTGATTTTGCCTTTCGACAAGACGTAAAGAAGTTTGCCGATGAGAAGTCCGCAAATGGTTGCAAGAACGAAACCTGCAAGACCAAGGAACACAATTTTGATTGTGTTGAGCGTAAGGAACGTAGAGCCGACTGCGGTTGCACCGACGGAAATGCCAAGGAACAACGTGACGATGTTCATAAGCGCGTTCTGTGCAGTGTCGCTGAGACGGTCGGTTACGCCGCATTCTTTGAGCAAGTTGCCGAACATAAGGCTGCCGAGAAGCGGAGCAACGGACGGCAAAAGCAAGGATACGACTATCGTGACGAGAATCGGGAAGATAACCTTCTCTTTCTTGCTTACGGGACGAGTCGCCTGCATGACGGTCATGCGCTCTTTCTTCGTTGTGAGCATCTTCATGAACGGGGGTTGCAGAAGCGGAATAAGTGCCATATACGAATATGCCGCAACCGCAATAGGTGCAAGAAGTTCAGGCGCAAGCGATTTTGTCAGGAAGATAGCCGTCGGGCCGTCCGCACCTGCGATGATAGAAATGGAAGCCGCTTGACCGCCCGTGAATCCCATTGCCGCGGCAAGGATAAGCACGAGATAAATACCGCCTTGTGCCGCCGCGCCGAGAATGAGCGAACTTGGTCTTGAAAGCATCGGACCAAAGTCGGTCATTGCGCCTACGCCCATGAATATGATGCAGGGATAAACGCCGGTCTTGACGCCGATGTAAAGGATGTCGAGCAATCCGCCGTGTTGCAGAACGTTGAGATAATCAACGCCGTTTGCAACGGCAGCGTCTCCCGTCCACCAGTCCGCGTGGAAGATTTTGTCTCCGTCGAGTGCGGGAAGGTTTGTGAGAAGCATGCCGAACGCAATGCCGACAAGAAGCAACGGCTCAAATTTCTTTTTGATGCCGAGATACAAGAAGAACAACGCAACGATAATCATCACGAGCGATTGCCAACCGCCTTCCGCTCCGAAAAGACGATAACCGCTGTTGTTCCATATATTTTTCAGTATTTCGCCGATATCCATACGAGTTGCTCCTTACAGAAGTTCGACGAGCGGAGTGCCGGTTTCGACGGTTGCGCCTTTCTGAACGAAGACTTGACCGATTTTGCCGTCTCTTTCCGCATAAATCTCGTTTTCCATCTTCATGGCTTCGAGAACGACGAGCACGTCGCCTTTCTTGACTTGTTGACCGCTTGTGACCTTCACTGCGTTGATGTTGCCGGGCATAGGTGCGACGACTGCGTTTGCGACTGTGCCTGCAGGAGCGGCGGCAGGTGCTGCCGTCGGTGCGACGGTCTGTGCTACGGGTGCAGCGACTGCGGGTGCGGATTGCGGAAGAGCGGCTTCGTATTCTGCTTGAATGACCGCTTCGCCATTTTCCACTTCAACTTCGTATATTTTGCCGTTGAGCGTAACTTTGTAAATCATTTTTCTTCTCCTTCCGCGTCCACGCGTTTAATGGATTTGAAACGCAACTCGTTGAGCGGAGTTTGCGTTGCGTCTGCGACGATTGCCATAATCATAGCCGCGTCGCGTTCGTCGGTGTTGACGAGTTTGAGTTCTCCGCAAGTGCCGTTTGCAAGTGCGGGAGCGTCGGTTGTCGCAGAAGCGTCGTCTTCCACTTTCTTTTTTTTCTTCCAAAACGCCATTTTTTCTTTTGCGTTTTGAACTTTTTGCGCCCATTCGGGATGTTTTTCCCTGAGTTTGTCGCTGCTCTCGAAAATCTTGCCTTCGAGTTGAACGATGAGCATAAGCAGGATGAGAACTATAAACACGATGACTACGCCTATGACCGCAAGCAAAAGCGCGTCAACGACTTCCAACGGTTTGTTCTTATCGAGTATGCCGCTTAACAAAATAGCATTCATAACCACTCCTGTTATTCTTCGACGGGTGCGATGGTGTATTTGACGATTTTCTCTTCTTTAGCCTTGCGAGCAGCAAAGAATTTCTCCGTAACTTGCGGGAAAAGGATGTAAGAAAGCACGTCTTCGTCGCACTTTGCCGTGTCGCCGAGTTCCGCTTTGGTCTTTTCAAAGACGGGTTCGAGCGTGTCTGCGTATCTACCTTCGATGGGTTTCTCGTCGCCGAGAACTTTTGCCATAACGTCGGGATTGATGGGAGCGGGCGACGTGCCGTATTCACCGCGGCAATACGCCTTGACTTCCTTTGAAATGTTCTTGTATCTCTCGCCTGCGAGCACGTTGTTTGTTGCCTGCACGCCAACCATCTGGCTCATAGGCGTGACGAGTGGCGGATACCCGAGATCCGCTCTGACCTTCGGCGTCTCGATAAGCACTTGCTCGAACTTGTCCATTGCGTTTTGCGCTTTGAGTTGCGAAACAAGGTTGGAGAGCATGCCGCCCGGCACTTTGTACGTGAGCGCATCGGTGTCGGTCGTGAGCATCTTGGGATTGAGAGTCCCGTCTTTGAGATATTCGTCTCTAATGGGCTTGAAATAGTCGTTGACTTGTTTGAGCACATCGTCGTTGAGACCTGTTTCGTAACCGAGTTGTTTGAGCGCGATGTTGATGGTTTCAGTTGCAGGTTGGCTCGTGCCGCCGCTGAAGCATGAAGTTGCGGTGTCGATGACGTCAACGCCCGCTTCGATTGCTTTCATGTAGGTCATATACGCCATACCCGTCGTGCAGTGCGTGTGCAAAACCACAGGAATCTTCACTTCGTTCTTGATTGCGCCGATAAGTTCGTACGCTTCAAACGGAGTCATCGTGCCTGCCATATCTTTCACGCAGATTGTTGCCACACCCATTTCTTCGAGTTGTTTTGCAAGTTTGGCAAACGCTTTGAGAGTGTGAACGGGACTTTGCGTATAACTGATTGCGCCCGACACCGTCGCTCCGCACTTGATTGCGGTCTTTGTCGCGGTCTCGAGATTGCGTACGTCGTTGAGCGCGTCGAAAATACGAATGATGTCGATGCCGTTGTCAACGGATTTCTCGACAAACATCTTCACGATTTCGTCGGGATAATGCTTATATCCCAAAAGGTTTTGTCCGCGAAGGAGCATTTGCAACTTCGTATTGGGCATTGCCTTGCGCAAATTTCTCAAACGTTGCCACGGATCTTCGTCCAGATATCTCAAACATACGTCGAACACCGCTCCGCCCCAGCACTCGACGGAATAATATCCCGCTTTGTCCATCGTCGGAAGTATGTCGGCAAACTTCGAATACGGCAAACGAGTCGCAATCAAAGACTGATTCGCGTCACGCAACACCGTTTCGGTAAAAAGAACTTTCTTGGTTTCTTTTCCCATTGTTGTCCTCCAAAAATGAATTCATTGTGATTATAACAAATTAAATCGTCAATCACAACAGATTGCAAATAAATAGATAAAAAAATATTTATTTAATCTATATATATGATAATTCTCGCGCATAGGCGTAACTGCGACAAAATCCGCCAAGTTAGCGTTTAATTCTCTTTCAACCGCTACATTATAATCGCCGCACTTTTACACTCTTCACATTTCTTTATCGCATTATAAAAAACAAAAAGCAACAAAAGCACACCGCCTTGCGAAAAAACGCTGCTTTACACAATAACGGCAACAATGAACCCCCAACCTTTTCAAAAATTATTGACATCGTCCGCGTCGTATGGTATTATAAGCAGGCTGACAAAATCGTTTGTCACAAATTTCGGCTGTGGAGAAGTACCCAAGAGGCCGAAGGGGCTCCCCTGCTAAGGGAGTAGTACGAGTGAATCGTAGCCAGGGTTCAAATCCCTGCTTCTCCGCCATTAGGGAATAATACGAACCCTGACGATAAGTTAGAGTTCGTATTATTCTTTTCTAACGAATATTTCGGCATAAAAGTCGATTTGAACGGCAAAAAGAAGAATCAGCCGGGCGTTTAACCGCTCGGCTTTTTCTATGCTCAAAAACAGGTGATCGCTATGAAAGACCGTATAACAGTTTTTTTCAATAGATATAACAATAAAGATAGTGCCGTTTGTAAAAGCGCGCCAAATAGATGAATGACGCGAAAGCACCTCGAGAATGACAACCATAACGTACAGGACGTACGTGAGTTGGCAGGCTCGGGGTGCTGTAAGGAACGCAGTGACGGAATAGCGATTGTTACGCCTTGCGTCAATCGCGTCCAAAGTCAGTCGCCACTGCAAAAGACCAAGCGAAAATTGCGCCAAATAGATGAAGAACAAGGAAACACCCATCCGAAACAAAACCCAACGTACATGTAGTACGTGATTTTGGAGCGGATGGGTGTTGACGCAGTTGTTCGCTATTTGGCGCGATTTTCATCGATTTTATCGATGACACGGAGCACCACATCAAGCCCCAACCCCACGGTTTCTGCGGTGAAACGTTCGGGAACGTCGCGGAAGGTGTGATAATAATCGCTCATGACGGGATTCTGTGCGGCGAAAGTGATTGACTTGACGCCCGATTTTTGGAAAGGCGTAGAGTCGCAACCGCCGACGGGATTTGCGATATTGCCGGGATTTCCGATTCCGGCTTCTTTCATAGCTTCGATAAACATGTTTTCAAGCCCTTTGTCAAATTGCGGACAAAGCCAGGTGTCGCCGTGAATGACGGAGAAATGCTCGTGGTCGGCAATGGAGTCGACGTTTATTTGATACGCGTTGTCAAGCATGCCGTCGTGTTTGTGTTTGCGCACAAACGCAAGCGAGCCGCGAAGCCCCGCTTCTTCCGCACCGACGTTGCAGTCGATAATGCGGCATTTTTTGGGCATCTTGTCGGGGTTTTCTTTGAAGTATTTGAGAACCTGATAGGAAATGGAAACGCCGGTTGCGTTGTCCATTGCGCCTGGAGACGCGATTTCTTCGGTCTTTTCGTTGTACATCGTAAGGAAGAACGCGCAAACGATTGTGAGCGGCGACGTGTACAGCACAATCTGCTCGATCACTCGATATGCATACATGGTGTTGACCAAGGTTTGAGCATCCAACGACACTCTACCATAATAAATGATCATGGAAACAACGAGCAGCATCACGCTGAATATGCTCACAAGTGCAACAGCAATCGCGCCGAGTGCAAGGCGTAAGATGACGCCGACAAAGCCGAGCTTGTGTTGGGACGCGCTGAGTTTGAGCGTCCAGCTCGTGTCGGTGTGGCCGGAAAGGAAAATCGTATAATCGTATTTGCCGTCTTCGGGAAGAAGTTCCGCATAAGTATTGCGAGATGTCTTGTGCTTGAAACACCAGTCAAAACATGTGTGATACTTAAAAACGCTCACAACAAGCCAAATCCACACAAACAGCATGTACACGGTGGTGACAAAGTGCATTGCCATCCCTGCAAATCCCGACATGCCTTGCAACATAGTCGCAATGATTGTCAGCGCGCAGCCGATGATGCCTGCCCACCCCGCGTACGGAAGACCGCCTATTGACGCATGCGGCGCAAAGACGAATTTTTCCGTGACGGGATTCAATCCTATCTCGCGCAATTTATCCGCCATGTAGTCATGATACTTGGTTTCGTTATCAGAGCCCGGAAGTCTCGGTCCGATTTCGTTTGCGGCGTATTCAACCATTTCATAAGCTTCTTCGCCGTATTTTCTCAACTCTTCTCTCATAATTTTCTCCGATTCATTATTTAATTTATTTGTTTGCTACAAAAAATGCGGGCACGCAAAACGGCGTACTCGCATTTTGAAACCGTGATTATTTGGTGATTTTTTCCATACCGCCCATATACTTGCGAAGCACTTCTGGGATGGTGACCGAACCGTCTGCATTTTGGAACTGTTCGACGATTGCGGGGATAAGGCGAGACGTTGCAAGACCGCTACCGTTGAGTGTATGAACGTATTGCGGTTTGCCGGTCTTGGAGTCGCGGAAACGAGTGTTGTTTCTGCGCGCCTGATAATCGTTTGCGTTGGAAACGGACGAACACTCTTTGTAAATGCCCATGGACGGAATCCAAAGTTCGACGTCGTAAGTTCTTGCCATAGAAGCAGAGCAATCGCCTGCCGCGAGTTTGCTGACTCTGAAGTGCAAGCCGAGACCTTCGACGAGTCTGGAAGCCTTGTCTACGAGTTCTTCAAACGCTTCTTTGCTGTGGTCGGGATGAGCGTATTGCACCATTTCGATTTTGTTGAATTGATGTCCGCGAATCATGCCGCGCTCTTCCGCTCTTGCACTGCCCGCTTCTTTTCTGAAGCAAGGAGAATATGCAAAGAATTTCATCGGAAGTTTGCTTTCGTCGATGATTTCGCCCGCGTACATATTGACGAGTGCGGTTTCTGCAGTCGGGAGCATGAAACGATTGCGCTTTCTGTCTTCGTCGCAGTCCAGCCAGTACACTTCGTCGCTGAATTTGGGGAATTGTCCCGCACCGAAGCCGCAGTTGTAACCGAGTTGGTAAGGCGGAAGGATAAATTCGTAACCGTCTTTGAGATGTTCGTCAACGAAGTAGTTGAGAAGCGCCCATTCGAGTCTTGCGCCCACGCCGCGATAAATCCAGAAGCCGTTTCCGGAAAGTTTTACGCCGCGTTCGTAGTCTATCATGCCGAGATCCGTGCAGATGTCGACGTGATTTTTGAGCGGAAAATCGAATTTGGGTTGTTCGCCTACCATTCTGATGACCTGATTGTTTTCTTTTTCACCCGGAAGAAGATCGGGATCGGGGATGTTGGGCATGCCTGCAAGCGCGTCGTTGATTTTGCCGATGAGTTCGTTGATTTTTGCGTCTCCTGCAGCGATTTCGTCGCCGAGTTTTCTCATTTCGTCAAAGATAGGTTCAACGGGTTGTCCCGCTTTTTTGAGAACCGGGATTTGCGCCGAAACCTTGTTCTTTTGCGCTTTGAGTTGCTCTATTTGAGTGATTGTGGCTTTTCTTTCGTCGTCCCATGCGATGACGTCGGTAAAGTCTGCCTTATAGCCTTTTTTTGCAAGAGCGTCCACGACTTCTTGCGGATTGTTTCTGATTCTTATAAGATCCAACATAGTTTGCTCCGTTGACCTTTCGGTCTTGGTTTTTGGTTTTTTTATTTTTATGCGCTTACGGCGCAATTTGCAGTGTTATTCGATTACGCTATGATGTTTACGAGTCTGCCGGGAACGACGATAACTTTCTTCGGCGCGCCTTGAAGTTGGTCTTTGACCGCTTCGATTGCCGTTTTTTCGATTTCATCCTTGCTCGCTCCGCTCGGAACGGTGATTTTTGCTCTCATCTTGGAGTTGATTTGCACCGCAAGTTCGATCTCGTCAAGCACCATTGCAGACGGGTCGAATTTGGGATAGGGCTGATTGAACACGCTGTATTTTTCTCCGAGCATCTCCCAAAGTTCCTCTGCAAAGTGCGGCGCAAACGGCGCAATCAAAAGCACGAGATCCTTTGCGCAGTCCTTGTAGAACACGTTTTTCTTCTCGACGTTGGTCTCATAAGCGTAAATTGCGTTGACGTATTCCATAAGTCTTGCAACCGCCGTGTTGAAAGAGAACACGCCCAAATCGTTGGTGACGCACTTTATGGTGTTGTGTCGCACGCGGTTGAGTTCCTTCTCCGCCTTGCCGAGCGGCTTGTTGTCAAAGTTGACTTCATAGCATTTCTTGACGATGCGTTCGATACGATCGAAGAAACGGGAAATCGAATCGAGACCGTTGTCGTTCCACGGACCGCCTTCGACGTAGTTGAAGCCGAACATGAGATACACTCTGAAAATGTCCGCGCCGTATTTTGCGATACTATCGTCCGGAGATACGACGTTGCCGCGCGACTTTGACATCTTGTTGCCGTCAGGACCGAGAATCGTGCCTTGATGCACAAGAGACAAGAACGGCTCGTCAAAGTCAAGATAGCCCATATCTCTCAAAGCCTTGGTGAAGAATCTTGCGTACAAAAGGTGCATGCAAGCGTGCTCTGCGCCGCCGATGTACTTGTCGACGGGAAGCATCTTGTCAATCCACTCTTTGTCAAACGGCGCGTCGGCGTTGTGTGCGTCGGGGTATCTAAGGAAATACCAACTCGAACAAACAAACGTGTCGAGAGTGTCCGCGTCACGCTTTGCAGGTCTGCCGCAAACGGGGCAAGTGGTGTTGATAAACTCTTCGCATTTTTTGAGCGGCGATTCTCCGTCGGGCGTGAAGTTGACGCCCATAGGCAAACGCACGGGCAAATCTTTTTCGGGAACGGGAACGTCTCCGCAATGGTCACAGTGGATAATCGGGATAGGTGCGCCCCAATAGCGTTGACGGCTCACGAGCCAGTCACGCAAGCGGTAATTGGTTTTCAAGCCGCCCTTGCCTTCGCTTTCGAGTTTTTTGAGTATGGCTTTTTTGCCGTCTTCGCTTGAAAGACCGTCAAATTCTCCGCTATTGCAAAGTATACCGCTCTCGCAGAACGGAAGCGTATCGTCCACGCCGTCTTTGCCTTTGATGACTCGTTTGACGGGAAGTCCGAGTTTTTGCGCAAACACGAAGTCGCGCTCGTCGTGAGCGGCAACGCCCATAACCGCGCCCGTGCCGTAACTTGCGATGACGTAGTCCGCAACGAGAATGGGCACTTGCTCTCCGTTGATGGGGTTGATTGCGTATGCGCCGGTCATTACGCCGGTCTTTTCGCGAGTGGAAGAAAGTCTGTCGATTTCGGTGGCTTTCGCACTCTTTTCTTTGTATTCTTCAACCGCCGCCTTTTGCTCCTTTGTGACGACTTGATCGACGAGCGGGCTTTCGGGAGCGAGAACGACGTAGGTCACGCCGAATATGGTGTCCGCTCTTGTGGTGAACACTTTGAAGGACAAATCCTTGCCGACCACTTTGAACTCCACTTCTCCGCCGAAACTTCTTCCGATCCAGTTCTTTTGCATGAGTTTGGTCTTTTCGGGCCAATCGAGTTTGTCTATGCAATCGAGAAGTTCGTCTGCGTAAGCGGTGATCTTGAAGAACCATTGATTGAGATTCTTGTGAGTCACTTGCGAGCCGCATCTTTCGCACACGCCGCCTTGAGCCTGTTCGTTGGCAAGGACGGTGTTGCAGGAAGGACACCAGTTGACGGGTGCTTCCTTGCGATAGGCAAGACCGTGCTTGTAGAGTTGAAGGAACATCCATTGCGTCCACTTGTAGTAGTCGGGAAGACAAGTCTTTATCTCATAATCCCAGTCGTACATTGCGCCGATGCGTTTGAGTTGCGCTTCCATGGTGGCGATGTTCTTGAGAGTGCTTTCTTCGGGATGAATACCCGTCTTTATCGCGTAGTTTTCGGCAGGCAGACCGAACGCGTCAAAGCCCATGGGCTGAAACACTTCGTAGCCTTGCATACGTTTGAATCTGGCAAACGTGTCGGCAGGGCCGTAGTTGTACCAGTGTCCCGCGTGAAGTTTCGCGCCCGAAGGGTACGAGAACATCTCGAGGCAGTAATACTTTTTGTCCACTCTCGAGCGGTCGAATTTGTAAAGGCCGGTTTCTTCCCAGACCTTTTGCCATTTGCTTTCGATTTGCTTATAATCCATAAGCGTCAAGCACTCCTAAGAAAATATAAAATAGTAATATTCAGTTTAATACCATATCCGTCCGTTGTCAAGCGGGCGCGCGCGCACTATACGCCGTTTTGCTCTATTTTTTTATCGTTCTCTTTCGTTAGAACGGCAAAAAAGCGGCAAGAGAAAGAAAAAACGAAAATTTTTCATCCGCTTTTTCAATCGCTATTGAAGATGTAAAAGATTTTTGATATAATGATTTCATATTGCAGAAAAGGGGCAAAATATGAAAAAACGAGCATCCATTGTCATTGCAGGCGTTTTAATCGCACTAGTTTGCATATCGCTTGCGGCGTGCGGCGAAAAGGGCGGAAACAAAACGTATTTCGTGAAAACGGACGGAGCGAAAATTCTCGGAAACGACGGAACTCCCATAGGCCTTTACGGCACGAATCTCGGCGGCTGGCTCGTTCAGGAAGAATGGCTCGTTCCGACGAACGTTGACGGCGACTACGGTCAAATCGACATGATGCTGACTCTCGCAAACAGATTCGGCATGGACGGTATGAACGAATTGCTTGACGTCTATATGGACAACTGGGTGACCGAACTCGATTTCAAACGCATTGCCGATATGGGACTCAACTGCGTGAGAATTCCCTTCACGTATCTCAACTTCACGGATGCGGTGTCATACGACGAAGAGAGCGAATCTTACGTTCGCACGCCTTTTGACAGGCTCGTCGTGGTGCAAGACTCCTTTGCCCGTCTCGACTGGGCGCTCGATATGTGCGAAAAATACGGCTTGTACGCCATTCTCGATATGCACGGCGCAGTCGGCTCTCAAAGCGGAAACGACCACACCGGCGATATTTCTTTCAAAGACGGCGGACAGTTGTGGCTCGAAAACGAAATCGGCGAAACGTGCCGTCAAAAAACTCTTGAATTGTGGGTTGCGATTGCAAACCGCTACAAAGAGAGAAAATGCGTCGCAATGTACGACCTTCTCAACGAACCGGGGCTTAAAGTGGACGGCAATCAATCCACCGCACACGATATTTGTCTCGACTTTTTCGACGAACTGTACAAAGCGATCCGCGCGGTTGACGGCAATCACGCAATCTGCATGGAATCCTGCTGGACGCCTATGGAAATTCCCGCACCGAGCAAATACGGTTGGGAAAACGTGATATATCAATATCACCACTACAACTGGGCGAGCAACGGCATAACCAACTCCGCATACTACTCGTTGCAACTTCTCATGAACAATCTCACGACCAAAGCGGGCAAATACAACGTGCCCGTGCTTATCGGCGAATTCAACGTTTGGGCGGATTCTCACCCCGACAAAGTCAAAGCAACGGGACGCACGTCGGTGCAAACGGAAGAAGAAGCGTGGGCAGGCGTCATCGAACTGTATTGCGCCGTCGGCTGGAATTTCACGACCTGGAATTTCAAGCACGCCGCACTTCACTCGTCCTGGGGACTTTTCAACTACTCTCCCGACGCCGCAAATATGGACGAGCAAGCGGACTTCTACAATATGAGCAAGGACGAAATCGCGAAAATATGGGCAAGACACAACTCGCAAAACTACGTCGAAAACACGACTCTGACGGGTTGCATTCTTCCCTATATATCCGATTTCAACACGAACGGCAACGACAACCGCACCGAAACCGAAATTTTGCAAGACAAAGACCTGTATATTCTCTCGTTTGAAGAACCGAAAGGCGAAGATGAAGACGACGAATGATTGCTTCAATGGTTGGACAATAATTTCGATGCGTGATATAATACGATAATCAAAGAAGGAAAGGGACGATATGTTTGTTTCATTTGAAGGTTGCGAAGGTGTGGGAAAATCCACGCAACTGAAATTGCTCAAAGACTATCTCGAAGCGACCGAACAGCACGCCGTATACGTGCGTGAGCCGGGCAGCACGGAAATAAGCGAACAAATCCGCAAAGTCATTCTCAATCCGCAAAACACCGCGATGACGGATATGACGGAAGCGCTTTTGTATGCGGCAAGCCGCGCGCAACTCGTGCGCGAAGTCATAAAACCCGCTCTTGAAAGGGGTGAACTGGTCGTGTGCGACAGATACGTGGACAGTTCAATCGCATATCAGGGTTACGCACGCGGTCTCGGCGCGGACACGATAAAGCAAATCAACGCGCCGGCAATGGACGGTTGCCTGCCCGACGTCACGATTTTTCTTGACTTGCGCCCAAGCCAATCCTGGCGCACGTTCAAGATTCAGGACGACAGAATGGAACTGGAATCTTCCGCTTTCCACGACAAGGTCTACGAAGGTTATATCAACGAAATCGAGACTTCAAACGGTCGTTTCGTACGGATAAAACCCGATTTTGACAGAAACGTCACTTCTCAAAGAATAATAGACGCTTTGAGAGAAAGGGGTGCTATAAAGTGAACGAACTCACCTTTGAAAACGCTTTGCGCTCGTCAAAGGCTTACTCTTTGATTCGTAGCGATTTGTCGACGGGACTCGGTCACGCATATATGGTCGTGTCCGCCGACGATGACGTCGTGGACGAATTTTTCACGCTGGTGGGAGAAAGCATATATTGCAAAACTCACGACGCTTGCGGAGAATGTGCCGAGTGCAAAAAGGTTGCGCATAACAATCACGCGGACGTTTTTCATCTCTACCCCTTCGGCGGCAAAATCAAGGTTGACGACGTCGAACGCATGCTCGACACGATTGCCGTGAAACCGCTCTCGGACAGAAAAGTCTATTTCGTTCACCGAGCCGATCTTATGAACGTTCAGGCGCAGAACAAGATTCTCAAAACGCTGGAAGAACCGCCCAAAGACGTGACGATTTTTCTCGGCGTCGCAAACGAAGCAAGCATGCTGAGCACGATAAAGTCTCGCACGCGCAACGTGTATATCGACCTTTTCGACGAAGATGTGATATATTCGACGATGCTCTCTTTGGGGCTCGACGAAGAAATGAGCGCAATCGCCGCCGCATGCAGTGAAGGTCAACTGGGAAAGGCGAAGAAAATCGCCACTTCCCCGAAGTATGCCGAACTCTACAAACTCGCACTCTACGTCCTTGACAATCTCAACCGTTCAAGCGACGTCGCAAAGGTTGACGGCCTTATGATTGCAGAGCAAGATCTCGGCGGACTTTTGGACGTTATGTCGATAATTCTTCGCGATATGCTCGTTGCAAAAAGCAACAAAGACCTTATGCTGTCAAAGCACGTCTCCACAAGCGTTGCCGGACTCAGCGAAAAATACTCCGCTCGCGCACTTGCAAACATCATTCAGCGAGTCAATGCCGAGCGTAAAAAACTATCTCTCAACGTCAGCGTCGCCGCAACTGTGGACGACTTGCTGTTTTCTATTTTGGAGGCTAGATACAAATGGCAATAATTGTCGGAATAAAATTCAGAAGCACCAACAAGGTATACTACTTCGACCCGAAGGATATCGATTTTCAAGAAGGGGACGGGGCAATCGTAGAGACCGCACGTGGACTCGAATACGCTACTGTCACAATCGCCAACAAAGAAGTTGACGACAAGGAAATTGTGCAACCGCTCAAACCCGTCGTGAGAAAAGCAACTCCCGACGATATAAAACGCGTCGAGAAAAACTTGCAAGACAAAGACCACGCACTCAAAGTCATAAGAGAAAAAGTCGCGGAGATGGGCATCAACATGAAACTCGTCGACGCCGAATACACCTTTGACCGCACAAAACTCATCTTCTACTTCACCGCAGAAGGTAGAGTGGATTTCCGCGAACTCGTGCGCGTTCTCGCATCGATATTCAAAGTACGCATCGAACTTCGCCAAATCTATGAGCGTGACGACACGAAAATGCGTGGCGCACTCGCGCCTTGCGGACGTCCCTGCTGCTGCACCACTCACCTGCCGGACTTTGAAAAAGTGTCGATAAAAATGGCAAAAATCCAAGGTCTCAGCCTGAATCCCCAAAAGATCAGCGGCGTGTGCGGCAGACTTATGTGCTGTCTTAAATACGAAAACGCCTATTACAGCGAAGTGTTCAAACTCATGCCGAAAGTGGGAAGCAAAGTGCGTACGGTAGACGGCGAAGGCACCGTTGAGTCCAACGACCTGATAAAACAAACCGCCCGCGTGAAAGTGATGCTCAAAGACGGCAGTTTCGACGTGAAAACCTATGCGCTTGAAGATATGAAAATCGGCGAACGTCAATCCACCGCCGAAATCGACGCCATGTCCGACAAAGAAGAATAAAAAATAGCCACAAAAAACAAATTAATAGGCACGACCTTCTTCGAAATCACATTCGATTTCTTGAATGACGTGCCTTTTTTATTCTATTACTTAATTGCCGCTTTTAATTTTCGGTGTTTATTATGATTTTCAATGCTACATCATATATATAAAACATTTCTGCATATTTTTAAATCAACCTTTCTATTCTTTGTGCAGCCAATATAAAATAATCTTGATCTATCTCTACACCAATAAATTTCCTGTTTTGTGCAACACATGCAACCCCTGTCGTACCACTTCCCATAAAAGGATCGATAATGATTTCATTTTCATTCGTATGAATTGCTACGATTTCTCTCATGAGCTTTATGCTTTTTTGAGTGGGATGAATTGTCCTTTCTGTTCCCGATACAACTCCGGTTTCAAACATGCTTCTCATATATGGTTTATTTTCGTCCTTATGAAACACCCATTTTGCCCCCTTTTTTACGCCCCAAACAGCAAATTCCATGTCTTGAACATATCTTCTTTCGATGTTTCTTGGCATGGGATTATTTTTTCTCCATACAAGCACATCTTTGACACAAATATCACTTTCTTCCATCGTTTTTATTATGTAGCTTATATATCGATAGGAACAAAAAACGATTATTGAGCCGTTTTTATCCAAAATCTGAGCATATTTTGGAATCCAAGAAAACAAGTCGAAATTCTTATCCCATTCACCAAAATCGACGCCCTTTCTAGGACATCTAAGCGTACCAAAATTGTTTTCGTGCGAAATATTGTATGGCGGATCTGTAATTATATGATTAACCCTTACACCATTCTTTATAAACTCATCGATCATCGTATACGCATTTCCGAGACACAATGTAAAATTGTCGTTTTGGATCACTTCTCTTTGTAGTTCGCTTGATATTTTTTCGCCTATCGCTTTTGCAAGCAATGGGGGCACGGCATTGCCTATTTGCTTACACACCGAAACCTTAGGTCCGTAAAAATAAAAATTATCATTGAAACTTTGTATGCGCGCAGCCTCTCTCGGCGTTATAGCCCTATTCAAAAAAGGATGTGAGTTTTTTCCGTTAGACGGTGTATCAAATCGTGTATCAATCGTCGGGCTTATCTTGTCCCATTCAAGACGCGACCATGTGGTTGAAAATTTCTGTTTGCCATACATTTCTCTGGGCAAATATTCTTTTCCACATTCTGGCGGAATTAGTCTCAATTTTTCTATGGCAATATTCGAATGCGTGCTTGCCTTGTGATATTGCAAACGTTCGCCTCGCATTTGTGCCTGATAATTACTTTGCGGAGCATTTTGATATTCTGAAAAAACCGCACCTTCGCCGCTCTCTAAATAGGCTAAATCCGATATTGCATCTCTTACGGTTACAACATTCTCGTTATTGCTCGGGAAATTGATAAATTTATTTTTTGAGGCTATAAAAAAGGCGCGCTCTCGACTTTGCGGAACTCCATAGTCTTTTGCATTCAACACCCCATAATTTACAATATAGCCTAGGCTATCTATCTCATTAAGTATTTGATCTCTGAAATAGTGTTTTGTTGAATTGAGAATATTCTTAACGTTTTCTATGACAAAAACTTCCGGCTGTAGCTCTTTTACAATATTGAGATATTCTCTGAACAAAAAATTTCGGCTATCGTCCAAACCAAGATTTTTACCTTTTAAACTAAACCCTTGACACGGTGGCCCACCAATGATCATATTGACCCTTTTCTCTTTAGCAGCAGTTATTACCGTTTTCTTAACATTCTCTTCAAGTATATTTCCACAAATCGCCGTAGCGTTTGGAAAATTCTTTGAAAATGTTTCAATGGCATATTGGTCAAAATCTAGTCCTATTACTGTATGAAAATTTTCTATTTGTTCAAGCCCGGAGGAAAAACCGCCTGCTCCACAAAATAAGTCCAAAACTCTAAATTCCATAACCATTTACCTTCTGTGAGGGAGTGATTTTTTATCCCTCACATATAATATATCATATAACTATTGAAAAAACAATTAAAATAACTATATAATGTAAGAACAAATAAACATAAAGGTGGAAATATGAACGTAAGTGATTTTTTAGCAACCGAAGTCTCTCCGTTATTGTTGGGCGTATTTTACAGCAGATATATTTTTTCAGCCGATAAAACAAAAATTTATACCGAGGTCAGCTATAAAATTTCAAAATTCGTAGATGACTATAACTATCTTATATCATCAAAGGATAGCTTGCTTAAAAAACTAAACCGCATTTGCGCCCCAAACAATTATTGGGAAGATCACACTAAATTAACCAATGGTCATAAACAAGCATTTTTGCGTTTTATTTTGACCAACGACCTAAATCTGACAGAAGAAAGTTTTTTCAACAGACTGCATGTGAAAATTTTGTGTCAGGATTTCGTTTATATTGATGCATTAACCGAAGATAAAAAAATGTTTATACGTGGTTTTGCAGAATCGCGTGGTAGCATTGATACAACACGTCCATTGCTCGCTATGGACTATTTTTACAATTCTGTCCATGAACTGAAAAGAGCGCGTATGCTATACGATCACTTTAATGTTCCGTTTAGCGTTTTAAATTTTAATCCGCGCGAATTGCAACACGACTATGTTACAGGAATCAGAAAACGCAACACACAACTCCGCTTTAAACTTTACTGGTATGCAAAAAATATCGGATTGCTAAACGAATATAAATGCGCGATTATAAAGGCAGCATATCCTGAAACCATCGAGCATCTCTCATTTCAAGATGGTGTGGAATATTTTGCTTGTCCTGAATTGCTACCTAGCAAAAAAGACTCATTTGACTCGATGTTGCGTTATTATTCAAATAACATTTTCGGGCGAGAATTAAGCAATAACGACATAAAAGCGTTAAGAAAAGAACTAAACTTCGATTCGGCAACCGATGAAAAATCCTTTAAACGCGATTTAGGTTTAATAGAAATCATAAGAATGAACACTCCCGACGAGTGTGCCTGTTGCAAAACCACAACCACATATACCAACAAAAATACAGGCAAACAATCTTTTGAATACCACCATGTTATCTCTCTGGGGAAAAACCATGAGCTAGACGATGAAAACAACATTGTAAAACTATGCCCTACTTGCCACAGAGCCTTGAAACGCGGTGCGGCACCAAAACAAGACCAAATCGCCGCAATAAAGAAAATCCTTGATAATCGCCCTAATGTCAAAGATTTCGCCAAGCACATATTTGATACATCAGACGATACTGTTCTCATTGAAAAAATATGGGAACACTTAAAATAGGCTGTTTCCCCTATGACAGGAAATATTTATCTTTCATTGGTAAGATAAAATGCCAAACAATAGTTATACAAATATCTCATAGCATTCTCAAAAGTCTCTAAAATACAAAAGTAGTGCTTTGAGCTATCGACAATGTTTTATCTCTACGGTTTGAAAAACCGCGATAAATAGATGAAGAACAAGAAAACACCCATCCGAAACAAAACCCAACGTACATTTAGTACGTAATTTTGGGACGGATGGGTGTTAACACGGTTATTCGCTATTTAGCGCGGTTTTACTTGCAGTCTTTGCAATCCATTTCTTTGCCGCTCTTTGCGCGGGATTTTGTCGTCTTGGTGGATTTGGGTTCTGCGCAATGGCAGTTTTCGGTTTTCTTGGTTTGCTTCGTAGCAGTCTTTGCCATAAAAATTTTCTCCTTTTCGGCATTTGCCGTATTGAATTTTGCTCCGTTGTCGGATTGATTGTATTATGGCGAAAACATACGCTTTATATACTCTTGCGTTGAAAAAAAATTGTGGTATAATATGGATATGGTAAACATAGGAAACAGTTGGGATTCTATCCTAAAAGAAGATTTTGAAAGCGAAAACTATCGGAACTTACGCAAGTTTCTGGCTCAGGAATATGGCACGCGCGTGATATACCCCGATATGCACGACATTTTCAACGCACTAAAATACACGCCGTACGAAAACGTCAAAGTGGTTATTCTCGGGCAAGACCCCTATCACGGCGCAGGGCAGGCTCACGGCATGTGCTTTTCGGTGAAACCCGATGTCCCTGCTCCGCCGTCTCTTGTCAACATATTCAAAGAAATCGAGACCGATATTGGCGTGAAAAACAAATCTCCGTATCTCGTTCCGTGGGCAAAACAAGGCGTTCTTCTTCTCAACACGGTGCTTACGGTGCGCGAAGGGCAACCCAACTCGCACAAGGACAAAGGCTGGGAAGTGCTGACTGACAGCATAATAAGAAAACTCAATGCAAGAAAAGAGCCTATCGTGTTTATGTTGTGGGGCGGAAACGCGCGCTCTAAGAAGTCGCTCATCACTTCTTCTCAACACCTGATTCTCGAATGTCCGCACCCGTCTCCGTTGTCGGCGTACGCAGGCTTTTTCGGATGTAAACACTTCTCGAAATGCAACGCGTTTTTGAAAGCGCACGGAGAAGAACCTATAGACTGGCGAACGGACGTATGACCGCCTGTCTTAGTCAAAAAAATAAATATTGTAGGAAGGATAAACTATGAACGTCGAAAGAATCAACGAACTTGCTCGCAAGGCAAAAACCGTCGGACTTACAGAAGAAGAAAAAAAAGAGCAGGCAAAACTGCGCAAAGAATATATCGCAAGCGTCGTGGGAGATTTGAGAAATCAGCTTGACAACACCTACGTGCTCGACGAAAACGAAAACAAAGTGAAAATCACTGCGTACAACTCCAAAGAGAAAGAAGCGGAAAATCAAGACTAAAAATAATCGGATTTTGCCGCATATTTCATTCTCGTTTTTCGCAATCGGATTTGCGAAATTTTGACTTGTAAAACTACGACGATTGCTTTATAATATAAACCTAATAAATACCAAGGAGTTTTTCTCTATGGAAAGATTTTACACCGTCGACATCGACGGATACAAAGAAGATTTGCCTATACTTCCCCTGCCAAACGGCATAAGCATCTGTTTTTTCAACCTGCACGGCAACGTTGAACTGACCGAACATTGCGGAAAAGAACTTGCAAAACTTCTCGGCGGATGCGACGTAGTGCTTACGGCAGAATCAAAAGGACTTCAACTGAGCCACGTCATTGCACGCGAACTCGGACAAAAATATTACGCGGTGTGCCGCAAGAGCAAGAAACTTTATATGCAAGACGGCATCGAGGCAACCGTGCAATCCATAACGACGGGCGGAGAGCAAACACTGTATCTGTCAAAGCACGACGCAAACCTTCTAAAAGGCAAAAAAGTGGCAATCGTCGACGACGTGGTATCAACGGGCGGAAGCCTTCGCGGACTTGAAAAAATCGTCAATCTCGCAGGTGGCGAAATCTATAAAAAGGCTTTCGTGCTTGCAGAAGGCGACGCAGCAAACCGCGACGATATTGTGTATCTTGCAAAGATTCCTATCATCACGGACTAAAACCAAAACGAATATAAATTGCAAAATCGGCATTTAACGATGCCGATTTGTATTGTTAAACGCTAAATTCAGCAACAAGGTGCTTATGCTCGAACTGTTGATGCCTGCAGGCAATCTCAAAAAACTCAAAACCGCTTTTCACTTCGGCGCAGACGCCGTCTATATCGGCGGAAAGGCTTTTTCTTTGCGCGCATTTGCGGACAATTTCACAAACGAAGAGATTACCGAGGCGACGAATTACGCTCACTCGCTCGGCAAAAAAATGTACGTCACCGTAAACATTTTTGCAAGGAACGCCGACCTTGAAAACGCAAAATCATACTTTGAGTTTTTGCAAAGCGCAAACGTTGACGCGGTGCTTATCTCCGACATAGGCCTTGTGACTCTTTGCAAAGAAGTTGCGCCGAATCTTACCATTCACCTTTCAACGCAGGCAAACACGACAAATCTTCTTGCCGTGAAATTCTGGCAGTCAATAGGCATAAAGCGCGTCGTGCTTGCACGAGAGTTGTCTTTGGACGAAGTGCTTGAAATTCACAACACAGTGCCCGATATGGAACTGGAAGCGTTCGTGCACGGGGCAATGTGCATGAGTTATTCGGGAAGATGTCTTCTCTCAACCTACTTTGCAAATCGCTCGGCAAATCGCGGCGCTTGCATACAACCTTGCAGATGGGGATATCGCATAACAGAAACCGAACGTCACGCATCGAAGCCGCTCGATATCGAACAGGACGAGCGCATGACCTACTTCATGAACAGTCGCGACTTGCGTCTTTTGCGACATATCCCCGAAATCGCAAACTCAGGCATCGTATCATTGAAAGTCGAAGGCAGGATGAAGAGCGAATTTTACGTCGCAACGGTTGCAAACGCATACAGAAAAGCAATTGACGAATATCTTGCAACTGGAAAAATCGAACACTCCGACGAATACGACGCACTGCTCGAAACGGTTGCGCACCGCACCTACACCGACGCATACTTTGACGGCGACAATCTTGACACGGTGTGCCTTGACGAAGGACAATCCCCCGAAAAATACGTATTCACCGCAGTCGTTCAGAATTGTGCAAACGGCGTTGCAACCGTCGAAATGCGCAACCGCTTCCGCACGGGTGACGTCGTGACCGTTCTGTCGCCAAATGCCGATATCGCTTACAAATCGTTCACGATAGGCGCAATCTCCGACACCGTTCAGAACACCGTCACGGACGATGCAAAATATGTGCAACGAATATATGCGATAGATTGCCCGTACGCGCTCGAACAGGGCGATATTCTTCTTATATAAAACCTATTTTATAATATATATAATATCAATATAATCATTCTCGTAAACGTCGTTGAAAACCGACGTTGCAAATATAAAAGTACAAACCTTACAAAACGTTTTATGGCATCAAAAAAGGCACGCAATTGCGTGCCTTTTTTCATGTGTTTGTCGTTATACCGCGTCGGGTGTCGGCGGAGCGTCTGCGCCGACTGTCACGTCGGCGTTGTTTGCATTGTCTGCGTTTTCCGCGGGCGTCTCTTCATCGGTTCCGTCTCCGTTTGCGCGATTGACACGGTCGCGTGCGATTTCGCTGCGATTGCGCGTCTTTTCGCCCATCTCTCTGCAAATGCCTGCCGCTATGATAAGCACGGAGCCGATTGCGCCGAAGATGCAGAGCCAGTTGCGAAGTCCTACCACGTTGATGACCGCCATGAGAAGATTGTCGCTGTCAACCCACGTTGCTTGCATGTAGCCGAGCATACCGTAAGGTGCGTTCATGGAGAAGAGATTGACTGCTAGATTGCCGTCGTCGTCGAAGCAAAGTCCGATATTGAGACCTGCACCGCCCGTTGCTTCTTTGACCACTACGTCGATAAGGTCTTTCTTAACGAGACCGCCGAGTGCGTCAACGAGAGTGGGAAGTTTTTCGATGAGTTGTTGTATTGCCGTCGTGATAACGTCGCCTGCAAGTGCATTGATGTTGACGGAAGCAATGGACATCGGATCACCGAGCATATCGAGAACGAGCCACTTCATCTGGCGTTTGGTCACACCGTTTTCGTACATCATCCAGCCGTCTTCGTTGAAGCCGTATTTGACGGTTATTTCGTTGCCGTTTTCGTCCATGAGTTTGCCGTCGTAAAGGAATTCACCGCCGTTTGCAACGAATTCAGCCACTTTTTCGGGATCATAAAGTTGATACAGGCAGTTGCCGTCTTCGGTGAAACGAACTTCGCCGGTTGCGTCGTCATAGCCGCCTTGCGAGTATTCCCAACCGCCGTTGAGAATGAGACGAAGGACTACGGGGATAGTCATACGACCGTTGACTTGCGCATACAAAAGGAGCGGATCGTCAAACGTGTTGTATCCGTCATGGTTGAAACTGTCGTAGTTGGCTTGGAACAACGCTTTGACTCTTGCGTCTTTGAAACCGGTTTTGAGCATACCTTCGTAGTCGAAGTTGGAGTAGATATAGTCAACGACCGAAAGTGCGAACGCACGACGTTGCACGTTGTTCACGAAAGCGTAATCGTAGTCGTTGAGCACGTAGTTGGTGTATACGAAGTTGTAGAGTTCGTATCTTCTGGGTGCGTTCTTTTCAAGAACGTCTATGACTTGCGACTTGATTGTCTTTATATCATAGTCGCGCATATACGCGTCGTAAACGTTTTGAATGTCTTGATTGTAGTATCTGATGAACGTGCCGTTGTTTTCTTCGCGCTTGGAGAGCGTCGTGTAGGAGAAATCGCCGTGGTCGGCAATACGGTTTCCGTCATAGTTGTTAAGGTTGCCGTTGAGCACGTTGTACATAATGAAGTCGCGCTCGAGCTTTGCGTTCTTTTCCGCTTGCTCCGCTCCCTTGTAGTACACGTCTTCGCAATAAAGCGTGCTTTGCGTTGCCTTTGCGATTACGTCGGGGACAATGTAAGTGAAAAGCAAGCCCATGCCCGTTGTCAAACACACGAACGCAATAAGAATTTTGACGGTTTGCGTTCTTATGCTATGCTTGCTCTTCTTTCTTTCGACAACGAGAACGACGGTCATGAACACGAGACCGAGAACTCCTGCGAAAATCGTGCCGACAAACGGCCATACTCCGTAGTACGGCAAAAGTTTGTAGCACTTAACGCCGAGCACGAGAGATACGATGATTATCGGAAGATATGCGAGCAAATAGATGACGACCGAAGCCACCGTGTAGATGACCGACGTCTTGAATTGTTCCTTTTTGGTACGATCGCTGACGGGGAAAGCCGGAACGCCGGTTTCGTCCGCTTTCGAAGAATAACCATCGAGTTCCGTTTTTTCGACTGTTTGTTCTTCGACTGTTTGTTCTTCGACTGCCGCTTCGTTTTCGATTGCCTGAACGTCTACGAGATGTTTCTTACTCATATTACAGCACCCCCTTATCCGTATTTTCTTGCGCAGGCAAGGCTTCGTCTCCTATGGGAGCGTCCGTCGCCTGTTCGGATTGAGAATCGACGCCGTTTTCTGTCGTTTCGTTTTCGGGCGTCGCAATTTCGTCGGTTTGCGCGCCTTTTTTGACTTTCTTTGCACGCGCTTTACGTTCTTCGACGACGAGTTGACCCGTTGCGTATTCGATTTCTTTCTCTTGCGCCACGAAACTCATAGCGTAGAACAACACCACGATACCCGTAAAGAACAAAATCATATCACGCAACGAGTAAATCGGATAAAATTCCGGTTTGTAGGAAAGATCCGCTTTGAGTTGTCTCACCGATGTGAGATCCGAAAGTCCGAGTGCGGACGGATAAGAGCCTGTACCGAGATTGTCGCCGATAAGAACCGAGCCTATCATTCCGCCGTATGCAACCGCTTCGTATTCCGCTCTCTGATATTGTTTGAGCGCGGCACTTGCGGCAATATATTCTTCGTTGGTGCTTTCTTCCCAACCGTAGAATTCCCACACGGGTTTGATGACGGGAGATTGATAATAATAAAGCGAAGAAAGGACGTTTGTGAGAATTGCGGAAATGTCGATTGCCGCATTGTAGTCTTCGTCGAAGAGCGGAATTTGCATGCCGCCGATTTCGAGTCCCTTGTACGTCACGCCGTCAATCTTAATATCCTTGATGAGCAAACCGCCGAGCATGCTGCCGATGGTGTTGTCAACGAGAAGGGATTTGAGATTGACGCCGAACTTGCCGAGCAAACCGTTGATTGCGGTGTTAAGGAACTTGCTCAAATGATCGAGGTCGAAAGCGTAGTCGCTGTTTTCATCGTCGATAACTTTATCCGAGAAATCGATGTCGAGAAGAACGTCACCGCCGTCGCTGACTTTTGCGGGATTCGTGCCGATTGCTCCTGCTCCGTTGTCTTTGACGAGTGCGAGATAGAGATTGTCTCTCTTGACGCCGAACACGTCGGTTGCGCCCGCATAAGCAAGCACGATGTAAATGTCTTTGATTTCAACGGAACTCGAAATGCCAAGTGCCGGTTTTACGTAATCGATGACTGTTGCCATCGTTGCGTCGTTTTTGATGATGTCGGTTGCAAAACTCATGCCCTTCTGAAGTTTTTCGAGAATGGGTCTGAGCACTTCGCCGAAGCCGAAGTTGTCCGCCACGTCGACAAGACCGCTTTCGCCGTCTTCGTTAGTCTTGAGAAGGAAGTCGAAAAGACTGTTGTTGCCGAGAAGCGCACCGAGTTTTGCGACAAGGGAATCGAGTCTGCGTCTCGTCATGGAGAAACGGCCTGCTACTTCGATTTCCTGATTGTAAATTGCTTGCAACCACGGTTCTGCATAATTGCCGTCTTGATCGGGAATAAGACCTTGATAGTACGCGTCGCGCATGGATTCCGCTTCTTCGTACAAATTCTCCACCTGATTGCTGTATTTCTCTACGATTGCTTTGCCTTCGTAATAGTCTTCGAGAATTTCGAGCATGTTGTAGATGCTGAACACCCAGCCGTCCGAAAGCATGCCGTTTGCATTGTAAATGCCTGTGCCGTAAACGCCGTCGGTTATTGCCGATTTGTCAACGGTTGTGCCGTTTTTGTATTGAGTGCCGACTGGCATCATGTCTTTGGTGTACCACACGTAAATCTTATCGCCGGCTTTTGTTTGTCTTTCTTTGTACCAGTAATGAGAGTAGACCTTGCCGTTGATTTCGAGTTGACCGTTGCCGTTGGGAGCAAGTCTTATGATTTGATTGCCTTCGATTTGTTTTGTGATATTGCCGTCGCCGACAAAGTTGTTGCCGCTTCCGCTCACGTCAAGGTCGTATCCGCCCGTGGTGGAATTAAACTTGAAACTGATATCGACGCCCTGCACTCCGTCATCGCCTACAACATTCCAGTAACTTACGGGTTTGTTTGCGATGTTGCCGGCCGTTCCGCCCTTGTCCGCGCCTTCCATCTCGACGTTGTAAACCGTCTTGATGAGATTGACTTTCTCAATGAGATTGAGTGTATCGTTTTTCTTGATGGCGTTTGACGAAAGCGTACGATAATATGAAAGTTGGGTTTTGTAGTCGTTGATGACCACGCCGCTCTGCGCATTGTTTTGCATGTCCGTGATTTTGGATTCGAACACGGTGTCCATGATAAGCACCGAGCCGAACATAACCACGAGCGTTGAAGCAAGCACCGCAAGCATTCTAACTCTCGTGCTTTTTACGGTCTTGCTGAGCACGATGTGAATGATGGAAATAATCGCCCAAAGCGCGCACGCAATCCAAAAACCGTGAAGTGCCGGCGCAGTGAGATGCGCTTCGATTTGTTTGAAGAATCCCATTGCGGTCGTCGTTGCGGTTTCGCCCATGAACGGGTCGTGACCGATAAACTTTATCGCGGAAAGAAATACCGTGACAAGGAACAGCGGAAGGCCAAGCGAGTAGAACACCACTTTGAGCACTCTGAAAAGTTTGACCTTTTTGAACTGTTTATTTTGGCTCATAACTTTCTCCTTTCTTTACTTCAAGCACGCCTGCGCGCGTGAGCGGGCGCACCTTAAAATAATTTAACATTTATATGATAACATATCGAAACTTATATTTCAATACGATTTTGAAGAATTTTTTGCGTCTTAATATTTTGTGCAGACGCAATTCTTCCGACACAATTTATGCGTTTTTTCGGCAAAAAATCACGATACAACTCGCAAATTTTGTGTGCATATCCGTCGATTTCGCGTTTTATATCAATCAACGAACGGGGCTTGATTTTATTTTTGTGTTGATTTTGCCACTTTGTGAGTATATTATTTTATTTAGGACGAACGAAAGTTCTGCCAAGGAGGAAATTATGTCATACATCAGTGAAGTCATCGAAAAGACCGAATTGCAAAACCCGAATCAACCGCAATTTATGCAAACGGTCAAAGAAGTTCTCTCGTCTCTGACTCCCGCAATCGAGCAAAACGAGAGCGTTATGCGCAAAAACGTCATTCTCGAACGCATAGTCGAACCCGAAAGACAAATCATCTTCCGCGTTCCCTGGATGGATGACAACGGTGTATATCACGTAAATCGCGGATATCGCGTGCAATTCAACAACGCAATCGGGCCTTTCAAAGGCGGACTTCGTTTTCAAAAAGACGTCAATCTCGACACCATGAAGTTTTTGGGCTTCGAGCAGACTTTCAAAAACTCGCTCACTTCTCTGCCTATGGGCGGCGCAAAAGGCGGCGCGGACTTCGACCCGACCGGCAAGAGCGATTCCGAAATCATGCGCTTCTGCCAGTCTTTCATGACCGAACTTTATCGCTATATCGGACCCGATATGGACGTTCCGGCCGGTGATATGGGTGTCGGCGGAAGAGAAATCGGATATCTTTTCGGTCAATACAAGAAAATCGTCGGCGCATACGAAAACGGCGTTCTCACGGGCAAAGGTTTGAGTTTCGGCGGCTCTCTCATTCGCCCCGAAGCAACGGGTTTCGGTGCAACATACTTCCTTGACGAAGTGCTCAAACACGAAGGCGAGCAACTTGCGGGCAAGACTTTCTGTCTCTCCGGTTTCGGCAACGTGGCATGGGGCGCGGCAAAGAAAATCTCCGAACTCGGCGGCAAGGTCATCACCCTTTCGGGTCCCGACGGATACATCGTCGACAACGACGGCGTCAGCGGAGAAAAAATCGATTATATGCTCGAAATGCGTGCTTCTAACCGCAATAAAGTGCAAGACTACGCAGACAAATTCGGTTGCGAATTCGTCGCAGGCAAGAAACCTTGGGGCAACGTCAAAGCAGACATCTATATGCCCTGCGCAAGACAAAACGAGATTCTTCTCGAAGACGCGCAAGCCATGGTCAAACTCGGCGTGCCCGTGCTCAACGAAGTCGCAAATATGCCGACCACCAACGAAGCAATCGCATTCTTGCAGTCTCACGGCGTGCTTGTGACTCCGTCAAAGGCTGTCAATGCGGGCGGCGTGGCAACGAGCGGTCTTGAAATGTCACAAAACAGCGAACGTCTTGCATGGACGCGCGAAGAAGTGGATGCAAAACTCAAACAAATCATGAAAGGCATTCACACACAAATCTGCGACGCACTCAACGCATACGGCATGAATTACAATCTCGTTGCGGGCGCAAACCTTGCGGGATTCAAGAAAGTTGCCGACGCTATGATTGCAGAAGGCGTGTGCTGATAAAGTTTTCACAAAAAAAAGGCGATGCCGACAGCATCGTCTTTTTTTGTGCTCTTTTGTATTTGTTTGGGGCTCTACAAGGGGGTAAGCGTTTGAAACTCTAAATAGAATTACCCCATCTTTCCGGTCCGCGCCGGTATTTCTTCCACCACTCGTATAAAGTGCTTTCTCTACAAAACTATCCGTCGCTCGCGGGGAAGACAGGCGGCACTCGCATAGAAAAGTATCGTGCACTCATTATGCCACCACGCTTTGTGCGCCAGGCAGTAGCCAACAACACGGCGCAGTCGCTCGTACTTATCGTCTTGCTCGGCACTTATTTGCTCGCCGCCGTTGCGGCTCGTGTTCCGTCTTCGAAGTCGCACATTCCGTTTATAAGTACGTTTCGGGCGCAATTATTCACAATAGATTTTTATTTGTAAAACTGCGATATTTAGATGAAGAACAAGAAAGAGCCATGCTAACGGCAACCCTAATGTGCTTTGCGCACATGAGTTGACGGAAGCGTGGCTCTGACGTAGTTGTTCGCTAAATAGCGCAGTTTTCGACGGCTTTTGTTTATGAATTATATTTATTTTTGATAAGCACGTCGTGCGCTCCGCCTTCAACTATACTGGTTGCAGACACGAGTGTGAGTTTTGCGTTTTCGTGAAGTTCGGCGATGCTTGTCACGCCACAGTTGCACATCGTGGACTTGACCTTGTACAAACTCTTGCGCACGTTGTCTGCGAGTTTGCCCGCATACGGTACGTAAGAATCGACGCCTTCTTCAAACGAAAGACCGCTCTTTCCGCCAAGGTCGTAACGTTGCCAGTTTCTTGCGCGGTTGCTGCCTTCTCCCCAGTATTCTTTGACGTAATTGCCGTTGACGTTGAGTTTTGCCGTCGGGCTTTCGTCAAAGCGAGCAAAGTATCTGCCGAGCATAATGAAGTCCGCCCCCATTGCAAGCGCAAGCGTCATATGATAGTCTTGAACGATTCCGCCGTCCGAGCAAATGGGAATATAAACACCCGTCTTTTCAAAGTACTCGTCGCGAGCCGCCGCCACTTCGATAAGTGCCGTCGCTTGTCCGCGCCCGATGCCTTTCGTCTCTCTGGTTATGCAGATAGAGCCGCCGCCGATACCCACTTTCACAAAGTCCGCACCCGCGTTTGCAAGGAACAAGAATCCTTCTCTGTCAACCACGTTTCCCGCCCCAACAAGCACTTTATCACCATATTTTGCACGGATAAAGTCTATGGTTCGTTTTTGCCACACAGTGTAACCTTCACTGCTGTCTATGCAAAGAACGTCCGCTCCCGCATCGACGAGCATAGGCACGCGCGTTTCGAAATCCAACGTGTTGATGCCTGCGCCGACAAGATAACGCTTCTCTGCGTCAAGCACTTCGAGCGGATTTTCCTTGTGTTGTTCATAGTCTTTGCGGAAAACGAAATACATAAGTCTGTCGTTTTCGTCAACGATGGGAAGACTGTTGAGTTTGTGGTCCCAGATGATGTCGTTGGCTTCCGTGAGCGTGACCGTTGCAGGTGCGACGACAAGTTTTTCTCTCGGCGTCATAAACGACGACACTTTGTCGTCCAAAGACATTCTTGACGGACGATAATCTCTTGAAGTTACAACGCCGAGCAACTTGCCGTTTGCAAGTCCGTCATCGGTGACGGCAATGGTGTTGTGTCCGTTGCGTTCGACAAGGTCGAGCACGTCTTTGAGCGTCGCGTCGGGCGTAAGATTGCTGTCGCTGGGCACGAAACCTGCCTTGTATGCTTTGACTCTGCGCACCATATCCGCTTCGCTTTGCGCCGATTGAGAGCCGAATATAAAGGATATTCCGCCTTCTTTTGCGAGTGCGATTGCCATTCTGTCGTCACTGACCGATTGCATGATTGCCGACACGAGCGGAATGTTGAGTTCTATTCTCGGCGTTTCGCCCTTTTTGAATTTGACGATGGGCGTTTTAAGGTCTACGTTTGCGGGAATACATTTTTCCGAAGTGAAACCGGGGATAAGAAGATATTCGCTGAAAGTTCTTGACGGTTCGTCGCAATATTTTGCCATAACGTGCTTCTCCTTGAAAAGTTTTTAGTATTTTACCACAAAAAGCACTCAATGACAATCAAAAAGCGGCGCAAACGCGCCGCTTTCATCAATTAGTTTTATCGATTGTAGCATCAATCAAACAACGATGTCTAAAAAACAAAAATTTATACGAGTGAAACATGTTTTCTCACTCTTGCGTATGTCCGTCCTGTATTTCATCGTTTGCGGTTTCCCCTTTCCGTTCCGTCTTCTCCTTCTTGTCTTTTGGTTTTCTGAACACGACGAATTTCTGCCACATAAATTCAAGCGCGAAGTTTATCGCCATAACCGACGCTTCTGCGATTATGCCTGCGCCGTCAACGCTGATATGTTGTCCGAGCAAAGATTTTATCGTGTGCACGTACCAGGTCTGGAAAGGATAGAACGGCACGTAAAATAAGAATGCGAGTATCATTGCACGCGGAACGTTGCCGGCGTCTTTGAAAGTGAATTTGCGGTTGAACGTGAAATTCCAGAGTATCGAAGCACAAAGCGCAACCGTAGTCGCAATGAACGTGCCGAGCGGCATATCTTCCACGATGAAGTGAATGTTGCCCATATCTTTCGGCAAAACCGCTTGCAGAATCGTGAACAAAACGATTTGTATGATGCCTGCACTCGCCGCACAAAGCGCGTATTTGATGAACTGCATCACGCCTTTTCTCTTCTCTTTCTTTGCAAGTGCCACCGCGTGCTTCACGCTGTAATCGTAAAGTATACCTTGCGACGAGACTTCTTGCGCGGATTGCTCTTCCGCAACGTTTTCGTCCGCCGTTTCGACGGATACGATCGCGTCGTTTTCTATATTGTCGTTCCTGTTGTCGCTCATAAGATTCTCCTATTTTTATAAGATAATTTTAACATAAGTATTTTCATTGTCAAGACGGGAAATGACGATTTGATTCCATAGAAACGACGAAAAAATAATCAAAATTGTTTTACTGCCGCGGTTTTGGGCAATAATGCGTGCGTGAATATCGAAGCACTTACAAAAAGGCTCAATATCTCGTTTTCTCAAAGCGACGACTTCAAGTGTCGTCCTTTGCGCGTCGGCGACAAAAATTGTCTTTTTGCCTATCTTGACGGCAATATCGACAAAGTGCTTTTCGAGCAGGACGTCGTGAGACCTTTGAAAAATGCCGAAAGGCTTTCTTCTCCGTATCTCGAAACTTTGCAGAACACGGTTGCGTACAGCGACGAGATAAAGGTCGTGCCGATTGAAAACGCTCCCGGTGAAATCGCACTTTGCGACATAGCGTTTTTCATCGAAGAAGACGACAACGCCTATATTTTTTCACTCCGAAAACCGAGCGCGCGTGCAATCGGAGAACCGCCGACTTCGAGCGTTATGAAAGGTCCGCGCGAAGGCTTTGTGGAAGAAATAAAGACAAACACGTCGATGATACGCCGCCGCATAAAATCTCCCGATCTTGTGATGAAAAGTTTTCAGGTGGGCAGATACTCCGCAACCACGGTGGCAGTGATGTACGTGCGCGGAATAGCAGACGAAAACGTCGTTAAAACAATTTGCGAAAAAATAAGAAAAATCGACGTTGACGGCGTTGTGGACAGCGCGTACGTTCTGTCTTTTATACAAACTCGCAAAAACTCGTTCTTTCTGCAAGCAGGCACGAGCGAAAAGCCCGATGTCGTCAGCGCAAAACTTCTCGAAGGGCGCATCGCAATCGTCGTTGACGGCTCGCCTATCGTGGTGACGTTGCCCTATCTCGTATTTGAAGACGTGCAGGACGGCTACGATTATTACTCGGGAGACTGGCGCGCTTCGATGATTCGCGTGTTCCGATTTTTAGGCGCAATGTTGACGATATTTTTGCCGGGCGTATACATCGCTCTTCAAACCTATCACTTTCAACTTCTGCCGCTCAAATTTCTTATGACGCTGATGTCTGCAACGACAAACATACCCTTTCCGCCCGCAATAGAAATGCTTCTTGTGATGACGCTCTTCGAGATACTCAATCAGGCGTCCATACGCATGCCGAGATACTTCGGGATTTCTCTGTCCGTCGTAGGAGCAATCGTGCTTGGAGACACTGCGGTGAAAGCGGGGCTTATCTCGTCGCCGTCGGTGCTTGTCGTTGCACTGTCCGCGATAGGAATTTTTTGCGTGCCCGACCAAGTCGGCGCAATGAGCATACTAAGATTTTTGTTTCTTTGCATAAGTGCGGTTATGGGATTTGTCGGCATAATAATACTCGCTCTCGTCATCATCGCATACCTTGCTTCCCTTGACAATTTCGGTACGCCTTACCTTGCTCCGTACGCACCGAGAATATCTCCCGACCTTCAGGACGGGCTTATGAAAGCGGACTCGTCAAGCATGGAACTGCGCCCCTATTCTATCCCGACGGCAAACCGTCGAAGAATAAGAAAATAACACAAAACGGTGTTGAACAATGCAAAATAACACTATAAAACATAGATTGCGCAAAAGTTTGCCAAAAAACAATATCTACAATTCACAAGCGGCGGCTATCGTCGTAGCCGTCGGATTTGCGTTCAAACTGTCCGCCGCACCCGGCATTATCTGCGAGAGTTACGGCTCTTCGACGCTGTGGGTGTATCTTCTCTTTACGGCGGTCGAATTTCTGATAGCGGCACTGTCTTTTGCGTTTTCGAGAATGAACGGAGACGGAATGCTCGTTGCCGTAAACTGCAAATTTTACAAAACTTGCTGCCTTCTGTCGTCAATGTGGCTGACGATGAAAATCGTGTTTTATTTCTGCTACTGTATGAGTTATCTCACCCACGAACTTTTCACGGGGACGCAACCGTTTCTCATATACGTTTTATTCCTTTTGCCCGTAGTTTATCTTGGGTTAAAAGGTACGAGATCCATTGCCCGAACCGCAGAATTGTTTGCCGCGCTTGCGGTTTTTTCGATAGTCGCAAATCTTGCTTTTCTAGACATGAATATGGATATAGGTCGCAATCTCCCGATTTTTTCTATGCCGCCGAGCGAGTTCTTTTCAAAAGCACCGCGTTTCGGGCTGTGGCTCGGAGATATGTTTCCGTTTGCATTCATAAGAATACGCAACAAGAAAATGCCGTATATCACAACTACCGCTGTATGCGTATGGACGCTTGTCAACGTCATAGTCATGCTTGGCATCGCGCTATACGGAAACGCATTGAAAATGGTGGCGGACCTTCTTATCCACATTGCAAGTTTCAACCAACTCTCTCTCGAAATAGGCAGAATGGAATGGACGAACCTGTTTATAATAATCGCAATTTCCATAATCTCGATGGCATTTTTATACGACGGTGCATACAAGACTTTCGAGCGTGCGACGGGCAGTGCGACTTTAAGCAAAATTCTGTGCCCCGTTGCCGTTCTCGTCACCGCACTAACCGTCACTTCGGCTCAAACCGTGACCGACTTTGCTCTCGGCATTTTCGGCTATGTCCTTTTCGGAATAGCGGTTGCTCTGCCTTCGTTTCTGGTGCTTGCCGCCACCGTGAAAAAGAAAAAATACCGTCATATATTCGCTTGTCTCGACGACGAATACACCCCCGATCCGCAGATTGAGTCCGCAATGCCAGATAGCGAAAACGACGGCAATCTGAAGCCTTTTTCAGCCGATACGCAAAGAGCGCAACAAGGGGGTGGGGAATGAAAAAACTTGCCGTATCTTCATACATGGCACGCACTAAGTGGGCGGTCATTCTCATCATTGCGATAATACTTGTCGTTTTCGGCAGAACGGTTGAAACGCCGTCGCTGATAAAATCGGCAATCGTGCTTGGCATCGGCATAGACTTTGACGAGCAAACAAAAGAATTCGACGTGTCGGCGCAATCGGTGCTTGTGGGAATTGCGGGCGGACAGGACGCGCAGGCAACCTATGCGATGTACAACGCACAAGGCAAAACCATCGCGGACGCACTCGACAATATTTCGAGAAAAATGGGACTTATCGTGTCCCTTGCGCATTGCAACGTACTTTTCGTCTCCCCCGCCGTGCTTAAACTCGACCACCTGCAACTCATATATCCGCTTACGGGCATGTACGCTTTACCCGAGCAGGCAATTCTCGTGTCGGGAAAACACGCCCCGAAAGAAATCATGGCACTGCGGCTCGGCACGACTCTTTCGTCGCCGTTCTTTTTGCAGCAGGCACTAACCAACGAAGAAGGCTCGGACGGCATGATTCGCACCACCGTCAAAGACTTTGCCGCGCGGTCACTCTCGAGAAGCGAATCTAACGCCATACCTTATATCATCGCAACGAAAATGGAAAATCCGCCCATGACCGAACAGGGCGAAGGCGGCGACACCTACGAAATTGACTTATCCCGCGCGCTTGTTTTCAATCACGAAAAGTTCAAAATCATCGAAGGCGAACCCTCCGAATTGCTCGCACTTTTTTCAAGTAGAGACATCGTCGGCACGCTCAATTACACGGCAGACGACGGCGGTTCTATGGAATTTAAGATTCTGGGCAAAAAAATAAGAATCAAGGCGAAAGGAAAATCTATCTTTGCCGATATGGAATTGTCGGTTGACCTAAGCGACGTTCAACACGTAAACACGAACAAAGTGCTTTCAAGTGCGGACGAAATCGTCAAGCAATACGCAAATCTTCTTGCCAAACAATTTGAAAAACAGTTGACGGAACTGTTTGAAACGTCCAAGCAATGCGGCATCGACTTTCTAAATCTTCAAGACAAAGCCTATCAATCGGTGGGCAGAACGCTCCCCGAAAACTGCCTTGACGAGTTGAGTTTCTTTGCAAAAGTGACCATAAAAGTGCAAGAAACCGCATAAGAGAAAATCTCGATGATTCTCATGCGTCGATTGCCTATATACGACGTGCGGCGCAATTGCGCGTGCCGAATCGCCTTACACCCAAATGAAGAGTTTCGGCATACAATGTGTCGGGGGTGAATATGGATTTTCTTCTCGACGACGAAACTATAAAAAAAATGAACGCGGAATACGGCAAGTTGCTCAAAAGCACGGCAAAAACATTGTCAACCGCAGACGATAGCGAAAATAAGACGAGTGGAACGAGCTCACTCGTATGTGCGGATTGCACGTGCGGGCGATACATAAGGTTTTTATTTCTTTACATCGTCGTGTTTTTGAGATATAATAGCGAGTATGGAACTCAGATTTATGACTCCCACGGAAGTGTGGGAAGGCTTCGACCCGACGCAAGCGTCTTTGGAAGCGTCAATCATCTCTTCTAAGACGACGGACAATTTTGCAAGCACTCGCCAAATCTTCACCGCAGACACGGCAAAAGACGGAAGAGTGCGTGCGTGTCTCGACATATATTGTGACGCGCGTTGGCAGGATGAACGCCCCGCCATTCTCATATTGCCGTCTTTTGAAAATCACGACTCGCTGCTTGCAATCAAAGATTTTGTAGAAGAAGGCTACGTCGTTGGCGTTCTCGATTATTGCGGAACGTTGGAAGAATCGCAAACGACTTTTCCGCAAAGCCTTTCGTATGCAAAACTTCCCGACTGCAAAAACCGTCTCGACGCAATCGAAACCGACGCACGCAATACGCCGTGGTTTGTATGGTCGAAAATCGCAAGAAGAGCCATAAGTCTTCTCAACGAACAACCCATCGTGCAGAAAAACCGCATAGGCGTGCTGGGCTTCGGCATAGGCTCGCAACTGTCGTGGCTTGTTGCAGGCACGGACAACAGAGTGTCCGCTCTCGTGGCAATCAACGGCGGCGGATACCGCTGGGCAAGCGAAAATCCGCGTTTTTCAAGCACGGATATTCCGCAAGGCGACGAGCAACTTGCCTATTCCACCGGCGTCGGCGCAGAAACCTACGCCATGTTTGTCACTTGCCCGACGCTTATAATCACGACGCGCGATTCGCTTCTTTGCGACGTAGACAGAGCCGCCGATATGTACGACCTTGTCAAATCAGCGGTCAAGCAAATGATAGTGTCCGTCTCTTGTGGCATACAAATCACACAAAAGACCTATCGTGCGCTTCTTTTGTGGCTCAGAAACAATCTTGCTCAGGACACAGGCAAACAGATTGTGCCGGGCATAAGATTCGAGACTACCGACGGAAGACTGTACGTGAGACTTACCACCGCACATAAGGCGTCAAAACGCACTTTGTACGTCAGTTACGGCGAACTTGTAAGCAAGGAAAGATACTATCAACCGATTGCGGTTCAACAAAAAGTCGGTGAACACGAATATATCTGCGACGTGCCCGTTTACGATGCGGACGAGCCTATCGTTGCGTATGCGACGTTTGAATATCCCGACGGCAACGTCACTTCGACGAGAGTCGTTTGTGCCGTTCCGTCAAAACACGGCGTCGAGAACGTCGAAACCACTCCGCGCGGAACGAACATCATATACGATTCGAGCATGGGACTCGGCTCTTTCATCGCAAAAACCGACGCAACCATACTCGACGAAGACGTAATCGCACTTGAAAAAGGTCCTTTCGGCATTGACGGAATCACCGCAAAGAAAGGCAATCTGACGCTTATTCGCAGTCTTTTCGAGATGCGCTCGCTATCCCGTCTGGCGGCGTTGCACGTGGACGCTTTTGCAAAAGACGAATGCGAATTGTATCTCTCGGTATTCTCGTATCCCGAACTCAAAAAATACACCGCTCATACACACCTGAAAGGCGGAGAATTTTGGCAAAAACTGCTCTTTGAATGCACCGATTTCAAGAGCGAAGAAGGAAGAACGTTGTCAACGTTCGCAAACGTGAAAATGATTGAACTGGTCAACGTCGAAGGCGTTGCGTTCAACAACTTTTTGTGGATATAAGAAACTTTCACACAAAAGAACAATATAATTTGGCATGGAAGAACTGGAATTCAACGAAATAGCACCCGACGTGGACAAACAAATCAAAAAGAAACGGATAATGGTTTCCGTCGTTTGCGTGTTGCTCGTCGTGATACTCGCTGTGGCAACGGGGCTGTTGCTCAAACAATACGTCTTCGCTTCGTTTATCGTAGACGGCACTTCGATGTACCCCACTCTTGACGGCGGCAACGGAGACAAATTCGACAATCAACGCACCAACGGCGAAGTGCTGTATCTCGACAAAGTTGCAAAAATATCACGCGGAGATATAGTGGTTTTCAACACGGAAAAAGCTCACGAAAACACGGTGAGTACGCTAGTTAAACGCGTCATAGCCGTCGGCGGTGACCACCTGCAAATCAAAGACTGCGTCGTATACGTCAACGACCGACAACTCGACGAGCCGTACATCACTCCGATGACCAAGGGACAGGATATAGACATCTATATCCCCGACGGAAAAATATTCTGCATGGGCGACAACAGAGACGTCTCTCTCGATTCGAGAGTTTTCGGACCTGTAAGTCTTGACGACGTCGTGGGCAAATGCTTTCTTATAAAGGGACTTGACGGAAAACTCCGCAAACCGCAATAAAAATCGATTTCTACACTTTAACTATTGAAAACGATACGATAAAACTTTTGTTTGTGCAAAAGTTTTATTTTTTATATCAAGCCGTTTTTGCAAAATCAAATGCTATTTACATCGCAAACCGACGCTCCGAAAAGGTCGGATAATAACAAACTCGATAATAACAAACGTCGCTCTGCACTTTCGTGCAAAGCGACACCTGCTCCCGCCCTTCCACCCTTATTGTACGAATATTATTTTTCTTCCACGTAGTGAATATAGTCGATGCTGCGAAGTGCTTCGATTATCTCATCGTGGGTTTTATACTTTTTGAGTTCCTTGCTTTCGATGGTGAGTTTTAGCGAATACACGCTAAGGCCGGAATTGATAAACGCAGAGTTCATTTCAACGTCGTCGATGCGCATGCCGAGTTCTCTGAGCGTGGTCATAAATTGCGGCAAATCGTTGCGTGATTTGAGTTCGAGATGTAGTTCGAAGTGGTCGGAACGCTGTTTGAGTTTCTTTTCGAGCGTCGGAAACGCCTGCAATATCACAACGTACACAGCCGCAAGAATAAGTGCGCAAGTGTAAAGTCCCGCACCGAAAAGCAATCCGAAAATCGCGCAAGTCCAAAGCCACGCCGACGTGGTGAGACCTTTGATTTGGTTCTTCGCACTGAAAAGAATCGAATTGCCGCTGAGCATTGCCGTGCCTATCAGCGCACCCGCCGAGCAGACGGGTACGGTCAAAGACAAAGACCTATCTATAATCATGCACGACGTTGACGCAAGCGACAACAATATAAACGTTTTAAGTCCTGCAGTGTGACCTTTCGTCGAGCGTTCGCTTCCCACGTAAAACGCAAACAACAGCGGCACTACGACTCTGAGCAATATGGAATAAACCGTGACGTTCCACGACCATTCCCCCATAACTTTTGCAAGCGGATCGATATAATTAATCATTATTTTATCTCCTATTTTTTTTATTTGAAAGAGTTTCTCTCTTCTTACTCTTTAATACAACATTACCCCTTCCCTTCGGGCTTTCCCCTACTTCTCGAACATAGTGCTTTCTCTTTTTAGCCACACATCGCTCGAAGAGGGGAAGTCGGCACTCGCATAGATAGTTATCGCCCCTTTGTTATGCCACCACGCTTTGTGCGCCAGGCAGTAGCCAACAACACGGCGCAGTCGCTTGTACTTATCGTCTTGCTCGGCGCTTATTTGCTCGCCGCCGTTGCGGCTCGTGTTCCGTCTTCAAAGTCGCACATACCGTTTCCCTTCAAAACCGTTTATCGTCTTTTTTGACGAGAGTTGAGAACGTAGTATTCTTCGGCGGCTTCGTCGTAGGCTTTTTCGTCTTCGCTCTCCTTGCTTTCGGGGATGCGAGTGCGGATTTCGTTGATTTTGTCTATCAGCACTTCGACGTTGCTCTTTTGCGCCGCGCCTTCGATTTGTTCGTCGGGCACGACCACGTCTATATCCTTCGAGTACGACTTTGAAAGATACAGCGACAGTTTCGCGCAGGCAGGACCTATAAGTTCGTACAGCACGCTTGACGCAAGAATTATCGTCTCCATAGCACTGCCCGTCTCCCCGCCTATCGTTCTTGCGGCGAGTGCGGCAAGTCCTATCGCGACGCCCGCTTGCGGTATGAGCGCAAGCCCAAGCCAGTTGCGCACTTTTTTATCCTTTCTGACGACAAGACAGCCTAAAAACGCTCCGCCGTACTTGCCGAGAATACGCACGAAGAAATACACCACGCCGATGACAAGCAAAGACGTTCCGCCTATACTGTCCGTGCTGACGAGTGCACCCAAGTCGAAATTGACGCCCGATCGCACGAAGAACAACAGAAGAATGGGCGGTGTGAAATAATTGAGTTGTTTGAAGAGTTTGTCGTCTCCCGACGCATTGCGATACACCGTGCCCATTGCCATACAACCTAGAAGCGGAGATACGTCCATAAAGGTGCAGATGCCGCAGAACGTAAATATAATCGCAACCGCAATGATAAGGCGATTGTCGGACGAATGATTTGAAATGAGCAGTTTCAATATAAAACCGAGCACTCCGCCCACAACGAACGCAACAAGATTGTATACTATCGGCAAAAGGATATTCTTTGCCGTGATTTGTCCCGAAAGAGACGCCGTTGCAACCGCAATGGCAACCGAAAACGCGACAAGCCCGACTACGTCGTCAAGTGCCACGACTTGCAAAAGCGTATCCACGAAATCGCCGTGCGCGCCCGTCTGTCGTATGGTCATCATCGTCGAAGCAGGCGCGGTGGCGGCTGCAAGCGACGCAAGCACGATTGAGAACGCAAGACTCATTTTCAATGCGAAATACATGACGAAAAACACGAGAATAGAAGCAAGCAACGCTTCGAAAACCGTGATGACGATGTTTTTGCCGCCGTTTTTTTTGAGAGTGGAAAGTTTGAAAAACTCTCCCGTGCTGAACGCTATAAACGCGAGCGCGATATCCGCGAGAAAACTCATTCCCTGCACGACGCCCGTCGGAATGATTTTAAGACAATACGGTCCGATGATAATGCCTGCGACAATATAGCCCGTGACGTTTGGCAATTTCAGCATCTTCGTCACGCGCGACATCAAGTATCCCGCAAGAAGCATAACCGCAATAGAAACTATAACCTGAGACACGCTCGGCAGATTTTCTAACAACATATTATCCCCTACTTTTTGCACGAATTTTGACAAAATCGCGCTTAGCTCTTGAACGTTTTATGCTGATATGTTATGATTGTGTCAACATAAAGTCAAATTATGTTTATTTATAAGTTGATAATTTGACATTATAAGGAGATTTTATTATGTCTTTGCTTGACGACAAACTCGAAACTTTTATCACTGTGTGCGAAGTGAAAAATTTCACAAAGGCCGGCGAAATTCTCGGACTTACCCAACCTGCCGTGTCTCAACACGTCAAAAAACTGGAAGAAGAACTCGGAACACAGGTATTTTTGCGCAAAAAGGGGGAAATCGTGCTCTCGCAAGAAGGAGAAATCGCACTTTTGTATGCAAAAAGAATGCATGCTCTTCAAGATAAAATGCGCGATAAAATCAAAAACGCAAAAGCGAATATCCGAAAAATCAGAATAGGCATAACCCACACGCAAGAGAGCGGATATATGATCGAAGCATTGTCGAAAATCGCACTCGGCGACGATAACATAAACATAACTTTTATTACTGACACGATAAAAAATCTTTATGTTATGCTTGAAAATTTTGAACTCGATATACTGATTATCGAAGAAAAACCGACAAATCCCGACTTCAACTTCATGGTGATCGACACGGACATGCTCATGTGCATGGTGTCAAGTCAGAACCCCATCGCACAAAAACCCGCAATCACGCTGAACGACCTGAAAAAACAACATCTTATTTTGCGCCTGCCCACTTCCGCAACGCGCGAAAAATTTGCAAACTCGCTCGAAGCAATCGGAGAGTCTATTGACAATTTCGACGTAATCATCGAAGTTGACAGTATTTCTACGATAAAAAATCTAGTCAAAAAAGACGTGGGCGTATCCATTCTCTCAAAAAGCGCATGCATGAAAGAGTTGCGCAAAAAATCGTTGGTTGCTTTGCCGATAGAAAACCTGAGCATGACGCGCGAGACCACAATCGTGTATCACAAGACCTTCAATCACGTCGAAATAATAGAAAGAATCGCCACCGCATATCAGGAAATCGCAAAACAATAAACCGCTAAAAACGAACAATCGTCCGATAATGTCAAAAAGTCATATTGACAAGGGGAATATTTGATAATATAATTTGATTGTATAGGTGTTTTCAATATAAAACGCCGAAAAAACAGGGGGGGGAAAGAGATGAAACTTGACAAGCTCAAACAAAACAAAGGACAAAGCGCGGACTTTATGTTCGGCTTTATCGGCGACGTCATCAAAAAATTCGGAAAACGCGACTGTGGCAGTCAGGGCGAAAGAGATGCCGTCAATTATATGGCGCAAACGGCAAAACCGTACGCCGACAGCGTGACGACCGAACCGTATTACGCAAACACACTTGCGTTCATGGGCTGGATATACATAACGGTTACGCTCATTCTTGCAGCGTTCGTCGTGTCGTTTTTCGCACCGCTCGCGTCTATCGTCTTAATCTTAATCGGCATGTCTCTCATGATTCTCGAATTCGTTCTATATCGCAAAGTCGTGGATTTCCTTTTCCCGAAACGCGAATCTCTCAACATGACGGCAATCAAGAAACCGATAGGCGAAGTGAAACGTCGCGTTCTCATCAGCGGACACGCCGACGCGGCGTACGAGTGGACGCTCAATTACAGAATAAACGGAAAAGCGTTTATTGCACACTTCCTTGTCTCCGTCATCGGCATACTCTATTTTACGGCGGTTGCCGTTGCCGAATGTGTGATAACGGGCATGTTTGCAAGTCCTTTGGGCAACACTTCACTGCTCATCGCGCTTTGCGTGAGCGGCGTTTTCGTCCCGTTTTGGATTCTTATGTATATTCTTTTCAATCCGAAAGTGGTCGTTGACGGCGCAACCGACAACCTTACGGGCTGCGCAATGGGGCTTGCATTTCTGAAAGCACTCAAAGACAACGGCGTCGATTTCGAGCACACCGAAGTCGGTTGCATTTGCGCAGGCGGCGAAGAAGCGGGACTACGCGGAGCGAAAGCGTGGGTAAAAGCACACAAGAACGATTTTAAAGACTGCCCGACGACCATACTCTGTCTCGATACGTTGCGAGAAGAAGACCACATGCTCGTAAACTACAAAGACATGAACGGTCTTATAAAATGCGACTCCGAAGCAACGGAGTTATGGCTTGATGCCTGCAAGCAGGAAGGCGTCACTTGCAAAAAAGGCAGCGTGGCACTCGGCGCAACGGACGCCGCCGCATACACCGAAGGCGGATTCAACAGCGTGTGCGTGACCGCAATGAACTTCAACTTGCCGAGATATTATCACACGAGACTGGACGTCGCCGAAGACGTAAACAAAGAATGTCTCGAAAAAACTTTTGCGGTGCTTTGCGACTTCGTCGAAAAGATAGACGATATGGCAAAATAACGATTTCAACGCAAAACCGCTTTTATCATGTCAAAATGCCATGATAAAACGCGTTTTTTTGAACAACGAAAAATATTTGCGCTTCGGCGTTCATATAATATAAGGAATAAGGAGAAAAATTATGGGAGAATATTCAAAGTATATCGACCAAAAACGAAGAGCCGTCCCCACCCCTAAAAGCATGGTTGACGAGAAAGGAATTTGCGCTTTCGGCACGTTTGACAAAGAGTTTGAACAAATGGACCTTGTGAAACTCAAAAAGCCGACGCACGCGCCCCAATGCATGAACCGTCTCAAACTTACCCTTTGGGAAGCGACGGAAGTCCATCTGGAAAACGGCGTTCTTCTTGCCGTCGTTTGCGATATGGGAATCTTCGGCAAAACGCTGAACGTCTTCTACGACAAACGCACGGGCAAAGTGTATTGCTGGGACACCAATCTCAAATCCAAAGACACCGTCATCGCACCGAATCTCATCAACGGCTCGATTGCGGAAGGCGAGACGCCCGTCTCTCACGTCAAATACGTCAACAACTTCCAAGACGGAAAATGCGACCTTTCGGGCAAGCACTCCGGCAAATGCCTTATCACCGTCCCGAACAAAGATAAGACCATCGTCAAGGCAATAAAAGAAAACTACGGCGAAGCGACGATCGAATACGACTTTAAGCTCACCCGCCTTTCAAAGCCTTGCGTGGCAAGTATCCCCTTCGGCAAAAATCGTCCCCTTTACAGCCAAAAGGACTTCTTCAAAGCGGAAGGCAGACTCGTGATCAACGGCGAAGAAATGCTCACCGACGCAAACAGCACCGCAATCGTCGACGACCACCGCGGATTCTATCCCCGTCGCGCGCACTACGACTGGGTTACGACAATGGGCAAATGCAACGTCGGCGGCGAAGAAAAATGGCTCGCTTTCAACCTTACGAGAAATCAGTCTATCGACCAAGAAAAATACAATGAAAACATCCTTTGGCTCGAAGGCGAAACGAGCATTCTTCCGCCCGTCAAATTCACCCGCTCCCCAGAAAGTAAAGACTTCTGCGACCACTCGACCTGGATAATCAAAGACGAACACGATATGGTCAATCTCAAATTCAGCGTTCGCAACATGAACCCGATGATTATGCACGCGCTCGTCGTCAACATCGACTACTACGTCGCGTTCGGCACGCTCGAAGGTTATATCCGCGACGAAGACGGCAACAAATACGTGCTTGACGGAATGATGGGCATGGGCGAAGACAAAACCTTGCTGCTGTGATACGCCGCCCCGATGCCCGATAAAAAACCTATAATAATTTTGATATAATACCATTATATTTTATAACATAATATCGAATATCCGAATTTAAGCGATTGCCCACTCGTTCGGCAAAACACAAAAAGCACCCCCACCGGCTTAGCAGGTGGGGGGTGCTTCTCTCGTTATTTGTTTTTCGCGACGTTATCGCCGTTTTATATACTCGTTTTCGGCATATAAAACACGTATTTCGTCATTTCTTATCGTCATAGGTTTCGAGAAAACTGTGTTTCACTCCGTCTTTTTTGTAGGCGATGACGGTCTCCAAATGCACGTTTTCGACGCTTCTGAAAATGCATTTTTCAACGTCGGGGTTGCTCTTTTTTAACTCTCGAATAAGCTCTTTCGTCTCTTGGCGTTTGCTGTGATTTTGTCCGTTGTTGCAAGACGTGCACGTGTCGGTAAACCTGCAAGCGCATTGTATGAAATGCAAATCGTTGTAGTCTCTCCAAGCTTTTATGTCGTCTTCGCGCACGAGATAAAGGGGGCGTATGAGTTGCATTCCTTCAAAGTTCGTACTGTGAAGTTTCGGCATCATAGTCTGTATCTGCGCGCCGTGCAACATCCCCATGAGTATTGTCTCGATGACGTCGTCGTAATGATGTCCGAGCGCAATTTTGTTGCAGCCGAGTTGATTTGCGAAGTTGTACAGATATCCGCGTCTCATCCTTGCACAAAGATAGCACGGCGACTTGTCAATGTTGTATACGCTCTCGAAAATGTCCGTCTCGAATACGGTTATCGGCACGTTGAGTCGACGAGCGTTTTCCTCGATTATACGGCGATTTTCCGGCGCATATCCCGGGTCCATAACGAGATATTTGACGTCAAAATTCACGTTGCTGTGACGTTTGAGTTCTTGAAAACATTTTGCCATGAGCATGGAATCTTTTCCGCCCGATATGCACACCGCAATAGTGTCTCCGTCATGAATAAGGTCGTATTCTTTTATTGCTTTGATAAATTTGCCGAATATATCGGACTTGAATTTTTTACGCAAACTCTGCTCGACTTTGGCACAGAAATCGTCGTCCACCTGCTTTTGCATCTGCCGTCTCAGCCACGCAAAATATCCGTCTTCGAGACTGTATGCGTCGTATCCTTGCTCGCATAACCATTCAACGACGTCCACACTCAAAATTCCCTTCGCACAATACACGACGATTTTTTTCGACTTATCCGCAGGCGGATTTTCTCGCAGTTCTTCTTCCGTGACGCTGACGGAATCGGGTATAAAACCGTACGCCCTGTCTGTCTCGGGGCGCATATCGAAAAGAACGTATTCGTCATTGCTTAATTTTTCGAGTTGTTCGATGTTTATCTGCATATCAATAGTTTGTCTGATTTTGTGAATCGTCGGTATATCTTGCGCTTTGTTTTTCCAGATATCCTTCGGTGTCGATGATATATTTTTTCGGATTGTTCGCACTGACGTACACGTCTATGTCGTCACCCACCACGTATTCGTCGCCTATGTCCAAAAGCACCTTTTGGCTATACTCGTTTCTGTCGCTGCCCATGCACTCGACCACCGCGATCGTCTTGTTGTAAAGGCGCGTGTTCTTGCGATTCACCTGCATGATCCTTGCCACGATATGCGTGCCTTCTTCGGTGTATCTGTCGAGTTTTGCTTCTCTGACTCTCACCACAATGTACGGCACGAAAAACACAATCGCCATAATCGCCGCCGCCACTATGCACGCTATGCCCGGTAAATAATTGAATCTCGCACTATGGAAGTCGCTCGGATCATTCGGCATATAATACACCGTCGTTTTGCCACCGGTGCGCATGCTCGTGTCATAGGTATCCAACTCTCCGCCATACTTCGTGCCGTCCACCCAAAACTCCACGTTGACCTTGTAGCTTGTCTCGCCGTTTGACGAATTGCCGATCACGATGCTTGTTATCTCCGCTTCGGTTTTCACGCCCTTGCGCGCGTACTCGGACGCGCCCATCAGCACGTACACGCCCACCGCCAACATAATGACCGCCATAACCATAAGCACAATATTCGACGCCAATTTTTTGTTTTTCACCTTGTCTGATTCCTTATGTTGAGTAATTTTCAAAATACCACAATAACTTCAATACCAAAATAATACCAAACCAATACCGATTTTTCAAGCACGATTTCAAAAATTTTTAGCAAATATGAAAGAGAGTCTGACCGTAGTCAAACTCTCTTTTTTGCTGTTGTTTAGATTTACTTAATCCTGCAAATTATTTCTTCTTAGTGAACAATGCTTTGATTGCTGCGATTAAATCTGCAAACGTCTTTTTCTTGACAGCGAACCAGAAGATTGCAAATCCGCCGATTCCTGCGACCGCTACTGAACCGATTACGATACCTGCAATCTGTCCGCCCGAAAGTCCGTCCTTTTTAGCAGGCGGGGTGATTTCGCCGCCGCCCGAAGACGTATCTTCATATACGGCGGTAAGGGTTGTTTCGCCGTTTACGGTAAAGGTATAACTCTTGTTTGTGCTGACGATTTTTCCGCTTGCGTCCTGCCAGCCTTTGAATGCTTTACCTTCCGCAGGCTCATTTGCCGTTACGGTTACGCTTTCGCCGTTTGCATAGAATTTGCTTTCGCCGTTTATTACCACGTTATGCGTGCCGATTTTGGCAATTCTAAGTTCGGTGATTTCGTTCCCGTCTTTATCAAAGTGTCTTCCGCAAACCGTGCAATCTTTGTGTTCTTTCACGCCAAATTCTGTGGTTGTTGCAGGCACTTCGGGAATCAACTCACCGTAGGTATGGTTGTTTGTGGTGGGGATAGTTAAGTCAGCAATCTCTTTTCGGGTTATGGGATCGCAATTCTTTCCGCACAATCTGCAATCTCTATGCGCCTTTACACCGGTATCTTTGCACGTTGCAGGAACTTCTGCAACCAAATCACCCAATTCGTGGCCGTCCGGATTGACAGGTATAACCCAATCGGTAATTTCCTTATTGCTTGCGTCGTAATCCTTGTTGCAAATGCTGCAATGCTTGTATCCTTTTCTGCCCGGGGCTTGACAAGTTGCGTACTGTTCTTCTACCCAAAAACCAAAACTATGCCCGTAGTATGGGCTGATGGGAGTTTTCAACGCTTCTTCGGTTGTTTCGTTTTTGTCCGCGTCAAAGTATTTTCCGCACACTGTGCATTTGTAGTGTGCTTTCATACCGCCTGCAATACAAGTTGCGGGTTGTTCTTCAATAAGCGTGCCAAATGTATGAACGCCGGTTGCGGGGATAGTCAACGCTGCTTCGGTTGTTTCGTTTTTGCTTTCGTCAAAGAACTTTCCGCAATCCGAGCAATAATAATGCGCTTGCATACCGTCTGCGATACAAGTTGCGGGGGTTTCTTCATTAAGCGTGCCCAGATTATGGCTTATGGTAATGGTTACGGTTACGTCATCGCTTGCCAGATAGTTGTCGTCTTCCTCGTATCTTATTTGATATTCGCCTGCCGCAAGCCCTGTAATCTTTCTTGACGTGCACTTTGTATAATCCGCGTCGCCGACTTTTCTGTATTCCATCGCGATGGTAACGCCGTCGATTGTGCCGCTGCCGTCCCTGCACGAAATCGGGTTGGCGATAAGTCCGACGGGAACGTCTGATCGCGCTGCCTTGTTAATCACGAATTCTTTGGTGAAACTGCCCTCGTACGCGCCCTTACCCGTGACGGTAACAATGTAAGTACCGGCGCCAACGGGTTTGCCGCTAAAATCGAGCATGTCGATCGAGCCCGCTTTTACCGCATAACTTACTTCGAAGTCGGTACCCCTGACAAGCGTTCCGCCAAAGGTCGGCTCTTGCGCCGCGTCGTTGAACACTTTTACAAGGTCGCTAACAGGCACAAGTTCGTCGGTTATTGCCACCGTGGTCGTTTTTTCAACCTTATAGTTAGAGGTTGCGGTAATCGTGCTGACCGGGATGTGCAGGTCTGTCTCTTCTGCGCGCGCAGTGTTCGCAGGGCTTGCAATCGCTATGCCAAGCATAAGGACAAGGCACATTGTAAGACCAAGTACAAGCATAAGTATCTTAGATTTATTCGCCTTTGTGTGTGTCATAATATTATCTCCTTTTAATTTTTACGGGGATATGTTCTGTGTCACTGCTGCGACTTAAAACCTTCGTAAAAATCGTTGTGCTTTTCCCCTTATAAAAGCAAAATCGCACCGTCCATAGGTTTAGCCTATGCAGCGATGCGGTCAAATTCTGTTACTCTTACTCAAATTATAGGCAGACTTTCTCGTCTTCGATTGCCTTGTGTATGTCATCCTTGTCAACTCCTTTTGCCTGTATTTCGCATTTTTTTGCAGGTTATTCGGCGTTAAAAGTTCCGCGTATCAATATACGATACGTTTTGTCTCTTATATAATAGCATATTTTTAGCAAAAATCAAGCCCGTTTGCCACACCTTTGTGTGAAATTACAGAAATTCAAACGTGTGATTCAAACCATATTTTATTGCTTTCTATCGTGGCTGTTTTATGGGGTATAGCGATTCGACGGTAACGCTCGAAGTTTACAGCCCCTTTATCCCCGGACACGCAAGAAAAAGCGGGTTTTGCACTTAATAACCTTACAAAATAGGCTAAAAAAGGAAAGCGGTATTAAATCGGTATTAACGATTTTTGTGTTTTTCAAAATCTAAAAATCAATATATTGACGTAAAAATAGAAAAAACCACAATATCTTGTGGTTTTTTGGCGTCCGTGATTGGAGTCGAACCAACGGCGTTTCGCTTAGGAGGCGAACCCTCTATCCTACTGAGGTACACGGACAAATATGAAATTTAGTGCGCGATGTAAAAGTTGATAAATGCGAAAAATAATACCGATTTTAATACCAAACACGCATTTATGAGCCATCAACCGCAATATGTTGTTGCAATCCGCCTTGAAAAAACACAATATATAGTGAGTTTTCTATGGATAAAGTCCGGCCTTGGAAGGCGAACGCTCTATCCTGCTGAGCTACGGAAACATCGCACGCTATTATAATAGCAAATAGATTGCCAAAAATCAATTTTTGAATGCGATTTATTAAATTTCAAGCGCAAGTTGAACGGTGTGGTACTCGCTTCGTTCGTGCCAATTCAAGAAACTCGGCACAAGGCTTGGTATTTCGCTATCGCTCATACCACCGCACAAACTTCGGCACGCCTTGCGTGCAAACGAGTAGTTTTTGGTACTCACTACATTCGTGCCAATTCAAGAAACTCGGCACAAGGCTTGGTATTTCGCTATCGCTCATACCACCGCACAAACTTCGGCACGCTTTGCGTGCTCGTTTTTATATCCGTTTCAACGTTTGCGCGAGCGCAAGTTGAACGGATATAAAAAACTGAGTGCACACTATGTATGCACTCAGCGAAGTTTGTGGTCGGAGTAACGGGACTTGAACCCATGGCCTCTTGACCCCCAGTCAAGCGCGCTACCAAACTGCGCTATACCCCGATAATATGATTTTCTATGTTTGCCACGAAATCTATCTGATCCCGACTTGGCGCGAAATGCGCTTCGTCGAGTTGTTTTTCTCTGTAGCATAGGTATTGTAACTCAAAAGTTTGATTTTGACAAGCGGATTGAAAAATATCTCGAAAAAACATTGAAATAGTTGTAGTAAACTCTTGCTTTAATAAAAAATATTGCGGATTTGTCATATCATATGATACAATCAAAAAAGATAAATTGCACTGACGGTAACGATATATGAGCAAAAACAAGGATTCTATTTGGATAAATCGAGAATTTCTGCAAAACTACAAACAAAACGGTGTTGTATGCGGTTTGAAAATTGTCTATGACAGAACAATCGACAAATCATCGTTTTTAGCAATCAAGTATTTCTTGATGTGGATAAGAAAAAGATTCTGCTTCCCGATAAAATGTACTGTTTTCTTGGAAAATCAGGCGAAATTTCGTTCAAACAACGGCAAAGGCTTCTGTCAAGGTATATTTTTCACCCCCGAAGAATTGCGAAAAGGAGCAAAATATCCTTGTATATACGTTGCGGCAAACACCGATTTACGCTATCTTGAATTCACAATACTGCATGAGTTGACGCATTATTTTCAATGGTATTTTCTCCAAGACGAAACCCGAACGGATAGAAGCCTTGAAATCGAGGCAAACAGGTACGCATACTGGCTTTTGAATGAGTACGAAAGCAATAAAACCTAATAAACTGCCCAAAACCACAAAAAAATCGGGATTAGTTTTCTTTGCGGACTTAAAAATATGAATGTGTGCGCATGCGATGTGTGAGAAAAGAGCAAGCGTTTAGATGTGCAGTTTTGAAATCGGCGCGGGAAATCGGGCAAGTTAGATAAACAAAATCGCGCGATTTGAGTTGATTTAGCGCACAAAAATAAAAAAATGTCGAAAAATGTACATTAAATGTTTGCCAAAACCATTGTTTTGATATACAATAATCACAAAATTAAGTTGAATAGATTGTGGTTTGACCGCATGAGAAAGTCAAAGCATATTTGGGAGAACACTATGGACAAATTTGTATTGCAAGCAAAACTCGACAAACAAAAATGGGACGACAGCGTGATAAATCATCGCGATATGTGCGGCGCATACGACTATTGCGCATTCTGCGACAAATCAATCGCAATGCCTTGCGCAACGGCTTTTGAAAAAATGAACGAGCCGAAACCCGCTCCCGCACCCGTGCAGGAAGAAGTCGAAGACGTCACCGAACTTCACTCTTCTCTCGGCAAAAAATTCGACTATGACAAAGTCATGGCAAAAAAAGCCGCACGCAAGAGCCTTACCTTTGCAGAGAAATACGCTCTTTCCGACGACATCGTGAAAGAACGCTATGCTATCCTTCAAGACGCACTCACCGCGACCAAGAAAGGCACACCGAAAATCAAGAGCCGCATCAGCAAACAATGCGACACTTATAGACGAGAAGGCGATATTGTGGCAAAGATAACCATCATCGGCACGTCATTGCGCGTCAATCTTCCGCTCGACCCCGATGCGCCCGAGTTCAACGACGGTCGCACTCCACACGTCAACACCGGACACAAGAAAGTGTATGAAGACGTTCCCTTCCAGTTCAAGGTCAACAGCAAACTTGCTTTGAAACGTGCGCTCGCGCTCATCGATTTGGTGAAATAACTCTTTTACGATACATATCCGTAAAAGCAAAACAGGAAAAGGATATCCGCTCAACATGAGCGGATATCCCTTTTTTGTTTCGATACTTGCAAGGCAACCGTTTGCCACTCATAAAGCCGTATCGCAAACGCAATTTTTTATACGATTTTTATACGATTATGCATTTGATAATCCGTTGATTGCGTCGGCGCAAACTTTGAAAATTTTTTTGAAAAAAGTTGTTGAAAAATCATTGACATACGGCGAAAATATGGTATCATTTGAAACGTATTTTTTCTGCGGAAGCAAGGAAAAATACGACCGGAAAACCGAATATAAAAGACCTATAAAAAGGCGTTTTTTCTTTTGGCAGTGGCAATTGCTAAAAAAAAACGCCTTTTTTTTGTTTTTTTGAGCAAAAAATGGGCGTGAAACACAGTGTGAAACGCAAATTTGCAGGGCGAGCGGACAAAAAACAGAAATTCAACGCAGGAGAAATAAATTTATGAGCAAGTACATTTTCGTAACGGGCGGAGTCGTTTCGGGACTCGGCAAAGGCATTGTGGCGGCATCTTTGGGCAGACTGCTGAAAAGCGCGGGATACAGCGTGTATATCGAAAAGTTCGACCCTTATATGAACATCGATCCCGGCACGCTCAACCCCACTCAACACGGCGAAGTGTTCGTCACCCAGGACGGCGCGGAAACGGACCTTGACCTTGGCCACTACGAAAGATTCATCAACGAGAACCTTACGAGAAGTTCGTCGCTTACAAGCGGACGGCTATTCCAATCGGTGCTGAACAAGGAGCGCAACGGCGACTATCAGGGCAAAACGGTGCAAATCATCCCCCACGTCACGAACGAAATTAAAGACCACATTCTAGCAACCGCAAAGGAAAGCGGCGCGGACATTCTCATCACCGAGATCGGCGGAACGGTGGGCGACATCGAAAGTCAACCGTATCTCGAAGCGTTGCGTCAGTTCAGCCTTGACGTCGGCAGAGAAAACTGCGCGTTCGTGCACGTGTGCCTTCTTCTCTATATGTCCTGCTCCGACGAGTTCAAATCGAAACCCGTTCAACACTCCGTGCGAGAATTGCAGCGTTTCGGCATATTCCCCGACGTTGTTGTGACAAGGTCCGACAAACAACCGCCCGAAGAAATAATCAAAAAAATCTCCCTTTTCTGCTCCGTCGACGAACACGCCGTAGTGCCCAGCACCACAGTGAAATGCCTGTACGATGCGCCCGCAATGCTCTATCGCAACGGACTGTACAAGGCAATAAGCAAGGCTCTTTCGCTAAAAAATAAGTGCGACCTGACCGAATGGAAAAAGAAAGTCGCAACTCTCAAAATCAAGACTCCGAAAGTGCGCATCGGCATCGTCGGCAAATACGTATCCCTTCGCGATTCTTACATTTCTCTCGTCGAAGCAATCAAGCACGCAGGCGGCGCGAATCTCACTGCCGTGGACCTTAAATGGATTGACAGCGAAACCGTCACCGAAGCAAACGTTGCAAACAAACTCAAAGACGTGGACGGCATAATAATTCCCGGCGGCTTCGGCGAACGCGGAGTGGAAGGAATGATCGTTGCTTGTAAATACGCGCGCACACACGCGCTTCCTTATCTCGGAATATGTCTCGGCATGCAGGTGACCGTCATCGAATACGCCCGCGACGTTCTCGGATTCAAAGACGCTACGAGCGGAGAATTTGCGCACACAGAACACAGCGTTATCGACATAATGCCCGACAAAAAAGGCAAGAAACTCGGCGGAACTATGAGACTCGGCTCTTACCCCTGCGCCGTTAGAGACGGAACGAAAATCAAGGAAGCGTACGGCTCTAATCTCATTGAAGAACGTCACCGCCACAGATACGAGTTCAACAATGAGTATCGCGAAGCCCTTGAAAACGGTGGGCTTGTGATAAGCGGCACGTCCCCCGACGGACACATAGTCGAAACCGTTGAAGTGAAAGACCACCCGTTCTTCGTCGGCGTGCAATTCCACCCCGAATTTACGTCTCGTCCCGAAAACGCAAACCCGATTTTTGCCGCCTTTGTCAAAGCGGCTCTCGACAACGCTCGATAAGCAGCAAAACAATACATATCGTTCATCATACGCGTGCGCATATATGCGTGCGCGTTTTTTTGGATTGCAAAAGACAAAAAGCACCCCGAAAACGCTTTTCTAAATGCGCAAAATCGTTTATAATCTATCCGTAACTACGAAAAACGCGAGTTTTTCCTTTCAAATCACTATTTCAAGGAGCGTTTATGAAAAATCAGACCATTCTCGTACTCGATTTCGGCGGACAATACAAAGAGCTTATCGCCCGCACCGTCAGACGCATGCACGTGTTTTCAGTCGTTGAACCGGCAAACATTTCCGAGCAGAGATTGAAAGAGATCAACCCTATCGGCATCATCTTCACCGGCGGCCCGAACAGCGTGTATCTTGACAATTCGCCAAAATGCGCAGACTACGTTTTCGACTTCGGCGCGCCGATTTTGGGCATTTGCTACGGCATGCAATACGTTGCTCACAAGTTTGGCGGCATCGTCAAGGAAGGTAGTGTGCGCGAATACGGTCAAACGCTCGTGCATATCGGCGACAGCGTGATTTTCGACGGTCTTGACAAAGACGAAAATATGCTCATGAGCCACACCGACTACGTTGCTAAAGTCCCCGACGGATTCAAGGTGATTGCCACCACCGACAACTGCCCTTGCGCCGCTTTTGAAAATGCAGACAAAACAGTGTTCGGCGTGCAATTCCACCCCGAAGTGGAACGCTCCACTCACGGTGAAAAAGTGCTTGAAAACTTCGTTATTAACGTTTGCGGTGCAAAAAGAGACTACTCTCTCGATGATTATATCGAGACGCAAATCAAAGCAATCCGCGAGCAAGTCGGAGACAAACGCGTGCTTCTCGGTCTTTCGGGCGGCGTGGATAGCTCGGTGGTTGCCGCGCTCATAAGCAAGGCTATCCCAGATCAACTTCTCTGCGTGTACGTCGATCACGGCTTTATGCGCAAATACGAGACGGAACAAATCAAAGACGCTTTCAAGGATATGCCGCTCACTCTCGAAGTGGTTGACGCGGGCGAACATTTCCTTTCAAAACTCAAAGGCGTGGTCGAACCGGAACAAAAACGCAAAATCATCGGCGCGGAGTTTGTCAAAACGTTTGCGGACGTTGCAACCGCGCACAAAGGCTATGACTTCCTTGCGCAAGGCACGATCTACCCCGACGTCATCGAATCGGGCGCAAACAACTCTGCAAACATCAAGAGCCACCACAACGTCGGCGGCCTGCCAAAAGATATGCCGTTTATCGGTCTTGTCGAACCCTTGCGCGGTCTTTTCAAAGACGAAGTGCGCATAATTGGCAAAAAGCTCGGTCTTCCCGACACTCTCGTCAACCGTCAGCCCTTCCCCGGCCCCGGTCTTGCAATCAGAACTATCGGCGAAATCACCAAGGACAAACTTGAAATTCTCCGCGATGCAGACGCAATCCTTCGTGAAGAGATCCTTGCAAGCGGAATAAAAACCGACCAATACTTTGCCGTCATCACGGACACCAAGTCCGTCGGCGTCATCGGCGACTACCGCAACTACGGCTACGTCATCGCCCTGCGTGCAGTCACAACGTCAGACTTTATGACTGCCGAATACACTCGTATCCCCTACGACCTTCTCACCAAAATCTCATCGAGAATCGTCAACGAAGTCAAGGGCGTCAGCCGTGTCGTGTATGACATAACGGGCAAACCACCTGCCACAATCGAATGGGAATAAAAAATAAACAATTCCGAATGAAATAAAAAAAGCCCCGTGAAAAGCAGCACATCAACATCAATGTTGCTTCAAAAAGGGGCTTTTTCCGCTTATTTCAGTACTTATTAACTTTTATCCGCTTATCGTTTATGCTATAAACTTTTGATTAAAGCAAGCATTTTTCTTTCTTTAATTTTTTAAGATTCTTTCTTAACTTCTTTTTTTATTTCTTCAAATGTAATCGCAGTGTTCTCCAAATTTATGAATATTAACACTTCTTTTTCTCCAAGATTGAAATCGACAAATACTTTTCTGTTTGCAAAAACATCAAATTCTTTATCAAATTCACAATGCTCGACTTCACCGTCAAAAATAACGGATTCTATATCCTTAACTGTGTTTTTCAATTCTTCAATCGGAATCGTCCCCTTAAAAACGTATCTATCGACTTCTGTTTCAAAGACGGAAACTTCGTTTGTTTCTAACAATTTTAAGATTCTAAAAACCTTTCCGTAATCTATCTGACGAAGTGATATTTCAACAACGTTTTTATTTCTTGATATGCAAGTCATAATTGTTCCTTTCTATAATATTTATGCACAATCATTTCTTGCCGGTGGAGCCAAATCCGCCTACCCCACGTACAGACTCCGACAATGTGTCGGTTTCTTCAAAATCGGCAACGATATAGGGCGTGACAACGAGTTGCGCGATGCGCTCCTTATCGTCAATGATTTCGGCAACATCGGAGTGATTGTGCAAGGACACGATGATTTCACCGCGATAGTCACTGTCGATGACGCCGACTTTGTTGGACGGGGCGATGCCGCGTTTGCAAGCAAGTCCGCTACGAGCATACACAAGCCCTACTGTGCCTTCAGGAAGTTCGATTGCGACTCCCGTGTGGATAAACACGCTCTCGTGCGGTGCGATTTCAATCGCTTTGCCTTCGCATGCGTAAAGGTCTGCCCCTGCGGAGAACGGCGTGCCGTACTTGGGAAGAATGGCGTTTTGATTGAGTTTTTTGATTTTTACGGTTGCGTGTTGCATGGTTTTATCCTTTGTTGCGACTGTTTGTCGCAATGCCGATGAAAAACCCTATATGGTGGTTTGTCATGGCAAAATTCTTCTTATTCGCTTATATTTTTCGCCAAATCAATGGTTTATGACGTCGTTTTGATGTTTTATCTGTCGATACGGCGAATTACTACTGTTTTATTGATTGCTCGGCACGGATATTCGCCGCCGTGTCAAATTGCGATTTGACGGATTGTCGGCTTTGCGTTTTTAGAGCCGACTTTTATTCGTACTTCTTCAAAAACTCTATGGTGCGAGCCATTGCGTCTTTGGAGATTTGCAAAAACTGTCCTATTGCAAACGCATGCACCGCCCATTTGCCTTCGCCGTGGAAATGCTCGAATAGCACGCCGTTGTCAACGAGTTTTTTGACAAGGTCGAACGTGAGCGCGGCAAGTTTGTCGTTTTCGGCGGAGATTGCAAAGGTGGGCGGAAAGTCGCTTGTCACCCAATTGATAGGGGAAATCTCCTTTTGCAATTCTTCGGGGCATTCTTCCACGGGTGTTCCTTTGAGATAGGATTGCGTGTAGATGCCGATGTTTTTGAAGCCCGTATGCACGGCTTTGGGCATATCGTACACGCCGCAATTGAGCATGAGCGCGGCAATCTTTTGATCCTTTGACCTTTCGTCGAGCGTGAAATGCGCCTTGTATTCGGGATTGGTGGCAATCGCGCCCGCCATGGAGCTTAAATGCGCGCCCGCGCTTTCCCCGCCCACAAAAATGGAATCCGCGTCATAGTTGTATTCTTCGGCGTGTTCTTTGAGCCAAGCAAACGCCTTATATACGTTTTGGATCATCTCGGGATGTCCGTAAAAAGGCGCGTCGCCGTAATAAAGGCTTGCAACGACATAGCCCGTCTTTTCGCAAAGCACAGTGGTGTACGCTTCTCTCGTTTCGGGAAGACCGCCTATCCAACCGCCGCCGTGAATATACACGAAGAGTTTTGCTTTTTTCGTTTTGTCTCTATCCTTGCGCTCGTACAAATCGAGATACAAGCGTTTGTCATTTTCGTCGTAGCGGATAAACCTTTCGATTTTCGTCTTGTGCGAACGGTGAAAATTGAAAATCGTAAGCCAACCGAGAAACTCGTTTTTCATATGTCCGCCGGCAACGTACAGATACTTTGCGTCGTACGCCGCTTTCTTTGCCTGTTTTTTTGCGTACTTTCTCGCTTTCTTTGAAACGGCTTTGACTTCGCTTTTGACGTTTTCGATTTTCGCTTCACGCTCTTCGCGTCTTATTTTTTTGTCGAGTTCGTCTCTGCGCTTTTCGAGTTGGGCGTATTTCTGCTCGTAGAGCGCGCGTTTTTCAAAGAAGTTTTGTGTTGTAAGAATTCGTCTCTTCATACGTCTTTCCCGTGTTTTCGTTTTGTTTTACGTTTATGTTTTATTTTCTTCTTTTATGCAAAAACGGCGTTTAAATTGTATATATCTGCAAGATAAACTCCGTTTTCGGTCAACATATTTGATTCGTATTATTGTATTTTCTCAACGGTCGCGCCGTCTTTCGTATCCTTTACGGCATATCCGAGTGCGGTGATTTTTGCTCTTATTTCATCTGCAAGCGCCCAGTTCTTTTCGGCTTTCGCTTGCTTTCTCTTTTCAACGAGCTCAAGCACATCGCTTGGCACATCGCTCATTGCCGCCGCTTGCTTTTGCTCGTAATAAGCAAGGAATTTTGCCGGTTCTTCTTTGAACAATCCGAGCAAAGAATAGGTCTTTTTCACCTGCTCCGCTTCGCTTACGCATGCGCCGTCTCCTGCTTTGAGTTTGCTCTTGATGCCCTTGAAAATGCCGAACAAATCCGCAAGTGCTTTCGCCGTGTTGAAATCGTCGTCCATTGCGCGATTGAAACCGTCGTCAATCCACTTTGCGTCGCCGATTGCCGAAAGGCCGCTCTTTTCAACTTCGTCTAGAACTTTGTAGAAACCGTAAACGTGCTTGTCCGCTTCGGGGAACAACTCGTCGGTGACGTTGATGTCTCCGCGATAGTTTGTCTGAAGAAGCGCGTATTTTATGGTCTCGGGATGATACTCTTTGAGAAGGTCTGCAAGAAGCAAACTGTTGCCGAGAGACTTGCTCATCTTTTGCCCGTTGACCTTGATAAGCCCGTTGTGTATCCAGTATTTTGCAAACTGCTTGCCCGTAAGAGATTCCGTTTGTGCAATCTCGTTTTCGTGGTGCGGAAAAATAAGGTCTCTTCCGCCGCCGTGCACGTCAATCTGCTCTCCGAACGCCGCCATATTCATAGCCGAACATTCGATATGCCAACCGGGTCTGCCGTCTCCCCACGGAGATTTCCAGAATATCTCGCCTTCTTTTGCGGACTTCCAAAGCGCGAAATCAAGCGGATTGCGCTTGTTGTCTTCATTCTCTATACGCACGCTCTCGTAGGCGTCTTCGAGACGTCTGCCGCTGAGTTTGCCGTAACCCGGAAAACTGTCAACCGAGAAATACACGTCGCCACGCTCCGTCGGATACGCATGTCCCGACGCAATGAGTTTGGATATAAAATCGATGATGTTGTCTATATTGCATGTCGCTTTGAGCCAAATGGTAGGGTCATCGACCTGAAACTCGCGCATAAGTTTGTCAATGCGGTCAATCATCATGCTCGCGTATTCGAGCGCAGGTATGCCCGTCTCTTTGGACTTTGCGATGATTTTGTCGTCAACGTCCGTGTAATTGCGCGCATAATTGACTTTGTAGCCGATTTTCTCGAAATATTTGCGAATTATATCGTAAATGAGAGCTTGATACGCATGTCCAATGTGAGCCTCGCCCGACACGGTGATTCCGCACGCGTACATATTGACCACTCCGTCATGAAGCGGCTTGAAATCTTCTTTCTTTCTTGTGAGAGTGTTGTAAATTTTCATTCGTCTTTTCCCGTTGCTGTTTTTTGTTTATGATTTATTCGTCTTTTTCGGTTGGGAGCGCATTGTCTTCATCAACGGTGAGAGAGTACCTGCACGCATGAACACCGAGAGTTTTTTCAAGTTCGTAGACGCGCTTGTTGAGCCGCGCAAACTCTTCCATGATAGGATCGGGTAGGCAAGTCTGATCCATATCAGACACCCTTACGCCGTCTTGTTTCACCACTTTGCCCGGAACTCCGACGACAGTCGAATGCGGCGGAACGTCTTTTAACACCACACTGCCTGCGCCTATTTTGCTGTGCGCTCCGATATGTACCGGTCCAAGCACCTTTGCCCCTGCCGAAATCATGACGTCTTCTTCTATGGTCGGGTGACGTTTGCCGACGTCTTTTCCCGTGCCGCCGAGCGTCACCCCCTGATAGAGCACGCAATCGTTACCTATCTCAGTCGTCTCGCCTATGACAAGACCTACGCCGTGGTCGATGAGTATACCCGTGCCGATTTTTGCCGCAGGATGAATATCTACGCCTGTCCTAATCTTTGCGCGATACGCAACGTACAATGCGACGCGTTTCAATCCTTTTTGCCAAAACCAGTGTGCATAACGATAAGCACACAGGGCTTTATACCCTGTGTACGTACGTTTGACAACCCACGCATTCGTTGCCGCAGGGTCGCTTTGCAAAATCTTTTGCAAATCCAGTTTTTTGGCTTGTTTTATTGTCATTCGGTTTTATTCCACGTCACTCGGGTCTTTGGGAATATCGGTTTCGCTCACGCCGTCCAAACTGTTTGCGCCGTTTGATTTGGGAGCGTCGGGACGATTGACCTTTGACGAGAAAATGCTGTCGGCATTGTCGTTTTCTTCTCCGAACAATGCGTCGATTTCGTCTTCGTAGATGGTCTCTTTCTCATAAAGAGCCTTGACCATTGCGTCCATAATATCGCGATTTTCGCGCAATATGGACAGTGCCACTTGATATTGCTTGTCGATGATCGTCTTGATCTCTTCATCGATTTTTGCCGCGACTTCTTCGCTGTAATTGAGTTGTTGCTGATAGTCTCTGCCAAGGAAGACTTCTTCGCTTGCGCCGAGATACATGTTGCCGATAGAATCGGACATACCCCACTCGGTGACCATCTTTCTTGCGATTTGCGAAGCGCGCTGTATGTCGTTGGACGCACCCGTCGAGATGTCGTGGATGACGATTTCTTCCGCCGCGCGACCGCCGAGAAGTTCGGTGATGCGGTCAAGAAGTTTTTGTTTCGTCATATACGCGTCGTCGTTTGCAGGAAGAGAAATCGTAAATCCGCCCGCCTGACCGCGCGGTATGATGGTGACTTCGTGCACGGTGTTGTTGCCGAGTTTCTTTGCGATGATAGCGTGTCCGCTTTCATGATATGCGGTGATGCGCTTATCCGTTTCAGTCACGAGACGAGATTTTTTCGCCGGACCTGCTTCAACCTTGTTGACGGCTTCGCTGATGTCCTTCATCGTGATGAGTTTGCGGTTGTCGCGCGCTGCGAGAATTGCCGACTCGTTGAGTACGTTTTCGATGTCCGCGCCCGTAAAGCCAACCGTCAAACGTGCAAGAGACTTGAAGTTGACGTCGCTTGCAAGCGGTTTGTTGCGAGAGTGAACTTTGAATATCTCTTCTCTGCCTTTCACGTCGGGAACGTTGACGTAGATTTGTCTGTCGAATCTGCCCGGTCTCATAAGAGCGGGGTCAAGGATGTCCGCACGGTTTGTCGCCGCCATAACGATGATTGAAGAGCTTGCTTCAAAACCGTCCATCTGAACGAGCAATTGGTTGAGCGTTTGTTCTCTTTCGTCGTTGCCGCCGCCAAGGCCTGCACCGCGCTGACGACCGACCGCGTCGATTTCGTCGATGAAGATTATGCACGGCATATTCTTCTTTGCCTGCTCGAAAAGATCTCTGACACGAGACGCGCCCACGCCGACGAACATTTCGACAAAGTCGGAACCGCTTATCGAGAAGAACGGAACGTTCGCTTCGCCCGCAACCGCTTTTGCGAACAAAGTCTTACCCGTTCCCGGAGGACCTACGAGCAAAACGCCGCGCGGTATACGTGCGCCTATATCCGTATATTTCTTGGGATGCTTGAGAAAATCGACGATTTCCTGAAGTTCCTGCTTTTCTTCTTCCGCACCTGCAACGTCGCTGAAACGCACTTTGATGTCACGCACCTGATTTGCCTTGGTTTTGCCGAAGTTCATCGCCTGACCTTGCGCGCCCGCGCTCTTGCGGATGATTATGAAGAACACGCCGAACAACAGCGCATAAAGCACGATCGGCACGATTATGCTTGAAAGCAACGAGCCGCTGGACGGATCGTCGTATTGCACGACGACGTTGTCAAGCAAGTGTGCCTCTTTGTATTCTTTCAACTTGTCGGAGAAGGCCACACGGCTGTCGATATTGACGAAATATTTGAACGAGTTGTCGCCTGTTCTCTTTATTTTTACGGTGTAATTGCCTTCGATGTATATCGCCTGAACCTGTCCGCTTGCAAGCATATTTTCAAAACTGTTTTCGTTGCCCGAAAACACGATTTCGGTGGGTCTTGTCAACTCGTATGCAAGCACGAACGCCAGAATGACGAGTACTATCACGCCGACGATTATGAGTGTACGTCTTGTAGAAGTTTTCATCGTTTCTCCTTGATTTTGCCAAATATACGCGCACGAGTGTAGCGTATGCGCTATATATTATGTTCTACATATTATAAAAATTAAATACGGAATTGTCAATTCTTCTTCGCCGTCAAATTGCTATGCAAAGTCAAATTTCTCTCCGATTTATCGAGAATATCCTATCGTGTTATGATTAAAATCAAATTAAATCCGACAAGAAGTATTAAAAAACGATGTGTGCCGCAACAGAGAAAATAATCGGAAATCTCTTGTCTGGCGGACGCAAAAACGAATTTTTCGTTTCGCATTCGTGAAATTGCCGCGCAAACACCTAAGCCCGAACAAATGATAAATGCGAGAAAAATACGTTAATATATCATAGACAAAAAGATGAAAAAACAGCCGACAAAACGTGCTTGGTGAAATTTTCGTGGAATTACACAATCAACACTTTATAATCACATTTCGTTATTATAAACATGTTTTTATGTAAAATATAAAACGATAATTTGTTGCATTATAAGCAATGCTGTCACCCTTATATTTTTATCTGCGGCGCCCAAAAAAAAGTGAAAAATCATACAAGACGTAAAATATCAACGATTTCTCGTCCAAAAAATCAGGTTTGCATAGATTTTTCAAGAAAAGCAACGAAAAAATGGACTATTCTATTTGATTTTACGGACAATTATCGGATTTTTGTTAGTCTAAAAGGTCCACACACCCACCCCGAGATAACAGTACAAATCTTGATTTTTGTATTGTTTCTTGTTTTACAAAATGTATTTTTACAGACATTTCGTATAGAAAATTAAGATAAAATTAAGAAAAGTCGCATTATGTCGTATTTTGTTGACAAATTATTATTTAAATAATAAAATACAAAAGCCTTAAAAAAATATAGCTATACTTATAGTATTCGCGTATACGCGTTACACGTGCGTGCATCATAATATAAGGAAGGAGTTATCGTGCACAAGAATCAGGATCTGACACCGTCTCTTCAAATTAAAAATTTGGTAAAACAATATCCGTCGTCACAAGCGATTGCCGTGAACGACTTATCCGTCGTGTGCTATCCGGGAGAAATAGTCGGGCTTTTGGGACACAACGGAGCAGGCAAATCAACCACTTTGAAATGCCTTACCGGCATACTCCCTTTCACGAGCGGCAAAATCGTCATCAACGGATACGACATCACAAAAGACCCCGTGAAAGCAAAATACACTTTCGGCTTTGTGAGCGACAAACACGACGTGTTCGTGAAATTGACGGGCATGCAGTATCTCGATTTTATGGCGAGTGCGTACGGCGTAAACGCAAACACAAAGAAAGAGCGCTTTGCCGAACTTGACGAAATATTCGATTTCGGGGACAGAATTTTTGACCCGATAAGCGACTATTCTCACGGCATGCGCCAAAAAATATGTATGATGGGAAGTCTGATTCACAATCCGAAATTGTGGATTCTCGACGAACCTATGATAGGGCTTGACCCGTTGACAAGTGCAAAAGTGAGTGAATTTATGAGAGAGTATGCCCAAAAAGGCAACTGCATTCTCTTCTCGTCTCACAACATCGACTCCGTGCAAAAAATCTGCGACAGAGCAATAATTATCCAAAACGGACTTAAGACCGACGATTTCTACTTTGACGATTTCCACACTGCTCACCCGACGGTCGATTTGGAGCAATATTTCTTGTCCCACACCAGAAAAGAGAAATGAATCACTATTCCCTGCTACTGAAAAAGCAAGTGCTTGACATCCTTCCCGCGCGCACGCGCAAGAAACGCCTATCCGACTGGGCTGGGATTTTGCTTATGGCGTTGCTTGCCGCGGTGATAATCGCGGTTTTCGTCGTGGTATTTTCAAAATTCGTCGAAACGTATTGCGGAATCAAAATCAACCGCGTCAGCGACATCGCCGCACGACAATTCGAGATTATGTCGATGGCATATTTTGTGCTTATTCTCGTTTTTATTTTCTCGGGCGTGAGCGCGCTCAATCACACGCTTTTTGAAAACAGCGACTTGAACATACTCATCACGATGCCGTTCTCTTCGACGGATATTTTCCTTTCGAAACTCACGGCGGTTTATCTCAAACAACTCGTATTCGCAATCGCGTGCGTTTTTTCCGTCAACTTCACGTTCTTTGTGACGACGGGGACGCTAAACGTATACAACGGGCTTATGACCGTCGTCGTTGCGGTGCTCCTGCCCGTAATTCCGCTCGCTGTCGCCGCGATTATCGCACTCCCCTATCACTATCTCAAAACGCTCGTATCGTCAAACTACGTTCTTTTGTTTGCGGTTATTACGATTATAATGGCGCTGTTCTGCTGGGGATATTCTTTCGTGTTCGACGTCGCGCAAAACCTGCTCGCAAGCGGAAAGATAACCAAACTCTTTGACGAAAACGTCATGAAAGGCATCATATCTTTCACGAAATACAACTATCCCGCCAATCTTTTTGCATATCTCATGCTCGGTCGCGAAATAGGCAAAAACATCGGCATACTCGCAGGCATTCTCGTCGGTGCGGGGGCAATTTGCTTCTTCCTTGTGCGCGCGCTTTTCATAGGCGTGACCCACTCCGACTTTTCCGTGCGTATTCCCCACAGCCGCAAGAAAAATCTTCATTTTTCAAACAGCACGCGATTCGGCGCGCTTATGCGCAAAGAGTTTTTGCTCGTCATGCGCACGCCGGGATACGCATACATGTATTTCACGACTGCCGCAATTATGCCTATAATGGCGTACTGCTCGGCAAAAATCACGATAGGCGTATTTTCAAATCTCGTCGGCAACGTTGACGTGGGCTTTGAGCTTTGCACGTTCATCGCGATACTGTACTCCACTCTCACGAATACGTTCTGCTCGACGAATATAAGCCGAGACGGATATATGGCACTCACGCAAAAGACGCTTCCTTATTCTCCGGCCAAAATACTCGGCTCGAAAATGGCGTTCTGCTCGATAGTTGCGATTGCAAGCACGCTCATCACCTGCATAGTGATGGCGGCAACTCGTCTTGAAAGCGTTCAGGAAGCAGTGGTTACGCTCTTTGCAACAAGCATGATTGCCTTTGCGCAAATCGTGTTTGCAACAAAACTCGACCTTGCCCATCCGCATTTTGCAAAGACGGACGACGGAGAGATAAAAGAAGCAAATTCCACGGTTTCAGCCGTAATAGCGGTGGGACTTTTGACAAGTTGTATAATCGGCTTCGGGCTGATGTTCAACTCCATATCGTCGCTCATAACGGGCGACGTAGTCGTGGAAACGGGAAACGCGGTGAGTTATTCCATCGCGCTTTGCTGTCCTTTCGCGCTTCTTCTTGCCGCGATTGGATATTTTGCAATCGGTCTTAAAAAGGCCTATGCAAATCTCGATACGGAGAATTGAGTATGAAAAAACTGGTAACCGCACTCATAATCGTTCTTCCGCTCGTGTTCCTTATCGCCGTGTTCACGGTGACGAACATAGCGAAAATATCGACGGATATTCCCGCAACGAGCATAAATATAACCAACAAAGGCGACAACGGCGTGTTTGCGTTTGACATTGCAGACTACACTTCACCGCTGTTTGAAAGCGACCTTGGCGTCGAAGTTTTGCCGTACGTTGCGAAAAATCGCGGATTCGACCTTGAAATAACCGACGCGGAAACGGGCGAGCCGACGGACATCGTCACAAAAGAAGAGAACGGCGCGTTCAAACTTCACGACGTGGGAATTGCAAAACTCACCTACACGAGCAAAGACGGCGGATACACCGACAGCGTTATTTTCAACGTGTCGTGCAGCGGCGTTATTTCTTTCTCACCCACTCTTACGGACGGTGCAGGCAACGAATACGAACTTACGCCGAACGCCGACGGAGAATACGAAGCGGTCGTGCCGACGGGCAATCTGTTCTTCGGCGGAGAATATTATCCGAAAACCGCAACCGCGCACGCTCATTTCGAAGCAGACAACGCAGGCGCGCTCAAAATAAACGCAGTTACGGGCATTGCGACGGCATATTACAGTGGCAAAAACGCAGTCACCATGAGCGTGACCGACGCTTTCGGCAACTCGGTGAACAAAAAAATCAATTTGACTGTTCAAAAATCGGGCGATCCCGTCGTGAACGGTCTCGACGCGTCTTCCGTGTCGGTGAGACTCGGTGCGCCGCTCGGCGTCACGAGCCTTGCGTTCAGAGTGGAGAGCGAATATATGGACGGCGCGACTTTCGACGGTCCGAATCTCAAACAAGCGACGTTTGAAAAGGCGGACGGCGACAACGAAAACGCACACGTTCTCAAAATCGAACTAAACAGCGCATTTACGTCAGAAACGAGCCCGAGATATACTCTGTCTCTTGCGGACGGAAGAAAAATTCACGTATATATCGACTTTGCGGACTACGACTTCGACGTGTATTCCACGACGAACCTCACAGGCAAAGGAGACGTAATTATATTAGACGGCGGTCAAACGAGAATCGCGGTCGCTTCAACGCCCGAAGACGACATCGTCTATTCGTTTGAAGTCGAAGATACGAGCATTGCAAGCGTGTTGAGCGCAGAAAACGATTATTGCTTCATAAAAGCGAACGCTATCGGTGAAACCACGCTCGTCATTCATTGGTCAAAGACCACAGCCGACGGAGTCGCCGCAAGCGGAACGACGACGAGAAGACTCGTGGTTGCAAAAGCGTATTCTTCTCTTCTTTTCAACGACGAACAGACGCTCAACAAAGGCGGACTCGGAAAAGCGGCAATCGCAAGCGGAACTTACGAAAACGGCAACATCGTATATCGTCCGTACGTGTCGCAATTCGTCGCGTACAACGGAACGAACAAACTTGCGCCACTGTTTGACAATCTCACGTTTACGTCTTCAAACGACGCAATCGCAACCGTCGAACAGACCGCAAACGGCGTGGAAATAACCGTAAAAGCAACGGGGCTTGTCACTATTTACGCAAACTGGGAATACGGTGATATGTTTGGCGTAAAAGGCGCGTCTTTCACGTTCAACGCGGTTGACGGCGTGACCGTGGAAGATTATGCGCAACTTGCAGACGCCACGAATAAGGGAAAGAAAATCGTCCTTTCACAAGATATTTATCTCGGAGAAAATCTCTTCGACGTGAACGAAGACGGCTCACGAACGCCAAAATATTCCGATGAAGTTATGCTTGAAAAACTTCAATCGTACACGGGCGAAATGAAGACGAGCGCGGACTACACTTACTATCGCAATCTCAACGCACTCTACCCCGACAAAGTGGAAAATCATCCGTCCGTGCGCTATGCGTTCGAATTTAAGGACGACGTATACGGCAACGGTCACGTCGTGAGTGCGGAGTATATTACGAATATGTACGACTCCACCGACAACCTGTATGACTTTGCAATCTTCCGCGGTCCGCTCGATTTCGTATCTACGAGTATGGACGGCATAAAGGTTGCGGCGGTCAAAGGTCAGGACAACATATCCTTCCTCGTCCGCAAAGACAGCGTGAAAGTGGACAACGTGACGCTGAAAGGTTGCGACGATTCCACCCTGTACGAAAACGGAGAGTTCAACTTGTCCATTCTCAACAACGTGGGCACGACGCTTGAAATCATGTGCGACGCGTCGATAACCAACAGCCGCGTATCAAACGGTCGCACCGTCGTGAGAGCGTTCGGAAGAGACGGCATCGCATACGACTCCGCCGTCAACGTTCCTGCCGAGAAAATAAACGTTCTCATCGAAGACTGCGTGCTGTCAAACGCAAGAGAGTTTATTCTCAAAGTCGGCACAAACCGATACGTTTCGGGTACGGAAGACAACCCGTCGCCGTATCTCAAAGACCGCAACGGAAACGCTTATACGAATTGCAATTCGTCGGCATGCGACGATTATATAAACGACGAATATTTCGTAAACACTTACGTCCTTTCGGATATAACGCTGAAAGACAGCACTCTCAAATCGAGCGGATTGTTCACCATAGGCGTGGAAAGCCACTTTGCCGGCGGTATGCTTATGGGCACAAATTCCGTGTTCAAATCTCTCGAAGGCTGGACAAACCTTGCCGCAACGAGTTACCCCGCAGTGCTTCGTCTAGTCGGAAACGTGGAACTTGCCGACTGGAAACAACTCTCGCTCGTTGACAGTTCCACCCTTATAGAAACGCAGACAAACAATCACTCCAACCTGTCCTTCCTTACGCTCGACATCGCAGAAATGCTTAGAGCGGTCAAGGCAAACGGCGGAGATGAATATAAAAACATAATAGCAACCAAAAACGACACCGAGTACGTGCACGGCGGCATAGCCTTCTACGGCGGCGGCAAGAACTACTCGCTGCTCGACATGAGCGGATACACTTTCGAGAAGATGAACACCTATAACGTCAATATAGGCGCGCTTGCTTCGTCAAGCAACGACACACTCTCGGCACAAGGCAGATATCTTCCGCTCGCGACAGGTTACGAAGACTTCCGCTTCGTGATGTTTGACGCGTCGAGCAACTACAGGATTTAGAGCAATCACAACTTAAGTTGATAGTTTCGGCACGATAAAGTGTCGATTATGTCAAATATGGCATTAACGTTAGGGACGTTCCATAGGGGATAGAAACAATGGAAAAGAAAACATCAAACAAAAGAAAACTGTTCGCACTGGTGTGCGTGGTAGCACTGCTTGCGCTCTGCACCGCGTCGCTTCTTGCGTGCAACGAAACGGGCGGGCAAGAGCAACTCGGCACCGTGTCCGTCAACTTTGACGCACAGAACGGAAGCGGTATCGAGAACAAACTCGTCTCTCCGAGCAATATAACCTATCTGCCGCCCGCGCGCGAAGGATACGACTTCGTCGGCTGGACGATGGACAAAGACGGAAACGAACCGCTTGACCCGAGCAAAATCAAACTCGGCACGACTCTTTACGGACAGTGGAAAATCAAGACGTTCACCGTGTATTTCTATGTAAACGACGAACTCGTGAAAACCCAAGTCGTAGAATACGGCAAGGCGGCAATCGCACCCACGCAGGAAGAAATAAATGCGCGTCTGGAAGACGGCGAAGTGTTTGAAAACTGGGCGCAGTCTTTCGACAACGTAAAAGGCGACGTATTTGTATACGCAAACGTCGGCACAGCTTCGGCAACCGTGAAATTCGTCGTCGACGGCGATGAATGGGCAAGTCACACGGGCTCGTACGGCAACGAAATCCCGACGGTGGACAAACCGAGCAAAAACGGGTTTGTTTTTAACAAATGGGTTGACCAAAACGGCAACGCACTCGCAGAAGGCGCGACTTTCAAAACAAGCACGACCTACACGGCAGTGTGGCAACTCGCAGTCCCCAACGCCCCGACGATTGTATTGCAAAACAGAGCGACATACGGCGAAAATCCGCAACTTACGCTCTCACACACGGGCGTGGACGGCATAACCTATACTTACGAATGGTATCTATTAGACAAAAAGATCGGCGAAGGCAAAACGATAACCGTGTCCTCTCCCGCCGCCGGCAGTTACGTCTACGATGTGTATACGATTGCATACTGCAACGGATACGAAAACAAAACTTCCGTTGCGAGCCACACGACTCTCAACGTCGAAAAAGCAACGCTCGTTGCATCGATTGACGACTTTTCGATTGTGTACGGCAATCCGTTCGTAAACCCGAAAGTCAGATACGAAGGCTTCATCTCGGGCGATGACGAAACTTCGGTGGACGAAAGCAATCTCACTTTCGATACGGAATATACCACAGCTTCTCCCGTCGGCAATTATATGGTAACGGCAAAGGGACTTGTTGCAAACAACTACGAAATCGTCGGCACGGCGAGAACTCGGGGCGGAATCAGCGCGACTCTCACCGTGACAAAGAGAGACTTCTCCGTCAATACGGCAGCCGAAACGAAGACGTACGACGGCAAGTCGATTGCAAAAACTTACGACGAAATCGTTGCAAGCGGACTCGTTGACGGACACAAACTCTCGCTTTCTCTGACAACGACGGGAAGCAATGTCGGCATTTACGACAAAAACGGAGTATCGGTCGAATACACTTTGACGGACGCAAACGGCAACGACGTGAAAGGCAACTACAACGAAGTTGCTCTCACCTGTTCGTTCACCATAACCAAAGCGCAAATCGAATACGAATTGCCTGCAAATCCGTCTTGCAACTACGACGGCACACCGCACGGCGCAACGATTGACGTTGCAACGGGCTTTGAAGCAGAATATTCCGTTGACGGCGAAACCTGGAGCGCAACCGCACCGACGTTTGTCGATGCAGGCAAACATACAGTTCGCTTCCGCATAGAAAAAGAAAACTACGAAAGCGTGAACTCGTCGTTTATAATGACCGTGAATAAGGCTTCCGTAACGTTTACGGCAAGCAATAAGACTTCCGTTTACGGCAAAGCGTTTTCTCTTGACCAAACCGCATACACGGTGTCGGGCAAGACGTTCGGGAACGTTTTCGACGTCGCGCTTACGACGAAATACGCGCTCGGCAACGGCATAGGCGAATATGCAATCGAAATTGCGGTCAAGGACGACGCAAACTTTGAAATTTCCGTCAATAACGGCACTTTGAGCGTAACGCCCGCTCCCGTCAGAGTGAGCGTAATCGATCAACACATAACTTTCGGTGACGAATTCTCTCCCACCGTCGATATGTTCACGGCAAGCGGCATATACGCCGGCGACGACGTGAAAGACGTGGTGAAAATTTCAACGAAATACAAGCAAGGCAACGACAACGGCGAATACGCTTTGACTTGCACGGTTGACAACGCCAACTATATTCTTGAAGGAAACGCGCACGCGCTCGTGTACGTGGCAAAACGCAATATTACCGTCAAGGTGAACGACGTTTCGGTGATATACGGCGACGCGCTTGATCTTGCAAACTGCACGTTCTCTGTCGAAGACGGCGCACTTGTCGGAAACGACACCATCGTTCTTTCCTACACCTGCACTTATATGCAAGGCGACGACGCGGGCTTGACGAAAGACATTATCGCAACCGCAACTGCATCCGACAATTACGTTGTGTCCGTGAAGAAAGGCACTCTTTCCGTCGCAAAACGCCCCGTATCCGTCAAAGCAACCGATGCGAGCGTGATTTACGGTGAAAACGCCCCGACGTTTGCATACGAAGTGATGAGCGGCAATTTCTACGGCACTGCCCCGACTCCGCATTACGATTGCGCATACTCGGTCGGCGACACGAAAGCGGAATATGCAATCGGCGTGTCTTTTGAAGACGGCAATCACGAAATAACAATCCAAAGCGGTACGCTCACTCTCGAAAAGAGAAACATCGCCGTTTCGTTCTCGAAGACGGCGGCGTATCAGAACGGACAAAAAGTGTCCGTAAATCTTGCGCTTGCAACCGTTGACGGCGAGTATGTCGGCGATACGCTCGGCGGCATTCTCACCACGAAAGACTTCGCCCAAGGCGAATACGTTCTCAACGGCGAAAGAAACGATTTCGACATCACGGAAGAAGCGAATGTTGTCAACGCACAAGGCGAAGACGTGACGGCACTCTACAACATCGAATACAACGTGAAAGTGATCGTCAACGAACAACTCATCGACCACACGGCAAACCCCGTCAAAGAGACTTATGACGGCACGGCAAAATCCATAACCATCGAAGCGGCAAGCGACGTGACCGTCACCTACTCTACGGACGGCGTGACGTACACGAGCGTAAATCCGACTTTCGTCAACGCAGGCACTTACACCGTGTTCTACCGTCTCGAACAGGCAGGTAAAACCACGACCGACGACAAAACCACCGTCACCATATCAAAACGTAACGCAACGGTCATCGCGCTCGATCAAAAGGCGACGTACGGCGAAGATTTCACGCTTGCGGATTCGTTCAAGACAGAAAACGTCATTGACGAAGCCGACGTCGTCGCAACTCTCTCTTGCAATTACGTCAAAGGCAACGACGCAGGCGCATACGCCATAACGATTACGATCAATGACAACGACAACTATGTCTTCACTGCTCAAAACGGCACTCTCACGGTCGACAAAAAGAACGTCACCGTCACCGCAAGCGGTTTCGATACGATATACGGCGAAGATGCGGATTTGACGAACTTCACGGTTGACGTTGCAGACGCAAAACGATATATATCTCTCAAATCGGACTATGTCAAAGGCGAAGACGCAGGCACGTACGCAGTGCGTGCAATCTCGTCAAACGACAACTATTCGGTGACTATCGACGGCGTGAATCTCGTCGTTGCAAAACGAGTCGCAACTGTCAAAGCAAACGACGTGACCGTCACTTACGGCACGACGCCCAACTTCTCGTTTACGGCAAGCAATATGTTCGGCAACGACTCCGTCACGAGCGTGACATTCGAGTGCTCGGGCAAAAACGCAAGCGAATCGGGTTATGCGATTATACCGAGTGTAACCGACACGCAAAACTACACGTTTATGACAGAAAACGGCGTTCTTGTTATCAAAAAGGCAACGTTAACCGTTGATTTTGACAATATTCCGTCTATAACCTATGGTGACGAATTGCCTGAAATCACGATTGCGCAATATCACGGTTTCGTTTACGGTGAAGATCAATCGGTGCTTGGCGGCACTCTCAAAGTGACTTGCGCATACACGAGTTCGCCTATGGCGGGCACGTTCGATATAACGTTCTCAGGACTTGCTTCAAACAACTACGAGATAGAATACGAAGAAGCGCAACTCGTCGTTAACAAAGCGACGCTCACTCTCACTGCAGACGACATAGCGGCGATAACGTACGGCGACAACGTGCCGAGCGTGACGTACACCGCAAGCGGTTTCAAATTTGACGACGAAGCGCGCAAGGCTCAAATCCTTGCAAACGTGATCGTGACGATCGACACCGCATACGTCAAAGGCTCCGACGCAACTGCGAACGGATATTCGTACAATCTCACAATCGAACCGCAAGAAACCGACAACTATATTCTTACACACGGCATAAGCAAAAAGTTTGTCGTGAACAAAGCAAAGTACGTCGGCATTTCTCACAAGAATGTGGAAGGCGGAACGTATTTCCACGCGCAACTCTCGAAATACGCATTGCAGGAAGACTTCTACTGGGACGATGAAAACGCATACCCCACTTGCGACGTAACGCAATATTTTGCACACTACAACGCCGACCCGACCAACTACGAGACGTTTGATTTGTATATCACACTCATTCTCGCAAAAGCAACGCCGACAATCACCGCAACCGTGAACGACGACGCAAACAATTGGACGGGCAACGAAATCGACCTTGCCGCTCTCATAAGCGCAACGAGCAACAATCTTGACAACGGCACCGTCACTATCCCCGCACTCAAAGGCACTGACGGCGGCTTCTATTACGTCACTCTCACGACAGGCGAAACCACCAACTATCTCGCAACAAGCAAACAAGTGAGCGTGCGTATCAAGGCGGCAAAGATAGGCGAGAAGTGGTACACCGTAGAAGAAGCAATCGCCACAGGCGGAGCAATCACCCTTGCAGGCAACGCGTTCATATCCCAAGACGTCACGATAAAGAACGGCACAACACTCACTCTTCCCAGTGGCGACGGCACAGGCGACAGCGCAACGACAATCGGCAATGCAGAAAAGGCTTACGGAGCAGGACAAGGCAACTATGTTGACACCAACGCATCGTTTGTCAACCTGACTCTTACAGTCAACAACGGCACAACCGTTGACGTGAGCGGCAACGTTCTCATTCTCGGTTTGCTCGGAAGAGCGGGCGCAGGACAGTCGGGACACACGTCCGGCAAACACAGCCAAATCGTCAACAACGGCACAATTACTCTCAACAGCGGCTCTAATCTCGACGTACGCGGATATATCAAGGGCAACGGCACAATCAACGCAGAAAGCGGTGCAAACGTATATTCTCCCTTTGTCGTGCACGACTTCCGTGGCGGCACAAACACTGTAACCGTATTCAGAAAAGAAAAAATCTCTCCGTTCGTGCAATACGAGATGCCCAACATCCAATGCGAGCAATTCTTCCGCTCGGGCGCAACGCACACGGGATATTTTGACTTGTATGCAGGCAGTCAACACAACTATTGTTCTAAACCAATCATAGCGACAAAAGGAATGATTCAGCTTACAAGTGGTTACGTTCATAAGACTTACAACAACCAAAGAACGTCCTTGACGATTGCAGGAAATGCGAACCTTGGTTCTCTGTCTTTGACTATAACCATGAAAATTAATGTAACGGTCAATATGTCCGACGTTACCTTTGCAATTCCTTGGATGTATGACATTCGTATCGGCGACGGCACAACCGCAACCACACTCAACGCCCCCTATGACTACAAAATACTCCCCGGCGCAAGCATAACTGTTGAGAAAAACGCTACGCTGACTACGTCAAAATCAATCATTGTGTACAGCTCGTTCACCGATACGCCTTTTGGCGGATCAGTTTATCCCGAAAAATCGGCGGCAACCTTTGTTGTCAACGGAACGTACAACATCAACGGCTCTTTTGGCGGTAACATTCAATCAACGCAAGCAGGAGCAAAAGTCGTTGTCGGATCAAAAGCAAAATTGAGCGTCAACGAAGTAGAAGGAAACAGCGGCGGAACATCTGCCACACAAGCATTGTTCTCAATCGGATGGAAGTTTATTAAAGTATTCGACATCACGGAAACGGCGCGTTTCGGGACAGGCACTTGCAACGAAACAATAACTCCAAAGACATACAAAGACACTGAAGACAAAACAGTAAACTACAATGAAGTCGTTCGTTCATACAGCGGCGGTACGGCTCTTGAAAAAGGAAAGACCTACACCTACAACGGTACGGCGTGGGCGTAAAAAATGAATTGCAGACGGCTCTCAAACGAGAGCCGTTTGACTTTGCAATATCGAGAAAAAAGAAAAATCGGAAGTGATTTTTATGCTTGAAAGGGACAGAAAGGGATTCAATGCGTTGAGAATATTTGCGATATTTGCACTGTGTTGCACCGTCGTGCTGTGGGCGGGACTGTGGATTGCTTCCGCAACGCCTGCCGACAAAAGCGGACAAGACACGCAAGCGGTTACGGACAAACTCGACTCGAAATACAATCTCAACTACAAATTCAATCAAAAAGTCGTGACTCAACACATTGCTTTTGACGAAGACACGACGTATTCGGGTTATTACGCAGGCGAAACACTGAAAACCGAACTCGTATTCATGCCCAAAAACACGTTGGACAAAGCAGTGCGCTACGAATCGAGCGACACGAGCGTAGCAACCGTTTCGGAAGACGGAGTGATTACGTTTTTGAGCCGCGGAGAAAGCAAAATAAGCGTATATCTCGTTTCAAATCCCGAAGTGTACAATTACGTGGGCGTTACCTGTTTCGGAGAGAACCCGAAAACGAGCGGATTGACGCTTGCGCTCGACGCGTCGCTTAAAGTCGGCACGACGACGATGGTTTCGCTCAACGAAGACAGAATCGCGCCGCGCGGCGCGAAATACAAATCATCCGACGAAAGCGTGCTGAAAGTGGACAAACAAGGCTACGTGAGCGGAATAAGCGAAGGCAACGCAACACTCACCGCCACCGTTAAAGGCGTGTCCGCAAGCATAAACGTGACGGTCTCTCAAAACCCCGAGTACATAAAACCCGAACGGATAAATCTGAAACAAAACGTAACTCTCACTCACGGATACAAAATGGACGCGTACAATCTCATAGATAGCGTGTATCCGCAGGGTGCGCCGAAAGATTGTGTGGTGAATACTTCGAGTTCTTCTCTAGGCGTTGTGTATAAAGACCTTGCCCCACGCTCGCCCGGCACGTATACCGTGACTTTTACGTCGAGATACGACGAGAGCGTGACGGCAAGCGTTGAAGTGGCCGTTGTGAAAGTCTCCCCCACCGAACTTCGAGTGTCGGGGCCTGCCGTGACCACCCCCAACTCTAAAACAAAATTCACCGCAAAACACATGCCGCAGTACTACGAAGACGACGTGACGTGGGAAATCGTCAGCGGAAAAGGCTCTATATCGAGCGACGGCGTTTTTGTCAACGAAGGCTTCGGCACGACGGTGATTCGTTGCCGTTCCACACTTGACCCCACGCTGTACGTGGACAAAACCGTCGAGTCTAAACTGTTTTCGGACGCATATAGCATGGTGAGAAAATTTATGGGGCACGGCGGACTGTCAGCACTTCTCGGATTCGGCATATTCGGCACGCTGTTGCTTATTTCAAAGCACAAATACAACGCACTGATTTTCACCGCTCCGCTCGGCTTTATATACGCAGGCTTTTCCGAACTCATTCAGAAATTCACCCCCGGCAGATTCTGCACGATAGCGGACGTTCTCATCGACTTCATCGGCACGCTCATTGGCATGACGATTGCAATAATACTCGTTGTTATCGTATGCGTTATATGGCGGCTTGCAAACAAGAAAAGTTTCAAAAACATGCTGTACGAGTGGCGTTTGCTCACCCTCTCGTCCGCCTTCAAAAAGACATACGCTCAGGACGAATACGCTCTTCTCGTCGCACTCCGTGACGACGTTGACGAAAAAACCTACGTTGACGACGCACTAACCGTTGCGGCAAGCGACGTTGACGAGACGGACGAAAAGTAAACTGCGATAGCCAAAATATCGAACGTAAAAACGCGACGACTCAACGTTGCGTTTTTTATATCCGAGAATTTTATATCGGGTATAATCGTGCGCTTTTTCGGCAATAATTCCGCACATGGAAAAAGCAAATTATTCTTGCGAGCATGCGCTTGCTCCTTTCGTTTCAACGCTTTTCAACGCCGTAACCGAGCGTGACGACAGACAAGTCGTCATCGTGTGTTTCGGCACGACGGCAATATCGGGTGACGCTCTCGGTCCTATGGTAGGCACGCTGTTGACGGACAAATACGACATCCCCGCGTTTGTGTACGGAACGCAGGAAAATAACGTCAACGGCAAGAATATGAAAGACTGGCTGTCCTTTATAAAGACCGTTCACGAAGGTGCGATTTTCGTTGCGGTTGACGCATCTTTGGGCAAAAAAGACAAAGTGGGAGAAGTCGTGATACGCGAAGACGGCGTGTGCCCGTCCGGCGTAACGGGGAAAACGAAACGCTTCGGTGACATAGGAATTTTGGGCATAGTCGCGCAAAATCACGGAGACGCGCTTATGCAACTTTTGACCGTATCGCCACTTAACGTATCCGCTTTGGCAGATAAAATCGCGATTTTGATAAAAAACGCCGTTTAAACACAAGAACAGCCCGTCAAGACGACGGGCGTTTACATCTTTTAACTATAAAAATTTTCGCGATTTATATTGCATATACTCTTTTGATAGATTATAATATTGAATACCACAAAGGCGCATACGCGCACACGCACAGATAAAGGAGCATAAATGGCTAACATTCTTTCGGCAAGCGTTCCGTACGCCGATATAGCGTTCTTCGCAATACTGGCACTCGGGTTGATACTCGGCATAATCAGGGGCTTTTCAAAATCGTTCAAAGGCTTCTTTCTTGCCCTTGCGATAATGTTGGTGTCTTTGCTCGTCATCTCCCCGACTTTCGAGCCCGTGCGCAACATCGACGTGTTCAACAAAATGGACGATTCCATATCCGCGTCGATAGAAAGCAAAAACGAGATGTTCTCCATCCCCATTTACGTCGAAAAATCCGAAGACGGCACTTTGTCGTACTGGGTGGATGTGACACAAGACGGAGAAACGAAACGCGTTTTGCTTGAAAATTCGATGGGGAGCGACGTGACTTCGTCTCTGAAAGGCAAAATTGCAATCTGGCTCGCAAAATCTTTCATAACCGAAGACGGACAGACGATAGGCTCCGTTGCGGGAACGTTTATATCCGACATTATCGTTGCGATCGTCATGTTCATTGTGTATTGTCTCGCGTTGTGGTTGATATGCTTTTTACTACGCAAGATATTTGCCGGCATGCGCAACTCCGAAAGCGGCGCGCTCAAAGCAATCGACCGTATTTTCGGCGCAATCATATCCCTTGCGTTCTCATTTGTGTTTATCCTGCTCGTGCTTGCGATTTTAAGCTCGCTGCGCAACAAGATTCCGCAAGTGGACGAATATTTGACAAACTCAACCGTTTGCGGATATTTCTATCTCAACAATCCCGTCGCAACCCTGTTCCACAAGATATTCGGCTGACGACGCACTCGCGCGCTCTTAAAGGGGCGCGTTTTTATATAGGAGCAAGTTATGAGAGTTCTCAAAGGTACGCTTACATTCATTCTCGGTATGGTGCTGGGCATCATTCTTTTCGTGTTGGCAATCGGCGGCGCGGTTTTTGCCGTCGGCTCGTCTATGACGGTCGGACAGTTGCAGGAATCGCTGACGCAGGAAGAAGTCATCGCAAAAGACAGTGCGTTATACTCGCAAAAACTTATCGACGCCATAAAGAGCATCGTCGGCGACGTGAAAAATATAAAATCACTCAGTCTCAAAACGCTTTACGAACACTACGGAATATCCGTTCTCAACGGAATAAGCGGCATCGACTTCACCGAAAAAGAATTTTATACTCTTCCTATAAGCGAACTTATCGACGACACGTCGAAAATCGTCAACTCGTTTACGCTCGGCGATATAAGCAAAATCACCGACGTCGATTTTTCGTCTTACGGTTTGCCCGTGCTTGACGACAATCTAAACAACAACGTCAAGACCGCACTCAACAATATCTTGTCTTCTCTCAACGGAGATTTGACGATACGTTCGATAAACGACAAATTCGGCATAGATATAGGCGTTGGCGAAAATTCGCTCCTTGCCGCAGTGCAGGACGTTGCTTTGTCAAACTTCGGCTCGGTCGTAAACGCAATGATGCTCAACAAGATTCTAAACGTCGATTCCGACACATTCGTAAAAGTCGGTGAAAACGACGTTTACGTCAAGGCGGACAGCTACGACGTCGTGTCAAACGCAGACCTTCAAAACTCCGCTTACACCGCTCCCGTAGGCGTTGAAACCTACATCGCCGGCGCAACGGACTCCGACAGCGACGGCACTATAGACACTCTCGTTGAAAAAGAACTCCGCTTCGTAAAAAAAATCACGCAAGATGCCGATGGCAACGAAGTCGTGAAATACGTCGTTGACAACTCTTGCTATGCAACCGATTTCAACGCAGAAACCAACGAAAAAGAATTCTATCGCCACGTGCAATACGAGAAATATACCGGCACGAGCGAAGAGTATTTCGTGCTGTCCTACGCAAACAAAATCGTGGAAGTCGGAAGCACGAGTTTCACGCTTTACACAAAAGGTTTCTTGTCTCTTAACGACGTTTACGTATCCGTCGGCGGAACGGTCGTTCCGTTCGGCGCAGGCGTGAGCGGCGCAAAGATAACTCTCGGCTCGACTCTCAGAAAGACCGAAGAAGGCAGTTTTGAAAATTCCGAACGCTACTTCGTATTCGATGTCCCCGTCGACAAAAACACGAAACTTCGCGCTTTTGAAGACGGCACTATTCCCGTCTACACCGATTGCTACGAACGCGTACACGTCGGAACGTCGGAACAGATTCTGCAACTCGTGGCGTATATGACGGTCACCGAACTTCAAAACGCGGACGATCTTCTCAACTCGCTCACCGTGGGCGACGTCGTGAGCGGCGATTCGTCCAAAATCGTCAACGCGCTCAAAGATTGCAAACTCAAAGACATCGGCTCGAAAATCAACACTCTCAAGATCGATGACGTGATCGACATCAACGACGAATCTTCGATTGCAATGAAATCTCTTGCGGCGCACGGAGCAACGCTTGACAACATCGACACTATCGTGAACGAACTTTCTATCGGCGAACTCATGGAAGTGACCTACGACGTTTATCAGGCGCAAGCGGACGGCGATTACGTCAAAGTGGATCTGTTCGTCCCCTTCAACAAATATCTTGAAATTCACAAAACAGCAAAATCGGAAAACGGACTCTTCGTCAAAGACGCAAGCGACAATTACGTCTCGACGACGGACGAAACGGGCGACGTGTACGTCAATATCGGCAGATACACCCTTTACGACTCCGAAAAACATGCGGGGCTTGATCGCTATGCCCTGACGAGCCAATCGGCAACGAGCATAACCATTCAATCGATGGCAAGACGAGGCTATCTCATAGACGAGATAGGCACTAAAGTGGATTCGTTGTGCATCGACGAACTTATCCGCATAAAAGCGGACTCCGCCGTCATCATGCGCTCGCTTGCGAAACGCGGCACGACTCTCAACAAGTTTGCGGACGTTGCGGACGAATTGAAACTCTCAGAAGTCATCGAAATATCCGCCGATTCCGCTCGCATAATGAAATCGCTCGTGGCACGCGATTGCCTTATCAAAGACCTTGACAAAATTGCCAACGACTTGACGCTCAGCGAAACCGTGGACGTCAAATTTGACCAATTTACGCCCGATGCAAGCGGAAAATACGTCAAGGTAGTCGGTGACGGATACGTCTTTTACGACTCCGAAAACGTGCTTATGCAAGGTATGCAACGCTTCAAAAAAGACTCGTCTTCATCCCCTGCGACCTACGTTGCGGACGACAACGGATCTTTTGTGCATGACTTCTATTTCACTCTCTACAACATTGCAACGCACTCCGACGCCACGCTTTACGCTCGCTATGACAGAACAGTGGTGAGCGGCGCGTCTTCAAAGGTGTTGCAACGTCTTGCGTTCTCCAACGTCGGCGAATTCTCCACCGCTTTTGACGCGCTCACGCTCGGCGACGTGATCGACATAGATCCCGACGTCTTGGAAGTTGCGGATGCAGACTACAAACTTGCAAACCCCACCGTGACATACTATGCCTACGATGAGACCAACCACGTGTTCAAGCGTGACGAAACTGGCGTGTATTACGTCTCTCGCGCGGGCGAAAGTTCGGCGGTGCTGAAACGTCTTGCGTTTGTGCCCGTAAACTCGCTCTCAACCGCTCTTGACACAATCATCAAAGATATGCTCCTTAGCGAGCTTATCGACGTGTACGAGCAATATGCGGTGTCTATCGACACTTCCTACAATCCGTCTTCCACGCTTGCTTCAACCATTCAAGAAACGGATAGATTTATCGTCAAACCGCTCGGCGTCGACGAAAGCGGCAAAGCATACACGTTTGTATATAACCAATTCGGAAAATACATCGCAAGAGACTATGCGTTCATTCAAACGCCCGTGAGCCAACTCACAGTAAGCGGAAACGCACGCTTCGAGTACGTCAAACTCAACAGCGCGGCGGAAGCAACGATTGCAATGTCAAACGGCGGCGTATATTACAAACACGGCGAAGAATACGTGGACAACACCGCCCTTTGCGTCTATCTCGCGTCTCTTGGCAAATTTGACAATCTCTACACAAGAAACGCTGTCACGAGCGGCGGCATTGAAGCGGCAATCTACTCCGACGCGAATCTCTACGTCGAAGTGGGCGGCTTGTACACTCCTTACGATTCTACAAAACTCACGCATCTTGGCTTCTCGTCATACTTTGTCAAAGAAAAAAAGACGGACGGCACAAAATTCTTCGTGTCCACCACCACTCCGAACGCAAGCGACGATATGACTTATCAATACTTGGGCAAGGACAATGACGGCAACTCCAAAGAGCCGCTCTACTCCAAGGTGTATTGCGAGAATATTTACGTCAAGTCCGCAAGCGGCAACTATGTGTTCAACGGCAACGAATACGTGGCGTATGACGCTGCAAAACATGACGGTCTTGACAGATTCGAGCAAGTGGTCGGCTATCTTGCAACCGCAAACGAAACCTACGTCAAAGTGAGCGGCGCGTATGCAATCGCGCTCCCCCACACTCAAGCCATGGTGGCAAGAGAGGGCGGCATGATCCGCGAAAAGAGCCAAGCCGTCATCCGTATGCTCGCCACCAAAAAGGTGACGATTGCCAACATCGACAGCGTTATCAAGACCGCAACCGTGGGCGAGATCATGGAAGTCTCCCCGGACAGCATTTTCGAGAAGTTCGCAGACTCCACAATCAACTCTCTCAACGCCAATTTGCAAAGCACGATCACCGAGATGTCGGTGGGCGAACTTATGGAATTTGCAGGCGTCTCGACAAGCAACGCCGTCGTGCGCTCCGCACTCAAAGACGTGAAACTCAAAAACTTCTTTGACAGTCTCACATTCAACCCCTCCGTCGGCATCGTTGTGGATATGGAAAAGGCTTGCGGATACACAACATAATCCGCAACGGAAAACAGCAACGCAATCGAAAAGCCGAAAGGCAAAAAGTCACAACGTTAAAAGAGCAATTTTTCAACGCAAAACAAAAAATACACCGTCAAATTCGGTGTATTTTTTTGTTTGTTTTCTATGTTTATAAATTCTTGTTCCCTATGTCGGTCAACATTGTTTCTATGTCGCTAGACAAGTTTTTTCTTGACCGACACTATTGCTTAATGGCTTGCCTTGTGCGTTTTTCTCGCATTATTGCCACTCTAACAACTATGTTTTATCGTCGCTTTTCGCTGTCTGTTTGCAGTCATAATACACAATTCGATTTTGTGTTGTTTTGCTCAAATAAAGGCTTTATATGTGAGTTTTTGTGGCATAAAGTACGTGTTATTCTTTTTCGGACAATTCGAGCCATTCTGCTTCCAACGGTTCGAGTGCGGTTTTCAACTCATCGATTTCTCTCTGCAACTCGGTGATTTTTTTATAATCTGAATACACCGTTTCGTCGTTGTGCACGATGTCTTCGAGTTTTGCGATTTTATCTTCAAGCACACTCATCTTCTCTTCGAGAAAGCTCATTCTGTGCTTGCGCCGAGCGATCTCTTTGCTCTCTGACACGGGCTTCTCTTTCTTTTTCGGCGCGCTCGTTTGAGCGTTCTCTCCCGTTTGTTCCGCCACCTGTCTCGATTGTTCGAACTCCGAATACGTGCCGTCAAACATGCTCGCTTTGCCGTCTTCAAACACGATAAGGCGGTTGCACACTCGGTTGATGAAATATCTATCGTGAGATACGGTCAGCACCGTGCCCGTGTAGCCTGAAAGCAAGTTTTCAAGCGTCTCTTTGCCGATGATGTCCATATGGTTGGTCGGCTCGTCAAGGATGAGAATGTTGGGACGTTTGCGGATGATTTTGCAAAGCGCAAGGCGCACCTTTTCACCGCCCGACAAGTCGCATATCCGTTTGAACACGTCGTCGCCCGAGAACAAGAACGCACCAAGTGCGCTGCGTGCCTGCGTGTTGTCAAGAAGGGGAAATTCGTCTTGAAAATCTTCAAGCACCGTCTTTGTCGAAAAACTTTGCGTGAGCGTCTGATCGAAATATCCCACGTTTGCGTGCAAGCCGAAAATCGCCGTGCCGTCAAGGGCTTTAATAATGTGCATCACCGTCTTCACAAGCGTGGATTTGCCCGTGCCGTTGTTGCCTATTATACCCACCTTTTCGCCGCGTTTTATCACCGCGCTTATCTCGCCGAGCGGCTTGTCGTATCCAAAGACGAGCTTGTCGAGCACAATCGCCTTCTCCACCGTTTCACGCTCTGGCTCGAACGCTCCGCGGAATGAAGATACGTTGAAAGGATTGGGAGCGTTGACGTCGCCTATTCTCTCGATTTGTTTGAGTTTTGCTTGCGCCATAGCGGCTTTTGACGCTTTGTAGCGGAATCTTTCAACCAGTGCGCCAAGGCGTTCAATCTCCTTTTTGCGTGCCATGGAATCCTTCAAAGCCTTGTCGTATGCCTGCTGTTTTTGCGCCATAAACGCCGAGTAGTTGCCCGTGTACCTTGTCGCCTCGCCATACTCTATCTCGTAGACAACGTTGACGATTTTGTCAAGGAACATTCTGTCGTGCGACACGATAACGCAAGACTTTTTGTAGGCGCAAAGATAATTTTCAAGCCACTCTATCGCCTCCAAATCCAAGTGGTTGGTCGGCTCGTCGAGAAGAAGCACGTCCGGCTTTGACAGCAGCAGCTTTATCAGCGCGATTTTGGTGCGCTGTCCGCCCGAAAACGTGTTGAGCGTCTTTTTCAAATCGTCATCGCAAAAGCCGAACTTGCGCACGGCGGTCATATACTCTTTCTTGTACAAATATCCGCCGTCTCTCTCAAATTTTTCGCAAAGAGACGAATATATGCGCACGTTTTGCTCGCATGCGTCCTTTTCAAGCGCAAGGCGCGCGGATTCCATATTCCTTTCGGTCTCCAAAAGCGGCGCGTATGCGGACAATATCTCGTCAAGCATCGTCCTGCCAAGCTCGTCGTTGGACGTCTGTTTCAAAAATCCCACGACAGGATTGCCGTTTTCAAACACGCCATAGGGCTCGCCTTCCACACCGCAAGTGTAGTCCACTTCGCCCGTAAGCACTTTAAGCAGCGTGGTCTTTCCGCATCCGTTGCGCCCTACAAGCGCAATCTTCTCGTTTTCGCGCACGGCAAAATCCACCTGTGTAAGCACAGGCGTGCCGTCATATTCCACCGCTATATTTGAAACTACGATCTGCATACGACAAATTCTACCGCATTTTGCAAGATAAGTCCACAATTTGACTTGATAATTGCCTTTGCGCCCTTTCTTCTTCTTTTTTCACACTCTTTTTTGGCATAATATTGCAACTTTCGCAGCTTTGTTTTGCCGTTTGACAAATTCCGTTGCCATGCGCCAAGCCATTCTCCGCTCTTTATCGCCATATTATCCGCTCCGTTTGCCGCAAATAATAATTTTGCGCCCAATATCGCAAAAAATCGTTGACAAAAACGCTTATAAAGATTATTATAAACAAGCATTCAAAATATTTTGCCTGTTTAGCTCAGTCGGTAGAGCATTCGGCTGTTAACCGAAGTGTCGGGGGTCCGAGTCCCTCAACAGGCGCCATTAGGGAATAAAACGAACACCCAAAACGGTGTTCGTTTTGTTTTATCGCCTGTTGAGGCGTCCCGTTCCGTTGAGCCAATAGCAAAAACGAACACCTTGTCAAAAGATGTTCGTTTTTTTATTAGTAAAAACTATTTCGGTATTAAAACCGAGCACACGCCACCGTTTTCACATATCAACGGATAAGAAGCCTTGAATAAATGCGTTTGGATATTGGAAGGCTTTGTGAAGATCACCGAATGCAACGTTGACATAATTGTTGCTGAGTGAAACGATTATGCCTTTTCCAAACGCTTTGTGTATTACGTTCGCACCGACTTCAACGGGTGATAAATCAATGACTTTCGTTTTCTTTTCTTCTAAATTGTCCGCCTCTTGCAATGAACCGATTGAGTTTTGTTTTGTTGAACCATCAGGGCTATGCAACACAGCGGAAACATTGTTGTCGATATTATCTGCCGCAATAGACTTTTTGAAATCGCCGACGATTGTCGTTTGTGCAGTGGGCACTTTATGTTCGGTTGGCGTTGTGCGCTTTACTATAAGCGTAGGCTCGCCCTGTTCGTCATCGTTTGAATATTCACGGTATAAAATCTCGGGGCGGTCGTTTGCATCGCGTTTTGCTGCGATTTCGGACTCTCCGAGAAGTTTTGCCATAGATTCGTAATATCCGAGCGACGTATCCCAAAGACCGACGTTTTCTTGCGCGTGACGGTCTATGCCCGTATAACTCAAACTCGAATCTTCATAGCGGCGGAAATTCCACACCGCATCATTCATTACAGGCCCGTTGAAAACACCGAGCGAAACAAGCAAGTTGAAATCTTTGACGTCAAGACCGGTGACCTTTTTGAAAAGCCCCGGTTCAAGTTGCGTGATTACGTCTTTGAGGCATTGTTCGCGATAGTCCGTGAGATACATAAAGATAGGAACGCGCGTTGCGAACTTGATAAGTTTTTCTTGAATCTCTTTGCGTTTTGATTTGTATTCTTTTTCTTCGTCCGAAAGAATTTTCTTTTCTTTATCGGTCTTTGGCTTGTCGTCTTTCTTTGCCTCTTTGACGTGTTCGGATTTGATTATAATCGTTTCGATGTCTTTATTGAGCGTGCGGAAGCCTTCGATTTTCATAAGTGCTTCGAGTGCTTCTTTATTGCTTAAAAGTCGTTTCAAAATATCGTCTGTGACGTTGACCAAAAGCGCACTTTGCCAACGGCGAGCAAGCAACGTTGCGGACGTTCCCGCCATGGTGATGTCAAGGATTTCTGCAGCGTTGATTTGTTTCATTGCGCTGCCGTCATAAGCAAGCACCGGCAAGAAACTCGTAAATTCGGCAACATTGGTTTCAAGGCTCTCACCGTTCACATTCAAGCCTTTAGCATACTCTTTTATCTGCATTAACGCTCGATTCAGCGCAAAGTCGAAAATGTAGCACTCTTGTTTGAGTATCTCTTTGTGTGTGGAATCGACGTCTATTTCCCACGGAGATTGCACTCTGAAAGCCGCTTGGAAATACGTTTCGGGGCTCTTCAAATTGCGCAGCATAAATATTCCCGTCCACGGACGAATGGTCACGCCTGTCGTGAGTTTTCCGCAAGAAAGCGTTATGGTTTTGGTTTTGAGCGGATCGCCCATAGCTTTATACACGGGCTTTAATGCCTCGACACCGATACCTGCGCTTGCGCCTGCGCAAACGATGACGTTGTAGTCGTGATAGAACACGTTTTGCTTTTCGGCAAGCAAATTTGCCATAGCGTGGCAAGACGCAACGTTTGGAAGCAACCAAAGTGTATGTGTGAGAATGGACAAAAGCACGGCGTTTCCGTACGGCATATCGGGTTTGCGAGCACCGAGTTTCAACTCGTCCGTCGTTGTGCCGAGATATGCGCCACGGATGAGATCCAACCACTTTTGCACGTAGTCTTTGTATTTGAAAACGGCGTCTTTCCCTGTGCCTTCCGCAGAGAAAAACACGTTGAGATCAAACTCGTCAAACTCGCCTTGCTTTGCAATCTCCGTTATGCTGTCGGGGATTTTGTACGTCATCATAACCATACGCGGAAGTGCGGCGTACGGATTGTTTTCCCCTTGATAATTCTCTTTTGCGCGTTGCTCGTCGGTGTAAGTCCAACTGTATATTTGGTCTTCCACAAACTCACCGTTGTTGAGCGCGCGGAACGGTGTTCCCGAAAGGTATAGATAGAACTTTGCCGTGATAGGCAACCACGTTTCATCGAGAGCGTTGTTCATCTCTTTGGATGCATATTCTTCCGCATCGAACGAATCGTAGGAATCGTCGTCTTCCTTGACGTCAAACAACTTTTTGGCATTATCGCGCCATGCTCCAAAATGGTATTCGTCAAACACAACCAAATCCCATTCTATTTCCCGCACCCATTTGTGTTGCTCTTTTATGCACCCCGTGGCTTTGTCTAGCCCCAAAAAGTCTTGAAACGAGCCAAAACACACGATAGGGCGGTCTTTGTCCGCTTTTTCGTATTGCTCGGCAATATTCGGCGCACCGCTTTCGTGCGGACGGCAAATGAATTGCCATCCTTCAAAATCAACGTGCGTGTTCAAATCCTCTTCCCACGCGCTTTGCACCGCAGGCTTGAACGTGAGAATAAGCACTCGCTTGAACGCTTTTTTCTTTGCCAGCTCATAGGTCGCAAACGTCTTGCCGAAACGCATTTTCGCATTCCAAAGGAAACGCGGAAACTCGCCCGTTTTGAGCGAATCGAAATACGCAATGGTTTTGTCCACCGCCGCTTGTTGTTCGGGGCGCATTGCAAAATCTCTCGTGCGGTTTTCTATATTGACGGTGCGATTGCGCACGGCAATCACCGCCGCCTTGACGTCTTGCACGTCACAGCGGAACCATTCACCGCCCACGCATTGAATGCCTTTTGCCGAGAGCATACGATGCACGTCGTGATCGGTGAAAGATGTTCCGTCAGGATACATTGCACTCTCGGCAAAAACAATGCGATACGGCACAGAACCGTCCGGGCGCTTTGTCGGATACTGCTCCGCCACGCGCTTTTCAACGTCAACGGAAGTGTAACCTACCTTGAGCAACCCTGCATATTGCGGATTGGTGTCTTGATAGGCATATATCATTGGATTTGTTTCAGGTCTTTGCGGAAAGAAGTTCATTTCATTGCCCCTACTGTTTCAAAAAACTTGTAAGTTTCGCCATCTAAAAGTTGCAGCACCCCGTGTTCACACGACTCTTTAGTTTTTTCCATTCTAGATTTATTAATCGAATATAACAATCTCATCTCGCCATCGACAAGAAGATGATTGAACAACTCAATAAACATTGAAAACTGTGTGAAAACGTCATCAAGCGATATTCTCCCAAACGATACGTCAAAATCATGATGCGCAATATACTTCTTGCGAACATATATAAGTACATTGTTGGTTTCTGAATCAAATTTCGGCGTTTTGACTTTTAGAGCACCTTTAACATCTAAATATGTATCATTTAGCTTGTTTTTGAGTTTTGGTATTGTATTTGCTGAGGGACTTATATCGCAACACAAACACCAAACCAGTAGACAAAACTCTTTTTTTAAACTTGTAATAATTGTCTGCAAGCAATTCAACGAGTCCTGTGCGCAAAACATTGTTAATTTGTCAAAAGTGAAAGTTTTGGTTATCTCACCGATTTTACATAAAGAAAAATAACTAATAATCGCATCTTCAATGTTGCGATGAATAGATGTTATCTTTTGTTTATATTCTTCTTTATATTCTTCTTTAATTCTCATCTTCTATTAAATGTTGATTCTCCCAAACATAATGTTTCGTTTCTTCTTGCCCGTATGACTTGCACCAAACCGTTACACTTGATTTTCCTAAATTGTAAATGCAAAATCCTTCTTTATAACCGTACTCATTTATCATTCCGTCGATTTTGTCTTTGTCACAAACGACGCGACCGTTATGGTTTGTCTTGATTAAACCGCGTTTCTTTATTTCAATACAAAATTCATTATCTCTATCTCGATCATGATAAATTATATCAGGTCTGAAAAAGCCGTAATGCTCAAGATATTTCTTTTCTTTTGCACTATTTTTATCCCGATGATACTCACAGTCTATATGCAATCCGTTTGGGACATGTTCCAATTCTTGTCCCAAATAAAACGCAATTCTAAAAGAGAACGATTGTTCGTGCACTTTTCCGTCAAACAGTTCACCGTCGTTTGTATATAAATGCTCCAAAGCATTTACTATAAAAGGAAGATATATAGACATATTTTCACTCCATTGGTCTTATCATCGATTCGATAAAATCGATTTCTTCTTGTGATAATTGATATTTAGCATACAATTCCGCATCTGTCCATGGTTTTGAAAAATCTTGTATAGGTATAAATTGGTACACTTTCTGTGTTGCGTCTTGTGTTATTTTCTTTAATCCTAACAGAAAGTGGAAAAATTTAGTTTTTATGTATGTTTCAACATTCACACACTCTTCTCGATTACTAAACGGACCGATTACTATATATGTTTCCGTACACGCACTCATTGGCTCACCAATGATTGGCTTGACCAAATCTTCTCGGCTATTACCGCTTCCTATGGCTTTGGGTACATATATTTTCCATTGATTAACCCATTCACTATGTTTTTCAATGCTGTTATAGTCTATAGAGCCTAGAACCTTATTTGCATATAGTTTTATTGCCCCATTATTATGAATATCAGAATAGTTTGTAGACAAACCAAACGGCCTACGAGCACTTACAATTGTACTAAATGAAATTTCATTTAACGCAGCAATTTTGCGCAATATAGATATTGAGTTATTGTATCGAATAAATGTATCACAACCATTTTCCAAAAGAAAACGTTCCATAACTGAAACATTTTTATTCTCGTGTGTAAACACTTTGCATTTCCCAACATATTCTTTATCCCAAAGAAAATAGCATACCCCACCTTTGATTTCAACGCCACTAAAGCATTCCGACGCATCAATATAATCATGCAAAATTTTTATATGTTTATCATTAAGCATCATATCTCTAAAATCCTCAAGGCGTTTCCCACCGGCATACCATCTCGCCGGAACAATCATACACAAGTATCTCGGATTTAGCTTTATTGAATTCACAATGAAATATTGATAAATAGGCATTGCGCTCGCCCCGTTTCCACCATCGCTCAATTGATAGGGCGGGTTGCCGATGATCACGTCAAATTTCATATTGTATATCTCCTGTGGTTTGGTGGTGTGGATAAATTCGTATGCGTGGCTTTCCATTCCGTCACGCTTTTGTGTGCCGTATTCGCTTTCGGTTGCTCCGCAAAAACAACATTTGCCTTTCACCCATTCGTGTGCGACGTTTTTGTAACGTATATTGCCTTGCACGTCGTCAAATTGAGATACGGAATATTTGCTGTTTGGATACTTTGAGCAATACACGCTTCTGCGAGAGAGCAAAGACGTAAGCTCGGTGATGGCAATGCCGTACAGTTGTTTTTGGAATATGTGGTCTATGCGCTCTTGAAGGTCGGGGATTTTATTTTCCAAACCTTTGATAAGACGCTTTGCGATTTCGCGCAAGAATACGCCGCTTTTGCATACGGGATCCAAAAACGTGGTGTCGGGGCTTTCAAACAGCTCTTGCGGCAGCATGTCCAGCATATCGTTGACCACGGACGGCGGCGTGAACACTTCGTCGTTGCTCAAATCCGCAAGACAACTCAAAACGTCGGGCTTGTATAGCGTGGTGAATACGTCAGGCATCTTCTTGCACTCTCCTATAATGTATTAGGTCAAATTCCTTGACGGGCTTTGGCACTTTGACGTCTTCAACGTCTTCAAAGAGCGGCAGGTCGTAATATGATTGGGTTTCAAGCAAGTTGGCAAGGGTGTAATCTCGGCGTTTCATATTGCTGCCGATAAGCGACCATTCCGAAAAAACAATGGGGTTGCCATTGTCATCAAGCATCGTGAGCGCGTCGCCGCAAAGCACGTTGCGCGATAGTATAAAACGCACAGCATTTTGGCAATCTGCACTCAATATGGTTTTGCATTTGCGCTTGTATGCCTTCTCCCATATTTTGAAAAGGCGCGCGCGGCACTCTTGGGCATTGTCCGGCATAATATCCACGCCATACACACTGCTCATCGCAAGCACGGAATACTTTTCCCAGTCCGTTTCGCTTTTGCCGTATCTTTTGCTCACAACGGCAAGTTTGCGAGTGACGATTTCCGCAAGAAAATTGCCGTCTCCGCATGCAGGCTCCAAAAATCTGCTCTCGATGCGTTCGGTTTCATCCTTGACAAGATCGCACATCGCCTTGACTTCGCGCTCGTTTGTGAACACCTCGCCACGCTCCTGCACGCGTTTTTTAGATTTTATTTGTGATTTGTTTTCCACAAAGCTGTCTCCGAAAAATCAATATGATTAGAAAAACTAATCAATACCAACAATTATAGATTAGATTATCTAATATTTCAAGCGAGATATTAGATTTTCTAATACTATTTTGGAAAGGATGTCCCAAAATGATTAGATTACGTGAATTAAGAGCAGAAAAAAATATATCCCAACGGAAAATGGCAGAAATGTTTAGCGTGTCGCAAGGCACGTACAACAATTGGGAACAAGGAAACACCCAACCGTCCATCGAGCAACTCATAGAACTTGCTAGATTTTTTAGTGTTTCCGTGGATTATTTGATTGGCAATTCGGATGACGAGGGGTATATAAAAATTCAGGAAGTGCTATCAAAGGACGATGTTGCAACATTGCATACCGTCAACACACTTCCCGAAGATTCAAAACAATTGTTAATGGATTTTATCGCGAGCTTGGAAAAATAAACTATGCTGCATTTGAGATTATATTTGCCATAATTCCGTCTTGCAATGAACAAATATAGTCCACTGCGTCATTTCCAGGAAAATCATTTCGATACTTTTGGGTATCTAACATTAAAGTGCCTTCAATAACATAATCTCTATATGCTAGCAAGCCCAAAATATAATGATAGTTTCTTGCTATTTTATCAAACAAACAATTCCTTTCATTTCGTCTTTTTTCACGTTCATCTTCACATTTGTTATTAAACATTTGTAATTCTTGCTCGGTTTTTATGTATGGGATGACTATAATAGATTTTTGGGATAATTTCTGTTGAAGATATAGGCTAAATTGCTTAGCATAATTACGATTTTTTACTGAAACAGGTAAAAAACACCATTTTATAGAAAAATGCTTTAAAAAGTATAAAGATATGGCCTCACAAATAGTTTCTTCAATCCATTTTATTTCTTGTTTTAAGTTTTTATTATGGCAATGTATAAAACAATGTGTCAGTTCGTGTGAGAGTTGATAAACCAATTGTTCTCGTAACGAACATTTATTCATTGCGAGATATATAACATCTTTTTGATATGTTGGATTTAGTTCTATAGGACAATATTGGGGATAATCTTTATCGGTTAATCTAATATCTCGATATTGATAATCGAAATCAGCTTTTGCATTTTGAAAAACATCTAATAATTCATCGTTTATTGGCTTAATGTTTTCTGTTTCAGCAGATTTATTGTATTCAATTTTGAAATACGCATTATACTTTTCCATATGCAACTTAATATCCACCTATTAAATAATTATATTTTTATGTTTGCACAACATTAAGTAGATGTCAATATTAAAAGATGTTTTAGAAACGAAACATAACATTTGTGTGACACAATTCTTTTTATACTTAACAGTATATGTGATATATCTATATGGAATAATTATAAAAAATCTTGACAAAGTTTACGATATGGTTTACGATTGTTTAAAACAAAGTTTACAATATGGTTTACGACAAGGAGCGATATATGAACGAAAAATTTGATTCGATGTTGTTTGGCCCAATGTATTATGACACGAAAGATTTGCGCTATAACAATGTTTATAAATTCTTTCTGTCAAATCAGCAACTCATAGAGTATAAGCAATATAAAAAGCAGCTTATTCAAAATCGCGATAAAAAAATTGTGACTGTAGATTTAAAATCGTTCAACTCTGACTATATCTTTTTTGTTAATGGACAATGTTTGCTAAATTTGCAACTCACATATTTGCGAATGCTGCAAGATGACTTTCAAAACTTTCAATCAACCGTTGTACAAAGAAATTTATACGATATCCTATGGGCAAGAGTATATTCTGAACTTGAAGGAAGTATGAATCTTGAAAACGTTCCGACGACTCGTACAAGATTGGAACAGATAAAAAAGGGTTCGGATCCGAGGGACAAAAATGAGATTATTGCTAAGAATATGCTTGATGCTATAGAATTCATTTTGTCAAAACCAAAGTTTAACAAGGAAAAACTATACGAGCTTTATAGCATTTTGAGCCATGATTGTTTGGAAGACAATCAAAAACTCAATGGCAATTTTTATAGAAACGACAGTGTGTATATTGGCGATTATGAAGGCTGTTCTTTTGAAAAAATCGATGAATGTATGGATAGTCTTTTTGCCTTTGTCGGCAATAACCTAAACAACAAGGCAAGTGACGTAAAAGAGTATTTGGCACATATCTGCCACTATTATATCCTATATATTCATCCGTATTTCGATTATAACGGCAGAACTGCAAGAATGGTTTCTTTTTGGATTAGCATCTTGCAAGACGATTTCTCAACGGCACCGCTATTCATTAGCGAGGCAATTAATGACGATAAAAAACGTTATTACGATGCATTGAGCGAAACGAGAGATATGGAAAACGATATGACGTATTTTTTAATTTACATTATGAATACGTCTATTAGGTATTCTTTGCTTTATAAGAATCTAAACTATATAAGCGACGAGATGTTAAAAAAGGGCATCACGTTGACCAATTATGAAAAAGCTTATATTAAGAAGATTTTGTTCGGTGCGGAAGAAGGATATTTCGACTATAAAAAGTTCTTATCCATAGCAAACATCGACATATCCAAACAAGCCGCATTGAAAGCATTGAATAAACTGGTCGAATACGGAATTTTGACTAGTATCATAAACGATAAAAAAGCAAAGTTGTTTAAGCTGAACGATAAATTTGTAAAATACAATTGCGGAAAAGCAAATAACTAAAAATTACGCTCCGAGTTTATTTTCCTATTCGTCAAGGCGGTTTGGCACAGAAAAAAGCCTATATCAACGGCACAAATTATTGCGCTTGTCGATATGGGCTTTCTTTTTGTATGCAATAATTTTTGCAGTTCGTTGACATAGGCAAAGAGTGATTTTAAGTGCGTTTATTTTGAGTTTTCTCGGTGCCGTTCCCTGTTGTAGCCGAAAGGCAAATAAACTCGGAGCGTAGATACAAATGAAAACTCAAATCAATGAACAAACTCAATGGCAAACTCAAAACGCAAACAATATTCAAGTTCGCATTATTGCAAGAAAGAAAAGAATTCTGGACGATGACGTTGTTGTCACACAAGACAATATCCAGCGTATCGGAGAAATAATCGCAGTTGCGACTATAAAGACGGTTATGTGTAGATCCGGTAAAAACTTATATTGGCTTTACGATGGACTTATCAAAGACTGTAAAAGAAAAGTTGACGTTAAGCACACTTATTCGGATGGATACGATATAGCGCAAACAGCAATGTTGTTTCTTTGTGAACATATCGGCAAACAACTCGGAGATAAATATATAACCGCACGCGGCAAAGTTATAACGATAAAACAAGCGTGTTTCAGATTTGTAGACAGATATTTAGATAAGCAATATACTCGTCATTTAACGCAAACAACTGCCATGGGTGATAACGCTATATCATCTTCCATATCTTTTATTGCCGATGAGCACAACAATGATTATACTTCCGTTGACACAATCGTTGAAGCAATGAATCTAACACCTGCCGAATATCAAACCCTTTCCGCATATATGTCCGGCTTGTCGCATATCGAAATTGCAAGATTACTTAACGTGAACCGCACGACAATTTGGAGAAGAAGAAACTCTATACTTAGGAAATATAGCAACATTCAAGATAATTACTGCCGTTGACTAAGTTTTGTCGTTAACCGTATGCAAACAGTGATGTTTAAGTAAAGTTTATCCAGATAAAAGACCACTCTGCGAAAGAGTGGTCTTCATGTCATTTTTGCTCGTTTTTACGTTTCTGTTCGTTTATACCATCAACTAATTTTGTTACATCCACAACTGGAAGCATTACAGGTGCAATGCCTGGTTGTGTTGTTATTAACGACACCTCGCTTCTCAAAAATGGCATCATTATTGTAATGGTATTTAGGTCCAACAAGTGCTTCGCAATGGAATCATTCTCTTTGCCGTCTTCGAACTCGAGTTTGAAAATACCATTTAGTTTGATTTCTATTGCTAAACGATTTTTATCATCTGAAATATATACAGACAACACTTTTTCAACAGAATACTTATCTGTTTGATCTTGTATTGTGTCAATATCATACTTAATATTTAGGTTTATTTGCCCCAAGTTGTTTTGATCTTTAATTTGCACACATTCAATTTTTGAAAAGTACAAATCTATCATTTGCAAATTGCTTTTTACGTTTTCCATATTTTTTTTCCTCTTTATGCCGCCTCTGCATATTGTGTTGTTGTTATGCTATCACAAAAACCATACCTGCTTAAGACGCAATTGATGTTGTTTTCTTTTTGCTTATCAATAGCCAACAAAGCAGCTTTTTTTGCCTTTTTATATGCGCAATTCGTTATTCTATTTTTCCCTTTTTCCAACAATAACAGAAAATATTGCGGATCGCTTTCTATTTCCATAAGTATATCTGAATATGTGTGTTTAGGAATATATCCTTCACAATAGCGCGTATATGTTATTTCGCCGAAGCCTAATAACTTTGATAGTGGACGTATCCCAATGTTATATAGAATCGGAATTTGTCGGATGGATGATAATTTGACAATTCCATTTTTTTGGCAATACGCATCTTGATACGCTTCAAGATTTTTCTCTTCTATTTCTTCTACATACACCTCATTCCCGCATTTTGAGCAATAGGCAATCGTTTTGAAATATGTCACTTCTTCTTTGTTAAATACATCTGTTACTATTACCTTTTTTGTAATATATTCTTCCTTATTAAAACAATGACCACATAAAACTTTCATCGTTTTACCCTCCTTTTTAATCCGGTAATTGTTCATATCGTGGATGACCAGGGTAGTCTGCATTATGAAACGATATTACCAGGCAACACTCCGCACCGTTTATAGGTTTTATAATTTCTATTTTTATGTATATAATAATATGATGTTTTGGATCAGATGTTGTTTCGCCTCTTTTATTTAGTTCACATTCATAAAAATATATATACATTAAGTTCCCATTTCGATTTATATCCTGCAACTCATCTATTTGAACATCGCAACATTGTGTGGGCTGTAACGATAGAACTATATGGTCGCGTAATTTAGGGCTTATGATATAGTCCTGTAGGAAGCGTTCGTTTTTATCGTTTTTGCGCTGCCCATCGGGGTACTGTTTATCATAAGTAAAATCTCCATTAGAAACCAATCTAATTATTTTTTCTGTAGCCTGGTCAATATCGCGTTTAGTCTTTTCTCCCCAAACGCTAACTGGCATTAAGATAGAGCCTCCTTATCATATATTATGTCAAAAATGTATCAATTGATACACTTTTTAGTATGATATCATATTTAAAAGAAGTCGTCAACTATCAAAGAACAAGTTTTTAGTGTTTTTAATAACACATAAAAGTATGATTTTGTTAAAAATTATGTCATTTTTTTCGTATTTGTCCATTAGACGTGTCCTTGTCTTGAACAAGTGGCACGCTGACGCGTGCCAGACAAGGACACGCAAAGCAAACAAAACAGGCGAACTTTTCGAGGCAAACGGAGAGGGGCTGTTCGCGCTAAACCGCTTGGCGAAGCAGCCCCTTTCTCATACCGTTTTTGCTCATCGAAAAAGTGGTGCGCCTTTTATTTTTTTATTGTCTTTTGCGTGAGCCTTTGTATCAACGCATCGTCGTCGAGTGTGCCGAGAATCTCACCTTCGTCATACAATGTTGCATTATCAAACAGAAGCAACTTTTGCGACCATAGCCCCATTTCGGTCACTACATCGTCATCCGCAATATCTGCGGTTATGTATGACGGTAAATCTCGCGAATAGGTGATTTTCTCACCGGATTTCGCTAAATACTTTAATAGATATTGCAGGATGCCGTTGTATAGTTGCTTTATAGATTGGTCTATGATCTCAAAATCATTTCTTCCGAAACGCTGGTTAAAATATGTGTTTTGTATTGTTAAACGCATCTTTTTGCTTCTTGTGTCATAATCGCTCTTTTCAAATAACTCGCCGACCATTGCATCTTGCGGCACAAATATCAGTGCGTGAAAATGCAACCTATCCCTTTTGCTTCTTTCCCAAACTCCCATATATTTCCAACCTTTACGGCTGTGCAATTTTGCAAGCGCAGACGACAATCCCTTCTTGAAAGTATGCTCCGTGTGTTTTGCACTGTCATACGTAAACGTTGCAAAATAATTGAATCTGTTTAAATATGCTTTGCGTACAAAGCGTATTTTCCGTATGAGCAAATTGCGTTTATCAAGAGCTTTTCTTTCCTCATCCGTGTATTGTTTAGGCACAACCGATTTGCGCTTTCTATTTTCGGATTTTGTTTCCGGAATGGCGATAAAATGATTGCCGTCACTATATATTTTCGCGCGTTCAATCATTGGTATCACCGTCCTTTGCTGTTAAAGGGGATTGCTTTTCGTTGAGGTGCTCACGCGCAAAGAAAACCATATTATTGATGAATATATCATAGTCTTGTTTTCGCATATTTTTTATAGACGGAGCACCTATTGTGAGTATCGTTAATTTTGGTTTCGTTCTACAGTTCGGAGTTTTGCAATTCTCCATAAACATCACCTCCTTCGAGAAGTCGCAAAATCATCAAAGTGTAGTCGACAAATATTGATACAGCATTTTTGTTAAGCGCGTTATATGTTCTCTCGAATAGCACCACTTGTTTGAAAGACTTTCTTGAGTATTGTTTTCGACAAACAAAGACGTATATAAATCGTAAAGCCTTATGGGCGCATTTTGCATTGCGACATTGTAGCGTTCAACCATATCGACAACTTTGTTATTGCCGACAAGTGCAGAAACATCATCAAGTCGTTTTTTGCGCGCGAAATAATAACGGATTTCATTCAAATCCTTTCGTACTGCTTGAATCGTCATCATATTCTACCTCCTTGGAATGTATTTTTTTTGTTCCGAGGGAGTCGAGAATATAAAAAACCGTGGCTAACCAGGAAAATTTCGATTCTCTCGAAACTTTGCCTGATAGCCACGGTCAACCTTTGTTTTTTAGGTCGTGGTGGTGCGATTTGCATCGTCACTCTTAAACCACAACAATCTCATTTTTTATTAGGTCTTATTTCTACTATCAGATCCGTATCACCGTGTTCTGTTGTGATGCCATTATACGATGTGCATAAATCATTGTCAACGACAAAACGGCAAGAAAAACATTCTCGTCACATAGACATCACATTTAGTATTTGTCGAATATTTTTTACGCTTCACTTGTGAAGCAAAACGTTTGCATATATGTGGTTTTATAAAATGGAAATTGTTGATAACATCATTTCATCAAACACAAGATACGATTTTCTTTCTTCGGGAAAGTGTATCGGAAACCCCTTGCGGTAAAGGAGAAAAACAATGTAAAAAACCATATAACAAAAAGATTATGCACATTCTTTTTCTTGTTTCCTTGACCGAATGCGGATTTTCCGATGTTTTCATTCCCCGTCGAAAGACAAATCAAAGGAGGTAAAACAAAATGAAAACGGCAGTTATATACGCGAGATATTCGAGCGATAGCCAAACAGAACAATCAATCGAAGGACAATTGAGAGTGTGCCACGAATATGCAAAACAACACGACACGGTGATACTGGATGCATACATCGATAGAGCGATGACAGGTACAAACGACAATCGACCTGCATTTCAAAAAATGATATGCGATAGTGAAAAACAGCATTGGGATTATGTCATCGTAAAGACATAAATTTATGGGCAGTATTGTAATATAAGAGAAAAGTGTATGAATCGTTTTGAAGCATACACTTTTTTAGTTATTTGCGCGTTTTATGACGCAGAACGGACGCAATGTCAACTTTATAGACAATATCAATAGTTCGTTCTTTGCCTGTAATTTTTTGCAAGCCGCCGACTATTACACGGTCAATAAGTTCGTAGCACATTTCGCGAGTAAGTTCAGGCGCATTGAGATACTTTTTTATATCGCGTATAAAATCGTCGGCATTTTGCTTGGTGGTTTCCGTTTTATTCAGTTCTTCTTCAAGATTGTGAATTTCTTCGTCAAGAGCGTTTTGCTCCGCCGAATAGCGTTCTATAAAACCGATACAGATATTTTCAGGAATTTTGCCTTTGACTTTATCTTCGTAAACGTTTTGTATAAGTCGTGTCAATTCTTCCGAGCGTTTGCGTTTCCCGTGCAATTCTTTTGTAAGGGCTTTAATCGCTTTATCGGCAAGTTCGGTATTGTGTTGGATAAACTCTTTTCTAACAGCGTTTTCATCGAGAACGATTCGTTTTGCCATATCGCGTATATCTTCAAGCACAATATTTTCCAAAGTTTTTGCAAGAATAAAATGAGAAAAACATAATGCCTTTCCAAAACGCATATAGTCGCCGCAATTATAGGAATAAACGTATTTTTTGTGTCCTTTTTCCCAAGTACCGCTCATTTTTAATTTACAACCGCAATCGGCACAATATGCAAATCCCGAAAGTGGAGGCGTATAACCCGTTTTAGTTTTTCTGCCTTGCGCTACGGATTTTTCTCTTTCACGAACTTTGTCCCATAATTCCTGTGAAATAATAGGTTCGTGCGTATTGTAAACGATTGTCCATTCGCTCTTATCCTTATTGTAACGTTTATGATTTTTATAAGAAATCGAAGTAGACCTTAATTGTGGCATATGTCCGATATAGACCATATTCTTTAACATTGCGCTTATGGTAATTTGTCCCCAAAGTCTGCGATCGCCGGCTTTGCCTTTGTGTCCGAGTTTTTCAAAGGCGTATTGTCCGGGCGACGGAACGCCTTCGCCATTCAAAATTTCCGATATCTTTTTGGGGCAGACTCCGGAAGCATACAGTTCAAATATCCTTTTTACGATGGGGGCGACTTCTTCATCGATTATAAACGTTCGTTTTTCATTCGTTCCCTTGATATATCCGTAAGTGGCTTTTTTGCCGTGGAATACACCTTCTTTCGCCTTTGCTTTCCACACTGCGCGAATTTTCTTGCTCGTATTTGCTGCGTGCCATTCGTTAAAAACGTTCATAATTGGCATCATTTCCATTGTGCCGCTGTCGCGGTTTTCCGTATCGACGTTATCCTGAATAGCGATAAACCTTATCCCAAAAGCAGGGAAAACGTAGTCGGTATATTGACCAACTTCTATGTAATTTCTTCCGAAACGGGATAGGTCTTTTACGATAATCGTGTTTATAACTCCCGTTTTCGCATCATCTAAAAGTCGTTGCACTTCGGGGCGTTGAAAAGTTGTCCCCGAAATTCCGTCATCGATATACTCGTCGTGGATTTCAAAGCCGTGTTCTTCGGCATATTTGCGAAGTATAGTTCTTTGGTTATCGATAGAAGCCGATTCACCTTGGCGTTCGTCCTCTTGAGAAAGTCTGAAATACAATCCTGCAATATACTTTTTCTGTTTCATACCGTTCATCTCCTGTTTTTGTAATAGTTGTCCGACGCAAATTTTTTCATAGCGGTTTCAAAATCTTGCCCGCCTTTGAATACTCCGCGAACAAAATACGTTTTGCCCCCGATAATTTTGCGTTTGCCGATAGCGGGCGAAAACACATAGTAGTTTTCCGCACAGTTTTCGACTTCGCTTACGATTTCTTGACGATTGATTGATTTTTCCATACTGATTTAACTCCTTTAACTTTTTTGTCTTTCGACGGAAACCGAACAATCCGAGAACGGCGAAGCCGTCAAGGAAAAAGAAAAAAATATTGGATGATGTCTGTTTCTTAAAAGTTTTCACAATAATTTTTTCCCTTTACGGCTACGACGGGCCTCGGATAGGCTTTCCGCGAGAAAGAAAAAAAGTCTTGTTTCTTTCTTGTCCATAAGATTACGAGTTAAAGTCGCAAGTTCTTTGCGAGTTTGAAAAAATTTTTTTATCATAGTAGTTTTAATAAGGACGATTGTTGCAATTTAATTAAATTTCAAAAAAATATGTCGTGATGACTTGACAAACGAGTTTTTAGGTGGTATGATATTTGTATAAATTTCAAAAAGGACGTGTATCAAGTGGAACTAAAATCTATCGCAACCATAATACAAGGCAATATTCCGACACGAATAGAAGTTCCAACAGGTCAATCCATTGAAACGATTACAATGCAAGAACTCAACTACATTGCTAATGTTTCGGACGATTTGCCTGTCGAAAAATATATTACTGTTCAGAGTGATAAAATCGGAACTTATTCTTTAACAAAAAAATATGACGTAGTTGTCGGGCTAAGTTCAGGCAAGGCAATAGTAATTGAAAGCAAGCGTGCCGACAAACTCATCCTTTCAAATCTTGCTATTATACGGATAAAGGATATGTCGAAAGTCGATCCCTACTACTTATGTTGGTTTATCAATAACAATCGAGCGGAGATTAAAAAAATGCAGCAAGGCACTTCCGCCGTTTCGATTATTCCGTTAAGTATGTTGAAAAGTTTTGAAGTAACTTTACTACCTATCGAAACACAACGAACAATCGGAAAGATAAGCGAACTGAAACGGCAGCGAGATAGACTAACACATTCAATAGAAACGAAAAAAACGGACATTTTAACACAACAGTTAATGAAAATATATGAAAAGGAGTTGCAAAATGGCGATAAGCGAGTATGAAGTTGAGAATCTCTTTATTGAAAGATTAGGGACTATCGGTTACAAATATGTTGCATTAAGGGACTATGCCGAAGTGGTGCTTAACTTCAAGGCGCAACTTGAAGAGTTCAATAAAGAAGAAATCATCAAAGGCAAAGGCGTTGCGGAACTGTCGGTTGCTGAATTTGACAGACTTCGCACACAAATAGAAAACAAAACCGTTTACGAGTCGGCGAAAATTTTGCGCGATAAGCAGGTTTTGGAATTAGACAACGGCAAGCGTATCTATATTGAGTTTTTGTCGAAAGACATAGACCGCAATATTTATCAGGTTACGCACCAAGTAACGATGGATAAAGACCATATGAACGAAGTCGAGTATAAAAATCGTTACGACGTTACGATTCTCATTAACGGTTTACCGCTTGTTCAAATTGAATTGAAACGCCCCGGCGTCGAAATCAATCAAGCAATCAATCAGATAAATCGTTATCGCAAATACTCTTTCAGGGGACTATTTCATTTTCTTCAGTGTTTCGTCGTTTCAAACTCTATCCAAACGAAATACTTTGCAAATGAAAACGAAACGAATGCGGACGGTACATACAAAGCCATACTGAAAAGTCTTGCTTTCTTCTGGACGGACGCGAATAACGAGCGTATCAATCAACTCAACGAGTTCACGGACGATTTCTTCACGAAATTCAATATAACTGCTTTATTGACGGACTATACCGTGTTGCAAGACACGATGAAAAACATTATCGTAATGCGTCCGTATCAGATTTACGCAACAAAAGCAGTTTTACGTCGTGTGTTGGAAGAAAACCGAAACGGCTACGTTTGGCATACAACCGGTTCGGGTAAAACACTTACTTCTTTCAAGTGCGCGTCCCTTCTCCGTGATAACGGCAGAATTGATAAAGTTTTCTTTTTGGTTGACCGCAAAGACTTGGACGACCAGACCGTTGACGAATACAACTCGTTTGAAGAAGATTGTGTCGATAACACAGATTCAACCGCGGAACTCATTAAGCGTTTGAAAAACAGCGGCGAAAAAATGCTTGTTACGACCATTCAGAAACTCGCTTGCGCACTCCGCAATGAGAAATATAAGTCTATTATGGAAACGTACAAGACGAAAAAATGTGTGTTTGTTATCGACGAATGCCATAGAAGTCAGTTCGGCAAAATGCACGGTGATATTCGCAGAAATTTCCAGAACGCAAACTTTATCGGCTTTACGGGAACACCTATTTTTGAAGAAAACAAAGGAGCAACAGGTCAGACAACGGCAGACATTTTCAATGCCGGCAATATGGATGCTTGTTTACATAAGTATCTTATCAAGGAAGCCATCGCAGACGGCAACGTTTTGAAATTCTCTGTCGAATATCAAAACACATTCAACGTTGTTACGACAAACGCAGCCGATATGACTGTAAGACGTATCGTTCACGAGCAAAGCAATAACCCGAATTTCAATCTCGAAGAATACTGCAAGCGGAACAATATTGATATTTCAAATATTTACAGTGACCAACAACGTATCGAACTCGTTACAAATAACATTTTGGAACATTACGAAAAGCATACGAAAATCGGCACGGACACCTATACGTCGCTCTTTGCAATTCAGTCAGTACCACTTCTTCAAAAGTATTACACTGCTTTCAAGAAGTTGAACAAAAAAGGCTTGAAGATTGCGGCAATATTTACTTATGCGGCAAACGAAGATATGGACGAAGGCGCAGACACACCGCAATCGAGAGAATTTTTGGAACAATGTATCAAGGACTACAACGAAATGTTCTCTGACGGTAAAGAAAAACTGTCTTTCGGTCTTGATACTTTCGACGCTTACCGCAAGGATATTGCAAAGCGTTTGAAACAAAAAGAAGTTCCACAGATTGATATTTTGCTCGTTGTAAATATGTTCTTAACGGGATTTGACTCGAAGCCGCTTAACACGTTGTATTTGGATAAGCCTTTGTTCTGGCATTCTCTCGTTCAGGCATACAGCCGCACGAACCGTATTTACAAAGAAACAAAGCAATACGGGCAAATAATCACGTTCCGTAATATCAAGGACGAACAGGACAAAGCCCTTAAACTGTTTTCGGGTGATGGCAATCCGAACGCATATTTGCTTGAAAACTACGATTATTACGTTGCTGAATATGCCGACAGAGTTGCGGTTTTGCGTAACATTGCACCGTCTTACGACATTGCGGGCAGATTGCAATCCGAAGACGACCAAAGAAAGTTTATCATTGCTTTCCGTTTGGTTGCGCAAACGCTTTCAACGTTAAAAACGTTTTCAAAATTCGAGTGGAACGACCTTGCAAACGTTCTGGACGAAGACGAGTTTTTTGGATATAAATCGTGGTATCTCTACTACTACGATTTAGCAAAGAAAGACCGAGAGAAAAACGTCAAAACAACCCTTGTCGATATCGACTTCAATATCGAACTTATCCGCACGGATAAAATCAACGTCGTTTACATTCTCAATCTGTTGAAAGACGTAATCAAGAAAGACGAAAACGAAAAGAAACGCTCTATTGACTTGATTTTGCGAGAAATCGAACGTTCAGACAACGAGAGATTGAGAGCAAAACAGGAAATGTTAAAGCGTTTCGTTACGGAAAAGTTTTTCAGTCTTTCGCCGGACGAAGATATCGTAAAAGCGTATGAAGAATTTGAAGTTCAACAGCAAAATATGGATATCGAAATGTTTGCAGAAGAAACAGGCATTGACGTTGAAATAATCAAAGACTTTATATGGGAATATCAGTTCAAGCACGTTATCAGTCTTGAAGATATAAGAAAACGTTTAAGCAAAAAAGGATACGGGATAGTTCAATCAAAGAAATTATCATCCGAAATAGTAAGTTTTGTAAAAGAACAATATGATAAATTTAGAGCAGAAGGAGTATAAAATTATGGCAAACGATATTCAAATTCATAAACAACAAGCACAGGAACTTTCTAATAAACTTTGGGCTATCGCAAACGATTTGCGCGGCACAATGGACGCAAGCAAATTTAAGGACTATATTCTCGGTATTATCTTCTACCGTTTCCTTTCTGAAAAGACTGAAAAGTATATGGAAGAAATACTCAAAAACGATGGATTAACCTATGCGGACGCCCTTGTTTCAAACGATGAAGAATTGTTATCGACAATGGACGAATACTCGCTTGACAGCCTTGGGTATATCATTCGCCCCGAATATAGTTTCGGCTATATCGTCAATATGATTGCAGGCAAATACGACGGCAAAGTATTTTCGGTCGATTATCTTGAAAAAGCCATCGCGTCTATTCAGCAATCTACTCTCGGTCAGAAATCGGAAGCCGCATTTGACGGTATTTTCGACGCAATGGATTTGAAAGACAAAGACTTGGGCAAAGAAGTTTCCGACCGCACAAAACAAATTGCAAAGGTTATAAACCGTGTAAACGATATTGAGTTTTCCTACGACGACGCTCAATTTGACGTTCTCGGAACGGCTTATATGATTTTGATAGGTTTGTTTGCGTCAGACAGCGGCAAGAAAGGCGGCGAGTTCTTTACGCCGAGTGCCGTTTCGGAACTTTGCAGTAAACTTGCGACGGTAGGCTTGAAATCTGTTAAAAACGTTTGCGACCCCACTTGCGGCTCTGCGTCTATGCTTTTGGAAGTTCGTAAAGCAGTTATCGCAAACGGTGGAACGGCAGAACACGCCGTGGGTCATTACTACGGACAAGAACTTAACGGAACGACTTATAACCTTGCTCGTATGAATATGTTAATGCACGACGTTCCGTATCAATACTTCAATCTTTTCAACGATAATACGCTTGAAAAAGATAATTTCGGCACGACTAAATTTACCGTTCAGGTTGCAAATCCGCCCTACTCGGCAAAGTGGTCGGCAGCATCTTCCTTCCTTGACGATCCACGTTTCAGCGGCGCAGGAAAACTTGCTCCGTCAAGCAAAGCGGACTTCGCATTTGTTGAACATATGGTTTATCATATGGACGATGACGGACGTGTTGCGGTTCTTCTGCCTCATGGCGTTTTGTTCCGTGGCGGAAGTGAAGATACTATCCGCAGATATTTGATAAAGGATTTGAACGTTCTCGATGCCGTAATCGGTTTACCCGCAAACCTTTTCCACGGCACGGGTATTCCAGTATGCTGCCTTGTTTTGCGTAAATACCGTAACGGCAACGCCGGCAACATTTGCTTTATCGACGCAAGTAAGTATTTTACGCCGGGCAAAAATATGAACCAACTTTCTTCTGACGATATCGACCGTATCGTAAATGCCTACGTTGAGCGTAAAGATATAGATAAATTCTGCCACGTTGCGACTATGGAAGAAATCGAAAGTAACGATTATAACCTTAACATACCTCGTTACGTTGATACGTTTGAAGAGGAAGAAGAAATTGATATCAAAGCCGTTATGGCGGAAATAAAAGACCTTGAAAGCCAACGTGCAAGTCTTGACGCGGAGATTGACAAATACCTGAAAGAACTCGGAATTTTGGAGGACTAATTATGTCGAAAAGCAACGAAACAACCCCTAATGTTCCAACTTTGAGATTTCGAGAGTTCATCGAAAGTTGGACGTTGATTCCCATAAAAAAATTGTTGCGTTTCCAAAACGGAATAAATGCGGATTCAACAAAATACGGCAAAGGAATTAAGTATATTTCGGTTTCAGACATATTGAATAATCAATACATAACCTATGATTGCATTAAAGGTTTAATTGATATCGACGAAAAGACATTAAACAGATTCATAGTTGAATACGGCGACATACTTTTCCAACGTAGTTCTGAAACATTTGAAGATATAGGTCGCGCAAATGTTTATCTTGACAAAGAACATTCGGCAACATTTGGCGGCTTTGTTATCCGCGGTAAGAAAATTTCGGATTATAATCCGCTATTTTTTAGGTATTTACTTTGCACGCACAACGCCCGTAAACAAACCGTAAGAATGGGTGCTGGGGCACAACACTACAATATCGGGCAAGAAGGTTTAGAAAAGATATGTTTGTATTTTCCTTGTTTACAAGAGCAACAAAAAATTTCAGACTTTTTATCCGCAATAGATAACAAGATTGCAGTCCAAAACAAAATCATTAGTGATTTGAAGGTCTTAAAGAAAGAACTTTGTAATAAAGTTTTCAGTAATGGTTCTACCGTTAGACTTGGAGATTTTATTGAAGAAATAACCACTCGAAATAAGTCTAACAGTTGCGAAAATGTCTTATCTGTCAGCAATAAAATGGGGTTTATCAAACAATCCGAGCAATTTGAAGATAGAACGGTAGCGAGCGAGAATAAAAGCAATTACAAAGTTGTTACAGAAGGTTGCTTTGCTTATAATCCCGCAAGAATTAACGTCGGCTCGATTGCCTTATTATCAACATACAAAATCGGCATAATAAGTCCTATGTATGTGTGTTTTAAGACTAAAAGCGCCCTTGATTCGGAGTATTTGAACTTTTACTATCAGTCCGGTTGCTTCTACAAAGAATTGCAGAAAAAATTAGAAGGTAGCGTTCGGCAATGCCTTACATACGAAAATATGAGTGAAATTCTTATCCCATATATAGGCATTGAGGAACAAAAGGCAATCGCCACAACATTAAATAAATTTGCAGCATTGATTGCAAACGAAGAAAAATACTTAAAATCATTGCAAAAGCAAAAATCTTATTTTCTCAACGCCATGTTTATATGAACATAGCGTTGAGAAGGTATTTACGTTGCTTTTGTAGATAATTTAAGAATAACGTTTCTAACTCTATTTTGTCTTGAATGCGCTGTATTTTATCGGCAAATTTTACTTGTTCTTCGTATGTTGGCATACGTGTTTCATACGACAAGAAATCTTCCGAAGATACAGCCATTCTCTCATAAACAGTGCCTTGTTCGTAACGTCTTATTCTACCTATAAAATTTGCATTTGTTAAAAACAGTTCAATATAAGCGGGATACACCGTGTCGGCTATTTCAAATGTTACATATATCGGTGAAAATATTAAATCGCCATAAGTATTACGACATATTACACCGAATTTCAAATTTGCCGGATTATAGCAAATATCGTTAAAGTGCGTTACTTTATATTGCTTATCTTCGTTTTTGACGAGAAAATCTCTGTCGTATCGTTCTGTTTTGGGGGAAACTCCTTCCTTTGATAAAGTTCCGTGAGTATATGTGCCGTCTTTACTACAATATTCCTTTCGTTCGGTCAAAATAACTTTAAGTGTTACGTATTCCAACGAAGTGTCATTGTGAACCGATTTGAAATATCTGTTACAAAGTTCTTTCAATAGCGAGCCATAATCTCTAATTAAAGGACTTTATACGCAATTACAAAATAAGTCCGCAAAAAAGGAATATCGTATATGCGATATTGTAAAATGCCATTCAGTAGGTCTTTTATCAAAAGAAAACTTAACAGAAAGCGGTTCAAAAAAATGTATTTTGTATGGAGAATTGTTTACTACATATGATGAAGTAATCAATGAAATAAAATCAAGAACAAATGTTGACGGTTATATAAGTCAAGGTAATGAGATATTATTTCCATCATCAACAACTGTTGATGCTATGTCCCTAATCGCACCTTCGGCATTAAATGAAAAAGGGGTATTACTTGGTGGAGATATGTTTGTTCTCGAATTGTTGCCTGGCTTTAATAACGAGTACATAAGTTACTATCTTAATACTATCGCTAAAAGAAATCTTGCAAAATATGCCCAAGGAACGACTATAACGCATTTGTATTTTGAACACATAAAAAATGTTTTACTGTATTTGCCAGACATTACTATTCAATTGAGTGTTGCGTCTAAAATGCGAAAACTTAAAACAAAAATTCAAATAGAAAAAGAAATGCTCTCGGCTCTACAAAAGCAAAAAGCATTTCTCTTACAATCAATGTTTATATAAACATTTTTGAGAGCAGATACTTTTTCTGCTCTTTTAATTTGTTTAGACTGCATTGCTCGGTTTGCATTTTTCTATCCAAAGCAATAAATAACTGACAATAAGAGTTTTGCTCCGAAATAGGTAAGCAAGGCAATGAGTATAATGAAGAAATTACACTTGGATGTGCCTTTGATTGATAGTCAAACTTCATTTTTGAGTGCTGATATGTCAGCATTTCTGCTATAAATCTATAAGAGTAAACATTTTCATCGACTTGCATTATGCCGCAAACATTTGTAACGTTAAACTTATGTTTTTTGCGATAAAAGAAGTTTCCGCCGCCATCAATAGACCACGTTATCAATTCTTTGTCAAACATATAGGTATTGTTATAACCCATCAATCCATTATTTTGAGTTGATGAAGAATATACGGGGTATTTATATGTATTATCTTTTGGGTGCTTCGGAATAATGTTTCCCCGATTCAACCGAACAACGCCTTCTTGTATCAATTCATCAAGTTTTTTCCATTGCCAACTACCATTTACGACTCGTTCTCTAATTCCTTTAATTAGGGTTTCATACTTGCTAATGATTTTGTTTTGAGTTTCTATTTTTTTGTCAAAACACGATAAAAAATCCGCGATTTTTGTTTGTTCCGAAAGACTTGGGAACGATACAAAAGTCTTCTTGATAAGTGTTTTTGAAATAGAACTGACTTTTACGCCCTGAATAAACGGTATAAGTTGGTTGTGATATGCGGGAGAGTTTACATAATACCCTAAATACCTTGGAGAAAATTTTATTTTGGGGCGACAAGGAATAGTATGCAAACCAGAAACAACTTTGATTTTATCAATATTTTCGATTTCCGTTGCTTTACCGACGGTAAAATCTTCTGCCGTATCGGCAATAATTATATCGCCGTCTTGAAGTAAAATATTATCTAATTTGGATGAGGAATTTTCATCGTTGATATAAGGAACTTCTGGGCTTGATGCGTCTATAAATGCCGAAAATTTTATAAGAACATCACCGTAGTGAATGTTTTTATAATTTCCATTTTCGTAATTCAGTTCCGCACGCGATAACGTATTATTTGAAAGAATTGAAAACGTTTCATCAAACGTTTTTCGTTCCCATTGCTCCGTGAACTCTCGGAATCTCAAAGTTGGAACATAACAAACTTATTTTCTCAAAAGTTCCAACTTTGAGATTCAAAAGATATACAACAGAATGGACTAAAATCAACCTATCAAACTACTTATTTGTAAGTTCAAAGAGAAATAAGGACGGAAGATTTTCAAAAGAAGATGTGCTGTCTGTTTCAGGAGAATTAGGAATAGTAAATCAAATAGCACTTTTAGGACGTTCTTACGCAGGAGAATCAGTTCTACCTTATCACATAGTTGAAAAAGGAGATATTGTTTACACTAAAAGTCCGTTAGCATTATATCCGTATGGCATTATAAAAACTAACCGGAATAAAGTTGGAATTGTATCGACACTATATGCTGTTTATAAAACAAAGGATAATGCGAACAACCGTTTTATTGAACACTATTTTTCCTTAAAAAGCCGCATAAATAACTACTTAAACCCCATTGTTCGCATTGGTGCGAAACATGATATGAAAATAGGAAACAATGAAGTTCTTGAAAACATAGTTGCTTTTCCTGACATAAGCGAACAATGCGAAATTGCAGATTTTCTTGATTTGCTTGATAATAGAATTTCTGTCCAAAACAAAATCATAAAACATAGAAAATCGCTAATATTTTCATTAGTTATCGAAATTTTGCTATCGTTTTTATCACTAATTGAGAGCGCGCTGTCCCTAAACGTATTTTCTTTCTTCAATAATTTACTAAAATTTATGTGGACTATTTTCAAGGAGGTAAAACGATTATGGTCACGGAAAAAAACATAAGCCAAATAGCAGACTTATGGAAGGAAGAAAAAAGGCAGTTCGTGAAGAAATCAACGTTTGCAGCATACTCTCTTATCGTTGAAACACACTTACAGCCGGCGTTCGGTAATCTCACAGCGGTTACCGAAAATGACGTGCAGGATTTTGTCTTGCATAAGTTGAACGGAGGGCTTTCGCAAAAAACGATTAAAGATATGCTTATCGTTTTGCGGATGATTCTCAAATTTGGGGCAAAGAAAAACTATTGTGTCTATGCTCCGATTGACATTATCTTCCCGACAGATCGGGAGCGGCAGGAACTTGAAGTGCTATCCATTGCAAACCAAAAGAAAATTATGCGGTTTGTAGAAGAAAACTTCACGTTTCGTAATCTCGGTATCTTCATTTGTTTAAGCACAGGTATTCGTATCGGCGAAATATGCGCTTTAACTTGGGACGATATCGACACGGAAAACGGTGTTATACATATCAGAAAAACAATTCAGCGAATTTATATCCGTGAAAACGGTATCAGACATACTGAATTGATGATAGATACGCCTAAAACCGCCACTTCCATTCGGGATATTCCGATGACAAAGGATTTGCTATCGGTCTTAAAACCGCTACGCAAGGTCGTAAACGATTCGTTTTTTGTGCTTACAAACGATTCAATGCCGACAGAACCGCGCACGTATCGGAACTATTACAAAAAATTGCTCGTAAAATTGGATATCCCGCCGATAAAATTTCACGGTTTACGCCATAGTTTTGCGACGCGGTGCATAGAAAGTCACTGCGACTACAAAACAGTCAGCGTTATTCTCGGACACTCAAATATCAGCACGACGTTAAATCTTTATGTTCATCCGAACTATGAGCAAAAGAAAAAGTGCATAGATAAAATGCTACGAGCGTTAAAGTAAAATGCTCACGCTATAAAACTTAAATCGAAAATCCGCACCTCAAAATACGGACAAAAAACGGAAAATGTCGTAAACGAAGAATAGCGGTGATTCGCCAAGCGGGTTAGCGGCGAACACCGCTTTCGTTACGCTTCCGTTTTCCGTTATTTCGGTCGGTTTGATTAAGTTTAGGCGTGGCTTGTCTTCGGCGAGCGTAGCGAGCCGACTTGTATCAAGACAAGCCACGCCTAATTGCCAACGTCGCAAAATCCTTGCGAGTTTGAAGGTAAAATTAAAGTGTAAAACGGCATAAAAACAGACGGACAAATTTTAGTGATTTATCCGTCTGAAATTTTATATTAAAGGCTATTTGTTGCAAGCGCATATTTTCGTTGCAGGCTCATTCTTCTGCGCCAAATCGTCGTGCGATTTACATTCAAAAGACGTGTTACTTCGAGATAAGTAAGTCCTGCCATATATGCGCATAACGTTTCGTATTCCGCAGCGGTTAATTTCATCTTTGATATAAGCCCGTCAACGGCTGTATAATCGTTTTTCTGCTCGTCGTCGAGTATTGTTTCGGGTTCAGCCGTAATTCGCTCGTCAAGGCTTATTGTGTGGGTTATATGCGCAGTGTATTGTTTATCCAAGTATCTGTCCGTATGGCGGAAGCAAGCACTCCTTATTGTTATCGTCTTTCCGTATTTCGTTGTATAATCGTCGCCGAGTTTCTTGCCTATATGTTCACATAAAAACAACATTGCCTCCTGAGCAATGTCGTATGCATCCGAAAACGGTCTTGCGCTGTTTTTGCTGTGATTGATGTCGGCTATAAGTCTGACGTAAAGATGATTCAACTCTTTGCTCGCCCGAACGATTACTGTTTTGATACAGGTCAAAGCGATTATTTCGCCCATTTTCTGTACGTTTTCTGCCGAGATAACCATATCGTTATCCAAAATGCCTTTGTTTACTTCTTTCATTGTATTTTACCTCCGATTTACTTCGCCTTTCGGCGAAAACGGGGGTAGCACCGGGAAAAGTCGCAATTACAATGTGAGTTAAAGTCGCAATGACGGAAGTCAACGACCAGCAAAAAATTTTACGTTATAATCGGCAACTTCAAAGTTTTCGGTAAAAATTGTTGCCGTTGACTTTCGCTTTTCACTGTGCTACAAACGCAGACGAAAGGCGATAAATCGGACGGCAAATTAAAAAGTGCCCATATTTTTATGTTACAGTGTACAAATTAGACAGATTTGCAAGAAATAAATATGAGTCGGTTATCAACAAAAAACGATTGCAAGACAACAACGTCAAATTGATGTCGGCAATGGAAAACCTTACAGACACGCCCGAAGGACGTATGATGGAATGTTTTCTTGAAGGTATGAATCAATACTTTTCCGAAGAACTTATGCAAAAAGTCAGACGAGGACTCAATGAGAGTTGGCTAAAAGGCAATGCAACGGGCGGAAGAAAAGTCTTTGGATATGACGTAGTCAGTCAAAAATATGTAATAAACGAAAAGGAGGCTGCCACGATTTTAGAGATATTTACGAAATATTCGCAAGGATATACGGCAGAAGAAATCGCAAAGTCATTGCAAGAGCGCGGAATCAAATATCACGACGAAAAGTATTTGAGCAATCGAACGATTTTCAAGTTGTTGCATAAGCTCAAATACACAGGCAAGGTCGAACACGGCGGAATTGTATATGACAAAGTATATCCGCAAATAATATCAGACGAATTGTGGCGAAAGGTAGAAATGATACATCAACAAAATAAAATTGCACCAAGTAGCAAAAAAGCAGTTTATGAATATATACTCACCGGCAAATTGGTATGCGGTGTCTGTAAAAAGAAAATGAGTGGCGCAAGCGGTTCTAGCAAAGCAAAACGTGTGCATTATTACTATGTTTGCAATTCGCATAAAAAGGGTGAAAAATGCACAACAACTTCGGTACAAAAAGATTACATAGAAGATTTGGTTATAAACTCGACTATGGCATTTTTATCCGACGATGAAACCGTTACGAGAATCGCAAATTCGGTTTACACAGTTCTTGAAAAAGAAACGAAAGACAATTCTTCGCTCAAATTGCTTGAAAACAAAAAAACACAAGCGCAAAAATCCGCAGGCAATATCATCAAAGCGATAGAAGAAGGTATTATTACAGAACAAACAAAAACAAGATTGAAAGAACTTGAGATGCAAATCAATCAATATGATTTTGAGATTGATAAAGAAAAGCAAAAAACGCAGCAATATCTCTCGCGTGAACAAATCAAGAACTACATATCATCGAAATTTAATGCAAACTCAACCGATTTGCAATTTAGGAAAATGATAGTCAATACTTTCATTCGAGAAATCGTTTTCTTTGAAGATAAATTGATTATCACATACAATTTTGCACCGCCGACGGAAATAATTGCTATCGATGCAAAAGCAACTATCGAAATAGAAAAGCAGAGCGAATCTGCTTTTTCTTTTTATCAAAATTATTCGTCCATTTTATCCAAAGGCGCGCCAAAAAGAACGTGAAAACGTTCTTTTTTTTGTGCCTGTTTGGAGACTTGTACCCCTGCCGCACAATCGTGCGGCGGCACTTTGTGCCTCGACACTTCTTCCGAACTGGACGCGTTGTGTTGTCGTAAACAAGTTTACACACAACGCTACTTCACGGGGGTCCGTTCTTTCTCTACAAAAGCCAAATGGATGTAAAAAACGTTCTTTTTTTGTGTCTATTGGGGACTTGTACCCCTGCCGCACAGTCGTGCGGAAGCACTTTGTGCCTCGACACTTCTTCTCGGGGTCCCCGCAAAAGAATTGCTTTTGTGGGGTGATCGTCTGGACGCGTTGTGTTGTCGTAAACAAGTTTACACACAACGCTACTTCACGGGGTCCGTTCTTCCACTAAAAGAGCTAAAAGGCATAAACACGTTCTTTTTTTGTGCCTGTTTTTGGCTCGTACCCCTGCCGCACAACTGTGCGGCGGCACGCTATGCCTCGACACTTCTTCTCGGTGTCCCCGCAAAAGAATTGCTTTTGTGGAGTGGTTGTCCGAACGCTTGACGTGCGCGAATAAATTTGCCGTCTGCGCTATTTCACGAAGTCCCGGTCCCGAATCGCATTAAAAAATTGCGGTGCGGCGCTCGGCGCGCATTAGACGACCCGAATAGGTTGATATAATCGAAGTATAAAAACTTTCTCGTTGAATTGAAACACCGCTTTTGTGGTGTTTTTTATGGATTCTAGTTATTTTTTTGCATTTCGGCATTTTATTATGTAATATCGCATGTATAAACACTGTTTTATGAAAATCAAACACTTTTGCAGAGTGATATTATTTTTAATTACTCATAAAAACACAAGAGTTTCACTTGCGATTTTATTGTTTATTTTAATTGATTATTAAACAACTCGTATAGTATAATAATCGTATACAAGAGATCGTTAAACTGCAGAAAGAATCATAATTAAATCAGGGAGTTTTGCTTATGATATTCCGTCAGGATTCACTCATTCCGAAATATCTCGAAAAAAATCAAAAGGCTTTCGAGATTATTTTAGTTGTTTTTCAATGCGTGATATTTCCCATAATATCCATAGTCATAACTTGCGTTGGCGAAAAACGCCCCGTCGCAAAATCGCTTTCATACATAGCGTACCGTGAAAACCATATGGGGCTTATTTATTTTTACGGTTTGCTGTTCGTCGCAGGGTTTTTCCTTGCGCTGAAAATGTGTCTCGACGCAGGTCAATATTCAAAACAAACGAAATTTTTCTTCCTTTGTTTTGCGGGGATAAGTTGCGTCATTCTCACGGCAGGCATTTCCGTTCCTTGGCTTGACGGCGAAGGGGACACCGTCGAAAAATTTGCAAGACTGCGCAAGATTCACAACATAGTTTCAACGACCGGATTCGTGATGTTTTTCGTCGTTGAGTTATGTTTGTTTCTCACGACGGCATTCAGAAACGGAAGACAGTTCTTAATCTCTGCCGGCATGATTTCTTTTGTGCTTATATCGTCGGTGATTCTCATCGAAGAAGCAAATCTCGTGGGCTACAACACCGAGTTGCACTGCCCAGTAACCGCAATCGCACAGATTTATGTCTTTTGCGTAATAGAACTCACGATGACGATACAGTATTTCCTTATGAGGATAATGCCAAACAAAAAATTCGCGCTCGAAAAAGAGCCGCTTGAAAGCAACGAATGAGCGACGTTTCTCAAAAGTCATACTTTGCATATATCGCGCTTTGCTCGGACGGAACTTATTACGTCGGATGCACCGACGATATCGCAAAACGCGAGAAAACGCACAACTCGGGCAAAGGCGCAAAATATACAAGGTCTCGCCTTCCCGTGCGCATAGTGTACTGTGAGGAATGTTGTGATAAATCTTGCGCAATGTCTCGCGAGTGGCATCTAAAAAGATTGTCGCACGCTCAAAAAGAAACGTTGATAAAAGATATGAAATGAACAAAAAAGGCAATCCGCATACTCGTTGATTGCCGTTTTATTATTTTTAATAATAAACAAGTAATTCTCTTCAACTTATGGACAAAATCAAAAAATAAAACTATAATATTCGCACTATGGGTGAAGTTTTTCTCGACGCATTATTAGACAGTCTGAAAATACTTGCGGTCGTTGTGGTTTTCAGTGTGATAATCGCACTGATCGAGCCGAAATTGTCCGAAAAAGTCAGGCTGAAAGGTAAACTCGCTCCGCTTATCGGGGTGAGCGTTTCGCTATTGCCGCAATGCGGATTTTCCATCGTCGCAACAGATCTTTATCAGAAGCGACACATCACCGTCGGCACACTCATAGGTGTATATCTTGCAACAAGCGACGAGGCTTTGCCGATATTCCTTGGCAATCCGCAAAAAGCGTTGCACGTACTTCCGCTCATTGCGCTCAAATTTTTGCTCGGTCTCATTCTCGGCTATGCGATAGATGCAATTTTTGCAAAGAGCAGAAAAAAGGTTGAGCACCACGTTGCGCATTGCGACGAACAATACAAGATACGTCTCACCGATTGCAAGAGCGCAGAGCTTGTCGAAAAGACGAATGACAATCAAGAGTGCGTCGAGCACTGTGATTGCGAAGATTGCAAAGAGAGCGAGCATCAAGAAGAAATCGCCATAGAAAAAGAAAAAGAAAAAGAAAAATTGACGAAGAAACCAAAATCCGAAAAGGCGGAAAAACTCGACAAATATCTCGTTCATCCCCTTCTTCACTCTCTTGAAATATTTGCATATGTATTCGTCGTAAACGTAATTCTCGGCATTGTTATGTACTACGTCGGAGAAGATAAACTCGTGTCGTTTCTCACGCAAAACAAGTATCTTGCGCCGCTCCTTTCGGTGCTTGTGGGCGCAATTCCCAACTGCGTGTCTTCCGTCGTGATAAGCGAATTGTACATCATGGGCGGACTCGGATTCGGTGCGACTCTCGGCGGATTGTGTATGAATGCAGGACTCGGATTCGTATATCTCTTCAAAGACGTGAAACACACTCAACGCAACTTTGCGATATTCTTTGCAATGTTTGCAATAAGCGTTGCGGTTGCATATATATTCTCTGCAATCTTCAACTTCGACGTGCTGAAATTCTGAAATAGTCTCTTTTCAAGAACGGAAAAATCACGACTAATTGCGCACCGATAATACAAAAATCGCGTTATTCACACACGGATGTCGATAAGTTGCGGGGTGTGTTGATAAAATGCGGATATATACACACCGTTTATCCACATAAAATATCGCCTGATTTGCCAATATATTGCGCTTTTTAATGCGGCAACACGGTATAGTTTGTGGTGTAGGTTTGATTTTCCACTTGTCAACAGACCTTATATATGTTATCATTATGAAAGAAAATATATCAATAAATAATATAGGCGAAAAATGAAACTTATTTGTCAAGGAAACGAATTGAGCGATGCTCTTGCAAAAGTTGTAAAAGCACTTCCCGTGAAGCGCAACAACCCGATTCTCGACGGCGTGAAACTCACCGCACTCGGTGACACCCTCACCATTTTCGCAACCGATCTCGAACTCGCAATCGAAAAGAAAATCAACGCGCAAGTTCTCATCGAAGGCGAAATCGTCGTTCCGGGCAAACTTTTTGCCGACTACGCAAAGAAAATAGAAGAAGAACAAGTGGAGCTTGACGGCACTGATCCCGCGAAACTTATCATCAAGTATCTCGACAGTGAACTTATGATAAAATGCTTCAGTGCGGACGAATACCCTGTGTTTAAAGAAGTAGACACACAAAATTCTTTCATCATTCTGAAGAAAGAACTTAAAGACATAATTTCAAAGGTCATCTTCAATGTTGCCGTTGACGAAGCAAGACCGTCTCTTCGCGGCGTTTGCCTTAACGTCAAAGACGATGAAATAGAAGCGGTTGCTTCCGACGGATACCGTCTTGCTCTTGCAAAAGCGCAAATCAACAACAATGGCGTCATAGACAAAATCGTCGTTCCGTCAAAGAGTATGAATGAACTTGCTCGTCTCATCGACGAAGGTGAAGAGACTATCACCGTTTTCGTTGAAAAGAACTATATAATGGTTGATCTTTTCCACACAAAAATCGTTACTCGTCTTATCGGCGAAGATTATATCAACTACGAAAAGATTATCCCCAGCGTGTTCACCACTTCCGTCACCGTGGACAAGAAACTCTTTGAAAACGCAATCGATCGTGTCTCTCTCATCAATCGCGCAGAGAAAAAATCCTACGTCAAGATGGAAATAAAAGAAGATACGCTCGCACTCAACGCTCACTCCGAAGACGGTGAAATCAACGAAAAAGTCACAATCGGACTCAAAGGCAAAGATCTCACGATAGGCTTCAATTCAAAATACATCATTGATTGTATGCACACAATCGACGAGCCGTTCGTGACTCTCAACTTCACCACTTCCACTGCCCCCGGAATTATCAAGGGCGAGTCGGAAAGGTGGTTGTATCTCATCCTTCCCCTGCGCGTCATCGGCTAAAAGCCGCGATAAATAGCGCCTAACTGCGTCAGGCACGACTTGTCCCAAAATCACGTACGCTTTGTACGTTGGGTTTTGGTTCAAGCCGTGCCTTTCTTGTTATGCATCTATTTATCGCGGCTTTTAGAAACCGCACTATTTAGCGAATAGCTTTGTCAAAGCCCCTTGTCCAACAACTCATGTGCGCATAGCACATTAGGGTTGCTGTTAGCGTGGCTCTTTCTTGTTCTTCATCTAAATATCGCGGTTTTTAATAATTAATAATAAATAATAAATAATTAATAATTGCGGCACGGGCGCAGAAAAAGTTTATGGTTTCGTTTCCACGAGATTGCCACGCAAGCTCGCAATGACAAAGTTCTTCGGTTGCGCCCGAAACGAAAACATATTCGGAGCGTACTTATTAACGGTATGTGCAACTTAAAAGACGGAACACGAGCCGCAACGGCGGCGAGCAAATAAGCGCCGAGCTTGACGGTTGTACGAGCGACTGCGCCGTGTTGTTGGCTACTGCCTGGCGCACAAAGCGTGGTGGTATAACAAGAGGACGATACTTATCTATGCGAGTGCCGACTTCCCCTCTTCGAGCGATGTTTACTTAAAAAGAGAAAGTACTATGTTCGAGAAGTCGGGCGCGACGCGTAAAGCAATTCGTCCAGTGGACGGATTGTAGCCAAAGCGAACAAGGCGGATTGCTTTGCAAACGCCGCAGTCGGACAAAGCCCGAAGGGAAGGGGTAATGTTGCATTTAAGGTTTTCAAACGCAAAACTTTTGTAGTGCCGTGAACAAAACAAAAACTTTATTGGTGTCAAGCGAAATATGTTCCCGTGCCACAATAATTCATTATTCATTAAAAAAGCACGCCATGCGTGCTTTTTTTATCTGTTGAGTATCATGTTTCTTATATCCGCGACTGTGATTTTGATGCGCGGATTGGTCTTGATTTCGTCGCTTATCTTGTCTCTTGCGTGGATAATCGTCGTGTGGTCGCGACCGCCGAACATCTCACCTATTTGCACGAGCGGCGTCGGCAAAAGCTCTGTGATAAGATATATTGCAATCATTCTCGGCTCGACGATGCTCTTTGTTTTCTTCTTTGAGATTATGTCTGCGGTCGAGATTTTGAAATACTTGCAAACCGCGTCTATAATGTCGCTTGCGTCTATTGTTTCACCCTTGTCTTCGATAAACTCGGAGAGTGCTTCGTAGGCAAGTTCTTTTGTCGTTATAACGTTGTTTGTAAGAGAACTGAAGAAGATTATCTTGTTGAGCAGGCCTTCCATTTCTCGTATGTTTGACGGCGATTTTTCAGCAATAAATTCGGCAACTTCATCCGAAAGCATAAACTTGGATTGAGCGGCTTTCGTCTTGAGAATGGCAACTCTCGTTTCCATATCGGGAACTTGAATATCCACCGTAAGACCGCAACCGAAACGGGTGCGAAGTCTGTCGGAAAGAGTGGTAAGGTCTTTCGGTGCACGGTCGGACGTCAAGATGATTTGTTTGTTGTCCTGATACAAGTCGTTGAATATGTGGAAGAACGCTTCCTGCGTGGCTTCCTTGCCGATAAGGAATTGCACGTCGTCCACCATAAGCACGTCACAGGAGCGATATTTTTCTCTGAAACGATTGTTTTCGTCGTTTGACTTGTTGCGAATGACGTTGATAAGTTCGGTCACGAGCGTTTCCGCACTGACATACAGTACGTTCATTTGCTTCTTGTTTTTGAAAAGATAGTTGCCTATCGCATGCAAAAGGTGTGTTTTTCCGAGTCCGACACCCGAGTATATAAACAGCGGATTGAAACTTCCGCCCGGATGTTCCGCAATGGTCTTGCAGGCAGCGAGCGCATAGGCGTTTGATTTGCCTTCGACGAAGTTTTCAAAAGTATACTTTTCAAGGAACGGGCTTTTTTTCTTGCCGTTTTCCTTGGGTGGTTCATTGGTGACGAAGCCTTGATCTTCGATAAACACGGTTTGCTTGTTGATAAAATCGTCTTTTTTGTCGGGCGTTGTGATTATCACGTCGGTTATTGACGAATTGAGAGTGGACACGACTTCTTTTATCGTGTCTTTATAGCGAGTGTCGATTGTGCGTTTTGCGTTTGCCGAAATAGTGGATAGCACGATTGCATTATCCACGAAACATACAGGTTCGAGTTTTTCTATCCAGACTTCGTAACTTATAGCCTGGATGGATTTTGACAACTCGTCTTTTGCGTCTTCCCAGAATTCTTCGATGTTTATCATAGTTTTGATTATATCAAAAAAAGTCGATTTTTCAAGCAAAAATCCAAAAAGAAAACTTAAACACAAGATGTTGAAAAATTTTGCGCTCTACGCTATACTTGTAGTGTATGAAAATCGTCTCGTTGGAACTTAAAAACTTCAGAAACTACACTCACGCGCTCGTCGAATTCAAAGACGGGCTCAACGTGTTGTACGGAAAAAACGCCAGCGGAAAGACGAATATGCTCGAAAGCGTGTATCTTTGCTCGATATTTCACTCTCCGCGCACCACGAAAGACAAAGAAATGATTCTTATGGGCGAAAGTAAAGCGCAGGTGAAAATAGTGCTTGAAAGCAAATTTCGCCGTCATACGATAAATCTTCAGATAGACGAACAAGGCAAGAAAAAAGTTGCGGTGGACAATATTCCAGTCAATCGTGCAGGCGAACTTCTTGGCGTTCTCGGCGTTGTGTTTTTCTCCCCCGATGAGATGAAACTCGTCAAAGAATCCCCCGGCGAACGCAGAAGATTTTTGGACGTAGGACTTTCTCAACAACAAAAAAGTTATTTTCTTGCTCTTCAACGCTACAACAAAACGCTCAAACAGAAAAACAACCTTCTAAAAGAATACAAATTCAATCCCAACATCGACGATATGCTTGACGTGTGGGACGCAGGTCTTGCAAAAGAAGGCGCGATAATCATTCAAAAAAGAATGGACTATATCGCAACTCTAAACGACGCAGCAAGAAAGTTTCATTACGCACTGAGCGGAGAACAAGAAACTCTCGCGTTATCATATGAAAGCGGTTCGAAAACCGATTGCGACGCAAAAGTCCTTGAAAGCGAATTGTATAAATCCATAATCGGCGCAAGGCAGAAAGACAAAGAACTAGGCTTCTCAACCATAGGACCGCATAGGGACGATATAAAAATAGAAATCAACGGCAACGACAGCCGCAAATACGCATCCCAAGGACAACAGCGCACGATTGCGCTTGCAATGAAACTCGGCGAAGTGGTAATATACAAAAACGAGATAGGCGAGCCGCCTGTTTTGCTTCTTGACGACGTTTTGTCCGAACTCGACCAAGACAGACAATTGATGCTTTTGAAAATGACGGAAGGTTTTCAGACTATACTCACCTGCACCGAATACGACCTTAAAAATCCTGCAACGTTGTTCCATATAAGCGGCGGCAGTGTTGTGAAATGAAGCAAAAACGATAAAAAAAACTATAGGTTTACAAATCCGCAAACAAGCAAAACAACAAGCAAATAAAACGAAACACGCACTTTACGTGCGTGTTTTGTGTTTATAAACGTATGATTTTGCAAATATAAGTAAAATTTGCATTTTACAATCGGAGTGGAATCAAAGCTTGTCGTTGTACTTCAAGATTTGAACGAGAGCGTATATTCTGTCCAAATCGTCCTTGTTGAAATAGTCTATCGTGATACGCCCCTTTTGGTCGTTGCCGACAAGTTTGACTTTGGTGGCGAAGACGCGTTTCATATCGCCGACAAATTCTTTAAGTTCCAAGGACAAAGCCTTGTCCGTTCTCGGTCCGGACGGAATTGCCTTTCTTGTGAAATACAGTCTCACACGGTTTTCAAGGTCACGCACGGAGAGTTTGTTGTCGCAGGCTTGTTTTGCAAGCGTGACGAGATAGTCTTTGTCATCGATAGAAATGAGCGTTCTTGCGTGTCCCGGTGAAAGTTTGCCTTCTCTTACGAGTTCAGTCACTTCGTCGGGGAGTTGCAAAAGTCTCAAAGTGTTGGTGACGTAGGGGCGAGATTTGCCGATACGCACCGCGACTTCTTCTTGAGTGAGACCGTGATTGTCCATAAGTTCACGCATACCTTCCGCCGCTTCGATTGCGTTTAGGTCTTCTCTGTGCAGGTTTTCGATGAGCGAAATCTCTTGTATTTGTTGCGGAGTGAATTCTCTGATGATTGCAGGCACTTTTTTAAGTCCTGCAAGCATGCTTGCTCTGAAACGACGTTCGCCTGCGATAATGAGATATCTTCCGCCTTCAGTTTTTACGAGAAGAAGGGGTTGCAAAACGCCGTACGTTGCAATGGAAGTTGCCATTTCGCGCAAACTGTCTTCGTCGAATGTTTTTCTCGGCTGATTCGGGTTGCGGTCGATGAGAGAAATGTCAATCTCCTGCGCTTGTACGTCACCGTCAATGTCAACTCTGACGTTTTCTTCGTTGTCGTTGAAAAGAGCATTCAAGCCTTTTGCACCAAGGCCGCCTTTTGTGTTTGCCATACTTCACTCCTTGATAAATTTTGATATAAACTCGTTTGCAAGTGCGTTGTATGCAATCGCACCTGCGCATTTGTCGTCGTATAAAGCAATGGGTTTCCCGTTGCTAGGGGCTTCCGCAAGCCGTACGTTGCGTGGAATTTTCGTCTCGAAAACTTCATTTCCGAACAGTTTTTTTATTTCGCTTTCTACGTCTCTTGACAACTTGCTTCGTCCCGTGTACATCGTAAGCACCACGCCGTATACGGTGAGAGAATCGTTGAGATGCCTTTTTGCAAGTCGCACCGTATTGAGAAGTTGATTCATGCCTTCGAGTGCCAGATACTCGCATTGAAGCGGAATTATCACTCCGTCTGCGGCGCATAAAGCGTTGACAAGAAGCATGTTTATCGACGGCGCGCAATCTATAAAGACGAAATCGTAATCCGATTTTACTTTGTCAAGCACGTCTTTGAGCACGTATTCTTTTCTTTGCACGCCGACGAGTTCTTTGTCGAGCGCACAAAGGTCGAGTGACGACGGAATAAAGTCAAAACCGTCTATCTCGCTTTTGAAAATACACTTCGACACGTCGTATCCGCACATTGCGTCGTATACCGAATTTTGTATTTTTTTGTCGAATATTCCGAGCGAACTCGTCGCGTTGGCTTGCGCATCGAAGTCAACGAGCAAAATTTTGTATCCGTCAAGGGCTAAATAGGCTGCAAGATTGACGCATGTGGTCGTTTTTCCCACGCCGCCCTTTTGATTGGAGAACGCGACGACTTTTGCCATAAATAAAGTGTAACACAACTATTGATTTTTTTCAATTGCGTTTCACAAAAAAGTTTCACATAAATTGCATTGATAGCGTTTTGGTTGAATATAAAATCATTTTTTTACAACGGCTTTTTCCTGATCGCACCGTAAAGTCTCGGATATTGCTTTGGGGTATGCGTGATTTTTTCAAAGACCATAATCGCACGCGAGTCGCCGTTGGGCAGAGAAAGCGACTTTGTCGAGACGTGTTTTGCACCCAGCGTTTCGAGTGCGCTCTTTGCACTGCCAAGTTCACTTTCGTCCGTCTTGTACGCAACGAATCTTCCGCCGACTTTCAGAAGCGGCATTGCAAGTTCGAGAAGAATATTGAGAGCCGAGACCGCTCTTGCGGTTACGACGTCGAATTGCGAAAACAAATTTCTTTGCTCTTCCGCTCTGCCGGCAATAGTTTTGATGTTGTCGATTTTCAATTCTCTTGCGCATTCGTTTATGAAATTCATTTTCTTTGCGGTCGAGTCGAGTGCGGTGACTGACACGTCGCGTCTTACGATTGCGATAGGCATAGACGGAAAACCCGCACCCGCGCCTATATCGAGAAGCATGGCGTTTTGGGGAATTTCGCTTATCCCTGCAAGAGAGTCGGCGATATGTTTGATTGCGAAGTCTTTCTCTTCGGTGATTGCGGTAAGGTTGAAAGCCTTGTTCTTTTCCACCACCATTTCGTAATAGCGCGCGAGAGACTCGCAATTTTCACGAGTCAATTCAACGCCCACTTTGCCCACACAATCTTTCAGAAAATCTAAATCCATATCGTCACCTTTTTTATTATTTTATCATTTATCTTCCGATATATCAAGTGCAAAACGAAAAATGAGTTTATCACCGCATTTTATATTAAAACGCATAATGAATATTTTATGTTGTCGTTTTCGATGTGTAAAATGCTTGTTTTGTAAAAATATCAAATATCATAAAAACGAAACGGCAAGACTTTATTTTTGAGTTTTACAAAACGCATATAAATTGTTTTTGCGGGTGTTGACTTGATTTTCAAATGTGGTAAAATATATACAATCAATTTTTTCGGAGCGAAATATGAGAATTGCAATCATCACCGCCATGGCGGAAGAAACGTTGCCGATACTGAAAAAATACGGCAACGTCGTTGCACAAAACACTATATCGGGCGTTGCTATAAGCCAGATAGAACAAGACGGAAACACCATATATCTCGCAACGTCGGGCGTAGGTGAAATAAAAGCCGCGCTTGCGGTGCAACTTCTCGTTGATCTTTTCGACGTGGAAGTTGTGCTCAACTTCGGTTTTGTCGGGGCTGTCAATCACAATCTCGATTTGTGCGAACTAGTTGCCGTTGGCAGAGTGTGCCACTATCAATTCGACGTCACTGAAGTCGACACCGACAGAGTCGTCGGACAGTACGGCGGAATGAGAGACAACTATTTTTATCTCAACGAAACCGTTTTGAACAACGTGCTTGCAAACGTCGGAAAACCCATGAAGGTCGTCACCTGCGCAAGCGGTGACAAATTCGTTGCTCGCAAAGACGAAAAGGATAGATTGAGAAACGAGTTCGGCGCGGATATTTGCGAAATGGAACTTGCCGGTCTTGCCATTGCGTGCGAGAGAAACAACGTTCCGCTTTTCTCGCTCAAGGTCGTAAGCGACAAAGCAGAAGAAGGAGCAAACGAGAGTTTCTTGTCTATCGTCGAGAAAGGCGTTGCCGGATACGAAAAGATTTTGCCCGCTATTCTAAAAGCGGTTACAAGCGGAGCGACTTCACTTCCGCCGGCAAGAAAGCAGCGTGGAAGCGTCGCTTGCGTGAAGGAAGAGAACGAATAAACTTAGAATAAAAACTTACCGAAACAAACGAAAGCAAAAAGTCTTGCGTTTGATTTTGAAAGTTTTGCACACCTAATACAAAATCAAGAATAACAATATGGAAAAAATCACATCGTTCACAATAGACCACAACGTGCTTAAAAAGGGATTGTATTTAAGCCGTGTAGACAAAAACGTTTTCACCTACGATTTGCGCTTCAAAGAGCCCAATAAAGGCGATTATCTTCACATCGCCGCCATGCACACCATAGAGCACCTTTTTGCAACCGTCGTGCGAAACGGTGAGTATAAGGACAAGGTTGTATATTTCGGTCCAATGGGATGTCGCACGGGCTTTTATCTTTTGCTTTTTGACACTGACAAACAAACCGCACTCGAAATCGTCAAAGAATGCGTTGCGAAATGTCTCGAACTTGATACGATACCCGGCAACAAAAAAATCGAATGCGGAAACTATCGCTCCCATGACCTTAAAGGCGCAAAGAAAGAACTTGCCGCATATCTTGACGTGCTCAACACCCTAACCGTTTAATCACCGCACATTGATTGTATGTCGGAGAGATGACAATTTGGTTGTTTGTACACTGTCAACTTGATGACAATAGTTGACTTTTTGATCGGTTGCACCTTTTCGTCCGATTGGTTGCAACCGCAACCACACACCCAAAAAAACACTATCGGACTGTGTTTGTAGTCGGAAAGATAAAACAAAAAATGTCTACGTCTGCAACAATTGGCAATTAACAATCAACATCGCAATATTTGTAGAAGGTGTCGATTGACAACAAATATAAATACTCTTCAAAAACCATATCACCGCCGCAACGGCGGTGTTCTTTTTTTCGCTATTGCTCGGCACGCCGATTTTAATCGTTGCGCTTGCAATTTTTGAGCCGATGAGATTGTTTGCAAAACCGCTCACAACCATTTACGCTTTCCGTTTGACCGCCTGAGATGCGATTTAAGCGCATTTGAGAGTAAAATCAAAGACTTTATCGAACCGACAGCCGCAAACTCTTCAAACCGCCAAATAAAACGATATTTACAACGATAAAACAACAAGCAAACAAAAAGCATCGCTATATTGTGAATATAGAAAAAATAGTATCACGGCAAAGCAAGGAAAATGAGTTGCCCCAAAAACAAATAATGGGTTTTTAGTAAACCATAGCAACGCCACTGTCTCGAAGTGAGTATGTCAAAGGCATTGCCGTGCTGCAAAAAAGCCGCGGTGCGCTATAAGCAAAAAATCAAACTATAATTATACGTTCAAGCTAAAATTATACTTTTATCGAACGCAAACATCTGTGGTTCGATATGATTAACAAGTAAACTATATTAAACTGCTAGAAAAAACACTTATTCCAAGCGTTATATCGCTTGTGTTATGGAAAAATGCAATTATCCCAAAACTAACACAAAAGCCGCTCGCTCACAAAAACCAATTGCTCACGAAAGCTATTTATTACCGAAAGCCGATTACTCACGAATGTTGTTTATTGCCAAAAGCCGATAGCACCCGCAAGCCAACCGCTACCGCAAGTCAATCACTATTTAACGAAATAACGTCATTATCAACATAGAGTAAATCATTATTCACCCACAGCTATTCATTATCCACTGCAAATGATATAAAACGACAACACTTGCTGAAATACTATCGCTTTATATATTGATTTTTCTATAATTGTTTCACGTGTAACGTATGGAAAATTTAATTTGAAAAGGCAATATATTCCTTGATTTTTGAGACATTGCAAACATTGATAATGTATCAAACACCGCACGGATATTCCGAACGTTGCTGCAACCGCCGCGCCTTGCAAATGCCGCGGTGATAAATGCCGAGCATTGTAGATACTGCGCATGCATTTTGATATTGCGTGCGCTTTACATACGCACCTTTTTGTGTTCCCTGACGTTTTTCAAGTTTTATCTTTTGGTTTGCTTTATATTTTTACTCTGCCTGATCTTCTCGTATGGTTTATCTTGTTTTGTGAAGTATATTTTCGGTAGCATATCTTTTTGAAAGATTGTGTGTGTTTTTGATGTGCAGTTCTTTTGTTTATGCTGCTTGCGCGCCATTGTTGGACGAATTTGAAACTACTGATAGCAAGCCCGGCTTTGGACAGCAAAATCAATTTTGTGTGGCATTGCGATCGGTTTTGTTTTTGCAGAAAACTCTGTCAAACGGAGATGATGATCGCATCGGCCTTTTCGATTTTTTTACGATAGAAAAACGCGAGCCTTTGCAACACGTATTTTTGTTTGTCGCGTCGCAATTCCACTATCAATCGGATTTCAACTTCGACACCGCGCTCATCACTGCACTACCATTTTATACAAACACCGCTTTTATGCCGCACACATATCAATATCGCAAGCATATCACTATATTGCAATCTATTATTAATCCGATCACTCGATCCCCTCTTATACAAAACTCTCATTTTACGCAACATCATTTCCACGTCGGTTTCACGCCACACCGACAACACTCAAGCGTTGCACGTCTGCCACAATACTGCCTGTTTCGTCACCGCTCGACTTGCGGTTCAACTCAACAGAATTATTCAAAATCATAGCACGTGCCATTATGTTGCCACAACACATTGCATTTTTCCTAAGTCATCGAGCATAACGCTTGTTGTCGCAACGGTATTTTCAAAAACTGCTGCTCACAATTCATACCGTTTTATTTTATAATTTTATACATCGGTATTCTCAGAGTAATGGATATACTCCAAAGTTGCGCTTAACCACAAGATTATTTCCGGTGTTGTCAACTTCGCTTGTTTGTCGCAACTGTATTTTGCAAGTCGTCAAGCGTTGTTTTATTTTTTATATGGTGCTTTTTCAAAAAGAATTGTTTTGTGACTCCTTCGTTTAATACTGTGGGTTTTGCACATATCGATTATATTCGCAACACCATTGGAATAAGCATGATGTATCAATCGGACAAATACATAGTAAGGTGTTCGTGCGCCACGCCATGGCAAAGCTTTGACGATATTGTTACGACAAAATCCAAAGGCGAGCAACTTAAAACAGAAATACGCTTGCACTTTCTTTTCAATGCGATGCGGTTTCGAGCGAAAAAGACAAGATTTTCTAAAATTGTTTCACGTGTAACGTTGTAGAAAAGGTGGCTACAATGCTACTAAACAGTGATGAAAACAGCAAAAAATAAATTTTTCAAAAATCGCCGAAAAACGCATGTTTTGACAATGTTTCAAACGTGTGTAAACCACTCGAAAAACCGGCTGATGATAATATTTTGTCAAAAAACAGGCATGATAATGAGCGATCGGCAAGCCACAATTTGTCCGAGCCTAAAGAGTATAAAAGAACATAATCGAACCAACCAACCAACCAACCAACCAACCAACCAACCAACCAACCAACCAACCAACCAACCAACCAACCAACCAACCAACCAACCAACCAACCAACCAACCAACCAACCAACCAACATATCTCCTTTGTTGCTATATCGAAATGCGTCAAGCCCCTAATAAAAAACACAGATTAGAGAGCGAAAAACTTGGTGGCAGGGTGGCAAAAAGCCGATAAAACGAGCCTGATTTTGAGCCAAGCAAGGCGAGATGCACCCAAACAAAGCAATGAAAACGCATGGAAAAAGACCATAAACGAGACGTGATTTAATGCAAAATACCCATAAAACAACGAAAAAGTATCGCTAAAAGGCGACATAGCTCAACACGAGCATATAGATATAAAAGAGATAATAATAGGGTAAAAGCACAGTGTAAAGCGTTGAAAAGTACAAAAATAACCTATGTTTCACGTGGAACAATTCGATTTTACCCGCCCGTTTCACGTGGAACAAAAACACGCTAAAACCCTACTAAATAGTGGTGTTTTTCGGTGATTTTGATCGTTTAAAAATAATTTTCGACCTTTCTCCGAGTAAAATTTCATAGAAAAATTTCCGTCCTTTCACCCGAATTTTTCGCCTGAAAATGTTTCTCAATTTTTATAGAAAAATTAGCTGTGTTTCACGGTTTTTCTATGTTTTTTAACGGATTGCTCAAAAACGGTGCGTTTTTCTATGTGATTCTGGGATTTGAATATGCTTTTTCTGTGTGTTTTACCGTGTGATTTTAGTGTGGTTTCTGACGATATATGGCATTGTTCGGTGCTTTGTATTGCTGCTGTTTGTGTACAAAACGATAGAAAATCTTGTGATTTTGCCGTAAAACACTTTGTTTTATAGTCTTTCAATGCGATTGCGGACGGGGAGATGGAGGCTTGTATGGTGAGTGTTCGACATGAGTGCAAACGGAGTTTTTGCTTTGTGTGTAAATGGGGTGAGTGCAAACGGAGTTATTTTGTGTGAGCCACATGAGCGTAAGCGCAGTTTTTTTGTGCAAATCGCATGAAAAAGAGAAATAACGACTATTGTGTTTTTTGTATACGCTTATTTAGATAACGTTGGCGGTTATATTTTTGTGCTTTTATCCTTGAAAAGCTACTATTTAGTGGTGTTTCACGTCAAACAAAGTGTCCACTTATCAACATTCTGCGGAGTGTAAAACGTGTATGATGAACAAAATTATAGAAAAATCATCTGTAAAACGGTATACAAATCAACTATTCTATTTTTATTTATGTCGAGATAAGGCGATTGTTGATATGTTTTTTAATGTTGGTTATGATTGTGAATGGATGTGGTCGCAATGCTTTTGCCAATGTGTGCCGATGTGTATTTTTTGTCGGTGTGCGAGATTGTCTGATTGCCAAAGGTTTTTTATTTGCCGAGAATTTGAAGATACGTTGCAATCAAAAACAGCACCGGACCTGCAAGCACGAAAAAGTGGAATATGCAATGCACGTATCTTTTGTGCACTCCGAACACGGCCGCTCCGAGAAGGCAGGACACAAGCCCTGCAAGGAACACGAAACAGGTGGGAGCGGATATGCCTATCGGCGAGAAGTATGCCGTGAAGAATGCCGCAAGCATAAGCGCGCCGATGACAAAAGAAGAGATGACGGACACGTTGCGGAATATATTGAATTTCCAAAGACAGAGCGCAAAGACGATGATTGCGATGGCAATCGACACTCCAAGCGCGACGTAGCCGTATATTTGGCGATATAAAAGGCAAGTTGCCGTTGCGCACGCAATGACGTTTAGATTGACGGTTGGGAAATCTATTTTGCGCCAAACGAGTTTTTTCTTCATATCCGACACGCCGTGATAGGTTGCCGACACGGCAAATTCTATTGCGATAAGGAAACACGAGAAAAATGCGGTCACGTATTGTGCCGGCGTCGTTGCCGCAATCATCATGAAAATCATAAAAATCAATGCGAAAACCGCACCGAGCGCATGAGACGACGAGTTGATAAACTCTTCGAGCGGCGTGTAATAGACGAGTTGGTTTTTTTTGTACAACTCTTTCAATTCTTCCGTGTTTTCGGGTGTTTTGAGAGAAAAATTCTTTAGCATAGGGATATAGTAGCGTATAAAAGGCGATATGGCAAGCGATATAACGCCGTCAAATGCTCAAAAACGACGAGAAAAGTCGAAAATCGGCTCATATGTCGTTATCGGAAAAGATATTGATTTTTGATACTTTCTGTGCGGTTTTGCGAGAAGTTTTCCGAAAACCCTTGATATTTTGTTTATAACTTGATATAATTGATTTACTTATTATTATTGAAATAATAATATATTAATTACTAAAATATATTTTAATAGGAGAAAAGATGTCAGAAGAAGTCAAACACAGTTACGATGCGGGTGATATTCAGGTTCTCGAAGGACTCGATCCCGTCAGAAAGCGTCCGGGTATGTACATAGGCTCGACGGACGTTCGCGGACTTCATCACCTTGTGACCGAAGTCGTGGACAACTCCATCGACGAAGCACTTGCGGGCTATTGCACGCATATCGTCGTCGAAATACTTAAAGACGGTGCGATTCGCGTTACGGACAACGGCCGCGGCATCCCCACGGGCATTATCGAAAAGGAAGGGAAATCGGCTGTCGAAGTCGTTTTGACCAAACTTCACGCGGGCGGAAAATTCGGTAGCGGCGGCTACAAAATCTCGGGCGGTTTGCACGGCGTGGGTGTATCCTGCGTCAACGCGCTCAGCGAATGGTTGGTTGCCGAAGTCAGACAAAACGGCAAACTTTATCGTATCCGTTTCAACCGCGGTATTGCTGAAAGGCCGCTTGCCGTCGTCGGCGACGCAACGGACACCGGCACGACGATTACGTTCTATCCCGATGCGGAAATCTTTGAAACGCTCGATTTCAACTACGAGACGATGAAGACTCGCCTTCGCGAACTTGCGTATCTCAATAAAGGGCTTATCATCGAACTTGCAGACCAGAGAGTCGAGCCCGAACGCAGAGAAGTTTTCTGCTATGAAGGCGGCATCGTGTCTTTCGTCGAAGAGATGAATAAGACCAAGGAGACGATTTTCCCCGAAGTCATTTATTTTGACGAAAAATACGTTGACAGCGAAATCGAAGTCGCAATGCAGTACAATGACAGTTATTCGGACACGATACTTGCTTTTGCAAACAACATCAACACCGAAGAAGGCGGCACGCACCTTGACGGTTTCAAAGCGTCCCTAACGAAGATAATCAACGATTACGGCACGAAGGCGGGCATTCTCAAAGGTTCGGAGAAACTCAGCGGTGAAGACGTCAGAGAAGGTCTCACGGCGGTTATTTCCGTCAAACTCGCAGAGCCGCAGTTCGAAGGTCAAACCAAGACGAAACTCGGCAATAGCAGTATGCGCCAGGCGGTCGCAAAAGGCGTAACGGAAGGCTTTGGAACTTATCTTGAAGAACATCCGCGCGAAGCGAAAGAACTCGTGTTAAAAACCATCACTGCGCAAAGAGCGAGAGAAGCTGCGCGTATGGCAAGAGAAAGTGCAAGAAGAAAGAGTGCACTCGAAAGCACGACTCTTCCCGGCAAACTTGCGGACTGCACCGACAAAGACCCGAGAAACTGCGAAATATATCTCGTCGAAGGCGACTCTGCAGGCGGCAGTGCAAAGCAAGGCAGAGACAGGCGTTTCCAGGCGATACTTCCCCTTCGTGGCAAGATTTTGAACGTTGAAAAAGCGACTCTTCACAGAGTGCTCGAAAACGAGGAAATCAAAGCCATGATAACCGCATTCGGATGCGGAATCAACGCCGAGTATGACGAGTCCAAACTTCGCTACCACCGCATCATCTGCATGACCGATGCCGATGTGGACGGCAGCCACATTCGTATTCTCATGCTCACGTTCCTGTTCCGTTTCATGCGTCCGCTCATCGAGAACGGTCACGTGTTTATCGCGCTTCCGCCCCTTTACAAGATCTCAAAGGGCAAACAGGAACAATATTTCTACGATGACGAAAGTCTCAACGCTTACTACGAAGAATTCGGCAGAAAGAGCGGCGAACTTCAACGCTACAAAGGTCTCGGTGAAATGAACCCCGAACAACTTTGGGAAACCACCATGGATCCGCAAAAACGCACGCTGTTGAAAGTCACCATGGAAGACGCAATCGAAGCGGACAGACTCTTCTCCATTCTCATGGGCGAACAACCCGAACTCCGTCGCGAGTTTATCGAACAGAACGCGAAACTCGTCACGGATCTCGACGTATAAGGAGTGAATTATGGCGAACATAAGAGACGACGTAAACAACGAATATATACAACATATAGCAAATTCGACGGTAAAAGACGTAGAGATAAACGGCGAACTTAAAAAGTCCTTTATAGCGTACGCTATGGCGGTCAACGTGTCACGTGCCATACCTGACGTAAGAGACGGTCTCAAACCCGTTCACAGACGTATTCTTTACGCTATGAGCGAACTTGGTCTCACTCCCGACAAACCCTATCGTAAGTGCGCTATGGTCGTCGGTGAAGTGCTCGGCAAATACCATCCGCACGGCGACAGTTCGGTCTACGACGCAATGGTCAGACTCGCACAGGACTTCTCCATTCGTTGCCCGCTCATCGACGGACACGGCAACTTCGGCTCTATCGACGGAGACCCGGCGGCAGCATATCGTTACACCGAAGCGCGTCTTTCCAAAATCGCGCTTGAAATGATAAGAGACATCGACAAAAAGACCGTTGATTTCTATCCCAACTTCGACGACACGAGAGAGCAACCCGTTGTTTTGCCTTCGAGATTCCCCAACCTTCTCGTCAACGGCTCGGACGGTATCGCAGTCGGTATGGCAACGTCCATTCCGCCGCACAATCTCGGTGAAGTCATAGACGCAACGATTGCGCTCTTGCACAACCCCGACGCAACGGTTGACGATCTTATGGAATACATTCCCGCTCCCGACTTCCCGACGGGCGCGCTCGTGCTTGGCAGACACATGATCAAGCAAGCCTATCGCACCGGTCGCGGCGGCTGTATTTTGCGTGCTAAGGCGGAAATCGAAGAAATGCCCAACGGAAAGAGTAGGATTATCGTCACGGAGATTCCGTATCAGGTCAACAAGGCAAAACTCATCGAAAACATCGCAGACCAGGTCAAAGACAAACGTCTCGAAGGCATTAGCGATCTTCGTGAAGAAACCGACCGTCACGGCATGCGTATCGTTATCGAACTTAAAAAGGACGTCAACGCACAAGTCTTGCTCAATCAACTCTACAAGCAGACGCAAATGCAAACGTCTTTCAGCATGATTATGCTTGCTCTCGTGGACGGCGTACCCCGCGTTCTCAATCTCAAAGAGATTTTGGAATGCTATGTTGCGCACCAGAAAGACGTTATCGTGCGCAGAACGCGTTTCGACCTTGAAAAAGCGCAAGAAAGACAGCATATCTTGCTCGGCTTGCATATCGCGCTTGAAAATATCGACGCTATCGTGGAACTTCTCAAGAAATCCCGCGACAGACAGGATGCAATCGTAAAACTTATGGAAGGCTACGGCCTTAGCGATAAGCAGGCGGCGGCAATTCTCGATATGAGATTGCAACGTTTGACCGGTCTCGAAGTCGAAAAGATCAATGCGGAACTCGAAGATCTCGACAAACAAATCGCATATTTCACTATGGTTCTGTCCAGCGACGAAGAAGTGAAAAAAATCATCGTCAAAGAGATGAGCGACATCAAGGCGCAATACACCACGCCGAGGCTTTCCGAACTCACCTACGATTACGGTGACATCGACATAGAAGACCTTATCGAAAAAGAAGACGTCGTCATTTCGATGACTCACGGCGGTTATATCAAACGTATGCCCGTTGCCGAGTACAAGGCTCAACACCGCGGCGGAATGGGCATAACGGCTCACAAGGCAAAGGACGAAGACTTCGTGGAGAAGATTTTCACGTCCAACACGCACGAACGTCTTATGTTCTTCACCAACAAGGGCAAAGTGTTCACATTGAAAGCCTACGAAATCCCCGAAGCCACACGCAATGCGCGCGGCAGAGCAGCGGTCAACCTGCTCCAACTCGAACAAGGCGAAAAGATTCAGGCGTTCCTGCAAATGCCCGAAGAGAGAGAAGGTAAGTTCCTTATGCTCGCAACCAAGCAAGGTCTCATCAAGAAGACTCCGCTTGAAGAATACGATTCGATCAAGCGCAACGGCAAGATTGCAATCAAATTCAACGAAAACGACGAACTTATCGACGCAGTCATCACCACCGGCAACGACGAGCTTTTGGTTGCGTCCAGCGCAGGACTTTCCATTCACTTCAACGAGAAAGACGTGCGCCCCGTCGGCAGAACGGCAATGGGCGTCAAAGCAATGAATCTTGCCGAAGGTCAGACGCTCGTTGCATTCGACGTCGTGCATCAGGGAGACGAAATTCTCACCGTCACGTCCAACGGCTACGGCAAGCGTTCGAGCCTTGACGAATACCCGATTCAGAACAGAGCGGGCAAGGGCGTCAAAGCGGGCACGTTCAACGACAAGACGGGTACGCTCGTGTGCTTGAAGGTCATCCCGGCAGACACGGACGTCATGATGATAACCGACAGCGGCGTCATCATAAGAGTGCAAGCCGACGAGATCAGCAAGATAGGCAGATCCACGCAAGGCGTGCGCATCATGAAGCTCAAAGACGACAAGTTCAAGGTCATGGCAATCGCGCTCACTCCGCATGAAGACGAGCAAGAAGAAGTCGAACTTGACGAAGACGGCAACCCGATTGTGCGTGAAGACGCAGAAGTCGACAATGCCCAAAACGCGAGCGAAGACAACTCTCAAAACGTTGAAGACGCGGCAAACGACAGCGACGAGCAATCCGACGAAGACAACCAAAACTAAATTTTATATGAGCAAAAACGGGGAATAAAACCCCGTTTTTGTTAAACGGAGAAAATTATGGAAGAAAGAAAATGGTTTAAGGAAATGTCCGTGTATCAAATCTGGCCGCGCTCTTTTTGCGACGGTACGGGTGACGGCATAGGTGATCTCAAAGGCGTTTTGTCAAAACTCGAGTATATCAAAAGTCTCGGTTCGGACGCGATTTGGTTCTCGCCGCTTTACGTTTCTCCCCAAGCCGATTACGGTTACGACATTGCCGACTATAAGAATATCAATCCGGAATACGGCACGCTCGACGACTTCAAACAGGTGCTTGAAAAAGCGCATGCACTCGGCATGAGAGTCATAATGGACTTGGTTATCAATCATACGTCCGACCAACACGAGTGGTTCAAGAAAAGTTGCGCGCGCATAGAGCCGTACACCGATTTCTACATTTGGCGCAAAGGTCGCGGCAAGGACGGAAAGAAAGTGCCCAACAACTGGATGTCCACTTTCCCGGGTAGCGCGTGGGAGTTCAATGAGCAACGCGGCGAGTTCTATCTCCACTTGTACGCCAAAGAGCAACCCGACCTAAATCACGACAATCCCAAGGTGAGAGAAGCCGTCAAAGACGTCATGCGTTTTTGGTTGGATATGGGTGTTGACGGATTCAGAGAAGACGTCATCACTCAGATAAGCAAGCGCGAAGGTCTTCCCAACGGCAACTGGCTCATGCCTGCTTCAAGGGGGATGGAGCATTACAACAACGGGCCGCATATCCACGAATATTTGCAAGAATATCGAAAAGTCATCGAAGATTACGATGCGTTCCAGGTCGGCGAAGCGCCGCTTATGAACGTCAAGACCGCACTCACCTACGTCAACGAGAACAAAAAAGAGCTTGACATGATGATCTCTTTCCAACACATGGGTGCGGATTGCATAATCATCGAATGGGTGCATACGCCTTTCAATCTCGTAAAACTCAAAAAGACGTTCAACGAGTGGCAAACAAAGCTCTACCACAGAGCGTGGAATGCAAACTATCTCGAAAACCACGACCACGCGCGCATCATCTCTCGCTACGGCAGTGAAGACTATCGTGTGGAAAGCGGCAAGGCTCTTGCGATGATCTATTCCTTCCTTTCGGGCACGCATTTTATTTATCAGGGACAGGAAATAGGCATGACGTCGCTCTATTTTGACAAATACCCCAAGGGCAGCGATCCGTGGGCACAATTCAAAGACGTATCCACGTTCTGCGTGCGCGATCTCATGCGCAAGTTCGGTTTTTCCGATAAACATATTCTCAAAGTTGCACACACCGCCGCAAGAGATTGTGCGCGTACGCCTGTTCAGTGGACGAGCGGCAAATACGCCGGATTCTCCACGCATGAGCCGTGGTACACCGTCAATCCCAACTACACCACCGTCAACGTCGAGGTGGCAATGCAGGACGAAAATTCCATCTGGTATTTCTACAAGCGCATTCTTGCCCTTCGCCAAGAGTACAAAGACAGTGCGGTTTACGGTAAATTTGAGATCAAACGACTTCACGACAAACAACTTTTCGTCTACGATAAAATCGCGGAAGACGGCAAATCGAAACTCACCGTCATCGCCAACGTCAGCAAAAAGCCGGTATCTGCGCGCAAAATCGCGAAATACGTTCCTTCCGACGGCACCGAGCTATTGTCCGTTTACGACGAGCCGTTTGGGGTGGAATTAAAACCCTATGCTGCCAAGCTCTATTTCACCAAACTGCGCTAAATAGCGAATAACTGCGTCAAAACCGCTCGCCCAAACAGTCACGTACGCAAAGTACGCTCTTGCTTGTTCGAGCGGTTTTTCCTTGTTCTTCATCCGAACAAAAGCCGTCATTGCAGCAACGGCATCGCTTGCTTGCAAGCAACGCCGAGAGCCGCATTAGGCTTATTGTTCTGCTAACCGCGCCGAAAATCTTTTGCTATCAGTTCAATCACGGACAAAAACTCCTGCCGCAATTTCGTAAGATTGTCGGCTTGGTGGTTCGATTGGGGGGGGACACCCACACCCGAAATGAAAGCCTGTGCGGGCGTACTTATAAACGGAATGTGCGATTTCGAAGACGGAACACGAGCCGCAACGGCGGCGAGCAAATCGAGCGTCGGACTTGAAGAAAAGTACGAGAATGCGTGGCGTTCTGTTGCGTAGCTGCCACGCAGGCGAAGTGGCATAATAAGAGAAATGGCGCAAGTTATGTCTCGACCGAGTGTTGTCCCCCGCTACGCGGTTGCCGTGGGTTCCCTTGCAAGGGGGAACGGCAATAGGGAAAACACCTGAGGAAAGGGGAAAGTTGCATTTAGGGTTTCAAACGCACACCCCTTGTAGTGCCGTGAACAAAACAAAACTTATCGGGCGAAATATGTTCTCGTGCCACAATTATTAATTATTCATTACTCATTCCTGCCGCAATGACGGCTTTTGTTCATTATTAATTATTCATTATTAATTCAATACCCTTTGCACAATATAAGATTATATGATATAATTTTCATATAATATAGATAAAAACTTATCGAATGGAGTATATATGAAAATAACAAACGATATTTCTTACGTCGGCGTAAACGATCACAAAGTTGACCTGTTTGAAGGCATGTACGTTGTCCCCAACGGCATGTCCTACAATTCCTACGTTGTTTTGGACGACAAAATCACCGTTTTTGACAGCGTTGACGCGCATTTCGGTGACGAGTGGCTTGCCAATGTGGAAAGCGTGCTTGGTGGCAAAACGCCCGATTATTTGGTTGTTCAGCACATGGAACCAGACCATTCGGCAAACGTTGTCAGGTTCACGGACAAATATCCCGCCGCAACGGTGGTGTCGTCGCAAAAGGCTTTTCAGATGATGAAAAACTATTTTGGGACGGAGTTTGCCGACAGAAGAATCGTCGTATCGGACGGCAGTGTGCTTGAAACGGGTAAACACGTTTTCAAATTTGTCACCGCGCCCATGGTGCATTGGCCGGAAGTGGTGATGACCTATGACGAAACGGACAAAGTGCTGTTTTCCGCCGATGCGTTCGGCAAATTCGGCGCACTTGACGTCACGGACGAAGACTGGGCATGCGAAGCAAGACGCTATTATTTCGGCATTGTGGGCAAATACGGCGTTCAGGTGCAAAACTTGTTCAAGAAGTTGCAAGGGCTTGATATAAAGATTATCTGCGCATTGCACGGTCCCGTTCTTACGGACAATCTCGGCTATTATCTCGGTCTTTACAACACGTGGTCTTCCTACTTGCCTGAAACGGACGGAGTGTTCATCGCATACGCATCCGTGTACGGTCACACCGAAAAAGCGGCGAAATTGCTTGCCGCAAAACTTGAAGAAAAGGGCGTGAAAGTGGCAATATCCGACCTTGCTCGCAGCGATTGGGCGGAGAACGTCGAAGACGCTTTCCGTTTCTCGAAGCTCGTGCTTGCTTGCCCCACCTACAACGGCGACGCGTTCCCTGCGATGAGAGAATTTATCGCAAAACTTGTTGAAAGAAGCTATCAATCGAGAAAAATCGCTCTCATCGAAAACGGCACTTGGGCACCCATGTCCGCAAAGGTTATGAAGAGCATGCTCGAAGGCTCAAAGAACATCGAGTTTGTAGAGCCGTCCGTCAAAATTTTGTCCGCAATGACTGCGCAGAACGAGCAAGAAATATCCGCTCTTGCCGACGAACTCGCAAAATAACCGCTTGAAAATATAATTTATTTGATGAAGAACGGCAAAATCGAAGTCACGATTCCGAGCAAAAGCGTGTATATCACAAAGCCGTTAAGCGAGTGCTTTTCGACGAGTTTCAAAAAGAATTTTATTGACAAAAGTCCCGATATAAAAGCGGCAACGACGCCGACAATCACCGCTTCGGGAGTGATTGAAAGCACGGTTTTTCCCGTGATTAAATCGAGACTTTCGTAGGCGGCAGAGCCGATGATTATAGGTATAGAAAGCAGAAAAGAGAACGTTGTGGCGTTCTCTTTTTCAACGCCTTGCAAGCGCATTGCGGATATCGTAGCGCCGCTTCTGGATACACCGGGCAAAACTGCGATACCTTGCAAAACGCCTGTTAAAATACTCTTTTTGGCATTAAGAAGTGTCGATTCGGTGTAATGGAAGTTTTCGCCTGCATATAAAAGGCAAGCCGTGAGAGTGAAACCGCACCCCAAAAGTTTGCCTCCTAAAAGCGAGGGAGCAAGCAGTTTGAAAACGAACGCAAGAGCCACCGTCGGCAAGCATGCGAGAATCAGGTATCCGTTGGTTTTGTTGAAAGGATGACGGACGAGCGGCCACCACTTTTTGCGCATTGCGATAAGCACCGCAATAAGAGTCCCCACGTGTAGCATGACGTTGAAGAAAAGGTCTTCTTTTCCAACTCCGAGTTTTTCGAGCAATAACAGATGCCCCGACGACGATATCGGTAAAAACTCGCTCGCGCCCTGTATGATGCCCAAAACCAACGCTTCCCAAATTTCCATTTTCTCTTTACACTCTCTTCAATTTCGTTTATACTAAACTATTGTATTAAGTTATATCGCACGCAAGAACGTGTATTAGGAGAAAAAATGAAACTCGGTGTCGTAGGATTGCCAAACGTAGGCAAAAGTACGCTGTTCAATGCAATAACCAAAGCGGGCGCGCAAGCGGCAAATTATCCGTTTTGTACAATAGAGCCCAACGTGGGTGTGGTGGCAGTTCCCGATGAAAGACTTGAAAAACTCGCCGCCCTTTACGACAGCAAAAAAATCACTCCGACGTCTCTTGAATTTGTGGACATCGCAGGTCTTGTCAAGGGCGCAAGTCGAGGTGAAGGTCTCGGCAACAAATTTTTGTCACATATAAGAGAAGTGGATGCAATCGTGCACGTCGTAAGATGTTTCGACGACGCAAACATCACTCACGTTGACGGCAGTGTCAATCCCGCACGCGACATAGAAACCATCAATCTCGAGCTTGTCTTTGCCGACCTTGAAACGCTCGAACGCCGCATGGCAACCGCACAAACCAAAGTCAAAGCGGACAAAAAATATCAAGAAGACATCGATCGTCTCAGCGTAATGAAGAGTTGGCTTGAAAGCGGCAAAGCACTCCGCAATCTCGAAATGGACGAAGAGTTCAAGCAATTTGTAGACGAACAATTCCTTCTCACTTCCAAACCCGTAATTTACGTTGCAAACACCGACGAAGCAGGCATAAACGGCAACGCATACACCGCGCAGGTCGAAGAAATCGCAAAAGAAGAAAACACCGAAGCAATCGTGCTTTGTGCAAAACTCGAAGAAGATTTGTCCGAACTTAGCGACGAAGACCGCGCAATGTTTATGGAAGATTACGGTCTCAAAGAGAGTGGTCTCGACCGTCTCGTCAAAGCGTCCTACAAACTTTTGGGACTTATAAGTTATCTCACCGCAGGTGAAAAGGAAACTCGCGCCTGGACCATCGTCAAAGGCACAAAAGCCCCGCAAGCAGCAGGTAAAATTCACAGCGACTTCGAGCGCGGATTCATTCGTGCCGAAATCGTGGATTACGCAACTCTTCTCGAATGTGGCTCGTTCAACGTTGCCAAAGAGCGTGGAAAAGTGCGCAGTGAAGGGAAGGATTACGTTATGCAGGACAATGATGTCGTTCTTTTCCGCATCAACGTCTAATAAAAGTGCGCTATTTGGCGAATAACATCGTCAAGCGCGATTGCTCGTTCGGTCACGTACGCATAGTACGCTGGACCGCCCGCTCAATCGCTCTTTCCTTGTTCTTCATCCAAATATCACACTTTTATGCCAATAAAACCAACAATAAAACTAACAAATAAAAACAATTGTAAAAAACAACAACTCTCTCAGGAGCAAATATGTTTGAAAAAGAATTATCAAATGCGCTTGCCGTTGACGGATTGACAGTTCAAGACGTCGAAAACGCGCTCGAAACGCCAAAAGAAGCCAAACTCGGCGATATATGTTTGCCGTGTTTCAAGTTTGCACGCACGATGCATATTGCGCCGCCCGCTATCGCACAAAAACTTTTGCCGAGAGTGGAAAGTCTTCCGTTTGTTGAAAAAGTCGAAGTTATCGGCGGATATCTCAACGTGTTTTTTGACAGAAACACAGTTGCCCAAATGGCTCTTGCGAGTGCAAACGATGACAAAGTCGGCTCTTCTGACGAAGGCGCAGGCAAGACGATTTGCATAGACTATAGTTCCGTCAATATAGCAAAGCCTTTCCACATCGGACACTTGTCCACAACGGTCATCGGCGGTGCGCTTTATCGCATATTCGAGCATCTCGGCTACAACGTGGTGGGAATCAACCACTTGGGAGACTGGGGCACGCAGTTTGGCAAGCTCATAGTTGCGACAAACAAGTGGTCGTCTCTTGAAGAAGTGGCTCAAAACGATGAATATTTTCTCAACAAACTCTACGTCAGATACCACCAAGAAGCGGAAGAACATCCCGAGATGGACGATGAGGCTCGCGCCTGGTTCAAGCGTATAGAAGACGGCGACAAAGAAGCAACGGCATACTTTGACGTGTTCAAGCAGGTCACCATGAAAGCGGTCGGCAAGATATACGATCGTCTCAAAATTAAGTTTGACAGTTATGCCGGCGAGAGCTTCTACAACGACAAAATGCAACCCTGCCTTGACATTCTCAAAGACAAAGGATTGCTTGTGGAAAGTGACGGTGCGCAAGTTGTCAATCTTGACGAATACGGCATGCCGCCGTGCCTTCTTGTCAAAGCGGACGGCGCGACTTTGTATGCCACGCGCGACATCGCCGCGGCGTATTATCGCAAGAAAACTTATGATTTTTACAAGTGCCTTTATGTTGTTGCGTATCAGCAGAATCTGCACTTTAAGCAACTGTTTCAGGTGCTTAAACTTATGGATTTTGCAGGAGCGGACGATATGGAGCACGTTGCGTTCGGCATGGTTTCCATGGAAGACGGCTCTATGTCCACAAGAAAAGGACACGTTGTCTGGCTGCAAGAAGTGCTTGACAAAGCCGTTGAAAAAGCACGCGCTATCATCGAAGAAAAAAATCCCGACACCAAGAACAAAGACGAGATTGCCGAGAGCGTCGGCGTCGGAGCGGTGGTGTTCTCTGCGCTTTGGAACAACCGCATAAAAGACATCGTTTTTTCCTATGACAAGGTGCTCAACTTTGACGGAGAAACCGCGCCTTACGTTCAATATACCTATGCTCGTTGTGCAAGCGCGCTCCGCAAAGGCGGCGACATAGACTTTGACAATATGGACCTTGCGGCAATCACCACCGATGAAGGCTATGACGTCATCAAGTCCGTCATCACCTTTGGCGATTCCGTCCGTCTTGCCGCAAAGTTGCGCGAGCCTTGCTACGTCACCCGTCACGTTGTGGACCTTGCCGAAAAGTTCAATCGTTTCTACATTGATCATCGTATTCTTGTTGACGATGCGCCCACACGCAACGCACGACTTGCACTCACCAAAGCGGTGGGCAACGTAATCCGCTGTGGGTTGGGGTTGCTCGGCATATCCGCCCCCTCCGAAATGTGAGCGCACCAAACGGCGACTAACTTCGTCAGGCACGGCTTGAAACAAAACCCAACGTACATTGAGTACGTGATTTTGGAGCAAGCCGTGCCTTTCTTGTTATTCATCCGTTTGGACACGCTCACATAGTTACGGTCTGCGTCAAAGCCCCTTGTTTATCAACTCACGTACGAAAAGTACGTTAGGGTTGCTGTTCAAGGGGATTTTCCTTGCTCTTTATCCGAACAAAAGCCGTCATTGCGGCAACGGGGGTGCTTGCGTGCAAGCAACCCCGAGAGCCGCATTAGGCTTTTGTTCTGCTAACCGCGCCGAAAATCTTTGCTATCAGTCTGGTCACGGGCAAAAAAACAATCCGCAATTTCGCAAGATTGTCGGCTTGGTGTTTCGAGCGGAAAAATCCAAAATTCTCCATATTGTCATGTTGAGCTTGCCGAAACATCTAGCCGAAAGGCGCATATCTTGCTTTTTCTTTTCGCTACGCTAGATTCTTCGATGCTCTCAGAATGACACGGAATATTTGGAATTCACCACAATTATTCATTATTCATTATTAATTATTAATTGCCGACAAATGCCACTTTTGCTCTTTTGCTTGACACACTTATTTGTTTTATTTATAATGTTTAAGCATTTATATATTTATATGTGCGCGTAAAACACGAAATAAAAGTCCTAGAAAGGAGAAAGTATTATGAAACAAACCTACCAACCCAAGAAAAGACAAAGAAGCAAAGTTCACGGCTTCCGTGAAAGAATGTCCACCAAATCCGGCAGAAACGTTCTCAAGAGACGTCGCAATCGCGGCAGAAAGAAACTCTCCGCATAACGCTTTATGCAAAAGCAATACAGGCTGAAAAAAAGAGCGGCGTTTGCCTACGTATACCGCAAGGGCGACAGGTCGTCTGCTCGTGACTTATTGCTTTTGAGCGCAAAATCGAGAGAAGGATTGAAGATAGGCTTGTCCGTATCCAAGAAAGTGGGAAATGCCGTCACGAGAAATCGCGTCAAGCGATTGATAAGAGAAGGGCTTAAACCGCTTATGGAACATATCGACCCGAATTTTATGTACGTGATAGTTGCATACCCGTCGATTGCCGAGCGCGGATACGAAGAAGTGTGCGAATCGGTGCGTTACGCGTTTAACAAGGCAGGAAAATTGCTGTGATGAAGAAGATTTGTCAATGGCTTCTGCTTTTGTACAAGCGAACGCTGTCGCCCGTCACGGGCACGAGATGCGCATACGTGCCGACCTGCTCGATGTATTCCTACGACGCGTACGAAAAGTACGGTTTTGTCAGGGGGACGTTGCTCACGGTGTGGAGACTTTTGAGATGCACTCCGTTTGCAAAGGGCGGATTCGATCCCGTCAAAGAGAATTATAAAGGAAAGATCAAATGGCTAATTTGAGTTACCCGCAAAGGCGCAAAATACAGATATATCTCATCGCGGCGATGCTCGCGATTTTGTGCTGTATTCTGGTCGCTTGCAACAGCGACAACTCGTACAGCGTCACAGGCGAGACCGTAAGCGAACCCACGCACTTTATGGCGAAGTTTATGATAATCATCAACAACGCTTTGGGCGGCGGAGTGGCAAGTTTCGGCTGGACGGTAGTTTTGTTTACGATCATTCTGCGTCTCATCCTTTCACCGCTCGACGTATGGCAGAAAATTATTGCCAGAAAGAACGGAAAGGCTATGGAGCGCATGAAGCCGCAACTGGAAGTTTTGCAGGCAAGATACGCCGACGACAAACAGCGTCTACAACAAGAACAAATGGCTCTTTACAAAAAAGAGAAATATTCCACGATGGGTATGTGTTTGCCCACAATCGTAACGTTCGTGGTGTTCTTCGTCGTTTTCGCGGGATTTAGACAAATGGTCGGATACCAGTTTGCAAAAGACTACAAAGAATGCGTCAACGCATACAATCAATCCATTGCGGAGCAAATCGAAGAAGCGAAAGGCAGTGCAGAGTGGTCGGGCGTCATCGTCGATAACGGCGACGGCAAATGGGACGTCGACGACGTCGCAAAGACCGAAAACGGCGCGACTTTCTATGCAAAAGCAAAGGAAAACGCACAACAAGCGGTTTATGACGTTTATTATTCCGCCGACCAGGTGAAAATAAGAAGTTGGTTGTGGATAAAGAATATCTTTGTCTCGGACAACTGGTCCGAAGCAGTGCCGGATTTTGCAACCGTAACCGGACAAAAGGGTATGGCTACGTCAAAACTCACCGGTATCACCATTGACGAATACAACGACGTCATGGGCAAGTTGCTCGGCACGGGCGGCTATGGCAAAAACGGCAAATGGAACGGTCTTCTCATTCTTCCCGTGTTGTCGATAGCACTGTCCATTCTTTCTACCACGTTGCTCAACAAATCAAACGGTCAGGCGCCTGTCGCACCCGCAGCAACGGGACAGGGGGAAAATGCCGACAAAGCAAAGGCACAACAACAAACCGCAAAAATGATGCAATATATCATGCCGCTCATGATAGGCGTGTTTGCAATCTTCTATTCGGGTGCTTTTGCACTTTATATGTTTACAAGTTCGGCGTGCGCCATTTTGTTCCAACTCTCGTTCAACCTTATCGCAAAGTTGGTTGACAAGAGCAGAGAAGGAAAAGCGGGCGTTGCCAAAAGATAGGAGTAAAAATGGAAAAATCGATAGAAACACAGGCTTCATCGGTGGATCTCGCAGTTGAGAAATCACTTGTGGAACTCGGTGTGTCAAAAGATAAAGTCGACGTGGAAATCCTTCAAAAAGGCGGACTTTTCTCCAAAGCAAAGGTGAGAGTCACCGTCAAGGACAGCACGCAAGACAAGATGGCTGAGTTCTTCAACGGCACTCTCGAGCGTATGGGATTGGTGTCCCGCGCCACCGTCGAAGACAAGAACGGCACGCTTTACGTCACCATAGCCGGCGACGACAGCGGCGTTGCCATCGGATATAGGGGAGAAGCACTCGACGCATTCCAGTATCTTGCGCTCACCTTCCTTAACGAACAAAAATGCGACTTTAAAAAAGTCGTCGTCGATTGCGAAAACTATCGCGAAAAACGCAAAGAAACGCTCACTGCTCTTGCATTGAGACTTGCGGAAAAATCCGTCCGTTTGCAAAGAAAAATCGCGCTCGAACCGATGAATCCGTTTGAAAGACGTATCATTCACAGCGCGCTTGCGGATAGCGAAATAGCAACCACCGAAAGCGAAGGCGAAGAACCGTCAAGATACATCGTCATCATTCCGAAGGGAGTTAAACTCAAAGACCAACGCCCCATCAAGAACGGCGAAAGAGAACCGCGCAAGGATTCCCGCAAAGACGGTCGCAGAAACGGCAAAGACCGTGACTTCAAAAAAGGCGGACGCAGAGACGACAGACCGCGCGAACGCAAACCGCGCGTTGAAGAACCCGAAGCCCCGGACGGAAAAGTTTATCGCGGATATTTCACCCAACAGGACGATTTCGTGAAACCCGCAACGCAATCGGGTCCGCCCAAATTCAAGAGTTTCGGCGGTAAAAAGAGATTCTGAAAAGAATGAGCACAATAGCAGCAATTTCGTCACCGATAGGTGCAGGTGGTATCGGCATTGTACGTGTTTCGGGCAACGAAGCACTCCGCATCGCCGATGCCATTTTTATTTTCGCACACAAGAAAGCGCCACAAGACGCGTCTTTCGTCATGCCCGAGAGCGTGAAACAGCAATGGACGCCGCTTTTTATGAACTACGGCACGTTTGACGCAGGCGAGTTTTGCGACAAAGGCTATGCGGTCTATTTTCCCGCAAAGCGCGCGTATACTGGCGAAGATACGGTTGAGTTTTATCTGCACGGCGGAGTGCGTATCATGCAAGGCGCGCTCGACGCTCTTTTGAGAAACGGGGCGGTCATGGCAAAGAACGGCGAATTTACAAAGCGCGCGTTCTTGAACGGCAGATTGTCGCTTGCCGACGCAGAAGGCGTCATCGATATGATAAATGCGGAATCGGCGGCGGGAGTCAAGGCGGCGTATCGTCTCATGCAGGGCGAAGTTTCAAAGAAAATCAATGCGACTCTCGATGCGCTCGAAACGCTTATAGCCACTCTCGAAGCGACTCTTGATTATCCCGACGAGATGGAAGACGAAGTGTTGCCCGACCTTGAAAAAAGCGTAAAAAGTATATATAACGACGTGTGTGCGCTTATTGCCACGGCAAAGACAGGCAAGATTGCAAAGTACGGCATAAATGTCGTGCTTGCAGGCAACACCAACGCAGGCAAATCGTCATTGATGAACGCGCTGCTAAAAGACGACAGAGCCATTGTCACCGACATAGCGGGCACGACTCGCGACACGGTGGAAGAGAGTTTTGAGTGTGACGGAGTGCGCATCAATCTTATCGACACAGCCGGCATACGAGAGAGTGACGACCTTGTGGAAAGCAAGGGCATAGAGCGAGCAAAACGTGCGTTTGAAGGCGCGGACGTCATCTTGCACGTTGTGGACACGTTGGGCGTTGACGACAAGGATTGGCAGTTCGGAGATGCGCTCGTTTTTGAAGTTTTCAACAAATGCGACGAGTCGGGCTTTGACAAACCGCTTGCCGACAACCAGTTTGCAATCAGCGCAAAGACAGGTAAGGGTGTGGACGCGCTTGCTCACGCAATTGCCGATTTGTACAAGCAAGACAAGGTTGAAGGCGGAGAGCTTATTACGTCAAAACGGCACGTATCCGCACTTTACCAAGCAAAAAGCGCACTTGAAAGTGCGATTGCGTCAATTGACAACACGATTGACTGCACGCTCATAGACCTTAGAAACGCGTATGATGCGCTTGGCGAAATCACGGGACGTACTGCGACGCAAGACGTTGTGGACGGCATATTCTCAAGATTTTGCGTCGGTAAATAAGCGAAAACGAAAAGTAATATAAGAAATATAGTTATAAATATATAAGGATTAGAATATCCGAATATATGCCGCGTAAGCGGAGAAGTAAAAGAAAGAGATGGAAAGATTTGACGTCATTGTCATAGGCGCGGGACATGCAGGTGTGGAAGCCGCGCTTGCGAGCGCGAGACTCGGCAAAAAAACTCTTATGCTGTGCACGGATTACGGCACGGTTTCCTATATGCCTTGCAATCCGGCAATAGGCGGAACGGCAAAGGGACATCTCGTGAAAGAAATCGACGCGCTCGGCGGTCAAATGGGGCTTTCCGCCGATAAGGCACTTCTTCAAATAAAGACACTCAATTCGGCAAAAGGTCCGGCAGTCTTTTCTTTGCGCGGACAGGAAGACAAGAGAGTTTATCACGAAATAATGCTTGACGTCGTGCGCTCGGAGAAAAATCTGACCGTGCTTGACAGCGAAGCGAGCAAGGTGCTGACGAGTGGCGGTAAGGTGTGCGGGGTTGCCACGGCGGACGGCAAAGAGTTCGAGTGCAGTTCGGTTGTGCTTGCGACGGGCGTTTATCTCAACGGGGAGATAATCATCGGAGATTATGTCAAAAAGAGCGGCCCTAGCGGATTTGCGCCTGCAAACAATCTTTCTCAAAGTCTTGTCGAACTCGGTGTGCCCATGCGCAGATTCAAAACGGGAACGCCTGCAAGAATTTATCGCGACAGCATAGATTTTTCAAAAATGGAGATACAGCACGGAGACGACAGCGACAGATTTTCTTTTATGTCACCGCACTCGACTTTTGAAGAAGAGCCTTGCTATCTCACGTACACGAACGCGAAAACGCACGAGATTATTCTCGCCAACATAGACCGCTCGCCCTTGTACAACGGGACGATTCTGTCCGTAGGTCCGAGATATTGCCCGTCCATAGAAACGAAAGTCATGCGCTTCAAAGATAAAGAGCGTCATCAGATTTTCATCGAACCCGAAGGAGCGAACAGTGAAGAAATGTACGTTCAGGGCATGTCTACTTCTCTTCCGCACGACGTGCAGGAGAAGATGTATCGCACGCTTCCGGGACTTGAAAATTGCCGCTTTGCAAAATACGGCTATGCAATAGAATACGATTGTCTCGACCCGCTCGGCATGTATCCGTCCCTTGAAAACAAGCGCGTAGAAGGCTTGTTCTCTGCAGGACAGATGAACGGCAGCAGCGGATACGAAGAAGCCGCCGCACAGGGACTTATCGCAGGCATAAACGCCGCACGTAAGGTTGACGGAAAGGAACCGCTCGTTCTTCGTCGCGACCAGGCGTATATAGGCGTTCTCATCGACGATTTGGTGACGAAAGGCACAAACGAGCCCTATCGTATGATGACGGCAAGGGCGGAGCATCGTATAATGCTCAGACAAGACAATGCGGATATGCGTCTTACCCCGATAGGCAGAGAAATAGGTCTCGTATCCGACGCCCGTTTTGCGCGTATGCAAGAGAAAAAGACGATGATAGAAAGCGTCATCGCGTTTTCGGGCAAAGTTATGCCGAGAGAAGTCGTCGAGCAGTTGTTTTTAGAACTTGGCGAAGAAATGCCTCAAAAAACGCCGACGTTTGCCGAGATATGCCGTCGTCCCGCAGTCAATGCAGACCGTGTGAGACGTTTTATTGATTTTCCGTGTGACGACGAAGCGCTTTCTGCCGCGGTCATAGAACTCAAATACAAAGGGTATCTCAAAAAAGAAGAATCGGCAGTGAAAGAACAGAAACGCCTTGAAAACAAAGTCATACCCAAAGACTTCGATTACAACGCAATCAAAGCACTCCGCATAGAAGCAAGGCAAAAACTTTCCGAAATAAGACCGCTCAATCTCGGGCAGGCATCGCGTATATCCGGTGTTTCTCCTGCCGATATTGCCGTTCTTATCGTCGCAATGAAATGAGAATCCGTAAAATCGAATATCGAACAAAGAAAGAAGGCAACCCCTTCTTTTTTTTGTTTATCGAAAATTTTTGTCGCAACGGCATTTTGTTTGGTTAGATTGCATAAAATATCACACAAATGAACGACAAAAATATAGACAAATAAAAATAGTGGGTTAGAATATCGGTTTTAATTTTTCAGGCAATCTAACTCAATTTACAAAATGCAAAAATGTCATATTTGCAATGCCGTTTTTGTTGTTTTTGCAATAAAAATCAACAAATCTTGCAAAAATTGTTTTTTGTGATTTGCACTTTTGTAAGGAATTTTGAAAAATTTTCAAAAAATTTCAAAAAAAGTTACAAAAAACCCTTGACGAACATTTTTTTTGGTGCTAATATGTAAACGTAATCAAGAGACAAACGGATTACAAATCAAACAGCTCATAATTTTCCCCCTTATCATAGCGAGCGACTTTGGGTGTTTCACCTGAGGTCGTTTGCATTTTTATGGCAGCAGTGAGCGATTGACTTCGTCAGCACCCCAATCCTGTCAACTCATGTACCATTAGTACATTAGGGTTGCCATTCTTGGGGCGCTTCCTTGTCACTCATCTCACTGCTGCCATAAAAATAATTCCTTCCAAAATCCACGGCGAATAACTGTGTCAAAGCCCCTTGTCCAACAACTCATGTACCATCAGTACATTAGGGTTGCTGTTCAAGGGGCTTTTTCTTGTTCTTCATCCGTTTTGGGCTATAAAAATAATATTGCAATAAAAAGAGCGATTGACTGTGTCAACGCTCGTTCGCTCCGAATAAGCATAGACCGTTTATAAGTACGCCCGCACAGGTTTTCGTTTCGAGTGGGGGTGTCCCACCCAATCTAAACACCAAGCCGACAATCTTGCGAAATTGCGGCAGGAGTTTTTTGTCCGTGCGTGAACCGATAGCAAAGATTTTCGGCGCGGTTAGCAGAACAAAAGCCTAATGCGGCTCTCGGCGTTGCTTGCTTACAAGCGATGCCGTTGCCGCGATGACGGCTTTTGTTCATTATTTATCAGATGTAAAGATTTTCCGTATTTCATCGAAGATTGCTTGCGGTGACGATGAAAAACATTCGTAGGTAATGCGAATCACGGGTTCGGTGCCACTTTTTCGGACGATAAGTCGGCCGGATTTCGAAAAACGCGAGTTTACGTCGGCAATTTTGCGCTGAAACTCATCGGATGAGATTTCTTTTTCGGGGTCGGTTGACGGGATCCCGAATTCGAGCATCGGATAGGGGATGAATTTCGGAAGCGACCCGACCGTTCTTTTCACTTCGAGAAGGGACAGTGCGGTGACGAGACCGTCTCCTGTCGTGCCTTTGTCGAGCATTACTATGTGTCCGCTTTTTTCGCCGCCGAGCAGACATCCTTGCTTTTCGAGTGCGTTCAGCACGTGTTTATCTCCCACGTCAGTACGAATAAGAGCGGTGTTGTGGTAGGCAAGTTCCCGCCCGAGTTTTGTGTTGGTGAGAATAGTGCCGACAACGAAACGCTTTTTAAGTTTTCCTTGCAAGCGGTATAGCGTGGAAAGCGCAAGAAGCATAGCGTCTCCGTCGTAAACTTTTCCGTCGACGACTGCAAGCACTCTATCCCCGTCTCCGTCGAACGCAAATCCGATTTCGTCTTTTTGTACGCGCGCGACAAAGTCCGCAACGTGAGTCGAGCCGCAATCCACGTTCACTTTTTTGCCGTCTCTTACGTTGTGTTCGGCACACACGATTGCGCCGAGTTCGAGAAAAGCTTTGGGAGCGAGAGTTGCAAAACACCCGTATGCGCAATCGAGACGAATTTTCATTCCGTCAAATCTGGGAAACATTGATTTTACGTGTTTAAGATATAGAAATTCCGCACCGTCAACTATGCGTATCCTATGGTTTTCGGCAAGCGAAACGGAAAGTTCGCTATTCAATTCTTCGTCCGTCAGGGCGTCTGCGCACGCTTCGTCTATGAAAACCGGTTGCGGGGCGGACGGCGAGTTCATTGCCAAAAACAATTCGGTGTCAAGAGCCGTCTCGTCGCTTTCGGACAATTTTTTGCCGCATTTTCCAAACACTTTCAGACCGTTGAATTCGGGCGAATTGTGAGATGCTGTGATCATCACGGCGTAGTCCGCTTTTTCTAATTGTGCGATATACGCAAGCGCAGGCGTTGGCAACACGCCTGTAACCCATATTTGCGTTGCACCTTCCATAAGCCCTTGGCACAACTGTTTTTCCACGTCGAGCGAGTGCTCCCGTACGTCTCTTGCAATTATGATTTTGCCCCCTCGTTTTGCAAGAACCTTGCCGAGCGCATAGGGGATTTCGTTTGTCAAAAGCCAGTCCGCTTTGTTTCTGATACCGTCAGTTCCGAAGTAATGCATATATTCAATATATGAAAAACACGGTGTCGCTGCGTGCCGATTTTTGCCGAAAAAGGAGAAATAAAGTTATAAAAAACACGCCGTGTAAAAGGCGTGCTTTTTTTCAAGGAAAATCAGATTTCATTATATCCCGTTTACGATTGCGTTTGCGGCGATTGCTCCGTCCGCACAAGCGGTTACGACCTGACGAAGAGACTTTTCTCTCACGTCTCCGACAGCATAAACCCCGTCGATATTCGTGTGCATATTCTCGTCTGCAATTATATATCCGCCGCTTGAAAGAGAGATGTTTTCAAAGCCTTGCGAGTTGGGCGTTTGACCTATTGCTACAAACACTCCGTCAACCGAAATTGTGGTTAATGCGTTCGTTTTTACGTTTTTAAGTGTCAGTTGTGTGATTTTATCTTCTCCGCCGAGATTTTCGACAACGCTGTCCCAGACTATTTCAACGTTGCTTTTTTCGAGACGTTTTACAAGAATATCGTCTGCGCGAAGGGCGTCTCTTCTATGCACCATATAAACTTTCTTTGCGAGTTTTTCGAGATACAACGCGTCTTCCGCCGCCGTATTGCCGCCGCCTATCACCGCAACGGTTTTCCCTTTGAAAAACGCTCCGTCGCACGTGGCGCAATAACTCACGCCTTTGCCTATAAATTTGCTTTCGTTCGGCACGCCGAGTTTTCTTGCGTTCGCGCCGCTTGCTATAATCACGTTCTTTGCATCGACGATTTTTCCGCTTGCAAGACTGATAGCTTTCGTTTCGCCGATAAGAGAAACGGATGCGATTGAGTCGAAGACGAATTCCGCACCGAATTCCATGCACTGATTCATCATCGTATAGCACAAATCGAAACCGCTCGTTGATTTTATGCCCGGATAATTCTGAATATCCGCCGCCGTTTGCGCTTGTCCGCCAACGCTTTTGTTTTCTATTATCGCGACTTTAAGACCGCCGCGGCAAGCGTATATACCTGCCGAAAGCCCCGCAGGGCCTGCGCCTATTATCACAACGTCGTACATATAATCTCCTTATTTTTCTTTTGCAAAAGCAAAGAATCGGTGGATTTTTGTTAAAAACATTATAGCCCGAAGTTAAATATTCGTCAACTTTTGAGCCGCTTTATCGCTCGCGCGTGCGAAAACGCGCGAAATTACTTTACAAACAGCCTTTTTGTTTATATAATAATTTAACATAATGAGGTAATTTTATGCAAAACACTGACATTTCCCGCATACTTGCGGACGGCAAAGAGTATCAAGGCAAAACTTTGAGCGTTGCAGGCTGGGTGCGTTCGGCGCGCGACAGCAAGACTATGGCGTTTCTCGCTCTCAACGACGGCACGTCTCTTAAACATCTTCAAATCGTTATAAATAAGGCGGAGTTCGACCAGGAAGAACTCGCAAAAGTTCTTAAAAACGGCGTATCAGTGTTTGTTACGGGTGAAATCGTTGCTGCAATGAAAGAAGGCGAAGTTGAGCTCAACGCGAAAGAAATCGCGCTTCTTGGCGATTGCCCGAGCGACTATCCGCTTCAAAAGAAATATCACACTATGGAGTTTTTGCGCACGATACCGCATTTGCGTCCGCGCACGAACACGATGAACGCAATGCTTCGCGTCCGTTCCAAACTTTCGTTTGCGATTCATCGTTTCTTCCAAGAGAACGGTTACACCTATGTTCACACTCCGATTATTACGGGTAGCGACTGCGAAGGTGCGGGTGAAATTTTCCGTGTGACTACGCAAAACTATAAAGACGCTATTCTTGCAAAAGACGAAGCGGAATATATCGCAAACGACTTTTTCAGAAGAAAAGCGGGACTTACCGTCAGCGGGCAGCTCGAAGGCGAAGTGGCGGCAATGGCAATGGGCAAGATTTACACGTTCGGTCCGACATTCAGGGCGGAGAACAGCAACACTCCGAGACACGCCGCCGAATTTTGGCAGGTTGAGCCGGAAGTCGCTTTTGCAAAACTTCCCGACATCATCGAAATTGCAACGAAGATGATAAAATACATCATCAAGGCGGTCATCGAAGAGTGCCCCGACGAGCTTGCGTTCTTTGAAAAAGCGTTTGAGCCCGGACTTCGTGACAAACTTCAACACGTTGTCGACAGCGACTTCGTCGTGCTCGATTATTCAAAAGCAATCGACATTCTCAAAGAAAGCAAAGTCGAATTTGCGTATCCGGTGGAATGGGGTCTCGATCTTCAAAGCGAACACGAGAGATACATCACCGAAAAGGTTTTCAACAAGCCCGTATTCGTCATCAACTATCCAAAGAAGATAAAATCTTTCTATATGAAACAAAACGACGACGGACTCACCGTTGCGGCAACCGACTTGCTCGTTCCGGGCGTCGGCGAAATCATCGGCTGCTCCGAGCGCGAAGCGGACTACGACAAACTCAAACAGGCGATGGTGGAGCGTGGCATGAACCTTGACGACTACACCGGTTATATGGATTTGAGAAAGTACGGCAGCGTTCCGCACAGCGGTTTCGGTCTCGGTCTCGAACGTATTCTTATGTACGTGACGGGCATCGGCAACATTCGTGACGTACAACTCTATTCCAGAACCGCCGGCGACCTTATGGCGTAAAATCACGAAAGACTTTTTCTGCAGGGGGAAAATGCGAGAAAAAGGAGAGAAGATATGTATTCCTTGATTGTGCCCGAAGGTTATAAAAGCAAAATGTCCGTTCGCGAGACGGAAAAAGCGATAAAATTCGTAAAAGACGCGGTTCAACGCAACCTTATAAAAAATTTCGGCTTCGAGAGAATTTCCGCACCGTTGTTCGTGAAGAGCAAAACGGGCGTCAACGACGACCTTAACGGCGTCGAAAGAGCGGTGAAATTCGACATTCTCGAACAGGGCGGAGCGGAAGCGGAAATAGTTCACTCCCTTGCGAAGTGGAAAAGACTTGCGCTCAAAAGATACGGTTTCAGAAACGGCGAAGGTCTCTACACGGACATGAACGCAATCCGCAGGGACGACAAGTGCGACAATCAACACTCCATTTACGTTGACCAGTGGGACTGGGAAATGGTCATATCCAAAGAGCAACGCAACCGCGATTTTCTCAAAATGATAGTGACGAGAATCGTTTCCGCGATATGCGACACGCTCGAAGAGACGAAGAAGGCTTTTCCGGTCATCGACCTGAATCTCAAGAGAGAAGTGACTTTCGTCACGACGCAGGATGCGTTTGACAGATATCCCGAACTCGATTCTCACCAAAGAGAAAGCGCGCTTGCAAAAGAGTACGGAACGATATTTCTTATGAACATCGGCGGCGCACTCTCAAACGGAAAGCCGCACGACGGCAGAGCACCCGACTACGACGACTGGTCGCTCAACGGAGACATAATTTTCTATGACGAAGTGCTTGGCGAGAGTATAGAAATCTCGTCGATGGGTATAAGAGTCGATGCGGACAGTCTCAAAAAACAACTGGAACTTGCAAACGCGACGGACAGACTCGAAAACGACTATCACAAACAAATAGTTGCGGGCACGCTTCCGCTCACGATAGGCGGCGGAATAGGACAATCGAGACTTTGTATGCTGATACTGCAAAAAGCGCATATCGGCGAAGTGCAATCTAGTTTGTGGCCCGACGAAATGCACGAAAGATGCGACGAAGCAGGCATAAATCTGCTTTGATATAAAACAAAAATCTAATTCAAAAATACTCAAAGGTGTTTATGGAACTGAGAACTCACAATTGCGGAGAATTAAGACAATCCGACGAAGGCAAACACGTCAAACTGTGCGGCTGGCTTTCCAGCGTTCGCGACCTTGGCGCAGTCATCTTCTTCGTGTTGCGCGACTACTACGGATATACGCAGGCGGTCGTGAGCGACGAAGAGAAGAAAGAACAAATCCGCTCTATTCCGCGCGAAAGCACGATATCCATCGAAGGAAAAGTGGTTTTGCGAAGCGCACCCAACAAGGATATGCCCACGGGTATGATCGAAATCGAACCCGAAAAAATCGAATTGCTCGGCAAGTGCTACGAACTTCTCCCGTTTGAAATCGCAACAAGCACTCAATCTCGTGAAGACGTACGTCTCAAATATCGTTTTCTCGATTTGAGAAACCCCGACGTAAAAGCGAAGATAGTGTTCCGCTCAAAAGTGGTCAGCTGGCTTCGCAACAAGATGACGTCCCTCGGCTTTTTGGAGATCACGACGCCCATTCTCACGTCGTCGTCCCCCGAAGGCGCGCGCGACTACATCGTGCCGTCAAGGCTTTATCCCGGACACTTCTATGCGCTCCCGCAAGCTCCGCAACAATACAAACAATTGCTCATGGCAAGCGGCTTTGACAAGTATTTCCAGATTGCGCCGTGTTTCAGAGACGAAGACGCGCGTGCGGACAGAAGCCCGGGCGAGTTCTATCAACTCGACACCGAAATGTGCTTTGCGACTCAGGAAGACGTTTTTGCGGTTATGGAAGACGTGCTCAGCGGTGTGTTCAAAGAGTTCTCTCCCAAGAACTACAAAGTTGACGAAGGCCCGTTCCGCAGAATCACTTATCGCGACGCAATGAGAGATTACGGCTCGGACAAGCCCGACCTTCGCAACCCGCTTATCATCAAAGACGTCACGGATATCCTCTCGGAAAAAGCGCCGTTCTTTGAAAAGGGCAAGACCGTGAAGGCAATCGCCGTCAACGAGTTCAAAGAGACGAGAAAGTGGATTGACGCACTCGTAGAAAAAGCGAAACTCAACGGCGCAAGCAATATGTATTGGTTCAAACTCGACGAGAAAGGCGAACTTGCGGGCGGAATTGCGAAATTCCTTGCGGACAGCAAAGACGCACTCGTTGAAAGACTCGGCTTGAAAGCAGGCGGATTCGTCGCGATTCTGGCAGAAGAGAAGGGCGTCGAAAAACAAGCGGGCTACGTTCGCACAGAACTAGGCGTCGGTCTCGATCTTCTCGAAAAGGACGCGTTCAGATTTTGCTGGATCGTGGACTTCCCGATGTACGAGTACGACGACGAAGGCAATCTCGGCTTCTGCCACAATCCGTTCTCTATGCCGCAAGGCGGACTCGAAGCACTCAACAATATGGATCCGCTCGACATCGTCGCATATCAATACGACAGCGTAGTCAACGGTGTGGAATTGAGCTCGGGTGCGGTGAGAAACCACGAGCCCGCAATCATGGAAAAGGCGTTTGAAATCGTCGGTTACGGCAAAGAAGTCATCGAAGAGAAATTCTCGGCGCTTTACAACGCGTTCAAATTCGGCGCACCGCCGCACGCAGGTATCGCACCGGGCGTTGACCGTATCGTAATGCTTCTTGCAAACGAACCCAGCATCAGAGAAATCATCACCTTCCCGATGGACAGAAACGCTCGCGACGTGCTTATGGGCGCGCCCAGCACCGTCACCGAGAAGCAACTGAGAGAAGTGCATATCAAGATCGATCTGCCCAAAGAAGAGAAATAAGAATATCAAAAGGGACATTGTCCCCAGGAGAAATATAATGAAAAAGAAACTTTTTAGCGCATTTGCGGCAATTTTGATTCTCGTGATAAGCATCGCGACATTGGTTGCCTGCAATCCTTACAAAAACACCGCAATCGGCGGCGGCGATGCGACCGCACCCGTTGAATCCAACGGCGGCTATATCGTCAAACAAGGCAATTACGTTTATTTCGTCAACGGATACGTCGGCGCAGACGCAGACGCTACGTGGGGCGCGGCAACCAAACAAGGCATCGTTCGCGCAGAAGTGAAAGAAGACGGCACGATTGACAATTCGACGAGCAAACTTCTCGTTCCGAAGAGCGTATACAACTCTTCCGTCAACGGCGGCATAGCGATTTTCGGCGAATGGATTTATTACGCAACGCCCAACGTCGACAAAGATAAATCCGGCACCGCTTCCACCACCGATACCGACTTTATGCGCACCAAAATCGACGGCTCCGTGACTCAGCTCATCGGAACTATCGGCACTCGTTCTTCCGAATATATCTTCACGTCTTCCAGAGTTTTGTATTTTACAAGCAACACCGTGAGTTACATCGACTTCTCGGGCATGAAGACCAACAAGAATATCGACAACGGACAAGGCGCAACCAAAGGCACGTTGCTTGAAAACGTCGCAAGCATCGCTTGGGCGTACGGTTCAAACGAGATGTTCTATGTTCAAAACGCTCCCGCAGAAGACAGCTACAAGAACTACAACAACCTTTGCGCAATCAACCTTGACGGCACGAATCAACGCACTCTCGCAACGCTCGACACGTTCGTGACGGAAGGCAAAACTCCCGAAAACGACCAACTCAACGTGTTCAAATACACGCTTGCGAAAATGTATGTCGAAAGCGACGGTTCTTCCACCATTTACTACACCAAGACGTATACTTTGAACAGTGAAACAAAAAAAGCCGGTTTGTTTATGGCAAAAGCTTCCGACGTGAAGGGCACCGAGAAACTTCTCAACACCATTTCTTCCACCACGCTCGTTCCGCTCGGCTATGAAGAAGGCGCACTCGCATACAACGCGGATAGCAAATATTGCTGGTACAACGGCACCGAAACGGAAAATCCCGTTCTCGTGAGCGACGCGTCTCAAACCATTTGGAAGGTTGATAAAGAGAAAGGCATTGTGTATTTCTCCGCGACGTCATCCGCTTCCGCACTCTACAAGATTTCTTATAGGGGCGCAACCGACAACATCACGACGGTGATTTCCGAAGGTATCAAGACAGACGGATTCGTGCTTGACTTCATCGGCAACGATTTCTTCTTCTTTGCAACCAACGACGACAACTATCTGCACACCATCAATCTTTTGACCTTTGACAAGGATGCAGAAGATGCCGAGAGCACCTATATCGGTATCGGAAGACCCGCAAAAGAAGACAAAACAGACAACAAATAATTGGCGTTTTCAAAGCGGCTCTCTTTGTGAGAGCCGCTTTGCCGTTTTAACAATGTTTTGACGTGCTATTCCGCTCGATTTGGAGGTTGGCAATCCCTGCTCAAACCATTTTGATCGGATCAAAGACATGAAACAAGGATTATGACAAAAACAATTTTCATCACGGGCGGAAGTCGCGGCATCGGTGAAGCACTTGTCAAAAAGTGCGCAGGAAAGTACAACGTCGCTTTCACCTACAATCGCTCAAAAGAGCGCGCCCAAAAATTACAAGACGAACTGAACTCCGTTTACGGCGGAGTTTTTGCCGTTTTTTGCGAAGTATCCGACGCGCAAAGCGTATCGGCGGCGGTTTCGGCAGTGAAAAAGCGTTTCGGGAGAATCGATATTCTCGTCAATGACGCAGGCATTGCAAAAAGCGGACTTTTCATCGACACGACAATCGACGATTGGCACGAAATGTTTTCCGTCAACGTGGACGGCGTGTTCAACGTCACGAAAGCGGTTCTTCCCGATATGCTTTCGCACTCAAACGGTTCTATCGTCAACGTTTCGTCGGTGTGGGGTGTGAAAGGCGCAAGCATGGAAGTTGCATATTCTGCAACAAAAGCCGCCATCATCGGCTTCACCAAAGCACTTGCCAAAGAAGTCGCGCCCATGGGTGTGCGCGTAAACGCCGTTGCACCCGGCGCAATCTCCACCGATATGATGAAAGTCTATTCCGACTCCGACGTTCATGACCTTTGCGACAACGCCATTCCGCTTTCCCGTCTCGGCACTCCCGACGAAGTTGCCGACGCAATCCTATATCTTGCAAACGCGGAGTATGTTACGGGGGAAACTCTTGTTATCTCCGGCGGCATGTGAGCGCACCAAACGGCGAACTGCGTCAGGCACGACTTGCCCCAAAATCACGTACTACTTGTACGTTGGGTTTTGTTTCAAGCCGTGCCTTTCTTGTTATTCATCCGTTTGGACACGCTCACAGAATAAAGGTTGTGCCAACGCTCCGAGCCTGCCAACTCATGTACTATTTGTACATTAGGGTTGCCGTGAGCGTGGCTTTTCCTTGCTCTTCATCTAAATATTGCGCTCACATAATTTAGTTAATGCATCGCAATATTGCCGTTACAGTGAGCGTGGCTTTTTCTTAATGCGCCTAACGGCTAGATCCTTCGATACTCTCAGGATGACAAAGTTTTTCGGTTGCGCCCGTAACGTGCACTCGTTCGGAGCGTACTTTATATTTCCAAAACAATTGTCCGAAAGTGTACAAAACGTCGCGTAAGCAACAGCACATTAAAGTGTAAGGGCGGATTTTGTCGGGGTATTGACATCTTTTTTTATATATAATATAATATATCTGTATTCATACAAGCCATATATATGCGCACACGCGCGATATATCAAGACTTGATCTGAAACGATGAGAAATTTTTTAGGAGGCAATTATGAAGAAATTCAGCATCAGAACGTTGCTTGTTCTTGTGTTGGCACTCGTGCTCGTGTTCTCGCTCGTTGCTTGCGGCGACAAAAACGATGGCGGCGGCGATAAGCCGACTCCCCCGCCGACGCCTGCAGAATACACGTCACAGGAGTATTTTACAAATCTTTGGAATTTGTCAAAGGGTATAGGCAGTGAAGCAATTGCGGCGAACGACAATCTTGCCGTTCATGCAGACCTTTCTCTTGCTCTTGCAACAGAATCCAACGCTGGCAAAGTTTATCAGAAAGTCGATCTCGGCTTCTCGATCGATCTCGTTCTCGACAAATCAGCCAAGGCGGCAACTAGCGAGAGCCAAACCGCACTCAAAGTCAGAGTCTACGACCCGACCGACAACGAAACGTGGGTTACCCTTTACGCTTTCATGAGCGATCCGACTTGCATCTTTGTTGACTATGCAGGACAAAACATCAAGATCCCGTTCAACTACAGAAATGCAGAATTGAGCGCAAGACTCGATCAATTCCTTACACAAGATAAGGTTATCGTTCTCAACAAAAACAATCCGGAAAAGAGAGAAGAACTCACCATTGCACAACTTATCGAGAAATTCACTTCCGATATGGGTGCAGACTGGGATCTCAACAAACTCATTGACAGAGTAGTTTCTCTTCTCGGAATCAACCTGAAAGAAACTATCGGCAAATTCCAATCTACTCTCGACGGATTTGGCTTTACCCAAGACAAATTGTTCGACGCACAAGGCAAACTTGACGTCAAAGGAATCTTGACAACCGATCTCGGTGCATCGCTCTTTGAAAAAACGTCCGTAACCACAAACGGCGACACGAAGACGTATTACACTCAGATCCAATCCGGAATTCTCAAAACCGTGGTCGGAATGGTTCCCGGATTCATTAAGAACATCGATCTTTCCGAAATCACGTCTCTCGTGGGCGATTTGACGAAGATTGGTCTTACCTACAATGAAAAGAACGGCGAAATCGACGGATTCGGCATCAAACTTTCTCTTGGAAACGTTGCGGCAAACGATCCGACGAGCAAAGTCACCACAAAAGTCTTCCCGACGATTTCTATCAACATCAACGAACTTTCTTTCCGCAAAGCGACCGGCAATGACGTAACCATGGCGACCGCACGCGAAAACTACAAGACCGACGTTGCTCTCGATATGGGCGTTACGGTTGACGTTTCAGGTATCGTTCTCGACGCAACCGCAATGGATGCAAGAAACGGCAACAGATTCTCCGCAATCGCAGGTCTTAACAACATTGTTCTCGACGGACAACTTTCTCTCACTCTCAAGGGCAAGGTTGATCTTTGGAACACCACCAACAATGAAACCACTGCAATTGCGGCACTTTCTTATCAACCCAAAGACGGCGCAAAGGTCGATATCGTTAAAGCAAGTTTTGCAAACGGCACTTTGGCAGTCACCGTCAACCAGGATGCAAAGATAGGTGAAGTCCCCATTGCAAAGACTCTCGTCAATCTCTTCGGCGATCACGCATACAACATGATTGCGAAATTGCTTGTAAACAATGCAGGCGCAACCAACGCACTCAACAATCTTGCAAAGGTTATGTTCACCGACGAAGCGCACAGAGAACTCAATCCCGATTTCGTGGGTGCTGCATGGAAGAATATCGACATTGTCACGCCGATTCAAAACTGGCTTAACAAACTCAATCCGTTCAAACTTCCCGTGAAGACAGATGCGAACACCGTGGCAGACGCAAAACAAGTTGTTCCGTTCAAGAACATTGCGACAACCATCAAATATGCTATCGCATTTATCACCACTCCCGACAACAATCTCGTCATCGCTCTTGACAACATCAACAAGAACGTCGTGAAGATCGGCAAATTGTGGGATACCAACATGAGCGAAAGCGGCAACGTTGATTCCATTTTGGCAAAAGACACCGGCAACTGGACGGCGGATCTTGCAAAACTCTTCAAACTCAGCGGCGCAGAATACACCGACGCAAAGACCTTCCTTACGGCGGTTTTGGGTGGCAGTGGTAAATTGACGCTCGATATGAGTTGGGAAAACGGCGCGCTTGTAACCGTTGAAGCAAACGTTAAACAGGCATCCGTCAAGGTCACCGCATACGTCAAAGCAAGCACTTTCGTGGCGACAGATTACACAGACCTTGCAAAAGACGTTACGAGCGAAACCCCAGGTTGGTTTGTGCTTGAATTCTAAAAAATTGCTTTTTTAGCGATAAAATCGAAAAGCGTCCGCGGAAGCGGACGCTTTTTGCGTTAAAAGCGTGTCAAACTTGATTTTTGCACGCACTGTTGTTATAATGAGCGTATGGACAATTTCGACGAAAAACGTTGCGTTGTAAACGCAGAAGATTTGACAGACGGTGTTGATTTCATCGGCGAGTTTTCGGATGAACTCAAAAAGTATCAGGGACGTGTTGCGGGCAGTGAACAGGAAACCGCATGCGCACGTGCCATCCGCAATCGCTTGCACGACGAAACCGATGCAAAAACGAGACTGGAAGCGTTCAGAGCGTATCCTTTTGCAGGGCGCGGTGCGTTCATGTGTCTCGGAGTGTGGTTTGCGCTTTGCTACGTTATATATTTTATCTCTTTTGCGGGCAGTCGCCTTGCAGGAGCACTTGTGACGGCATTGTCGCTCGTGATGTTCATTGCGGGAGCAAGCGTGTTTATGCTGATATATTTCGGCAATCTCCGCCTTGCAAAAATCTTGCCCCAAAAGGTTTCGTACAACGTTGTCAGCGAGTTTTCAAAGACGGATAAAGCGGACAATGTCTACGTCATCGTCGACAACCACGACGCAATGCTCGGAAGTTTCATAAAAGACTTCAACGTTATGCGCAAAGTCTCCATAATCGTTCCGCCGATAGCGGCGTTTATATTCGTGCTGTTCTGCATTCTCAAAATGGCACTCGGCACTTCGGACGGCAACATGGCGGCAAAGATAAGCGCATTCACCATTCTTCCGTTCGTGTCCGGCATATTCGGCATCGCGGCGTTTATTCTTCATTACTCTCCGCTTGAAAAAGACGCTCGTCAGTCAAACGGAGTGGCAACGTCCGTTGCAATGGCAACCTATGCCTATTTCGTCGAGAAGCCGGAAATGCTGCCCGAAAACGCAAAGGTCGTCTACGTGTCGCTCGGAGCGGAAAACTGCGCTCATTGCGGCTCTGAAGCGTTTGTGAAATCTCATCCCGAATACGCGGGCGCAAAGGTGCTTTGCATCGGAGACATACGCAACGGGGACGTTAAAATAGCAGACGGCGACGCCGTTAGAAAATTGCAATATTCAACCGACGTCACGAGTGCCTTGCAGGCAAGTGCGACCGAGCAGGGTATAAGCGTTGAAGTTATGCTTCACGACACGTTAAAACACAAATTCAATTCTTTGCACGGGTTCACGTCAAATGCGTTTGCAAAGAACGGCAACGCCACAGCAACGCTCATTGCGAGAGATTATTCTCAAAAAGACGTACAACTTTCAAAAGAGCAAATGGAAGAACTGTTTACGCTTTGCGTAGGCACTTTCGAGAAACTTATGCGCCGTGACGAACATACCCCGAAGGTGACAGAAACACCGGTGCAGGAAGTCGTCAACGTTGCACCGTCCGCAGAAATGGAAATAGTGGACGTTGAAAGCAAATAACAAAAAACGAGGCTTTATAGACAATAAAAACATATATAAAACCGCTGTTTTGCAAAAAAACAGCAACAAATATTTGATTTAAGAATAAAAATAGAAAACGAGTATTAAAGGTGGTATCATGGACGAAAACCGTGACGAAACAACAATCGAATCCAAACAAGAACATGTGATTTGCGGTTGCGAAGAAGAAACTCAGGCAAGCGATGCCGACGCGGTGGCAAAGAGCGATGAACAAGCGGAAGAAGGAATTCTTTCCGATTATGCAAAAAAAGAAAAGCCGTCCGTAAAAGCCGTCGTCAAGAAATACTGCAAACGTTATTTCATAGATGCGTTCTCGGGAATGGCTCAAGGACTGTTTTGCACGCTTATCGCAGGCACTATTCTTGCGCAGATTGCGTCCTGGTGCGGAGACAACGGATTTGCTCATTTTCTCGCGTATATGGCAAAAATCGCCAAAACGCTTATGGGCGCAGGCATCGGCATAGGCATTGCGCACAAACTCGGTGCGAAGCCACTCGTTATTTTCACGGCGGCCGTCACGGGTATGGTCGGTGCGTTTGCAAGCAATCTGGTTGACGTTATGTGCCACAACGTTGCATGGAATTTCGTGTTCGGCGCGCCCGGCAATCCCATAGGCGCATACGTCGTTTCACTCATCACCGTCGAACTTGCGGGACTTTACGTCGGCAAGACCAAACTCGATATAATTCTCGTTCCGCTCGGAATGATGGCAATGTGCATGTTTGCCGTGTTTATCGCATGGCCGTTTATCAAACTCATCGAATATATCGGAATCGCAATGGCACTCGCAATTCAGGCAGGCGTTGCCGTTAAGATTCTCGTCGGCATATTCATTGCCGTCGTGATGGGAATTTTGCTCACCATGCCAACGTCGTCGGCTGCAATTTGGATTGCGGTTGCGGCGGCAGTTCCCGCAGAATATGAAGAAGCACTCATGATTGCCGGCGGAGCGGCAGTTGCAGGTTGCGCCGCACACATGATCGGATTTGCCGTTGCAAGTTTCAGAGAAAACGGATTCGGCGGACTTATCGCACAAGGCATAGGCACGAGTATGCTTCAAATCCCGAATATTATGCGTCGTCCCGTTATTATGGTTCCCGAAATCGTGGCAAGCGCAATCAGCGGTCTCGTTGCGGTTCTTCTTGATATGCGTTGCAACGCGGCAGGCGGTGGAATGGGCACGTCAGGACTTGTCGGCGTGTTTGGCGTCATCGACGCGTCAAAAGACGTTGTGGATACGTGGAAATACGTTCTCGGCATCATTCTTTGCATGTTCGTAATTCCTGCGGTCGTAAGTTTTGCGTTGAGCGAGATAATGAGAAAGACCGGGGTTATACGCTTCGGCGACCAACAACTCGACTGAGCGCACTATTGAGCGAATAGCTGTGTTAACGCCCCATCGTTTCAAAATCACGTACGATTATGTACGTTGGGTTTTGCTCCGATGGGGCGTTTCCTTGCTCTTCATCTCAATATTGCGCTCAGTCGTGTATGTTTAATTTGCGAATTGCGTCAGAGCCATGCTCCCGTCAACTCATGTACTATTTGTACATTAGGGTTGCCGTTAGCGTGGCTCTTTCTTGTTCTTCATCTATTTATCGCATTTTTACAAAGCGCACTATTGAGCGCCTAACTTCGTCAGGCACGGCTTGCTCCAAAATCACGTACTACTTGTACGTTGGGCTTTGTTTCAAGCCGTGCCTTTCTTGTTATGCATCTCAATATTGCCGTTTTATTATAAATTAATAATTTTGGGTGGGGCACCCATACCCGAAACGAAAGCCTATTCGGAGCGTACTTATAAACGGTATGTGCGACTTTGAAGACGGAACACGAGCCGCAACGGCGGCGAGCAAATAAGCGCCGAGCAAGACGGTTGTACAAGTGAGCAAGCGCGTGTTGTTCTTTGCACTTGCGAACGAGTGGCATAACAAGAGTACGATACTTTTCTATGCGAGTGCCGCCTGTCTTCCCCGCGAGCGACGGATAATTTTGTAAAGAAAGCAATCTATACGAGTGGTGGAAGAAATACCGGCGCGGGCCGGAAAGATGGGGCAATTCTATTTAGGGTTTTAAACGCAAAACTTTTGTAGAGATGAAAACAAAACAAAAACTTATACACGCACTCAGCTTATTTGTAGCGTACTTATAAACGGAATGTGCTTATTCAAAGACGGAACACGAGCCGCAACGGCGGCGAGCATTTGAGCATCGAACTCGACGATTAGTACAAGCGACTGCGCCGTGTTGTTGGCTACTGCCTGGCGCACAAAGCGCAGAGGCATAGTGAGTGTACGATACCTATCTATGTGAGTGCCGAATTCCCCTTTTGCAAACGATGTTTTTTTGATAGAGAAATGTCATTATTTTTGCAATAGGGGAAAGCCCGAAAGGAAGGGGTAACATTGTATTGAAATGTGCGGTGAAAATCTATTACATAAAAAAAGCATGCAAATGCGTGCTTTTTCGTTGCCACTGTGATGACTTTTACTCGACTGTACCGTTTTTGCCTTCGTCGGTTTGATCGTCGACTTTCTTGTCGCAATCGCTTGCTTTTGAGCAGCAAGAGCAGTTGTTGTCGCAATTTGTGCTTTCGAGATTGAGATCGTCAATCCAGAAAATCTTGTCTTTGAGTGCAAGGCTGACGATGTCGATGACGCACACCAGCCATCCGCCGAATATCATAACCATGATTGCAAGCACAATGCCGAGCACGCTTTCTTTTTGTGCGCTTTTTGCCAAACGGCAAAGGTTGGACGGAATGTCCCAAAGCAAGCAAAGGAGAATCTTGACGATTTTGTCAAGACCGTTGTACCAATCAAGATACTTTTTTGCAAAATCTTTCATTTTTATGTCTCCTAAACGTTTTATTTCGTAAGGTGTTATATCACTATGTCAAAGATATGTCAAGTTGTTGTTGAATGATACCGTCAATCGTGTTATAATTTATACATTATATAATCGCGCGCGTGAAAATGCGTAGCAGGGAGTCAACGATGAAAAGCGACATCGAAATCTGTCAGGAGACAAATTTGCGACCGATAAACGAGATTGCAAAATCAATCGGCATCGACGAAGAATATCTTGAAGCATACGGAAAGTACAAGGCAAAAATCGATTATTTGCGTCTTGCAAAAGGCAATGGTAAGGGCGGAAAACTCATTCTTGTTACGGCTATCACGCCGACGCCCGCAGGCGAAGGAAAAACCACGACGACCGTCGGACTTGCCGACGGGCTTAAACGCATAGGCAAAAACGCAGTCGTTGCGCTGAGAGAACCGTCGCTTGGCCCTGTTTTCGGCATAAAAGGCGGAGCGGCAGGCGGCGGATACGCACAGGTCGTTCCTATGGAAGACATCAATCTTCATTTCACGGGAGACTTCCACGCAATAGGCGCGGCAAACAATCTTCTTGCCGCAATGATAGACAATCATATCCAGCAAGGCAACGCTCTTTGCATAGACACGAGAAAAATAACGTGGAAAAGATGCGTCGATATGAACGACAGGCAACTGCGTTTCATCGTTGACGGACTGGGAGGAAAAGCCAACGGAACGCCGAGAGAAGACGGCTTTGACATCACCGTCGCAAGCGAGATTATGGCGGTGATGTGTCTTGCTTCGTCCATTGCGGATTTGAAAAACAGGCTTTCAAAAATCATCGTCGGATACACCTATGACGACAGACCCGTCACGGCAGGCGCTCTTAAGGCGCAAGGCGCAATGACGGCACTTTTGAAAGATGCTATAAAGCCTAATTTGGTTCAGACTCTCGAAGGCACTCCGGCACTTGTTCACGGCGGTCCGTTTGCCAACATTGCACACGGTTGCAATAGTGTGATTGCAACAAAAACGGCACTTTATCTTGGCGATTACGTGGTTACAGAGGCTGGTTTTGGTGCAGATCTCGGTGCGGAGAAGTTTCTTGACATCAAATGCAGAAAGGCAAATATCAAGCCGAATGCAGTAGTCGTAGTTGCGACGGTGCGTGCTCTCAAAATGCATGGCGGAGCGGATAAAAAGGACTTGAAAACGGAAAACGTATCCGCGTTGAAAGCAGGTATGCCGAATTTGCTCCGACACGTTGACAATATAAAGAACGTATACAAACTCCCTTGTGTCGTTGCAATCAATCGTTTTGAAAGCGACACCGACGAAGAAGTGAAGACGATAGAATTCGCATGCAAGGAGCACGGCGTCAGTGCGGTTGAATGCACCGCTTTCGCAGACGGCGGAAAAGGCGCGGAAAGTCTTGCGAGAAAGGTTGTCGAACTTTGCGACGAAGACAATTCGCGTTTTCAATACGCATACGATGATTCGGATTCCATTCTTCAAAAAATCGAAAAAGTCGTTCGCAAGGTATATGGCGGAGACGGCGTGAGCGTAATGCCACAGGCGCAAAAACAAATCGACGCACTTGAAAAACTCGGTTTTTCGTCGCTTCCGGTGTGTATCGCAAAGACGCAATATAGTTTTTCCGACGACCCGAGCAAACTTTGCGCACCGAGCGGGTTCATCGTCAGTGTGAGAAACGTAAAGGTTAGCGCGGGCGCAGGCTTTATCGTGGTGCTTACGGGAGACGTTATGACGATGCCGGGGCTTCCAAAAGTGCCTGCCGCAGAAAAAATCGACGTCACCGACGACGGCAGAATAATCGGACTTTTCTGATAAAAAATAAAGAATATGAAATCAACGCAAGCAAAATTCGGTTTCAAGCACAAGAGCGGAATACTCATGGCGGCTTCGTCGCTCCCGAGCAGATACGGCATCGGGTCTGTCGGCGCGCCCGCTTTTAAGTTTATAGATTTTTTGAAAGAATGCAAACAACGCGTATGGCAGGTGCTTCCGCTCAACCCGACCGCATACGGAGATTCTCCGTATCAATCGCCGTGTTCGTTTGCGGGCAATCCGTATTTCGTTGACCTTGACGTGCTAAAAAAAGAATTTCTTCTTTGCGAAGAAGACTTGAAAGGCGCAATCGACAACGGGGACAGAGTGGATTACGGCAAACTGTTCGAGACGAGAATTCCGCTTTTGAAAAGGGCGTACTCTAAGTTTTCGCCGACGCCGAAATATACGAGATTTGCAGAAAAAAACGCAGACTGGCTTGACGATTACGCTCTTTTTATGACGCTCAAAGAAAAGAACGACTACAAATCGTGGACGGAATGGGGAGATATGCGCGAGTATGCGTTTGCAAAAGCGCACGAAAGCGAGTTTGCTCAAGAATGCGGATTTTGGAAATTCGTTCAATTCGAGTTTTTCTCGCAGTGGAAGAAAGTGCGCGAATATGCAAAGAAAAACGAAATTTCAATCGTCGGAGATATGCCGATTTACGTCGCATACGACAGCGTGGAAGTGTGGAGAGCCCCAAACGAGTTTTTGCTTGACGAAAATCTCGTGCCTACGGTCGTTGCAGGTTGTCCGCCCGACGCGTTTTCCGATGACGGACAGTTGTGGGGCAATCCTATCTACGACTGGAAAAAGATGAAAGAAAACGGTTATCGTTGGTGGGTGGAGCGTGCAAAGCACGTTTTTGAACTTTACGATATAGTGAGAATAGACCATTTTCGCGGATTTGCGGGATATTACGTCATACCGTACGGAGACGAAACGGCAAAAGACGGGCACTGGGAGATCGGCGTCGGATACGAACTCTTTGCGGAGATTGAAAAAGCAGTTCCCAAAGCAAAAATAATTGCGGAAGATTTGGGGCACATCACAGACGACGTGCGCGAGTTGCTTGAAAAAACAGGCTATCCCGGTATGAAAGTGTTGCAATTTGCGTTCAACGACAAGAAAAACGAGTATTTGCCGCGCAACTACAAGACGGACAACTGCGTGGTGTACACGGGCACGCATGACAGTGCGCCGACGAAAGCGTGGCTGTCGGATATGACCGACGTTGAAAAAAAGGCTTTTGAAAGGGAATGCCCCGTGCGATTCGGACAATCTCCCACCGCCGCGCTCGTTGCGTTTGCCATGAACTCGCCTGCGAATCTTGCGGTTATACCGCTGCAGGATTATATGGAACTCGGCGCTGAAGCGAGAATGAACATGCCGTCAACCGCACAAGGCAACTGGACTTGGCGCGCGTCGGGAAGATTTGCAACGACTGCGCTTAAAAACAAAATTACGACCATCACCGAAAATTCGGACAGGGCGTAAACGAAATCATTTGAGTAGAAAGAAATATATTTTGACGATGACCGCAAGTTTGTTGCGGTTTTCATCATTTTTATAGTTAAAATAAAAATATAAGCATAACTTTTTATATGAACGTAATTTTATGCGGAGCGGCAGGTAGAATGGGGCGCGAAATTTGTGCGCTTATTAAGAACAGAGACGATATGAACATCGTTGCGGCGGTGGATAAAATACCGTGTGAAGAACATTTTTATAAAAGTATCGTCGATGTCAAAGGAAGAGCAGACGTCGTTCTCGATTTTTCTCATCACAGTGCAATACGGCAAATAGCAAAATATGCGACGGACAGAAAAATTCCGCTTGTCGTTGCAACCACGGGACATACCGAAGAAGAGATCGAAATCATACGCGGTGCATCGGGGGAAATCCCCGTGTTTTTTGCAAGCAATATGTCGCTCGGGTTGTTGCTGACTTGTGAATTCTCGCAAAAACTTGCAAAGGTTTTTCCGTGTGCCGACGTGGAGATAATCGAGACGCATCATTTCAACAAGGCGGACGTTCCCAGCGGCAGTGCGCTCACGATTGCAAAAGCGATAAAGTTGGCGCGCGGCGGCGGAGAAATCGTTGTCGGAAGACGTGCGCAAGACGAAAGAGAGAAAGGACAGATTTGCATAAATTCTCTTCGTCTCGGCAGTGTGTTCGGCACGCACGAAGTCATCTTTGACGACGGCAACGAAAGCGTTTCGATAAAGCATGTCGCCCATTCTCGCGAGTTGTACGCTTGCGGCGCAGAACGTGCCATGCGTTTCATTGTTTCGCAAAAGGTAGGGTTGTACGGTGTGAAAGATATGGTTTAAGTGCCGATTTTGGCGATTGCGATGCGTTGTGTATAAAATGTGAGATGCGTGATATGCTAACGGTATGAAAAACGAAAATAGATATTTGCTTGTTTCGGTGACGTTGCTTGTTGCGCTTGCGTTTGTGCTGTTTGGGTGCGTGTTTGCAAATGCGGCGGCAAAGAGCGGACAAGAAAGATGCGATGAGACAAAAGACAAAAACGTGTGCGATGCGGGGAGTATCTTTGATATGATTACGCCCGAAATCGTCGCGTTTTACGAAAACGAAATTGCAGGCGAAAAGGTGCTTTCAAACAAGACGGACGCGCAACTTGCAGGCATTGCGAAGAGATACAATATAAGTGTTGCAAAGGCAAAGGGAGTTATCGTCACTTACGATTTTGCAAACAGGACGGGTGGCGGAATCGACTTTCCGAGCATAGCGAAAATGAGCGATATGAAGATGCTTGCTTTCGTCAAAGGCAGAGCGGAAATTTATATGTCGGACTTTACGAATGAACAGAAAGAAGAGTTGAAACAAAAGGCGATGGATGCGTTGGGATTCAAAATCTGAAATGCATCGGCGACGGGCGCAAATGCGTCCGATTTTATTTTTTCGGAGCATGCGGAAAACGTTTGATGAGATTCTCTGTCCAAACGATATAAAATTATCGCATAAAAAGCATGCGCGTTGCACTTGAAAAGATAATCTTATGATGATATACTGAATATACTAAAATTAATACGGGAGTGGTTATGGAAACTTCACAATTTGAGTTTTTGACCGCAAAGGCAAGGCAACTTCGCGATGACGCTATCGAAACCATCGGAAGATTCGGTGTGGGACATATCGGCGGAACGATGTCTGTTATGGACGCTTTGACGGTCATTTATTATGCCAAAGCCAACGTCGATCCCGAAAATCCGCAGAAAGCGGACAGGGACAGAGTGATTATGTCAAAAGGACACGCCGGTCCTGCAATGTACGTGGTGCTTGCAGACAAAGGATATTTCCCGAAAGAGTGGCTCTACACGCTCAACGCACCCGGCACGAGACTTCCGTCTCACTGCGACATGACCAAGACTCCTGGTATCGATATGACGGCAGGCTCGCTCGGTCAGGGGTTGTCGGCAGGCGTCGGAATGGCGCTTGCGGCGAAACTCGACAAGAATCCTGCGACGATATACTGTTTCATCGGAGACGGCGAATCGCAGGAAGGTCAGATTTGGGAAGCGAGTATGTTTGCCGGCTCACACGCACTTGACAATCTCATCGTGCTTCTCGACTACAACAAAATGCAACTTGACGGCGCGGTGCACGACATCAACGATATCGCACCCGCAAAAGACAAGTGGGAAGCGTTCGGTTTCTTCGTGCAGGATATAGACGGCCACGATATAGTCGCAATATCCGACGCAATCGACAACGCAAAGGTACAAAAAGGCAAGCCGAGCATGATCATTCTCAATACGATAAAGGGCAAAGGCGCGTCTTTCGCGGAAAGTGCGGCTAACTGCCACAGCATGAGCATATCCGAAGATATGTGGAGAAAAGAAACGGGAAGGTATCAGGCATGACGGACGAAAGAGAATTGAGACAGGTGCTTGCGGGCGCACTGGTTGAAAGAGCAAGAAAGGACGACAGAATCGTGGTGCTTGACGCGGACCTTATGAGTTGCCACGCAACGAAAGCGTTCAAGCAGGAATTTCCCGACAGATTTATAAACGTCGGCATTGCAGAACAAAATATGATGGGCATAGCGGCAGGCATGTCGACGATGGGCAAAATCCCGTTTGCATACAGTTTTGCGCCTTTTGCCACGAGAAGATGTTACGACCAGATTTTCATTTCTATCGCGTATGCGAAACAGAACGTGAAAATCGTCGGCACAGACCCCGGCATCACGGCAGAGAACAACGGCGGCACACATATGCCGTTTGAAGATATGGCACTTATGCGCGCGATACCGCACATGGTTTGCTTCGAACCGACGGACGCTACGATGATGGAAAAAGCGTTCGAGCAGATAGCAGACTATGACGGCGCGGTGTATATTCGTCTTCAACGTAAGAAAGCGGAGAAGGTTTTCGATGAAAGCCTCAACTTCGAACTTGGCAAGGCAATCACCGTAAAAGAAGGCAAAGACGTCACGCTTATCGCAAGCGGCATAATGGTTTCAAAAGCAATAGATGCGGCGGCGGAACTCGAAAAGGACGGAATAAGCGCAAAAGTCGTCAATATCCACACGTGGAAGCCTATCGACGAAAACGCAATCGTTAAGGCGGCAAAAGAGACGGGCGCAATCGTCACTTGCGAGAACCACAACGTGTACGGCGGTCTGGGCAGTGCAGTGGCGGAAGTCGTTTGCAAACACTATCCCGTGCCTATGCGAATGGTCGGTATTCAGGATGAATTCGGACAGGTCGGAAAGATGCCGTATTTGTCCGAGACGTATCATATCACGGCGGCGGACATCGTCAAAAATGCAAAAGAACTAGTTGAGAACAAGGCAAAATAATGCTTTCAAACCACAGACGAAAAAACCGAAAATCAATCACTAGATAACAAAAACGACGCATTATGCGTCGTTTTTGATTATATAAACGTTTGATTTTGCAAAATTCAGGCTTATCTTTTCGCAGGTATCAGTGAATGGAGAAAAGCAAGTCGCCGTAAGACGGGAGCGGCCAGTATTCTTTTGCGGTGTTGAGTTCCATCTCGTCGCAGGTTGCTCGCAAGGCGTCCATTGCGGAGAGCACATCGTCGTGATAGCACTTTGCACCTTCGATGTTTTCGCCTTTTTCGTGAGCGGTTTTGAGTGCGAGTCTGAGACGTTCGACGTTTTTCTTTGCCGTTGCAAGCAATGCCGCAAGCGTCTTTACGATTTCCTTTTCTTCGTCTGCTTCCACACCGAGAGCAAGGCTTTCGTTTGCCGATTTTGCAACGTCGCCCTTATATTTGATGACGGCGGGGATAATATCCATCGTCGCCATATCGAGCGTCGTCATTGCTTCGATGTTGAGCAGTTTGCAATAGTTTTGCACGTAGATTTCCTGGCGAGAGCGCAATTCCGCTTCGCTGAGAACGTGCATTTTGTGGAACAATTCGACGTTTTCTTTGCTCGTGAGATAGGGCAGAGCGTCGGGCGTTGATTTGAGATTGAGAAGTCCGCGTTTTTTCGCTTCGTCTTCCCATTCTTTTGAATAGTTGTTGCCGTTGAAGATGATTCTTCCGTGTTCGGTCATCACGCGTTTGATGATTGCGGTGATTCCTTGGTTGACGTCGCTTGTCTTTTCGAGTTCGTCTGCCATTTCTGCAAATTCTTCCGCCATAATGGTGTTGAGAATCATATTTACGCTTGCAATGGATTGTGACGAGCCGGGCATACGGAATTCAAACTTGTTGCCGGTGAACGCAAACGGGGATGTACGGTTGCGGTCTGCCGAGTCCATTGAGAATTTCGGAAGAACGTGAACGCCGATTTCCACTTCGCATTTTGCTCTGCGCGAGTAGGTTCTGCCGTCCGCGATTGCTTGCAGAATGCCCGTGATTTCGTCTCCGAGATACATGCTAACGATTGCCGGCGGTGCTTCGTTTGCGCCGAGACGATGATCGTTGGACGCATTCGCAACGGATATGCGCAGAAGATCCTGATGTTTGTCGACAGCGGCGATAACGGCGCAGAGTATCAACAAAAACTGAGCGTTGTCCTGCGGACTTTTGCCCGGATCGAAAAGGTTTACGCCGGTGTCGGTGGACAAAGACCAGTTGTTGTGTTTTCCGCTGCCGTTGACTCCGGCAAACGGTTTTTCGTGAAGAAGACAAGTCATGTTGTGTTTGGACGCGACTTTCTTCATGATTTCCATCGTGAGTTGGTTTTGGTCGGTGGCAATGTTGACGGTTGTGTAAATGGGGGCAAATTCGTGCTGACCGGGTGCAACTTCGTTGTGTTTGGTCTTTGCAAGAATGCCGAGTTTCCACAATTCTTCGTCAAGTTCTTTCATATATTTGACCACACGCGGCTTTATTGCGCCGAAATAGTGGTCTGAAAGTTCCTGTCCTTTCGGCGGACGTGCGCCGAAAAGCGTGCGACCGGTGTAGAAAAGATCTTTGCGTTTTTCGTAAAGAGCGGTGTCTACGAGAAAATATTCCTGTTCGGGACCGACCGAGACGTTGATGCGTTCCGCTTTTTTGCCGAGAATGGAGAGAAGTCTCACGCCTTGCTTGCTTATCTCTTCCATAGAACGGAGAAGCGGCGTTTTCTTGTCGAGAGCGTGACCGTTGTATGAGCAAAACGCAGTCGGAATACAAAGGATACCGTCTTTTATGAATGCGTAAGACGTCGGGTCCCATGCAGTGTAGCCGCGCGCTTCGAATGTGGAGCGCAAGCCGCCACTGGGGAAGGAACTTGCGTCCGGTTCGCCCTTGATGAGCTCTTTGCCGCTGAGTTCCATAAGCACGCCGCCGTCTTTTGTGGGAGATATGAAACTGTCGTGTTTTTCGGCAGTGATACCGGTGAGCGGTTGGAACCAGTGAGTGAAGTGAGTCACTCCTTTTTCAACTGCCCATTCTTTCATTTCGTTGGCGATGACGTTTGCCGTTTCTCTTGAAAGCGGCAAGTCGAGCGCGCAACATCTTTTGAACTCGCGATAGACGTTTTGCGGCAATCTTTTGCTCATAACTCTATCATCGAAAACCATACTGCCGTACAAATCCGACATCATAACGGTGCTCTCCTTTTTTGGAAAATTATATTTTCGATTATATACTTATTCGCGCCATTGTCAAAAGATTTTAAGCAAAAAAATTTTCTATAAACAAAATGGATATTTATACATACAAATATCGTATTTTATGCAATAGAATTGAATAAATATAAAATCGCTTGCGGATATTATAAAGTATGTTTGCTTTTTATGCTTCGTGACATTTGCAAATTTCACGTTTGATATTTCTTGATTCCGTTTCATTTTCACCCCCTTGTTTTTATTGACAGATATTTGTTATGATGATATATTATTTATAGAATAAAAAAGACGACAGGAGTGTTCACGATTTTTTTTTAACCATATCGGTTAAAATGAATTTGAACACTTTTTGTTTTGGGAGTTTTTATGGACGCATACGTGTCACCGCTTTGCCAAAGATACGCAAGCAAAAAGATGCAATACGTTTTCTCGCCCGACTTTAAGTTCGGCACGTGGCGCAGACTTTGGGTCGCTCTTGCAAAGGCGGAAAAAAATCTCGGCATAGACATCACCGACGAGCAAATAGCCGAAATGGAAGCGAAAGTCGACGACATCGATTACGATTACGCCGCCGCGCGCGAAAAGGAAGTTCGCCACGACGTAATGGCGCACGTTTTGACTTTCGGTTATCAATGTCCCAAGGCAAAGCCCGTCATTCATCTCGGCGCAACGAGTTGTTTTGTAGGAGACAATACCGATATCATTCAGATGAGAGACGCGCTTTTGCTCATTCGCGGAGAATTGTTGTCTTGCATAAAAGCGGTCAGAGATTTTGCCGTGAAAAACAAAGGACTCGCAACTCTTGCGTATACGCATTTTCAGGCGGCGCAACCTACGACGGTGGGCAAGCGTGCGACGCTTTGGCTTCAAGACCTTGTCAGCGACCTTGACAATCTTGATTTTCAACTTTCAAGACTGCGCCTTCTCGGCTGCAAAGGCACGACTGGTACGGCGGCGAGTTTTATGGAACTTTTCAGCGGAGACGACGAAAAAGTCAAGGCTCTCGACAAGTCGATTGCAGAGCAAACGGGCTTTGTCGGGACGTACGCCGTGAGCGGTCAGACCTATTCGAGAAAGGTCGATTACAACGTTATGAGCGTGCTTTGCGGTATAGCGCAAAGCGCAACGAAATTTTCAAACGATATAAGGCTTTTGTCTCATCTCAAAGAAGTGGAAGAGCCCTTCGAGTCGGGACAGATCGGATCTTCGGCAATGGCGTATAAACGCAACCCGATGAGAAGCGAGCGTATGGCGTCGCTTGCAAGATACGTGCTTTGCGACAGTCTCAATCCGGCAATCACAGCATCGACGCAATGGTTTGAAAGAACGCTTGACGATAGTGCCAACAGACGCATCGCAATACCCGAAGCGTTCCTTGCCGTTGACGCAATATTGGCACTTTATGACAACATAATAAGCGGTTTAACCCTTTATCCGCGCATAATTGCAAAAAATCTCGATAACGAAATACCTTTTATGGCGACCGAAAACATCCTTATGTATTGCGTGGCGCACAAAGGCGGAGACAGACAGGTTTTGCACGAGGCGATACGTCGTCACTCGGTTGACGCCGCAAAGGCGATAAAACTCGACGGTGCGGACAACGACCTTTTGAAACGCATTGAAAGCGACCCGATTTTCAAACTCACAAAAGAAGAAATCGACGGAATCGTCGATGTGAAAGCGTTTACGGGAAGAGCGGAAAAACAGGTGGAAGAATACGTATCGGAAGTGGTCGACCCGCTTCTTGAGAAGAATGCCGAAGACGCAATCGAAACGGGCGCGGTTACGGTCTGAAATCAAAGATAAACGGCGCGATTATTCGTGCCGAGAAATACGAAAATAATTTTTTGGAGATATAACAATGCTTACATCAATCGTTGGTATCAACTGGGGCGACGAAGGCAAAGGCCGTATGGTTGACTTGCTTTCCGAATCTCAAGACGTGGTCGTCCGCTATCAAGGCGGAAACAACGCGGGACACACCGTCATAAACGAAAAAGGAAAGTTCGTTCTCAATCTTTTGCCGTCGGGTATTTTGAGAGAAGACAAAGTCAACGTTATGGGCAACGGTATGGTCGTGGATATAGAGCATCTCTGCAAGGAAATCGCAAGACTCAGAGACGGCGGAATTTCCATAACTCCCGCAAATCTCAAAATCAGCGACAAAGCAATCGTTTGTTGTCCTTACGATGTTGCGCAGGACTGCCTTGAAGAAGACAGACTCGGTGACAAAAAGTTCGGCTCTACACGTCGCGGAATCTCTCCCGTATACGCGGACAAATATATGAAGAAAGCAATCCGCATGGGCGACATTTTGCACCCCGAATATCTCCGTTCCCGTCTCGAAACAATCGTTGATTGGAAGAACCTTATGATAAAAGACGCATACGGCGCGGAAGCATACACCGTTGACGGATTGCTCGAATGGTTTGACAAATACGGCACTCCGCTCAAAGACTACATCTGCGACACGGGCTATTATCTCGACAAAGCGCTCAAAGAAGGCAAAAACGTCATGCTCGAAGCGCAACTCGGCGCACTCAGAGACATCGATTTCGGCATTTATCCTTACACCACCAGTTCCAACACCATCACGGCGTACGGCCCTGTCGGCGCGGGTATCCCCAACCATAAAGTCGAAAACGCAATCGGCGTTATGAAAGCATACTCCACTTGCGTGGGCGAAGGTCCGTTCACGGCGGAAATGTTCGGAGACGAAGCGGAAGAATTGAGAAAAGCGGGCGGAGAATACGGCGCTGCAACGGGCAGACCCAGAAGAGTCGGCGGATTTGACGTGGTTGCGTCCAAATACGGCTGTATGGTGCAGGGCGCAAACGAAATCGCACTCACAAAACTCGATATACTCGACTCGATGGCAAAAATCCCCGTGTGCGTCAGTTACGACGTAAACGGCAAGGCCGTCGACGAATTCCCGAGCGGAGAAGCACTCAATATCGCAAAACCGAACATCGTGTATTTCGATGGTTGGAACGAGTCCACTGTGAATTGCAGAAAGTTTGAAGACTTGCCGCTCAATGCGCAAAAGTATATCGAATTTATAGAAAAAGCGGTTGATTGCAAGATCAAATACATCTCCGTCGGCGCAGAACGCGACGCAATCATCGTGAGATAAAAAGGGCACAAATGGTCGTATTCATTGACATAGACGATACTCTTCTCGATTTCACCAAGTGCGCAAACGACGCAATAAAAAGCGCGTGCAACAAATTTGGCGTGCCGTACACGACAACGCTCGTGGACACCTTTCATCCCATCAATCTCGACCTTTGGCACAGGCTCGAAAAAAAGGAAGTGACCAAAGAGAAGTTGTTTGACACGAGATTTCAAATCGTGTTCGACAAGTTGGGCATAAAAGCGGACGGCATCGCGTTTGAGGCTGCGTTCAGAGAAAACTTTCACGAGTCGGCAATTCTTGTGGACGGCGCAAGATATTTGCTTGAATATCTCCGCTCCAAATACAAAGTGTACGTGGCGTCCAACGCGTCGATGCATCAGCAGACCAACCGTATGAAAAGGGCGGAACTCGACGGTTATATCGACGGATATTTCGTGTCCGAAGAGATAGGTTTTCCAAAACCGCAAAAAGAGTTTTTCGACGCTTGCTTTAAGGCGTTGCCCGATGTGAAACCGCAGGACGTCGTGATGATAGGAGACTCTCTTTCTGCCGACATCAAAGGCGCATGCGAATACGGATTGAAAACAATTTGGTACAATCATAGGAACGAGCCTACGTCAGACGTAAAGTGTGACTACATCGTGTCGCGACTCTCGGAAGTCAAAAACATTTTGTAAAACGGCAAAAGAAAAAGCACCGATTCGGTGCTTTTTTTAGTGTCTTTTTATTCTCTGCCGACTAGACGGTCAACGGTTACGTCAAAGAATTTTGCAACGAGAACAAGGCTTTCGACGCTTGGCAAAGACGCTGCTTTTCTCCATTCGTCAACCTTGCTTCGTGCAAGCCCCGTTTGTTTTACGAGACGATATTCGCTGACGTTTTTCTCTTTCAATAGGTCGGAAAATAAGACGTCGAACGGCTGTCGTTGCTCGTTTGCGGTGTATTCGACTTCGTCGTCTTTAAGTCCGAGAAGATAATCCGCCGAGCAACCGAAATTGTCTGCAAGCAGAACGAGATTGCCAAAACTCGGATAACAGACCCCGCGCAACCATTTGTAGAGAGCAGACAGCGAAAAGCCGTATTTTTCGGACAATTCTTGCACGCTCGTCTCGCTCTCGATAATCAGCCCCGCAAGTCTTTCGTGGAATTTTGACATAAAACGACAATCTCCGACATTATTTTACAAATAGTATGCTAACTTTTGTACAAAATGTATTGATTTTGTCTAAAAGGGGACATATAATTTAATTACTACGCAAAGGAGAAGAAAACATGAAAGAATTGCTTTCCGAAATAGCGCAACTCGTTACCGACGAAATCGAAAACGTAGAAGGAATCGAATTCGTCGACGATGAAATGGGGGATATGTTTTACATAGTGATGAAAGACGGCAAAAAAGTGCTGCTTTCACTAGTCGAATCAAAACTTTGATTGCGTCGTTTCCTTATCTTGGCAACGGTTAATCCGACAAAAAGAAAAACACCGCGTTTGCGGTGTTTTTTATATGCTTTTATCAAAAAAACTAAAAGTTTTTTCAATACGATTTCTATCAAAGAGAGTCAACGTAGTTGCATGCGTTGAATGCGGCGATAGAGCCGTCGGACGCGGCGGTGACGAGTTGACGGATTTTCTTCGTGCGGCAGTCGCCCGCAACGAAAATACCTTCGCAAGACGTCGTGCAGTTCTCGTCTGCAACGATATAGCCTGCCTTGTCAAGTTGCACGAGATCTTCAAAGGCTTTGTTGTTGGGCACTTGTCCGATGCAGATAAAGGCGCATTTTGCGTCAATGATCACTTGTTCGTGCGTCACGGTGTTTTCAAAACGAAGAGCTTCGAGTTCGTCTTTGCCGATAAACTCTTTGAGTGAGAGATTGTGCGTATACTTGACGTTCGGGCGGGCAAGCACGAGATCGAGAAGTGCTTTGTCTCCGAAGAATTTGTCAAACAAAGTGCAGATATGCACGCTCTTGCAATAGCCGCTGAGAACGAGAGAATACTGAAGAGCGGTGTTTGCGTCGCCTATGACAACGACGTCTTCGCCCGTGTAGAACGCACCGTCGCAAAGAGCGCAATAACTTACGCCGCTGCCGACGAGTTCGTCTTCTCTTTCAACACCGATTTTTCTCGGTTTCACGCCGGTTGCAAGGATGACGGATTTGCACTCATAAGTGTTGTAATCTGTGGTTAATGTAAACGTTTTGCCTGTTTTAACTATCTTTTCTGCTTTTTCAAGCTCGATTTGCGCACCCCATTCGGTGATTTGCTCGTAGAGTTTGTCCATAAGTTCCGCGCCCGCAATTTTTTGGTAGGACGGGAAGTTTTCCACTCTCGGAGAGTATGCGATTTGTCCGCCGAAACTGTCGCTTTCGAGAACGAGAACTGTTTTGCCGGCTCTCAAACAATTGAGTGCGGCAGTCATGCCTGCAGGGCCTGCGCCTATAACGATGATATCGAATTTGTCCATGTTTTCTCCTGGTGTTCTAAAAAGAAAGCGGTATGGCGTTTGCCATACCGCAGTTTGAGTTGAGATTATTTTCTAGACTCGATATAGCCTTTAATCTTGCTTGCGTTGTCGTACACGTCGTATCCCGATCCGTTGGGGACGAGAAGCGTGGGGGCTTTCTTTACGCCGAAAGCAAGAGTTTGATCCTTGTTGTCTTCCGCGTCGATCACGGTGTAAGCGATGCCTGCTTTGTCAAGCATTGCTTTTGCCATTTTGCAGTTGGGGCAAGTCTTCGTCGTGAAGATCAACAGTCCTTCGTCCGCGCCTTTTTGAGCATTGCAAGCACATTCGTGTTTTTCTTCCGCCTTGGGAGCGCATTGCGCGTTGTTTTCTTCACTCTCTTTGAATTCTTCCACGTGTTTGCCGTGGTATTGCGAAGTTGCGATGTCGTACACTTTGCGTTCCTTAAACTCGGCGCGTTTGCCGTCGTTCCAGTTTTGCACGGGGCGATAGTAACCGGTGATACGGCTGTACACTTCCGTCTTCTTGCCGCAGATGGGGCAGGTGTATTGCTCGCCGTCCAAATATCCGTGCTCTTGGCATACGGAGTAGGTCGGGGAGAGCGTGTAGTAGGGCAGTTTGTAGTTTTCGGCAATTTTTCTCACGAGATTTGCCGCCGCTTGCCAACTGTCAAGTTTCTGACCAAGGAACGCATGGAAGACCGTGCCGGACGTGTAGAGCGTTTGCAACTCGTCCTGAATGTCGAGAGCGGAGAAGATGTCGCTTGTGTAGCCGACGGGCAAGTGCGAGCTGTTGGTGTAGTAGGGCACGTTGTCCATATTGCTTGCGCAGATGATGTCGGGATATCTTTCTCTGTCGTGTTTTGCAAGGCGGTAGGAAGTGGATTCTGCGGGAGTTGCTTCAAGGTTGTACAAATCGCCGTATTCTTCTTGGTAGTCGCTGAGTTTTTCACGCATGAAGTTGAGCACTTTCTTGGTGAATTCTTGCGCTTCCTTGTGCGTCATGTCTTTGCCCACCCACTTTGCGTTGAGGCACGCCTCGTTCATGCCCACAAGACCGATTGTGGAGAAGTGGTTGCCGAAAGTGCCGAGATAGCGTTTTGTGTAGGGATAGAGACCTTCGTCAAGCAATTTGGTGATGACGTTTCTCTTGATTTTGAGAGAGCGAGCGGACACGTTCATAAGGCGAGTAAGCTCTTTGAAGAAATCTTCTTCCGTCTCGGAGACGTAAGCGATTCTCGGCATATTGATCGTCACGACGCCGATAGAACCTGTGGATTCGCCGCTTCCGAAGAAGCCACCCGATTTCTTGCGGAGTTCGCGAAGGTCGAGACGCAAACGGCAGCACATACTGCGCACGTCGCTCGGTTCCATATCGCTGTTGATGTAGTTGGAGAAATACGGAGTGCCGTATTTTGCCGTCATCGTGAAGAGCAAGCGGTTGTTTTCGGTGTTTGACCAGTCGAAGTCTCTTGTGATGGAGTAGGTGGGGATAGGATATTGGAATCCGCGGCCGTTGGCGTCACCTTCGATCATGATCTCGATAAACGCCTTGTTGACCATTGCCATTTCCTTCTCGCAGTCCTTATATTTGAAGTCCATCTCTTTGCCGCCGACGATTGCGGGGAGTTCTGCAAGGTCGTTTGGCACAACCCAGTCAAGCGTGATGTTGGTGAAGGGAGCTTGTGTGCCCCAGCGCGACGGGGTGTTGACGCCGTAGATGAATGACTGGATGCATTGTTTGACTTCTTTGTAGGAAAGATTGTCAACTTTGACAAACGGAGCAAGATAGGTGTCGAAAGAGCTGAACGCTTGTGCGCCTGCCCACTCGTTTTGCATTATGCCAAGGAAGTTGACCATTTGGTTGCAGAGCGTGGAAAGGTGTCCCGCAGGGGAAGACGTAATCTTGCCGGGGATACCGCCGAGACCTTCCTTGATGAGTTGCTTGAGCGACCAACCGGCGCAATAACCGGTGAGCATGGAAAGGTCGTGAATGTGAATTTGCGCTTCGCGGTGCGCCTTTGCGATTTCTTCGTCATAGATTTCGCTCAGCCAATAGTTTGCCGTCACCGCGCCCGAGTTGGAAAGGATAAGACCGCCGACGGAGTACGTCACGGTGGAGTTTTCCTTCACACGCCAGTCGTTGATTTTGAGATAGTTGTTGACGGTGTTCTTGTAGTCGAGCATCGTGGAGTTCATCTCGCGAAGTTTTTCGTGTTGTTTTCTGTAAAGAATGTATGCCTTCGCCACTTCTACGTAGCCCGATTGAATGAGAACCACTTCCACTGCGTCTTGAATGTCTTCAACGCTTACGCAGTCGTCTTTCACCTTGTCGTTGAAAGTTGCCGTAACGCGCAAAGCAAGCATATCGATGATGTCGTCGCTGTAGTTTTTGCCCACCGCGTCGAACGCTTTTTCGATTGCGACTTTGATTTTGTTAAGGTTGAACGGAACGATGTTTCCGTCTCTTTTTTTGATGTTCAACATAGTATTGAAAATCTCCTTTTGAAAATGTGCCCTTTTATTATAGCAAGCACGCCCGATATGTCAAGGGCGAAACACAAAAAAACGCAAAATAAAGTGTGAAACTTTTTTGAGAAACACTACATATTGTGTATTTGTAGAAAAATGCCGCAATTTGTCAATTCCACTTTTCGTGTCTTAGAAATACGTGTTTTTGGCAATGTAAACGGGTATGTAAAAACGCAAACGGCAATCTAACGCGCCCTATTGCAATGCGGATTTTTTGTCACGGCAAAGCATTTGCCACAACATATAGTGGGCAAAAATTTGTCCTTGAAAACAAGGTGATCGTATGATAGTATAAGAGTGAAGGAGGTTTTTCAATAATAAGCAGGAGGTGAGTTTTTATTTCCAAGACACTATTAACAAAGGAACAAAAAATTGAAATATCGCTAAAAGTATTTTTTTGCGTTTTGATTCTTGCGGTCGCAATCACGATTGCGGTTGTTTGTTGTGTCAATTTGAAAAATAAAAGTCGTTTGAGACAGGTACAGGCAGGTACGTTTTACGGCGAGTTGGATGTGAGCGGCGAAAACGAAGATTTGCCAAAAAAACGAAAAGTAAAGGTTGTAGTGGATGCAATCACAAGAGAAGAATATTTGCAGTCCGATGGGATAGGGACAACAAAAGACATTATCGCAGGAGATCTCGGAAAAAACAAATATTATAGTTTCAAATTGTTTTTGGAAGAAAATAGTGGCGAATATGAGCAAATCGTACTTGGGAAAATCGATTACGATCGTCATCGCGGTTTTTACCATTACGGAGATAAAAACTATTATATCAAGATAGAGCCATACACTGTGAACAAAAAAGGCTTTGTGATTACGATTATCACCAAAACAGAAGGAATGATTGGTGATGTATTCAAGGGAGAATGAAATGACAAAAAAACAAATAATCGTAATCGTGGCAAGTGTACTTGCTGCGGTATTATGCATCGTAGGAATTGTTTTGGCGTGTGTGCGGGTGAGTCTTACAGAGAAAATAGGATTGGTGCAGGGAAATTATTGCGGAAATGTGTATATTTCAAATGCGGATACGGCAAGTTTTGCAATAGAATTGTCGTTGATTGAAATTGAAAAGTCGGAATTTGACGAAGCGCAATCAAACAACGTGGTGAAAGACGTTGTCGGGAACAAATTTTTCAGGATTGAATTTGCTGTTTCAACCGAAGATAGTAGAGTTGTGAAAGATTTGTCGTTTGATTCAACAACCTTCAACGGAAGATTTTACACATACAAATTTTTGAGCGGCTCGGGAGATGTGGTGTGTTTGTCTCCCCACGTATATCAAAAGGACAGCATATATTTTGACTTATATTATTCGGTTGACAACATTGAATATTATGGGAAAATTTGCCCAACGGGAGAATGAAGATGAAAGAATGCGGGTTTGAGAAAAACCGTCAAGATATAATGCAAAAGAAAAGGCACGCGCTTGCGTGCCTTTTGAAATGTTTTGCGATATAAAAATCAGTTTTCTTCGGTGGGGGCGGAGTCCGTCGTTTCGGCGGTTGCTTTCTTGCTGCCCCAGTTGCGCATGACAAGAAATTTGTTGCCAAGGAAACTGATGACGAGAGCCGCGATGCCGCCGACCGCTTGTCCTGCAAGGTTGAAGAGCAAGCCAACGAAACTGCTGGGTTCGGGCATTGCGCCGTAGCAAGCGGAAGTGATTGCGCCGCCGAGCAAGGTTTGCATAAAGATGATGAACACGGCAAGTATGGTGTACATGATGCCCGAGATCACAACGTTGTTGGTGCAGTTGAAGGTTTTCTTTCTGTTGAGCACAAACGTCAGCACTTGTCCCGTGATCGAGCCGACCAAAAAGCCGATAAATTCCGCGGTGGTTTCGTATCCGAAGATAGAGAAGCTGCCGACGGGAATACCTTTGAAAGGTTCCGCAAGCACGCCGCCTGCGTATTTGAGTTGGGTGAGCACGAGCGTTAATATAAGTTGCGAGCCGCCGCAGATGAAACTGAACAGGGTGAACACGACCATTTGGCGCACGTTTTCGTTGGCGTTGATTTTGTCAACAAGTTTTTGCAAGCCCTTGGGGAGTTTCGCTTTTTTCTTTGCGGGCTTTTCTTGCTCTTGCGATTCGTCTGTTTGCGCGGTTTGTGCGATTTCGATTTGTTCTTGTCGGTCTTCTATCGGTTCTACGGTTTCGTCGGTCGCGACGGTCTTGTTTTCGTCCATAATTCTCTTCCTTACAGTGATATGTTGATAAATCAACAAAATGTATTATATATAAACGCGACTTATTTGTCAACGCCGATATGCTCGGGATTTTTTCAATGCGGTCAGGTGAAAATCGCACGTCAGGGACAATTCGCTCTCGTTTCTCACTTTTTCCACGGCGTCCTTCGGCGCGCGGTACACGTACGGCGTCATGGTGAGCAGGTTGTCGGTTTGTTTTCCGCGAGCAACGATGCCGTATTTCAATTCCTTTTCCGAAACCGTCACGAAGTCGTCGCATACGGGCAGTGCGGTTGCGTTGTCTCTCACGTTTTCGTACAAAGCCTTGCGCAATTCGATAAGGTGGTCGGAGAACGGATATGCCACTATCAGCAGTCCGCCGTCTTTCAGCACTCGAGAGTATTCCTGCATAGCGTAAGGGGAAAACACGCACGTCACGACGTCGAAAGTTTCGTCTTCAAACGGAAGGTCGAAAACGCTTGCTACGGCGATATGCGCACACTTGTTTCTCTTTGCCGCAATCTTTACGGCGTGTTTCGATACGTCCACGCCGAAATATTCGTCGTCCGCATTGTCGCGCGCACGCGCGAGCGCGTTCAAATAATACCCCGTTCCCACGCCTGCGTCTAAAAGCGTTATCTTTTCGGGGAAACGCTCGTTTATCTCTTTTGCGATTTCTTTTGCGAGCGGGAGATAAAAATCTTCGTCCAGAAAATCGCGGCGAGCCGACACCATTTCTTTGTTGTCGCCGGGGTCTTTCGAATTCTTGTCCTGCGGATTGAGAAGGTAAAAATAGCCTTCTTTTGCACGGTCGAAAACGTGACCGTTCTTGCATACGGCCGATTTTTCGCTTTCGCAAAGCGGATTTTTGCATACGGGACAGAGAAAACTTTTCATAACTTAATTATAGCAAATTTTTTTCGTATAGCAATAGATTGCAACTTTATTGCATACCAATCTCTCGTGTGATATACTAAAAGCATGTTGGAACTTCTTGCACCCGCAGGAGATATGACGGCGTTTGAAACCGCGCTTATGAGCGGAGCGGACGCGGTGTATCTCGGGCTTGACGACTTTAACGCGCGTATGAAAGCGCAAAACTTTACGTCCGAAAATATTGCGGACGTGGTGAAACGAGCCCATTTTTACGGCGCGAAAGTGTACGTGACGATCAACACCATTTTGCAAAACGAAGAGTTTACAAGACTTATTTCGCTTGTTAAAAGTGCCGTTTGTGCAAAAGTCGATGCGTTTTTGGTGCAGGATATAGGTGTTTGCAAAGTCCTTAAAGATTGTTTTCCCGATATATGTTTGCACGCAAGCACGCAAATGGGCGTGCATAATCTTTACGGCGCGCAAGTCGCAAAAGAATTGGGCGTAAGTCGCGTCGTACTGTCAAGAGAGACGAAACTCGAAGATATAAAAGCAATAAAAGAAAACACCGACCTTGAAATAGAATATTTCGTTCAGGGTGCGTTGTGCATTGCATTTTCCGGCAACTGCTATCTGTCAAGCGTGGAGCAGGGCGCAAGCGGCAACCGCGGACTTTGCAAACAGATGTGCCGTCTTTCATACAAGGCAAAGACAGGCAAGGACGAAGATTGCGGTTATCTTTTCAGCGCAAGAGATCTGTGCCTTGCAAAGAGCGTCAATCAACTTGCAAGGGCAGGCGTTTGCTCGTTCAAAATCGAAGGCAGATTGCGCCGCGAAGGCTATGTCGCAACGGCGGTGCAAACGTATAGAAAAGCAGTGGATTTTGCAAGCCGTGACAGAGATTATATTCCGAGCAAAAGCGAAATGCGGGATTTGAAAGTTGCGTATTCTCGCGGAGAGTATCTCGAACGCGCGTATCTCGACGACGGCACGCCGTTCGTGGTGGAAAAAAGATTCAACAACCACACGGGAGTCAAAATCGGATACGTCAAATCCGTCAAGGAGTTTAAGGACGGTTTGTTTGAGATATTCATTGTTTCGGACAAGGAGCTTGAAAAGGGTGACGGCTTGAAGTTTTTCGACAAGGACGTGGAAAAGGCAAGTCTCGGTGTGGGGCAGGCAAGCAAGGCGGGAGGCACGTACAGCGTGGTGAGCAAGACCAAGGTCAAGCCCGGCTGGCAAGTCAATCTCATTTGCGATGCGAAAAAGGACAAAATCGCATTGTCTGAGCAATGCTACGTCCCCATAGACATATCAGTCGTTGCCAAGGCAGGCAAACTCCTTGAAATGACTGCGTCCGCAACCACGCGCAATGGGGTCGTGAGCGTGACAAAGGCGGCGGCAACGCTTGAAAAAGCACAAAACGCGCCCACGGATGCAAACGATATATCCGCGTCTTGCTCCAAGACTGCCGACAGCGGCTTTTCGGTGAGAGAGTGCATTGTGGACACGGACGGCGTGTTTGCGCCGAAGTCGGTAATCAACGCTTTGCGAAGAGACGTGCTTTGCGCGCTAAAAGAAGAAATTATCAATGCGAATTCACCGAAAAAAGTCGGGATAAGTCAAGAGAAAATCGACGAATATCTCTCCATGAAATTTGAAAACGTAAAGGCGGCGAGACTTTTCGTCGCAAGAGAAAACGAATACGGCGATTTTGCCAAAAAAGGCGAGAAAACGGCAATCTATCCAAGCGTATATTCGGCGACGGCAGTGAAAAGACTGCTTGACGAATACGATTTGGACGAAAGCGAAGTCGCGCTCGGTCTGCCTATAATTGCAAACGGAAAAGATATTGCGGCGATAGAAAAACTGCTTGCCGATATGCCGAAGATAAAAACGCTCGTCTCCCACAACGTCTACGGCTTGTATTTTGCAAAAAAAGGCTACGAAATAGTGGCCGGACAAGGGCATAATATCGCCAACGGTTATGCGGTTTTGGCGGCGGAGCAACTCGGCGCGCACGCCTATGAGCCGTCTTTGGAATATCGAGATTTTGCCGCCAATGACACGATAAAGAGATATGCTCCGAGCAAAGATATTGCGCTTATGACGTTTGCGCACTGCCCGTACAAAACGATTTACGGCAACGATTGCAAAAATTGCAGATACAAGGGGGATATATCCGTTTCAAGAGAAAAGCGTTCGTACGTTATAAAACGCACGAGAGTTGCAGGATGCTATTTCGGATTGTATCCCGCCTGCGATTGAGATTTTCAAAAGCACGCATTTATGCTTGTCAAAAAAGCAAGTTTGTGCTAATATAATGCCAAGCGAAAGCAAATCATTTTTGTAAGGAGAAAAAACTATGCCCAGAGTTATCAGCGATGAGTGCATCCAATGCGGTGCGTGCGCAGATACTTGCCCGGTCGGCGCAATTGCAGAAGGCGACAGCAAATACGTTGTCGATCCCGATCAATGCATCGATTGCGGAGCATGTGAAGACGGTTGCCCCGTCGGCGCAATTTCTGAACAATAATAGAAATTTAGAAGAAGACATGAAGAAAAAGCACTCTATGCGAGTGCTTTTTCTTTTCAACCAATGCAAAGTGCGTGTATAAGTGCCCCTTGAATGAATATAGTGTGCGTATAAGTTTTAATAAGTTCACGGCTCTACAAGGGGTAAACGTGTAAAACCCTAAATAGAAATGCCCCATCTTTCCGGACCGCGCCGGTATTTCTTCCGCCACTCGTATAGAGTGCTTTCTCTACAATGTTATCCGTCGCTCGCGGGGAAGACAGGCGGCACTCGCATAGAAAAGTATCGTGCACTCATTATGCCACCACGCTTTGTGCGCCAGGCAGTAGCCAACAACACGGCGCAGTCGCTCGTACTTATCGTCTTGCTCGGCGCTTATTTGCTCGCCGCCGTTGCGGCTCGTGTTCCGTCTTCGAAGTAGCACATTACGTTTATAAGCACACCACGAATAGGCTTTCGGATAAGGCTTTGCCTTCCGCAATTATTAATTATTCGTTATTAATTATTAATTAAAATGCCGTTGCCACAATGATGGTATCTTTATTCGGGTGTGGGTGTCCCACCCAATCAAACCACCAAGCCGACAATCTTGCGAAATTGTGGCAGGAGTTTTTGTCCGTGATTGAACCGATAGCAAAGATTTTCGGCGCGGTTAGTGAAACAAAAGCCTAATGCGGCTCTCGGCATTGCTTGCACGCAAGCGATGCCGTTGCCGCGATGACGGCTTTTGTTCATAAGTCGTCAACGTCCTGCACGGGTTCTTCGCCGTCGGGGACGGTGGGGTAGCCATGGTGTGCCGGCGTGCCGGTATAACTGCCGTTCGGATCGTAAAGCGAGCGCAGATTCTCGTGTTTTGAAAGGTTGCTGTGGCTGAGTGCCGCGCGTGCTTTTCGTTGTTTTCTTATCTTCATGATTTTTTCTCCTTGTGTGTTTTGTCGGTGTACGTATTGTGTGTAAATCTTAATAATTTATAAATTTTATAAATATTTTATAAAACCATAGAAAACCGTACAATTATATGATAAAATACAAACTGCAATATAATTGCGTTTAAATATCGGACGAATGGACGGTAAAACGCGCAAAAATACAAAAAACAAAAACAAAACGGCAGGACAAAAAACATGAAAAACGGCGGTATCGACAAAAGAGTTGTAAAGACCAAAAACGCAATTTTCGAAGCGTTCAAACAACTCGTGCAGCAAAAGGATATGGCAGACATTTCCATAAGCGAACTCACTCAAAAAGCCAACATTACAAGAAGCACGTTTTATATGTACTACGACACGGTCGGCGACGTTCGCGCAGACATCGAGAACGAAATCGTTGCCCGTATCGACAAAATCATGAGCGAAGCGGACCTTCTCAACAGCATGAAAGATCCGTATCCGCTTTTCAGTGCGCTTGCAAGAGAGATCACCGAACAAGATCGTGACAATCGCTACATACTGTCAAGCAACAATTCCGGACAACTTCTCGACAAAATCAGCGATAGATTCGTCACGGCATACGTACACTTCATCACCGAAGCAAACGACGGCACGGACATCGGCAAGGCAAGATACATTGCCGCGTTCATCGTCGCAGGCATGACGGAATGTTTTAAAATCTGGTTCAATCACAAGAGTAGCATAACTCTTGAAGAATTGTGCAAAAATATTGCGGCGGTCGTAAGTCGCGGACTTGCGTGGCTTCAATCCACGAAAGCGGAAAGAGAAAACGGGAACAAAGACAACGAATAATATCTACATATAAAAACAGGGATGGATTTTTCGGCGAAGCGGTTTGCTTTGCCGTGTAAAAGCAGAGATTGAAAACTCGGCGCAAGTGCGCCGTACGCATTAAAACAGACGGCATAAAAGGGGTGCGTTATGCTTCAACTTAAAGACATCGTAAAAGATTATCCGACCGCAACCACGACGGTGCACGCGTTGCGCAAAGTTTCGCTCAATTTCAGAGAGAGCGAATTTGTTGCAATTCTCGGACCGAGCGGCTGTGGTAAAACCACCATGCTCAACATAATCGGCGGACTTGATCGTTACACGAGCGGCGATCTCGTCATCGGCGGAGTGTCCACTGCGGAATTTGACGACGAACACTGGGACGCATACAGAAATGCGACGATAGGGTTCGTCTTTCAGTCGTACAATCTGATTCCGCATCTGACCGTTCTTGAAAACGTCGAACTTGCGCTGAAACTTGTCGGCGAAAAGAAAAAGACTCGCAGGGCAAAAGCGGTGGCGGCTCTTCACAGAGTCAATATGCACGAGGAAATCAACAAGCGCCCCAATCAGCTTTCGGGTGGACAGATGCAGCGCGTCGCTATTGCACGTGCAATCGTAAACGACCCCAAAATCATTCTGGCAGACGAACCCACGGGTGCGCTCGACAGTGAATTGAGCGTGCAGGTTATGGACATCTTGCAAGAGATTTCCAAGACTCGCCTTGTCATCATGGTCACGCACAACGCGGAACTTGCGTATCAATATTGCTCCCGTATTTGCAAATTCAAGGACGGAGAACTCATCGAAGATACGAATCCGTTCAATCCCGAAGAAGAGAAAAAGGCACTTCCGTCAAGTGAAGAAACTGCAGTCGCAGAAGACGGCAAAAGCGTTGAAAGCATAGAAGAATTCGTCGTCGACGAAAACGAAAAAACGCAAACCGACGTGACGGAAATCGTCACAACCGACGTTTTACCTTCCCAAAGCGAAGAGATAAACGCTCAAAGTGTGCAAGACGAGACGCAAGAGCCCAAGAAGAAAAAGAAAGTTTCCAATCACAAGCGCAAAGTCGCAATGAAGAGAATAGGCGGCGATACAAAGGAACTTTTCGACAAACTCGGACTCAACAGCCTTTCCAAGAAGAAAAAGCGCAAGGACAAGGCGTTCAAACCAACGGCCATGAGTGCGGGTATGGCGTTTGGGCTCAGTCTTCGCAACCTTATCTCGAAAAAACGTCGTACGTTCCTGACCGCATTTGCGGGGTCTATCGGCATAATAGGTCTTGCACTCGTTCTTTCCATATCAAACGGTTTCAATATTTACGTTGACAAAATGCAAACCGAAATGCTTGCAGGCGTTCCGCTCGGCATATATCAATACAACATCAAGGATTCGGCCGTTATGGACCTTATGCTCAATTTCACAAAAGAGCAAGACCCGACTGCGTATCCCGACACCGACAAAATCGGCATAAATCAGGGCGGAGACAGCAGTTCGCTCGGATTTATAACGAAATTTATCGACGTATTCCTTGACGGTGTGACCAAAAACGATTTGAGCGAAGACTTCACGGCGTATATGAAGAATATGCCCAAAGAAGACTATGACGCCATGAGCATTTCGTACGGACTTCGCTACAATCTAGTGCGCAAGAGTTATGACGCGGACGGAAACGTCAAATATCTCGACGTGTCGCAAAATCCCGAACCGACCACCGCAATGGGCATAGCCACGACGGTTTTCGGTGAGAACGGATTGCAATCCAAATTCTGGCAGACGCTCGTAGGCGACGAGCAGACCATGCTCAAAGAATACGACCTTATCGGTGAAAACAGTCGCTATCCGCAAAACAAAAACGAAATTTTGCTTTGCATCAACGACGATAACTCGATAAACAAATCTTTGCTCACGACGTTTGGCATCGAACTCTACAAAAAGGATGCGGACGGCAATCTCGTGCTCGGTGACAACGGCAAACCCGTCGAACTCACAGCCGACGAGATAACTTCCGATTATTTCATCGGACAAACGTTCAAACTCATCGATAACGACGACTATTACAAGTATAACGACGAAGACGGTTACTATGAGAATCTCGACTTCAATTCGACCAATCTCACTTGGGGATATTCGTCTTCGGCGCAAGGCGATTTGCAAAGCCTTTACGCCGGAGCGGAGAACGAACTCAAAATCGTCGGCGTAATTCGCCAGAAAGAGAAGAGTATGCGTTCATACGTCAACTCCGCGCTTTGCTTTACGCCCGAACTTGCCGAATGGGCACTCGAAAAAGCGTACAACAGTCAGGTTGCGGCGTTCCAGAGACAATCCGAATATATGGACAACAAGATAACCGTGTTCGACGAACTTCTCGATGAAGTGGAAATCACCGAAAACAAAGGTTTCGCAAGTCTAGTTTCGGGCGCAGTGTTGAAATTCTCATATTTCTGCAAGGCAATCGGTGCGTCCAAGGCGTCCGGTTATATCACCGTGTATCCTGCAAACGTAACACAAAAACAAGCCGCAGGAGAATACATCAACGCGTATAAAAATGCAAAAGGCGAGCAAAACGGATATTTCGACGTCTCGGCAATGTTCCTTTATAACATCAATGCGATTCTCAATCTCGTATCCGCAATGCTCATTGCGGTTGCCGCAATCTCGCTTGTCGTTTCCACCGTCATGATAGGCGTCATCACGTCAAACTCCGTCATAGAGCGTACTCGCGAAATCGGTATTCTCCGCGCACTCGGTGCACGAAAGCGCGATATTCGCAACGTCTTCCTTGCCGAGACTTCGCTCATCGGTCTTGCCAGCGGCATCATCGGCATTGTCATGACCTACATCATTTGCCCGCTCATATCGCTCATCATCAAAGCGGTCAGCGGCATCGGCTCGCTCCTGCATTTCCATCCCTTGCACGCTCTCCTTCTCGTCGTTCTATCCCTTGCTCTCACCGTCATTTCCGGTATTTTGCCGGCAATCGGCGCGTCAAGGAAGAATGTTGTCGATGCTCTCCGCGTCGACTAAAACGGCACTATTGAGCGCCTAACTTCGTCAGACACGGCTTGCCCCAAAATCACGTACTACTTGTACGTTGGGTTTTGTTTCAAGCCGTGCCTTTCTTGTTATGCATCTCAATATTGCCGTTTTCAACTGAGCTAAATAGCGAATAACTGCGGCAGAGCCACGCTCCCGTCAACTCATGTACTACTTGTACATTAGGGTTGCCGTTAGTGTGGCTCTTTCTTGTTCTTCATCTATTTATCGCGGTTTTTATTTTTCGCGCTAAAAAAGTTGAGCGTTTGAAACCCTAAATAGAATTGCCCCATCTTTCCGGACCACGCCGGTATTTCTTCCACCACTCGAACAGAGTGCTTTCTCTACAAAACTGCCCGTCGCTCGCGGGGAAGACAGTCGGCACTCGCATAGAAAAGTATCGTGTTCTTGTTATGCCACTCGTTCGCAAGTGCAAAGAACAACACGCACTTGCTCACTTGTACAACCCGTCTTGCTCGGCGCTTATTTGCTCGCCGCCGTTGCGGCTCGTGTTCCGTCTTCGAAGTTGCACATACCGTTTATAAGTACGCTCCGAATTGGTTTTTGTTTCGGGCGCAACCGAAAACTTTGTCATCCTGAGCGAAGTCGAAGGATCTAGCGTAGCGAAAAAGCCCCTATGCGCCTTACGGCTAGATGTTTCGACAGGCTCAACATGACAAGGAAAAATTTTTGAATTTTACCGCTTGAAACACCAAGCCGACAATCTTGCGAAATTGCGGCAGGAGTTTTTGTCCGTGATTGAACCGATAGCAAAGATTTTCGGCGCGGTTAGTGAAACAAAAGCCTAATGCGGCTTTCGGCATTGCTTGCGAGCAAGCGATGCCGTTGCCGCAATGACGGCATCTAAATCGGGTGTGGGTGTCCCACCAAATCAAACCACCAAGCCGACAATCTTGCGAAATTGTGGCAGGAGTTTTTGTCCGTGACTGAACTGATAGCAAAGATTTTCGGCGCGGTTAGCAGAACAAAAGCCTAATGCGGCTCTCGGCGTTGCTTGCGAGCAAGCGATGCCGTTGCCGCGATGACGGCTTTTGTTCGTAATTATTCATTGTTAATTATTCATTGAAATCTCTTACAAACATTCGTTTCTCTACATTTTCGTATGTTTTTGTGCAATAATTTTTCGGGATTTTGTTTATAAAACAAACAATTTTTGGCAATCGATAAAAATGCATTGTAAATCGATTTTTCAAGTGTTATAATATTTATTCGATATAAGAAGAGTAAGTATATGAGAGTATATTATGGACGAAATAAGAACCGTTAAACTGAAAGAAAGCATCATAAAAAACAACGACGCGGACGCGGATAAATTGCGTGGCGAACTTGACGATATGGGCGTTTTCTATATCAATGTGATGTCGTCGCCGGGCAGTGGAAAGACGACGTTGCTTTGTGCGCTTACGAAAGCGTTGAAAGACAGATGCAGAATCGGCGTTATGGAAGCGGATATTGACGGAGACGTTGATGCGTACACCGTTCGTCAGGCAGGTGCGGAGTCCATACAGTTGCACACGGGCGGAATGTGTCATCTCGATGCGGACATGTCTCGTCAGGGATTCAAAGAGTTTAAGACGGGCGCGGACATCGTGTTTCTTGAAAATATCGGCAATCTCGTGTGCCCTGCGGAGTTCGATACGGGCGCGCATTTGAGACTCGTGCTTTTGTCTATACCCGAGGGCGACGACAAACCGCTGAAATATTCGTTGATGTTCTCGTCGGGAGACGCGGTTGCGATAACTAAACTCGACACTGCGAAATATTTCGATTTCGACGTGGAAAAGTGCAAGGAATATATAAAGGGATTGAAACCCGACACGGAAGTGTTCACGGTTTCCGCAAGAAGCGGTGAAGGCGTAGAACGGCTTGCGGACTGGATATACTCGAAATACGCAGAGTGGAAGGTGAAAAAATGAAAATCATATCCGTAAAGGAAAGCGTATTTTCTCAAAACGACAGAGTTGCCGACGAGACGAGAGCGAAACTCAAAGAGCAGGGGACATTCCTTATCAACGTGATGTCGTCGCCGGGAAGCGGAAAAACGACGTTGTTGTCCGCGCTCATCAACGCTCTTAAAGACAGACTGAAAATCGTGGCTATGGACGTGGATATAGAGACGGACGTTGACGCAAGAAGACTTCACGACAACACCGGCGTCGTTAGCGTACAGGTTCACAACGGCGGACTTTGCCACATAGACGCCGATATGGTGAAGGAAAGTTTGTCTCAGGCGGATTTTCCTAAGTCCGATTTGATAATTCTCGAAAACATAGGCAATCTCGTGTGTCCTGCAGAGTTCGATACGGGCGCGCATCTCAATATGATGCTTCTGTCCGTCCCCGAAGGCGACGACAAACCGCTGAAATATCCGCTTATGTTTGAGAAATGCGATTTGGTTGCGGTGACCAAAATCGATACGCTCGAAGCGTTTGACTTCGACATGACAAAGTTCAACGAGCGAGTCAAGTCGCTCAACCCGAATGCGCAGATATATCCTGTCAGTGCAAAAACGGGCGAAGGGCTTGACGAGCTTGCAGATAAAATTTTCAAAACAATAAAAGAATTCAAAGGAGAAAATGAAAATGGCTGAGATGAGCAAAGCATACGTCCCGGAATTTATGGGTGATCCCAATCCGAGAAAGAAGATTCTCAAATTGGCAAGAAAAATTACGGACTGCGTCGATCACAAGATCAAAGGCGTCACCGTAAACGACCCCGAATATTGGGGACTTGCATGTATCATGACTGACGAAATGGCAGACGTTGCACTCAAGATGAAAGTGCGTCACCACTACACCATTGAAGATCTTGAGAAATTAAACCCCGAAGTCGAGAAAGAAAAACTCCATTCGCTCGTTCAACAGATGAGCAACATCGGTATTCTCGAATACGACTACGGCAATCATTACGACGACAACGGTCCTATTCCCGGTGCAAAGAAAGAACGTCGTTACACGCTTCCCATGTTCGTTCCCGGTTCTGCGGAATTCACAAACATGATCAAGAAGCAACTCGACGATCACCCCGAACTTGCAATGTTCTTTGAAAGAATGACTTATCTTCCTTTGACGATGGTCACTCCTATGGTTCCTGCAGGCGGTGCCGGTATCGGTATGCACGTCATCCCCGTTGAAAAGGCAATCGAGATGGAAAACGGCACTGCCGACATCGAACACCTTTCCTACTGGCTCAAGAAATACGAGGGACATCTCGGCGTCGGCATTTGCTCCTGCCGTTACGGCAGAGCCAAACTCGGTGAAGGTTGCGGCGACTCCTGTGAAGATTGGTGTATCGGCGTCGGCGATATGGCTGACTACTGCCGCGAAACCGGAAAAGGTCACGACATCACCTACGACGAAGCAATGCAAATTCTTCGCAACGCAGAAGCAAACGGCTTCGTTCACCAAATCACCAACATCGACGGCAAAGACAAGATTTTCGCAATCTGCAACTGCAACGTGAACATCTGCAACGCTCTTCGTACGTCACAACTTTTCAACACTCCGAATATGTCCAGAAGCGCATACGTCGCAAAGGTTGAAAAAGACAAATGCGTGGCTTGCGGCAAATGCGTCGAGTATTGCCCCGCAGGCGCAGTCAAACTCGGACAAAAACTTTGCACCAAGCAAGGCGAAATCGAGTATCCGAAGCACGAACTTCCCGACAATCTCAGCTGGGGTCCGGACAAGTGGGATGAAGACTATCGCGACAAAAACCGTATCAACTGCTACGAGACAGGTACGTCTCCCTGCAAGGTTGCTTGCCCTGCACACATCGCAGTTCAAGGTTATATCCGCAAAGCAAAAGAAGGCAAATACAGAGAAGCACTTGCTCTCATCAAGAAGGACAATCCGTTCCCGGCAATCTGCGGTCGCGTCTGCAACAAGCGTTGCGAAGCAGCCTGCACGCGCGGAACTATTGACGAAGCAGTCGCAATCGACGACATCAAGAAATTCATCGCAGAACAAGATTTGCACGCAGAGACCAGATACGTTCCCGAAGTGGTCATTCCGTCCAACGTTGACAAACAATGGAGCCAGAAGATCGCAATCATCGGTGCAGGCCCTGCAGGACTTTCTTGCGCATACTATCTCGCAACCAAGGGTTACAAACCCACCGTGTTTGAAAAGAACGAAAAACTCGGCGGCATGCTCACCTACGGCATTCCGTCCTACAAACTCGAAAAAGACGTCATCGAAGCGGAAATCGATATTCTCCGTGAACTCGGCGTTGAATTCAAGACCGGCGTGAACGTCGGCAAAGACGTCACTCTCGATCAATTGAGAGCGGAAGGCTACAAAGCGTTCTACATCGCAATCGGCTGCCAAGGTGGCAGATTGCCGGGAGTCCCGGGCGAAGACGCAATCGGCACCGATATGGCTGTTTCATTCTTGCACGCGGCAACCGAAAATCACGACAGAAAATTGCAAGGCAAGACAGTCGTCATCGGCGGCGGCAACGTTGCTGTTGACTGCGCACGTACGGCTGTTCGCTTCGGAAGCGAAGAAGTTGGTATGTACTGCCTTGAATCAAGAGACACGATGCCCGCAAGCAAGAAAGAAATCGAAGAAACCCTTGCAGACGGCATCACCGTCAACAACGGTTGGGGCCCGAAGGAAATTCTCAAGAACGAAGACGGCACCGTCAAGGCAGTCGTGTTCAAGAAGTGCTTGAGCGTCATCGATCCCGCGACCAAGAGATTCAGCCCGAAATACGACGAAAACGACACTATCACGGTTGAAGCACAAAACGTCATCTTCGCAATCGGTCAAACGGTTGTTTGGGACGAACTTCTCAAGGGAAGCAAGGTGCAATTCCATCACGGCAATTATCCCATCGCAGACGCTCTCACTTATCAGACGGCAGAGCCCGACATCTTCGTCGGCGGCGACGTGTACAGCGGTCCGAAATTCGCAATCGACGCAATCGAAGCAGGTAAGAACGCGGCAGTTTCACTCCATCGTTTCGTACAACCCGGCACGAGCATGACCATCGGTCGCAATCGTCGTGACTTCATCGAACTCGACAAGGACAACATCGTCATCGACAGTTACGACACCGCAGGCAGACAAGAAGCAAAAGAACTCGACGGCGACAAGCACTCCTTCAGAGACCTTCACGGCACTCTCACCGCAGAGCAAGTTCACACCGAAGCGTCTCGTTGCTTGGGCTGCGGCGCAAGCGTCGTTGACGAAAACAAGTGCATCGGCTGCGGTGTCTGCACCACCAAGTGCGAATTTGACGCAATCCATCTCCACAGAGAACATCCCGAATGTTCCACTATGGTCCGCAGTGAAGACAAGTTCAAGGCAATTCTCCCGTATGCGTTCAAGCGCGGCATGAGAATCGTCTTCGGCAAAAAGACCGCCGCGGAAAAAGCGTCTCAAAAGAAACACAAAGAAGCGGTCAAAGCCGCAAAAGCAGCCAAAAAGGAAAACAAATAAGGAGCAATAATCATGCACGAGTTGGGAGTGGTGTTCCACATCGCAGACCTTGTCAGCGACGTAGCAAAAGAGAACAAAGCAGACAAAATCAAGAAAGTCGTTATGCAAATCGGTGAAGTGTCCACCGTCGTCAACGATCAGTTGATCGATTGTTGGAATTGGAACGCCAATCGCTCCGACCTTCTTCGCGGCTGCACTCTTGAGATCGAACCCATTCCCGCCGTCACCTATTGCGAAGACTGCTCCAAAGAGTACCCCACCGTCAAATACGGCAAAATATGCCCCTATTGCGGCAGTGAACGCACCTATTTGCGTAGGGGGAATGAGGTGGTTATCAAGGAAATCCAAGTGGATTAAAACCGCGCTAAACGGCGACTGACTTTGTTAGCACCCCGAGCCTGTCAACTCATGTACGCATAGTACATTAGGGTTGTCATTCTCGGGGTGCTTTCGCGTCATTCATCCGTTTAGCGCGGTTTTATTTTAATGCATGAAATAGCGAATAACTGCGGCAGAGCCACGCTCACGTCAACTCATGTACGACTTGTACATTAGGGTTGCCGTTAGCGTGGCTCTTTCTTAATTAATAATGAATAATGAATAATTGTGGTGCGGGCGCAGAAAAAGTTTGTCGTTTTGTTTCCACGAGATTGCCACGCCGAACAAGTCGGCTTGCAATGACAAAGTTTTTGAGTTGCGCCCGAAATGAAAACTTGTTTGGGGCGTACTTATAAACGGTATGTGCCTATTCGGAGTGAGCGTTCGCAAGGCGAACGCCGAGATAAGCGCCGAGCAAGACGGTTTGTACAAGTGAGCAAGTGCGTGTTGTTCTTTGCACTTGCGAACGAGTGGCATAATGAGTGAACGATACTTTTCTATGCGAGTGCCGCCTGTCTTCCCCGCGAGCGACGGATAACATTGTAGAGAAAGCACTCTATTCGAGTGGTGGAAGAAATACCGGCGCGGACCGGAAAGATGGGGGTGTTCTATTTAGGGTTTTAAACGCAAAACTTTTGTAGAGCCGTAAACTAATAAAAACTTATACGCGCACTTTGCTCATTCAAAGTGCGTGTTATGCTCATTTTTACACGTTCATTTGGATGAAATATTCGGTCAGGCGTTCGGGGGTGTCGGTGAAGGCGGTCTCGTCCCAATATTCCACAAGCAACACGAAGTTTTCAATCACGGAGTTGATTTTGAGTGATTTTGGCAAATTCTTTTGCGCAACGAAATTGTTTTCAACGCATGCGGTGGCAAACTCTCTCAATTCGGTGCGCAGATAGGACAAGAACACGTCCTTGCTTTGCGAGAGCAGGATAGCATGCAAAAGTTCGCTTTCGTCATGCAAATGGTAGAATATGTGCGTGATGAAATGTTTGTAGTCAAGCATGCTCGATTTTGAAAAGTCGTGGCTTTTTTCTTCTTCGAGAGAGTGGGAAAAGACGTGCCCGAATATCGTTGAGCAAATGGATTTGAGCAAGTCTTCTTTTGTTTTGTAGTGGGCATAAAACGTGCTGCGAGCAACGCCGCTTTTGTCAAGAACGTCCTGAATTCTTACGTCTTTGTAGTTTTTTTCCAAAAGTACGGCGGCAAAAGCGTCGTATATTTTTTGTGTAGTCGAGTTTATTTTGTCGTGCATAAAATTTCTCCTTTTTCAGATTATATCAAACACAGAGTTCGCTTGTCAATACACCATGTACGATTTTATACCGAAAACAAAACATTATGTTTTATTTTGTTTTGAAAATATCGTTTTAAGGCGAACAAAAGAGCGGTTTATGCTTGATATAAAGGGTTTTATGCGGTATAATTTGAGAGACAAAAAAGGAGAAAGAGACAATGCTTTTCGTTGACGGACTTTCTGTATATGCACGCTATTTGCACGGCGGGGGCGCGATTGTGTCCGACGTGCATTTTTGCGTTGGCGACGGGCAGAGCCTTGCCATAGTGGGAGAGTCCGGCTCGGGTAAGTCCATGATTGTGGATTCGCTCATCGGCGCGCTTGCCGACAACTGTTATGCTACGGGCAAAATTGTCTTTGACGGCGACGATATATTGAAAAATCCGCGCACTCTGAAAAGAAAACTCGGCAGAAGCGTTGCATTTATTCCGCAGGGCGCGAGCGAGTCTCTCAATCCGTCTCTCAAAGTGAAAACGCAGATTTACGAAGCGTTTTCAAGAAGCGGACCGAAACTCAATCGTGACGAAAGAAAGGCGTACGCACTATACAATCTAAAAAAAGTCGGACTCGAAGACGAAAGCGTGCTTGAAAAATATCCGTTCGAGATAAGCGGCGGACAGGCGCAAAGAGTGGTGCTTGCAATCGCGCTATGCTCAAAACCGAGTCTTATCGTTGCTGATGAAGCGACAAGGGGAATCGACGCGGAAACCGCAGAAGTGTTTTTGAAGTGCGTCAAAGAAGAATTTTGTGGCAGTGCGAAAATTTTCGTCACTCACGATATGAATCTTGCAAAGACGTGCGACAAAATGCTCGTGCTTAAAGACGGCAATCAGGTGGAATACGGTTTTACGGAAGACATACTCGGCGCACCAAAAAACGACTATACAAAAACGCTTTTGCAAAGGACGGTGCAGAATGATTGAGATCAAGGATTTATCCAAAACTTTCACCGTCGGAAAAAACAAGAACGCTTCTGTCGTGCTCAACGGCGTTTCGCTTGAAATAGGCGACGGCAAAAAAGTGGGGCTTATAGGCAAGAGCGGAGAAGGCAAATCGACAATCGCCAACGTCTTGTGCGGAGCGGTTGCACCAAGCGGCGGAAACGTATACAAGGACGGAAAACCGCTTTGGAACGAAAAGGGGAAGTACGACAGACGTCTCGGAAAAGAAATTCAAATCGTTCCGCAACAACCATTGCTTGCGCTTGACCCTATGCAACGTTCGGGCGATGCCGTTAAAGAAGCACTTATATCGTCAAAACACGCGCGCTACGGAAAGGACGCAAAAGAAAAAGCGTTGCGACTTTTTGACATCGTGGGACTTGAAAGAACGCTGTGGAACAGATTGCCGTTGCATCTTAGTGGCGGACAGGCCCAAAGACTCGTTATCGCACGTGCTCTTGCAACTAGGCCTGCTCTTATCGTGAGCGACGAGTCAACGTCAATGCTTGACCCCGCAACGAGCAGAAACGTGCTGGAACTATACGACAAACTCGTCAAAACTCTAGGAATATCTGTTCTTTTTATCTCTCACGACTTGGACACAGTGAAAGAGTTCTGTGACGAAATATATCTTTTGCAAGACGGTGCGGCGAGTAAGACGGAGATATAGAAAAAATAGCATAAAAGGCCGTTTATTTTGTGATATGTCGTGATAAACGGCGAATAAGGTGAAAAATGAGAAAAAATAAGTTTGTTTATCTATTTATTGTCGTATGTTTGACTGCGTTGCTTGTGGCATGTCTTTGCGCTTGCAACGATACAAAAAACGCGGAAAACGTTCTTATTGTGGGCACGACGATGACGGTCGATTCGCTCAATCGTCTGGACAGTGCGGGCGGTGCTCCCGGGTACAATTTCGACAAAATCGCAAGTGCGGTTTCGCAAATCACGCCCGTTGCGCAGATAGACGGAGAATTTATTCCGCTTGCCTGCGGCTATACCGTTAGCGAAGACGGAACGACGGTTGCGCTCACTCTCAAAAACGGTTTCAAGTGGCACGACGGACATGCTTTGACCATCGACGATATCGAGTATACCTTGTCGTCACTCGTCAAAGGTACGGATTACGAAAGCGTGCAAAAAAACGGCAATTCTCTTGTTTTCACGCTTTGCACGACGGACACGAAATTCCTTGAGAAAATAGCAAGCGAAAGCGTGTTGCCCAAACACGTGTTTGACGGCAAAACTAAAGAAACGCTCACCGACGAAGAATCGGTGATAGGCGCAGGCCCGTTCAGATACGTTGGAAGAGACATTGCGGCAGGCACGATAACTTTTGAGAGATTTTCAGAGTACCCGTATGCGCAAAACGTGAAAATCGACAAGGTGATTTTCAAGTGGTACGGCACGGCAGAAGTTTTGACGGCGGCCCTAAAAAGTGGCGAAATAGACATGATTTTCAACTACGGAACGGGCATTGGCGACGATTCGGTTGCGGCACTCGAAGACAGCGAGAGCGTGACGCTTGCAACCTATGCGACGAAGGCTCTTCCAAAAGTGCTTTTCTTCAACAATCAAAAGATGACCGACGCAAGAGTTAAACGCGCGATTGCCTTGTCGATAAACTACGACAAAATACGATCGACTTTCGGCTCAAAAAGCAGTGCAAAATCAAGAGAAGGTCTTGTCGCTCCCGGTATTTTCGGATATAAGGAAACACCCGAATGGCAAAGAAATCTCGATGAAGCAAAACGGCTTTTGAGCGAAGCGGGATATAGCGAGCAAAACAAGTTCCGTTTTGAAATTCTCGTGCGTTCCGGAAGTGACGATACGCAATACGCAACGCTCATAAAAACGCAAATCGAAGAAAACGGCATGGTTGAAGTCTCGTTGCTTTCAAAGGGAAGTGACTGGCAATCGTATTATCAGGACGGCAAACACATGGCAAGTTTTGCAAAAGTAACAGCGAAGGGTTATGATTTCGAAGCGGGTTATGCGACGAGATACACACTTGCTGCGAACACGAGCATGCTTGATATGAAAAACCCCGTTGCGCACGGACAAATGCTAGTTGAAGACAAAGACGGCAATCTGACCGAGTACGGCAGAATACTCAAATCAATGTCGGGGGCGAAAAATTCCGAACAACTTGCAAAAGCGGTCGGCGAATACCAGGACTACATCTCGACAAACGTCGTGTGCGTACCTTTGTTTTACGACGGAGTCACGCAGGCGTGTTCGAGCAAAGTGTTCGGATTCAAGGTTGACGGAACGGGTGCGATTCTCAACGTCATCTCCTTCCAAACCCTTGAAAAAAGAGCGTGAAACGGACAAACGCATAATTTTACAGCAATACGGTGCAGATAAAAAGGCAAGAGCGATTGCATTGGTGTGAAAACGCAGGCAAGGCTTGAAAAAGGACAAAATGACAAGAAAACTCGGCAAAAGCGTTATATTTTCCGTGATTGCGTTGATCGCGATATTTGTGGTCAATTTCTTCTTGCCGCGCCTTATGCCCGGCGACCCGCTTGCAAATCTCGTCGGGGCGGACGAAAGCACCATGTCGAAAGAAGAATACGATGCCTTGTATAAAGAAATGGGGCTTGATCAACCGCTCGGCAAACAGTTCGGCACGTATGTAAAAAATCTGTTCAAAGGGGAGTGGGGATATTCTTATCATCAGGGACGCGACGTAAGCGAAGTGATTGCGGAGAAGATCCCGCGCACGTTGCAGATTACGCTTCCCGCCTGGATACTTTCCGCGCTTCTTGCGTATTGGCTCGGCCTTGCGGCAGGATACAAAAAATCTCGCATTGCAGACGTCGGATTGAGCAGTGCAATGGTTCTTGTAGACGCAGTTCCGACGTTTCTTATGGCAATAATGCTTCTCATCTTGTTTGCGTTCGAGTGGAAGATTTTGCCGTCCGGCGCGCTCAATTCGGTGGGTGGCGGCGGCTTGTTGGATAGGCTCGAACATCTCGTGCTTCCCGTGCTTACGCTGACGCTTGCTTCCACGCCGAAAAAATTTCTTCTCGTGCGCAATCAGGCGGCAGGCGTTGCCGAAACCAAATATATAACGTATGCGCGCGCGAAAGGTCTGAGCGGAGCGAGAGTTAAAAACGAGCACGTTTTTCCGAATATATCCGCGCCTTTCATATCTATGCTCGGCACGAGTTTCGGGCATATGATTGCAGGATCGATAGTCGTTGAAAAGGTCTTTTCTATCGACGGAGTTGGAATGCTTGTCAACAGAGCCATATTCGACAAAGATTTCCCCATGCTGCAAGGTGCGCTTCTCGTCATCGCACTCAGCGTTATACTGTCAAATTTCATAGCCGACGCAATAAGCGTGTTTGCCGATCCGTCGCAAAGGAGAAAATCATGAAATCGACTTTGCAAACGGGCTACAAAACGAGAAGAGTGCTGTCAACCGTGGTTTTTGCACTCGGCATTGCGATATTCCTTGTTTTTGCGATATTTGCAATCTTCGGAGAAAAAATCGCGCCGTATGCCGCTACTGAGAGTTTTGACAAATTTTTGCCTTGTACGAGAGAGCATTTGCTCGGCACGAACAATCTCGGATATGACATCTTGTCACAACTCATCGTTGCCACAAGACCTACGCTTATAGTCGGAGTTACGAGCGCGCTTGCATGCGTCGTGATAGGAGTTATCGTCGGGGTGTTTGCGGGATACGTCGGCAAAGTCACAGGTGAAGCGGTCAACGGAGTAATCAACTTTTTCCTGCTGATACCCATGCTTCCCATGGCAATCGTGATCGCGGCGTACACTAGCGGTAACTCGGCGAGCATAATTCTCACGATATCCGCACTTTGCTGGTGTTCGACGGCAAGAGCGGTGAGAGCAAAGACGTTGAGTGTGAAAAACTCCGATTTCGTGCGTTCGCTCAAAACACTCGGATACAGTCCCTGTCGCATACTTTTCCGCCACGTGCTTCCAAACGTACTCGACGTCGCGGCGGCAAAATTTATACCGTCGGTTGCAAGTTGCATAATGGTGGAAGCGACGCTCAGTTTCTTGGGAATGGGCAGCGTCGAAAGCGTGACGTGGGGAGTTATGATAAACTATGCGTACACCTACGGCGGAATAAGCCTTGCAAAATACAATTGGTTGCTTGCGCCCGGCGTGTGCATAATGCTGATACAAATCGGCTTTTATATGATACAGCAATATATAGAATTTCGTCGCAGAATCGTGCAAAACGCAACGATAAACCGCGACTAACGTAAAGATAAAATGCCTTTTCCGGCATAAGGAGCAAAAAATATGTGTCTTGGTGACCCAAACTGCAGTTGCAATAAGATAAGCGACGTGAGAGCAATAAGAGATCAGGAACTCGTTTTTTCAAACGCTTACGCAAGGCTCGTCCCCGATGACGAACGCACGAAAAAAGCGAGAGCGGAACTCGCCGCCTTTCCCGATGATTTCAACCGTATCGTTGCGTTGGGAGACGCACTCGCTTTTCAGATGAGATATAGAGAAGCACTCGAATGTTTTGAAAAAGCGTGTGAGATGCGACCCGACGATTACAAGGTGAGAAGAAAATGTGCGGGCAGATATTTGTCCACACTCGATCTCGACAAAGCAGAAAAAGCGTTTGCCTGGTGCCTTGAAAACACCGACGACAGACTTGACGCGCTCTACATGTCGGCGTGCTGCAAGTATTATCAGGGCGAATACGAAAAGTCAAAAGTTATGTTTGACGAGTGCGTCGAACTTGCAAAAAACAACGGAGATATGTACGTTGCGTCTCTGTTCTGGACAATCGCGTGTTCGGTGCAACTCGGAAGAAAGATAGACGAAGATATTGCAAAATTTTACGGAGACGTTCAGATAGGACATCACACCGGATATTTGCAAACGCTGAAACTGCTTGCCGGTGCGCCGCTTGCAGAATGCGACACGATACCCAAAGAAGACGAGTTGCAACTTTGCATTTTTACGTACGGCGTGCATCTTTACTACAAGTATAAGCAAAATGCGTTCCTTGCGGATGCGTTCCTTGCCGGCACGCTCAATCTCGACACTTATTTTTCCGCATTTGCGTATCTCGGGGCATACACGGAATATATAAGACAGAAAAGATAAAAATTTGCAAAAAACGATTTTGGCATAGAACTCGCCGCTACACACGGTTTTTATATTAGCGTTTCAAGTATCCCATACGGAGAAAAGACAAAAGGAAAGAGCCTTGGCAAATCGCCAAGGCTCAATCCATAAAAACAAAAACAGGAAAGGGAGATGATGCTTATATCATAAAGTGCGATTGTTAATAATAAATTAAAATTTCGCACATTTTGTAAATTTTTTCGAGAAAAATAAAAACGAGCCGAAAGCTCGTTTTTTGTTTTTCTTTTTGTAGAATCAGAATTCGTAATCTTCGCGTTTGTGGATATCTCTCATTCCTTCAATCGTATCGCATATATCCTTGAAAGAGCACGTATTGCAATCCATTTTCAGATTTTTGAGAATGTGGTCGAGAGTCACCGTTATGCCTTCGTTGAGTTTTGCAACGCCCGCGAAAGTGTCAAAGTCAAAGCTCGGATCGGTGATGAAGATCTGTTTGACCGCTTTTACGTTTTCGTCCTGCTTGTACGCGTCTTGCAAGATCTTGCCCACGTCCGCAAAGGATATGCCCTTTTTGACTGCGGCTTTGCTCACTCTTGCGCCTTCGCGAAGTTGGTTTGTGTTGACTCTTATCATATAGCCGTCGGGATTCACCTTGTAGCGTTTGTATTCGATGTCGCGAAGGAAGCGATATATCTTCTGCTCGTCCTGATGTTTTGAGTCGTCTATGAGCAAAATCGCGATGCGTGCAAAAGGTTCGTCGCCTTTAAGGTCTTTTATGTCTTTGCCGCAAAGCAAAATTTCGTCCTTGTTTACGAGATTTTCGTCCGTCGTGTATGCGATGAGATAACTCGAATCTTTGTCGCTTGCTCCGAGCTCAACCGCGCTGTCGGCGGGGAAGATAAAAACTTTTTCGTTAAGGTTTTTCCAAGACGAATTTTGGGAAAGGGGAGTCAGTTGACTCCCCGCAAGTTCCAGTGATTTTTTTATCGTTGAATCGTAGAGTTTCATATATTACTCGAGATGACGATTTCTCTTGCGCTTGTTGTAGAAACGTTGCAAGAATTTCTGCACAAGCACAAGAAGTTTTGAGTCAAGGTTGAAGAAGTACACGGTGAAGAGCAATCCGAAAAGGATAAGGAATGCGCAAACGACCGTGATTATCGCGCCTGCCCAAGTAGGAAGACCGAGACCGATAAAAAGTGCCCAGGTCAATGCAATCAACGTTGTTCCGATAATCATATTTGCCCCCTTACGCTTTTGCCAAGCCTTTTTGTCTTGCGTATTCCGCCGCTCCGAGCGCGCCCATAAGTTGCGGGTCGGTTTTAAGGTCGATAACCTTTATCTTGAGCACTTGCTCGATTGCCTGTTTAAGTC